>Ga0209579_10000014_pt1 | contig 540412 bp, 463 predicted proteins | sample Coa_R1_2_FD_187152 | JGI IMG/M metagenome (GOLD analysis project Ga0209579, IMG submission 187152) | Surface soil microbial communities from Centralia Pennsylvania, which are recovering from an underground coalmine fire - Coalmine... | ecosystem: Environmental > Terrestrial > Soil >... | reverse complement strand
TTCATCGCCCGCTCCATCGCGGCCCTCGGATAAGCTTCCATGCTCCGCATGGTCTCCCATCCTCACCGCCCGCTAAGCGGACATTTCATGTGCTATCTCAACCGGACATATCATGTGCTACCGACAGCTGCAAAGCGGCCGTTTGACTCCCCATCACCCGGAGCGTAGACTGCCGCGATTTCAAATCCAACCGTTTCGAGGAGCCCTGTGAAGACATTGCTAGGAGTCTGTTGTGTGGTGTTGTGTTGCGGAATCGCAGCGGGAACGTTCGCCCAGGATGCGGTCAAGACCGATCCCACCCACTACAAAGTCGAGTTCGAGAATGACAAGGTGCGGATTGTGCGCTTTCACTATGGGCCGCACGAGAAGTCGATCATGCACAGTCATCCGGACACCGTCGCCATTTTCCTCAACGACGGCAAAGTGAAGTTCACGATGCCCGATGGCAAGACGGAGGAGCACGTGCTCAAGGCCGGCGCGGCGCAGTTCACGCCCGCGCAGGTTCATCTTCCTGAGAATGTGGGCGCCTCCGGAATGGACGGTGTCCTGGTCGAGTTGAAGGGAAAGTAAGAAACGAGAGCGAAGAAGACTGCGTGCCCCATCCTCCTTTCGCATGTTTGGGGAAGGAGGATGGGGGCTTTGTCTTTCGAACGTAAATCGAAGATCAAGTCTCGCTCTACTACAGAGTTTCTTCCTACCCAGGGTTCCCTTCCACGTAGGCTTCGAGCCAGCCCAGGACGCGCTTCCAGCCTTCGCCATGGTTGGTTGCAGACGCGAGGTTGCCGCCGAATCCTTCCTGGCGAACTCGCACAAGCGTGCCGGTGCCGGATTTCTTGGGGCCGCTTGGATGCAGTCCGTGAACGGTGTGCGGCTCGAGTTCCCAGCGAACAACCGTCTTGGTCGGATCGTAACTGCCGACCCAGGTGTGGACGAGAAGGCGAGGCGGATCGACTTCTAGATATTCGCCTTCGACGTAGAAAGTTTTGCCGTCGGTGCCGACGCCGTCACTGCGCCACTTGCCGCCGACGCGGACGTCCATGGTGGACTTAGTGACGTGATAGAGACCCTCTTGTCCCCACCACTTGGGAAGTTGCGAGGGATCGCTGATCGCCTGGAAAACGCGGGCAGGCGGCGCGGCGATGAAGATTTCGGCGAGGACTGCGTTTTGATCGGGAGTGATCGTTGCGGTTGCCATTCGTGCTCCTTGGATTTGCTAACCCCCGTTACGTTGCAAAGGACGCGACGCTTCCCGAGGGCCGAGATGTGGCGACGAGACGCCGCCACCACAGCCGCCGAGACGGCGGCGCTACGGTTTCTCCACAAACTTCTTCAGCATTTCGACTACACCTGGCCATCCGCCGGCGTAATCCTTGCGGGCTACGGGCATCGTGCCTAGGCCGCTATGCGTGACTTTCACATGCGTGCCGGAAGATCTGGGCGTGAGTTCCCACCGGACCACGGTGTGGTGATTTGGGGAATCGTGCCAGTTACCGATCCAGGTATAGGCGAGAATGCGGGGAGGATCAAATTCGACGATCTCGCCGTGACACTTGAACTCACTTACGCCATTCACGACGTGGGATCCCTTATCGATAGAGTAGCTGTAGCGACCACCGGGACGGGGATCCATCTCCCAGTGATGAACGGGGCACTCGGGACCGGTGAACCAGCGCGTGAGTTGGGCGGCGTCGGTGAGGGCTTGAAAAACGCGCGCCGGCGGCGCGGCGATTTGAACCTCGCTGACGACGGCGTCTTGATCGGGTGTAACGATAGTTGTGGACATAGCTCTCCGATTTACTTTGCGTGCTTCTCTATGGACTTCTTGAGTTCAGACAACACTCCCGGCCAACCACCGGAGTAGTCTTTGCGCGCCTCGGGCTCGAAGGCCAGACCGCTGTGGGTCAACTTCACGTGCGTGCCGGACTTGGTGGGAGTCAATTCCCAGCGGACGATGGTGCGGGCTTTGGGATCTTTGTGAAAGTTGGCGGTCCAGGTATAGACGAGAAGCCGCGGAGGATCGAGTTCAAGAATTTCGCCGTCATGGTGGATGACGTCGAAGCCTTTGTAGGGCTTCGGAGGGCGCATTTCGAGACGCCACTTGCCGCCGACGCGCGCGTCCATCTCATAGACGCCAAGTTCGGGGGAACGGCGCCGGACCTCATCGACGTCGATCAGCGACTTGAACACGCGCTCCGGGGGAGCCGCGATATCAATCTCACTTATGATGGCGTCGCCGTCGGCGGTGACGATGGTGCTGGACATTGTTGCTCCTTGTATCTTTCAGTGCCCGCGGCTGCAAACGATTCGGCTTGCGGAAGTCAAAGTCAAAATCAAGGGCGGCGGGCGGGGGTGCCCGCCCCACATGCGCCCGCGCCCCACATGCGGCCGCCCCCTCATGAATTAGATTTTGCGGCGCAGGTCGAAGACTTCCTTCATCTCTTTGCCGTGATCGCCGAACACCCATTCTTCAGTGTGATGATTGTCGTCGAGCAGCGTGAGCACCATGCGATCCATGTGGCCGGCGTCGGGGCTGGGGAGGTTAGTGGCGTCCTGGAATTTGAAGGTGACGATCTTGCCGTCGGGAGAAACGCTGGCTGTCATGCGTGGCTGATTTCCCATGCTGCAGTAGTGCGTCAGCATGAGTTTGTCAGGGCCATCGAGATGGAACATCGAAATCATGTCTTCCTTGCCGAGGATTTCGCTGACGACGGCAGAGCCGCCGGAAACTACTTTGAAGGAAATCTGCACATCGCGGCCGTCGGCGGTCTTCCCTTCCCAGGTGCCGGGCATGGATTTGATAGCCGAGAACGCTTTCTGGGCGTCGGTTTGCGCCAGGGCGGTTGCAGTGAGTGCGATCGAGAATGCGATCAGCGCTAATTTGATGCGGAGCGAGTTCGTTTTCGTCATGGTCATTTCCTTTCTGAAGTTATTTGTGCTTGCGGGATGGTTTTGATTCGGCGGCTTGCGTTTCCTTTTCGTATTCGGCTTCTACGAAGGCTTTCAGGCTGTTGAGATTCGCGGTCCAGAAGACGCGGTAGTGCTCGATCCAGGAGTCGACGGCGCGGAGCGGCTCGGGATTGAGTTCGTAGACGCGATTGCGGCCTTCGCGGTGCTCGCGGACCAGGTGCGCGCGACGCAGGAGGCGGAGATGCTTCGAGATCGCGGGACGCGAGACGGGGAAGGCTCCGGCAATTTGTCCGGCGGGCTGGCTGCCCCGGCGGAGGAGATCGAGGACGGCGCGGCGCGTGGGATCGGCCAAGGCCTGGAATGTGGCTTCGGCTCTTTGGGGGGCGGAATATGTAACCGAACGGTGACGCATAATGCGTAACCTTACAGTTACGCGACTGGGATGTCAAGAGGAAAATACGACATCAAAAGCATTCACCACAGAGGACACAGAGGCTTACTGCCCGAAACCTCTTCTGGTGTCTGCTTCAGGATTGGGGGCGACGGGCGGCTTCGTCTATCGGCCCACCAGGTCTAGAAAGGCCTGGTGCACGCGGGGATCGGCGCTGAGTTCGGGGTGGAAGGTGGCGGCCATGGCTCTTCCCTGCCGGACGGCTACGGGGTCGGAGCCTTCGGTGGCGATGACTTCTACGCCTTCGCCAACGTGCTCGATTTTTGGGGCGCGAATGAAGACCATTTCCAGAGGGGACGCGGCGAGAGCGGCATCGTGCGGGTCGCCGGATCGCGTGGGCGCTACGAACTTGCCTTCGCGGATGGAACTGTCGATCTGGCGTCCGTAGGCGTTGCGGCGGATGCGTATGTTGAGGGCGCCGAGACCTTGCTGCTTGGGATTTTCAACTTCGGTGGCGAGGAGGATGGCTCCGGCGCAGGTGCCGAACGTCGGCTTGGCGTGGACGAATTGCTTGAGCTTCTCGAATCCTTGTTCGCCGAGCAGCTTTAGAAATGTGCCGGACTCGCCCCCGGGAATGACCAGGCCGTCGATCGCATCGAGTTGCTCGGGCTTTTTGACGAGCACAACTTCGGCGCCCAGTTCTTCGAGCCGGCGGCGGTGCGCGTCGAAATCTCCTTGGAGGGCGAGGACTCCGATTCTCATGGGACTCATATTGATTTTAACGGATGCGGCGTGTGGGACTGGTCGGCGAAGGTCTTTCACCACGGGGGACACGGCGGAGCACAGAGGAGGATTCGGCGTTGCGGTTGTGTTTGATTGGGGGCTTGGAAGTACGAGAAGAGCGGAAGTCAACGGCTAGCGGGCGGGGCGCTCGCTCCACATCGCCCGTTGCATATCGCGTGCGCTTCACATCATCGCGATCCTGGTCGTTACCAGGGCTCGAAGCAGTCGTAGTTTCTCTGGGCTACGATTTTGGCGTCGCGGAATTCGAGGAACATGGCGGAGTGGCAGCGCATCTGGCTGCCTGCCGATAAGCTGCCGAAAGAGATGGCTAGAGTGCCGGTCCAGAGGACTTCGAGGGCGACGATGTTTCCAGCGACGACTTCATTTGTGATCTCGTAGGTCTGGCGGGAGAAAAGTTTGCGTCCTTTAGCGAAGGCTTCCGATGCTTGAGCAATACCAGCACGGCTGCCTTTCGGATAGATGCGGTTGGGGAGTTGCTCGACGATCGCGTCGGGAGAGAAGAGGTTCAGAACACAGTTGGCATCGCCGTCTTCTATCGCTTTCAGGTAGCGGCGGGCTTGGTCGAGATTTGATTCGGTCGGCATCGACAAACCTTTTACCACAGGGGACGCGGAGGACCACTGAGGTCACATTCGTTGCGCCCGATAGTGGGCGTGGTGCAACCGCAGAGCAAAAGGCAAAGGCAGCGGGCGGGGGCGCCCGCTCCACATAGGCTCCGCTCCACATTCACCCGCTCCATATGGGGATGGTGCGCCTCAGATCGGGAGGGCGCTGGGGAAGCGGGTTTGGAAATCCAGCAAGCCGGCCCACTCGGGAGTGATGGTGATGCGGACCATCGACGACACCATCGCGCTCAGATTCTGGACCCAGGCTTTGCCGCCTTCGGGGCCGAGGTAGCGTTCGCAGGCGGTGGCGTATTCGGGGACGATTCCTTCGACCGGCTGCAGGCGCGCGGTACCTCGGACCAGCAGTACCTTGTAGGGATACACGTCGTTGTCGATGGTGAGGGCGACTTTTGGATTTTTCGCGAGAGACTTGAGCTTGGGCGCTTTGGGCGGCGTTCCAAGAATGAACTCACTGCCATTCCAGTGAAAGCAGATGGGAACGACGCGGGGCGTGCCGTCGGTCGCGACGTAGGCGAGGCGAGCGGGGATGGTGGATTTTAGAAGCTCTTGGGATGCGGGATGCTGGAGGAGAGAGAGGTCTCCTTGCTTGCAGGGCATGCGTGCCTCCGTTTCTGCCAGGCCTGTGCGAATTCGGGGGCAGTATATCTCGCGGGGGACGCAACGGCTAGAGATAAAGTCACCGGGAAGAACAACAGCAAGGCGACGACAACGGCAAAGTCAAAGTCGACGGACAGAGCCTGCCCTCAGCGAAGCAAAGGGAGTACGCGCTCCACATACGGGTTAGCTGGAGGGCTTGCGTAGGGCCGCTCCCAGAACATTGCCGGGCCCGGATTCCTGAACGAAGGCGACGAGTCTGAGATTCTTTGGATCCGTTCCGCTCTTGAGGTTCAGACGAACATCCTGGTTAAAACTCTTTCCCTTGGAGAGCTTTCCCACCTTGGTGAGTTCCTGCACAACCGCAACATGGACCAAGTGGCGTCCCCCGTTCTCACCTTTTAGAACTTTCGACTCCACGTGATCGAGAGCGACGGCAACATAAACGTCGCCGCTGTGTTTTTCGGAATTGACATCCGTCTCTATGTGGGCCCGCAGAACGGTTGGATTTGTCGGATCAACGGTGACCTCGGCGATGCGGACGGGGACTTTGGGCGCGGCCGCAGCTTTCTGCAACGCATCGATGAGGACCTTCCCCTCGCCCATCTTGACCTGTGTCCCATCCACAATAAGTTGAGGAGTGAAGGCGTCCTTTTCGCCAAGAACCGCTTCGTAAGCAGTCTGGCGGTCGGTCAGAGCCGGTGAGGAGTTGGGATCCTTCCAGCCATCGTGGTCCCAATAGGTGACGTGCTCGCTGAGGACAATCATCTGGGCGCCGGGAACAGGTTGCTGGGTATCGATCTTTTGCAGGAGGACGTCGGCGGGAGGACAGCTCGAGCAGCCTTCGGAGGTGAACAGCTCGACGAGAACCGGATGGGCATCGGAGCTCGCGGTCTGAGTGCTGGTAGTCTGAGTTGCAGCGGGCTGGCTTTGGGCTTCCTGGCTTTGTCCTTTGGCCACAGGCGCTACTCGAAGGAACGAGAGCGCGAGGAAAGAAAACGCGCAGACTGAAGATCGCGCTGAGCCTGGTCGCAGCATGGTGACAACCTCCTGGCGGCTAGTTTACCGCACGCCGGATTCCTTCAGAAAGTCCACACCGTGGAAGCAGTCGTAGTTTCGTGGGCCACGATTTTGCCTTCGCGGAATTCCAGGAACATGGGGGCACCGGGCGTGTAAATGGAAACGGCTCCGGTTGCCCGGAGCCATCAAAAACGTGGTGCTCAGATCATTTTGTAGGTGGTACGGATCGCCATGCCCTCGTCTCAGCAATTCTGGACGATTTTCTGCCAGCCAACCGTGAAACTCCAAAACATGATCGCGGGTGCGCTTCTCAGGAACCGTTGTAACCCTAGTTACCACCCGCGCGTTTGCAGCATCTGGGCCTCATCCAAGCCTGCGACTGCCAGGCCCTTCATGGCTCCCTGCAGGTCTTCGCTGACTTCAAGTAACACTTTAGGATCTTGGTAGTGCGTGGCGGCCAGGACGATGGCGCGCGCGCGCTTGGCGGCTTCTTCGGGATCGGCGAAGGTTGTGCTGTCTTTCATGAAGATGCCGCTGCCTACGAAGACTGCTTCGGCTCCTAGCTGCATGACGAGGCTGGCGTCGGCGGGCGTGGCGATGCCTCCTGCTGAGAAATTCGGGACGGGGAGCTTCCCTGCTTTCGCAACCATCCTGATCAACTCGTAGGGCGCCTGATGCTCTTTGGCTTTGGCGTAGAGTTCTTCTTCGCTGAGCACCGTCAGGATTTTCATTTCCTGAACGATCTGGCGGATGTGTTTGACGGCGTGGACGACGTCGCCGGTACCGGCTTCTCCCTTGGTGCGGATCATGGCCGCGCCTTCGGCAATGCGGCGCAGAGCTTCTCCGAGATTGCGCGCGCCGCAGACGAATGGAGTCTTGAAGGCGTGCTTGTCGACGTGGTGCGCTTCGTCGGCGGGGGTGAGGACTTCGGATTCGTCGATGTAGTCGACGCCGAGTTCCTGCAGGATCTGGGCTTCGGCGAAGTGTCCGATACGGCACTTCGCCATGACCGGAATGGAAACCGCGGCCATGATCTCGCGAATCTTTTTGGGGCTCGCCATGCGGGCGACGCCGCCTTCGGCGCGGATCTGCGCGGGCACGCGTTCGAGGGCCATGACGGAGACGGCTCCGGCTTTTTCTGCGATGACGGCCTGCTCGGCGTTGGTGACGTCCATGATGACGCCGCCTTTGAGCATTTCGGCGAGGCCGGTCTTGAGGCGGAGAGAAGTGGAATTGCCGTTGTTCTGGGACATGGTTTCTACCCTGTGGATACCTTTTCGCAAGCGCGAAGGATGCTGTCAGCTATCGGCTGTCAGCTCTCAGCTAACCCTTGGATGATGGGAACTCGGAGGGGTTTCGCCTGATTCATTCTAACCCGGGTGAACGGATTGCGGAACCCCATAGGCACTGCCGCACCACGGAGACACTGACTCACGGAGGATGCTTTCTCTTGGGTTCTCTGTGTCTCCGTGACTCCGCGGTGATTATCTCTCCACGAATTTACCGAACATTTTTTCGGGGTCGATGGCGATGAAGGTGCCACGGCTGCGGGCCAGGACTTCTCCTTTCTCATTCTTGATTTCGGCTTGGTTGATGTGTTGGCGGCCGTGGACGCTGACTTCCCTGCCTTCGACGTGAAGCGGTTTGTGGAGCGGGACGGGCTTGAGATATTCGACGGTCATTTCTTTCGTCAGCGCGACTACGTGGTGAAGCTTGTTCACCTTTCCCATGGCATCGTCGAGGATGGTGGCAATGATGCCGCCATGGCAGTGGCCGGGAGGTCCGGTGTAGCGCTTGCCTAACTCAAAGCGACAGACGAACGTCTGGTGCTCTTCATCGAGAGTGAATTCGAGGTGCATGCCGTCGGGATTGTCGGGGCCGCAGGCGAAACAGTAGTTGGTCGGAAGTTTGTGGGCTACGGTGTCGTGGCCGTGGATCTTGGGGGTGCGCGGCATGGGGGTGATTCTATCGTGAGAGAGTTACGAAAAGCTTTTCATCGCAAAGGTCGCTAAGAAAGGCCGCGAAGGACGCAAAGAAAGGCGGAATTCCTTCTTTTCGTCTCGCCCATCGTTGTGGTTTCTACCACAGAGGACACAGGGGGGCACAGAGGAAAGGCATGCGCGCTTTTGTGGTTGGTGAGAAATCCTGTATACATATCAGCTTTGGAAATAATTGCTTGTGCTGGAGTCTGCTATGAAGCGATTCGCCGTTTCTGTTCTCCTCCTTCTGTCCCTCACTTTCATAACCTCAGTGGCTGCTCAACAGACGACGGATAAAGACGCCGATAAGAAATCCGCTTCGGCGGCGACGGCTCCTGCGCAGAAGAAGAAGGCGGCGAAGAAGGAAACCAAGGCCGACGAAAAGAAGGAGGAACCGAAGGAGGAGAAAAAGGGCGGGATGACGGCCGACACGTTTTCTGGGCTGAAGTTTCGGCTGATTGGGCCGGCGGTGGCGTCGGGGCGGGTGATGTCGATTGCGGTGAATCCGAAAAACAAGTTCGAGTATTACGTCGGCGTGGCGTCGGGCGGAGTTTGGAAGACGGTGAATGATGGGACGACGTGGAGTCCGGTGTTCGACGGCGAAGGGTCGTATTCGATTGGATGGGTGGCGCTTGATCCGAATGATTCGTCGGTGGTGTGGGTGGGGTCGGGCGAGAGCAATTCGCAGCGCAGCGTTTCGTATGGCGATGGAATTTACCGGTCGGTCGATGCTGGAAAGAGCTGGGACAATCTGGGGCTGAAGAAGTCGGAGCATATTGGGCGGGTGGTGGTCGATCCGCGGGATTCGAAGGTGGTGTATGTGGCGGCGGAGGGGCCGCTGTGGGGGCCGGGCGGCGATCGGGGGCTATATAAATCGACGGACGGAGGAAAGAGTTGGAAGGCGGTGTTGACGATCAGCGAGAACACGGGCGTTGTGGATGTGCAGATCGATCCGTCGAATCCCGACATTGTTTATGCCGCGGCGTATCAGCGGCGGCGGCATGTGTTCACGTTGATCGACGGAGGGCCGGAGAGCGCAATTTATAAATCGACCGACGCGGGCGCCACGTGGAACAAGTTGAAGTCTGGGTTGCCGTCGGTGGACTTGGGAAGGATTGGGCTGGCGGTGTCGCCGGCGGATCCGAATGTGGTGTACGCGACGATTGAGGCGGCGGATGGGAAGGGCGGAATTTTCCGGTCGAACGATAAGGGCGCGACGTGGGAGAAGCGGAACGAGTTCGATGTGGGCGCAATGTATTACGCGCGGGTGGTGGCTGATCCAAAGAATGTGGATCGCATTTTCGTGATGAACGTGCAACTGCGCGAGTCGCTCGACGGCGGGAAGACACTGCATACCATCAACGAGGTAAATCATCACGGGGACAATCACGCGATCTGGATTGATTCGGATGACACGAGGCATTGGCTGCTGGGGTCGGATGGCGGCATGTATGAGACCTGGGACGATGCGAAGTCGTGGGAGTTCAAGGCGAATCTGCCGACGGTGCAGTTTTACGATGTCGCGGTCGACAACGCGCTTCCCTTCTACAACGTGTGCGGCGGGACGCAGGATAATTTTTCATGGTGCGGGCCGGAGCGGACGCGGGATGTGAATGGAATCAGGAATTCAGATTGGTATGTGACGACGGGGGGAGATGGATTCCGGTCGCAGGTCGATCCCGTGGACGCGAACACGGTGTATTCGGAGTCGCAGTATGGAGTATTGGTGCGCTACGACAAGCCGACGGGACAGGAACTGGTGTTACAGCCGCTCGAGGGAAAGGGTGAACCGCCGCTGCGATGGAACTGGGATTCGCCGATCATCATTAGTCCGCATTCGCATACGCGGTTGTATTTTGCGGCGAATAAATTATTCCGCAGCGACGATCGCGGGGACACGTGGAAGGCGATCTCGGGGGATTTGACGCGGCAGGTGGATCGCAACAAGTTGCCGGTGATGGGGAAAGTGTGGGGTCCGGATGCGGTGGCGAAGAATCAGTCGACATCGTTTTACGGGAATATTGTCGCGCTGGCGGAGTCGCCGAAGAAGGAAGGATTGATTTATGTCGGCACCGACGATGGGTTGATTCAAGTGACTTCGGACGGCGGCGGCTCGTGGACAAAGTATGAGAAGTTTCCCGGCCTGCCGGACACTACTTATGTTTCGCGACTGGCGGGGTCTTCGCATGATGAGAATACGGTGTACGCGGCGTTCGACAATCATAAGAATGAAGATTTCAAACCGTATCTGCTGAAGTCGGCGGATGCGGGAAAGACGTGGACTTCGATTGTGGGCGATTTGCCCGAGAGCGGGCCGGTGCTGGCGTTTGCGGAAGATCCGGTGAATGCGAATCTGCTGTTTGCGGGCACAGAGACGGGCGTATTCTTCACGATCGATGGCGGGACGCACTGGGTGCGGCTGAAGGGCGGGCTGCCGACGATTGCGGTGCGTGACATCGTGATTCAGGCGCGCGAGGGCGATCTGGTGATTGCGACGTTTGGGCGCGGATTTTACGTGCTGGATGACATCACGCCTCTGCGGCAGATGAAGGCCGAGGCGACGGAGCAGGCCGCGGCCACGTATCCGGTAAAAGATGCGTTGCTGTATGTGGAGCGGCATCCGCTAGGCGAGCCGAAGAAAGGCTTCCAGGGAGACGCGTTTTATACGGCGGAGAATCCGCCGTATGGCGCGGTATTTACGGCGTACATGAAGGAGAAGATCAAGTCCAAGAAAGAAAAGCGGCAGGAGGCGGAGAAGGAGGCCGCGAAGAAAAATCAGACGCTGACGTATCCGACGAAGGATGAGTTGCGGGCGGAGGCGGAAGAGGCGAAGCCGGAAGTTTATTTTGTGGTGTATGACGAGAGCGGCGCGGCGATCCGGCGCGTGGAGGGCGGCAACGACGGCGGGTTTCAGAGGGTGGCGTGGGACTTGCGGTATCCGGCGTCGCGGGTGGTTGGACACTCGGACGAGGGCGAAGAGGGAGATTTTCCGGATGCGACCGACATGGGGCCGCTCGTGATGTCGGGCAATTATTCAGTGCGGATGTTTGAGAAGGTCGACGGCGCGGTTACGGAGTTGGGAGCACAGCAGACATTCAAAGTCGTGACTGAGGGGTCGGCGGGGATGACGGCGGCGGATCGGGCGGCGCAGGATGAATTTTTGCGCAAGACGGCGAAACTTTATCGCGCGGTGAATGGGGCACTACAGACGGCGCAGGAGTTGCAATCGCGGTTGAAGACGATTCGCGAAGCGCTGCGGGAAACGCCCGCAGTTGAGAAAGACCTGGGCGCAGTGGCGGATGGCATCGAGCAACGCGATCGCGAGATTTTACGGGCGCTACGCGGCGACCTTGAAGTCGCGAAGCAAAATGAGCCGATTGCGTCGTCGATTGATCAGCGGGTGAATTCGATTATGGAGGGTGAGCGCTTCTCGCTGGCCAAGCCGACTGCGTCGCATGTCGAGTCGTACAACATTGCTTCCGCGGAGTTCGGGGAGCAATTGTCGAAGCTGCGGACTTTGGTCGAGGTGGACTTGGTGAAGCTCGAGAAAGATATGGAGGCGGCGGGGGCGCCTTGGACTCCGGGGAGATTGCCTTCGTGGCCGGAGTGAACGGACTCGCCGCGGATTTGCGCGGATCTTCGCGGATTTGAAGGCTTGGGGGATTTTTCCGCTCGACTGAGTGACGGATGATTCCTGCATCGGCGCTGGGCAGGCGCAAAACCAACTGCAAAACCAACTGCAGCGGGCGGGGGCACCCGCTCCACATTTGCTTCGCAGGGTTCGCGGGCTACAGTTTTACTCGGCGGAGGCGGAGGGCGTTCGTTATTACCGACACGGAACTGAAGCTCATCGCGGCGGCGGCGAAGATTGGGCTTAGGAGCAGGCCGAAGAACGGGTAGAGCGCGCCGGCGGCGACGGGGACTCCGACGGCGTTGTAGACGAAGGCGAAGAAAAGATTTTCGCGGATATTGCGCATCGTCGCTTGACTGAGTTTGCGGGCGCGCAGGATTCCGCTGAGGTCTCCCTTCACGAGCGTGACGCCGCCGCTCTCCATGGCTACGTCGGTGCCGGTGCCCATGGCGATGCCCACGTCGGCTTGGGCAAGGGCTGGCGCGTCGTTGATGCCGTCGCCAGCCATGGCGACGACTCTTCCCTTTTCCTGAAGTTTGCGGATGACCTCGAGTTTTCTTTCGGGCAGAACTTCGGATTCGAAGTCGGTGATCCCGAGCGTGCTGGCGATGCGAAGCGCGGCAATCCGGTTATCGCCCGTGAGCATGAGGACTCGAAGGCCGCGTTTCTTGAGTTCGCTCACCGTGTCGGCGGTACCGGGCTTCAGCTGGTCTGCAATGGAGAATGAGCCGACATACTCGCCGTCGACGCCGACGCAGAGGATCGTGCCGCCGGGGTAGGAGCCGGAGATGACCTCCGGCTTTTCGAGGATTCCGAGTTCAACCATCATGCGGACGCTGCCGATGGCGACTTTGTGGCCATCGACCGTGCCAGTGATTCCTCTCCCGGTGATGGATTGAAATTCTTGCGGGGGAGAAAGCTTTAGGCGCTTTTCGGCGGCCGCGTCAATGATTGCCTTCGCCAATGGATGTTCGCTGGCAGATTCGAGGCTGGCCGCCAAGCGGAGGAGTTCGGGATCGCTCGAAAGACGGTCCGACGTGCTGGTAACGCGCGGCTTGCCTTCGGTGAGTGTGCCGGTTTTGTCGACGACCAGAGTGTCAACTTTTTCGAGCGTCTCCAGGGCCTCGGCGTTTTTGATTAAGACTCCGGCGTGGGCGCCGCGGCCCGTGCCGACCATGATCGCCATGGGGGTGGCGAGGCCGAGAGCGCAGGGACAGGCGATGATCAAGACTGCGACCGCGTTGACCAGTGCGTGCGCCAGGCGCGGCTGCGGACCGAAGAGGAACCAGGCCACGAAGGTGATCGCTGCGATTGCAACGACTGTGGGAACGAACCAGGCAGCAACGCGGTCGGCGAGTCGCTGGATGGGAGCGCGGCTGCGCTGGGCTTGTCCGACGAGTTGCACGATGCGGGCCAGCAGAGTTTCAGAGCCGACGTGCTCGGCTTGCATGACGAATGATCCGGTGCCGTTGATCGTCGCGCCGATGACTTTGCTGTTGGCGGATTTTTCTACGGGGACGGATTCTCCGGTGATCATCGATTCGTCGACCGAGCTGCGGCCTTCGAGAACGACGCCATCGACGGGAACTTTTTCGCCGGGGCGAACGCGCAGTTTGTCGCCGGGCTTGACGTGTTCCAGAGGAATGTCTTTCTCGGTGACCTCGCCAGCTGAGTCAGTGGCGAGAAGGCGCGCTGTTTTAGGACTGAGATCTAGGAGCGCGCGGATGGCGGCGCTGGTGCGGCTGCGGGCGCGGAGTTCCATCACTTGTCCGAGCAAGACGAGCGTGGTGATGGCGGCCGCGGCTTCGAAATAGACGTCGGGATATCCGCTCATGCCGCGCAGCGATTCTGGGAAAATTCCCGGTGCAATGGTCGCGATCAAGCTGTAAAGGTAGGCGACGCCGGTGCCGAGGCCGATCAGCGTGAACATGTTCGGGCTGCGGTTGACCAGCGACGTCCAGAAACGCTGGAAGAATGGGAGGCCGCACCAGAGGACCACTGGCGTGGCGAGGAGGAATTCGAGCCAGGGCAGAGGGATCTTCAGATTGTTGATCGTGAGTTCGCCGAGGAAGCCGTGAACCAACATGCCAGCCATGGCGAGCATCAGCAGCGGCGCGGTGAGCACGACTCCGACCCAGAAGCGGCGCGTCATGTCGCGGAGTTCGGGATTTTCTTCTTGCGTTGCCGTTACAGTGCGGGGTTCGAGAGCCATGCCGCAGATGGGGCATGATCCCGGCTCGGACCGGATGATCTGCGGATGCATGGGGCAGGTGTACTCGACGCGCGTTGGCGCGACGGGGACTTCAGGCTCGAGAGCCATGCCGCACGAGGGACAGGCGCCGGACTTGGACTCATGGATCTCGGGGCACATGGGGCAGACGTAGGATCGGACCTCGGACTTCGGACCTTGGACTTCGGGCGCGGGGTCGGTCTTTTTTTGAACCGGCATGCCGAGAGTTACCAAGCCGGAAGGTCGCTTGTTTAGATACGATTCCGGGCTGGATTTGAACTTCTCCATGCAGCTTGCGCAGCAGAAGTAAAAGTTCTTTCCCGCATGTTCGTGGACGTGCTTCGCGGTGGCAGGGTTGACACTCATCCCGCAGACATGGTCGCGTTCGAGAACGGGGGTTGGCTTTGAAGTCGTCATGGCGCTGCAATTTTGGCGGCTTACGACACGCCGCGTGGTCCGGTCGTCGGTCCCTTTCGCCCCTTCGGGGCTTGTCTGATCTGATCAGCCTCCCCATGGCTTACGCCATGGGCTGCATTCTATCGCCGCTTCGCGGCTTGGAGTAGGTGATCCCTCCCCTTTTTCAGTGCAATCGATATGACCGAAATGACAAGGATTGCGCCGACACAGCCTGCGATGTTTGATCGCGTATGATCTATATTGGATTCACGACGGCGAACGCCGAGCACATCAAATCCATGATAGCGAAGGATTACCTGGCATGACTTATCTGGACGTGGTTTTCAATTGCGGGGGGCTTCCGGGCGAGAACGAGTTGCGGGCGATCGACAGCATGCGGGAGGTCTATGGCATCCGGTCGGTGCGGTTCAATGGGAAGGAACGGACCGTGCGCGTTGAGTACGATGCGTCGCGCATGAAGCAGGACGCGGTGGCGAAATTACTGCGGCAGGCTGGAATCGATGTGCGGGAGCCAGTCGTGCTGGCGTGAGCGGAAACTTTGTTGGGTATGAGTCGGCCCGTAAAACGAGGGTGGGGGAGGGCTGACACGAAGAAGAATGCAAGGGGTGCCCACAGAAAACCTCTGGCCGAAGTTATTCTCTGAAGCACCCCGTTGCGCGCCACTTCGTCTGGCCTTTACTAGAGCATGTAGCGTGCCGCTCTTAACTGCTTCAAATTAAAGGCCGACGGATTTTTCCTCACGGTAGGAATTTCGCAGCCCGGGAAAGATTTACTTCGGGGTTACTAAAGGCAAGAGAGAGGCCAAATCGGGAAATTTGGGACTCTTGTTTTCGGTTCGGTGCACGACGAATTGAATCGCAAAGATCGCTAAGAAAGGAACGCAAAGGCCGCTAAGGAAATCAGGAAGAGTTCTGCTGCTGCCGCAGCTCTTTGCGAATTTCCGGCCGTTGGACTTTTTCCTACGTTTTTTTACGCGAGAAGGACTGCCGCGATTCAGCAAGTTGCCGCTACGGCGGGCGAGACGCTACAATGATTTCTCGACTTGCTGTTGAATTGACGCAGAGTCGAATCGAGTTGAGCAGGGTTGCCGGATGCCAGTCCGTCCTACCCGCTGTAGTTGAAAGTACGCGCCCTTAGCTCAGTTGGATAGAGCGTCTGGCTACGAACCAGAAGGTCGGGAGTTCGAATCTCTCAGGGCGCACCATTCCTCGCCAACACAATCACAGTTTAGAACGCGGCGATGATTGACTATCAGGGGATCTCCCCCGGCTGGCGGCGGGTTACTTCGTTGGCGCTTGGTTCTTGAACTGTTGGGCCGTGCCGACAAAAAACTCCTGATATTTTCGCCTTCCTCCGCTACCGGAGGCTTCCCCGTTGATCTTGCCCCAGATGAGTTCCGCAGGACCGGAGTCTGGCAACGGGCGGATTCCCGCCGCTGATTCGTAATAGTAGTGATCCTTGGCCCATCCGTATTGCTCGGTGGAAGAGGTTCGGAGTACTCCGTCGGCGGGAATTTTGAGGACGTACTCACCGTGTTCCATGGGCAATGGCTCGGCATCGTGCACTTCGAATTCGACTCGTATCCAGCCTGTGTATCCTTCGGGGATCAGAAATCGCGAAGAGTGACGAGCGGAATTCCGGGCGCTCACGCTCAGCCACAAGACCAGTCCGATGAGGAGCGCGAGAGTGAGAGCGCCAACGACGATACGCGCAGGGCGGGAGGCGGCGTCCGGGAAAAGCCATGTCTGTTTGCCGACGTGGGGCTGACTAAAACTAACGATCGCCGAATAGAGCGTTGCAACCGCTAAGAGAACGATGGCTGCGTAGGTCAATATCATTTGGGCTCAGGAGAAAGGCTCTCCGTGATCGCAAACCTGCCCAAGAGTCCCGGGTGTGTAAACGGTTGCCGACCGCGTAGCGAGGAACTCTGCCCGTGGAGTTTTGGGCGGATGGATTTCGCGATTGCCGGGCCATAGAAAGACCACGCCGCCAGGCACGCGATCAGAGCCAGTCGTGCGGCGGCGCGCGGCTTGAAGAGACTGAGATAAGCAGCGATCAAGAGACACAACGATCCTACCAATGCGACGAGTTCCAACGGATTCGCGGGAGCTCCATAAAGCGCAAGGACCAGCAAGGTGTAGACATGGATCCCGGTGATCACTCCTGCGACGAAATAGAGGCAAAAGGGGAGCATATTGCCAATGATAGCGCTGGCAAACGAATGTTTGTTGTTCCCTTCCCGAGTGCTTTGCGAGACTCGGCAGCGTCACCGATGTTATCGGGTCGCCTCGCGCTTAGGCAGTAGATCACGGACCAAGTTGTGAAAGAGCGCCGGACGGCCCAGTGCTGCTATGGTCCATCCGGCGCTCTTCGCGCAAAAACTATCATCCAGAATTCCCTAGCAGAATTCCCTAGTCGTTGTCCGGGGGCTCGGGAGGCCTGGTGTCGTTGATGAAGAAGTTGGCGTCGAGCGGGGCGGGGATCTCCTGGAACGATCGAGGCGTCTTCTTGAAGTCGAAGAAGATGTCGAGATCGTTGGTGGCGCGGGCATCGGCGTATCCGAGAGAACCTTCGCGGACACCGAAGACTCCTTCGGCGAAGCGCAACATGCTGCCGAAGTCGTGAACTTCGTTGCTGACGGTGGCGCGTGGCGTGTAGGCGGAGACGACCAGCAGAGGCACGCGGAAGCCGTACTGATAATCGCCCGCAGAGCCGCGCAGGATGGGCGGAGCTACGTGATCGTACCAGCCGCCCCAATCGTCCCATGTAATGACGATGGCCGTGTTGGACCAGTAGCCGACACCGTTGTCGCAGGTGTTGGCTTTGCCGATGCTGTTTACGATCGAGGCGACCCAGGAGGGTCCGCCGTGGGTGTTCACGCTACCCGCGTGATCGGAATTCCTTCCATCGGGAGTGATCCAGACGACGTTTGGAAGTTTGCAGGCGGCGATGTCTTTCAAGGCGTCGGCGGGATTGAGGTCGACATTGTTTTGCCATTCGCTGCCCATGCATTCGGTGTAGCCGGAGTCGGGCGCGCAGATCTCACGAATGGAGTTGGGCGCGGTCCAGATCGACCCGCCGGGGTTGGAGCCGTTGGGATTCGTCTGGGTCTGCGCGTAATACTTCCAGGTCAATCCTGCGTGGTCGAGCAGAGTGGCCATTGTGGTGCGGGAGAAGCAGAAGGTGCCCGCTACCGTGTTAATCAGTTTCGTTTCGGTGCCGCCGGGCTGAACGTAGAAATTCCATTCACCCAGAGGAGCGAGGCAGCCGGTGTCACTGAACCCTGTGTAACCCAGCCCCTTCGTCACTGCAGGATTCTCGGCAATGTAGATGCCCAAATACTCGTCGAAGTAGGAAGGAGCGGAGGTTCCCCCGAAAAGGAATTGATGCGCGGGATAGCTGGGACCCTGATTGCTTTGAAACATCAAATTGGCCCAGCCGTAGTTGGCCGCGAGAGTGAAGTAGGGGTCAAGAATATGGTTGGCATTGGAGACAAAGCCGTACTGTGGATTCGCGGGACAGTTAACGGTGGGGCCGCACGGGATCTCGTTGGCGCCGTCCATTTTGCCGTTGTCGTACATCGACACGAATGCCGTGTGGGCGTGGGAAAGATCGTAAGCCACGCCCAGCGGAGTGGCGTGCAGATTGATGGTCTTCCCTTTGGAGTTGAGTCCACTGCTCACGAGGTTGTAATTTTTCGGGTTGATGCCCGGCCAGGTCAACAATCCGTGAAAGAGACCGTCAGGTGTGCGGTTCTCCTGAACGACGAAGACAACATGCTTGATCGGGTTCGGATACGGGATCTGGGCATGCGCGAGGACTGTACCGAGGGCAACGAGGATGGCTAGGGCTTTCACGGCGTACTTCACGAGGGGGCTCTCCTTCTGGGCTTTGCCTGCTGCGAGGGTAGCAGGGACGGTGATTTTATAACGATTCCGCCTGCTCTTAAACATCTAAGATGCGATTATTCGGCACACTTTAGAACCGTGTGCAAGACCGTGCATACAGGCGAACGGAAGCAATTCGTCCGAATACGGCGAACCCGGAGTTGGGGAAATAGTTGCGGCGAATTAGTTCAGTGACAAGCCATTCACCCTAATCGACTTGGGCTTAGGGCGTGATCTCGAAGATCATGCCGGCAGCGTATTTTCCGCCGCAACCTGTCGTGCCGTAGAGATTACCGGCATTGTCGAAGATGAGGGCGCCGTAACCGGGATATTTTCCGTCTGTGCCGTTGCCGAAGCTGTGCAGCACGGTCTCGGTCCAGGTGCCGCCGGCAGCGGGCGATAGCTTAAACACAGTGCCGTAACCGTAGGCTCCGCCGCTGTAGGTTGTGCCGTAGAGATTGCCGGCGGCATCGGCAACGAGATTGGCCATTGGATACTTTCCGTCGGAGCCATTGCCGAATTTGTGCAGGATTTTCTCCGACCACGAGCCGTCGACATTTGGAGAGAGTTCGAAAACTGTGCCCCCCTGTGCGCCGCCGTTTTCAGTCGTGCCGTAAAGATTGCCGAAGCTGTCGAAGATCAGACCCGCCCAGGGGTTATAGCCGTCACCGACTTCTTTCTGAAAATCGTGGAGAATCGTCTCGGTCCAAGTGCTGTCACCGTTCGGGGAAAGTTCGAAGACTGTTCCGACGGAGTGAGCACCGCCGCTAAAGGTTGTGCTGTACAGGTTGCCCGAGCTATCGAAGATCACGTTCGATCGAGGGCCGTGGCCATCGGGCGGACCGCCGAAAGAGCGCGGTACCGAGACCGTCCATGTTCCTCCCGTCGCCGGTGTCAACTCGAAGACCGCTCCCTCGCCATGCGGTCCGCCGCTGTGAACCGTGCCGAAGAGATTCCCGGACGCGTCGAAGGCCAGACTCCCCACAGGCAAAGAGCCGCCTCCTTGCTCGCCGAGGTGACACAAGATTAGCTCCTTGAAACTCCCATCAGCCTGACGCTGCAATTCGAAGGCGACGCCCGTGCTGCCGCCAGACAGGTAGGTCGTGCCGTAGAGATTTCCGGAAGCATCGAAGATCATGCTGTCTTCGGGCTGGATTCCCCACTTGGTGGCGGCGAAGGTGAAGAGCACGCGCTCAGTCCATCCTCCTGTGACAGGCTTCAACTCAAACGCAATGCCGCCGCCGCGAGCGCCGCCGAAGGCGGTTGTGCCGTAGAGATTACCCGCACTGTCGAACACGAGACCGCCGATGGGATCGTAGCCGTCCTTACCGTTGTTGTTGAAGTTGTGCAGGATCTTCTCTCCGGCCAGGGCTGGCAGCGCGGTGAGAAGAACGACGACGAGAATGGTTGCCGGTGCCATCGAGCGTTTCCGGTTCAGCACGGTAATCCTCCAATGCACGGAAGTCATTTCAAGACCTAGGGTGTAATCTCGAACGCTATGCCATTTAGGTATTTTCCACCGTAGATGGTAGTGCCATAGAGATTTCCTGCGGCGTCAATCGCCAGAGCGCCATAGCTGGGATATTTTCCGTCGTTGCCGTTGCCGAAGTTATGCAGAACGGTCTCGGTCCAAGTGCCATTAGCAGCAGGCGTCAACTTGAAGACGTTCCCGCCGTTGTAAATGCCACCGGTAGACGTTGTGCCATAGAGATTACCGGAGGCGTCGGCGGCCAGTCCGGCGAGGGGGGCCTTTCCGTCCGTGCCGATGCCGAACTTGTGCAGAATCTTCTCTGACCAGGTATCGTCGCCGTTGGGGGAGAGTTCAAAGACTGTGCCCGCCTGCGCACCGCCGCCTGCCGTGGTCCCATAGAGGTTCCCAGCGGCATCGAAAATCAAACCGGCCCAAGGGGTGTAGCCATCGCCAACATCCCTCTGAAAATTGTGCAGGATCGTTTCGGTCCAGGCGCCGTCGCCGTTGGGAGAAAGCTCGAAAACCGTTCCGGCAGAGTGAGCGCCACCGTTCAACGTGGTGCCGTAAAGATTGCCAGCGCTGTCGAAAATTACGTTGGATTTGGGACCGAAGCCGTCTGGCGGGCCGGTGAAGAAATGCGGCACGGATGCCGTCCACGATCCGTCGGTGGGGGTCAACTCGAAAACCGTACCGTCGGCATGGGGTCCGCCCGCATGAGCGGTGCCGAAGAGATTCCCAGCGGCATCAAAGGTCAAGCTGCCAAAGGGAAGTTCACCGGTGTTTTCGCCGAGGTTACATAGAATCTGCTCCTTCCAACTGCCATCGGGCAGATGGCGCCCCTCAAAGACCACGCCGCCGCCAGTGCTCCCGGCCTCCTCGGTCGTCCCATAAAGATTACCGGAGGCGTCGAGGATGAGGTTGTCGTAGGGGAGTGCCCCCCATTTTCTGCCCGCAAACGTGAACAGAACTTGTTCGGTCCAGCCTCCGGTCTTTACAGGCTTCAGTTCGAAGACAACGCCGCCAGCACCTCCCTCCAACGTGGTGCCATAGAGATTCCCCGTCTTATCGAGTACTAGGCCGCCATAGGGCTGGTACCCGCCGTTGCCAGTCACGTTGAAGTTGTGCAGGATCTTCTCTCCGGCCAGGGCGGGCAGCGCGGTGAGAAGAACGGCGACGAGAATGGTTAGTGCCGGTGCGATCGAGCGTTTCCGGTTCAGCACGGTAATCCTCCAAAAGGCGTGACGGCGACGGACTCAGGGGTGAGAGGGGAGGATACGTTGTGGGCAAGGGTAGTCCGGATGGTGGGCGAAAGTCAAAAGCAGAAGTCGTCGGGGATCACGCCGGACACGATGAGGAGCGGAGTTCGCGAGCTCACCGTGCCTGACAAGCGGCTCCGTTCGGGATGATTCCGGATGAAGGATCTTTGCGCAAGATTGAAATGATCCGCCGGTAGCGCGTGACTTCGGAGGTTCGGGGCTGTGCCGCAGGGCCTGGGTTCTGCTAATCTCGGTTCAGCCCTGTTGTTTCTGTCGTTGCACCGTCAATTCTGTTAACCGTGTCTGTGAACCGCACCGGAATACTCTCCGGATATCGAGCTAGCGCGCCATGCCGAAGGCAAGTCAGCAGCAGGAAGTGGCTGTGTTGTCAGCCGCCAAGCAGGGGTTGGTGTACCTTACCCAGAACGACTGGGCCTTGATTGCGGATAAAGCGGTCCGCACGCAGTTCAAGCCCGGCGACCACATTGTTCACAAGGGAAAGCGAACCCATGGCGTGTACGTTCTGCTGAAAGGCGTCGCCGCCGTGCAGATTCAGGTGCAGGGTCCGCCGCCGGCGATCGGGCCGGGCGAGGTGTGCGGCGAGATTTCGTTTATCGACGACCTGCCCGCCACGGCGAACGTCGTGGCCAAAGAGGCGGTGGAGACCTATTATCTGGATCGACCCACACTGCAATCGCTGTTCGAATTGTTTCCGCATCTGGGGTCGCGGTTTTACCGGTCGCTGGCGTCGAGCCTGTCGCGACGTTTGCGGGAACTGATCGCGCCCGAGGTTCCGGGCTCGAAGGAATAACGCGGTCGCTGCGGTGAAAGTCGATCTTCGCTCGACGGACAGCCGGCGGGCGGCTGCCTCTAGGTTCTTACTCTTTTCGTTATCCACCTGATTGTCAACTGCGGTGTGCTAGCCTACGTGATGTTTGCTGCACGGGCTTCGAATGGTGTATTCCGACAACTTGCGGTTGGCGTTGATTTCGACGGCGGTGCTGGGATTCCGGCACGGGCTGGATTACGATCACATCGCCGCGATCACCGACATCAGCAGTGTGCAGGCCAAGGCTCGCGACGCGATGCGCTTCGGGCTGCTCTATGTGGCGGGGCACGCGACGACCATCGCAGTGCTGGGAACGGCGGCGATCGCGTTCCGGCTGTCGTTGCCGGCGGCGAGTGATCGCTGGGCGGAGCGACTGGTCGGCATTACCCTGCTCGTTCTCGGGTTGTATGTGCTGGGCACATTCTTCCGTCCGTCGACGCATAGCCACGGCCCGCGCACGCGAATCACGCTGATGATTAATGGCACGCTGTGGGTCTACTGGCGGCTTACTCGCATCTTTGGCGGCACGCGCGTGGAAGCGCCGCAGGTATTCAAGGACGGATACGGGACATCGTCGACATTTCTGGTGGGCGTAATTCACGGGCTGGGTGCGGAGACTCCCACGCAGTTGCTGCTGTTTCTGATGGCAGCGAATCTGGGCGGAACTGCGGCGGGGTTGTTGGGATTGCTGATGTTCATTGTCGGGTTGCTGGTGATGAATACGCTGATGTGCGCGTCGGCCGCAGGACTATTTTCTTCGACGTTGTCTCGACCGAATGCATTGCGGGCGGTCACGCTGGTCACGTCGGCCTACTCAATTGTCGTGGGAGCGATCTTCCTGCTGGGCGCCGCTGACAAGCTGCCGTCACTGACTGGTTGAGGCGGGAATGGCTGAGGTACAGGCGGCGTAATCGTTGCGGATCTTTCTGGAAGTCTTCCTGAGAATCTCTTCGGACAAAATTAAAAGCGCCCAAAACTCTTGCGAGTCCTGGGCGCCTGAACAGCCCTCCCCCGAAGTCTGCTCGATTCCAAATGTACATGTGGACGGGGAGTTTGAACATTCCACTTTCGTGCCATATGAGGGTAACCATGCGACCGGCGGGTCTGGGCAAGGCTCCTGGACTTTTTCGGGACAATTCGCGCCGGGCGCGGGTTACCGCCGTAATCAGGCTGGGGGGATTACCGTTGACCCGTCAGGGGCAGGCTCCTTAAATTGCCAGCAGGGGGTAGTATGAAGGATATTCATGAGGTCCTGCGGCAAAAGCAGGCAAAGTACGCCCAACTCGGCAAGCAGATCGAAATGCTGCAGCAAGCCGCCGAGAAGCTCCGTGAAGTAGCGCCGTTGCTGGCGGAAAACGACGACGAAGATAACGCCGTGCTGGCGGAAGTGGACGATGCCTCCGGCCAGGACGACGCCATGGCAGCCAAAGCTGGAGCCGGTTCCGGGTCGGCGGCCTCGAAGGCAGCGCGTCCGACGGCACCTCGCTGGCCCTAATCCGGGCCGGTCTATCTCGCTGGCCTTATCGCACTTTTCTTGATCAAGCCAGCGTTGGCAGTCCGATCGATAGTCGTTTCGATCAACGTTTATTCGAGTTATGACTCTTCAGGCCTTACTGGTTTCGACCGACGATTCCGCCGCTGACGTTTTGGGCAGAGTCCTGCCCATGCTCGGCATGGCGATGGATCGGTCTAGCGATCCGGAAACCACGGTGGCGCGAATCCAGCAACAGAAGTTCGATGCGCTGATCGTCGATTTTGACGATCCGAAGGCAGCGAACGACGTTCTGCAGGAAGCGAAGAGAATTGGTTCGGGGGCGCTGAGCATTGCCCTGGTGGCCGACACCGGGAAAGTGCGCGAAGTTCTGAGTGGGGGAGCGCACTTCGTTCTTTACAAGCCGCTCTCCGACGAAGCGGCGCAGGCTGGCTTGCGGGCAGCTGCGGCGCTGTTGAGCCGCGAGCGGCGGCGGGCAACGCGGGTTCCAGTGCAGGCTCCGGTTGAAATTACGCTGCCGGACACGCGGAAACTGGATGGCATTCTGCTGGACCTCTCCGAAACTGGCATGGATGTTCTGACGGCAGAGCCGCAGATTCCGGGGGCGCTGCTGGGATTTCACTTTCAATTGGCGGATGGCGCCCTGGAAGTGGAGGCTCATGGGCAGGTCGCGTGGGCGAATTCCAACGGACAGACGGGGGTTCATTTCCTCGACATTCCCGAGGCGGTTTCTGAACAGTTAAAGAATTGGTTGAAGGCCGCAACGAGCGCCAGCAGTGCCAGCGCGGACGAAGCCGTTCCGCATTGCAAGCTCAGCGATCTCAGCCTGGGCGGTTGCTATGTGGAAACCGCGGCGCCATTTCCTGAGCGGGCGCTGGTTGACCTTTGCCTGAAGACGGACGAATTCGAAGTGCACACTGAAGGCATGGTGCGCGTGGCGCATCCGGGGCACGGCATGGGAGTGGAGTTCCCTTCCCGCACGCCTGAGCAGCGAGCGCAGGTCGGCAATCTGATTAACTTCTTGCGGAACTGCCCGGCGGCTGCGCCGGAGCTGATCATTTCTCCACGGGCGCTGGTGGCGGATCTCACCCAGTTTGAGCCTGGAGATCAGCCCAAAGAATCGGCAGAAGATATGGAAGATCCGTTGCTGGAACTGCTGCGGCGCGGGACTGGTTTGCAGCAGGATGAATTTCTCTCGGAGCTTCAGCACCAGCGCAATCCCCAGGATGTAGCCACCGCGTAACGGCTGGCTCGCTCACGAATTCCCTCTCGTATTCAAATCATCTTCACATTTCAATCGTCCCTCCGGGACGACCTCTCGCTTTCACCTCTCGACCCAGCGCTCGAAGCGCTGGGCTATTTTCGGGTGCGCCTCCGGCGCCAAGACGAAAATGGAATATCGGATCTTCGTCACGGGCCGCAAACCCGAATCATGAAAAGAAAAAAGCCTCCCGCGGCAGGTTTTGGGCAGGTACTGCTTGAAGAATTTTCGGTGAGTACGGCGGGCGAGAGCGAACGTGGGAGCAGGAGGCTTCGGAGCGGAAGATTTCCGAAGAATCGAAAGGCCCGAGCCCCGTCTCTGGTCCAGGCCCTTCAATTCCTCGTGGTCTGTTCCACCCCAATGCGAGTACGGTAGCTGATCCCGGTTGCGCAATGGTTTCAGGAGTATTAAATCTGGGTTAAATAAATCCGGGGAATGTAGACTGTGAACTGTTTTCAGGGTGCAGCGTTCGTTCGGAGGAGCAAGTCTGGGACAGACCAGCACGGCGGCGAATTCATCCAGTGAAGTTTCCAGGCCGGGGGCGTCGGTATTGTGGAGTCCGCTGCTCGCGATCGCGGCGGCGGCATTTGCGGTAGAAATTCCCTTCTTCTTTTTCGGCACACCCTCCGGACACGATGTGGAGTTTCATCTTTACTCGTGGCTGGAAGTTCTCGCGCAGTGGAAGCAAGGGATATTTTTTCCGCGGTGGGCTTCGCTGGCGCATTTCGGTTATGGAGAGCCGCGCTTTATCTTCTATCCTCCCGCTTCGTGGACGCTGGGTGCAGTCCTGAGCTCGATTCTTCCATGGACGATTGTTTCGAGTGTGTACATCTGGCTCGTGCTGGTGGCGGCGGGGGTGTCGATGTTCGTACTGGCACGCCGCTGGCTCAGTCGTCGCGATGCGATTTTCGCGGCGGTGCTGTATGCGGTGAATCCGTACCATCTGGTGATCGTTTACTGGCGAAGTGCGTTTGCGGAGCTGCTGGCAAGTTGCCTGGTGCCGCTGTTGTTGCTGCTGATTCTTAAAGCTGCCGATGAAGGATGGCGCACTCTGGCGCCTCTTTCTCTAGTGCTGGCGGCCGCTTGGCTGACGAATGCTCCGGCGGCAGTGATGATCCATTATTCCCTTGCGCTGCTGGTTTTGATCCTCGCTTGGCAGCGGCGGTCTGCGCGCATCCTTGTAGTCGGGGCGGCAGCGGTTGCGCTGGGCGCGTGTCTGGCAGCCTTCTATTTGTTGCCGGCGATCTATGAGCAGAAGTGGGTGACCATTGCCGAGGCGGTGTCGGCGGGGTCGCGGCCTTCGGACAACTTTCTATTCATCCACACAACTGACGCCGATCATGATGCCTTCAACCGCATCATCTCGTGGGTGGCGATGCTGGAGATCGTTCTGACGCTGGGCGCGGCGTGGGCGGCGAAGACATGGCGCACGTCGAGGCGCGGACTTTGGAATGCTTTGCTGGCGTGGGCCATCGCTTGCAGCGTAGTGATGTTTCCGGTGACTTCGGTGCTGTGGAGATTTCTGCCGAAGCTGCAGTTCATGCAGTTTCCGTGGCGCTGGCTGCTTTGTCTGAGCATGGTGTTTGCGATTCTCGTGACTGTGGGCGTGCGGAAGTGGTGGGTGCGCGCGGCGATTTGCCTGACGGCGATTCTGCTGATTGCGACGGCGTGGCACCGCATCCAGCCTCCTTGGTGGGATCAGGCTGCCGATCTGCGCGAGATGCAGGACAACATGGCGTCGGATGGATCGGGCTATGAGGGGACGGATGAGTACACTCCGGTTGGGGGCGAGCCGTCGGCGATTGACAAAGATGCGCGGCAGGCCGTCGTTGTTGGAGGGGCGGACGCGACGATTCGTATCCTGCATTGGGGAGCTGAGTCGAAGATGTTTACCGCCGACATGTCGGCGCCGGATCAGTTGGCGCTGAGACTGTTTCCTTATCCAGCGTGGAAGGTCGAGGTGAATGGACGCGTGGTCGAGACCGCGGCACGCGAAGGGACGGGGCAGATGGTCGTTCCTGTCGAGGCAGGGATGAACCGCGTGCAGATCACATTCATGCGGACTTGGGATCGGAGTTTCGGTGGGTGGGTCTCTGTTGTGGCCCTCATCGCGATGCTCGTTTGGATTCTTGTTGCGCGACGGCGGGCGTCGGGCATCAGACCTCGGGCGCCGGAGGCTGCGGTCTGGAGTCCGAGGTCCGAGGTCTGACTTTCATGCGACGAATTCTGATTGCCACTTCGAATCCGGGGAAGCTGCGAGATTTTGCGGGGGCGGCGGCGCCGCATGGGATCGAGATTGGCGGCATTCCGGGCTTCGCTTCCCTGCCAACCGTGGTCGAGGATGGGCTCACGTTTGAGGACAATGCACGCAAGAAGGCCGAGGAGTACAGCCAGCACGCGCCGGGAGAAATCGTTGTCGCGGATGACTCGGGGCTAGAAGTGGATGCGCTGAATGGGGCTCCGGGTGTGCATTCGGCGCGGTATGCGGCAGATCAACCACATCTGGCGGATTCGAATACGGAGGACCACGCCAACAATGCGCGCGTGCTGCGCGAGTTGAAAGACGCTCCAGCCGAGAAGCGAACTGGACGGTTCGTGTGTGTGCTGGCTGCGGCTCGTGACGGGGAGACGCTCGCTGTGTTTCGCGGGACGGCCGAAGGAATCATTCTTGATGCGCCGCGCGGGACGAACGGATTTGGATACGATCCGCTGTTCTATTTTCCACAGATAGAAAAGACGTTCGCCGAATTGAGCGCCGAGGAGAAGGCGCACTACAGCCATCGAGGCGCCGCGTTTCGAAACTTTCTGGAGTGGTGCGAGAAGCGATTTCCCGAGTCGCACATCTAATTCAACGTGATTTCCTTGCCCGTGAATTCCAAATTAATGAAACCTCCGACGGCATTGATCTTCGATATGGACGGAGTGCTGGTCGACTCCGAACCATTGCACAAGCGCGCGAAGGAAGAGGCGTTTCGGCAATTCGGGATCGTTCTGCCGGAGTCGGTGTACGACAGTTACAAGGGACGTCCGGATGCGACGATGCTGCCGGAGGTTCTCGGCGCGCAGGGCTTTTCCGCGGAAACCGTCGCTGAGGTTTTGCGCGTGAAGCGCCAGATCTTCGAGAGCATCAAGCATGAGCTGCGAGCCGTCGACGGCGCGGCGGACTTTGTGCGTTGGGCGGCTACCCGCTTTCAAATTGCATTAGCGACCTCGGCCACCACGCATAACCGTGAGATAGTTCTGGCGACCTTGAACGCGGGCGACGTCTTCCGGACGATTGTGGATAGTAGCCGGCACGCGCGGCCGAAGCCTGATCCGGAGGTTTTTCAGGTTGCCATGCGCGAGTTGGGCGTGGGGCCGGGCGACTGCTGGGTTATCGAAGACTCCGTGAACGGATTGCGCGCTGCCAAGGCTGCTGGCTGTTTCGCAGTGGCGACTACGACGACGTTTGATCGCGGGACGGTGATCGCTGCGGGCGCGGATGTGGTGGTGGATTCGTTTGCGGAGTTGCGAGGGATGCTGGAGCGGATGTGACGCGTTGCGGACGGCGCAGAGGGTAATCAGAATTCCCCGAATCGTCATCGACAACGATTGCGGGAAAGGGATCTTTCGACTGCGTAGTCGTTCGCTTCGCGAGCAGCTACTTCGCTCGGTATGACAAACGAGAAGGCGCGCACGCGAAGCGTTCCGAATTGGTCCAATGCTCGCAGCGGTTCCTTGACTTCACTTCTTCTGTCACCCGATAATGAAAAGTTATTTTCTCATTGGTGAACTTATAAGGAGCGTTTCGTGGCGTCTGCCAGTTCTTCTGCTCCAGGAGTAGGGAAAGTTGTGGCGCATGGCGTTGCGCCATTGCGTGCCGGTCAGGGATATTCGTTCGTTTTGCGGCGACTGCATTCCCTTACGGGGATTATCCCGGTTGGCGCGTTTCTCTTCGAACACATTTTGATATCGAATTCCACCGCCATCACCGGGCCGCACGCCTACGAGCGCCAGGTGAGTTTTCTGGCGAATCTTCCGCTGGTATTTTTTCTTGAACTGTTCGGAATCTGGATACCCATCGCGTTTCACGCGCTGTACGGTTTCTATATCTGGTACCGCGGGGATGGGAACACGGCGGAGTATCCGTGGAGCGGCAACTGGATGTACACGGCGCAACGCTGGACGGGCGGGATCGCATTCATCTACATCGTCTGGCACACGTACACAATGCGGTTCACCGGGACTGACCTGCACGATCGGCCGGATTTGTCGTTTGCGAAGGTTGCCGCGGAAGTACACAATCCGTGGTTGCTGGCGTTTTATGCGATCGGCCTGATCGCGGCTTCGTGGCACTTTGCTTATGGAATCTGGCTGTTCTGCGCCAAGTGGGGGATCGTTTCCGGCGACAAGGCGCAAAAGAGACTGCTCCGCCTCTGCCTGGCATTCTTCGTATTGCTGGGCGTGGTGGGATTGGTGAGCTTGTACACCTTCCGATATCGCTTTCAGGAAGCTCCAGCGGATGGAAACATAGCGCATGCAAGCCACGTGATTACAGATGGAAGGGGGGCTCGATAACATGGCGGCTCCCAAAATCATTGTCGTAGGTGGTGGCCTGGCGGGACTTGCTGCGGTCATCAAGATCGCGGAGATGGGCGGAGAGGTCGATCTGTTTTCGATTGTCCCGGTCAAGCGTTCGCACTCGGTATGCGCGCAGGGCGGCATCAACGCCGCGAAAAATCTCAAGGGCGAAGGCGACTCCACCTACAAGCATTTCGACGACACCATTTACGGTGGAGATTTTCTCGCCAACCAGCCGCCCGTGAAAGATATGTGCGATGCGGCGCCGGGCATCATTGATTTGCTCGACCGCATGGGCGTCCCATTCAATCGCACGCCGGAGGGACTGCTCGATTTCCGCCGCTTTGGCGGAACCTTATACAACCGGACCGCCTTTGCCGGTGCCACAACCGGCCAGCAGTTGCTCTACGCTCTCGACGAACAGGTTCGGCGATATGAGTCCGAAGGGAAGGTCAAGAAATTCGAGCACTGGGAATTCCTCTCGGCGGTGCTCGACGGAAACCGTGTCTGCCGCGGCATTTGCGCCATGGATCTGCGTTCGATGGAAGTGCGTACCTTCCCCGCCGACGCCATCATCATCTGCACCGGAGGCAATGGTGCGATCTTCGGCAAGTCGACCAACTCGGTCGTCTGTACGGGATCGGCGCAGTCGGCACTCTATCAGCAGGGATGCTATTACGCGAACGGCGAATTCATTCAGGTGCATCCCACGTGCATTCCCGGCGAGGACAAGCTGCGGTTAATGTCGGAGTCGGCGCGCGGCGAGGGTGGCCGCGTGTGGGTTCCGAAAACTCCCGGCGACAAGCGCGATCCGAAAACCATTCCACAGAATGAGCGCTGGTACTTTCTTGAAGAGTGGTATCCGAAGTACGGCAACCTCGTGCCGCGAGATGTGGCGACCCGTGCCATATTCAAGGTGGTCTTCGAGCACAACCTGGGGATCGATGGCAGGCCGATGGTCTATCTCGACCTGACGCACATTGATCGGAAGATTCTCGACAAGAAGCTGGAAGGGATTCTCGAAATCTACGAGAAGTTTGTGGGCGACGATCCGCGCGATACGCCGATGAAGATTTTCCCCGGCATGCATTACACCATGGGCGGACTGTGGGTCGACTACAAGCAGATGACCAACATCCCCGGAGTCTTTGCCGCTGGGGAATGCGAGTATCAATATCATGGGGCGAATCGCCTGGGCGCGAATTCGCTGATGTCGTGCATCTACGGCGGCGGCATTGCCGGACCGAACGCCGTCGCCTACGCTCGCGGACTGCAGGCACTGTCTGACGGGAACGGTTGCTTCGACGCGGAGAAGAAGAGGCAGGAAGAGGATAATTCCTTGCTGATGAAAAATCAGGGCACGGAAAATCCGGTCAAGCTGTGGCGGGAACTCGGCGAGCTGATGACCAAGGATTGCACGGTGATCCGCTACAACAAGAACCTGGAGCAGACCGATGCGAAGCTGGTCGATCTGCTGACGCGTTTCCGCCAGGTCAACCTGAGCGATCGCACCATGTGGGCTAATACCACGGTCGTCTTCGCGCGGCAGCTTTATAACATGCTGCAGTTGGCGCGGGTAATCGCGCAAGGAGCGCGTATGCGGGACGAATCGCGCGGTGCGCACTACAAGCCGGATTTCCCCGAGCGCGACGACAAGAACTGGATGAAGACGACGAAAGCGTACTTTGCCCCCGATGCCGATGAACCGAAATTTGAATTCGAGCCGGTGGACGCGTCGCTGATTCCGCCGAGACCGAGGAAATACTGAGTGTTTGAAGAGTTTCCAAATCGACGAATCACGGCGCGGCGCGAGTCATTTAAAAGCGCACTGATCGCGTTAATTAGTTTAATTGCGGGAGGCAGCGATGCCTTTCGGAAAGGCCGATTGGGCTGGGAGACATTGGGATGGGCCCTCGTTTTCGTCCTGAGCTTGCATAGCTACTGGAAAGGGCGACACGACGATCCGTGGAATCCTCCGGATGAAGACGGGAGAGAGCGACACTATGGAGCGCTAGAGCGGCCAGACGACTCTCTAAGTCAACCCGTGTCGAGGAAATACTAAAGATGAAGAGCTAGTCGCGTCTGAATCGCACTCCCCGGCCTGTCGCATAAAACGCGACAAGGACGGAGCACCTGGGATTCTCGAGTTTTGAAGTAGCTGTTAAAGGCATAGGAACGAATGGCTGAAAAATCCGTCATCATCAAAATCAAGCGGCAGAACACTCCGACCTCCGCGTCCTACTGGGAGGAGTTCTCGATTCCCTACCGGCCGAACATGAATGTCATTTCGGCGCTCATGGATATCGCTGCCGACCCGGTCACCCACGCAGGCAAGGCCACAACGCCCATTACCTACGACTCGAATTGTCTTGAGGAAGTCTGCGGGTCGTGCGCCATGCTGATCAACGGCAAGGCGCGGATGGCGTGCTCGGCCCTCATCGACAACCTGGAGCAGCCGATCCGGCTCGAGCCGTTTTCCAAATTTCCCGTCGTGCGCGACCTTGCCACCGACCGCAGCGTGATCTTCGAGAATCTGAAAGCCGTGAAGGCCTGGGTACCGATCGATGGCACGTACGACCTCGGTTCCGGACCGCGCATGTCGGCCGAGGATCAGGAAGCTGCCTATCCGCTGTCGCGCTGCATTTCGTGCTGCTGCTGCATGGAGGCCTGTCCGCAATTCAACGACACTACGAATTTCGTTGGGGCGGCGACGATCTCCCAGGTGCGGTTGTTCAACACGCATCCCACCGGCAAAGCGCTGCAGCGCGAACGACTGGCAGCTCTCATGGGCGATGGCGGCATCCAGGAATGCGGTTACGCCCAGAACTGCGTCGAAGTTTGCCCCAAAGACATTCCACTCACCAAGTCCATTTCCGAAGTGGGTGGGCAAGTCATGAAACAGGCCCTGGGTGACCTTTTGCGGCGCTAATTTGTTGCACATTGTCGCAACCGGCGTCGCGTGTTTTGTTGGAGTATCCCGCCAAGCTGTTCGCTGCACTACACATGTGTTGGTTCTCATCGGTTCTGCCAGATGGCCCGTCAGTTGCGGCTAGAGCAGGTACGGTCCTGCGAATCGCAGGATCGGGTAACCACTGGTAACCAGTCAGGGCATCGACTGCCTGAGTACGCAGGTAACGGTCAAACCGAAGTATCCGGTTGGACGACTTGACAGCATGGCTTAGAATAGCGGCACTCGCGAGGAAAGAGTTCGCGAGAGCTGTGGTACGAGCTAGCGTGGTTAGAGTGGCGGGCAAGAGTACCCGCCCCACACACAGGCCCACTTCGTGAAGAGAATGGTTCGGCTACAACTCGGGATTCTGCTGCTGGTTGCGATGTCGTGCCCGGCGTTTGCCGTGCGCACCGTCCACCATGCGCATCACCGGCACTTACGCTGGATGCGCTGGAATCCGATGTTCCGCCCATCGCACGAATCGCTGCTGATCCAGAACGCCGAAATCAATCGTCTCGAACTGCCCCGCATTCAGGATGAAACGGAATTAGAAGCGCTCAAGGCCGACGGATCTTTGCTGCCGATCATACCCAGCGAGAGTCTGCGCATTGAGCCAAGCCTCGATCCTTCGCGGCGCTATTGCCGTCCGTGGACGCGCGACTTTGTTCAAGATCTGAGCCAGGCTTACTACAACCGTTTCCACCAGCAGATTCAGGTGAATTCGGCGGTGCGGACAGTGAAGGTGCAGAAGAAGCTGCGCCGGCACAATCGCAATGCCGCGCCCTACGAGGGTGACACCGCCTCATCCCACTTGGCCGGCGTCACAGTCGACCTGCAGCGCCGCGGCATGACGAAGGATGAGATTCGCTGGATGGAGCATTACCTGTTTTATATGAAGGCGGTCGGGCTGGTAGAGCCGGAAGAAGAGCGCCGCCACTGGTGCTTCCACATTATGGTGAGCGGCAACTACACCGAATGGCGGCAGACGCAGACCATCGTTCCGCTCGGGCATCCTGACACGGACACGCCTGACAATCAAATGGCCATGGGCAGCGGCACGAAGTAATTCCAACCGCAAGAAATCCGTTACGATTCTTCTCTTATGATTGTTTTATTGGCCGGGCTTCCGGGTACCGGCAAAACTACACTTGCTCGCGAGCTTGCCGCGCGGACTTGTGGGCGGGTGCTGAGCAAAGACGAGTTCCGCCACGCAATCTTCGCGGCTGAAGAAATCGAGTATTCCTCGGCGCAGGATGATTTCTGCTTGCAGATCATGCTGGAGACCGCTGGATATCTCCTGTCGCGAAATCCTGCGAGACACATTTTTCTGGATGGCCGGCCCTTTTCGCGGCGATATCAGATCGAGAACGTGCTGGCAGCGGCGGCTTCCCTGCACCAGCCATGGCGGATTCTTGAGTGCGTGTGCTCGGATGAAACAGCGCGGCGGCGTCTTGAGGCCGATGCGGCGGGCGGCGTGCATGTCGCCGGCAATCGCGATTACTCGCTTTATCTCGAGGTTAAGGCAAGATTCGAGACGATTACTTTTCCCAAGACCGTGATCAATACCGATTCCTCGTTCGAGGATTGCGTTCGCCAGGCGATCGAAGAGATCTGACCACAGAGGACACCGAGGACGCGGAGAAAGGCTACATTGTGCCCTGTGTCTGTGCTGTGTCCCCTGTGGTTCAGTGTTTTCTTGGCTTCTGCACTTTTGCCGTCACCGCCACAGCCTATACAATCGAAACCTTGCCTGCAGCCGCTGGGCGAAAACTTATGCCAACGAAGCTTCTCCTCACTTCCCTGCTTCTCTGTTCCTTTGCGGTCGCGCAAAATTCCTCGACCGATGAACCTGTTAGCGCGAAGGCGCGCGCCATTCACGACTCGGCCATCGTCGTCGACACACACGCGGACACACCGCAACGTTTTCTTGACGAAGGCTACGATATTGGATCGACCGATCCGAAGGACACCGGGCACATCAGCCTTGACAAGGCGCGGCGTGGAAATCTCGGCGCGGAGTTCTTTTCCATCTGGGTCGACCCGGAGACAAACCAGGGGCGCTTTGCCAAACACACGTTCGATCTGATTGACTCCGTGTACGAGCAGGCAGCGCGGCATCCGGACCGGATGATGATGGCGTTCTCGGTGGCCGATATTGAGCGCGCGCATCGCGAGCACAAGCTGGCCGCGCTGATGGGCATTGAGGGTGGGCATTCGATTGAGAACGACATGCACCTGCTCCGCGATTACTACCGGCTCGGCGTGCGGTACATGACGCTCTCGTGGTCGAACACGAACGAGTGGGCCGACTCCTCTGGCGACATCGATGACCCGAAGGTGCAGCATCACAACGGCCTCACCGATTTCGGCAAGCAGGTCGTGCTGGAGATGAATCGCCTGGGCATGATGGTCGACATCTCGCATGTCGCCGACAAGACTTTCTGGGATGCGATTGCCACGACGAAGGCGCCGGTCATCGCGTCGCACTCCTCGGCGCGAGCGCTGGTGGATGTGCCGCGAAATATGACCGATGACATGTTGCGCGCGGTTGCGAAGAACGGCGGTGTGGTGCAGGTCAATTTCTTCAGCGCCTTCGACGACGCCGATTTCAACAAGGCACTGAAGGCCCAGCAGAAGGACATGGCGGCGGCGCAGCAGAAATATCTCGACGACCTGAAGGCCGCGGGCAAGCCTGTCAGCTATCTCGACACCGATCGCGTTGAGCGCGAGTGGATGGCGAGGATTCCGCGTCCGCCGCTCAAGTCGCTCGTCGATCACATTGATCACATCGCGAAGGTTGCAGGCGTTGATCACGTGGGACTGGGATCGGACTTCGACGGAGTCAGCGGGGCGACGCCGCAGGGGATCGATTCGGCGGCTGACCTGCCAAGGATCACACAGGCGCTGCTTGACCGCGGCTACAGCGCAGCCGACATCAAGAAAGTTCTGGGCGGGAATCTGCTGCGCGTTTTTGGCGAAGTGGAACGCGTGAGCCGAGAGATGCAAGCGCAGCCCGCTGCAAGTTCGAAATAGATGCCAGGAGTGGTTCTCTCCCCTCGCGTGAGGAAACGACAGCGCTCGCTGTCGTACAATGCAACGTTGCGTGCAATTCGCGGCACTATCACGGGCGATTCAGGAGCATCCATGCGTAAGTTATTTACAGTTCTAACGATGATGGTAGGGGCGGGATTTGCCGGGTGGGCACAGACGAGTTCGGGCACGCAGGCGGCGCCCGCGACGAAGTCCAGCACAATCGCAAAGCCGAGCGCGTCGGGCAAGCCCATGCACGCCGCGCCTACGACGTCCACGAAACCGACCGCCATCATTGAAACGACCGCGGGGAAAATCAACTGCACGCTGTTTCCCGACAAGGCGCCCGTCGGCGTCGAGAACTTTATCGGGCTGGCGAGCGGCACGAAGGACTGGAAGAATCCGGTCAGCGGTGCGACCAAGCACGGAGTGCCGCTCTATGATGGAACGATTTTTCATCGAGTGATTCCTGGATTCATGATCCAGGGCGGAGATCCTGCGGGGTCGGGATCGGGAAATGATCCAGTGCCGCCGTTCCGGAACGAAGTGTCCGCTGACTTGCTGTTTGACCGGCCGGGCCGTTTGGCGTACGCGAATACAGGGAACGCCGTCAGCAACAGTGCGCAGTTCTTTATTACCGAGGTGCCGACGCCCCATCTTAACGGCGGCTACACGATCTTCGGCCAGTGCGACGACGCCGCGGTGACGCTGGTGAAACAGATCGCGCACATGGCGACCGATCCGAGCAACGACCGGCCATTTCGTCCGGTGAAAATCACCCACATTACGATCGTGAAACCAGGCGCCGCGCCCAAGCCCGCGAGCACGACGGCGAAGAAACCGGCGTCTCCTGCGTCTGCCAAGCCTCCGTCGAACTAGCTCATGGAGCAGCAGACGTATTCGTCCGCCGCTGCCTTGCATACGAAGGCGTGGAAGCACCGAAAGTAAGACAGATTTCTCGCGACTCACAACTCGCGACCCAAGACTAAAACGAAAGGAATTTTATGACTCGCCAACCTGGACTCTACGCTACTTTTGAAACTTCGGAAGGAACCATTGTTTGCCGGCTATTTGAAAAAGACGCGCCCAAGACGGTAGCCAACTTCGTCGAACTCGCAGAAGGCAAGCGGGAGTGGACGCATCCTTCAACGCACAAGAAATCAAAAGACCGCCTCTATGATGGAACGATTTTTCATCGCGTGATTCCCGATTTCATGATTCAGGGCGGAGATCCGCAGGGCACGGGCATGGGCGGGCCGGGCTATCAATTTGAAGACGAGACCAAAGGCTCGCCGCACAAGTTCGACAAGCCCGGCAAACTCGCCATGGCAAATGCCGGTCCAAACACGAACGGCTCGCAGTTCTTCATCACGACGGTGCCGACCACGTGGCTCACAGGCAAGCACACGATTTTTGGCGAGGTCGTGGAGGGACAAGACGTCGCGGTGAAGATTACGGGAGTTCCGCAAAATCGCCAGAACAAGCCCAACAAGGATGTGGTGCTGAAGAAGGTGACGATCGAGAAGGTGTAGCGCTCAGCGATTCGCTAGAACTCGAATTCCTGCGAGGTTGATCAGGTGCTCGTCTCCCGTGACGAGCGTCAAGTCGAACACCTTCGCAGTAGCGGCGAGGAATTGGTCCGCTGGATCTCCGTGCGCGAAGCTAATAGATGGGATAGCAAGCGCCACCTCATGCGTGAGTGGCGCTTCAACAAGTTGTAAGTGTGATAGCGATTCTTTGACCCAGGTTGAAATGTCGGGATGCACTTGGAATCGTCCCTTGCGGCAAAGGATTGTTAGCTCCCAGACGCTAACGGGAGAAAGCCACAATTCGTTTTGCGAGTCGGCAAGGGTTCGTGCAACCCGTTTGGAGAGGCGGCTGGCTTGCATGAAACTCCAAAGCCAGATGTGGGTGTCGAGAAGGTATTTCATTCCCGCCAGGCGTCCCAGTCATCCAAACTCCCGGTTGGTCCGACGATGTCTCCTAGAATTTTCGCCGTTCCGGCCCCGGAGCCCAAGCGCCTTCCGCTCTGCGTCGCAGGGGATGGCGGGACAACTTCGGCCACGGGCTTGCCGAAGCGGGTGATGCGAATCGGCTTGCGCGTCTTGCGGACCTCTTCAAGGATGCCGAGACACTTGGCCTTGAATACGGAGATGGCAACTTCCTTCATCTTTTGGATCGTACCATGGTCAATGACCATGGTCAATCTCGTGCTGCGTTGCCTGGTACCGACGTCTGCTCCTTACCGGCTGTCTAAGAGTATGATTTCCGCATGAACTGGCGGGAGATCACTCTTAATGCCCTGCTTGGCTTTCTCCTCGTCCTCATTTTCGCCATTCCCTTCGCACTTGGCATCGTAGCGCTAGGCTTCGTGTTCAACGCGGTCGATTTGACCATAAAGCATCTCCTACCAGGATTCGGCCGCCACAGTGACGTCGCGTTCTACGCGTTTTTGTGTCTATGGTCCCTGATCTCAGGCATCGGCCATCTCCGCAAGCGGCTGTGGTCCAGCGCCTTCTTGTCGTTGACTTTAATTCCGACGAGCGTGTCATTTCTTCTGTATATGACCAGATCGGTATTTGGCGACGACAAGCTCTTAGTGATGATTTGGATCGTAATCCTCCTGACTTCGCGTCTCCGCCCAACTCGGCTTGAGTTCATGGGAAGCGCGTTCGTGATCGGAGCAAGCTTCGCCATAAATACCCAACTGTTGGGATCCGGCATAGTCGCGCGAATCGCAATGTATTGCGTCATTTTCGCGGTAATGGCCTTGGCTGGAGCCTACTTCCGACGCGAACACTTGCTGCGCGACCAGCCAGAACTTCCCGCTCTCACTCGCGCCTAGAGCTCCGGTGTCGGGAGACATCAGGGGCTGGTTCTCCTCTCCGACTTTGTTTACTCTTAACCTTGCCCATGGACAACAAGGCCATCGCGAATATTCTGTACGAGACTGCCGACCTGCTTGAGATCGACGGGCAAGACTCCTTCCGCATTCGCTCTTACCGCAACGCCGCGCAGGCGATCGAGAATCACTCCCAGCAAATCAAGGAACTGCTGGCCGAGCCCAAGCAGATCCTCGAAATCCCGGGGATCGGCAAGAGCATGCTCCGCAACCTGCAGGAACTATTCCAGGATGGAAAGCTGAGCGTGCAGACGGAGCTACTCGAGAAATACCATCCGTCGATGCTTCAGTTGCTGAAGATTCAAGGGCTGGGACCGAAGACGATCGCGCTTATCTGGAGTTCCTACAAAGTCAGTGACGTCGACGGCGTCGAGAAACTGGCGCGCGAAGGCAAGATCCGCGAACTGCCGCGCATGGGCGAGAAGCATGAAGCCAAGCTGCTCAAGGCCATCGAGGACTATCGCCGCATCGGCGGCCGCTTCCTCGTCGACGCCGCAGAGACTGAAGCTGAGAAGCTCATCGAATATCTGAAACAGTTCCCAGGCATCGACAAGATCACGCCCGCCGGATCGCTGCGGCGCGGACGCGACACGGTTGGCGATCTCGACATTCTCGTCACCGGGAAAGCTTGCACCACCGAAGAAGGGCGCCAAAAGGCGATCGCCCACGTTGCGAAGTATCCGCCGCTCATGGACGTGATTGCCAGTGGAGACAACAAAATCAGCTTTCACCTGCGCAGCGGCATGCAGGTCGATGTGCGCCTGCTGCCGCCCGATTCCTTCGGAGCCGCGATGCAGTATTTCACCGGATCGAAGGCGCACAACGTGGCCTTGCGCCAGCGCGCGCTCAAGATGGGATACACGTTGAACGAGTACAGCTTGGCCACGCTCGAAGGCGAGAAGCCAGTCGCGGGAAAAACCGAGGAAGAAATCTACGCGAAGCTGAAGCTCGACTACATCCCGCCAGAGATGCGCGAGAACCTGGGCGAGATCGACCTGGCCCAGAATCATGCCCTGCCCGAACTGATCACCGAGGCCGACATCAAGGGCGACGTGCACATGCACACCGTCGAGACCGACGGCAAGAACACGATCGAAGAAATGGCTGAGGCTGCCCGCGCCCGCGGCTACAAGTACATGGCCATCACCGATCACTCGAAGAACCTTGCCTTCGCCAATGGACTCGACGACAAGCGCGCTGTCGCGCACATTGAGCGCATTCACGAAGCCGGAAAGAAGATCGACGGCATCACCATCTTCGCCGGCATTGAAGTCGACATTCTTGCTGATGGCGATCTGGATCTCTCGGACGATGTGCTCGCGCAGATGGATCTCGTCATCGCCAGCGTTCACTCCGTCTTCAACCAGGAGCCCGCGAAGATGACCGAGCGACTGCTGAAAGCGATCGAGAATCCGAACACATCGATCATCGGACATCCCACCGGCCGCATTCAGCTGCGGCGCGACTCCTACCACTTCGACATGCACGCCATCCTCAGCGCCGCCGCGAAGCGTAAGGTCGCGATGGAACTGAACGCGTATCCCGACCGTCTCGACCTGAACGATGTGAACCTGCGCCAGGCCAAACAGCATGGGGTGAAGATCGTGATCAACACCGACGCGCACCATACCTCACACATGGAGAAGATCCGCTACGGCATCCTGCAGGCAAGGCGCGCGTGGCTCACCAAGGACGACGTTCTCAACACCCTACCCGCTCCGAAGTTTGCCAAGGCGATGAAGCACGAGTGGTGACCGCAGGTCGGACCTTTGATCTCGGACCTCGCAGTCTCCCAAAGATTCTCAGAATTGAGCGGGGCTGTTCCAGTAGTGAGCCGAATCGAAACGGAGATCTGATGAAGCGCGGGCCCCGGGCCTCACTTCTGAACGTTCTTGGCGGTGAGTTTCAAGCTGTGCTCGTTTGCGAACCGTGACATTTCGTCAAAAGCCTTCTGTTCGCCTTCCTGTCCAAACAGGATCCATTCAAACGCGCTTCCCGGTGGGAATTGAAGCAGCTTCTCTTTCGCGGATTCAATTGACGTCTCCTGGAATTGTGCGATGCGCACTTGCCCCACAACTGGCATAAATATGACGGGCCACGGCCGCGTCTGCCAAGCTTTGAGAAATTGTTCCACCTGCTGCTTTTGAGTGGCAGTTACACTCAGATCACTCAAGCGGCGCAGTTTCGCCTCGTCTGGCAACCAGCCATGGCCGGCGCCAAGAGCCTCGACGAGGTGGGAACCAGCCGCCGATTCGTACATGGTGGTCATGTTCTCGCCCGGGACAGATTGCAAGTCCTTCTCGTGGCCCTTCCAACGCCCACTCCACGCGACCATGCGGGTCCACAGAACGTTCTCGGCCGATGCCGAAGCAAATTGCTGCAAGTAAGACGCCGCATCACCGACCACTTCAGGATCGGAGTCGTCCAGGCTCTTTATCGCGATCTCCTGAAGCACATTGTTGCTTTGCAATGCGCCGACATCCGTCAAGAGAGAGTGATTGCACGCAGTAAACCCCTTTTCCTTGCCTCTAGCTTCCATGGCGCGTTCGAGAAGCGGCTTCGCTGCCTCAGGATCATCCTTCAGAACGTAGGCGAGCAGGGGCGCCTGAATGGCACATGCTAGCCTTCCAACTACAGGGTCAAGGAAAGCAATGACTTTCGGCTCTGCCGCGCGCGTGGCGTAGCGATGGATCAAGGACGCAGAGTTGGAACTAGCCCAGAAGTCCGATGACGGAGTGAGATGTTCCACCAATGGCTGGTCGGCCTCCGGCAATTCCTTATCGGGCAGAATGCCGAGAGTTCGGGCGCTGAAGCGTGGTTTAGGGCGCAGGATTTCCTGGATGACCACCGGACGCGCCTCCTCAGGCGACAATTCATACCAGCGCTTCAGGGCCGCAGCGCTGGCTAACTTGGACTGCATGTCATCCGATTCCTTCTGCTCGACTCTCTTCAGCAGAGGAAGCATCTGCTCATGGTCAAGTGTGGACCAGCGGAATTCCAAGAGTGCGTATTGTTCCTGAGAGGAAAGACTATCGAAGGTGGCCACGAGTTGACGGGTTAATGTTCGCTTGATATCGGGAGATAGCAAGGAAGAATTGGCACCGGCGGTACCGATGATCGTGTTATTGCTGACGGCGAGAGCGGCTCCCCGCTTTTGTGCAAGTGCGGAAATCAGTTCCTGGCGAAATTGCGTTTCGGTCTTCTCTCTCTCTTCCGGGATGTTATCAGCGATTCCATCCGGTAACGCGAGTACAGACATCGTGCCCAGGAAACGCCCGCTCACAGGGAAATTCGGGTCGACGAGCAACTTTTTCATCTCCTCCAGCGCAACGCTGCGCACCGGCGATCCCATGAGGCCAGCGGCAAAATCCCAGTCTGAAACCGTGCCGGTCATGCGGCGCGCCATTTCCCTGGCTGCTTCGGGCGTGCCCAGGTAGCGAAGACTTTTCACGGCCTGCGTCCACGAACCAGCCGGATCCAATCCTGGGACCGAGGGTGGCTTGGCTGAGTCGAGAAACTGGATGGCAGACTTGAGTGTCGCGTCCTGCCATTCCTTCGTTGCCGGCAGAATCGTCAATGTTACTGAGTTCGAGGTGACGGTGGGGTTGCCGAACTCACTGGAGCCCACTTTCGACACGCGCCTTGAAACGACCGTAAGTCGATACTGGCCAGGAGTCTTGAAGCGAATCCATTCATTCAGATCAGCGTGAAGGGTCGCTGGGGTTGCGGAAAGGCCTTTATAGCCCCTCAGTCCACCCATCATGAAACCCTTGTACGAGTGGAAGTACAGCTGGAGTGGATCATCGGACCCGTTGCTGGGGTCGACCACGAATTGATCTTCACCAAGTCTGCCGCTACGATCGTAGGTCGCCGTATCCAGTTGATAGGTGTTGGGCGAGGAACTGGTAAACGTCAAGTCCAGAGGAATGATTTCCCCAATGTGAAAACCCGACTGACTATTGCGTATGGTCACCGTTAATTGCGGGTCGCGCGATGGAAGGGGTCCGCTCTGGGCGGAGGTTAGCACCGTCAGGAAGAACAGCGCGAAAGCGACTGCGGAAACTGGAATTCGCATGGGTTGTTCTCCGGGGAACTCTGTTACGTTACTATGCTGGATCACCGCGACGACCGGCTGCTCTTCTCGTGTTCGTAAGAATATTTCTCTCTTACCCAAACGTTTAGACTGAAATTGATGCGCTACGAGTTGGCCACACGAACGCAAACTCCGCAACGAATGTCGTAGCTAGTCTTCGGAGGACACCCCGGAGTACTTCATGGCCCGATCGACCTGCTTCAAATATCGCCATCCCTCTTGAGCACCAAGACTCTCCACGCGCGCCGGTCAGAGCTTTCCGGTTCCAATCCGCCAATAGTTTTCCACAGAAATAAAGTTGATTTATGTGACGAACAACCTTTACCCAGGCAATAGAAAGCGCAAACTATTGTCGTGCGCGCGAATTCCAAAGCGGAACCCAAGCCAAATAGCAACGGAGAAGATGACTCTAAGTCCTTACTTTGGAATATTTTGCCCGTAAGTCATGAAGAATCAAGATTTTGGGCGGAACCAGGTCGATCTACTCGCCTTAACTCCAAGCAGGTGAATATTTTAGCGAAGATCGCAAAAAAAAATGTTTGGGGGGCGAGCCACTTTTCCCGCTCCACCCTCAAGTTCTTGCGATCTCACTTTGGCGAGGACGGTCTCGGACAAGGAAAACCGTCCAGCAGTTTTCCACAGACTTATTTGCTCGGATGTTCACATAACCTTGCCCCTGGTTTTGCACTCCTCGATAGTGGAAGGAACGAGCAGGAGGCAAAACCGTGAGCGACAACGATGACGATCAGCAGAGAGCAGTAAGAGACCTCGAGGCGTTTGCATGGACCTACGCGCAGAAAACGGGAGAGCTGCAGAAAGATGGAAAGCCTGTGGCCACGGGATATTCTGGCGCGGGAGCGGGCAAGAACAATCCCGAGATGCAGAAGCTTCACAACGTCGGCCCGATTCCCGAAGGCGATTGGAAGATTGTTGGGCCGCCGGTCAACACCGCGGAGCACGGGCCGTTTGTGCTGAAGCTCGAGCCCACGACTGAGACCCAGACGTTCGGTCGCAGTGGCTTTCTGGTGCACGGCGACTCAAAGGAATCCCCGGGATGCGCGTCGCAGGGTTGCGTGATTCTACCGCGAGCGGTTCGTGAGCAGGTGTGGAACAGCGGCGACCGGGATTTGGAAGTGGTGGCAGAGAGGCCCGAGCCGGAGAACATCCCGGAGAACAACAAGGAGTAGCCGCAGGCCGGTCGCTTCCGTTCTTCGGCTGGCGTAGAATCGGCGGGGACGATTCATATCTATGGCCGATCAGACTCCTGCTCCTCCTCCGCCACCGCCGAGTGCTTCTGCGCCCAAGACGGCCCCTCCTGCGCCGACGCCCGTTGTGCCTGCGGGTCCGACGATCAACATTGGCGAGGAATACGGCACCGCGAAGAAGAATCTGCCGCCCGCGAAGATCGTACTAATCGCGGTGGCGGCGGTTATCGTCGTGGTGATCTTCGCATCGTTTCTGAAGCGCGCGAAGCCGCAGGCATCGGGCTCGCTCGACAACGTTGCGGCAGCGGAGATCCCAGGGCAGAACTCAACCATGGTTGCCTTGACGTTTACCCTGCACAACACGAGCGACAAGATTCTCTACGTCCACAACATCCAAGCCTCGGTGAAGGCGCCCGACGGAGACGCCACTGCCGATGCAGTTCCTGCAGTCGACTTCGATCGGTACTTTCAGGCCTTCCCGGCGCTGAAAGTTGGAGCACAGCCCGCGATCCCGCCCGAGACAAAGATTCAACCTGGAGAGACGGTCTCGAGCTCCGTGATCGTGGTCTTTCCGAAGACGCTCGATGCCTTCAATCACCGGCAGTCGGTGAGCGTGATCATTTGGCCCTACGACCAGCAGTTGCCAGTCACGATGACGAAGTAGAAGTGTCCGTCGACGGCTCCGAAGAGCTTTAACCACAAAGGACACGAAGGTTCACGAAGGAAAGGACCACAGCCGCTTGCGCGAATGCCTGCCAATGCGGTTCTATAGCGGGATGAACAATTCTCGCCTTTCTGTCCGCTCGATCGCACTGTCGTTTGCATTCGTCTTGCTCGCGCTCGTTTTCTCAACCCGGCCTGCCTCGGCCGCCGAGAAGTCTGGCAAGTATCTCTTCTACGTCGGGACGTACACCGAAGATGGCAGCAAGAGCAAAGGCATCTACGCCTACCGCTACGACGCTGCGACGCAGCAGATCACCGACCTTGGGCTGGCGGCCGAAACGACCAATCCGTCGTTCGTCGCGCCGCATCCGAACGGCAGGTATCTCTACGCAGTCAATGAAGTCGGCAACTACAAGGGACCGAACAGCGGAGGCGTGAGCGCGTTTTCGATTGACCACGCGACCGGCAAGCTGACGTTCCTGAATGAAGTCCCGTCGCGCGGGGCCGATCCCTGCTACATCACTGTCGACAGAAGCGGGAAGTACGTGCTGGTAGCGAACTACACGGGCGGAAGCCTTGCGGTCTTCCCTATTCTTGCCGATGGGAAACTCGGCGAGGCGTCGGCGTTCCTGCAGCACACGGGGCACGGCACGAATCCGGAGCGACAAGAGGGACCGCACGCGCACTCGATCGATCTTTCGTCGGACAATCGCTTCGCATACGCCGATGATCTCGGCCTCGACGAACTCGACGTGTACAAGTTCGACGCAACGAAGGGATCGCTCACGCCCAACGATCCACCGTTCGCCAAGCTCGCGGCTGGCGCGGGACCGCGACATTTCGTGCTTCGCCCCGACGGGAAATTCGCCTACGTGATAGCGGAGATGGGACACACCGTCACGGTGTTCTCCAACGATGCAGCCCATGGAAAACTGCAACTGCTTCAGACGGTCTCGACTCTCCCGAAGGATTTCACCGGACGCAACGACGACGCGGAGATTCAGGTGCTTCCTTCCGGAAAGTTCCTGTACGCCTCCAACCGAGGCGAAGACACCATCGTCATCTACGCGATCGACGGCGCGAAAGGAACCCTGACACAAGTTGCCAGTGTGCCTACGGGAGGCAAAGAGCCGCGAAGCTTCGAGATCGATCCGACGGGGACGCTGCTCTTTGCGGAAAACCAGAAGTCGGACAACATCATTGTCTTTCGAATCGACGCGAAGACCGGACAGCTCACGCCTACGGGCAAAGTGCTGGACGTAGGATCGCCAGTGTGCCTGAAGTTTTTGGCGGCGAAGTGAGCGAGACTTTGCAAGTAATGTCTCAACGGCGGGACTATTGTTTCTTAAGAAACCTTCGGCGAGCCAAGTGCGTGCTGGCGGTGGGTTGGATCTCGTCGTATTTCAGGCAACTGATGGAACCGTCGACTTCGAGCACGGCCAGAGCGACCTGATCGCAACTGTTGATGCCGTGCTCGCGGAGAGCACGATGCAACTCGTCCATGCTGACATGCTCCCGGGCCATGTGTGCCTGGATGATCTGGCCGTCGTGAATCAATAAGGAAGGTTCGCCCTCGATCACCTTTCGAAACCGGCGGTTGGCACCGGCCACGTTAGCGACGCCATAGTTCATGATTAACAATGTTGCTGCCGCAATCACTCCGCCGAGCAGCGAAGTGTCAGGACCGGTCATCGCATTCTGTACGGAGTTCGAGAGCAGAAGGAGCAGCACGAGGTCGAACGGGGTCATCTGCCCAACCTCGCGCTTGCCGCTTAAACGGACCCCGATCAGCACCAACAGGTAAATCACACCCGTGCGAAACACGATCTGCAACAAGACGTGGCTGCCCGGGAAAACTGCTCCGTTCATGATTTAGCTCGGTGCGTTTAGTTGGCGGTTATGGGTGTGGGAGCATTCTTCGGAGTGCTCAAATATCCCGTAGCCTTGTTTTTGTCGACGGTCCATACGACGAGTTCAAACAGCAGATGCTCGCGGCCGGAGTAAAACTGGATCGGCTCGGAGATGTTGCGATCTTTCTTTTCGATCGTCTTGTCGTCGGCCGTCACGTTCATGGTGAATTTGCCCTTCTTGGCGTCGGACTTCTTCAGTTGCAGGCTGACGGTCGCCACCGGTTGTGGCTTGGCACCCTTCAGAAGGGTGAATTCGTAGTAGTTGCGATCGCCCTTGTGCTTGAGAACTTCGAGATCGCCGGCAGTGTGTGCGATGAGTCCGCTCTGCACGCCGAGATCGCCGATCGTGCTTTGGAGTTTGGCTTTCGTCGCTTCGAGGTCGGCCTTGGTGGAGGCGACATCGGTCTTGACGCCACCGACATCCGTTTTCACACCGGCGATGTCTCCCGAGACCGCGCTAATCTGTTCCTTCTGTTCCTTCTCGAGGCGAGCCTCGGCGGCTTTCTGCTGCGCGCGCAACTCCGCCGTTCGTTGCACAAGTTCCTGCTTGGTCATGCCAGCCTGACGGGCGAGCGTTTCCTGCTGCTCTTCCGACGTCTGCATGCGATTCTGCAGTTCCTTGACCTCGGCCTGGCTCTTGCTCAAATCCTGCGAGAGCGTATCGGCTTTCTTATAAGTCGTATAGTTGGCATAAGCGAGTCCGGCTACGACTACTACCGCCAGGAAAGTCAGAATCCACTTGCCGGCATTTGACTGAGGTTCCACCACGATCTGATCGCCTTCATCGGCCATACACTCTTCCTCCTCGGGAAACAAAAGAATGAATTGCAGGGATGGTTCATTGTTTAGCAGGAAAACCTTAGTGTCAATTGGCTCATAGGATGCGTGGGCGCGGGTTCGACGATGCCCTATCGCCGAAGGCCTAGCGCCTCCTTCAGAGCCGGATCGAGGTCGCGACGGATTGTGACGGCTTCGCCGCCAAGGCGCTTTTCCATTTGCTTACGGACGCCGGAGAGAGCGTCAGGCAGCGCGCCGTTTGGAAGCGCCCGGGTCAGGTACTCGGACTTGACGACGCAGGCGTAGGCGAGTCGCCCGGGATAACCAGCGTCGTCGAGAAAGCGTCCGTAGGCGAACCAATCTTGAGCCGCGGCGCTGTCGTCGCTGGCGAATTCATCGAGCGACAGTGCGTGCTGATAGAGCTGTAGAGCGTCGGTCAGCCGGCCTGACTTAGCCTGCAACGCGGCTTCGTTCACGTCGGCCACACTTTCCAGCTTGGGTTGGCGAGTCTCGATGGCAAGCTTTTCTGCCAGACGATAGGACTTGAGTGCAAGATCAGGCTGCGAAGAACGCGCCTGGCAATCGGCCATGCGTAAGACGATGGCGATGACGCGATCTGGGGCCGGACGATCCTGGGTCCTCTGCCGGGCGATGCTTGCGAGATAGGCGTTGTAGTGCGATGCGGCGGCTTGCGCTCTGCCTTCGCGGTCGAGTTCGTCGGCGAGATACAGGTGCGCATTGACCTGGGATGGATCAACGGCGATGGCACGATCCCAATCGGCGCGTGCCTGATCGGCGTTGCCGCGATGCAGTTCGAGCAGTCCGTGATTCACGAGAAGGTTGGGATCGCGGGGTGCGTATTTGAGCGAGGCGTCGGTCAGATTGAACGCATCGTCGTAGCGATTCTCGTCGATCAAAAACTGCAGCAGCGCCTGGCGTGGAGCTGGATCTATCGGATTCGCCTGAACTGCGCGCCTCCATGCGGCCTCGGCTTCTTGCGGACGGTCCAGGTCCATTGCACGTTTTGCCAATCGCATCTGCAGAGAACTGTCGAAGGAGTTGAGCGACGCCGCACGCTGCAGATCCTGCAAGTCTTCTGTGTGGAGCGCCAAGTAGTAGCGAGTCTGGTCAAGTGTTCCCCATACCAGCAACAACAACGCGGTGCCGACGCGCACGGAACGCGCTCCAGTGGTCGATCCTGCGAGCCAGCGGCAAACCTGGACAAAGCCCCGGGCGAACTGGCTAGTGGCGTCGGCCGCAGCGTCGGAAATACGCTCCCGCGAATTGAGCAGGAGCGATGCGATCCGGCCGTCGCGAAGCTTCCAGATGGCACCATCCAGAATGAAATGGTGAATATTCACCAGCGCGGTGAAGATGAGGAAGCTGGCAGTGAAGTCGTGATGAAATGCCCGACTAGCCAGCCACGGTCCGGGGACGAAGAGCGCGATGCCGCCAACGACCAGCACCGCGAAATATGCAAATGGACGCCAGTTGCGTGGACCCTTCGTTGCCGCCTCGCCGATCGCCTCGCGCCGCGCGTAGTAGCTCGTGATCCAGAGATACTGTGCCGAATGCATCACCGCGAGGACACCGGTGCTGTAGCGGTTCTGCGGGATTTCCAATCCCCTGATCAGCGAGATGGCTACCGGCAGAAGGAACCAGAGGAACTGCGACGAGAACAACGTGAGTGACGGGACCAGCTTGCGCCATCCGGTGGCGCGGACCAACTGAGATATCCCGTAAACCGATAACACGACGAACGCTACGCCCAGGATGATTTGTTCCCATCGGCTGATGACGGCCGGAATGCCAATGGACAGGAAGAGGGGGTCGGTCGAGGGTCCGGTGTGAAATCCCAGAAATAGAATCAGGTACGAAACGATGAAGGCGCCATACAGGGCGCGGCGCGCGGCTTTGCTGGGGTTGGCGCCGGCGCGGCGGGCGAACATCATGAATAAACCGTAATTCTGACCGCTGTAGTGCCAGGGGCTCCACGTCAAATAGAGAGTGAATATCCAGGGCAGAAGGCGGAGCCAGAAGTGGGAGAGGAACAGCGTGAGCACCATCAGCGCCGTAATGTGAACGGTGAAGACGCGGTATTTCTGGAAATCTTCAGCGCGATGGTAGGCGCGGTAGATCGTCGCCATGTAATGCGGGTAGTTGAACAGGAAGGCCAGTCCGTAGAACACAACCGACCATGTGCGGGCGCTGGAGGCGATCGAGAAATAAGAGACAAGGAGCAGCGGCGCGGACCATGCGCCGCAGCCCACGATCAGGTCAAGCCAGGGATTGTAGATCCACGGGGCGGCCTGTTCGTTCGAAGTTGATCTGGATTTTCCCATCGCCGGTTGTCCAGATTATAGGGGCGCAGATTGCGGAGAGGCGTATCTGGACAGGGGCGGCGGGGAAACGAAAGTAACTGGGGTGATGTGGAGCGTGCGCCGCGCCCGCTAAACCCAACCACGAGCAAATACGAATCAGCGGATCTGCGTTGGAAGTTCTTGTTCTCGCGATTCTTCTTTACCGCCGGCATCTAGCGGGCGGGGCGTCCGCTCCACATGGAGTCCTCAAAACTTCCAGCGCGTGGATTTGCTTTGGAAATGTTTCTCCCAGAGGGCGAAGACTACTCTCGGGCGGACGGCGAAAACTGGTTCTTTCATGGAGAGGATGTCGTCTCTCATCGACTTCATGTCGAACTTGTACTTCTTCTCGTAAACCGGGAGGAACTTGCGGCGTGCGGGGACGTCGGCGATCTCAACAACGCCTTCGACGATGACTGCTTCCTGCGCGAGTTCGGAGCAGACGATACACTTCGGATTCTTCGCAAGATTGCGGGCCTTGCGCGACTTGCTCCCGGTGCTGAACAGGAATCGACCGTCCTGCCACAATCCCCAGACGACCATTGTGTGAGGAGAGCGGTCGGGCTTCACTGTGGTGATCCAGTAGTTGTGCGATTTCTTCAGGCGCTGCTCGGCCCAGGACCAGGAGAGCAGGCCCTTAGTGCCTTCGGGGAAACCGTATCCAGTGGCGTGGATGCGACTGGGCTTCGGGTTGGTCGTCTTCGGCATAGCAAATTCACTCACCACAGGGGTCACGGGGTAACACAGGGGGCTTTTCTAATTCTTTGCGGCCTCTGCGATTGCACTTTCTTCTTTTCAATTCAGACACTACAAATTCTTCTTGGTCCACTCATCGATGCGATCGAGAGCCTTCTGCAGGTTCTCCACCGAATTCGCTACGCTGAAACGGAGGTAGCCTTCGCCGTATTCGCCGAACGAAGTGCCAGAGAGCGCCGCGACGCCAGCTTGCTCGAGCAGTGCGTCCGCTAGCGGCTTCGATTTCCATCCGGTGCGGGTGATGTTGGGAAAGGCGTAGAACGCGCCTTTGGGCATGCGGCACGAAAAGCCTTTGATCTTATTCAGGCCGGCTACGAACATGTCGCGGCGGCGCTGAAACTCGTCGCGCATGTGATCGACGGAACCCTGATCGCCTTTGAGGGCCTCGACGCCAGCGACCTGGGTAAAACTCGCTGTGCAGGAATTGGAGTTGGTCATCAGTCGCGTCATGTGGGCGGCGAGGTCGGGGCGCATGACGCCATAGCCCATGCGCCATCCGGTCATGGCATAGGTTTTTGAAAAGCCATCGAGCAGGATGGTGCGCTCCTGCATTCCGGGCACCGACATGATGGAGAAATGCTGTTCGCCATCGAACAGGAGGCGGCTATAGATTTCGTCGGATAAGACCATGATGTTGCGGTCTCCGATGGCGTTGGCGATGCGCTCGATATCGCGGCGCGGGAGTACGCCACCGGTCGGATTCTGCGGCGAGTTGAGAATGATCAGCTTGGTGTGCCCGTTGATGAGAGAGATTAGCGAGTTGACGTCAAGGGAAAAGTCGCGGTCTTCGTGAAGTTGGATTGGTACGGCTTTGCCTCCGACGTAGTGAATCATTGATTCGTAAATCGGGAAGCCGGGGTTGGGATAGATAACTTCATCTCCTTCATCGATCAATGACAGGATTGTGAAGAAAATAATTGGCTTGCCGCCAGGGACCACGACAACTTCATCGCTGGTCACTTTCACGCCGCGGGTGCGGCTGACATACTCTGCGATCGCTTGCCGCAGTTCGGGCAGGCCTGCGGAGGGGCCGTAATGCGTCCAGCCCTTGCGCAGCGCGTCGATGCCGGACTCGACGACGTTCGAGGGAGTGTCAAAGTCTGGTTCCCCGATTTCGAGATGGATCACGCTTTTGCCCTGACGCTCGAGCGCGCGAGCTTTATTCAGCACTTCAAATGCAGTCTCGGTGCCCAGCCGCGACATGCGGCGAGCGAGCTGCAATTCGTGTTGCGTGGCTTTCTCCATATATCAGAACTCCGGCGGGAAACCCGTGAGAACGCAAACGGCACATTATACAGCCGCAGACAGGACTGAGATCGGGAGCAATCAGCGGTGTCGCCTATAGCGAGGATTATTCCGAGACGCTGTGTTCTTCGTTTTGGGAACGAAGGACCCGGTCGACGGAGTACGGGGCGCGGCGGCTGGGTTCGTGGTAATGGCGAACCTGCATTTCGCCGAGCAGTCCGATGGCGAGCAGGTTCAATCCGCCAAGCAGCAGGCCGAGAGCGGCCATCATCAACGGGCCATGCGAGGCCATGACCGGAACGTGGCGCAGGAATTTTTCCGCGCCGAGCCAGAGCACGACGCCGGTGCCAGCGAAGATGCTCATCATCCCAAAGCCGCCGAAGAAGTGCAGCGGGCGGGAAAGGTAACGAAGCAAGAAGCGGATCGTCAGCAGATCGAAGAACACGCGGAAGGTGCGCGTGATGCCGTAGTGCGAAACGCCGCGTTCGCGATTCACATTGCGAATGGGAACTTCGCAGATCGATGCGCCATGCCACGAGGCAAGCGCGGGAATGAAGCGGTGCAATTCGCCGTAGAGTGGCACCTGATCGAGAATGTCGCGCCGGTAGGCCTTGAACGTCGTACCGAAGTCGTGGATGTCGACGCCGCTGATCTTTGCCATCATCCAGTTCGCAATGCGCGAGGGGATGCGGCGCATCCAGAAATTGTCGACGCGATTCTTGCGCCATCCGCTCACGATGTCGTAGCCGGCGGCAATCTTTTCCAGGAATAAGGGGATGTCGTTGGGATCGTGCTGCAGATCCCCATCCATCGCAATGATGTATTCGCCTCGGGCGTGATCGAATCCGGCGGCGAGGCCTGCGGTCTGCCCGAAGTTGCGGCGCAGCTTGACGACCGTTACGCGGCTGTCGACAGCCGCGATCTCACGGAGCATGGCGAAAGTGTGGTCGTTGGAACCGTCGTCCACCAGAACGATTTCGAAACTTTCACCGTGCGCTTCCATGACCACTTTCAGGCGGTCGTAGAGATCGGTGACGTTCTCCTGCTCATTGTGCAGTGGGACGACAATGGAGTACTTGGGCACAGGCCTTTTATTATAGCCCGAAAAGAGGTTCTCAGTTCCCGGTTCTCAGTTCTCAGTTGGGTACGGCCGTGGTTGGACGGATGGTCGGCGCGGCGACGGCTCCCCCCGAGACGCCGCCCACGCCTTCTGCAACGTCAATCCGCTACTTCACCGTGACGCTTACGGCATTGGACGCCAGGCCGTTCGCCACTACCTGCAAAGTTGCAGCGCCGGTTCCGATGAAGAACGGGAGATCGAATTCAGTTGAGACGGTCTTGGCCCCCGTGGCGACCCCGCTTGAGAAGTTATGCGTTGGGAGGTAGTACGAGAAGCCGCCGATGTTGATTCGAACCAGAGGAAAGTTGGTGGCGCTTTGCGCATCGTCGCCGTAAGCGGCGCCTTGCGAAAGGCCGTTGAACTGCGTTCCCTTGAGGGTGTAGGTGCCTCCCTCAGAGATGCTGGCCGGATGCGAGGTGATGTGCGGGGCCCAGCTACTCTGCGCGCTGCCGGCTGGGATGTAAACCTCCACGTCAGTTGTGCCGTCGGTGTGGAGGATGTGGCCGCCATTTGGCAGGACGACCATTCTTCCGTCGAATGAAGCCTCGTTCGGGGCATTGGGCGGTGCCACAACCGACTTCAGAGTGTTTCCGTCGAGGGTGATCTCGTAATATCTGCTCGGCGAGGCGAAGCAGGGATTGATGCTTGAGACCTGGACGAGAACATTGCCGTCGGGCAACAGCGCTGCTGGACCGTCGGCGACGCCAAATCCGGCGGGAAAGTTTGGACCTTTCGACCAGACACCCTTGGCAGAGTAAATAGCGGTGTGGGTGTTTGCACCGATGGCGACGACGCTGCCGTCGGGGCGGAGTACGGCCGGTCCCAGCTCGGGAACGATGTTCATTCCACACCTATTGCCCAGGAATTGCGGAGTGTTGCCAGCCAGAGACCACTTTCCAGTGGTGTAGTCGTAGAGTTCCGACTCGTTCCCGTTTTGAGTATCAACCGCAAGAACTTTGCCATTCGGCAGCAGCGTCCAACCTTCTTCGGAATTGGGATCGGCTTTGCCCGCGCCGGTCGAGGTCCATGTCAGAGTTGAGGCGTTGAAGATAGCTTCTTTGGTACTGCAGCAGTCTCCCAGCATGAGCTTGCCGTTGGGCAAGATGACGGTGGGAGCATCGCCGATCTTTGCCCATCCAGAGGGATGGGCGATCGAGTCGATGAACGAGCCAGAGGAGGGGTCGAAGAGAGCTCCTCGCGTGGTGTCGACGGCAGGCGGGGCGCCGTTATATTCGCCGCCTTCAACAAGCACACGGCCATCGGGCAAGACAGCTGATCCGAAATAGAGTGGGGCGTAGCCAGAGGGAGTGCTGAAGGGACCTCCCCAGAATCCGGTGGCGTAGGAGCCGTGAACGTCAGGGTGCAGCACGTACCATTGACCGGTCGCGAAACCGCCGAATTGAGCAGGGCCGGTTAGCTCTTGTACGAGCACGTCTCCTACGGGGGTGAGTATGGCGGTGCCGGCCCCCGAGCCGGGAAAGGTAGGTGCTGCCTGCCAATGCTGGGCAGCGGCGCCTGAACAGATGATCCCGAGCATGAGCGAGAATTCGATCAGATGTCGCGTGAGAGTTTTGCGTAGGTCGAAACCTTGGTTTTCCTGCATAACACTTCGTCCCCTTTTTGTTGATGTTTTTGTGGCCCCGTGGCCAGTTCCCCAGTGGCGTGAAGTTCCCGAGCGAGAGCGATGCTGCCCGCAGAGGCACTTGAAAGTCTTTAAGGGGGGATTAATAAGCTTTAAATGTTTTTAAGGGAGATCTGAGGCTATCGGGTCAGAGAGTTAGGTGAGTTCGACCAAAAGTCAGAATCCCCGCCCTGTCGCAAGAGAGGCGACAAGGACGGGGTACTCCCAGGATTGGACTCCCTAGGGCAGTTAGGCTTGGTCTTTAAGCTTCAGCTTGGACTTGTTCTCTTCCAGGAAGGCTTTGATGTCGCTGGCGGCGCCGAGGAGGCGGTTCCATTGTTCGTAATAAAGAGTGACGGGGAAACGCCCAAGGCCGTAGACACTGACGCCGCCCTTCTCGCCGACTTTGAAGATCAGGTCTCCGCTCCGCTTCTTGATTTCGACTTCCTTCTCCAACTGAGCCAACTTGGCTTTTAGTTCTTCATAGCTTGGTTCTGACATGATTTCCTCGCGATTGAAAGATATGCCGGCACAGAACACGAACGCCGACGATGATGACACTCATTTCTATAGTAACTTGCCTGACGTTGTCTTGGGCGGATAACCCTTGTAAACTCTGGAGAGTCTAATCCCGAAGTAGGAAACCTGTCAGGAAGTCGCGGTCAAGTCGCGGTTATCAAATCAGATGCGCTCGTGGATGCGATGGTCGGCGTGGTTGTGCCTGTCCCTGATGTTGTGGACGGCTGGGGTGGAGTCTACCCACAATCACCCAAACCCGACCGCCGCAAGTGCCTGTTCGATTTGCGTGGCGGCGCATAGCACCAGACCTACGATCGGTGCTACTGCGGCTGGTCCGATTTTTGCGGCGGTTGGATTCCTGCGAGAAGAAGATGTTGTGGCGAAAGCCCGGTTCGACTTCTCGGAACTGGGTATCCGCGGTCCTCCTGTTGTTCTGTAGGGAACCCTAAAAATTAAAGTTTCCCGCCTGATGTTGGAGCCTCGCCGCTCGAACATCTGGCGCGGGCCATATCCCTATTGATCTCAGGAGGGCTTATGCCTACTTTTTATTTCCGTTCTTATCGTGTTTCCTATGGCCCGCGATCTGCGGGTCTCGCAGCCGTCTTTCTCTCTCTCGTCATCAGTATCGCGAGTGCTCAATCGGTTGGGAATTCAGGTTCGGTGGACGGGAGTGTGGTCGACCAGTCAGGGGCGGTGGTGCCAAGCGCTCGAGTCGAGATTCAGAATCCGGTGAGCGGATTCGATCGCTCGACGACGACCGACAGCGCGGGCAAATTCCGGTTCACGAATATCCCATTCAATCCATATCACCTGACCGTGACTGCAACGGGATTCGGCGCCTACGCCCAAGACGTTGAACCGCGATCGGCGGTACCGGTCACGGTTGCGATCAAACTGCAGGTGGCGACTTCGACGACGCAGGTGACGGTCGAGGCCGAAGGTGGAGACCTGGTAGAGAATGATCCGGTCTTTCATACCGACGTGGATAAAGGACTGTTCGACAAGATGCCGCTGGAAAGCCGCAGTTCGCAGGTGAGTTCGCTGGTAACGGAGTCGAGTCCGGGGATATCGGCGGATTCGAATGGATTGTTCCACGGGCTCGGCGACCACGCGGAGAACTCGTTTTCGGTGGATGGGCAGCCCATCACGGACCAACAGAGCAAAGTGTTTTCCAACCAGATTCCGCTGGATTCGATTGAGTCACTGGAAGTGATTTCAGGCGCACCACCCGCGGAATACGGAGACAAGACGAGCGTGGTCATCAACGTGACGACGCGATCGGGTCAGGGGATGACGACGCCGCACGGCGAGGTGACGGCTTCGTATGGATCGTTTGGAACATCGAACATCGGATTCAATTTGGGTTATGGAGGGCAGAACTGGGGGAATTTCATTTCAGTGAGCGGGCTGAACAGCGGGCGGTTCTTGGATCCTCCGGAGTTTGCCGTAATGCACGACAAAGGGAACGAAGAGAATCTGTTCGACCGGGTTGACTATCAACTCTCAACAGCCGATTCACTTCACTTGAATCTCGGATACACGCGGTCGTGGTTTCAGACGCCGAACTCGTTCGACGCAGAGGACGCTACTCCGTGGAATTGTGTGGTCGTCTGCAATGGCGGCCTGGATCCGAAGGGCAATGCCGTTGGCCCTGCAGACCAGCGCTCGCAGATCAACACGTTCAACATCGCGCCTTCGTGGACTCGATTGATCAGCCCTACGACGGTGTTCACTCTGGGCGCGTTCGTGCGACGGGATGATTACAACTACTATCCGAGTGCTGATCCTTTTTCCGACCTGGGACCGCCCGGGGTTCAAAGCGAAACCGTGGGACAGAACCGGACGCTCGCGAATACGGGCGTGCGATCGTCACTGTCGTACGTCAAGGGGATTCACAACGTGAAGGTGGGGGCGGTCTACGAGCAGACATTTCTGACGGAAAATGACACGGTGGGGATTGTCGATCCAACGTACCTTTCTTCGCTCACCGACGCGAACGGGCTTCCCTGCTTCGTCAGCGGAGTCGCACTGGATGCTCCCTGTACGACCTTGCTTCCCTACGACTTAACGCAGGGCGGCGGAGTTTATGGATATCACGGTCACACCGACGTGAAGCAGCTTGCGTTGTATGCGCAGGATTCAATAACCGTCGGAAACTGGGCGCTGAACCTGGGGTTGCGCGGCGATTTCTACAACGGGCTGACCACGCATCGGGAAGCTGAGCCTCGGCTGGGCGTCGCTTATAACGTGAAGCGCACGAACACGATTCTTCGGGTTTCGTACGCGCGCACCATGGAGAGTCCGTTCAACGAGAATCTGGTGCTGTCGAGCCTGGGATGCGGCGATCCGGTTTTGAATCCGCTGCTGCTTTGCTCTTCGCCGAGCGTGACACCGTTCAGTCCTGGATGGCGGAACGAATTTCATGCGGGTATTCAGCAAGCGTTCGGCAGATACCTCGTTTTTTCCGGCGAGTATATCTGGAAGTACACGCACAACGCATATGACTTCAGCGTGCTGGGCGCCACGCCGATCACGTTTCCGATCGAGTGGGACCGGTCAAAGATTCCGGGATACGCGGGCCGGGTCAGCATGCCGAACCTTCACGGAATCTCAGCGCTGGTGGTGTTCTCTAGCGTGGCGGCGCGGTTCTTCACGCCACAGATCGGCGGGGCGGGTGCGGTTCCGTCGGCGGTGGGGCCGTTCCGCATCGACCATGACGAGAAGTTCAACATGACGGCGCACATGCAGTATCAGCCTTGGAAGAAGGGACCGTGGATGGGATTCAACTGGAGGTATGACAGCGGCCTGGTGGCGGGCCCGGCGCCGTGCGCGGGAGGGAACTGTGCGAACGGACCTGGCGGGGACGATACAACGGTGGATGTCACCGGCTTGAGCCCTGACCAGCAGTTTCAGGCTGGGCTCGAATGCAACGGCGTTCGCGCCACGCCACCGAGCGCGGCGAACCCGATTGGAACTCCGATTAGTTCCAACGGTATTTGCCCGGCCTCGGAGTATGGGTCTTCCCTGCTCCAGATCCCGGCACCCGGGACGGAGAATGACGATCACAATCCTCCACGCATCGCGCCGCGAAATCTGTTTGACCTCGCTGTGGGTCACGACAATATTTTTCATGGCGACAAATACAAGGTAAGCCTGCAGCTCACGGCGATCAACGTCACGAATAAATATGCGCTCTACAACTTCCTGTCTACGTTCAGCGGCACCCATTACGTCACTCCGCGAGCGCTGACGGCGGAGATTGGGTTTCACTTCTGAGGGGCTCGGCGGAACGGGCGGTCCCGGACGGGCCGCCTTTCGTTCTCTCGCGCCGTTAGTGGGGAGGCGGCGGCTTTGTAAATGAATGTAAAACGACGCCGGGCGGCGCATGAGGCGGGCGGGCATTGTTAGAATCTAAACACGCCACTCGCACGGGCTCGTTCGGGAGAACTGATTGCCAACCAAATTCGCTGCCAGATTCACAGCTTGCTTTGCGCTCGCAAGCTGTTTTTCGTTGCTGAGCACTGCGCAACAGACCACACCGCCCGCTGCACAGACTCAGGGGCAATCCCCGGCCCAGAGCCAGCCGACTTCGTCGACGCAACAGCAACCGCCGACTCCCGATAAGGACAAGGCGAGCAAGGACGCAAACGGGAAACCCAATGACCGGTTGTTCTTTGCGCTGCCGAACTACCTTTCGGTGGAGAATGCGGGTAAGGTGCCTCCGCTGACTGCCAAGCAGAAGTTCGTATTGGTAGGCCGAGGCGCATTCGATAAAGTGCAGCTTCCGTGGTATGCGGCGTTGGCGGCTTTGAGCCAGGCGGAAAACAGTGAGCCTGCATTTGGCCAGGGTTGGGAGGGTTACGGAAAGCGTTTTGGAACCGCCGCAGCAGATGGGACCATCGAGAACTTCATAGTCGGAGCAGTGCTGCCTTCGCTGCTGCATCAGGATCCTCGCTTCTTCCAATCGGAAGAAGGGGGTTTCGGCCATCGCGCGGGATATGCGGTCACCCGGATTTTTGTGACGCGGACCGATTCCGGCCATCACCAGTTCAACTTCTCTGAAGTTGTGGGTAGCGCGATGTCGGCCTCGATCTCCACCTTCAGCTACCATCCACGGAGCACATACGTGAGTACGCCGACCAACCCGCGGCTGTTTATTCCTTCCGACCGAACCCTGTCGAACACGGCGAAGGTGTGGGGAACGCAGGTGGGGTATGACACGATCACGATTGTGATCAAGGAATTCTGGCCTGACCTTCACCGCAAGATGGCACACAAGCACACCAACACCGCACCAAGCACGACGCCGTAGCTGACGCGCGCGTCCCAGCACAGGCCTCTTGCAGCAACGTTCAACCATGCGAGTGTGATTTGGGTCACAGCACGGTCTGCATTGCGTCCCTAACATTTCCCCAGCTATCGAACTGCGTCCAGAGACGGCGCGTCGGCAGTGAATTGCCCCTGGGGAGATGTTTATGAAGTGGATGCTCGTGGTGTTTGCGGCCGCTGCGCTCGCTGTCGGGCTGTATGGCAGCAGCCCAATGTCGGTCAGTCCGATTGCGGTGGACTACCCATCCGAAGGATCGTTGTTTCCGCCTGACATTATTGCGCCAACGTTTCAGTGGCGCGACGCGGACGCGTCTGCAACGGCATGGCGGATCGACATTGCCTTCGCCGAAAACGGCCACAAGATTCAACTGTGGTCGCAGGGCGAGAAGATGAAGCTGCGGGAACTCGACACGAGCATCGAGGGCTATGTGATGCCGACGCTGACTCCCGAACAGCAGGCGGCACACACGTGGAAGCCGGACCCCAAAGTCTGGGCCGAGATCAAGAAACATTCGGTGAAGGGACCAGCCACCGTAACCATCACCGGATTTCGCGGTACGAACACGGGCGATCCGGTTTCGAGCGGTCAGGTCAACATTCAGACATCAAAAGACCCGGTCGGCGCGCCGATTTTTTATCGCGACGTGCCGCTCATTCCGACTCCGGCGGACCAGGGCGAGCGTGGCGTAATCAAGCCGTTGCCGGATTCCGTGCTGCCCAAGATCAAGTGGCGGCTGCGCTACGTTTCCGGAACCGAAAACAAAGTGGTGATGGACGGGCTGCCGACCTGCGCGAATTGTCATTCCATTGCACGCGACGGCAAGACCCTCGGGATCGACGTAGACGGACCGCAGAACGACAAGGGACTGTACGGGCTGATCCCTATCCACAAAGTAAGTTCGATCAGTAACGACTACGTCATCCACTGGAGCGCGTTCAGCGACAAGCTGGCGCAGAAGCGATTCGGATTTATGTCGCAGGTTTCGCCGGACGGAAAGTTCGTCATCACTTCGATCGACGTTCCCGGCGAACATGGGCGGCGAGTGGTCGACCGGCTGTACAACGGCTTTTATAACGACTACGGATTCGGACAGGTGTTCTTTCCGACGCGCGGCGTGCTGGCCTGGTACAGCAAGGACAGCGGCAAGTTACAAGTGCTGCCGGGGGCGGACGATCCAAAGTACGTACAGACAAGCGCGTTCTGGAGCCCGGACGGAAAGTATCTCGTGTACTCGCGAGGTCCGGCGAAGGATCCGTATGAGACGGGACATCCACGCGCGATGTATGCGAACGATCCTAACGAGACGCAGATGCAGTACGACCTGTACCGGATTCCGTTCAACGACGGCAAAGGTGGAGCGGCGGAGAAGCTCGTGGGCGCTTCGGAAAATGGGATGAGCAACAACTTTCCGAAAGTGTCTCCTGACGGCAAGTGGATCGTCTTCGTGCGTAATAAGAATGGGCTGTTGATGCGGCCCGACAGTCACTTGTATATCGTGCCGTTTGAAGGCGGAAAAGAAAGAATGTTGAATTGCAATCTGAAGGTGATGAACTCATGGCACAGCTGGTCGCCGAACGGGCGCTGGCTGGTGTTCTCGTCGAAGAGTCCGTCGCTCTATACGCAGATGTATCTCACGCACATCGATGAGAACGGCAATGACACGCCGGCGATTCTGATCGAGAACGCAACTGAGGCGAACCGCGCGGTAAACATCCCGGAGTTTATGAACATTCCGCAGGGTGGGCTGGAGAGAATCGACGCGCCGGCGACGGAGTTCTACCGCCTGTTCGATGTCGCGGTGCAGTTGGCGGACAAAGGAAAATATGACGCGGCCGTGCCCGCATGGAATAAGGCGCTGGCGCTGGCGCCGGAGGATCCGCGGGGACATAACAATCTTGGCATCGCGCTGGTTGCGATGGGAAAGTTCGACGAGGCGGTCGGCGAGTACCGGAAGTCGCTGGAACTGAATCCATCGAGTTCTCAGACACACAACAATCTGGGAAGCGCGCTGGCCGAGATGGGGAGAATCGATGAGGCGCTACCGGAGTTTCAGAAGGCTGTGGAGCTGAATCCAGACAACGGTGCGGCGCACGTCAATCTGGGGGACGCGCTGGCGGAGATGGGTGGGCACGTCGATGAAGCTATTCAAGAATTGAACAAGGGTATCGAACTCCAGCCCGAATCGGCGAACGCACACAACGGCCTTGGAGTGGAACTGGCGCGGGCGCGAAGGTTGGATGAGGCCGCCACGCATATGGAGAAGGCAGTCTCACTGGCGCCAAACTCGGCAGATTTTCGCTATAACTTCGGACGCGTGCTCGCGACCAAGGGAGATTATCCGGCGGCGGTGGTGCAATTCGAGGCGGCAGCAAAGCTGTCAGGAATGCAGTCGCCGGCTATTCTGGAGATGCTGGCAGCTACGTATTCTGACACCGGGCGCTATTCCGAGGCCGTACAAACCGCCCGCCTGGCTTTGGATCTCGCAAACCAACAGCAGAACCCTGCTCTCGCAGAGCGGTTAAAGGTGAGCCTGGCGCGTTACGAAGGACTGGCCGGGAGTGCGCAGGATCCCGCGGCAACACACTAGGAAGTGCGGAAGTTCTCGCTCACATCATCGTTACATCGTGCGCTTTGGTTCGAGCTTACGGTCGACGACCAGTTCGGGGTGCGTCCTGCGAAAGCTCTCGGCGATATGGCAGTTCCAGCACACCGGGCGATGAGTTTCGAGGACTTCGGGAAGCTGCTCAGGCCGGAATTCCTTCCACTCAACGGTCTTGTTGTCGGGCGATAGCAGCGCGGGCGCGTGATCCATGTGGTGAAGCGGGCCGATTTGTTTGTGGCAAAACACGCAGGTCTTCCCTTCATACCACTTCGTGACGATGTTCCAGACGAGGCAATGCTCGGGATCTACCTCGATTTGCTGCAGGCATTCCTGGCCGCAGTCCTGGCGTTCAGGCCAGCGCGAGCATTCGACGAGGCGAAGCGTGGGTTCGGCGAGAAAAGCTCCGACAGCGGCCTCTCCGGCAGCAACATCGACCGCTTGGGGCGTATGCGTCTCCGGGCAGGTGATCAGGCGCTTTCCACGAAACTCAAAGTAAGCGCGGACGCCGGGAATGGCGCGAAAGACAAAGAGTCCAACCGCCAACACAAGCACCGCAACGACTATCAGCAACGTGACCGTCATAGATCACCTCCATAAAGCAGCCGTCAGCTCTCAGCCGTCAACTTTCACATTCCAAGGACGCATGGCTGGGAGCACACTCCGGGCATCTATAGTGTGATTCTTCGATGTTGATGATGCGGTGCGATAAGTCACCCGAACTTGTGATTGAGGTCACAGGTGTTCGAAGCGTACTCGGGCTCAGCCGTTAAGGACACAATCCGCTGACCCGAGAGCTAGCATGAGCGAGTCGAGAGTCCTAGAAAATTTCTGTGGGTGCGTACACCATATCGATCACAGCGCGCAGCCGGTGCTGACCCGAGTCAGGGAGGGCGGCAAAGCGAAATGGCTGCTCGGTCCAGGAAACCGGGCGTAGCATCTCAGCCGTCCCAGTCACTGGCCCCTTGGGGGTAACAAATATCACGTTGACCATGGAACCGGGCGGCAGGAGCGAGGCAGGAACAATCAGGCCGCCCGTCAGGGAAACGCACCGCAACTTCCCTGGAACCCGGTGGCCGTCCTGACGGCGAAGGACAATGGGAATAGCCTCTGCCAGCTGCAACCGCTGGGAACGCTTTCCTGGCCTGGCTTGGACGGTCTGAATCACGTGGATCGAGTATGCCCTAGGTTCCTGAGCAATTGGGAGGTCACGGAGGGGCTCGTACTCTTTCCACCTCACGCCTCGGCATCCGCCCGCTTCCGACCTCGCGCGGCGATTCGGCAGATTTGATTTCGAGAGTTCGGGCGAGTTCAGGCGATACGGGTCATGTCCTGCCGGACGCGATGAACGATAGTGGCCGGTAACTGCAGCACGCGCGTTTGCGACGTTCGCTTAGATCGGACGTGAATCGCGATGCCGCCATCGCTGGCAAAAGGATCCGAGAGCACTTCGAATTCCTCGCCATAAATACGGATCTTCTGCGACATTGCGTAGCCAAACTGCTTGATCTGGGAGCAAACCTCGGCGGTCGGGAGACCGTCTTGGGGCGTAATCACGGGATCCTCGCTTCTGGGCGGCGAAAAGAGCCATCACCGCCACTCGGGCTATTGAACTCCTTTCGGCGGGGTGCCGCCGTGATCCTGGATACTGCGCCTAACTCCCATCTGCGCAATGGCATACAGCCAAAGACAGTCTAGTCGCGTGTGGTTGCGCAACCTCCAAGGTGAGGATTCGGTTTGTACGATCGAAGACCTGTCCAAGAATGGGAATCCAGATATACAGACGTTTTCTCACCATACGCCGGGGAGCAGGCGATAGGGCGTGCGCGCGGCATATTGTTCGTAACCGGCAAGTTCCTGGCGAAGAGTTTGATCTTCGCGGGAGGTGCGCCAGACCAGCAGAACGGCCAGAAGCCCCGCGAGGTTCAGCGCCCACCCTGATCCCCAGATGAGCGCGCTCGAGACGAACAGGAGGATGATGCCAACGTACATAGGGTGGCGAACGAAGCGATATGGGCCCGTCGTCACCGCCGTATGGCCACGCTCAGTCTGAATACGAACGCTCGACTCGGCGAACGGATTGACCACCATGACCCATGTGATCAGCGCCATCGACAGCGCAAACAGGAGCACTCCGAGGTAGACGAGGCCGAACGGCATCGATGTCCAGTGGTAGCGTCCCCCGTCCAATCCCCCGATAATCGGTTGGATGGAGATTAGGGGCAGGTAGGCTGCAATGAATATCTTGTCGAAAGACTTAGTGTCTTTATGCCGCCAGTTGGCGCGTGCCTTCAGCACCGGCGCGTTGTAATGCCGGACAATTGATGAGACCGCGCTCATCCCGACGATGAAGACCGCAACAGAAATCCAGCCGCGAGTCCAGTTGAGACGGCCGGCGGAGAAGAAGAGCGAGCCGAACCACCAGGTGAACGTCGCGAGAACGCGAATGAGGGTCTTGTCGGAGCGGGAGTCTTTTTCACGAGTACTTTCCCGAGCGCGTGTCTCTGTAGGCGGCGAAGGTGTTGTTATCTGGGAAGGAGAAAGTTGGGACAAGAATGCCTCCAATCGCAGAGGACGATGTCTGCGAGTTTAAGAACCCGCATGTGCCAGATCATTTCGCCGCATTTTCCTGATGTGCGTGGTTTGAACGCAGTTGCATTTTCACGGCGACCGAAAGGCGGCGAATGCCTTCGTGGATTTGTTCCGGCTGCGAGTGTGAAAAATTCAGGCGCATGTGGCGGCTGCCTTCGTGTCCGTTGTTGGCGTAGAAGCAGTCACCGGGAACGAAGGCGACATTCTCCGCGAGGGCAGCGCGGAACAGGGCGTCGGAGTCCGTGCCGTCGGGCATGGTTACCCAGAGGAAGAGGCCTCCCTTGGGATGGGTCCACGTCACCTCGGGCGGAAAATATTCATGCAGCGAGTGCAGCATGGCGTCGCGACGCTCCCGGTAGACCTGGCGAATCAACTTCACGTGCTGGTCGAGGAAGCCATCGCGCGCGACCTCGTAGGCGACATACTGATTGAACGTCGAGGTATGAAGGTCGGCGGCTTGCTTCAGCTGAACCAGCTTGCTGATCACGTCCTCTGGAGCAACGATCCAGGCAAGGCGGATGCCGGGGGCGAGCGTCTTTGAGAATGTGCTGAGGTAGAGGACGTTGCCGATGGTGAATCCATTGTCGCGGCGGAGATTTTCGCGGTCGAGCACGACGAGCGGCGGAATGTGTTCGCCCTCGAAGCGGAGCTTGCCGTAGGGATCGTCTTCGACGATGGGGATGCCGTATTTGTCGGCGAGGACGATGAGTTGGTGCCGGCGGCCTTCGGTCAGAGTAACTCCTGCAGGATTTTGAAAGTTGGGCAGGACATACATGAACTTCACGCCGGAGCGTATGCAGGGTTCGAGTTGCTCGGTGATGAGTCCGTCGTCGTCGACAGGGACTGAAACGTACTGCGCGCCGTAGACGTTGAACGCCTGCAGGGCTCCGAGGTAGGTAGGAGCTTCGACGAGCACGCGGTCGCCGCGATTGATGAGCATCTTGCCGATGAGGTCGAGCGCCTGTTGTGAACCGGATGTGATGAGGACATTCTCGGGCTTGGCGACGATGCCGTAGCGAGCGATGTTGCGGGCGATCATCTCGCGCAGCGGTTCGTAGCCTTCGGTGGCTCCGTACTGCAGAGCCTGGGAGCCTTGCTCGGAGAGGACTTTATGGCAGGCCTCTTCGAAGCGCTTGACCGGGAAGACGTCGGGCGCTGGCAGACCTCCGCCAAAGGAAATCATGTCGGGCTTCTGCGTGACTTTCAGCAGTTCGCGGATGGCGGAGCTCTTGATGCCTAGCGTACGCTGCGCGTAGCGGGACTTCCAAAGCGTAGACATTTGAACTCCTCCCCTGCGGCGTTTCCACTTAAGGTGCGAGGCCAAGATGGCCTCGTCCAGGCCGGCGGCCCTTCCGACTCCGCCTCACGGGCAAGCGGCCGGCGCTACAACTTACTTCAATCCTCGCCTATCAACTCAGGTTCTACCGCTATGTGAACGTGGGGGTGGGCGTATGTGTCGTTTTCCTGGGCATCGACTACGGCGATGGCCGCGACGTTCACGATTGTTTCGGCGGTAGCGCCGCGATGGAGAACATGGACGGGCCGACTCATTCCCATCAGGATCGGGCCGATCATTTCCCCGCCGCCGATTTTTGTCACCAGCTTGCAGGCGATGTTGGCGGAAGCGAGGTCGGGGAAGATCAGAACGTTGGCGCCACCTTTGAGCGAGCTGAACGGATATTGCTCGGCGATGATCTCGGGCGACAGGGCCTCGTCGGCCATAATCTCGCCGTCGACGATCAGGGTTGGATCGGCGAATTTGATCATCTCGACGGCTCTCCGGACTTTGGTGCAGATGGGATGATCGACGCCGCCGAAGCTGGAGAATGACAACATCGCGACCCGCGGAATCAAGTCAAAGCGCCGGGCCATGTGTGCGGTGCAGAGAGCGATCTCGACGAGGTCCTCGGCGGTCGGTTCGATATTCACGCTGGTGTCGGCGAGGAAGAAGACTTCTCCCTTGCGCGTGATGACGGCGTAGCAGCCGGAGACGCGGTGCAGGCCTTCGCGCATGCGAACGATCTGCAGCGCGGGACGAATGGTGTCGGGGAAATGCTGGGTTACGCCTGAGACGAGAGCGTCAGCATCGCCCATGTGCACCATCATCGAGCCGAACATATTGGGATTGTTGATCAGCGTCTCCGCTTCAACAAGCGTGACGCCGCGGCGCTGGCGCAGGCGGAAGAGTTCTTGCACGTAAGCTTCGTGATGTTCGGAGGTGGCTGGGTCGACGATTTTCATAGCGGCGAGGTTTACGCCGAGTTCGCGAGCTCGAGACCGAATTTTGCCCCCGTCTCCCAGCAGAATGGGATGCCCGATTTTCTCTTCCACGAGCACATGGCAGGCGCGCAGGATTTTTTCGTTGTCGCCTTCGGGGAAGACGACCTGCTTGGGATTGCTCTGCGCTTTGTTGATCATGCTGCGGGAAACTTCGTAGGCCTTGCCTAGACGCCGTGCCAGCTGCGCTTTGTAGGTGATGAGATCGACCGGTTGCTGGGCGATACCACTGAGCATGGCCGCTTCGGCAACAGCCGACGCCACGCACATCAGCACGCGAGGATCAAACGGTTTGGGAATCAGATACTCGCGCCCGAATTGCAAGCGGGAAACGCCGTAGGCGAGACAGACGGAGTCAGGCACATCTTCTTTGGCGAGGTTCGCCAGCGCGTGGGTGGCGGCGAGTTTCATTTCCTCGTTGATGGCGGTGGCTCGCACGTCGAGCGCGCCGCGGAAGATGAAGGGGAATCCGAGAACGTTGTTGACCTGGTTGGGATAGTCAGAGCGTCCGGTGGCGACGATAACGTCGCTGCGGCAGGCTCTGGCCTCGTCGTACATGATTTCGGGATCGGGATTCGCCATCGCGAAGACGATCGGGTCGGGCGCCATGGAGCAGATCATCTCGGGCGTAATCGCACCCTTGGCCGAGAGTCCGGCGAAAACGTCCGCCCCGACGAGCGCTTCAGCGAGGGTCCGGAGGTTGGTGTCTAGCGCGAAGCGTTCTTTGTAGGAATTCATGCCCGCGTTGCGCCCGCGGTAGACGACTCCTTTTGTGTCGCAGAGGACGATGTTCTCCCGCTTTGCACCCAGGCGGACGTAGTGCTCGGCGCATGCGATTCCGGCGGCGCCGGCACCATTGAAAACGATGCGAACATCGGCAATATTTTTGCCGACGAGTTCGAGCGCATTGAGCAGCGCCGCGCCGGAGATGATCGCCGTGCCGTGCTGGTCGTCGTGGAAGACGGGAATCTTCATCGTCTTGCGCAGTGTCTCTTCGATCTCGAAACATTCGGGGGCTTTAATGTCTTCGAGGTTGATTCCACCGAACGTGGGTTCGAGCAACTGGCAGAGCTTGATGATCTCCGCGGGATCCTTGCTGTTAACTTCGATGTCGAAGACATCGACGTCGGCGAAGCGCTTGAAGAGAACCGCTTTGCCTTCCATGACGGGTTTGCCGGCGAGGGGGCCGATGTCGCCGAGGCCGAGGACGGCGCTCCCGTTGCTCACGACGGCGACGAGGTTGCCGCGTCCGGTGTACTTGTAGGCGTCCTGGGGATTCTTAGCGATCTCAAGGCAGGGTTCGGCCACTCCCGGGGTATAAGCGAGGCTGAGATCGCGCTGAGTGCGGCACGGCTTCGTTGGGGTGACTTCGATCTTTCCGGGACGTTCTCCGTTGTGATAATCCAGAGCCTGCTGCTTGCTGACCAGCATAATTTCCTCTTTCCAGACTTCATTCCCCAGACGTCGAGTCCGTAAAGCCCTGGCTTGACCAGTCCCTGCAGCTGCCCGCAAACGGGAAACTCACTCTTTCGGGCTTCTCCGCCACATGGGCACGCAGGGATTCCAGGAGTGAACATCTTTCTGGAAGTCGCGGCCTGCCTGAGTGGCCCCAACGAACGAGAGTTCCTCCACGGGAGACTTCAGAAGTTCGGTGATGTAGCGTTCGACCTGCTCGCGTAAACGGGGATTGCTCAGAGCGTCGCGCAAATCGGCCTTCTCGATATGGGTGAATCCGCCGCACAGCGGACACTTGACTACGTCATCGTTGATCATTGCCACCCTCGTTGTTGGGGGAATCGTGCGGGGGGCGGGGCGCCGCGGGGCACCGATCTCTCCGCGTTCCCATTAAAGGATAGGGACGGGTTTGGGGCAGTGATAAGGGTCGCGGGGGAATGTGATTGGGGTCACAAGAGAGGACCAGGAGCGAAAGTGTATTTGGGATTTTGCAGGACTCTGTTCTGAGGGAACTTTTTTGCTCGAATCGGAGACTAAGATGAGCAGGGTCTCCTGCAATGTTGCGGCGGAGCATATTTCGTTTCGGATTAAAGCTGGTTGTAATAGTGCTTACAACTACGGTTGTCCTCCTACTGTGCCTACGAGCCTACGTTGCGTATGAAGTCCATCGCGCAAAGTCCATGCTCGCCGAAGTGTCCCGAGTGCAGGTCGGCGACGCCGAAGCTGCGGTCCTTCCGCTCATCACGCGGTACAGTGGATTCAAATGGCCGCCGGATTCTGTGGGATCGAGAGAAGATTGGATTGACAAAGATGAGTACGACTACGAAAAGGGGCTAGCAAGCGACTACAAGTATGACTTCGAAGTAAGTCCCTTTGGCCTCATACCCAGCGATCTGCGCTGGGGCCAGCATCCAATCATTCAGGCCATCCGGACTATTGTGGACAAAACACCCGTTCAGCTGCGCGCTGTATTAGGTATGCGGGATTGGGGCTTAGAAGCTGGTTTGGCGATCCGAGATTCTCGAGTCCAGTCTGTGTCGGGAATGGTGTTGGTGGAAGGTCGAAGCAGGTGGCTGGGACCTGAGTGGAAACTTGCGAATGCGATGCCCGAGCGCCGCCTAAGTGGCAAGGTGTTTGTTGTTGAATCAGCCGCCCTCACGATGGCGAATGGCGGAGTTTTGATTCAGAACACTTTTACTCCGCGCGCGTCAGACGAAGAAGTCCAGGTATCGCGCAAATTCAACGCCGCTTGTCTGACGAGCCTCAGGGCTTGCGATGGGTTCTGCGACTTCGCTCCGGACATTCTTGAGTATCTCAAGCAACACCCGGACGCGGCCGGGAACATCATTCCACTGAAGTGTCCCTGATCGCAGGGACTAGCAAGATTAGCGGATAGGGCTCAAACTAGGCCGGACGGAAGAGGATCTTCTGTCCTACTGCTACTCGGCCCGTGCGAGTGACCGCACCGTAGATTCCCGCGTGGTTCTGGTTCGCACGAACGATTGTCTTCATCACTTCCGGTGCCGGCGCCGCGGAGTCGGGATCGAGGTTAACCATCGAGCAGCGCTCGTCGCGCAACGTGACGGTGATCGCGGGGGCGTCGTCGCCTTCCCCGAATGAGAGCACGCCACCCAACCACTCGTCTTCCTGAAACGGAGTCGATCGCAAGAGACGAACTACAACGTTCGGGCGAAATCGCCGCACGTCGAGAGGCGGTCCTGCGAGTCGTGCGATCTCACGTACCGTGTCGGAGGCGATCACAGACAGGCTCGCTTCATCGAAGATGCCATGCTTGAAGTGCATCATCTGTACCGGAGCGCCGTACCTGCGGCCAATGTCCGCCGCCAAGGCCTCCCCGAAGACGGGCATCTCTTCGCCCTCCGGGGTGCGAACATGACTAGGAAGATCTGCCTGAGCAGCCTCTTCCGTGCATTGGGGAATGAACCGGACTAGGTCGGGAAGTTTGCTGGCCGTGAGCCACGGGAAACCACTGCGATCATTAAGTCGCCGGAATGCGAGACGCCTGTCCCCATCAAGTCCGTGCCAGCCCAGATTGGCGGCCTCGAGTCGTTGGCCGCCCATGGACTTCACGGGATAGCGGAAGATGGCCTCGACATGTCCGATCTCTATCATTCTCTATCCGCGTGCGGCAATTGGCGAAGTCTGTTATGGCGAAGATCGGACTTACGATTCATCATCCACGGACATTATTGCATTTTGCATCAGCGGATACGGGGGCGAGACGCCCCCTCGACAGCCGGCGAGACGCCGGCGCTACGGAGGCCGACACCCGCTTGGGATTGCGCTCCTTGCTTTGGACTGCGCTGCCTCTCAGAACGTCAGCTGCGATTGCAGTGACTCCGCGCACTCCATTCCGTGATTGGAACTCGGGTACGCAGAAAGCAAACTCCCGTCATTTACGGGGCTTCCACTTCCCTGCTAACATCATTTGTTTACAACTCAACTCTCAGTCAATCTAATCACGCCTTCATAACCTTACGGAGGAAACATGGCAATCAAAGTAGGCATTAACGGCTTCGGACGAATTGGTCGGAACGTGCTGCGCGCTTCGCTGAAGGATCCTAACCTGGACTTCGTCGCGGTCAACGACCTGACGGATCCGAAAACTCTGGCTCATCTTCTGAAATATGACTCGGTTCTGGGTAACCTGCCGAACCAGGTCTCGGCCGGTCCTGACAGCATTACGGTCGACGGCAAAGTCATCAAGGTTTTCAAAGAGAAAGATCCGGCAGCGCTGCCTTGGGAGTCCGTCGGTGCGCAGGTTGTGATCGAGTCGACCGGGCGCTTCACCGATGCCAACGACGCGAAGAAGCATCTCCGCGGGACGGTGAAGAAGGTCATCATCTCGGCTCCGGCGAAGAATGAGGACGTCACGGTCGTGCTGGGCGTGAACCACGAGAAATATGATCACGCGAAGCACAACATCATTTCGAATGCGTCGTGCACCACGAACTGCCTGGCGCCCGTGGCGAAGGTCATTCAGGATGAGTTCAAGATTGTCGCCGGAACGATGACGACGATTCACTCCTACACGAACGATCAGGTCATCCTCGACTTCCCGCATAAGGATTTGCGGCGCGCCCGCGCTGCTGCGCTGTCGATGATTCCGACCTCGACTGGAGCAGCCAAGGCTCTGAAGCTCGTGATTCCGGAGCTCGGGGGCAAGATCGACGGATTCTCGATGCGCGTGCCGACGCCCAACGTCTCGGTGGTTGACTTCGTGGTCTGGGTTGAGAAGAAGACGACCAAAGAAGAAGTCAACGCGGCGCTGAAGAAGGCGTCGGAGTCCGGGCCGTTGAAGGGATATCTCGGCTACGAAGAGCATGAACTGGTCTCGTCCGACTACAAGGGCGATCCGCGGTCTTCAATCGTGGATTCGCCGTGCACGATGGTGGTCGGCGGCAACTGCGTGAAGGTGATCTCCTGGTACGACAACGAGTGGGGATACTCCTGCCGCGTGCGCGACCTGATCAACTACATCGCCAGCAAGGGCCTGTAAGGATTTCGGAACCCATCCTAACGTCGCAAAAGACGCGACGTTAGGATGGGCCACCCGGGCAATGGGACTCCGGACTCCCACCCTTTCGCAAAGAGCGCGAAAGTATGGGCCACCCGACCTTCCAACATATCTGTAAGAGGACTCCACTCATGTCCAAGCTTTCCATTCGTGATCTTCCACTCAATGGCAATCGCATTTTCATGCGCGTCGACTTCAACGTGCCGCTCGAAGACGGGCGCGTTATGGATGACACGCGCATTCGCGAGACTCTGCCGACGATCGAATATGCACTGCGCCATGGAGCGAGGCTGATCCTGGCCTCGCATTTGGGCCGGCCAAAGGGCAAGCCGAATCCGAAGATGAGCCTGAAGCCGGTGGCCGAGCGCCTGCGAATGCTGCTCGACAAGGAACTGGCACGCGGCGAAAACGTCGGGTTCTCGCCGGAGTGCGTCGGGCCCGAAGCGGAAGAGGTCGCGACTCAACTCGAGAAGGGACAGACGCTGCTGCTCGAGAACCTGCGCTTCCACGCCGAGGAGGAAAAGAACGACGAAGCATTCGCCAAGCAGCTTGCGAACCTGGCGGAGTACTACGTCAACGATGCATTCGGAACGGCGCATCGCGCTCACGCGTCGACGGTGGGAATCACCAAGTTCGTCAAGCAGTCGGCCGCCGGGCTGCTCATGGAAAAAGAATTGCAATATATGGGCAAGGCGCTCGCGGATCCGGAAGAACCGTTCGTGGCGATTCTCGGCGGCGCGAAGGTTAGTGACAAGATTGGCGTGATTCAGAATCTGATGACCAAGGTCAATGCGCTGATCATCGGCGGGGGCATGGCGTATACGTTCCTGAAAGCGCAGGGACACGAGATCGGCAAGTCGTTGCTGGAGGCGGACAAGGTTGAATTGGCCGCGAATTTGCTGGCCGAGGCGAAGAAGCGGGGATTGAAATTCCTGCTGCCGATCGATCACGTTGTAGCAACGAAACCGGAGGCGGGCGCGGTCGTGCAGCAGATTGGTGAAGGGCAGCCGATTCCCGCGGACAAGATGGCTCTGGACATCGGTCCGAAGACGATTGAGCTGTTCTCGGAGGAGATTTCGAGTGCGCGCACGATCGTGTGGAATGGTCCGATGGGCGTATTCGAGGTACCGGGATTCTCGCGTGGAACGTTCAAGATTGCGCACGCGGTGGCGGAGAACGCGGGAGCAGTTTCGATTGTCGGCGGTGGGGACTCGGTGGCCGCCGTAAAGGCCGCGAATGTGGCCGACAAGATCACGCATATTTCAACTGGAGGCGGCGCATCGCTGGAATTTTTGGAAGGAAAGAAACTGCCGGGAGTTGAGGCGCTGACGGACAAGAAGTAGGAAGGCAGTTGCAAATTAAGAATGCTCCTCCGTTGGAGCCTCCGTGTCCTCTATGGTTCAATTCAAAATCTTCAACCACAGAGGACACGGAGGCGCACAGAGGGAGATCTCGCGGCCTTTCATATGCGGCTTCTGCTTGAAGATGGCAAGGTGATTGAGATTCACGGTCCCGCCGACATTACGCAGGAAACTACTGACGCAATTGTGAATGCGGCGAACTCTTCTCTTCTCGGTGGTGGTGGCGTCGATGGCGCGATTCACGACGCGGGTGGTCCGGCGATCCTTGCTGAGTGCCGTCAGATCGTCGCCATGATCGGAACTCTGGCTGCAGGACAAGTAGTGATCACGACCGGCGGACATTTGACAGCAAAGCACGTGATCCACACGGTCGGGCCGGTTTATCGCGACGGCGAGCATGGAGAGGCGGAGACGTTGGCGGGTTGTCATCGCGAGTCAGTGCGGCTCGCCGATGAGCATGGGCTTACTTCCCTGTCATTTCCCGCGATCTCCACGGGAGCGTACGGATATCCGGTGACCGAGGCGGCGCCGATCGCGATCTCTGCCACGATCGAAGCGCTCGCTGCCGCAAAGCATGTCACGAAATGCCGGTTCGTGCTCTTTGATGTTTCGACTTTGCGCGCTTATGAGCGTGCTGCCGAGAAGCTTCACCGTTCGAATTCCACTTCATCTTCATCATTCCGAATTGAAAAGGCTCACTCATGAGAACAAAAGTAATGGCTGCGAATTGGAAGATGTACAAGACTCCGGACCAGGCTCGCGACTTCTTCCGCGACTTTCTGCCGTTGGTTTCGGGACACACGCGTGACGAGATTGTAGTGTGCCCGCCGTTTCTTGATCTGCCTGCGGCACTGGAGGCAGCCAAAGGATCGAATGTCGCCATCGGCGCGCAGAATGTTCACTGGAAGGAAGAGGGAGCGTTCACGGGCGAAACATCGACGGGGCAATTGCTGGCGTTGGGCGTGACGCATGTCATCGTCGGCCACTCGGAGCGGCGTCAGTATTTTGGCGAGACGGATGACACGGTGAACCTGCGACTGAAGGCGGCACTGGAGGCGGGACTCAATCCAATCTGCTGCGTGGGCGAGGTACTCGAAGAGCGCGAGGCTGGACTCACCGACGATGTTTTGAGGCGGCAGTGCGTGCGGGCATTTCACGCGATCTCAGCAAAGAAGGCCGCTAAGCTGGTCGTTGCCTATGAGCCGGTTTGGGCGATTGGAACGGGCAAGACGGCAACTCCGGAACTCGCGGCCGAAGCGCATGCAGTGATTCGGCGCGAGGCCACGGAGATCTTTGGCGAAGAATTTGCCGGACAGTTACGCATTCTCTACGGCGGATCGGTGAAACCGGATAATGCCAAGGCTCTGATGTCGCAGGAAGAGATCGATGGCGCGCTCGTGGGCGGGGCGTCGCTGGATCCGAAATCGTTTGCGGCGATTGTGAAGTATTGAGCGCACGGGGACTGTGCCCTGGCGTGTGTTGTTACGACGGACGTATTCGATCGCGCCGGTAGAAACGTTGCGAGCAACGTCTCTATGGCACACGTGACCCGGCGCACAGAAAATCCCAGTGCGCCGGGCATACCATTCCAAGCGCACGGCTAGCCGCGTAAGTGGACCCTCAGTCCTTCGGTCTGTCCCACCCCAACGAGGAGGTCTTATGCCGCTGTCAAAGCTTCGTGAGTTTCTCGATTCGAATCATGTCAAATACCTCGTGATCTCTCATTCACTTGCCTACACTGCTCAGGGGATCGCCGCTCTGACGCACCTGTCGGGTAAGAAGCTGGCGAAAACGGTGATCGTCAAAATTGACGGCATCTTGGCCATGACGGTGATCCCGGCGTCGCTTCATGTGGATCTCGACCGGTTGCGTGCCCTGACAGGAGCGCAGACAGTCCAGATCGCATCGGAGCGCGAGTTCAAGGATGCATTCCCTGATTGCGAAACCGGGGCGATGCCTCCATTTGGAAACCTCTACGACATGACTGTGTATGCCGACGCAAGCCTGGCGGAGAACGAAGAGATTACGTTCAGCGCGGGAACACATCGCGAACTGGTGCGTATGCACTGGGTGGATATGGTGCGACTGGTCAACCCGATGGTCGCCCACCTCGCGCTCGGAAGGCCGGTCGCCGTCGTAGCATAAGCGGTGCCGTTCGCGGACGAACGATCTCTGAAGGGACTACCGCGCCTGTTTTCTAGCGATGGCCATGAGGTGCGACTGGCCGCCTATGCGAGCGTTACTTCGAGATCCTTCGCGGGTTCTGGGGTGGCCGAAGTGGGAAGGTCTGCGACTGCACGAGGCAGAATCTCCAGGAATCGATCGACCTCTTGCGCGGTGTTGAAGCGTCCGAGGCTGACTCTAAGAAGACCACGAGCCTGTTCCGAGTCGTATCCCATCGCGAGAAGGACACCAGACGGTTCCCCAGAATGATTCGCATTGCAGGCGCTGCCTGCGGAGACGGCAAATCCGGCTCGATCGAGGGCGAGGAGCAGTTTGCCGACTTCCCTTTCCTGACCGCGGAATCCGATGCTGAGGTGTCCGGGCAGTCGCTGGGACGGATGGCCGTAGATGTAAGAATGCAGCAGCGTTCGCGCCAGTTCCGCCGCGATGCGCTCGCGGAGCTGGGTGAGGCGAGCTGCCTCGCTGGCTAATTCTTCCCTCGCGATCTCTGCCGCCGCGCCAAAGCCGACGATCCCTGCGACGTTTTCGGTAGCCGAGCGCAACCCGTGCTCCTGGCCGCCTCCAAAAACAATGGGAGATAGCTTCACGCCTTTGCGAACGTAGAGTGCGCCAACGCCTTTAGGGCCGTGCAGTTTGTGCGCCGATAGTGACAGCAGATCGACGTGTAGCCGATTCACGTCGAGTGGAATCTTTCCGGCTGCCTGCACTGCGTCGGTATGAAAAACGACGCCGTGGAGTTTGGTGAGGTGCGCGAGTTCTTCGATCGGCTGCAGCGCTCCGACAACGTTATTCGCCGCCATGATGGAGACGATCGTCACGTTCGACCGCAAGGCCCGCAGCAGGTTTTCCGGACCTACCAGCCCATTGGAATCGACTGCGAGATGAGTCACTTTCGTTCCCAACGTGGCGAGGAAGCAGCAGGTCTGGAGGATCGCGGCGTGCTCGATGGAGCTGGTTACGACATGTCCGGGTTTGCCGCTCGCGCGCACCGCGCCGATGAGCGCGAGATTGTCGGCCTCGGTGCCGCTGGCGGTGAAGATGATTTCGTCTGCCTCAGCGCCGATCAGGGACGCAACTTGCGCACGTGCGGTTTCAACGGCCTTGCGAGCGACGCGGCCTTCGTGGTGCGAGCTTGAGGCATTGCCGAACGCTCCGCCCAAATAGGGTCCCATCGCCGCCAGGACCCGAGGATCGAGCGGTGTCGTGGCGGAATGATCAAAATAAATTCGCGGACTCATGATGCTTCTCCAGCTTGGCTGCGCTGGGCCCTGCGCGCCCTAAAAACACGAATGCCTCATCCGGGATTTGGGGACGAGGCAATTACTTACCGAGATCTCATGTCCCCCGCAAACCGGGCGGGAATTGGCACCAGATGATCAGGCTGTTTCCTGATCCGGTTGTCGTGGCTTCTACGGGCCCGTTACCCTCAGCCACTCTGCATGAGACTGCGGTTTTGATTCAGGCAACAACGCCTGAACACATCAACGATAGGACGCACGGCGAGCGGTGTCAAGGAAGAATGTAGAGACTCACTCACGGAGGACAAAGAGATTCACAGAGGAAGGCGAGCCAGCAGTTCCCAATACTCGACTGGACGTCACTTCCTTTTTCTCCGGAGACTTCCGGAGGCGCATTCACGCTGCCTGGACAAGATGCTTTGTTATAATTACTCCTGCCTCGCAGTAGCGATCTGCTCGTGCGGAAGTGGTGGAACTGGCAGACACACCATCTTGAGGGGGTGGCGCCGAAAGGCGTGGGGGTTCAAATCCCCCCTTCCGCACCAATGCTTTCATCCCTTCCTCTAGCAGTTGACTGAGCCAAACACATGGACCAAGCCTTCATGGCCCGCGCCATTCAACTTTCCGTTGACAATGTTCTCTCCGGACAGGGAGGTCCCTTCGGCGCCGTCATCGTGAAAGGTGGCGTGATCGTCGCGGAGGGGGCAAATCGAGTGACCGCCACGAATGATCCCACGGCGCACGCCGAAGTTGTCGTCATCCGCGAAGCATGCGCGAAGCTCGGCACCTTCGGCCTCAAAGACTGCGAGATCTATACCTCCTGCGAGCCTTGCCCCATGTGCCTGGGCGCCATCTACTGGGCGCGCCTGGCCCGAATTTATTTCGGCAACATAGCGGCGGACGCCTCGAAGATCGGCTTCGATGACTCGTTCATCTATCAGGAATTCAAAAAGCCGTTCGCCGAGCGGTCGATTCCAATGATTCAGATGATGCGCGAAGAAGCGCTGGCCGGGTTCCGCGCCTGGCAGGGAAAGCCAAACAAAATTTTGTACTAGTACTCGCTAGGAGGAAGCCTTGGTGGGTCCGTCGTTACTCGCTTTTGCCTTTGTAATTTACCAGGAAGCCTTCGAGCAGATCCTTGATCCGCGTCAGTTCCCACCCAATCCAAAGCAACGCAGCCGTGATCAAGATAAGTAGAATATCGCCCATGGATGTTGCCTCCTTTTGACCGGCACGAAAAGTTTTCGCAATGGGCCGAAACACATCCAGAAGCAATTAGTTGCGGCGTTGGTCCAGCCGCGGACTCCTTGACCTCAACGCACCCCGGATGCCACACTAGATGTGCAGGAAAGTAGGGTTAGATCCAGCCCGGTGAAACCCGCCTTGGAAGGGTCCCTAGGAAATCCCAACTTATGCTTATTTACCTTGTAACCGCGATCCACCTTCTGGTTTGTTTTTTCATCATCATCGTCGTTCTGCTGCAGAGCGGCACTAGTGGAGACATCTCGGCTGCGTTCGGCGGCCAAGGTAGCCAGACGGCATTCGGTCCTCGTGGCGCTGCCAGTGCCCTATCGAAAGCCACGACATGGTCGGCAGTGGCTTTCATGCTCACATCGATCACACTGTCCGTTTACGCCACCAAGCGCGGCGGCCCGAGTTCGGTCCTGCAGGGAGTGAAGTCGCAACCTGTGAAGACTCAACCGGCGCCCGCGCAAACGCCGACGACGCCTCCCGTGCAGAAATAGGACGGCGAAATATCTTTCGTCGAGTTTCTCCGTTTCTGCGAGGGATTCTCAAGTCGGTGATTCCCTGTACGTGACTGCCCTGACTCATCCTAGCTTGAAATCTTTTCAGGTAAACTCGCACCAGAACTGCGGGTTCGGCGTGATTGTATTTCCCTGAGTCAGGGTGCTACCATCCGAATCAGACGTATCATAACCAGGAGGTAACGACATGTCAGACCGCGACGGCAATAGTTTCGTTTGGTTCCTGGCAGGATTGGGTTTGGGAGCGCTGGCCGGAGTGCTCTACGCTCCGCGCTCGGGTAGCGAGACGCGTGAAGTGTTGCGCGCTCGCGCAGAAGAAGGCCGTGACTATGTGCGCAATCGTGCGCGCGAAGCCCGGGAGCAGGCCGAGCAGTGGGCGGACCGCGGCCGCGATGCCGTCAACACGCAGAAAGAGCAATTCCGTGCCGCGTATGAAGCCGGACGTCAGGCATATCACGAGGCCACGACGGAGACAGGCGCACCCAAGGGTCTATAAGGCACAACCGCGCCCGCTTCTCCCTCCCAGCGGGCGCTCGACTGAGTCGGCGGAGGCACGCTTATGGACAAAATGACCTCGGTGTTCATCGCCCTGACGGGGATCGCCGTCGTGTTGCAGGCCGGCATTCTTCTTGCCATGTACCTTGCCATGCGCAAGACCGGAGAGCGCATAGAAGCGATCGCTACAGAGATAAAGATCAAGGTGCTCCCAACAGTCGAGCAGGCCGAGGCAATGCTCAAGGAGACCCGCCCGAAGTTGGAAATCATCGCTGAAAACCTCCAGGACTCCACCACCGCATTGCGGGCGCAAGTATTGCGTGTAGACGCCACGGTGAACGACGTGGTGGATCGCGCCCGGCTGCAAATCATTCGCGGCGATGAACTGCTGACCCGCACTCTGGATCGTGTCGAACAGACCTCCGATATGGTGCACAAAACGGTGATCTCTCCAGTTCGCCAGCTTTCCGGATTGATGCAGGGCATCACGGTCGGCTTGGAATTCTTGTTTGGCGGCCGCGGTCGAAGAAATGGCAACGGCCGCGAAGAGCGTCGTCCGGTACCACAGGACGAGATGTTTATCTGAAACTCTTCTTTGGCCCAGCTTTCACGCCGGATTTTCATTTCTCAACGTTCAGGCGGTCACACATCCATGCTGCGTTCTCCTTTGTTTCGTAATATTCTCATCACATTTTCCTGGTTGATCGGCGCACTGATTTTCTTATCGCGACCTTCTGCTTCCCAGCAGAAAATTGTTTGGAGCGATCAGGAAAAACCGATTGTCGAGCAGATTCGCGGCCTGCGAAAACTCGACGACCACGTACGCGCAAAGACGACAAGGGATCTCGCTCTGCAGATCAGGCAACTGCCTGTTGTCCCCCACAAGTTGACGCTCGCGGAGGCCCTGGCGAATCTTTCGACCGAAGGCGACTTTGGTCGCGACACGTTGCAGGAAGTGACCACGACGCTGGAAACCGCTGTGCGCGAGCAACCTCCCAAGACTCAAAAAGGCCAACCGAATTCGCTGTACGTGGAACTTGCATCGTTGGTACGGTACGAGCACATGCAGGCGACATCGGACGATCCGCAGTTCGCGGCCGCCATGGCCCAGTTTGAGGCCGATGACGCGAATCGCGAGAAGGCGGACTTCACGCTTACAGATCTGCAAGGCAAGGAGTGGCGTCTGCACGACCTGCAGGGCAAAGTCGTGCTGGTAAATTTCTGGGCAACATGGTGTCCTCCTTGCCGCAAGGAAATGCCTGATCTCGACGCGTTGTATGCAAAGTTCAAAGATCAAGGTTTCGTCGTGCTGGCCATTTCCGACGAAGACGCCGCCAAGGTGACACCGTTCATCGGCGAAAGGAAGATCAGCTATCCAGTGCTGCTCGATCCGGGGCGCAAGGTCAACGAACTATTCAAAGTCGAAGGAATTCCGAAGAGCTTTGTGTACAACCGGGAAGGCAAACTGGTCGCGCAGTCGATCGACATGCGTACTCGGAGTCAATTTCTCGGCATGCTCGCGGAAGCGGGACTGCAGTAGAGGATAACGTCGAGGAGAGGATGCGATATCTGGTTCGAGCTCGAGTGAAGCCTGGTCGCGAGGGCGATCTGCTACAAGCCATCGAGCAGGAAACCCTGGGCCAAGGTTCGGTGGCCGAAGGAGAATATCTTCGCAACATGCGGGATGCCCGGCTCTGCGCGGACCAAACTGCGCGCTGGGTAGAAGTCTGCTTTGTCCGACGCCGCTGCGGGAAGAGCGTCCATACTGGGAACAATTCTTCGACCTGACTCGCGTGCAGGATGCTCACGATCACCGAAAATGCCGCGACGAGAACGGTTCCGAGCCCTGGGCTTGCGGAGATTGCGATTGTACGGCGCGTCTGGAACGAAAGCTGAAAAAATCCGGCGAGCCGTTTCTTGACTCGCTCCGCTCCAAATCGTAGAAACGTCGCTTGTAACGTCTTCAAATCACGAGAACTGCCTACAATTCTGCGGTCGATCGGCAGCTAGAATCTTCCCGCTTCTCTCATCCTACCTCGTGGTCGGAAAGATCTAAGGAGCCCGGAGTCTACAGTCAAATGTACGCCCCGCTTGTCCGCGAGGGCCGCCAATAACGCGGTGGGGTCGGGCCCGGGTGCGCTGCAATTCTGCCAACTGACGCAGGCGTCGTTTCTCACGGCACGCAATCACCACGATTCGGTGTGAGTCCGCGACCTCGACGGGTTAAAAGGCTCCATACTTTGTTCCCTATTCCTCAGAAATAACAAAAACTAACGAAAATTAAGCTGGCAGTTTTCTGAAAGCAGGCTATCATGGGTCCCATTTTTGAGACCCCCCGCTTTAGATGGATGGCCTCGGCATTCGGGCGACGGCCAGTTCGAAATATCCCAAGACGAACCAAATGCTTGATCAGTCCACCGAGGCATACTCAGGAGGAAACAAAGGATGAACTACGAAACTTTGCAGCCGACAGTAGTCAGGGAATTCCACCAGTGGCGAAGAGCAGCCTTGATGTTTGCCTCTTGCGTCATGATTGCGTGTTTTTTCACCGTTGCATCTAACGTCGCCCAGTCCGTTGCCGGCCGGTCGCAGCGGGTAATCACGCTCGATCCTCCCACCGGAGGGGATTTGCAGGAACATGCCTTCGATGCGAAGGGCAATGTTCTGCCGGAAGCGCCGGCTAACTTCCGTCGCCTGGGTGAGGTCACGGCGGGAGAAGTCGGCAGCGTGCACACTCTGACGCTGCGTTTCAGTCAGACTGTTGTCTTGACTAAAATTGAAACAACGCAAGACTTCCGGGTCGAGCATGGCGGAAGCTGCGTAAAAGGCGGCGCGTATGTGGCCGGTACTACTTGCACGCTGCTGGTTCGCTTTACGCCCGCAGGTCCGGGACAACGGCTCGGCCGACTCACCATCACTCATTCAGGCTCGGTGACCCGAGACGCTTTCGGCTTGGGCGGCTATGGCTACTCGCCGGTGATCAGCTTCATTCCAGCTGTCATCAACACCGTGCCGGGCTCTTACCCATCAAATGTCGGCCTTCTGAGCGGAGCGCAGAATCTCACGGTGGATGGAGGAGATACGCTTTGGATTAGCGATACCGGAAACGGTTTAGTTCGCCAGTTCGACTCGAGCGCCACATTCAAGACGTTCGCTTCCGGATACACAGGTGCATTGGGAATCGCCGTAGATACATTCGGCCAGGTCTATTTCGATGTGCCTTCCACCGGCAAGATGTACGAAATCTACGACTACGGCCCGGTGGTTCAGATCAGCGGATCAGGCACCTCAGGCTGCCCGGCTTCATCGCCCTGCAGCTTGAGTTCCGAAGCGCTCGGTACGCCTGGCGAGATGAGCATCGATCCATATAATCACTTGTTCTTTGTCGATTCTCACTCGGGAGCGGCCTTCTCGACCGTGCAGCCCATACCTGCCAACCTCATCTTCCTTTACGATCCCTTCCCTTACCAGCAAAGCCCGTCGGCTGCCATGGCCGTAGATGCGGGGGACAATCTTTATTCCCTCTGGGCTAATGGCGGAGTTTGCGAGATTGTGCAGCAGTCGCTCTATAACGCGGAGAACAATAATGTCTCTTTCAACAAGATCGCCGGAGGACACACCTGCGGCTTTAATGGTGATGGTGGTCTCGCGGGAAATGCCGAAATCGGCGCCTTGGTTGGACAGATCGCTTTCGACATTGCCGGCGATATGTATTTCAGCGATACCAGCAACCAGCGCGTGCGCAGGATCGACTACACCACCGGAGTCATCCGTACGATCGCGGGGAACGGAACGGCAGGCTACGGTGGTGATGGCGCCAAGGCAACAGCTGCGATGCTAAGCGGTCCGACTGGTGTAGGTGTTAACTCGCAGGGATCGGTCTACATCATCAGCTCTGCCAGTTCTGGGCAGGTTATCCGTCAGGTTGGTCCCGGGGGCTACTTGGCTTTCGGAAACCAAGGCAAAGGGAAGGCCACTGCCGCCCAGTTGGTCACGGTCACAAATACCGGCAACAGCTCTATGACTCTCACGAACGTGACCATCACTGGCACGAACCCGGCAGACTTCAAGATCGACAGCACCACGACGAATTGCGTGCTGACGGCCGGCGCTGTGTTGTCTTCCGGACAAACTTGTAATATCGGGGTCCTCTTCACACCTGCTGCAGTCGGCGCGCGAAAGGCCACGCTGACTCTGCTGGATAACACTATTTCTGGAGCCGACAGTGTGACCCTCTCCGGGACTGGAGTATTGCCCAGCCCAGTCTTCAAAATTACCGCACCCGCAAACGGAGCAACTTTCACGTCAGGCACTCCCGTTACGTTCAGCGTGAGCGTTACGTCGACCTCCGGAGCACAGCCCACGGGCAGCGTCCAATTCAAAGTCGACGGTGCGAACTACGGTAGCGCTGTCACGCTTTCGGGTACGGGAACGGCGTCCACCAGCGTGACTGGTCTGACCACGACAACCCACACCTTGGCGGCAACCTACAGCGGCGACTCAAACTATGCGGCGGCCGGCCCCATTAGCGTTTCCATCACCGTAAAGGCAGCGGCGAAGGTAACGTTTACCGCCCCCGGGGCGGGAGCAACGCTCGCAAACGGGACGAAGGTCACGTTTGCAGTGACGGTGACTTCCAGCAGCGGGACCACTCCCACTGGCTCGGTGAAGTTCGCGCTGGATGGCAGCTCCGTCGGCTCGGCCACCCTCGTTTCAGGACGGGCAGCGCTGAATGGAGGAGCCCTCGCTGCTGGTGTCCACACCGTCGTGGCCACATACAGCGGGGACAAGTCTCATCGTGCGTCTAAGGCAACTGAGACGATTACCGTATCGCAGTAGGCTGAAAACCATGAATGACCGAGTTGGACCGCCCGGAGTCCGGGCGGTCCAAGTCGGAAGCTAAGCGTTAGCTGGATTTGACGACTGGCTCGTAGCGATGCGCAAAAGGCGAAGAATCACCGGACATCGCTCCGTCCCGACTTACACAATCCAGCCCCCGCCGACCACAATATCTCCGTCGTAGAAAACCGCCGCCTGTCCAGGAGTGATCGCGCGCTGGGGTTCGTCGAAGGTGACGAGGATTTCGCCTTCAGCGGCTCGCTCAATCGTAGCCGCAGCCGGCTCGTGGCGATGGCGAATCTTCACTGCGACCCGCATCGGCTCGCGCAAACCGTCAGTAGCGATGAGGTTTACACGGCGGGCGCGTAGAGTCCGCGAATAGAGATGCTCTTCCCCGCCGACGATGACCTGCTTATCGGCGCCGCTGATCTGGATGACGTAGAGCGGGGAGCCCGTGGCGACGCCGAGTCCCTTGCGCTGGCCTACCGTGAAGTTGTGAATGCCCCCGTGCTCGCCGATCACCTCGCCGTTCGTAGTGACGAGTTCACCTGCGGTGTCAGGCAGCGCCTCGCCCTGCTCTGATAGATAAGCATCGATGAAACGCTTGTAGTCTCCGCCGGGGACAAAGCAAATCTCCTGCGAATCGGGCTTCTCCGCCGAAGCAAGCTCGAACTGGCGCGCCAGAACCCGCACTTCCGGCTTCGTCATTTCGCCGAGTGGGAAGAGGGTGCGGCTGAGTTGATCCTGCGTAAGGCCGAAGAGAAAGTACGTCTGATCCTTGCTCAAGTCGGCAGGCCGCTTCAGGAGCCAGCGGCCTCGCGCCTCGTCGTACGCCACGCGCGCGTAGTGTCCGGTCGCCACGCGATCCGCGCCAATCTGCTGGGCGACGATCAGTAGCTGATCAAACTTCAGATGATTGTTGCAAAGGCTGCATGGGATAGGAGTACGACCGGAAAGGTACTCTTCGACGAACGGCCGCACCACGTCGCGCTCGAAGCGCTCCTCGTGATTGACGACGTAGTAGGGGATGCCGATCTGCTGCGCCACGCGCCGCGCGTCGTAGACGTCGTCAAGGGAGCAACAACGTCCTTGCACGGACTCAGGCATGCCCTCGCGTCCGGCCATGCGACGCTGGTTCCAGAGTTGCATGGTCAGCCCGATAATGTTGTGCCCCTCGGCGCGCAGCATGGCCGCGACGGTGGAAGAATCCACACCGCCCGACATGGCCACCGCAATGGTGTCTGTACTCAGCTTTTGGCTCCTTGGTAACTGCGCGCCTGTCGTTCTGAGCGAAGCCGAAGAATCTGTGCAATCTGCCGCGTCGGCAGAAGTGCGTGGATCCTTCGCGGCAAAATGCACCGCTCAGGAGGACAACATAATCTGACTCACGTCTGATTGCCGACTGCGTGCTTCGTGTACTTTGGCGACAGCTCCCGCAACCGCGCCACGGTCTCTGGCACGAGAGCCAGAGCAATGTCGATATCTTCCGCTGTCGTTTGCTTGCCCAGACTGAAGCGGATGCTGGCGCGGGCTTGATCGGCACGCAAACCCATAGCGACGAGCACGTGCGACGGCTCGATTGCGCCTGACGAACATGCTGCGCCGGTCGATACAGCTAGTCCCTTTAGGTCGAGGGCAATTACCAGCGCTTCTCCGTCGATATGGTCGAAGTGAATGTTGGTGGTGTTCGGCACTCGGGCCGCGCCATCTCCATTCACGCCCGCCTCGTCGACCTGCGCGAGTATTCCCTGCTGCAAACGGTCGCGCATCGCCGACATTTTCTTGTCGTCGCTGCGATCTAGAGCGTCTTTCGCCAGTTGTGCCCCCTTGCCCAAGCCGACAATACCAGGAACATTCTCCGTCCCCGCGCGTCGCGAGCGCTCGTGGCGGCCACCATGCAGCAGCGGCTGAATCCGAGTTCCCTTCTTCACGTAGAGCGCGCCGATGCCTTGCGGCGCGTGGATCTTGTGACCGGAGATCGACAGGGCCGTACACCCAATTCGATTTACGTCAAGCGCAATCTTGGCTGCAGCCTGAACAGCATCCGTGTGAAAGTGTACGCCCGCGTCGGCGGCGATCTTCCCGATCTCGTCCACTGGCTGTAGAACTCCAGTCTCGTTATTCGCCATCATGATCGAGATCAGCTTCGTGTTCGGCCGCAAGGCGCGACGCACGACGTCGGGATCGACCAGGCCACGGCCGTCCACAGGCAGCACAGTCACCTCACACCCAGTTTCCTCCTGATGCCTGCACGCATGAAGGACCGCGTGATGCTCAATGCTCGACGAGATGATGTGATCGCCAGCATCGACCAATCCCGCAATCGCGAGATTGTCGGCCTCGGTGCCACCGCTCGTGAAAACGACCTCCGAGGCGCGACACCCGAGAAGCGCCGCTACCGACTCGCGCGCATCCTCGACGGCAGCCCGCGTCTGCTGCCCATGATGGTGGATCGACGAAGCGTTGCCGAACTGCTCCGCGAAATACGGTCGCATCGCCTCGAACACCTCGGGCAAAACCGGAGTAGTCGCGTTGTTGTCGAGGTAAATGCGCTGCATACAGAACCCGCTTCTATTCTACATTGCAGAGTCGGAGAGACGTAGCTCGCTGCATCTTGCCGACAGTATCGCGATGATGCTGAGAACGGACGTTGCAGGCAACGTCTCTCCGAGAAGTTAGCGCTGGTCGATCGGGACATACTGGCTGGGGTAGGCCGGTCCCAGGTACTCGGCGCGAGGGCGGATCAAGCGGTTGTCCTCGAGTTGCTCGATTACGTGGGCGGCCCATCCGCTAACACGGGAAACGGCAAAGATGGGTGTAAAGAGATCCACGTCAATGCCGAGCGTGTGATACGTCGACGCAGAGTAGAAATCCACGTTGGCGTTCAGCTTCTTGTCGTTCTTTACAAACTCCTCGATCTTGTGTGAAATCTCGAACCACTTCGCTTGGCCGCTGGAGTTGCCCAGATCGCGCGACATGGAGCGCAGATGCGTGGCGCGCGGATCTTCGGTGTGATAGACACGATGCCCGAAGCCTGGGATCTTCTTCTTCTGCGCCAGCATGCCTTTGACATAGTCGACCGGATCAGCGCCGGAGGCGTCAATGGCCTGCAGAACCTGGAATACCGCTTCGTTCGCGCCGCCGTGCAACGGCCCCTTGAGCGCGCCAATCGCGGATGTGATCGCCGAGTGCATGTCGGACAATGTGGCGGCCGTAACCCGCGCGGCGAACGTCGAAGCGTTGAGTTCGTGGTCGGCATGCAAGATTAGCGCAATGTCGAGAGCACGCTCGGCCGTCGGCGAAGGATGCTTGCCGTTCAACATGAGCAGGAAATTCGCGGCATGGGAAAGCGCGCGGTCAGGCTCAACAACCGGATGTCCCTTGCGAATGCGATCGTACGCCGCCACGATCATGGCAATTTGAGACGTGATGCGAATTGCTTTATCGACATTCGCCTTGCTGTCGTTCGCCTTCTCCTGCGGATCGTAGAACGAGAGCGCGGAAACAGCCGTGCGCAGAATGTCCATGGGCAGGGCGTGGCGGGGAGCGTTGCGAAGCAGCGTAATGATCGAAGCATCCAGCTTTCGTTCTTCGGCAAGGCGCTCGTGCAACTCGCGCAGTTCGAGCCGAGACGGCAGCTTGCCGAACCACAATAGGTAGCAGGTCTCTTCAAAATTCGACTGATGAGCTAGTTCGTGAATGTCGATGCCGCGATAGGCCAGAACACCGTGATCCCCGTCGATGTAACAAATCTTGGATGTGGTGGCGACAACGCCCTCAAGTCCCCTGGGGGCATGAGTTGTGGACACGCTGGACATTCGTCACTCGCTTCGATCGCAGGATTTGTTGCGGGACCTACGCCAGCACGGACGCGGGACATGCAACCTTTTTTTATACCTGAAACGCCGCCAAGTTTCCACGCGACCTCAGATTCCCTTTTGCGACGCACATTACACAAGGCGTATATTAAAGGGTTCGCTTGAAGCGCGCCGCCGCGCGCATGTGCGTTCGTCACAATTCCTCACGGAGGAACCACCCGCAATGAAACGCTCTTTCTCAGTTGTGCTTTCGTTCGTCTTTATACTTTCGACTCTGGCCTCAGCCGACGAGGGCATGTGGCTCTTCAACGCCCCGCCCAAGGACAAAATAAGGTCCGCATACGGCTTCGAGCTCACGCAAGAGTGGCTCGATCACGTTCGCTTGTCGTCCGTGCGGTTCAATAACGGCGGCTCCGGTTCTTTCGTTTCTGCCGATGGCCTGACCTTCACCAATCATCACGTTGGCGCGGCTTGCGTCCAACAGCTCTCGACCGAGGGCCATGACTTCATCAAGACCGGATATTACGCTAAGACTCAGGCTGAAGAAGCAAAGTGCCCAAATCTTGAATTGAACCAGCTTGTCGGGATTGAAGACGTGACCGCCAAGATCAACGATGGCGTGAAACCCGGCATGTCGGCCCCGGAGGCTGCCCAGGTTCAACGCGCCGCCATGTCGCGTGTGGAAAAGGAATGCACCACGGCAACCGGACTCCGCTGCGACGTCGTCACTTTCTATTCGGGCGAGGTCTATCACCTCTATAAGTACAAGAAGTATACCGACGTGCGCCTCGTGTTCGCGCCCGAATTCGACATGGCATTCTTTGGCGGCGATCCCGATAACTTCACCTACCCTCGCTACGACCTCGACATCACATTCTTCCGCGTGTACGAAAACGGTAAACCGGCTCACCTCGATAACTACCTGCGGTGGTCTCGTACCGGCGTGAAGGACGGCGATCTGGTCTTCGTCTCTGGACACCCTGGAAGTACCGGCCGGATGCTAACCATGGCCCAACTGGAGTTCCTGCGCGATCTGCAATATCCGTCATACCTGAAACTCTTCGCTCGTCGGATTGCCCTGCTGCAAGCCTTTAGCAAAGAGTCGGAAGAGAACGCGCGCATTGCGAAGGAAGATATTTTCGGACTGCAGAATTCGCAGAAAGCTATTACCGGCTATCAGTCCGGCTTGCTCGACAAGTCGATCATGGACGCGAAGGCTGCGGACGAAGCCAAGCTGCGAGCGGCGTTCAAGGCCGATCCCAAGGACGCGGCTGCCGAAGATCCGTGGGAAGAGATTGCGAGTGCGATCAGGGTGGAGCGATCGATTTATCCGCAGTACAGCTATCTTGAGCGCATGCGTGGATTCTCCTCCCACCTGGCTCAGACCGCCCGTGTACTGGTGCGCATGGCTGCAGAAAAACCGAAGCCGAATTCGGAACGCATGCGCGAGTTTCGCGACTCAAACCTGCCGTCACTCGAACAGCAGCTGTTCTCAACAGAGCCCGTTTACAAGAATTTAGAGACCACTCTGCTCGCCGATTCGCTCAGTGAAATGCAAGACGCGCTGGGCAAGGACGATCCCGACGTGCAAAAGGTTCTCCAAGGCAAGTCCCCCGCCGAAGTCGCGAAGGATCTGATCACCAACACAAAACTGGAGGATGTGGCTGTGCGCCGCCAGCTTTACGAAGGTGGACAGGCGGCGATTGACGCCAGCACAGATCCTCTTATTGTCGCGATGCGGGCCATCGAGCCTTCGGCCCGTGCGGTCCGCAAGGAATTCGACGACAAGGTCGACTCCGTGCTGCGCCGCGACGGAACGCTTGTCGCCAAAGCGCGGTTTGCCCAGAGCGGCTTCAATCAGCCTCCAGATGCCACATTTACCCTTCGCCTGAGTTATGGCGCCGTTAAGGGCTACACGGAAAATGGAAAAGCGATTCCCTTTGAAACCAATATCGGCGGGGCGTTCGAGCATGCGACTGCGCATGGAGATCAACCTCCTTACAATCTGCCGGAGAGTTGGATGAAGGCAAAGACGAAGCTTGATTTGAAGACTCCGCTGAATTTTGTTTCGACCCCAGACATTATCGGAGGCAACTCCGGATCTCCGACGGTAAACAGGAAGGGTGAAGTCGTGGGAATCATCTTCGACGGTAACATTCAGTCGCTGCCCTGGAACTTCGCCTATAGCGATGTGCAGGGGCGCTCCGTCTCGGTGGATGCCCGTGGAATTCAGGAGGCTCTGCGCAAAGTCTACGGAGCAACCGCCCTTGCTGACGAACTGCTGGGGACGAAGGCGGAGGGTGCTGCGGCAGGAAAGTAGGGCTCTAAAGCTCTTCAGCGAATCGAAGGCTCGCGTCTGACGCGAGCCTTCTTATTAGGGCGTCAACGCTACGCGGGCCAGATCGACAGTGCCGTCTTTGTGAGAATTTGGTGCTGGACCGCATCGCTGAGAGGCAGGGCACGGAATTCGTCGAGATTCTTCTTGATGTCGGGCACGCCCGGACCGGGCCAGTCCGTACCGAACAGCGTCTTGTGCGCGATCTCATCGAGGCGCGGAAAATAGTTAAGCAATGTCTTCGGCGGGATGCCGCTGATGTCGAGATAAACGTTAGGATGCCGCCGCACAAGAAAGAACGCCGTTTGCATCCATAGCGGCCGCCCTCCATGCGCCAGCAGGATCTTTAAGTTTGGAAAGTCGACCGCAACGTCGTCCACGTAGATCGGATCGCCGTATTTGTTGCGCGCACCCGGAAAAATGGACGTGCCGGTGTGAAACATGACTGGCACGCCATTGGCCTCGGCAGCGCGGTAAATGATTTCGAGTTCCTTTGCGCCAGTCAGGTAATCGTTGGGGAACAGTAGCTGGTGCGGCGGATGAATCTTGATCATCTGCAGCCCCAGCCGCAGAATCTGCTCCACGTCGGCAAGCACGTTCGTAGTGTGTCGCGGGTGCAGGCTTCCGCAGGAGAGGAGTCGCTTCCGATTCTCTTTCACATATTCGGCGACAAATTGATTCACGCCGGTGGTAAATCCGATCACCTCTGGCGCCACATAGTTGATGAGCATGGCGCGGTCGATGCCGCTTGCGTCCATGAACCTGAGAAAGGATTTCGGAGACCGGCAGAACTCGGCAATCTGGTCGAAGTTGGGCCGGTTCTCTTTCATCAATTCCAGCGCGTGCGGCTTCAACATTTCCATCGGCTGTATGTGGATGTGGCAGTCAGTGATCATCAGCGGCGTTGGCGAATTGTAGTCGATCAAATCAAGGTCACAGAAGAATAGCAGACTGTCTCAGTTGCGGGCTCGGCGTGCTTGACCTTTCCTCAAGTCTCGCTTCAGTACATCGGCACTCTCTCATCGACCCGCCGCGACCAGGCATCGATTCCGCCGCGCATGGACTGCGCTTTCTCGAATCCCTGTTGCCGCAACCAGACGGTCACATTCATCGACCGCACACCGTGATGGCAGACCACGACGATGGACTCGTCAGGATCGAGTTCCTGGTGCGCGCGCGAAGGAACATCGCCCATCGGCATCAGCTTGGCCCCTGAAATCCGCGCGGCCTCGAACTCCCATGGCTCGCGCACATCGAGCAGCGTGAACGGCTCAGCGGCGTCCAGCTTGCTCTTTACCTCTTCGGGAGTGATCTCGTAATCCATCAACTTGCGAGTAGCGCTACTTCCCTGTCCACTTCGGCTCGCGTTTCTCCATGAATGCGCGTATACCTTCCTCTGCATCCGCGGTCTTCATCAAGTCTTCGAAGTAGATCTTCTCGGCACGCGCCAGGCCCTTGTCGAAGTGCATCGAGTCCCACGCATACGAAGCTTTCTTTGCCAACGCGAGCGCAGCCGGACTGAGCTGGCGCAATTGCCCGATGCACTCTTCGACGGCCGCATCGAGATCGCTGTCAGGGACGAAGCGTGTTGCCAGACCAATCTCTGCAGCTTCTTTGCCGTCGATAGTGCGCCCAGCCAGGATCAGTTCCGCGGCGCGCTTCTGGCCCACGAGCGCAGCCAGCGCCGTGCAAGCCACCGGCGGATAGCAGCCTAGTTTAATCTCCGGAAATCCCCACTGTGCGGTTTCGGCTGTGAAGACCATGTCGCATACCATCGCGAGTTCCGCGCCGCCGCCCAGGCAATGCCCATGCACTGTGGCGATTGTGACTTTCTTCGTAGCGACAAGCGCCCGAATCACACTATGAAACTTCGCCAGCATCGCCTCGACTTTGTCGGGAGTGTGAGCTGCCACGTCCACACCCGCCGAGAATGCTTTGCCCGCGCCTTTGAAAATGATCGCCGAAACATCTTGTCGCGCATCAACCTCTGCAAGACGGAGCGCCAATTCGTCCATCATCGGTATGTCGATGACATTCAGCGGTGGATTGTGCAGACAAATGCGCGCGACCGTCGATGCAATCTCAAGCATGACCCGGCTCGGGCCGGGTGCCGCGGGTGTCGATCCCATTTCTCCCTCTGCGTCTTCCGTGTCCTCTGCGCTGAGGTCTTGGTACCCTACAAATTAATCGCCGATTTCCGCACTTCTCCGATCGTCGAGAGCGGATCGCGTGCGCCAGTCTTTTCCGCAATCCACTTTTTCTCGTTCTCGATGATCTCAAGGAGCAACTTCTTGTCGGCGGCCGACGGCATGTAATCGTTCAAGTGCTCTTCGTAGGCGCGATCGCCAAGCGGTTCGCCCGTTTGCGCGTGAAACTTCTGCCCAGCCCACTTTCCAATCGCACGATTGAACTTAATGTCGGGAGCGTATAGCTTCGGCTCTCCGGCCTTGAGCGACGAGTTGAAGCGCTCGATCAGTCCAGCCACTTCGTCGCGATACAGAGTGCGGTTGTAGTCATTCAAGTCGTCGAGATCAGGGGCCTTCTCATTCTTTGGTTCATCATAGCGTCCCTTCACGCCCCACACATACGCCCAGTGCGCGGATGAGGAATGATCCGTTCCGAACAAGTCATACGAACTCGATATCCACTTGTTGAGATACTTTTGAATCAGCCATGCCGGAATCACACCTGCTTCCACAATGCGCCGCAAGCCATCATTCCCCGTACCCATGTGAAACGCTTCTTCGCGAAGCATATACGACATGGAGCGGCCGAGCGGCGCGAATGCCGAATACTTCAGCATCTGCAATTGGAACTTGCCGTCTCGATCGACGAAGTCGGTGTAGGTGAAGAAATCCATCCAGTTGTCGACGTCAACGTTGAAGGCCCCAAGCAATCGCTTGTTTTCGAAGGCGCGCCGCTCGAGCATCTTCTGCGCCTCGACCTTCCCCGAGTAGCCGAAGTGATCGATGAGCAAAGCGCACATCTGCCAGCCATGGCGCATTTCTTCAATCATCACGCGAGTGATGGCGCGGCGATCCCAGTCCGTGGGAGCATTCTCGAGCAGGTTCCGCTGCTGCTCAACGCTGGCAAACTCGGTATCGCCCTGATATACGATCATGTTCATCAGCGCGTCACGCATCTGCTGCGTTGGAATCTGGCGCAGGTTCTCCCACTTCCGCCGGCCCTTGTAGGAACCGAATTCAATTTCCTCGGTATCAATCGCGCCATAGAGCGTATCGAAATGAAAGGCATCAATGTCGGACGTATTGACGCCGATATCCTTGCGCCAGTCGTTGAATAAACCGATCCAGTCGCTGAACGTCCCGATTTTTGCCACTTTGCCGGGCATAATATGAGTCCTCACTACCTCTTAATTCTCAGTCAACTAGAACCAAGGCTCGCGCGGGAGGCGGGCGAGGGTGCACACCTCCCCAGAAGAATCACTTCGCTTTGAAGACCGCCGGGCGCTTCTCCACGTACGCTGCCAGACCTTCCTTCGCATCTTCGCTCTGAAACAGCAACTGCTGGTTCTCGCGTTCGACCGCCAGCGCAGATTCCATCGGAATCTCCCAACCCGTCTGCACCGCTCGCTTGATGCGGCCTACCGCCTTCGACGCCTTGTTCGGCGGGCAGAATTGTTTGGCATACTCCATGATGCTTTCCATGAAGCCGTCGCGCTCAAAGACATCGTTGATGATGCCGAACTCTTGCGCTTCCTCAAAAGAGAACGTGTTGCCCGTGACCATCAACTCGATTGCCTTGCTCTTTCCTACCATTCTCGAAAGGCGCTGCGTACCGCCCGTTCCCGGAAGCACCCCGAGGTTCACCTCCGGCAGGCCAATCTTGCCCGCGTCTTTGCGCGCGATGCGGAGGTCGGCAGCCATCGCAATCTCAAGCCCACCACCGACGCAGTGGCCGTTAATGGCAGCGATCACCAGCTTCGGTGTGTGCTCGAGGCGCAGTAACATCTCGTTGGCGTGCAGGCAGAAGTAATACTTAAAGGTCGGGTCAACGCTCGCCAGCATCTTGATGTTCGCGCCTGCGGAGAAAAACTTGTCGCCTGCACCAGTCACGACGATCACATAGACGTCGTTGTCCATGCGCGCCTTGAGAATCGCTTCATCGAGCTGGCGGTTCATTTCATAGGTGTAAGTATTCGCGGGCGGATCGCACATCTCGATGACCGCAACTCCACCGTCGGTGCGGTAATTAACTAACTGTTTTGTGCTTTCGCCGGTTGCCGGTTGCACTGTCGTCGCCATATAAGTCTCCTTAGTGAACCTCGAGATCTCTGCCAGCTGTCATTCCGAGTGAGCTTTGTCATTCCGAGCGAAGCGAGGAACCTGCTTTTCACCGCCACCCGGATTCACTCTCGCTTGCCCTTCTTCGCACCCGCCATCACACCTCGCAGCAAAATGTCGCCCATGTCGCGAGCGATCGACGCGGCATCCGCGTCTACGCGAGGATTGTGCCATGTATAGATCCAGTTCATCATGCCGAACAAACTGAGTACAGCAATGCGGGTGGAGAACTGCAAGCCGCAGTCACTCTTCAGGTCGTCAAGCAGCCCCAAACAAATGCGATAGTACTCTCGCTTGATAGCCGCGACTTCGGTTGCGAACCCATTCCTCAACGCCTCGGCTTCGTGCGACAACACTTTCATCGCCGCCTGGTTCGCCAGAAAATACTCAAGGTGGTTGAGAATAAAGATTCGCACGCGCTCTTCAGGGTCATTCACGCCTTCCAGGCGTGTCTTCAGCCGCTGCACGACGGTCGAGAACGTGTGCTTCTGAATCAGGAACAACAACCGCTCTTTCGATTCGAAGTAGTAATAGAGCCCGGCAAGTGACATGCCACTCGCGCGCGAAAGATCGCGCATCGAAGCGCCTTCGTATCCTTTCTTGCAGAAGACTTCGGTGGCGTGAGTGAGGATCTCAGCCAGGCGCCGGTCATAGCGCGTCACCGGAGTGAGGGCGGCGCGATGCCGCCGGACAGAAACTCGAGTTGCTGTCGAAGGAGTCCCCATGATCCCCAGGCCGTGATAAGTCGAACGTTCGTTAGAATTAGTATACGCCCAGATCAACCATGATCTCAACTCGAAAGCAAAGTCGATTAGGGTTTCTTCTTCAGTCGAGGCTTCTTATCGGAAGTCTTCGGAGATGCGTCACGCGCCGCCTCATATGCCCGCCCCAGCCAGTCGAGCGCATCGTGCAAATCTGCGTCCGAGGAGAGTTCAAACGTGTACCAGCGCTTCCGCTGCATGAGCGTGAATCCCATGCGAGGATCCTTCTCAAGTCTTCCCTGAATCTTCGGGCCTGCGCTCTCAAGTTTGAACGCCAGGGCGTTCGACGTTCCCATCGCCCGGGTGCGCGGAAGCATTCCGAAAATCAGATCGCGCCGATAGAGCGCAGTAAATCCAAAGAAGGAGCGCAGTTCGACCTGCGGCCAATCGGCGATCTCGGCACCCAGAGCCGAGGACCAAGCTTTCATTTCCTCGGATGCCTTTGGAAGCTTCGGTTCTGAACGCCGTTGCGGCTTCATGGGTGTTTCGGCGCGGTCGACTGGGTGCCTGGCGCCGGTTGTGGGGTGACTCGCTCGACGAAAATGATCTTCTTGATCTGATTCCGATCGTATTTCTGTTCCTTACCGTCAACGCGGACAACTACCGCGGTCATCGACATCGACATAACGTCGCAAAGCAGCATGGTTCCGTCGCGCAACTCAACCGTATCGAGTGACAGTCCGCCGAGTTCGAAGCTGACGCTACCCCCGGGAAGTTCGTCGGCCCCAACATCGAGCGGAGTGTTGCCCGTAGCGTAGCCCTCTTTGCTCAATTCGAGGGTGTGTGTGCCAATCGTAAAGTCGACCACCTTCGGCGTTACGCCGGCATCCTCTCCGTCGACCTTGAGGTTAGCCCCCGCGGGGACCGAAATGACTTTCAGCGGAATCGTCTTGCCCGCAAGCAAAGTCACCGCAGCCGGAATCCCCGCCGCCGAAAACTGCACCTGCGCTTTTTCCGCGCGATACGGACCGATCATGGGAAGCTGCAATCGAGTCTGGCCGACACGAACACCACCCTTGTCAGAGACGAATACTGTAAACACAGATCTCGGCATGCCCTGGTCGGATACGTTCTGGGCTGTCACTTCCGACACGTAGATCCCTTGTCCGTTCACAATCCCGCTTCGTGTGAACGTCCCGAAGGTCAGTTTCAGCAGAGGTTTGTCACTACTTGGCCAAAGTGCTGTAACTGGAGAATCGGATTGGGCTCCGGCGAGCGCCCCCAAGAGGCAGAATATCCAGAGGCCGGCGAGAATCTTTTTCATTTGCGCGTGAGTTGTAACACGTTCCCAAGTTCGGCGCAATGTGAGTCGCAGCGGTTTAATTTCTTATGTCCGCGAACAGTCGCTCGATTTCCGCCTTCACTTCACCCGTCAGTGGAAGCAGCGGCAGACGCGAAGGGCCCCCGAAGTAGCCGTTAAGGTCCATGGCGTACTTCAGGCCGGGTATGCCCAGTTCCGCACCAACGCGTTGCGCGACCTCAACGATGCGCGTCTGTTTTAGTGCGGCTAATTCCGCGTCAGCTTCCTTCCATGCGGCGTAAATTTCATAGCAAGCGGTTGGCGCAGGACATGCGAATGCCAGGATCGCACCGACGGCTCCGGCGTCAAGCGATGGATGTAGTTTCTGCGCCGCCCCCACCAGCACCTGAAATCCAACCTCTTTCTGACGCGTTTTCATCTTTCCCACGACGCTGACTGCTGCCGAGGACGGCTTCGGTGTCGGGTCTCCCGATAAGACTCCGACTGGCACCAATTCCCCGCCGTCGACGCCCGAAGTTGTACTCGCTGTTGCAAGCATCCGCGGAGTCACGGCATCAAACGTTTCGGTGACCGTCGCAGTGCGTTTGATATGGCGCGTGCTCTCTACGATCCTGCGAGCTTTCTCGACGTCCCCACTCGATTCCTTGATGCCGATAATGTTCGAATGTTCCGCCAGTTCGATCACTAGTTCGGCTGGCATGTCATAGCCCGTAAATGGTGGCACGTTGTAGATCAGAACCGGCAGCGCAGATCGATCCGCCACCGTCCGATAGAACGCCAGAATATTCGCCGGCTGCATTTGCTTCTTGTAGTAATGTGGCGTCCGCACCAGAGCCGCGTCGTAGCCGAGTTCGGCGGCGTATTCGGTGAGCCGCAGTGTCTCGATCGCCGACTCGCTGCCTGTCCCAGCTATCAGGACCTTGTGCGGTGCGGCGGCCGAGCGCGCCGTCTTCAGGACATCACGCCGCTCCTGATCGGAGAGCATAATCGCTTCGCCGGTCGAACCGAGGACGACCATCCCCGCGATCGGCGTGCGCGAATAGCGCTCGACGTTCGATTCCAGCTTCTTGAAATAGACGTTCCCGTCGGGATAGAACGGCGTGGTTATGGGTGGAAAAATACCGTGTAGAAGCATAGCCTCTCAAGATTATCAGTTTCTTCTGCGCGCTTGGAGTCGTCTGAACGTAGACCAGTTCCCTTACTGCAGGAGGGGAGAGTCAACATGATACCCGAACAACCGAAGCTGGTCCTGCCGGATGATCCAGACAAAGCTCTCCTGACCGCGCCCCATCGCGAACTCGGTTTCGAATACCTGATCGACGGTTGTGAGCCCATTCTTCCAGTTCACATGAAAGCCTGCTGGACTCGTCTTTCCCGAGTTGCCCATCTTTTGATGGACCTTCTCGAGCAGCTTGACGATATCCTCTCGACTTGCGGAGCGCCGAAGTTCATCACTCGCGTCTTCATAGATTCCGTCGTAGTCGGCTGCGTTTAATTGTTGGTGGAAATGTTCCACAGCCGCTGACGCCAGGCGGTAATCGTGATACGTACCCTTGCCGAGACTCCAGAGGATGACCGCGGCGATTGCGGCCGACAAAGACAACAGCACAATTAACCGGGTCCGGGAACGCTTCTTCGGGGTAGACGGAATCGCGGGCAACGGCGGAAAAGGCGCAGAGCTCATGGCATCCCCCGTTACTACTCGTGCGTAGTGGTCCACCTATCTTCAGCGCTGGTTCGCATGACGATCGGCGTGCAGGTGCTGCAGTGCATGCACATTCACCTCACCCCGTTGCAAGGCGGCAATGCCTTCCGCGGCGGCGCGAGCGGCAGCGAGGGTCGTAATGGTCGGAATTCTCGCCGTAATCGCAGCCCGTCGAATCGCCTTCTCGTCGAACCAGGGCTCAAGCCCCGTCGGCGTATTGATGATGAGTTGAATGCGCTGGCCTTTAATGAAGTCGACCACGTTGGGGCGTCCTTCCTTCACTTTATAGACGCGCTCCACATTCATTCCGGCCGCCTCGATCACATCCGCGGTGCCCGCAGTCGCCACGAGTTTGAACCCCATGTCAACAAACTTGCGCGCGACCTGAGCCACATGCCGCTTGTCGTGGTCGGTTACGCTGATGAAGATTGCTCCCTGCGTTGGCAGCTTCTGTCCTGCGGCGAGCTGCGCCTTGGCGAACGCTTCGCCAAAGTTGTCAGCCACGCCCATCACTTCGCCAGTCGACTTCATTTCAGGGCCTAGAACGGTGTCGACGCCTGGAAATTTATTCCACGGGAATACCGGAGACTTCACGTAGTAGAAACTCCCCGTGTCGAGATCGGCGCGGCGCTCTATGAATTCAGGCAGGAACTCTCGCAACTTGCGTCCGGTCATGAGGCGCGCAGCGATCTTCGCCATGGGCACGCCCGTCGCCTTCGAGACGTAGGGCACGGTACGCGAGGCGCGCGGGTTCACTTCGAGGACGTAGACCTTGCCGCCTTCCGCGCCATTGCCGCCCACAGAACTGTCGCCGCGCGGAATCGCGAACTGAATATTCATCAGCCCGATCACCTTCAGCGCGCGCGCCAGCTTGAACGTGTACTCGCGCATACGTTCGAGGAGATGCTGTGGAATATCCACCGAGGGTAGCACGCACGAAGAATCGCCGGAGTGAATCCCGGCCTCTTCGATATGCTGCATGATCCCGGCGATCACGACGTCTTCTCCGTCCGACAGCGCATCCACATCGACTTCAATCGCGTCTTCCAGGAAATGATCGATCAGCACGGGACGGTCGTGGGAGTATTCGACCGCATCCTTCATATAGCGAATGATCGACTGCTCGTCGTAGGCGATGACCATCGCACGTCCGCCTAGCACATACGACGGCCGCACCAGCACCGGATATCCAATGCGCTTCGCGCCTTCGACCGCTTCTTCGATCGAAGTTGCCATCACGCCGGGCGCCTGCGGAATCTGTAACTCTTCCAGCAGCTTGTTGAAGTGCTTGCGGTCTTCCGCCAGATCGATCGATTCCGGGGACGTTCCGATAATCTTCACGCCCGCAGCCTTCAGCGGCAGCGCAAGGTTCAGCGGAGTCTGTCCGCCAAACTGCACGATCACGCCGACCTCCGCGCCCTTCGATGCTTCATGCTGGTAAATCGCCCAGACATCTTCGAAGGTCAGCGGCTCGAAGTAGAGGCGGTCGCTGGTGTCGTAATCGGTCGAGACGGTTTCAGGATTGCAATTGATCATGATCGTCTCGTACCCGTCATCGCGCAGCGCGAAGGATGCGTGGCAGCAGCAGTAGTCGAACTCGATTCCCTGCCCGATGCGATTCGGCCCACTTCCGAGAATGATCACTTTCTTCTTGTCGGTGGGCGCGGCCTCGTCTTCGTCTTCGTACGTCGAATAGAGATACGGCGTGAAACTCTCAAACTCCGCGGCGCACGTGTCGACACGCTTGTAGACCGGCATCACGCCATGTTTCTTGCGCAGGTGCCGAACTTTTTCCTGCCCTTCGAGCCGCCAGGCTGCTGCGAGCCGTCCGTCGGAAAACCCCATGCGCTTCGAATCGCGCAGCACCTCGGTCGGGATCGAGTCGATGGGGTGCTTTTCCAGTTCAAGTTGCTGGTCGTTGATTTCCTTGAGCTGGTACAAGAACCACGGATCCATCGAGGTCATCTTCGCGATCTGTTTCACCGTGTGTCCCTGGCGCAGAGCGTATTGCACGTACGCGAGCCGCTCCGGATGCGGCGTGACCAGTCGCTTCGTCAGAATCTTCGGTTCAATCTTGTCGCCGCCGGTGCGCTTGCCTGTATCGAGCGAGCGGATGCCCTTCATCAGCGCTTCCTTGAACGTCCGGCCGATCGCCATCACTTCACCCACGGATTTCATCTGCGGCCCAAGCGTGTCATCGGCGCCCGGAAATTTCTCGAACTGCCACTTCGGAATCTTGACTACAACGTAGTCGAGCGTCGGCTCAAAACATGCCGGGGTCTTGCGCGTGATGTCGTTCGGAATTTCATCGAGCGTGTAACCCACCGCGAGCTTCGCCGCGATCTTGGCAATTGGAAACCCCGTGGCTTTCGAGGCCAAGGCTGAAGACCGCGAGACGCGCGGGTTCATTTCGATCACGACCATGCGCCCGGTCTCTGGATTCACGCCAAACTGAATGTTCGATCCGCCGGTGTCGACTCCGATTTCTCGGATCACCGCGATCGATGCATCGCGCATCGCCTGATACTCGCGATCGGTGAGCGTCTGCGCTGGAGCAACGGTGATCGAGTCGCCGGTGTGCACGCCCATGGGATCGAAGTTCTCGATTGAGCAGATGATGATGACGTTGTCTTTTGTGTCGCGCATCACCTCAAGTTCGAACTCTTTCCAACCCAGGACCGACTCTTCAATCAGCGCTTCGTGCACCGGAGAAAAATCGAGGCCGCGGCTGAGCACGTCGACCATCTCCTCGCGATTGTAGGCGATGCCACCGCCCGATCCTCCCAGCGTGAACGACGGCCGGATGATGACCGGGAATCCGATCTTCCCTGCGAATTCGATGCCGTCTTTGGTGTTGTTGACCAGCGCCGACTTGGGCACGTCGAGGCCAATCTTCTGCATCGCATCTTTGAAGAAGAGCCGGTCTTCCGCCTTCTTGATGGCCGCAACGTTCGCGCCGATCAGAGTCGCGTTATATTTCTCCAGCACGCCGCCATCGGAAAGTTCGATCGCCAGGTTGAGCGCAGTCTGTCCGCCAACAGTCGGCAGCACGGCGAATCCCGCGCCCGGCGACATTTCCCGCTCGATGCGAATAATCTCTTCGAGATATTCGAGTGTGAGGGGCTCGATGTAAGTACGGTCGGCCGATTCCGGATCGGTCATGATGGTGGCCGGATTCGAATTCGCCAGCACGACCTCATAGCCCTCGGACTTGAGAGCTTTGCAAGCCTGCGTGCCGGAATAATCAAACTCCGCCGACTGCCCAATGATGATGGGCCCGGAGCCGAGAATCAGAATTTTCGAGATGTCAGTGCGTTTAGGCATCTATGCGATTTGGCTCTTCGATCGATCAATCACTATTTCGACCCTAGTACTTGAGATTTTGCTTTGAGAAGGGGCGCCCTTTCAAAGCTCATCGTTAGCAGAAGTGGTCTAGTCCGCCTTATCCAGTTCTGCATTAATACAACCATCCGCGAATTCATTCACCCATATTCGCTTTGCACCACTGCTCGTTGGAGGGACGACTGTGAGAGCGATCTCATTCGCTCCACCTACGATCCAGTATGTCCCCGGCACAACCTCTCCGAAGGAAGCTAAGCCACGCGAGTCTGTGAGAGCGGATTTCAGCACTTTCTTTTCGTAAAATTGCTCCCGCGGTTCCTGTTTGGGATTTAGCGTTATTGCTTTATGCAGGCTGAGAACTCGGCCCTCCAGCGCTTTATTGTTATAGGTCACTCGCAAATTTACTGATTGCGAGGACAACACAACTCTGGGCCAGTCCGTCTGCCAGCAGGCAAATGCCGATATAGCAAGGCTGATCAACACCGCAATGGAGAGAGCAAGCCTCTTCACCCTTTCCACTCCTCCATCATCTTCGTAAATTCCTTGAACAGATAATGCGAGTCATGCGGACCCGGGGCAGCCTCCGGATGATACTGCACGCTGAACAGCGGCAGATTCCTATGCCGCAAGCCTTCCAGCGTCGAGTCATTCAGATTCATGTGCGTGAACTCGACTTCACTCTGCGCCAGCGAATCCGGGTCGACCGCGAAATTGTGATTGTGCGCCGTGATCTCAATCTTTCCCGTCTTCAGCTGCTTAACCGGATGATTCCCGCCGTGGTGCCCGAACTTCAGCTTGTACGTCTTCCCGCCCAGCGCAATGCCCGTCAGTTGATGTCCGAGGCAAATCCCAAAGATCGGCTGCCGTCCCATGAGCCTTCGAATCGAATCCACCGCATATGTGCAAGGTTCCGGGTCGCCCGGGCCGTTCGACAAGAAAACTCCGTCCGGTTTCAGTGCCAGCACATCCTCCGCCGGAGTCTGCGCCGGGACCACCGTCACCTTGCAGCCCTCGCCGCGCAGCTTGCGCAAAATATTTTGCTTGATGCCGAAGTCATACGCGACCACGTGAAACCGCGCCGGCTCGTCCTTCACTCCCACCACGGCCACCGGTTCGTGTGAGCGCTCGCCAACTTCCCACACGTACGGACGCTTCGTGCTGACTTCTTTCGCCAAGTCCATCCCGTCCATCTTGGGGATCGTCCGAGATTTCGCCACTAACTTCTCCGCATCGCTTTCGATGGTCGAGACCACGCCGCGCATTACGCCGTGATCGCGCAGATGCCGCACCAGCGCCCGCGTGTCGATGTCCGACAGCACAGGCACCTTGAACTGCTCCAGATATTCCTCGGCCACCTGCTGCGAGCGCCAATTCGAACTCACGCGCGAGAACTCGCGCACGATCAGGCCCTCGATCCACGGGCGCGTAGCCTCGTTGTCTTCCTGGTTGGTGCCGTAATTTCCGATTTCCGGGTTGGTCAGAACGACAATCTGGCCTGAGTAGGAAGGATCAGTGAAAATTTCCTGGTAGCCAGTGATGGAAGTATTAAAAACGACTTCGCCGTAGCATTCGCCTTTGGCGCCGTAGCCTTTGCCTCGGAAGACTCGCCCGTCTTCCAGCGCAAGGATAGCCTGCATTCTCGCTCCGGTGAGTGGATTTTATGAATCTTATCAGGGAATGCCGCCAGGAACCAAGAGCGGAACGCGCCGCCAAGAAAAAAATCTGTGGATTGCGCGGGAAAAATCGCGGCGCGAGGCTAGCGCACCCGCCCAAGCTTATCCATCGGCCAATATCCGAACACGGCTTTGCCATAGATGAAGCTCTGATTCACCGGACCGAAGTCGCGGCTGTCGTTCGACATTGAGCGATGGTCGCCGAGCACGAAGTATGAGCCCTCGGGCACTGTGATCTCCGGATACGACCGTGCATCGGTGTAGGCCGGTGGAACGTAGTCTTCATCGAGCGGCTCGTCGTTGACATAGACCTGGCCGCCGTCAATACGGATGCGGTCGCCCGTCATCCCGATTACGCGCTTGATGTAGCTCTTCGAAGGATCGCGCGGGTAGCGGAACACGACAATATCTCCGCGCTCGATCGGCTCCAGCCGGTACACGAATTTGTTGACGAAGATGCGTTCCTGATCCTCCAGCGACGGCATCATGCTGGTGCCTTCCACTTTCACCGGCTGGTAGAGAAAAATGATGATGAAAGCTGAAATTGCCAGCGAGATGATCAGATCGCGAAGCCAAACCCCGAAGCCGGTCCGGGCACGCACGGGATTCGCCGGCGCCAACTCCGCGTTCACGGGCGCTGAGGGTGTCTCCGTGACGATACCCGGAGTCCTGTCTGAGCTGGGGGATGGCATGTGGTTCTATTGTATACAGGTCCACTGCTGCGGCACCTACATCTATCTGCCAGTCAGCGGTACGTCATTGGTCGAGCCAGCTTCCAGCCTGTTCAGCGGCAGGTTACAATACTGGCACCCGAGGGGAATCCATGATGCATCGCCTCTTTCAGAGAAAGATCGTTTATCGCAGCCTAACCCTGGCCTTCCTGTTCATCGTAACGCTGAGCGTGTCGGCCCAGTGGGCGGCGCCGCAGGAAGAAGGCGGCGTGCCGGCCTTTAACGCGGGGCCTCCACCCAAAGGGACGAAGCTGCCGCCCATCCTCACCAAGGCTGACCTTTGGGGAGCGGATGCCCAGAACACCTTCCAGACCCACGCGTATGAACTCGCCGCCAAGATTCCGACTGTGCTGCATCAGCAGCCGTGCTATTGCTATTGCGACCGAATGGGCCACAACAGCCTGCACAGCTGCTTCGAGAATACGCACGGAGCGCAATGCGCGACCTGCCTGAAGGAGCTTTATTACACCTACCAGCAGCACCAGAAAGGCAAGACGGCAACGCAAATCCGCGCCGGCATCATCAAAGGCGAGTGGAAGCAGATCGATCTGCAAGCCGCCTCGACGATGAACTGAGAATTGCGTCGGCAATGTTGCGGGAAGTGACTTGGCTGGGTACCGGTTCTGGGTCCTGCCGTTGCCCTCCACCCACTTTTTGAGTGATACTTTACTGCTCGGCACGAACGCACGATCTGAAGGAGTTCCCCATTACCAAGAGCACAGGAAGAGTTTTGCACATGGCTCAGAAACCTACCGCGAAGAAGACCATGGCGGAAGATCCGCGCTATACGCAGGCGCTCCAGAGCTACGAAGCCGGACTGCGCGCCATGCAAGAGCACAAATTCGACAAGGCGAAGCCGCATTTCCAGAAGATCCTCGGCGGTCCCGTCAAAGAACTGGCGGACCGCGCCACGGTTCATCTCAACACCTGCAACCAGCATCTCGAGCGGACCACGGCTACGCAGTTCAAGACCGCCGAAGAGCACTTCGACTACGCGGTCTCATTGATGAATGTCGGCGACTATGTCACCGCCCGCGAACATCTCGATAAACTGCTCAAGCAGAATGCAAAAGCTGAGTATGTCGTTTACGGCCTGGCGGCGCTCGATTGCCTTACCGGGCACGTCGAAGATTCGCTTAGGCGCCTGGACGAGGCGCTGCGTCTGAAGCCCCAATTGCGCTTCCAGGCCCGTAATGATTCCGATTTCCAGAACCTGGCGGAGGATCCGCGTTTCACAGAACTTCTATACCCGGATCCCGGCGCTGAATCAGAGTCCTCCGACGGCGAATTCCACGAAGACGAACCTGTATAGCCGGCCTGCGAGGATAACCTCGCTGGAAAGCCTCGATGGAAACTAAGACGGCTGAGTTGCGGTCCCCGGAGAAGGCTGCGCGCGAACGCGGCCTTCGCGTCGTCGCCATCGGCGGAGGCACTGGGCTTTCGACCCTACTCAAGGGACTGAAACGCTTCGCCCTGACGCCCGCTGAGCTTCCCTTCGCGCGGCCTGATTCGCCCGTGATTCGCGACCTCTGCGCGGTGGTCACCGTCAGCGACGACGGCGGCTCCAGCGGCCGCCTGCGAAAAGAACTCAACATGCTTCCGCCCGGCGACATTCGCAACTGCATTGTCGCCCTCAGTGAAGACGAGGCCTTGCTCTCGAGACTTTTCCGGCACCGCTTCGACAAAGGCTCCGGACTCGAGGGCCACAGCTTCGGTAATCTCTTTCTGGCGGCGCTCACTTCCCTCACGTCGGATTTTTCCGAGGCCGTACGGCTTTCGTCGGAAATCCTGCTCACTCGCGGCCATATCTATCCCGCCACCACGTCGAACATCGAACTCGAAGCGCTGATGGAGGACGGAACGCGCGTCCGCGGCGAAACCAACATCACCGCCAGCAAAGGACGCATTCGCGAACTCTTTCTCGTGCCTCCCAATGTCGGGCCCATGCCGCAGACGCTGGAAGCCATCGCCAACGCTGACGTGATCACGATCGGTCCCGGTTCGCTGTTCACTAGCCTGATCCCCAACCTACTCGTTCGCGGCATTGCGCAGGCGATTGTCGAATCGCCCGCCACCAAGGTCTACATCTGCAATCTCATGACGCAGGCCAACGAGAGTCTGGGCCTGACTGCAGCCGATCACATCCGCGCGCTCAACCGGCACGCGCACAAGCAAATCTTCGATTTCGCGCTCATCAACCGCACCCCAGCTTCTGCCGAGCTGAAAGCCAAGTATGCCAGTGAGGGCGCCTGCCAGATCGTCAACGATCTTGACGCGATCGAGGCCCTCGGCGTGGTTCCCGTGCTCGGTGATTACCTGGAAGAAGCCGGTGTCGCACGCCACAACACCACGCGCGTCGCGCGCGACCTGCTCGAACTTGTAGCCCACCGCCCAGCCGACGATCGCACTTCGAATCAAAGCGACACTCTCTGACATGTTCTGAAGGCTCTCAGTTTGGCATCGCATAGCCCCGTCCTGTATCGTGAGTCTTCCGCTTCGAAGCTCTACCGTCTTCGAAGCGGCCTAATCATGCGCCCTTCCCTGCTCATCGCTTGCGTCCTCCTAATCGCATCTACCTTGGCATCGTCCCAGACTGGCCCCGAGCGAGGCGGCCACGAGATCGAACTCTGGTCGGGCGGCGGCCACTCCGTCAGCGGCGGACGCGGCGATACGGGTGTCTTCAACGCCGGACTGCGCTACGGGTGGATCCTCACGGGCCCGCACCTCTCCGGCTTCTTGCGCGGACGTTTCGAATACGCCATCGACGCCGTGCCCGTCTTCTTCGTCTTCCAACCCGCTAACACGGCTTACGGCGCGGGCTTCGATCCTCTCGGCCTCAAGTGGAACTTCCAGCGTCACGGACGCCTCTCGCCCTACCTCGAGCTCTGCGGCGGAACGCTCTTCACCAATCACGACGTGCCTGCTTATACCAACACCGTAAACTTCACCGATCAGGCCGCCTTCGGCGTGCACATCCTCGGCCCGCGGCACAACGTGAGTGTGGAACTGCGCTACATGCACATCTCAAATGCGGGTCTCGCGACTCCGAACCCAGGCGTGAATACGGTGCAAGTGAGACTTGGAATCGGAAAGTTCTTTGGCGGGAAGGATTGACTCATCATGATGAGTCATATAGACTCATCATATGGCTAAGCGGCTCCAGGTGATTCTGCAGGATCCGGAATATCGCGAAATTCAGCGCGCTGCGCGTTTACGGCAGATGTCGATCGCTGAGTGGGTTCGTCAAGCATTGGCGCACGCACGGCGGCGCGAACCGATCGGCGGCGTGGAGAAGAAACTTGCGGCCATTCGTGCAGCTGCGAGATATGAATCGCCGACCGCGGACATTGAGAAGATGCTAGCGGAGATCGAGCAAGGGTACCTCTCCGGCCATCGGCCATGATTCTGATCGACTCCAATATCCCGATGTATCTCATCGGCTCCCCTGGTCCCTTCAAGACCGACGCGCAACGGTTGTTGGAGAAATTGATCAGCGAGCGCCAGCGCCTCGTCACCGATGCGGAAGTATTACAGGAAATTCTGCACAGGTATGCCGCGATCAATCGCCGACATGACATTCAGCCTGCTTTCGATGCTCTTCTCAACGTAGTCGATGAAGTCTTCGCGGTGGAACTCGGTGTCATCGAACGGGCGAAGCAGATTGTCTTCGGATACAAGCATCTCTCTGCGCGGGATGCCATACATCTGGCCGTGATGGAGCAACATGGCGTCGACCGAATTTTGACCTTTGACTCAGGATTTGACGGATTCCCGGGCATTACCCGTCTGTCGTGACCGCTCTAAGTTAGCATTTGGCAGTGACAGGGTTGCGGCTCTCGCAAGCGCCAGCTATTCTTCTCCCTTATGTCCACGCTCGTCGAATGCGTTCCAAATTTCTCCGAAGGCCGCGATAAGGCGAAAGTTGACGCCATCGTCGACGCCATGAAGATGCCCGGCGTCTACCTGCTCGACCGCGAAAGCGACTTCGATCATAACCGCTCGGTCATCACTCTGGTCGGCGAGCGCGAGGCCATTCAGGAGGCCGTCATCCGCGGTGTGGGCAAGGCCGCCGAACTCATCGACCTCAACGTTCACTCCGGCGCGCATCCGCGCATGGGTGCCACCGACGTTGTGCCTTTCATTCCGATCGAAGGCGTCACTATCGAGGACTGCGTGGCAATGGCCAACCACGTTGGTGCGGAGATTTGGAAGCGCTTCCAGATTCCGGTTTATCTCTACGAGGCTGCCGCGAGGATTCCCGAACGCCAAGGCCTGGAGAATATCCGCCGCGGCCAGTTCGAAGGCATCCGCGACGAGATCGCCAGCAATCCCGCGCGCCGACCGGACATTGGTGAACCGCGGATTCACCCAACCGCTGGCGCAACCGTCGTTGGGGCTCGCAAATTCCTCATAGCCTACAACGTCTTCCTCAACACGACTGACGTCGACATTGCGAAGAAAGTTGCGAAGGCGGTCCGCTTTTCAAATGGCGGCATGCGCTTCGTGAAGGGCGCCGGATTTCTCGTGCGCGGCCTGGCTCAAGTCTCAATGAACCTCACCGATTTTGAGCAAACACCAGTCCACCGCGTCTTCGAACTGGTGAAGCGCGAAGCCGCCCGCTACGGCGTCATGCCCGTTTCAAGCGAAATCGTTGGGCTGATTCCAAAGAAAGCCCTGGAGCAAGCGGCCGAATGGTTCCTGCAAGTTGAGAATTTCGATTCATCGCTGATTCTCGAGAACCGCCTCGCCGCCGTAATCGGTGGCAAGATGGCCGTTGGTGGCCTGCGTGCCGGAGTCGAGCCCTTCGTCGAGCAACTCGCCGCACCCACCGCAACTCCCGGCGGCGGCAGCGCCTCCGCAGCCGCAGCAGCCATGGCCGCCGGACTCGCCGTGATGGTCGCCTCCATGTCGCGGGGAAAGAAAGCCTATCTGCAATACGAATCGCAGCTGAGTGCCGCCATCGCTCGACTCACTCCTTTGCGCGAAGAACTAAAAGCTGCTGTCGACGCCGACGCCGAGTCCTACAACTCGGTCATGAAGGCTTACAAACAGGCCAAGAGCGCCACCGATGAATCTTCCGGAGAAGCGCTGATTGAAGCCGCTCTCAAGGACGCCACGACCGTTCCTCTGGGGGTCGCCGAGAAAGCCCATGAAATCGCGAAGATCGCGCAGTCGCTCGATCCCATCACCAACCCCAACATGAAATCTGACCTCACGACTGCGCAGGCGCTGGCCCGAGCCGCCGTCACAGGGGCCCTCGCTAATGTAGAAATCAACCTTGCGTCGCTGAAAGACCAGATCTTCGCCGCCCAAGTACGCCAGCGAACCGCGATTCTTTCATAGAAACGCTGCTAGCAACGTATGTCCGACCACAGGATAGAGACGCTTCGACCGACCCCCGTCTCCAACCCGTCAATGGGGACAGTACCTTTGTCACGCTCCCTTTGGCTGCAAGTAAAATAGAATAGGACGATCAATCAACGATGGGATTGGATTGTGCATCTAAAATAGAACGCACCCAGTCCTTATAGACCTAAGAAATTCGAGGCGTTATGAGACTTTTCAAGACGTGCCTGGCTTCCCTTCTGCTCGCAAGCGTGGCTTACGCCATGCCGCTGAACTCTTCTGCCCGCTCATGTATTCCCGCCGATCTCTTGCAGTTGATCTCGGTGGATTACCGCACGCTCCGGGACTCGCCCACCGCGATGGCTCTGAAACAACAGTTGCTACCGGAGAACATCAAACAGTTTGAAGGCGCTCTCAAGAACATCGGCATCGATCCCGACAAAGACGTAGATTCGCTCACCTTCGCCTCGTTCCACAGTGGCAAACAGGGAGTCAAGACCATCGGCGTCGCCAGTGGTCCCTTCAATATGAAGACCGTCCTTAAGAAGATGAAGCTCGAGAAGGTCACGCCCAAGAAGTACAACAACTCGCTGATCTATCCGATGGACGGCGGGTTCGTGATGAGCTTCCTCGACGACAGCACCTTGCTGTTCGCCGATTCCACCGCGATCCGTGCTGCGCTCGATACGAAAGACGGTCAGACTCTGGGCCTCGACACCAACGGCGATATGGCCGACATGATGACCAGCGTCGACGCGGCCCCGGTGTGGAGCGTGCTCGATCAGCAGGGGACTCAGAACATGATGCGGTCCGCTCTCGGAGACGCTTCCAAGATTGCCGACTACGAGACCATGAAGAAGAAAATCCAGGGCTCGCGCTACACCATGAATTTCACCAACGGCGTGAACTTCGAACTCACCGTGATCACGTCCGATTCCATGACGGCAGGCATGCTGTCGTCTCTGGTCAAGGCCGGCATTCTCTACAAGAAAATAAACGCGACGCCCGCCGAAAAGGTCGCCGTCGACAACACCACCGTTGACTCCGACAGCTCAAACCTTCAGCTTCACTTCAAAGCCAGCGACCAGCAGTTCCAGTCGCTGATGCATTCGCCGCTATTCGCCGCCGTCTCGCACTAAGCACCGACACAAACTCAAAGGCGCCGAGTTTAAATCTCGGCGCCTTTTTCATTGCCCATCGCTTTTCATTCACGCGGGCCGATCGATTTCCAGACATCCCAAGGTAAACGCAAAAGGAAACGGACCAGGCTCATCCTTCTTGTAACTGCCGTCGAAGAAAACAAACATTCGACGTGGATTTGCTTCCCCATATCGAATGCAAGGTTTCCAAGGGCCCGAATGCCAGCCACAGTCTTGCGCCGTCATGATCTGAATGGGTGAACTCCATTCCCCAAAATCAGCCGACGGAACCCGACACTGGCACCACCACAACCCAGTCGCCGCAGGTGCAGGCGTCTTGCCCAGCCAAACCTTCGAGAACACCGCTTCGTGCCCGGTTTCGCGCTCGATCACGCAAAAATCAAACACTTTTTCTTCCGAGGCAATGAAAATCTTGTGCTTGCTCCAACTGCTCCGGCCATCGGCGCTCTCTGCGTAACCTTGGACGAGATAATCCTCCAGGTTGGAGCCCGCCACGTACCACATCCTCCACTTTCCGTCGGAGTAGATGACGTTCGGTTCGTAGACGCTCCCGCGCTCCCAGTCTTCATTCGACACGAACACTGGCTCTTGACGATCAACCCATCGGTTGCCATCCCACTCCAAATATCCAATGACGTAGGGTCCCCACAAGTTCTCGGCGGCACCCGCATAGTAGATTCGCTCAACCCAGGCACCGCGCTCCGGATCCCAGCCTCTCGCATAAGCAGGACAATGGCGGCCACCCTTCAGGTCCCACGGCGCACTATGCTCGTGTCCTGCCAGCAAGGCCACCTGCGAGGGATCGTTGGAATGAGGAGTGAATCTCCACCCAGAAGCGGCAAGTGGCGCTCCCGCTGGAAGCGACGCGCTGAAAAGCTGAATCCCTTCGTGGCCCTTCACTTCCCCGGCGACATACATCCACCAGCGATCGCCGCGTTTCGCCACAGTCGCATCGGTAATCTCAGCGGCATCTGTGAAAGGGGAAAAGCCGTCAGCAGGATCGAAGATTTTTGTCTCGCGAATGTGTCTGTCCCCTTGACCTATTTCTTCTGCCGCTTCGCCCGCGCCCAGCCTTCTTTCACGATCTGCCGCGATCGGCCAACCGCCAGGCTGTCCTCGGGCACATCATCGGTAATGCAGGATGCGGCCCCAATGTAGGCGCCGTTACCGATCTTCACCGGCGCGACGAGCGTGCTATCACTGCCCACAAACACGGCGTCGCCGATGATTGTCTTGTGCTTGTTGACGCCGTCGTAATTGCAGGTGATCGTCCCGGCACCGATGTTCACTCCCGCCCCAATCTCCGCGTCGCCCAGATACGTCAGGTGGTTCGCTTTCGATCCCTTACCCAGCTTGATCTTCTTCGTCTCGACGAAGTTTCCGACGTGCGCACCTTCGCCTATCTCAGTGCCGGGACGCAGCCGCGAATACGGACCAACAATCGCTCCCGCACTCACGCGCGTTTCGTCGATCATGCAACCGGGAAGAACATTGACCCCATCTGCAATCTCCGAGTCGCGGATCACGCAATAGGACCTCACCCGGCAAGCAGTGCCGAGCTTGGTCTTTCCCAGCAACTGGACGTAAGGCTCAATGACGGTGTCGGCGGCAATCTCAACGTCTGCGTCGATCACGCACGTCGCCGGATAAAACACCGTCACACCGGCCGACATGAGCTGCCGGCACTTCGCTAGCCGCATTCTTTCGTCAATGTCCGCGAGTTCCGCCCGAGTGTTGCCGCCCAGCACTTCGCCTGGCGTCGCCGTCTTCCACGCCACCACCCGCTTCCCCGCCTTACGTAGTACTTCAGCCATGTCGGTCAGGTAATACTCCCCGTGCGCATTAGCGGTCGAAAGCTGGCCGATGTTCGCATACAGTTCCTTCACCGAAAAAACATAGAAGCCTGAATTGATCTCTCGAATCTTCTTCTGTGCGGCGGTGGCCGCTTTCTCCTCCACGACCGCTCGGACCTCGGCGCTACGCGCGCTCTTCCGCAGCACGCGGCCGTATCCTGTGGGATTGTCCAGGTCGGCGCTTAGCAGCGTCATCGCCGCTCGCTCCCGCCGATGAAAGTCGCGGAGTTGCCCAATCGTCTCCGCCGTAATCAACGGCGCGTCGCCCGAGAGAACAATGACGTAGTCATATCCCTGCAGCGCTTCCCGCGCCACGATCAGCGCGTGGCCAGTGCCTCTCTGCTCCGACTGCGACACGAAATTCACGCCGGTATGCGCCATCGCGGCCCGCACGCGATCGGCCTCGTGTCCGATGATCACGTAGACATCCTTCGCCGGTACAATGCGAACGGCGGCCCGGATCACGTGCTCAAGCAGGGACTTTCCACCGACTTCATGTAACACTTTAGGAAGTTGCGATTTCAGCCTGGTTCCCTTGCCCGCCGCCATGATCGCGACAGCCACGCGAGGCTCGACAGCAAGCGCTGCGGCTGTTTCCCGCCCTTGCGCCGCCTTAATGGAAGAACTACCCTTCGATTTCTTCATTCGCCCCAATATACCGTGCCCTCGCGGCAATGGCTATTTCTCGCGCGGTAGCCTAGAATCTTTCTCCGGCGCGACCGATAGCCCCATCGCCGCAGCGTACAAACTTTCCCGAGGAAGACATGCCCAAGTACGTCATTGAACGTGACATCCCAAACGTCGGCAGCGTTACGCCTGAACAGGTCATCGCGATCTCGCAAAAGTCCTGCAGCGTGCTCAACGGCCTGGGACCAACGATCCAGTGGTTGCACAGCTACGTCACACAAGACAAGATCTACTGCGTCTACATCGCGCCCAACGAAGAGATGGTACGGGAGCACGCCCGCCAGGGAGGATTTCCCGCAAACCGCGTGTCGGAAGTGAAGTTGGTCATCGATCCAACCTCGGCGGAAGCGTAGGGGCCACGCAGCAGATCGCATCCGCATCACTGCCAGAGTTGCTGGGACAGCCACGTCCTTCCGCCACGGCGAGCATGGCTTTTGGCCATGTACCAGGTGACACCTTCGATTTGGCCCTCGACCTTCTGAGCAATTGCGGATCCGCGCCCGCTAAATATGATTAGAGACGTAGTTCTGCCGCACTCCGGTATCGACGGTCAGCAACCAGGAGAAGCCTATGCCTCGGAAACCCATGTTCGTTCTGGCGATTGCACTGGGCGCGTGCGTCGCTGCCTACGGACAATCCCTCGGCGACATCGCCCGCGCTAATCGCGAAAAGCAGACGTCCACAACTTCCACCGCGAAGCCGTCCACCGTGATCACCAATGATGATCTGGGGCAGGATTCTCCTGCGAAGGATGCATCACGTCCGGCGGGAACAGCCAGCACGAAGCCGATTCGCAAGGCCGCTCAGGAGGGTGAAATCGATCCGCGTGCGGCCGCCCAATGGAAGAAACAGATCGTCGCGCAGCAGGACAAGATCGCAACTCTCCAAGGTCGGGTGGACGAGATTAACGCGACGCTTCATCCCGCAGGCAGCGCCCAGTTCAATGGCCCTTATAACCGGTATCAGACGGTCCAGATGGACAAACTTGCCAACCTGCAGCTGCAACTCGACGAACAAAAGAAGAAATTAGCGGAGATGCAGGAAGAGGCACGTCAGGCCGGCATGCACACCACAGTCTACGATCCGTAGAAATAGTCGGTGGAGTATGGACTGCAGCGGCCTTCGCAATCATCCCAGGATCGCGTGGGAAATTCCCCGCCACCAAAGAGGGTTCGCCCTCCAGATGTATATCGTGAGGTTCTGGCCGACGATCAACACGGGCAACGCATAGACGTACACCTTGTGGACGCGACCATCCACGATCAAATCGCGCGCGATGCCAAGCGCTACCAGCACGTCCAAGCAGAGAAAAAACAGGTTGTGGTTGAATATGAAGTCGAAGCGTCCGACAGCCGCGTCCATAAGGCCGACGGTTGCGATAAACATAAGTCGCCGATGGAATTCAGGGCTTTTTCTCCAATATATGGCGAGGGCAATACAGGCACCGAAGGCGATCATGTCATACAACGGGATCGCCAGAAAAGCATCTGCGCCGATCTGATGGCGTTGCGTTGTATTGAATCGCGCCATGACGATGGCTGTCGAAGTGCCTAGCACAACCATCGCTGTGGCGAGCGCGGCACCGAACCATCCTAAGAAGCGATGCCAGCTCACTTTGCGCACGCGGACCAGCGCGGACTGTGCAATGAAGAACATCACCCAAGTCCCAAAGGCAGCTGCATGAAACCAGAGCAGCAACGGTCTTGGAGGAGCGGCGTGCAACAGGTTCGCGTTGACGGTTCGGCTGAAGCCCCAAACCACCAACACAGCGAACAGCAATGACATCGCGAAATAGAAATACCGGGCCGCGAACCTCTTGAGCGGATTGTCGAAGGTCGTTACTTTGTCTAACGCCGCAGGTCTGACTTGTTCTGCGGTGACGAATGGGATAGACATGACGAGGTCCTTTGCCAGCGGGACCGGGGGAAGGTGGTTGTCCCACATCTACATTGGTATGGTCTGATTGAACACCCAGAAGCGCGCCACATTGTAGCGTAGATGGGCGGTGAGCGATGATAAATCTCAAAGACGCTCTCGAATCACAATCCCAAGCCCCCATCGACCGCCAGAATTTGTCCGGTAATAAATTGTGGCGCAGTTGCGAAAAATAGCACTGCTTGCGCAATCTCTTCCCCGCGCCCGTTTCGCAGCATTGGAGTCTGTCTCGCCATGCGCCGCATAAATGCGGCCGCGGCTTTCTCTCCTAAATCGATCATCCCGGGAGCCACGGCGTTCACGGCGATCTCCGGTGCCAGCGCTTTCGCCATGACTTTCGTCAGCATGTGCAGCGCTGCTTTCGACGAACAATAGTGTGCATGCGTCGGCCAAGGTCGTAGCCCGCCAAGTGATCCCATGTTAATGATCTTGGCCTCGATCGGGCCGCTCCCTTTCCCGCGTTTTCTCCGCATCCACTTCAAAGCCTCGCGCGAGACCAGAAACGGCGCGCGCGTGTTCGAGGCGAAAATAGCGTCCCACTGCCGCACCGTCAGCTTCTCAAAATCTGCGGTTTCGTAGTTCGCCGCATTGTTCACGAGAATGTCGATTCGCCCCAACTCCCGCCCCGCTTCCTTCATCATGTCGCGAACGCTGGTTTCTTCGGTGATGTCGCAGTGCAGCGCGAACGCGCGCACGCCGAACCCGGACAAATCCACCACGGTCTCGCGAGCCTCGCGCGCCGAGTGTCTAAAGGTGATTGCGACGTCTGCCCCAGCCTGAGCTAAAGCGAGCGCCGACGCCCTTCCGAGCCGCCGCGCCGCACCGGTTACGAGCGCGGTCTTCCCGCGAAGAGGTTTTGTCTGAAGGTCTTGCATGGTGGGATTCTACCGCCTCGCGCTTGTGACTGGAGCCGCAAGGTTAGTCTGAAATTTGCGGCTTGCGCTAGGACGCCGGCAGCAGACGTCGCAGCGCGCCGACCAACCGCAGGGTCTCCTCCGACTTCACGACCACTGCATCGGCCTGCTGCGTCGCGCCGTGCACAAGAGCCTTTCCCTCCGTCACTAATATGACGACCGGAATCTGAGGGCGCAGACGCTTAAGTTCGCTTGCGATCAAAGCGGATTCTGACCCGTCGTCATTGAAATCGAGGACCACAACATCCACAGTCTCCTGAACGAACCGGATGATGCCCTCATGTCCACTGGCGGCGCTCACCACGCTCCAGCCGTGCTCCTTCAATAACGCGCAGCGGAGATTCAGGCGCACGGGATCGTTGCCAATGCAGAGCACGGAATGGCTACGTCGATTGGTCACCGGCTCCCCTTTCTTCGAGACAAGTGAACGCCCCGATTGCCGGCCCGCACTACAGAGCACCTGATTATCCGTGGAGATTCTGTTATGCGCAGTGATTACAATCACTGCGCTTTTGTCGAATTGCGGAGTGGCTTTTCGAGCGGTCCTACCACCCGACCGCCCCTGGAGCGCAGAACCACTCCTCTGAGCTGTTTTCTTGCTGGAAAACTGGCAACTTCCCGCGCTAAAATCTCCGCGCATGCCGGACCTTCGCACCGTCGTGGTTTATTCGAGGAAGGGATGCCACCTCTGCGAAGTCGTTAAAGAAAGCCTCTCCAAGCTCTCGCGCCGCGGCGGCTTCAGCTGGCGCGAAATCGACGTGGATACCGACTCCGAACTCCGCCGCCAGTTCAACGACGACGTTCCCGTCGTCTTCATCGACGGCCGCAAAGCCTTCAAGTACCACATGGACGAGCAAGAATTTCTCCGCAAGCTTGCCAGCTAAAGTAGTTCTCAAGCGCTCGATCCGCCCGTTTCGAGATCCATTTTTCGGCTACAATCGCTGCCGGCATGCTGCGCACTCAACTCTATGCGGATCCGCACAACCTCTTTCTGCACGATGTCATCCTCGAATCCTGCCAGCGCAATTCCCCAAAAACCGCGCTGGTTGACACGTCCTGCGGACGCCGCCTCACCTATTCCGAATACGGCGAAGCCGTCGAATCCCTCGCCCGTGGCCTGATCTCCGCGGGACTCAAGCCCGGCGAGGTCGTCGCCATCTTCCTCGCCAATTCTTGGGAATTTTGCATTGCGTACCATGCCTCCACGCTTGCAGGAGCGATTCCTACGCTCCTTAACCCGACTTACCGCGAGCGCGAAGTCCGCTATCAACTCGAAAATTCTGCCGCTACTTTTCTCATCACCGACGGCTGCTACATTGATGGCATCAATCTCAGCGGCCTTCCGTGCCTGCGCCGCGTCTACACTACGCGACAATCCGCCGCCGGAACCGAGCCTTTCTCCAATCTGCTGGCTCCCGCGACTACGGCCTATCCTCGGGCCGTTCAGTCTCCCAACGAGAGTCTTGCTGCGCTTCCCTACTCCAGCGGGACCACGGGCCTTCCCAAGGGCGTGATGCTTTCGCACTTCAATCTCATCGCGAACGTCTATCAGTTTCTCGGACCCAACGCGACCGCGCTCGACCCCGCCGACAATATTCTCTGCTGCCTCCCGCTCTACCACATCTATGGACTGAACGTGATTCTCAATCCATCTCTGGTTCTGGGAGCGAAACTCGTTCTGGTGCCCCGCTTCAACGTGCAGCAATTCACCGCGCTGCTGGTCGAAGAAGCCATCACCACCATGCCGCTGGTTCCTCCAGCGATGAATGCATTGTGCCAGGCTGCCGAAGCCGGCCAATTCCCCCGCGAACACAAAGTGCAGTGGGTAAAATCGGGCGCCGCGCCTCTCGCGCCCGAACTGCCTCGCCGTTTCACCGCCCTCACCGGCATCCCGGTGTGCCAGGGATACGGCATGACCGAAGCCTCGCCTGTCACCCACATCGGCTTCCTTGAACCCGCGCTCTATCGCCCCGATTCCATCGGACACCCGCTCGCGCAAACCGATTGCCGCGTGCTCGCGCAAACCGACATCGATCCCGCCGACACTCCCGACGATCTGACCGAAGCGCCATCCGGCCATCCCGGCGAACTCGTCATGCGCGGACCACAATTCATGCTCGGCTACTGGAAAGAACCGCAGGCCACGGCGGCAGTTCTTTGCGATGGATGGTTCTGGTCGGGCGACATCGTCACGCGCGACCGCGAAGGTTTTTACCGCGTCGTTGATCGCCGTAAGGAAATGATTAAGTACAAGGGCTTCCCCGTCGCCCCCGCTGAGGTCGAAGCCGTTCTGCTCGAACATCCCGCGGTGAAAGAATGCGGCGTGGTTGGCCGTCCCTGTCCCGAGGCAGGCGAGATCCCAGTCGCCTTCGTCGCCCTCCGCGACGGATTCGTCGACGGCAAGAAAATGGAAGAGGAACTCTGCGCCTTCGTCGCCGACCGCCTCACCCACTACAAGCAACCGCGCGAAGTCCACTTCGTCGACACCGTCCCAAAAACCGCCTCCGGCAAGATCCTCCGCCGCGAACTTCGACAGGTACTGCGCCAGAGTTGATCGGTCGCTCCCTGGCCCCGATTGACTTCCCGCCGCGAGAAGTAACATCTTTTTGACAAATTTCTGACAATTCCTGCGCCACCCGCCGACATCCAACTCCACGGCATTTGGACAGGAGGTTTTAGCCGCTCGTCCGCAACATGCCCGTCCTTCGCACGCTTTGACTCTGCACATCTGGACGACACCGCAACTGCAATGTCTTTTTGAGGTCACCTACAGGAGGATTGTCATGAGTTTGTCAGTGCTCAAAACATGGGCATGCATAGCCTCGCTGTTTGTAGCGGCTAGTGTCTGCGCCCAAGCCCAAGGAACCCACGCCGGTGCCCCGGCGAGCAATTCCGTCGTCGCTTCAACCGTTCCAACCAATGGAGACGTAAACCCGTACGGCATTGCCCGTGTTCCGCGGAGCTCCGGTTTCCTCGGTCAGGGAAACCTTCTAATCAGCAACTTCAACAATAGCGCTAACCTGCAAGGCACCGGCACGACCATCGTTCAGATTTCGCCCGATGGCACGGCCAGCCTCTTCGCTCACATCGACGCCGATCATTTGCCCGGACCTTGCCCCGGCGGTATCGGACTCACCACTGCCTTGGTCGTCCTGCGCTCGGGATGGGTTATCGTGGGCAGCCTCCCGACCACCGATGGAACCTCAGCCACCGCGCAAGCCGGATGCCTGCTCGTTCTCGACGACCATGGCAACGTGTGGGAAACCTTCTACGGCTCGCTCATCAACGGCCCGTGGGATATGACGGCATGGGATGGCGGAAGCACCGCAGACTTGTTCGTCTCGAACGTTCTGAACGGCACCGTCGCCGCCAACGGCAAAGTTGTGCACAAGGGCAGCGTAGTGCGACTTGCGCTGAATATTGTCCCCGGCTCAGCGCCGCAACTTCAGTCCATCACGGTCATCGGATCGGGCTTCCCTGAACGAACGGATCCCGCCGCGTTGGTCATCGGGCCCACCGGCCTCGGACTCGATGCACATGGTAACAATCTGTACGTCGCCGACAGTCTCGATAATCGCGTCGCAACCATTCCCAATCCGCTGCTTCGCGATACTTCCGCCGGAGCCGGCGCGACCCTCTCGCAGGGCGGGAGCCTCAGCGATCCTCTTGGCCTGACTGTTGGTCCCGCGGGAAATATTCTGACGGTTAACGGGAACAACGGTCTGCTCGTGATCATTGCACCCGACGGTGAACAAACGGGCAAGGTCCTGCTCGACAGTACCGGCAATCCCCCAGGAGCAGGTGCGTTGTTCGGCTTAGTTGAGTTGCGCGGGTCGGGTCTGTTCTATGTAGACGATGCCAGCAACACTCTGAATCTCTTTCACTGAAGTTCGCTAGTTGCCGCGCGCAGCAGAGTGCCTTGCGTCTCGATACCTCGAGCGTGAGGCACTCTCTGCTTTGTAGGAAGAACAACCGTTTATTACAAAATCCGAACACTCCTGCGCGATGCACTTGTGGACACTTGACCCTTCGCGGCACCAAGTCTAGATTGCTCGCAATGTTGTCCCATTCTTTCCTCAGCCGAGGATAGAAATTCCATTGGGGCTCCCGCCACACCCATAGCGCTGTTCTGTTCGCGGTGGGGCACGAGACCGGATCCCAGCCGGCCCGTAGCTTGGACGAACAGCGGAGACCAACCCCCGCGCCCGCCTTCGTAAAGCGCACCACAACTCAAAGGCACAAGTGTGTCTATCCCCCTACGGAGGTGCAACATGAAGTGTTGGAAGCTCTCCCCCATGGTTCTATGTCTTGTCCTGTTTGGCTTCTCAAGCATTGAACTTCTGTCGCAAAACGATCCTGGTCCTCGACCCGGCCCGGCGGCGGCTGGCAGTTTCTTTCCAACCCTGAACGCGAACGAGCAGAATTTCTTCACGGAAGCGCAGCAACGTTTCTTGGAAATCGATTCTGTCTCCGGCACCATCGCCGGTGAACCTGGATCGGGCCTGGGACCAACCTTTAACGGCAATAGCTGTGCTCAATGCCACGCACAACCCTCAACCGGAGGCAGCAGTCCCGGCCTCACCAGCCCGCAGAACCCGATTCAAAATCCGCAGATTCTGCTTGCTACGCTCGACAATGCAACCAACGCCGTTCCACCGTTCATCACACCTAGCAGCCCCGTTCGCGAAGCTCGTTTCATCAAGAACTCCAACGGTACGCTCGATGGCGGTGTCCACGGCCTCTACACCATTGCCGGACGTTCCGATGCGCCGGGCTGCAATCTCGGCCAGCCCGACTTCGCAACGGCCATATCCGATAACAACATCATCTTCCGCATCCCCACGCCCGTATTCGGGCTGGGACTCGTGGAAGCCACACCCGATGCAGTTCTGCTCGCTAACCTCGCGTCGACTCAATCTGCAAGAACCGCACTCAAGATTGGCGGCAGCTTCAACACCAGTGGGAACGACGGCACCATCACACGTTTCGGCTGGAAAGCCCAGAACAAGTCGCTGCTCATGTTCTCCGGCGAGGCATACAACGTGGAGCAAGGCGTCTCGAACGAACTGTTCCCCAACGAACGCAGCGCCGTCGCCGGCTGCGTATTCAACAGTTCGCCGGAGGACGCGAGCGTCATGATCAACGGTACATCCGGCAGCCCCAACTTCGGCACAACCCTCGGCACCGTCTCCGAGATGTCGTCCGACCTCGTCAACTTTGCCGCGTTCATTCGTATGACGGCTCCGCCCACCCCGGCGCCACCAACCCCTTCCATCCAGAATGGAGCGAGTCTGTTCAACTCCATCGGGTGCGCTCTCTGTCATTCACCGACACTCACGACCGGACCCTCGCCCCTCACCGGAATGTCGAACATCCCCTACAACCCTTATTCCGACTTCGCTCTGCACCACATGGGCTCGAGCTTGTCGGATGGCACTCACCAGGGCGCCGCTGGACCCGATCAATTCCGCACTGCTCCGCTTTGGGGATTGGGCCAGCGCCTCTTCTTCCTCCACGATGGCCGCACCAGCGATCTGATCCAGGCAATCCATGCTCACAACGGCTCTGGCTCAGAAGCAAACCTGGTCGTTCGCAAATTCAGTAGCCTGAAAGCATCTCAGGTTCAGGACTTGCTGAACTTCCTGCGGTCTTTGTAGGAATTGCACCGCTAGAGTGGATCGCGGAGGGCTGCTCGGCCCTCCGCGGTTATTATCGATAAATGAAACGTAAGCCGCAGACGACGACTTACTGTCCGCTAGCCCTCTTCGCAGGCAGCTTCTGAGCGACGAGAAAGTTCCACATCACTTCATTCGCGTTCATGTCCTGGCTTGTCTTTCCGATCGCACTCTCGGCTTCATATTGTTCGCCGTCGGGCCATGTATTCCCTGCGCCCTTAATGCTGTAGAGCACGACCTCTGCATTTTGCTGGCACGTTTTGTAGGTATCGACTTTCGTTTCCATGCCGCCTTTCGCGGCCGGCGGCAGTTTGCTCTGCGCCGGCTTTTCTTCGCATCGATCGATCTTCGCCCACTGCTTCGCGCTATCCTCGGCAGACAGAACCGGCAGCTGCATGTTGTGCTCGGTGCCGCCGCCGTGAGGCACTACCGGGTCCGAAGTGCCGTCGATCATGACCACCGCCACCGGACGCGAAGGCACGCAAACCATGGTCTTCGGCATGGCCGCACCGACGGCGGCGACCGCTGCGATCCGGTCCGACAGTGCGCAACCGAGTCGCAGGCTCATGAATCCGCCTTCAGAAAGTCCGGTCGCATAAATCCGCGCAGTGTCCACCGAAAACTTCGTCCCCAACTCATCCAGCATTTGATTAAAGAAACCAATATCGTCCGCCTGAGACGGTCTCTTTTCCTCGTCCGGCTGCGGATTCTGGGGCTGCTGCTGTCCTCCACCACCCGGATACCCGCCAGGGGGATATCCACCGCCACCCCCAGGGTATCCTCCACCTCCGCCCGGATAGCCTCCGCCATACCTCCCATGCCGTCCCCGGCCGGGTCCCATACTCGACGCCCGATGCTCCGGCGGCTCTACCCCTACGTTCCATCTTCCATGCAACGCCATCGGATAAACCGCAATAATGCCGTCCTTGTCCGCCAACTGATCGAACTGCGTGAGCCGCTCGATATCGTCGGCATCCTGGTTCATGCCATGTAGCAGGATTACAACCGGATAATGTTGCTGCGCGTTGTATCCCCTCGGCAGCCGGACCATGAAATTGCGGTCAACATCGTCCACCGTAACCTTTTCCTTGGTCTCCTGTGCCCAAAGCATCTGGGTGCCAGTCACTGCAAGGCATGCCGTCGCGGCCAATGCGAGACGCATTCCGCAAAGCTTTCGGGATTTCATTTGTTCTCCGGAGGGGCGACCCGACGTGACTCCAAGCAGCAGACCTTACCCCCTTGGAAGCCTCTGCGCTCGTCGGAGTTGGCTGGAAAGGAACTTTCCCGCCACCGTTTGCGTATCCTTCCTTGACCGAGGGTTTCAGCTCCGGCACGCGCAACAGCGCAAAGATAGAGCGCCAGACAGGGAAAGGAGCACTACCATGGAAGGACTCACTGGTCTCGCTGCAATCGTCATGATTTTCGGAATGCCCACCGCGGCAATCGCCATGTACACCTTTTACCGCGTGCGCAAGCTGCGCACGGAAGAGCGCCTGGCGGCAATCCAGCGGGGCGTGAATGTCCCCATGGAGCCCGACCTCTCCGAAGCCGCGCACTCCCGGCGCTATGGGATTCTGCTCATCGCCGGAGCCGTCGGCTACATGCTGACCTTCACGATCCTTGCACGATACGAACCCGATGCCATGATGGCCGGCGCATTCGGAGCGATTCCCTTCGCGCTGGGCTTGGGCTTCTTCCTCGACTCAGCCCTGATCCGCCGCGACGCCCGCGCCGCGTAAATTGTGTGGGAGATGAGACTTATGCGGGTGCCCCATTTCTCTGCGCGTTCTTTGCTCGAGAAGTGGGGATTTTCGTTGGAGTAGAGCTTACGATCTACAACAGTCCGGGCCTTTGACCTTCACTCCCCGGTAAGAAACTTAAACTGAGCCTCGTTCAATGGCACAACACTCAACCGACCCTGCCTCACCAGTGGAGATTCCGAAAACAATTTATTCGCCTTGGCCTCCGCCAGTGTCACCGGCTTCGCGTTGGCCTTGCCCACCTTGATCTTCACCTGCGGATTTCTCGCGTCCGACGTGTCCACCGACACCACCGTCGCAGTCCCCACGGCGCTCTTCTCGTCTCCCGTGTGATAAATGACGAGCCGCTCGCCCGGCTTCATCCCGCGCAGGTTCCTCAACGCCACAGGATTCGAAACTCCATCCCAGATCGTTTCCTTCTCGCGCTGCAGGTCCGCAAACGAATACGTTGACGGTTCAGTCTTCAGCAAATAGTCCATAAGGCCTCGTGCTTTTCTAATTCGGCTTCTGATCTTTCTGATCGGGCGGCGGCGCATCCTGTTTCGCCGGCTGCTTCGGATCCTTGGAATGGTCGTCGTACACGGAGTACTGACCCTGCGGCCGCTTCAGCTTGATCGTCAACTCCACCTTCGGTTTGTCGATGTCGAAGTCGTCTCCCCAGGTTTGAAAGCCTTGGGCCAGCACCTGCACGCGCAACTTGCCATATGGAATCCCGTCGAAGTCCGCCTTGCCTTGGGCATCGGTCTTCAACTCCATGCCTCCGTGCTGCTGCTTACCCTGCGCAGTAACCGGATGCATGATCACGGCCGCATTGCGCACCGGCTTCCCGTTGTCATCCTTGACGACCACGAAGTTCAGCCACGACGTGGGCTCTTCTTCCTTGTCCTTTTGTGCAAAAGCCACCCCAGACAGCACCAGCAGCCCCAACACAGCCCCAGCAACAAATATCTTCTTCATGCGAATCATTCTATGCAGCCGCCTCCAGCTTGTCATCCCGTCGCGAGCAGAAGTTAAGACCGTAGCGCCGGCGTCCCGCCGGCTGTCGCGGGGCGTCTAGCCCCCGAGTCCCCCCGACACCCTCCGCTCTTCTACAATGCACTTCGTGAAGAATTGGGACGTAATCATCGTCGGCGGAGGCATCATCGGCCTGTCCCTCTCCATCGCGCTGCGCAAACGTGGCGCCAGCGTTCTGGTGGTTGAGCGCGGAGAACCCGGCCGCGAAGCCTCCCACGCCGCCGGAGGCATGCTCGTCGACTGCCTCCTCGAAACAAAGCCTGCCCTGCAGGCGCTCGCGACCGCCAGCGCCAAAATGTATCCAGAGTTTGCGTATGAACTGGAAGTCGAGTCGGACATGAAGGTCGATCTGCGTGACTATGGGACGATTCTATTTCTACCCAGCGAGCATTTCGACCGCGCCGCAGAATTTTCGGCTGCACAACTCCCGATGATGGAGCCAGCGCTCGCCGAAGGGGATGACCTCTCACAGGCCATCTATCTCAAAGAGCGCAGCGTCGATCCCCGGGCGCTCACCGCCGCGGCGTTGAAGACGGCGAAGAATCGCGGTGTGGATTTCTCCTCCGGCGACGAAGTCACTGCCGTCAACTTCTCGGATGATCACGCATCCGGTGTAACGACGACGAAGACATCTTTTCTTGCGGCGAAGATGGTGAACTGCGCAGGAGCATGGTCAGGCCAGATCGCACCTCACACATTCCCCACGCGTCCAGTCAAAGGCCAGATGCTTTGTCTCGCCATGCCGACACGCAACTTGATCAAGCACGTTATCCGATCACCCCACGCGTATCTCATCCCGCGCAGCGATGGTCGGTTGCTGGTCGGCGCCACGGTCGAAGAAGCCGGATTCGACAAACGCGTCGATCGCGAGACGATTCAACGTTTACACAAAGCCGCGATAGCACTGGTCCCGAAACTCTCCGACGCCCGCATCCTCGAAAACTGGGCTGGACTTCGTCCCGGAACTCCCGATGCTCTGCCGATCCTCGGTGCCACGGCAACTCCTGGCTACTACGTCGCCACAGGGCACTTCCGCGACGGGATCCTGCTCGCTCCCATCACAGCAGCAGTCATGGCCGACGTGCTCGAAGGCTTGAATTGCGGATTTGACCTCTCACCTTTCTCCCCGTCAAGATTTCCGTTGTAGTCATGTGATTCGCGACGTGTTTCGTATGCGAACATTTCCCGCGTTCTTCGCGAGAAATGGGGCATTCGCCCATACTCCCGGGAACTTCTGTTGCGTGTGATACGTTTCTTCCACGACGCTTTTTAGCTAGAAGCTAGGAGCTAGCAGCCAGGAGCTTTCTCTTTGCAACTTGCAATCGAAAATGTCAGCAAGCGCTACGGCGCCGGAAACTGGGCCCTGCGCAACTTCAGCCTCCAATTAGGTCCAGGTGTGCTCGGACTGCTCGGGCCCAACGGCGCCGGCAAAACGACCCTCATGAGCATTCTTGCGACGATTACGCGTGCCACTGAAGGCCGCGTCGTATGGAATGGCACGGATCTTGCCGCCAATCCTGACGCTCTCCGCTCAACTCTCGGATATCTTCCTCAGGATTTCGGCGTGTATCCCAATTTGAACGCAGTCGAGTTCCTCGAATACCTCGCCGCGGTGAAAGGCCTCGACGCCGCCACGTCGAAGAAGCGCATCGACGAACTCCTCAACCTCGTAAATCTCACTGACGTCCGCAAACGCCCGCTGGGCGGCTATTCCGGCGGAATGAAGCAGCGCGTCGGCATCGCGCAGGCCTTGCTCAACGATCCTCAACTGCTCATCGTCGATGAACCGACTGCCGGACTCGATCCCGAAGAACGCGTGCGCTTCCGCAATCTTCTTTCGGAGCTCTCCGGCGAACGCATCGTCATCCTGTCCACGCACATCGTCTCCGACGTCGAAGCCACGGCCACCGACATCGCCCTTATTTCGCAAGGCACTCTCGTCGCGCACGCTTCCCCGGAAGAACTCTTGCGCAAAGTAGAAGGCAAGGTCTGGGAATGGGTACTGCCCAGCTCAGACCTCAATGCGGCCCGGCAGCGCTACCTGATCAGCAACACGGCGCGCCGCACCGACGGAGTTCACGCCCGCGTGCTCGGCGATACGGCGCCGAACGGCGCCCAGTCGGTAACGCCCAATCTCGAAGATGCCTATCTCTATTGCCTGTCGCAGCACCGCGCCGGAGCGGCAGCATGAACGCGCCTCGCGTCCTCTACCACATGGTCCGCGCCGATTTTCTGGAGCGCGTCCGCCGATACAGTTTTCTGGTAACGCTCGCGGCGGCTTTGTTCCTCGCCTACGCCGTCGCCGCCGAGAAGATCTGGATCGTCGTCGGCAACGGCTACCGCGGCGTCTACAACTCCGCGTGGATCGGCATGCTCATGACGGTATGTTGTTCCACGTTCCTGTCGCTGGTCGGCTTCTACATCGTGAAGAACTCCGTCCAGCGCGACACCGATACGCGCGTCGGCCAAATCCTCGCCGCCACTCCCATGCGCAAGGATTTCTATACCGTTGCGAAGACACTCAGTAATTTCGCGGTCCTCGCCTGCATGGTCGTAGTGCTCATGCTGGCCGCGGTCGTCATGCAATTGTTTCGTTCGGAAGGGCACTCGTTCTCTCTGTGGAAGCTCTGGGCACCTTTTCTCTTTTTTGCGATGCCCGCTATGCTTCTCGCTGGTGCTGTAGCCTTGCTCTTCGAGACTCTGCCTGTGCTGCGCGGCGGCATCGGAAATGTTGTCTATTTCTTCTTGTGGACTGCGGCTCTGGGCCTGGGTGCAACGGGCTTTGATGATCCCAGCGGGCTGCAACTTCTCTATCGCAGTTCGCGTACCGCCTTGCAGGCCATCGATCCAACCAGTCCGCAAAACTTCCATTTCAGCCTCACCATCGGCGGCGAACATGCCGTCCGAACGTTTCCCTGGAACGGAATCGAGTGGACTGCTCACGTTCTGCTGATGCGCTTGCTCTGGATAAGCCTCGCGGCAGCAATCGCGCTGCTGGCCTCTGTTTTCTTTCATCGCTTCGATCCTGCTCGAACGCGGCGCAAGCAGCGCGCGCAAACCGCAGCCAGCGTCTCCGAAACATCGCCAGACGACCGCATTCCAACTCTTTTCCCTGTTCCAATCACGGCGGCGCATCTCACACCGCTCAGTCGTTCCTCCTCGAACTCGCGTTTTCTGCCGTTAGTCGCCTCCGAACTTCGCTTGATGCTCAAAGGTCAGCGCTGGTGGTGGTATGCAGGCGCCGCGGGATTACTCGTCGGCCAATTCGTCTCTCCTGAGCCAAACGTGCGCGGCGGATTCCTGCTAGCTGCGTGGATCTGGCCTATCCTCGTCTGGTCGCAAATGGGATGCCGCGAGGCTCGTCATTCCACCAGCGCGTTGCTCTTCTCTTCCGAGAGCAGTCTTTCCCGGCAGCTTCCCGCCCTTTGGACCGCCGGTGTTCTTATCGCTGTCCTCACCGGAAGCGGCGCGGCTGTTCGGCTGCTACTCGGTGGCGACTGGCACAGCTTCGCCGCCTGGCTCGCTGGTGCGTTGTTCATCCCCAGTTTTGCCCTCGCGCTCGGAGTCTGGAGCGGCGGATCACGGGCCTTTGAAGCGATCTACACCGTATGGTGGTACACCGGTCCGGGTCATCAATTGCCCGGCCTTGATTTCATGGGAACGACTCCGGCGTCGAGCAGTCCCGGAACCTACGCGTTGGCCGCAGTGGCTTTGCTAGTCATCGCCTACTCGGGGCGCCGCGCGCGCCTCGGTTACGCCTGAGCACGCCACTTCCTCTGGGTTGACGGCAACGCACTGCGCCTCTTCGCGCTATACTGATTCGTTTCCTCGGACTCTCGACCCGCACTCTTGCGTTGTCTGCCGAGGTTCAGCTTGATCAATCGAAGAAAGGATGCACCTATGGCTTCCTCCGCAGTCGACTTCGCCCGCAGTAATCAGCAGCGATTCCTGAATGAACTCAAAGATCTTCTTCGCATTCCCAGCGTCAGCACACTCGACGAGCACAAACCCGACATTAAAAAGGCCGCCGACTACGTCGCAAACGAACTCCGCCGCATCGGGATGGAGAATGTCGAAGTCATCGCGACCAAGGGACATCCGCTCATCTACGCCGACTGGCTGCATGCTTCCGGCAAGCCCACTGTTCTCTGCTACGCGCACTATGACGTGCAGCCCGCCGAACCGCTCGACGAATGGCACACTCCGCCGTTCGAGCCGACCGAGCGGAACAACAACATCTACGCGCGCGGCGCCGTCGACGACAAAGGTCAGCTCTGGATGGAAGTGAAAGCGCTTGAAGCCCTCATGCAGACCGGCGGCGGAAAGCTGCCGCTGAACGTGAAGATCATCTTCGAAGGCGAAGAAGAAGTCGGCGGCGAGTCGATCGCCGAATACATCCGCAAGCAGAAGACCAAGCTGAAGGCGGACTTTGCGCTCGTCTGCGATACGGAACTCTTCGCGCCTGATCTTCCGACTCTCTGCGTCGGTCTGCGCGGTTTGGTCTACACCGAGATCGAAGCTTATGGCGCGAAGACCGATCTACACTCAGGCATGTATGGAGGAGCAGCGCCGAATCCGTTCTTTGCACTGATCGAAATGATCAGCAAGATGAAAGACTCGAAAGGCAAAGTTCTGATCCCCGGATTCTATAAGGGCGTGAAAGCTCCGACCGCCGCGGAACTCAAGGCCTGGAAGCGTCTGCCTTTCAACGAAGAGCACTACCGCAAGACCGAGGTCGGCTCGAAGGTTCTCACGGGCGAACCCGGATATTCCGTTCTTTATCGCACGTGGGCGCGTCCCACGCTCGAAGTTCACGGAATGCCCGGAGGCTTCGTCGCCGACGGCGCGAAAACCGTGATCCCCGCAAAAGCGAAGGCGAAGGTGTCAATGCGCATGGTTCCCAACCAGGACCCGGACGACATCCTGAAAAAATACCTGGCATTCATCAAGAAGAACACCCCTAAAGGGATCGAGACGAAAGTAAAAGTGTGGAGCAAAGGTCCAGCGTGCGTCGTCAGCACTGACAACAAGTACATCGAAGCTGCCACCGAAGCTCTGCACGACACGTTCAAGAAAGACACGGTATTCATTCGTAGCGGCGGATCGATTCCGATCGTCACGGACTTTCAGGATGTCCTGAAGATTCCGAGCGTGATGATGGGCTTCGGTCTTCCTGACGACAACCTGCACGCGCCCAACGAGAAGTTCCACATCCCGAACTTCTACCGCGGAATCGAAACTATCTGTCGATTCTTCGAGAAGCTGGGAGACTGATCAGTCTCTAGCGAGAATTGTCATCCTGAGCGTAGCCGTGGCATTCGCTTCGCGAATGCCACGGCGAAGTTCAAGAATCCCTGTACTGCGAACGCGTCCGTCACTGCCTCAAGGCCTTTTCCTCAACGCCGACCAATTCATCACCCCGCGCAACATCCAACATAGGCTCGTGTTCTTACTCCTCAACCAGTTCCAACCGGAGGATCCCTTGCCGACCAGCCACCGAATCTTTTTGTCTTCAATCCTGATTACTCTTTGCGCTGCCTTCGCAGGTGCTTTCGCGTATGCACAAACGGTCACGGCACTCTGCGCACCGAAGATTCTCGTAAACAAAGAACTCGTAACTCCCGCACAGCGCAAAGCCGCTGGGGAAAAGGCGTTGCCTCCGTTGACCGACGCGGCCGATGGCTTCGCATGGCCCGACACAGAACTCGGCGTGATCAAGGCAGACGGCGGCTACGTATTCTTCGGCAGCGATGGTGGATATCACGCACGCCAGTTCTGGGAAGGTCAGTACTACGGCAACAATAAATACGGTTCCATCACGCGAACGATCGGTACGCTGGACAATCCGCTCGGCACCGAACCTCCTATCGACGTGACGATCCATCCCAACCCTGATCCTTCGGTCAATCCGTTTTATTCGAGCTATGACTACATGGGAGGCGGACCTGTGTATCTGGTTCCCGCGGGCAAGCCCGGCGCAGGCAAATTGCTGATGGTGTATCACGCCGAAATTCCGACGATCAAAACGCAAAGCTTTTACTCGGTTTTCGCGCTGGCTTCGTCATCTGACAACGGCATGAATTGGACCGACCTCGGCGAGATCATCCGCATCAATCAAAGCTATCGCTCCGACATGGACGGCTATGACATTGGCGACGCGAACCTCGTTGTCTCTCCCGACGGCAACTACTTCTTTATTTATTTTTCGGATTGGCTGGCGAACGGAACGACACACTGGGGAAATCCGCCAACGATTACTGTTCTGTCCGTGGCGCGCGCGACGATTTCGTCGGTGCTGAACGACGCGTTCGGGGAGCATCCGCGCGCGGCTGCCTTCGAGAAATATTACGAAGGTTGGCATCTGGATCAGGGTCTCGGAGGATATTCGAAGGATCTGAATCCAAATGGCGGCTACGGTGGGAATATGCAGGTCGCGTACAACGCGTACCTGAAGCGCTACCAGGAGTTCATCAACCAGGGCGTTCTGATTGCATATGCGGAGTCTCCGGATGGGATGCACTGGTCGATTCCAAGCGTGCTCTACGATTTTCGCAATGATCCGGACAAGCCGACCGTTTACGACGTGCCAGTAGGAATGGGCGAGAACCCGAGCGTTCTGGGCAAGGAGTTTTATATCTTGTACACGCGTTCACCGCAGGGCTTGGGTTGGAACGGTGCGTCGGTGGATCGATTCACCGTGTCGTGCGAATAGCAATTCACGATTGATCGACTCGGCCGCGGGAACCGTTCTTCCGCCGTCGAAAAGAATTCTTGTGCGCTCCCGGACTTGATTTCAGATTTTCCCGAAATGGGAATCGTCCCCTGAGGATCGGCCCCCCCCCGGGGCTCGATCTATTGGAATCATCAAGTTAGGGGAAAATCAAAAAGTAATCTATGAGGCTCAATGACTTGCGGGCAAAATCTTGGTTTCAAAGAACTTAGGGCCTCGCGTTCGGAAGCGGTGCTCCAAAACGGGACGAATGTCGCAACTCGCCCACCGTCATGACCTCGACCATGATCGCGCGAATCGGGGGTTGAAGGCAAGGTTGGATGTCACAAGTGGCTGTGGAAAATGAAAACAGGCCGTCCGATACGGCATCAATTGGCGGTGAAAGCATCGTCGAGAAAATACTGGCTGCCGTCGGGATTGAGCACCGTAATTCGCACGGAGCCTGCCGAAATCGATGGAGACGTCACTTGCAGCGTGGAGTTATCGATGAACTGGACGGTGGCGTGGGTGTTGTTGAACAGCACTTGGGTTCCCTGCTCAAAACCGCTGCCGCGCAGACGCACGGATACGCCACCCGATGCGGAGCCTTGAGCAGGACTGATAGTCCCCAAACTTAAGGGCAGGTCGGCTACATTTACGATCATGAGGCCCGAAGCCGAGATCAGAAAAATCTGCGATCCAGTCTGATCTAGGGCCATCGCGTCGAAAGTCGAAGCGACTGGTGAGGAGAGCGCCACGCGCCGTAGTAGATGACCGTGGTGCGAGTCGTAGATGCTGACGCCTCCGGCGTCGGGATAATACAGCAATGCACCCGAAGGGTGAAGCTTCTCGCCGGGAACAGAATTGACATCATTCACGCCGGTCTGAAGGTAATCCGGATCCTGCATGACAGAAAACTGATACAGCGACGGATCATCAACGCCGTAGACCTCAGCAAAAGCCGTTCCGTCCGCGGCAGCGGCGGTTTGGACCACGGGATATTGCAATGTCTGGTCGCCGCCGGGTTGCGCGATGAAGGTATCGGACGCGACGTTCCACAACCCGATCGTCGCTCCATTCGTCAGAAAAATCTTGCTGCCGTCGCTGGTTCCGGAGATCGCGAGGACCCAGTCCAGGTACTGCGGATAAGCTGCCAGCATCGCGGCACAGCTCTGCGAGCTGCCGCATCCAATCGCACCTGTGCCAAGGTCGAGAACAATGTATTCTCCCGCGGTTACATTCGGACATTGCAGGGCGATGACGGCTTGATTCTTACTCGTGGTCGCAATCGCATACGGAGACGGCGGGCCGCACTGGGTTGGCAAATCGGGCAGGGTCAACACTGATACTGTCTTCGTCGCGGCGGTTCCCGTGAGATCCACGATTGAGATGGACCCGTCGCCCGCATTTGATACCACCAGTGTGGCGAAGTCGGAGCTGATAGCCAATCCCACCGGTGCATTCCCAACGCTGATCGGCGTCAGATATTTCTGCATACCTAGGTCAAAAACGTAGACGAGATTGGTAGCGTAATCGGCCGCGTAGAGCCGCTGCCGCGACTGATCATACGCAACCTGCGCCAGGGTGCGGCTCACCGGAAAATTCTGCACGCTCTCCAGGTAGTGAAAACCACCGGCCACTGTAGCCGAGCCTGCCGGCGTAGTCACCACAATGTCAGCCGGACCCGCAGTCCCGGCCGGCGTCGTAAACGTCACTCGATCCATCTGAAACGGGAAGGGCGACAGCCCGGGATACGCAGAGGCGAAGGTGACGGCTGCCGCCTTGCCACCAACCGTCACTTGAATCTGGCTCTGGTCAAAAGCCATGCCATAAGCGTAAATCGTAACCGACGTGCCTCCAGTCGCAGGTCCAGAATTCGTAGCGACGAAGAGGATATTCGAGCCGTAGCTGAAACCGTCGGGAACAATGCCGACCGATCCATCTGGATTGGTGACGGTTACATTCACAACGCCGCTCGCCTGTGACGAGGGAGGTGTCACCTGAATGCTCGTCGGCGGACTCGGAACCAGGTTTGTTCCCGGCGTGGCCTGCTGAGATCCCGGGGGCGCGCCGAAATACACTTGTGTCTGCGCGGTGATTCCTCCCACGGCTTGCAGCGTTGTACTCCAAGGCGCGGTGACCGTGCCCTCCGGCGGATTCAACGACATGTTATAAGGCTGATTGACCCCCACCGCGCAGGGAGCACTGGCATCGGTGAAGACGGTAGTCCGCGTCAAAGTTGCCGGCGAGAAGATCATTCCGGTTTCGTCAATATCGGAAGGGTAGTCCACCCCTCCAGAACCCGCAGCGGGCACTGAGCCCGCGAACGAAAGATCAGTTGCCCGCAAGGCGATAACACCGGCTGCGAACACATACACCAGACTGTCATCGCGGCTGAAAATCACGTCAACTCCGCCGTTTCCAGCATTCAGCTGATAGGTCGCGAGCACATTGAACTGCTTGTCCAGGAGCACTACCTGATTCCCGCCGGGAATGGTCGGCGAAGCTTCAATCACCACAATCTTGCTGCCATCGGAGTTCAAGGCCGCAGCCGTAGTAGTCATTGTTTGCACGGCGCCATAGCTGTCCGACGCGGAATCAAAGACGGCCAGCGAGGGTCCGTTGATCGCAGCCACAACCACTTTTGTATGATCCGAACTCCGCCGGATGACCGCATCGCCAGGCGCGAATCCCGGCGGCGTCGGATCAATCCAGACGTTCGCTACTGGATCCCATTCGACGGGAGGACCATCGCCCATCGCGACGAGCACCTTCCCGCTGGCCAAGATGACAGGCCGAAGTGGCGTGGGCGGGAAAGAGCCGTTAAACAGACTCGAAACTGCTGGAATCTGCCCCACCACCCGTAGTGAAACCGGATCCACCCAAGACATAAAACGGGTCAGCGACCCAACCAGGATCCGGCTTCCATCGGGTGTGATGTCGAGTTGGCGTGGCCCGACGATCGGGATCGTGGCCACGGTTTCCCCGTTCGCTGACGAGTAGACTTGCACCGAGTTGGTCTGCTGTACCGCCGCAAACACAAGCTTATGGACGGGATCGTAGACCACTCCGGTCGCATCCATGTCGGTTCGGCGTACCGTGGAGCGCGAAAGACTATTACAGGCAGGTGCCGGATTCGTGATGTTAAGAGTCAGAGGGATGCTCACCACCTGCGCTCCCAACGTTCCGCTCAGAGGAACCGGAATCCCGCTTCCGGCCTGAACATGGAATCCAGATTGGAAGCTGATCGTCGACTGCGGCTGCGCCGCTGTCAGAAACTCAGAACTGATGCTCATGTCCACGCCGGTATTTCCAATGTGAACCGACGGAGCATTCAGGAAGACGGTGCTGTCGCCAAAATTTGCCCCGGGGACCAGCGTGATTTGTGCATTTGCACGTCCGTCCGGCCCGAGCGTTACGGTGGACGGCGACACGTTCAGCTGAAACATCGCCGCCGCCGAAATCGAGATGTTGAGACTTGTCGTATGAGTGGTGCTTCCACTCGTGCCTTGAACGGTAATCGATCCGTTACCTAAGGCCGCGGCCAAGGACGGGGAAACGCCTATCGTTAGCGGCACTGCAGGAGTGGCTACATATGGAGGGCCTGTCGAAAAGCCGACCGGTGCCACTGTTATCCCAGTCGGCAGGTTCGGAAAAGTAATCGTCACGGAGTCTGCGAATTCGTTGATGGGAACAATCGATACAGTAAGCTCCGCTCCGCCACCGAGTTGCTGGAGCGACATCGAGGATGGCGAAACAGAAACGCTAAAGTCGGGTGCAGGCTGCCTCGTGCTGTTCCCCCCTGCCCCACAAGCGACGAATCCCACAGTCATGCCGGCTAATACGATGAGCAACGTAGCGCCAAGACTAGCGGACCCGGGAGACCGGAGAGCTGGAGGGAGACTCGACAAGAACTTTCCTCGGCGATCGGTCATTATCGGAGTCTGCTCTAGCGGTGTCAACGCACTGCCAAATCCATTGCGTTCGCATTCGGGTTGCGCTAGCCTTGTCTTGCTCTCGCGGTTCTCCCACCTCCTCTTCCCTCTCCACTGAAAAACCATCCATTTGTCGCAATGTGTGTGCAACCCAGCGCGGTCGCTTGTAAGGCCACACCATATATGGTGTTATATTGCTTGACCCCGGCCCAATTTCACCGTTACAGTAGCTTAACTTTGTGCCGCCCTGCCCAGCCTGGGGTGAGAATTGGCCGCACGTCGGTCGGAGCATGCATCGAATCGACGAGAGGAATCCCGTTAGTAAACAGGACGCTCGCGCCGGAATGCGGGCAAAATCCCCACTCGCGCACATCACGCACGAGACACGGGATACACGGTGCGTAACTGACAACTGGCAACTGGTTTTCCCAAGGAGTTCGCGTTGCTCAAACTGAAGAGGCTCCAGATTCTCGGGTTCAAGTCGTTCTGTGATCGCACCGAACTCAAGTTCCACGGGGACGGCGTTGCCGCAATCATCGGGCCCAATGGTTGCGGCAAGTCCAATATCTCGGATGCGATCTCGTGGGTGCTCGGCGAACAGTCGGCCAAGACGCTACGCGGATCGCGCATGGAAGACGTGATCTTCGCCGGTACGCGCGATCGCAAGCCCACCGGGATGGCGGAAGTTTCGCTCACGCTGATCGATCCGGAAGCCTACAACGGCGACGCCAGCGCTCCGACCGAGATCGAGATTCAAGACGACATGCCCGAGGCGGCGGAAGCGAATATCTCCGACGACTGGGACGAGGCGTCGATTCGAGCGCGTGCGGCCGCGGATACCGAATCGGCCGTGGAAGACGCTCAGCCCGGCAAGACGGAAGAAGTAGAAATTCCGCGTTCGAAGGTCAACATCATCGCGATCGCCTTCCCTGACGACGAGCCGATCTTTGCATTGCCCGCACACAATGTGATCGCGCCTCCGAATGCAGCGTCGGTTGGAACCGCGGCTCCGCATGTCGTGCTGAAGATTCGCCGGCGCAAGTTCAATCAGCAGCAATTCCGTCACGGAGAAATCGTCGTCACGCGGCGGCTATTCCGCTCCGGCGACAGCGAATATCTGTTGAACGGTAAGCTCTGCCGCCTGCGCGACATTCAGGAATTGTTTATGGGCACGGGACTTGGACCGGAGTCCTACGCGCTCATCGAGCAGGGACGTATTGGACAGATTCTGAGCAGCCGGCCAACGGACCGCCGCGCGATTTTGGAAGAGGCGGCGGGGATTACGAAATTCAAGACGAAGAAGCGGTTGGCTGAAGCGCGCCTCGAAGACGCGAAATTGAATCTCGCGCGCGTGAACGACATTTTCGAAGAAGTGACGCGACAGATGAATTCGCTGAAGCGGCAGGCTTCGAAAGCCGAGCGCTACGCGCGCCTGCGAGATGAGATGCGCGCCAAGTTGCGTCTGGTGCTTGCCAGCAAGTTTGCGGCGATTGAACAGGAGAGCGCCGAACTCGATTCGCAGCTCAATGCACTTGCCGAGGAAATGCAGCATCGCGCCGAAGAGGTGCAGCAACTTGAGGCCGAACATGCAGACCGCACGCAGCGTGGATATTCCATTGAGGCTGAGCTGCGAGAGAACCGCGACCGGATCAGCCAGATCGCTATGGAGATCGATCGCGCCCACGCGCGCCGCCGCCACAACGAAGAGCGTTGCGCAGAGTTGCTGGTGCGCACAGCTTCGGCGGAAGCGGAGCTGGCGCAGGCTCAACATCGGCTAACCGCGCTTGAGGCCGAGCGTGAATCGAATCGTCAGATCCTCGAGTCCGCGGCTGCAGACCTTGCTGCGGCGCAGAACGACCTTGTTCTCTGCCAGCAGGATGCGGCTGCGGCTGCGGCGAGTCTGGCGGAGATCGAGCGCAAGCAGGAAGAGTCGCGTGTCGCAATTTTCGACACCGTGTCGTTCGCATCGCGCCTGCGCAATCAACTGGCGCAGGCCGAAGAGCGCCTCGCTGGGGCCGACCGGGACGCACGGCGTCTTGAGGCGGAGATCACCAACGCCAACGTTCAGGTCGAAGCTTTCGGCGGACAACGCGGACAACTGGCGCTCGAATTTGAAACCGTCACGCAGCGGGTCAGCGGCATCACTGAAGAAATCAGTCAACTGCGGCGCCTGATCGAAAAGAAAAAACTGGAAGAGACGCAGGCGAAGACGAACCTCGACAGTCTCCGCGCAGAATTCGCCACGGCCATGGGCAAGAAGGGATCTCTAGAGGCCGTGATCGCTGAGCACGGATACTCGACCGAATCGGTGCGGCGATTGTTCCAATCGGGTGTGATGCAGGGTGGGCTCGCGCCGGTTGGCGTACTGGCCGACTTCCTCGAAGTCGAGCCGCGGTACGAACGTGTGGTCGAAGATTTCCTGCGCGATGAACTGAACTACGTCGTCGTGAAGTCCTGGGACGCCGCCGATGAAGGGCTGCGCATGTTGCGCACCGATGTCGACGGGCGCGCTACGTTCCTCGTTCATCCCGAAGACGCGCAGGCGAAGTTTTCTTTTGTGCTCGATGAGGCGGCCCATTGTGCGCCGCCCGCAGCCCAGATCGTTCCGCTAAAGCACACAATCCGTGTGCTCGACGGCTTCGGCAAGTCGCTGGAAGTGATTTTGCCCAAGCTTCGCGACGGATACATCGTCCCGGAAGCGGGCGTCGCGCGCGGACTAGCGCTGGAAAATCCTGATGCGTTCTTCCTGTCGCAAGCCGGAGAGTGCTTCCACAACGTGACGGTCACCGGCGGCAAGCAGCGCGCCGAAGGCCCGCTCTCGATGAAGCGCGAGCTGCGCGAGGTTATGCGCCAGCTTGATGACCTCGAACGCGCCCTGCGCGACGAGGAAATGCGCGTGCTCACACTCGGCCGGGAAATCAAGGAACTCGGTTCCCTGCTCGAACGACTCGACGGGGAGAAGCGCGAATCCGAGCATCAGGCGATGACGTCAAGCCACATGCTGCAGCAACTCGACTCCGAGATGACGCGCGTCCGCGAACGACTCAACGTCGCTCAACTGGAACTACGGCGGCTGGCCGCTGAACGCGCCGATCAGGAGAGCATCGTCTGCGCGCGGCAGTCGGAGATCACGACCCTTGAGGATCAGCGTGTTCAGCTTGAACAGCAGCTTGCTGCGGGGCAAGAGTCTTTGACCGCGCTACGCCAGCGCCGCGAAGAGTCCGCCCAGACCACGTCTCAGCACGCGGCGCGCGTGGCGACGCTCGAAGAACGGCATCGCTCGGCCGCGGGGGTATTGCAGCGGATCGAGTCGCTCTTCTCAGAAATGGGTGAGCGGGTTCATGCACTGGCCACGCAAATCGAAGGTGCTGCCGCCGAAAAGCTTCAGCGCGAATCGGAGAACGAGCAACTGGCACAGCATGCCACCGACCTCGACGCCGAGCGCAATGCGGCGCAGGCCCGCGAAGGATTGCTGCAGTTCGAAACGGAACAACTCCGCGCTCGCCTGGCGGAGATCGACGAGCTACTGCGCAGCAGCCGCCTGCTCCTTGATCAGGCACGCGATCGTCGCGGAGAACTGTCGGCCGCATCCGCCAAACTGCAATCGGACGCGCAGTACATGTGCGAGACGTGCATCAACGAACTGGGGCTCGAGCGGGCTGCACTGATGGCTGATACGACTTTGACGGCCGTCACGGGCGAAGAGCTCGCGACGGAAGATCAGCTTTATCGCGAAATGCGCGCGAAACTCGAAGCGATGGGCCCGGTCAACATGATGGCGCTTGAGGAGTACAAAGAAACCGCCGAGCGTCACGGATTCCTCGACACACAGCGCAAGGATTTGATCTCCTCCATCGAGAACACGACGGCGACGATCAAAGAGATCGACCAGATCTCGCGGCAGAAATTCGAAGAGGCCTTTGCCAAGATCAACGAGAATTTCCAGGCCACGTTCAAGAAATTGTTCGGCGGCGGCCACGCTTTCATGAAGCTCACGGACGAGGAGAACAGCGCCGAGAGCGGTATCGACGTCGTCGCCTCGCCTCCGGGCAAGCGCCTACAGAGCGTGCTGCTGCTCTCCGGCGGAGAAAAGGCGCTGACGGCGCTAGCACTGCTGGTTGGGATTTTCCAGTACGCGCCCAGCCCGTTCTGCATTCTCGACGAAGTCGATGCCCCGCTCGACGAGGCCAACATTACGCGCTTCACCGAACTGGTCAAAGAAATGAGCGTGCAGACGCAGTTCGTGCTCATCACGCACAGCAAGAAGACGATGAGCATTGCACCGGTGCTTTACGGCGTGACGATGCAGGAGCCGGGTGTGTCGAAACTGGTATCGGTGCGGTTCGGAGCCCCTGCATAAATAGGCGCATACAAGCGAATACAAGTGCTGTAATATGTACACAGGAGAATCACAATGGCCGGGTCTTCTGTGCTCACTCTGCGTCTTGATCCCAAGTTGAAGAACCAACTCGACCGCCTCTCCAAGGCGACCAACCGAAGCCGCTCATTCGTGGCCGCCGAGGCCATCCGCGAATATGTCGAACTGAACAACTGGCAAATCGCGGAGACCGTCAAGGGTCTGGCGGAGGCGGATCGAGGCGAATTCGCTACCGACAGAGAAGTCGAGCGGGCACTTACCAAGTGGACTCTTCGTGCGCGTTAGGTGGCTTGCTGCCGCTATCGAAAGCCTAATCGCGGAGACGGACTATATCGGCCGGGATGATCCTGTGGCCGCCGCGCGAGTCGAAATTGCCATCAAGAAAGCCGTTGAACACCTGAGCGATTTCCCTGCTCTTGGCCGGGCTGGAAGAGTTCCTGGCACGCGGGAATTGGTGGTTCCCGGCACACCCTACGTCATTCCCTATCGCGTGCGTCACAAGACTGTCGAGGTAATACGCGTATTTCATGGTGCGCGAGCATGGCCAAAGAAGTTTTAGGATTCCGAGGTGTCGTCCCACTTATCCACTTCCATCCTCAGCTTTTCCACAATTCGAACGAGCGAGAACCCTTGCTCCGCGCCCGGTCTCGGCGATCCGCTTGCGTGTCAACGTTTTTTATCCGAGCGGACTAGTCCGTCGGCGCCGTACAGTGATCAGAATCGTTGACAAAATTTTCTGACCAGCTAGAATACGCCTCGCTCCTTACCTGTAAAATTTCAATCATGAGCCCCGATCTCCTCGACTCCGTCCTTTTGCAAACTGACTTTCCCGACCTCCAACTTCATGCCAGCGGCAAGGTCCGCGACGTCTATGCCGTCGGCGACCAGCAGCTGCTTTTTATTGCCACCGACCGCATCTCCGCCTTCGACTACATTCTGGCGACCGGCATCCCCCACAAGGGACGCGTGCTGAGCCAGATTTCACTGTTCTGGTTCGATTACCTTGCCGACATCGTCCCCAACCACCTGATCACAGCCGATGTCGATCAATACCCGCCAGCCGTCCGCAAATATGCGGACCAGCTGCGCGGACGCTCCATGCTGGTGCAGCGCGCGCAGATGTTTCCCGTCGAGTGCGTCGTGCGCGGATACATCTCTGGCTCCGCGTGGAAGGAATACAAAGCTACCGGCAAAGTTTCGGGCATCACGCTTCCAGCGGGCCTCAAGGAATCGGACGCGTTTCCTGAACCCATCTTCACTCCATCGACAAAAGCGACGACCGGGCACGACGAGAATATTTCTTTCGACCAGATGTGCGACATTGTCGGCGTCGAGACCGCCAGCCATCTGCGCGATCTGACGCTGCGCGTGTACAAGAAGGCGGCGGCGTTTGCGCTGAATCGCGGCATTATCATCGCCGATACCAAGTTTGAGTTTGGACGCACCGCCAAGGGCATCACGCTGGCCGATGAAGTCCTCACTCCCGATTCTTCCCGCTTCTGGCCCGCCGACAAGTACGCTCCGGGCCGGGCGCAGGATTCGTACGACAAGCAGTACGTGCGCGATTATCTCGAGGAGATTCACTGGAACAAGCAACCGCCGGCGCCCGCGCTTCCTGTGGACGTGGCGCGGCGCACCAGCGAAAAATATCTCGAAGCCTACCTCCAGCTAACGGGGCACAAGCTGGATGTCTGATCGCGCGTCTGGTACCATCTCCACCCGCAGGAGCGCAGCATGACCCCCGCGGACTGGTTTATTTGCGGTTTAGTCGTCATCAACGTGATCGCAGCCGCCATGCAGGGCTTCTTTTCCGAAGCCCTCACCATAGCCGGACTGGTGGTCGGCTATCTCGTTGCCGCGTGGAAGTATCGCAGTCTTGCAGAGTGGTTCGAGTCTTTTTTGAAAAACGAGTGGCTGGCTGAGATTCTCGGCTTCCTTATCATCTTTTTTGCGATCTTACTGCTGTTCGGTATTGCGGCAAGGATCGCGCGTTGGGTGATGAAGGAAGCTGGACTCAGCGGCTTTGACCGCTTCCTTGGCGGAGTCTTGGGGCTGTTGAAGGGCGGACTGATGGTGGCGGTGATCCTGATGGGAATGACGGCATTTGCGCCCACGTCGAGGCTGCTGACGAATTCGCAGCTTGCGCCGTATTTTCTGGTCGTGGGCCGGGCCGCCATCTGGTTCGCGCCCGCGGACTTGCGGGCACGATTCGATCAGGGTCTGGAACTGCTTCATCATGCTCCGCAGAAATTATCCGTACCCGGGTCTCCGGCGAAATAGGCGCAGTGCAGTGAAAAACTTTATAAAGAAGAGAGAAGCTCATCGTGAAAGATCAACTGGAAGCCCTAGTCCTGCAGATGTACAAGAGCAACATCCTTTATTCCGAGGGCGTGCGTGAGTTCAAGAAGCGGTTCATTCTAACCGTGCTCCAGGAAAACAAGGGCAACCAGTGCCGCGCGGCGCGCGAACTGGGCATGCACCGCAACACTCTCAGCCGCACTATCGACGAGTTAAAGATTGACGTTCGCCAGCTGCGCGACGGCGTCAAGCGCCCACCCCGCAGCGCCCGTCCAGTAACGATGGAAAAGAAGATTGTCCGCTGAAGAACTCTCAAACTACTGTTCTTCCTGAGCGAAGGGACTGGTTCGCGTCAGCGTTGTGGGCGCAGTCGATCCTGCCGGGCCAGTGAGGTTTGAGGCCTCAAGAAGACGTCTCCCTAAACACCAGCGCAAAAAGTAAGGCAGCCCCTGCGGGCTGCCTCTTTTCTTAGGTAGAGCTTCTGACTATTGCGCCGCCGGCTTCGCGGTGTGATGCACCGGAGGCTTATGCGCTGGAGTAGCCGGCTTGGCATTCAGCAGTCGTCCCTTCTCCATGACCATCATGAACGGGTTCGACGTGTACGATGCCGGTTCGCCCTGGAAGTCGAAGCTGGCCCCGTCTTTCGGGATCAACTTCGCCGGGATCTTGTCTTCGAACTTCAACGTGATGTCCGCCTTCTTCGCGTCGATGTCGTCAGAACTGCCGGCGATCATGAAGGTGTCAGGCTCGGTGCTGATCACGGTGCCGTTCATCTGCACGGCCTTGCCCTTGATCGCCGTCCAGACCGTGTCCTGATCGGCCTGCGCGCCGTTGGTCAGCACAAACTCCCAGGTCGCGAAGTCCATCTTCTCCGGATGGAGCGCGCCTGCACTATCCGCAGTGTCCTGCACCATCTTGTGGGCCTGCTCGGCCGGGGTGGGAGCGGGCTTGATGAGCGTCTCAATGTCGGGAGGCACCGTGGTTCCCGCTTTCGCTTTCGCAAGCAAATCAGGCCAGCCATCATCGCCGGCGTGGAATCGCACGTACAGGGAGCGCGCGTATTTTTCAATCTGCGCCTGCGCCTGCGGTGGAGCGATCGCCGAGGCCCTCGCCGCATACCAGATTGCATTGCGGCTACTTTCCGGTGTCGTCGGCGTCTTTGGATCCGGCCAGTACGACAGAGCTAGGGGGTAGACGATACTGAAATCTTTCACTGTATCAGGGCTGTCGTCAATTGCGGCCTTCAGATCCTTCGCCGCATCTGCAGGATCCTTGTCGGTCAGCTCTTTAATTCCCTTCATCTCCTCGAAGATCGCTTTCATGACTGCCTTATTCTTGATCACTTCCGGATCCGTCGCTTTGTCGAGGCAGCCCAGGCCTTGGTCGGCATACTTTTTGCCGTCCGTCAGCATTTGCGGCGCGTTCGGGTCTCCGCCTTGCGCCAAGACTCGATCAAGGTAGGCGAGCAGCGTCAAAGCCTGCACCTGGCACGGATCGGACTCCACCAACTTCTGCGCTGTCTCCAAGGTCTTCTTCGTATTTCCAGCCTGCCGATAGGCTCCCATGAGAATTTCGAGCGCCTGATTCTTCATCACGCTGTTGGGATACTGCGCGAGAAATGCTTCCAGCCCGCTGATCTTGGCATTGTTGTCGGTCTGCTGATACGCTGCCACGTAGGCGTTGTATTCGGCAGGATCCTTGATTACCGGCGCCGACGACTGCGACGCGGCCGGTTGTCCTTGTGCTGGCTGGCCAGCTGTCTGTGCTCCCGCTACTGCAGCAACTCCAAGCACAACCATGAGCAGAATCTTCTTCATCAGTAAGGCTCCTTGGACCTTCGGGAAATAGCTTTTACGGGAAACGTATTCCATCGAACTTGGCAGTGACTGCATTCCGCCCGACCGCTCTGCGTTCGGATCCTGCTTTGGAATGCTAGGCTTCCTGGCAGGGACGCCGGCGACGAAAGGGCAACCCGCTGCATGCAAAGGCTCTGCCCTTTTTCCCGGTTGGCCGGATTATAAGTACCTCTCTTGCCGAAGGCAAGCGACTTCCCAATCACCCTCCACTTTATTGTTAAGATGCCGCTAGCGGATGCGGTGGATGTTCTCCTCTGCGTCCGCCCGTACGATCCCCGAAACGCGGAGATACTTTTCTTATGGACACCGGACAACCCCTGGTCGGGCAAGTCGCAATCGTTACCGGGGCAGGCCGCGGCATTGGCGCAGCTATCGCCCGCAAACTCGCTACCCTCGGCGCCACAGCAGTTCTGCTGGGGCGCACCCAGGCCACGCTCGACGGCACCGCGCGCTCCATTCTCGACGCCGGAGGTAAAGCCGAGGTCATTCCCTGCGATGTTACTTTGCTTCACCAACTGGAATACGCTGCCACGCGTGTCGACAGTACTTTCGGCCGCGCCGACATCCTCGTCAACAACGCGGGCGTCGGCGGATTTACGGATGCTCTCCATAACCTTCAGCCCGACGACTGGGACCGCATTCTGAACACGAACCTGCGCGGCGTCTACTATGCGATTCGGTCCTTCGCCCCGTTGATGATCCGCGGCTACTCCGGGCACATCATTAATATTTCTTCGCTGGCTGGAAAAAATGCCCTGCCGAACGGCGCGGCCTATGCTGCCTCGAAGTGGGGATTGAATGGCCTCAGCTACTCGGTCGCCGAGGAGTTGCGCGGGCATAACATTCGTGTGTCTGTCGTATGCCCCGGGTCAACTGAGACAGAACTCAGCCCGCACGCCGGGAAGAATCCCGCCAAAATGCTTCAGCCCGATGATATCGCGCATGCTGTCGCGATGCTCGTGACGCAAGCTCCGCAATCGTTTGTGAGCGAGATTCTGATGAGGCCAACGCAGAAACCCTGAGTCGGAGCGAAGATGAGCCATGTGGGGACAGCCGCCTCAGGCTGCCCGCGGAGCACAGCTCCGATTGGCTGTTCCTTCGTGGACCTTCGTGTCCTTAGTGGTTATCGCCCTTGGAGCTTCTATTTCTTGAACAGATTTTCGAACGCGGCGCGCGCGTCGTTCGGGCGCAGGCTAGCGGGCGTCGAGGTTTCCTTCTCGCGCGTCACGCGAATCTCATAGAAAGTGCACTCGTTTCGTGCGTCTTTCTTCGCGATTCGTTCTTTGATGGGCTGCATGCACTCGAACCGGCTTCCCGGATCGAAATACGTGCACTGCTTGCACGAATGCAATTCAAACCCGCACTTCGGACACTGCCCGTCCCCCGACACGCCCTGGAGCACGGTGCCGCACTGCGTGCACCGCGAAACTGCTCGCGTCCCCGGAAGATTGACGGGACGCGGTCCAAAAGTGTTGTCTCGCTTCGGCGGCGGGGGCGCGCCTGACTTCTCTCCCGATCCACGATTCGGCTCGCGATCGCGGTCCTGATAACCATGCTGCCGATATTTTGCTGCCACACATCCTCCCCAAGCACGCGGCGAGTATTGTCCTCCCGATGGCCTGCGTACGGCAAGTGCAATCAAAGAATTCCCGGCCATGGATCTGCACGGATTGTCACAGATCTGAAGCGAAAGGTTGATCGTTCTTTAGTGAAGGTCTGTATCCGTGAAGATCCGTGTGAATCCGTGGCGGATGGTTTTGTTTTCTAACCGCTACAATAAACCCATGATCCACGAAATCCTCCCCGTCGGCCCGTTGCAATGCAATTGCTCGATCATCGGCGACGAGGCTACGCGCGAAGCGATGGTCATTGACCCGGGTGACGATATCGAGGACGTGCTCGCCGTCATCCGCAAACATAATCTCCAGGTCAAGCAAATCGTGATTACGCACGCGCACATCGACCACGTTGGCGGAGCGATGAAACTCCGTGCTGCCACCGGCGCGCCAATTCTGCTCAACCAGAATGATTATGCGCTTTTAAAGATGCTCGACGTGCAGGCCGCGTGGATTGGCGTGCCAACGCCGGGCAAAGTCGAGATCGATCGCAGCGTCACCACCGGAGAAACCGTCGCCGCCGGTTCGCACACCGCTCAGATCCTCCATACTCCCGGCCACACCGAAGGCAGCATCTGCCTCTATTTTCCAGCGGAGAAAAAGCTCATCGCCGGCGATACGCTCTTCGCAGGATCCATCGGTCGTACCGATCTCCCCGGTGGGTCGATGCAGAAGATCCTTCGCTCGCTGCATGATACGGTGCTCGCGTTGCCGGATGAGACGGTTGTGGTGCCCGGCCATGGCGAACTGACGACGATCGGAGAAGAAAGACAGAGCAATCCGTTCCTGGTGAGGAGCTAGATCGCAGGCATGAAATTTCATTTACCGACAGCGCAGGAGCGGAGATCGTACGTTAATAGGACTGTCCCTCTTTGCTCATCGATCTGATTGTGCTTGACTTCGCTGCATCCACAGCCGGGAAACCGCGCTTCGATTCTTCCGAGAAATAACGCATCGAGTCTGGCGTTGTAGATGCTCCCGCTCTGCAGGGCAGACTCCTTTAAGAGTGCCCGGCGGGCTGCGTCATCAAGGCCAACCACCTCTACCCCGTCGACGTAGAACTGCTTCCCCTCATCGATGTCAACTATTAGATCGATCGTATGCTTTTCAGCGTCGATCTTCGTGCTTGGAACGCCAGCGTAGTTTATAAAACCGTACTCCCCGTACATTTCGCGAAGGTTGTCCAATCCCTCGGTCACTTTGGAACGGCTGAAGACTTCACCATTTTCGATCGGGAAGAGGGTCCGCATAGCTTTGACATTGGTAATCGCATGATTGTGCAGAAATGAGATTCCTCCCAATCGATATTGCGGCCCCTCATCGACGTGAACGCTAAGGGCGAGACCCCGATCAACATCGCGACTTGCCAAAACGGCGGATCCATTAACCTCCACCTGGAAGTACCCGCGATCCTGCCACGCTCGCCTGACCACCTCCAGCAACTCATCGGGTACGCCGGTCAAAGCCTCGGAATAACTAAACTTCTTCAACTCTAAGGCAATTCGGTCCTGCTCAGACATTGGCATCCGGATGTTGCCCGAGAACGAAATCGAGGTGACGGGAATCTCATGTCGTTGCACTTCTTGCTTGGGAAAGGATGTGCACGGCTCTTCGGGTTGGTCGCGTCTCGCGCCAGCCGAGCCCCGATCCTGAGTCCAGCCCAAGCAAGCCGAGAAGAAAAGAGCGACTGCAACCGCGATGGTTGTCCAACGATACATAGCTCAGGCTGGATTATAGACGGTTCTCTTACCGACCCATTATGAGTTCAAATGCACGAACACGTTGCCGATTCCTGCTCTAAACTCTTCCTCCACGGCAATCAAGCTCAACACTAGATACCCGTCGCTGGGGAAATCATAGAAGTGTCCCGGATGGACCAGCACTCGCTTCTCGCGCACTAATTCGATTGCCAGATCTTCGTCGGACCGCGTCACGGGAACGCGCAGCACCGCGTACCATCCGCCTTCCACGGTAAGACGCTCACAAGCCTTCTGCGTCGCGAGCTGCCGATCCAACTCGGCGAGATTTGCGCGTACGCGGGCGAGCAATTGCCGTTTGATATCTTTTCGCTGCTCGAGCAGCGCCGGCACCGCCCACTGGATCGGCGCATTCATCGAGAGATACGTGTCCGCAATCACCTCGAGGCGTCCCATTGCAGCCGCAACTTCTGAATCCGGGCCGCTCGTGACCACCCACGCTACTTTCATCTGCGGCAGCGCCGCGATCTTCGACACGCCGCTCAATGTGAAGGTCAGCACGTCGCGATTCTCGGTGAAACTCGCCCGCGGCTCATCCCCCAGACAGTAATCCAGGAACACTTCATCCACGATTAGCGCGAGCCCATGCGCCCCACAAAACGCATTGAGCGACTTCAACTCTTCGGGCGAAACATATGACCCAGTTGGATTGTTCGGGTGCACGACCACTACCCCGCGCGTGCGATCTGTAACCGTCTTCTCCAGCGACGGAAAATCCATCTGCCATCCGTGGTCATAGATCAGCGGATACGGCACCAGCTTCACGTCCTGCAGATCGGCCAGAAACTCGAACAGCGGATAACTCGGCTTCGGCACCAGCAATTCGTCGCCCGCATTGCAGAGCAACCGGAAGACATATGAATATCCCTCGCTGGTGCTCGTAGTAAGAACAATCCGTTCCGGATTGACATCAACTCGGTTCGCGATGCCACCATGCACGTCCCGGTAATAACAGGCGACCGCCTCGCGAGCCGCGAGCAGTCCCTTAGCCTCCGGATCGTAATCGAGCGAGCGCGGCGACGCGAGCGCGTCCAAAATCGCTGCCGAGTCATACGTCAATCCCGCGCGCGTGGGATTCGAAACGGTCAGATCGAGAATCCTCGCACCGCTCCCGCGCACTTCCTCCACCGCCTGCGTGAACCGGTTCTGCGCCAGCTTCCAGTTCGTACGGTCGGAGAATCTGGGTCCAACGAGCATGGATGGATTTTATGGGATCAGCAGGAAAAACGGTTCAAGACGAAAACGAAGGGCGCCCCGGAGGGACGCCCGAAAGCTAAGAAATATCAGCGCGAAAATTACCTGCGCCGCATCCACTGCAACGCCGCAGGCGGAGTATCGCGGCTCACATCATCGTGGCTCCGCGCCTCAGGATTCCATTCGAGGCTGGGCCAGTCGCGAATCCCGATTGCCGGACAGACCAATTCCTTCCCCGATGTCCGCAACAACTGTCGCAGCGTTTGCACACCGTAAAACAATCCCTGTCCAGTGTTGGCCGCCACGATCAGATGCGATTTGTCGGAGAACAACAGATACCCGTCCTCGCCCATCAGCCCATCGGCCTTCAGCCCGTTTCGAGCCAGAAAGCGCCGCACGCGCGAGTCCTGCAACCGCGCGAGCACAATCGCTCCGTCTTCCGCTTTGGCAGCGGCCTTCATCCCCAGAATGTCGAGCTGCAGACCGGAGTGGTCCGCAATCTCCTCTGCCAACGTTTCAGCCGCGATGCGATCTTCTGACTGATGCCCCATCTGCACAAAAATTCGCGTCTTCGGGCCCACGCGGAAGTCGCCGTCCCGCAGCTGCACTTCCTTCGGCGCAGGGACAAGCGCCGGAGGCTGGCCATTGGAGTCCAGCGCCACCGCCGATGCACAAAGCAGCAAAGAAGAAACGAAACCCACGATTCGCTTATTCATTCAGATCCTTGGCTACCCTAGACAAACATTGTACCCGCAACCCGGCCAGACATTGTCATGATTTGTATGCTGTCTTGTGACATGGATTTTACATTCCCGAGGGGTGTAACGACGGCGAAGTGGCGTATTATCAGGGCAAAGCGACGGTCTCCATCCATGAATTTCCTCTGTGATCCTTCGTGCCCTTTGTGGTTCATTCCGTCGCATTCCCTACTACCCAAATGCCTCCTTATTCACCACGTACGGCATCTTGGTCAAGTCCCCACCGTAGTTCCCTTCCAGCACGTCAATCAATCCCTGCACGCACCGTCCCGCCATCCCCTTATCTGGATCGGTCGAGAGCCGCGTGATTCGCGCTGCGCTGGCAAAGTGCGGCATCAGCCGGCAGCGATCCGCAATCGCCGCATCCCGCAGCGGAGAGTCCGCGGGCAACGGCTCCTTCTCATACACATCGAGCGCCGCGCCAGCAATCCAGTTCTCCCGCAGCGCCTTCGCGAGAGCCGTTTCGTCTACCACGGGCCCCCGCGATGTGTTCACTAAGAACGATGTAGGCTTCATAAGTTGCAGCGTTTGTTCATTGAACAGATGATAGGTCGGCGTCGCGCTCTCGCCGGCGCGCAGCAGCGGCACATGGACGCTCACAAAGTCTGCCCCGCGCAGAGCCGCTTCAAACGGAACATATTTAATCCACGCCAACTCCTTCGTCAGCCCGCGCGCGTGCCGCAGATCGTTGATCTCCTGGACTGTTTTCACGAACGCATGATTCTCGTAAGCCGGGTCGTAACACAAAACATTCATGTCGAAGCCAACGCATTTCTTGATGAACGCCAGCCCGATCCGCCCCGTCCCAATCACGGCGACAGTCTTGCCGGTGACTTCATCTCCCAGGAACGGCAGATATGGATGCCAGTATCCCCACCGGTTCTCGCGCGTGAGATGTTCGGCCGGCCACATTTTCCGCGCCAGCGTCCCCATCATGAAAAATGCGAACTCGGCTGTCGCTTCCGTCAGCACGTCTGCCGTATTTGTGAATGGAACCTTGTACCGGTTCGCATCGGCGCGGTTGATGTTGTCGAAGCCCACTGCAAACTGCGCGACGACTTTCAGCGTGCCTTTGCCCGCCTCGAAGATTTCCGCGTCGATCGCGTCGCGCAAGGTCGTGATCAGGCCGTCGATCCCAGACTTCACCTTCTCAACGATCAGCCTCTTCGACGGCGGTTGAGGCTGCGGATAAACTTCGACGTCATATCCCCGTTTGCGCAGCAGGTCGAGCGCTTCTCCAATGTCGCACGTAGCAAAAACGCGAAATTTCTTTTCCATGTTTTTCCGGAGCTCTCTCTCGTTGCGAAAATATCATACAAGGCCCCAAGTCTCAGCTCAGTGTGATCGTGCTCACATCCCGTGAAATCCCCCGGAGCTAAGATCGCACTGTAATTCGACTCTCCTCTGAGAGGAGTTTCTTATGTCTCGACTCACATTGGTTCTCTCCGCACCCCTTCTTTTCGTACTCGCGCTACCAGCGCAACAACCGGCGCCCCCTTCGTCCACTTCGTCGGCGTACGCAGCCATTCCGGTCGAAGCGGCCAAACAGGCGAATCCGGTCAAGGCGACGCCAGAGTCCCTCGAACACGCCAAGAAGTGGTGGACGCTCGACTGCGTCATGTGCCATGGCAAGATCGGCGATGGCAAAGGCGAAACCGCGCAGGAGATGAAGCTAAAGCTCGTCGACTTCACCGATCCCGCGACGCTCAAGGACCGCACCGACGGAGAGATTTACTACATCATCAAAAACGGCCATTCCGATATGCCGCCCGAAGGCCAGCGTATCAAGACCGAAGAAGGCTGGGACCTGGTGAACTACGTTCGCTCACTGGCGAAGCCGAAAGCCAGCACCGACCAGAAGCCGCAATAGCAGCGGCGAAGAGAACAAAGATCGAGGGGGCGCCCCATGTCTCGCTTCTTTTGCGAGACATGGGGATTTTTAGGTCTTGGAGCGCAGCTGATCGCGCTCCTTCTGCTCGAGAAGTGGATATCTTCGTCCCATTGGAAAGAAGTTTCTTCTGAAGATATTGGAAGTGCGCGTCACCCTGCCCTGCGATATCTCCCCGTCGACTCAGGTTCCTCGCCCGACCCCAGCAGCCCGATCACTCCACGCAAACTCTCCCACGCCGCCTCGTTCAGCGAAGGCTCCGAACTGACCAGGTCGCGGATCATATCCCACGCCGCCATGTTCAGCGCACCCTCTGGCGGAAGGCCCATTGCCAGTGACACGGCACACTGCGGACAAAAACAAATTCGCTGCGCTCCGGATTTCTGCCGCGGCTTCACCCCCACCGTCTGCGCAAACATGTAGACTGCCACCGACTTGTGCCCTGCCTCAATCTCACGCCTGCAGCGCAGGCAAAATATAGGTTGCACAGTTCCCTTCCTTACCCCCAGATGTGGCCGCCAAATCGCCCTTTTTACTGTCAGTCAGCGTCGCTCCCACTCGCAAGTATGAAGAAAGATTCCCGCGAACCCGCGTACGCGCGTCGCACCGCAGCCGGAACCGACCGTTGACATCCTCCCGGCCTTCCACTAACAATGGCGTTCCATTCACTCAAGGAGACGCGTCATGCATCGGCTGCTGCCTTTTTTCCTCCTCGTCGCTCTAGCCACCGCAGTCGTCGCACAAGATCGTACCAACGCGCGCTCTATGGTGATCTCTCCCTACGGCATCGTCGCTACCAGCCAGGTGCAAGCCTCGCAGGCTGGAGCCGAGATCCTCTCCCGCGGCGGCTCCGCAGCTGACGCGGCGATTGCCGCCAACGCCGTGCTTGGCGTGATGGAGCCCGACATGAACGGCATGGGCGGCGATCTCTTCGCGATCTACTGGGACGCCAAGACTGGCAAGCTCTACGGCCTCAACTCCAGCGGATGGGCTCCGAAAGCTCTCACCATCGCGCATATCAAAGCGATGGACGCCACCCAGATGCCGGCGACTGGAATCGACTCGGTCACCATCCCCGGCGCGGTCGAGGGCTGGAACAAACTGCACGAACGATTCGGCCGCTTGCCCTGGAAAGATCTCTTCGCTCCCGCAATTTTCTACGCGCAGAACGGATTCGCCGTGCCCGAGTTAATCAGCACAGATTGGGATGGCTCGACCGCAAAACTGAAGAGTGATCCCGAAACCGCACGCGTCTTCCTCATGAACGGCGAGGCACCGAAAATGGGCGAGGTCTTCAGGAATCCCGACGTCGCGAAAGCCCTTCGTATCCTCGCCGCTGAAGGCTCTCAGGCCTATTACTCCGGCGAGATCGCGAAGGCCATTCTCGCTACCGAGCGCGAACATAACGGCACCATGCAGGCGGACGACCTGAAAGATTTTTCCGCCGAGTGGGTCGACCCCATCTCAACCACCTATCGCGGATGGAAAGTCTACGAACTGCCTCCCAACGGCCAAGGCATGGCCGCGCTTGAAATGCTGAACATCATGGAGCAGTTCGAGCCTGCGAAATCCGGCCCGCTCAGCGTCGAGGAACTGCAGACGCGCATTGAAGCCATGAAGCTCGCCTACGCCGACCTCGCGCGCTACAACGCCGACCCGCGCTTCGCAAAAGTTCCAGTCGCTGGACTGATCTCCAAGGAATACGCCAAGCAGCGCGCACAACTCATCAATCCGCGGAAAGCCGACTGCGACACCGGGGCCGGCAATCCGCCGTCGAGTGACACCACCTACCTCACTGCGGTCGATCGCGACGGCAACATCGTCTCACTCATCCAGAGCAACTTCTCGAGCTTCGGATCGGGCATCACGGTCCGCGGCATGGGATTCGTCCTGCAGAATCGCGGCGCTTTATTCATGCTCGATCCGTCGAAGCCCGACGCCCTCGCTCCGCGCAAGCGTCCCTTTCACACCATCATTCCGGCATTCATGGAGCGCGGCGACGACCACATTGGATTCGGCATCATGGGCGGAGCCAACCAACCACTCGCACACGCACAATTCGTTTCCAACGTCGTCGACTACGGTATGAACCTGCAAGCCGCCATGGAAACGGCCCGCTTCACCGTGCGCAGCAACTTCAATATCGGCTGCAACATCCTGATCGAAGATCGTGTGCCCGCCGACGTTCGCGAGAAACTGACGAGCATGGGACATCAACTAGAAGTTCGCGGCGACTTCTCCATGTATATGGGACGCGGCCAGGCGATCGACCACAACACAAAATCAGGCCTGAACTTCGCCGCCTCCGACGCCCGCACCGACGGCTCCGCCGAACCAGAACTGCCGCCAGCCCTCACCCCGGCAGCTGCGCCTGTAAAGAAATAAAAATTAGGAAATCGTTCTCGTCGCAAGGAAAGCCTTTCTTTTCGTTGACGACTGCGAATTCTGTACGAAACCTTGTACGTCGACGCTGCATCACTAACTGTGACAAAAGCATCGAATGATGTAAGTGGTGCTTCTTGGGGCTTGGGCTAAGAACTGGAGGCTCCTATGAGGTCGAAATTATTTGGACCGCTTTTTTCCGTCGTCGCCGTTAGCATCTTCGCGCTCATGGTCAGCGTGAACTCTTTGCGGGCAGCTCCGCTTCAAGACCAATCCCAACAAGATCAGTCCCAAGACCAAGCTCCCCCGCCTGACCAGGGGGAAGCTCCGGCCCCGCCACGGCCAGAGTCTGCCACTTTGACTCCGCAGCAGTTACAGCAACTGGTGGCGCCAATTGCGCTGTATCCCGATGCTCTGGTAGCGCAGATCCTCGCCGCATCGGCCTATCCCACGCAGATCGTCGAGGCGGAACGATTCCTCCAGGAAAATCCAGATCTCAACGGCAAAGATTTGGGCGACGCGGTGGATAAGCAAGACTGGGACCCAAGCGTCAAAGCGCTAACGCAGTTTCCCTCAGTGCTGGCGAATCTCGACAAGAATCTTTCCTGGACTTCCGAACTCGGCGACGCCAATTACAATCAGCAATCCGATGTAATGGACGCGATCCAGTTCATGCGTAAAAAGGCGCAAGATGCCGGAAATCTGAAGAGCACTCCGCAGCAGACCGTAACGGACCAGGGGGACCAGGTCGACATTCAGTCCGCTGATCCCGATGTCGTTTATGTCCCGGAATACAATCCCCTATTTGTCTACGGCTATCCTGTCGGACTCTGGCCGGGATTCTATCCGTGGTGGGGTGTCGGTGGTCCTTACATTTCTTTCGGCGTCGGATTTGGCATTAGCCCGTTCTTCGGGTTCGGCTGGGGTTGGCATGGTTGGGGATTCGATTGGTATCACCGTGGCCTGATCTACGGAGGCCATCCCTACGCCTTCCACAGCCGCGCGTTCTATGACCGGAACGCTTACTTCCGCGGAAATTTCCGAGGCTACGCGCCCTACGGTCGTGGGGATCGCGCCGCGCGTGGGTTCGCCGCCCCCGGCCGTGCGGGCGGATTCGGTGACCGCGGCCACCCCGGAACGCGCTCCGGCGCCTTCAGCGGACAGAGCCGCGGCGGCGAAGCGCGAGGCTATTCCTCGCGCGGCAGATCCAGCTTCGGCGGCGGTGGTTTCCACGGAGGCGGGGGACACGCAGCGGGCGGCCATGGCGGCGGACGCCACTAACCGCTTTGACCGGCTGCCGAAAATTCATATCAAAACTGGGAACGTCGCCGGAAAGGAATTGAAGATCATGACATCGGAACGAAGCCGTTTAAGAAGACACCACGGAATCGCCAACCGCCTAGTCAGTATCGCCGCGGTCACGACGCTGGGACTTTTTTCGAGTCTGGCAATCCGGCAATCGCCCGCACAATCGGCTGCATCGTCCGAGCAGAAAGCGGTGAGCCCAAAATCCTCCGCGCCTCAGTCCGGGCAACAGAAATTCTCCTCAGCGGTCGAAGCCACGCAGGCTCTGGTTACCGCAGTTCAGAAAGACGACCAGACCGCGCTGTTGAAGATTCTTGGAGCGAATGCCGAGGACATCGTCTCATCTGGCGACGCTGCCGAAGACAAGAATGATCGCGATCAGTTCGCGCAGAAATATCAGCAGATGCATCGCCTCGTCACCGAGCCCGACGGTACCACCACCCTCTACATCGGCGCGGAGAACTGGCCTACACCTATCCCTCTCGTACACAAAGGCAGCGAGTGGTATTTCGACACGGCAGCCGGCAAGCAAGAGATTCTCTATCGCAGAGTTGGGAAGAACGAAATGAGCGCAATCCAGGTTTGCCGCGAACTGGTTGATGCTGAAAAAGAATATTACGGCCAGCCCCACGACGGCGACCAGGCCTCTCAGTATGCACAGAAGCTCTTTAGCGATCCCGGCAAGCATAACGGGCTCTACTGGGAAGCTTCCTCGGGAGGAAGTGCGAGTCCCATTGGCCCGCTCCTCGCTCAGGCGGAGGCCGCCAGCCATGATCACCAACCTTTTCAGGGTTATTATTTCCAGCTTCTAAAGGGCGAGAGGGTCGGGCAAGGCGAGCGGAGTTATGTTGTCGACGGAAAAATGACGCGCGGCTTCGCCTTCATCGCCTACCCGGCGGAGTACCGCTCTTCGGGAGTGATGACTTTCCTCGTGAATCAAGACGGAGTCGTCTACGAGAAAGATCTCGGTCCGCGAACCGCCCAGATCGCGAAGACGCTGACCCGATACAACCGCGACGCAACCTGGCGCAAGACGGATTGACGGCGTTGCGCCTGAGGATTGGCGTACCGGGCATCCGCTTGACAAATAGCTCCCATCGCTTCTACAATTAGCACTCGATAGGCTTAACTGCTAACAGCATAGCCTAAGCCAACTAAATCATAGGTTTACGCGAATCAACGAATTAGGCCAATCTCTAACTAACTTGAAAGGAGTTTCAAACCATGGCGAAATTTTCACCACTCCATGACCGCATTCTGGTCCGTCGCGTGGAAGAAGCCTCGACCACTCGTGGCGGCATCATTATCCCCGACTCGGCCAAAGACAAGCCGCAGGAGGGCGAAGTCATCTCCACCGGCAAAGGCCGCACCAACGATGAAGGCAAGACCTTCCCTCTGGCAGTTCACGAAGGCGACCGCATCCTGTTCGGCAAGTATTCCGGCACCGAAATCAAGATTGATGGCGAAGAGTTCATCATCATGAAAGAAGATGAAGTTCTCGGCGTTCTCACCGGCGCCGCCACCCCGTCGAAGAAAGAACTCGCCGGGAGCAAGAAATAACGATGCACTGTCATCCTGAGCGCGTTCTTTGCGCGAAGGATCCGTGCAGTTCGCGGTTTAGCCAAGAGCCAAAAGCCAAGAGCTAAGAGCCGCCAAAGAAATCGCAGGTCATCCTGCACAGCAACTATCGAAGGAGATAACAATGGCAAAACACATCGTTCACGGAGAAGAATCCCGACAGGCGATCCTCCGCGGCGTCAACCTTCTGGCCGATGCCGTGAAGGTCACACTCGGCCCCAAGGGCCGCAACGTAGTCATCGAGAAGAAATTCGGTTCGCCGACCATCACTAAAGACGGCGTCACCGTGGCAAAGGAAATCGAACTGAAGGACGGCCTGGAGAACATGGGCGCCCAGATGGTTCGTGAAGTCGCTTCCAAGACTTCCGACGTCGCCGGCGACGGCACCACCACCGCCACCGTCCTCGCCCAGGCTATCTTCCGCGAAGGCGTCAAGACCGTCGCTGCCGGTGCCAATCCAATGGCCCTGAAGCGCGGCATCGAGAAGGCCGTTCAGATCATCGCCGGCAAGCTCGACAAAGAAGGCAATCGCATCAATGGCGAACTCGACAAGCTGTCGAAGCCCGTCAACAATGACAGCATGATCGCGCAGGTCGGTACCATCTCCGCCAACAACGACGAGACCATCGGCAAGATCATTGCCGAAGCGATGAAGAAGGTCGGCAAAGACGGCGTCATCACCGTTGAAGAGTCGAAGACTCTCGAGACTCAACTCGAAGTTGTCGAGGGAATGCAGTTTGATCGTGGATATCTCTCGCCCTACTTCGTCACCGATCCCGAGCGCATGGAAGTCGCCATCGAGAACGCCTACATCCTGATCAACGAAAAGAAGATCAGCTCGATGAAAGACCTGCTCCCGCTGCTCGAGCAGATTGCCAAGTCCGGCAAGCCGCTGCTCATCATCGCAGAGGACGTGGAAGGCGAAGCGCTCGCTACGCTCGTCGTCAACAAGCTGCGTGGCACGCTGCAAGTCGCGGCCGTCAAGGCTCCTGGCTTCGGCGATCGTCGCAAGGCGATGCTGCAGGATATCGCGATCCTGACCGGCGGCAAGGCCATCACCGAAGATCTCGGCATCAAGCTCGAGAACGTTCAGATCTCCGACCTCGGCCAGGCCAAGAAGATCACCATCGACAAGGACAACACGACCGTCGTCGAAGGCAAAGGCAAGCACGCTGAGATCGAAGGCCGCGTGAAAGAAATTCGCAGCCAGATCGACAAGACCACCAGCGACTACGACCGCGAGAAGCTGCAGGAGCGGTTGGCGAAGTTGGTCGGTGGCGTAGCCGTCATCAAAGTCGGCGCCGCAACCGAAACCGAAATGAAGGAAAAGAAAGCCCGTGTGGAAGACGCAATGCACGCCACCCGCGCAGCCGTGGAAGAAGGCATTGTCCCGGGCGGCGGAGTCGCTCTGGCGCGTTGCGCAGCAGCGCTCGACAAGGTGAAGGCCGAAGGCGATGAGCAGATCGGCATCAACATCGTGAAGCGCGCCATCACCGAGCCCCTGCGCATGATCGCCGAGAACGCCGGCGAAGAAGGCGCAGTAATCCTCGGCAAGGTACTCGACTCCAAGGAGACGAACTTCGGCTTCAATGCCTTCTCCAACGAGTACGAGGATCTGGTCAAGGCTGGCGTGCTCGATCCCACAAAGGTCGTGCGCACCGCCCTGCAGAATGCCGGATCGATTGCCAGCTTGATGCTGACGACCGAAGCCCTGATCGCGGAGATTCCTGAAAAGAAGGAAGCTCCCGCGCCCGGTGGACACGGCGGCGGCGGCATGGGCGACATGTACTAAAAGCAGCTTCTAGCTACTAGCTCTTAGCTTCTAGCTTGAATCGAAGCCCCGCTCGCAAGAGCGGGGCTTTTGCTTGCCATGGGAAAGGTCCCTGTGGGGCAGCCGCCCACCGCGATCGGAGAGACGAACCGGGGAACGATCCTCAGCGGGCCGGTGTCCAAACTACAGGTCAGACGTGTGTTCGCTGAGAAGCCCGAGGGCGCGATGCTACGCTTGGCGCAAGGCGCCACGTCCAACACTACGACCGCCTAGATTGTTGTTATGACAAGCTCCAACGCGCTGGGAGTTTCCGACCCCAGGCCACATCCGAAATGGCTGCCGCAGTTCGGCGGCCTCTTTGTCAGTGGAGTGGTCGCCGCGTTCGTGTGCCGCCTGCCAGTTCTCCACACGCTGTCGTGGGGAGAAATCCTTGGCACGGCGCTGTCCAATATCCTCGAAGTACTCTTCGCTTGTGCCGTCACAGTGTGGGCTCTCTGCGAACTGCGGGCGGACGCGACTCGTCTCTACTCGCATCGGCTCGTGCTGCGCACATCTCTCGATGCACTCTGGCTGGTTCCGCTCATCCTTCTTCTTCGCGAGAACTCAGCCTGGGCTGTCGTAACCGCTGCCGTATTTGTCGCGAGCTGCGTGAAATCGTTTTGCTGGCTGCAAAGCTGGGACGATTCGATGCGCAGCGAGTCACTCTCGGGCGATTCGTTCGAGGGCGCAACCATCACGCTCACCGAACTGCCCAGCCGGTTCTGGCGGCATCTCTGGTCGTTCGGAGCCGCAATCTGCGCTCAAACGGCAGCCTTGGCGATGTTTGGGGGATATCCTGTCACAGCCTCGCTGCTTGCGGGTGCAAGTTCTGCCGTGTGGACTCGGTCCTTCATTCGCGAAGGGCCACCGGCCCCACAATCATCTTCTCCGTCATCGCGCGCCTTGTTCTTCGCAATGCTGGCGCTTGTTTTCACCCTCGGCGGCCTGATGCAATATTTACCCCGCAGTTCCGGGATGCATGGCTTCGGGATTCCATCGTGGTATCAGGCGCACCGCGGACCTTCCCCGAGCGGCAGGCACGGATCGTCGCACAGGGAAAAAAGGTCCGAAGGTTCCGCCGTGCCCACCAGTGAGGGCGACCCCGGCGTCATTCTCCTGCCCGCCAAGATGATCCGTACACAGTTGGTCGCCCCGGCACCCGCCATTGCAGACAGCGTACTGACGAGCCACAGGGCTGCGATTCCCTTGGTGATTCCGTTCGACGGCGTTTATTGGTTCTTCAAGTGGCCAGACGTGCGGCCGCCCCGCTCATCGCGCGAGGCGCACGGGAGTCCCGAGGTGCTCGACATTCGATCGACCGACCGGCGTCCACTGTCGATGGAAGCGCACGAAAATCTAGGCAGCTTGATCGACCTGGATTGCTGCAGCCGAATCCAGATCGCAATTCGGAACGCCGACCGTTACCCTGAAACGGTTTCCCTGGAGTTAGTTCTCATTGACAGCAGCCAGCGTGGAAAGCCTTCGCAGTCACTTGGAAGGATGTGGGTCAAATCAACGTCGCCCTGGAAAATTCCCGACGAGCACTCTCCCACACTCGAAACGTTGAACTACGGCATACCAGCGAAAACATCTCTCCGCCGCTTTGACGAAGTGATGATCGTGTTCCGACTCGACGCATCCCGCGCCGACACCGGACCCAGAATCGCAATCGACCGCCTCGTACTGGTGCCTCGCGGGTTGTGTGGGTTCTCCGCAAGGATCTCGCCACCGGCCCTACGAAGATTTGTTCCGAGTTGAGGGCCGAGACTATTTTTTCAGGATGGGACTGTAACCGTCGCTGACGAGCCGAGTGCGCATGCCTTCCGCGTCCTTAATATCTGAGAATGGTCCGACCTGCACGCGAAAAAGCTTATCGGCCGTCTGCGATGCCACAAAGGCGGGATAGTCTTTCTTCTTGAGCGCGTCGACCAACGAGTCGGCATCTTCCTGCTTGCTCACCGCGGCCACTTGTACGAAGTAGCCCGACGTAGGCAGGGTCGTAACCGGGTCGGGCCCGCTGGCCGCACTCCCCTGCGCAGGGTTGGTGGTGCTAGTCGTCGGCGCAGAGGCAGTTTCGGTTTTCGAGTCCGTTGCCGGCGTCAGCTGAGGATTCGCATCTTTCTGCTCTACTGCCTTGTAGAAGCTCATGGGCGGCGTGGGCGCGGCGCCGCCTTTGCTTGTATTCGAAGACGTCTGCGGCAGAACCGCGGCGCTGCTCGCGGCGAGCGCGGGCTCCGACTTCCGCCCCAGCGAATATCCGAGCGCGAAGAACAGCGCGCAAATGCCCACCAGGCCGAAGAACAGCACCAGCAGCTTTCCCGTGCCCAGCGTAATTTCCGTATCTTCTGACGAAGCCATAGTTTTACTCCGATTTTGACGCGTAATCGGACAACTCATCGCCGTCGCCCTGAAGCGCCGGCATCCCCTGCGTCCCTACTCTTCTAAGCGGCTTTCCCCGATGCATCTCCGGCCGGCTTCCCGAGTAAGTTCTGTAGTCCTGAAAAGAAATCCACCGGCACGGGGAAGATCACCGTCGTATTCTTCTCCACGCCGATCTCAGTGAGCGTCTGCAAATACCGCAACTGCACGCTTACGGGCTCGGTGGCCAGAAGGTGGGCGGCATCGACCAGCCGCTGCGCCGCCGAGAATTCGCCCTCGGCGTGAATAATCTTCGACCGCTTCTCGCGCTCAGCCTCGGCCTGCTTCGCCATCGCGCGCAGCATCGACTCCGGCATGTCGACCTGTTTCACCTCGACATTGGTGACTTTTACTCCCCAGGGCGAGGTATGCGTGTCGAGAATGCTCTGCAGTCGCAGGTTGATCTTCTCCCGATGCGAGAGCAGTTCATCGAGTTCCTGCTCACCCAGCACCGACCGCAGCGTAGTCTGTGCAAACTGCGAAGTCTGGTAGACGTAGTTCGATACTTCCACCACCGCTTTGTTCGGATCGATGACGCGCAGGAAAATAACGGCATTCACCTTCAACGTCACGTTGTCGCGAGTGATGATGTCCTGCGGCGGCACTTCCAGCGCCTCCTGCCGCAGCGACACGCGCACGATCCGGTCAACGGGCGCGAACACAAAAACGACGCCAGGCCCCTTCGCCGTGGACAGCAGCCGTCCTAGCCGGAAAATTACTCCGCGCTCGTACTCCGCAAGAATTTTGATAGAGCTGAGGAGGTAGATGATGACGATAACGACAATGACAGTACCGACTCCTCCAAGCGTTTCAAACATGGGTGCCTCCGCACAGGAAACGCTACAGGCGCTCCTACCGCGGATTGTATAGCAGCCGGAAGGAGCCGGTGCGTAAATCGCGTGCAGCGGCGTTGCTTGGCTTGATACTGCGACGCCGCGTCAACTCAGGTCAGGATCGATCCCCTGGTCCATGTATATCCAAAGCACTCGCGCCACCCACGTCAGAACGGGAGCCAGCGGCAGGAACAGCAGCATCCCGGCGACGGTGCTCTTCATCAAGGGCCATCGAAAGAATTCCCACACCAGGGCCGCGAGCACCGCAATCGCGCCCACGCCCAGTCCGTATCCGATGTACATGGCGCCGAGGAAGTAGCCGTCCTCGCGCTCAAACTTCAGCCCGCACGCCGGACACCGCTCATACATTCCTGGAAACAGCCACACTGATCGCCGGAAGATTTTCCCCGTGCGGCATCGCGGACAAAGCGCGCTAAGGATCCCCCGCACCGCAGACACATCAGCCCGCTGCATGCACGAAGTCTACCAGCCGTGGAGTAGTCGGATGATTGGCTGGCGAAGGAGGAGGTGCAAGCAGGAGACGGAAATCCAAGCACCGGAGGTGCGCTCCAAATTAGCCCGATGTTTCCACCACCGGGCAAGAGAACCAGAATCGAGCCGCGTGCCGTAGGCACGACTGAGATACCACTGCGAATCCCGCGCGACGGAAACCCCGAGCCCGTCCTACGAAGTCGCCTTCGCCACCTGAATCCGCGCCGGATCCACCGCGATGTCCCGCTGAATCTCCATCTCGATCGACGTCCCCACCTCGAGCCTTAATTCCGGACCATGCTTCAGCAGCGCCCAAGCAACTCCGCCCGCCAATCCGGCAAGACCGCCGTAACGCGCGCCGTTCAAGCCCCCCGCGGCCAGGCCACCGATACTGCCCACGGTGCCGGCAACGGCGGCATCCTTCGCCGCGTCCTCGATCCTCTTGCCCGTATCTTTGTCCTGCTCGATCGTTCCTTCCTTATCTTTCACGCCCTTGTCGTCCGCGCCGGGAGTATTCTCGACCGACGCCGGCAGCATGATCGTATATCCACTCGGATAAATCAGCGTCGTAAAGTGGATCAACATCGACGCCCGCTTCGAAGCACGCCCCGCATGCTCCGTGTGCGAAATCTTTCCCTGGACGTAAGTCCCCGCCGGCACGAGGATCCGGTCGTTTAGCACAAACGGAAACACCGTCTGCGCATAAACAGCGTCGCCCTCCCGCGCGTTCTTGGTGGAAATCGCTTGCGCCAGCGTCAGCGGAATCCTGGCGCCCGCAGGGATCACCACAGCATTGGGATTCGCCGGCGCGGCCGGATGCTCGGTCTGCGCACTTGCGGCCGCCGCGACGGTGGCGTTTGCCTGCGGTGCCGCCACAGCGGCGGGCTGTGCTGCCTGATCCGATCCACCCGGCGCCGAAGCCTCAGGCTTAGCCGATCCCGCCGCCTGCCCGAATGCCATCCCCGAAACCAGCAACAGTGTCCAAAGTCCGCGCATTCGCACCTCCCCGGGGCCACGCGCCCCGTCCTGATCCGTTCAAGCTTACTACGGCTTAGCCGCTAGGATGCATGCTTTGAAATGGGAGTTACCTCGTGGTACTTTTGCCTCGTGTTCAAGAGGCTCACCGACGCGGAGAGAAATACTATCCTGAGAGCCAATCGGCTCCAGACGAAGGAGCTGGGGAGATCTCGGTTTGTCCGCAGGCAGATTCTGTTCTGCCTTCTGTTCTGGTTGACCCTGATGCCGGTACTTGACTGGCTCACTGATCGTGGCCCTTACTCGTCTCTGCGCTCCGACATATTCATAGACCTCGCTGTCCTACCCATTTTCTTGCTAGGCGGCTATCTGGAGGGACGCTGGAAGTGGGCCGGCCTCGAAAAAGAGTAGGAGAATAGCCTTCTACGCTGCGCCTTACTTATAAATCAAATACTTCTCCCGAATCTTCTCAAACTTCTCCAACCCATCCTGCCAATCCTGCGCAATCCTTCGCGGATCCTGCCCCGCGACGATCGCGTCATACACACTCTGACTTACCAGCAACTCCTGTATGCGCTCGATCTTGAAGTTCACGGCGTAGAGCTTGTGTAGAGCCGACGCCAGTTCGATCCCCAACTCTGGCGCGTCGAAGCCATTGCGATCCGTCACGACGAGGTTGATCCCTTCACACTTTTGCCCGCTATACACCGCCGCCGTCGGCGTAAAAGTCACGGGCACAAACCGCACCCCAGCGATGCCCCGCGCGTTCATGTAAGCCGCAAGTTCCTTGCCCTTGATCCAGGGCGCACCCACCAGTTCGAATGGAGTATCCGTCCCGCGCCCCACCGAAACATTCGCGCCCTCGATCAGCGCCACGCCCGGATACAGCGCCACCTCCGTCACACTGCGCAAATTCGGCGACGGATTCACCCACGTCAGCCCGGTCGAATCGAACCAGTCCCCGCGCTGCCACCCCTCCATCGGCACCACGGTCAGCTTCGCATTAATCCCGCGCTCGGCGTTAAACATCTTCGCCAACTCGCCGATCGTCATTCCCTGCCGCACCGGCACAGTCCAGTAATTGTTGAAATTCTCTTTCCCCGCGTCTGACACCGGACCCTGCACAAACGATCCCGTCGCCGGATCAGGCCGGTCCAGCACGATCAACTCCACCCCAGCCTGCGCCGCCGCCTCAAGAAAATATCCCAGCGTAGTCTCGTAGGTATAAAAGCGCGCGCCCGCATCCTGAATGTCGAACACCACGGCGTCCAGCGTCTTCAGCACATCCTGCGACGGCCTTCGCGCAGCGTCGGTTCCGCCATACACGGCATACACAGGGATTCCCGTTGCAGCATCTGTCGTGTTTCCCATGTGTATCGTGTCGAGTTCTCCCGTGGCGCCGTGTTCGGGACTGAAGATCGCCTCCAGCGACACTCCCGGCGCCTGAGCGAGAACATCAATCGTCCGCGCACCCGAAGCGTCAATCCCCGTCTGATTCGTCACCAGCCCGATCCGCTTCCTCTTGTCGGGAGGCTGTCCCTCAGCGGGTTTCAGCAAGTCGAACCCGTGCTCCTCGAGCACATCAATGCCGGTCTTCACCGACCCATTGCGGCTGTTCATGCGCCGTGCCGCGCTCCACGCCTCGTTGTAGCCAGTAATGCTTTTCCACCGCAGCGCGTCCTTCTCACTGGTCGTCAGATTCAAAGCCGCCGCGACTTCCGTCGCCACCTTCGTGCGCAGCCCGATGGCATTGCCGCCGCGCGGATGCACCGCATTCGTCAGCAGAATGATGTACGTCTGCGTCGTCGGGTCGATCCACACCGACGTCCCCGTAAATCCCGTATGTCCAAACGATCCCACCGGCAGCAGATCGCCGCGATTCGACGAAAACGGAGAATCAATATCCCATCCAAACCCGCGCAGCACGGGCGCCGACGGAGGCTGCTCCGGCGTCGTCATTTTCTCGACAGCGACCGGCGACAAAATTCCTCCACCACCATTCAGTAGCGTCTGCGCAAACTTCGCGAGGTCATCGGCCGTAGAAAATAGCCCGGCATGCCCGGCCACGCCGCCCATCCGCCGCGCCGTCGGATCGTGCACCACTCCGCGCAGCATCTTGTTGTTCTCGTCGTACTGCGTGGGCGCGATCTTCGACCGCCACAACGCCGGAGGCACATAGCGCGTGTGCAACATCTTCAGCGGCGCAAAAATATGTTTCGTCGCATAAGCGTCGAGCGTTTCTCCGGAAACTTTTTCGACCAACGCCCCCAGCGTAATGAAATTGATGTCGCTGTAGACGAACCCCGACCCCGGCGTCGTCTCAGGAGGCATAACAAACGCCAGTTGATACGCGGTGTCCTTGCCCTCCCACGGCGTGGTCAAATCCAGATCCGGTGCGAGTCCCGAATAGTGCGTCAATAATTGACGCACCGTAATATCGTCCTTCCCGTTCTGCGCAAACTCCGGCAGATACTTCGCCACCGGATCATTCATCCGCACCTTGCCCAGTTCGACAAGCTGCATCATCGCGGTAGTGGTCGCAATCACTTTGGTCAGCGACGCCAGATCGAAAATTGTGTCCACCGTCATCGGCTCGTGCCGCGGCTCCAGCGCCCGCTCTCCATACGCCTTCCGATAGACAACGGCTCCGTTGTGTCCCACCACGAGCACGGCGCCAGGGACATTTCCGTCGTCAATCGCCTGCCGAATAATCGAATCAACGGCGCCCAGCCGCACCGCCGGAGTTCCGTCCGAAGAAGGTTTCTTTGAGGTCGCTTGCCGAGGGACAGGCTTTTCTGCCTGCGGACTCTGACTAACCCCGGACGCCGCGCCTGCCTCCGCAAAAAGTGGAAGGCTGACCAATGCCATAACAAGTGAAACGACGGTCGCCCCGCACTTTCGCCAATGTCGCGAAAGAACAGTCACCTGCCCCGAGTTGAAAATGAAGGAGAAGATGTCCTGACTCTACACAACTGAAGCCCGCCGACTCAAGAACCGGGAGTAACCAATGATGAGCCTGCCCTGGCAGTTATGTTCCCGAGAGCGCGACCCGCGTGGTGCGCAATCGTCTGCGCCTTCTCCAATAAAGCACGAGACAGACAAGCGCCAGCACAGCAGCCGCCGCGAAATACAAAATATGTGATGCGATCCAGAGCATGGTCTGCACTCGTTGCCGAAACCCGCGGACCTTCTCTACCGTTGCAGACGACAGCGTGACCGGCTGTGTCCAATCCAAGGTCTTCAAGCGCGGCAAGAATCCCTGCCGCACACATCCTTCGAGGCTGTAGACGCCCACCTCGTGCGAGAAGTGGCTCGCGACAATCAGATCGCGCGAAAACTCGTCCCAGTTGAGCGGTCCGAATCTCGCATCCAGCTCGCCGCTTCCTGCGGTCGCGGTGCTGCCGACCGCGATCGTGTGCGCGTCCGGTCCATATCCCCACACCAAAGCCGCGTCCAGCGCATGATTGAAGCTGCTGTAGACCATCAAAACCTCGTCGTCACTGCGCACGTCGACCACTCCAAACAGCCGCTCCAGAACTGTGGAATGCGCTCGACGCTCATCCGCCAGAAACAGCAACTGGTAAGTCTGTACCGTGTATCCCCGCGACTGCATTTGCCGGATCAACGCTGCATAGGCCGTCCGTGCCTGCAAAACTCGCTTCCCGTCAAACGCCCGACCGATCAGAGTCCGCACCAGTCGCCACTTCCGCCCTTGTTGAATCGTCGTCCAATCCCCCAGCGATGGCTCTATGTCGAGGCCGATCCCTGCCCACCGCAAGCCGTTCTCCGCGGTCCATTTCTCGAACTCCGCAAAGCGTGCGGCCGTGGCTGCTTCATTGTCCGCATTCAGGTAGTATCCTTGCTCTTTCGGCAGCGTTATCCACGCGACGACCGGAATTCCAGCTTCGTTCAATCGCCGGATCACCTGCGCACGCTGCGAACTCAGGTCCATCAGGGCGAGAGAAATGCCTGCATTCAAATCCTTCAAGTCTGCAAGCACCGCCGCATCCGCAAACAGCGCCTGCAGTTTGTCTGCATCCAGTTCACAGGCAAACATCAACTGCGGGCGGGTCCCCTGCACCTTGATCTCCGCCGCCTCGCTCGCTGCGGCAAGGTCTCGTCCCGAGCCGGCGATCAAGCATCCAGCTAGCAGCGCCGCGCATAGAAACAAAGTTCGCATTCGATCCCACAGAACGGGGCAAGCCATCAAAGCAACTCTCGCTTCGCAGCACTTGATGCCGCGCTTTACCCCTCACTTCTGACTCTGTTATAACCCCGACAGATCGCGAATTCACATCAAGGTTGACCATCCTGACCGTTTCAGCACAATTGACCCGCGACCTCGAACACCAGGACAAAACGTTTGCCTCGGCATTCTCCATCATGCGCGAGTCGATCGCACAGGGCGCCTTCCCCGCCGCCTCAATCGCCGTCACGCACCAAGGACGTCTGATCGCGCTCAGGGCCCTCGGCCGCTTCACCTATGAAGCGGATGCCTCATCCTTCTCGGGCTTGCGAGAGGATGGAAATCTTGATCTAGAAGTTACTTCGGCAACGCTTTTTGACCTCGCCTCCCTCACCAAACCCATCGCCACGACCACCATGGCCGCAATCCTCTACGAACGCGGCCTGCTGGAACTCGACTCGCCGGTGGTCGGCATCCTGCCTGAATTTCTCGCGGACGACTGCCATGAACTCGATCCTCGCCGCCACGAAGTGACATTCCGCATGCTGCTTGCGCATTCCTCAGGCTTGCCCGCCTACGAGAAACTTTTTCTCAGCGCGCATTCGCGCAATGAACTGCTCCTGGCTGCTCTCACCACCGCGCTCTCCGCCGATCCCGCCACGCGCGTCGAATACAGCGACATCGGATTCATCGTTCTAGGCGCAGCCCTCGAGCGGATCGCCGAGGAACCGCTCGACGCCTTCTGCCAACGCGAAATCTTCGGCCCGCTAGCCATGACGCATACGACATTCAATCCGCCCGCAGACCTCCGCCAACAAATCCCCCCCACCGCTGACGAACGAGACAGCAGTCGCGATGCATGTGGCGCGGGCGCCCCCGCCCGCGAAACGCCCGAAGCATCCGCACACTCAAACAAACGCAGCACCTTTCGTCACAAGATAATCCAAGGTGAAGTACAGGACGAAAACGCCAGCATCATGGGCGGAGTCGCAGGCCACGCCGGCCTTTTCTCCACCGCTGAAGATTTAGCAATCTTCGCGCACGCGATGCTCCAATGTGGCGCGGGTGCCCCCGCCCGCGAAGTGCCGACACCAATATCGAAACAAAGCGCGGGCGGTACGCCAGACCATCCCATCCTCCGTCCCGAGACCGTAGCCCTCTTCACCCGCCGAGAACCCGTGCCCCCGGCCACTTCCCGCGCCCTCGGCTGGGACACTCCCTCCGCCCCCTCGCAATCCGGAAAGTATTTTGGCCCAAACTCCTACGGCCACCTCGGCTATACCGGCACTTCTCTGTGGATCGATCCCGACCGTGAACTTTCGATCGCTCTCCTCACCAACCGCACCTGGCCTGACTGCTCGAATCAGGCCATCAAGCAAATCCGTCCCCGCTTGCACGACGCAATCGTTGAAGCCTTGCCGAAAACTTAATACCCGAGTCGCCAGTCCACTCCCTATCAGCGGCACGCTAAGATAAACTGCTAGTTCCGCTGCGACCACAAAGCGCGATTCATACGAAGCTCCTGATGTTTCCTTCGTGTACCTTCGTGGCCTTCGTGGTTAACGGTTTTGCAAAACGAATAAGACCCGAAAGGCGCGCGACTTGACCCGAGTTCGTAAAGGCAGTTCTGACCTGCGAATCCTATGCACGGAGCAATCCAACCCCGCGGCCACCGATCTCGACCGCATGTCTTCGCTCGAAATCGTCCGCCTCATCAACGACGAAGACGCCACCGTCGCGCCAGCCGTCCGCCGCGCCCTGCCGCAGATCGCCCGCGCCATCGACGTTGTAGCCGCCGCGCTCCGCGCCGGCGGACGCCTCATCTACGTTGGCGCCGGAACCAGCGGCCGCCTCGGCGCTCTTGACGCCTCCGAGATTCCACCGACATTCAACACCGATCCCCGCACCGTTCAGTACATTATGGCCGGAGGCGCCAAGGCTCTTGGCTCCTCCACCGAAGCCAGCGAAGACGACACGCGACTGGCAGTCGCCGAGATAAAAAAGCGCAAGCCCGGCAAGCACGACGTAGTCCTCGGCATCGCCTCCAGCGGACGCACTCCCTTCACCATCGCCACCATTGAATACGCCCGCCGCCGCGGCGCCCACACCATCGCCCTCACCTGCAATCGCGACTCTCCCCTCGAACGCGCCGCCGATTTCGCCATCGTCACCGAGGTCGGCCCCGAAGTTCTCGCCGGATCATCGCGCATGAAAGCGGGCACCGCCCACAAAATGGTTCTCAACATGATCTCCACCGGCGCCATGACGCGCATCGGCTACGTCTACGGCGACCTAATGGTGAATGTGTGGACGAAGAATGAGAAGTTGATCCAGCGCGCCATCCGCATCGTCGAGCAAGCCACCGGCGCCGATCACGAGACTGCCAGCCAAGCTCTGAAGAGCAGCGGCAACCGAACTCCAGTCGCGGTCGTGATGCTAGCCGCGAACGTGCCCCGATCCCAAGCCGCAGCCGCCCTGAAGAAATCCAAAGGCCACGTGCGCGAAGCGATCGCAATCGCGAAATCCTGGAGCCTTTGATTTCCCCCTGTGAAACCCCGTGTCCCCAGTGGTGAGAAGGTTTTATCGATCAGCTACTGCACCACAACCGTGACCGTCTTTCGAACCCGCCCAAACGCGTTGGTCCCATACAGAGTGTAGGTCGTGGTCGCGTCCGGACTCACAACCGTAGATGTTCCCCGCAACGCTCCCCTCGAGGGCGACACCACAAGATAAGACGCGCCCGTAACCTTCCAACTCAACGTCACCGGCTGGCCCGCTGAAATGTTGCTCGGATTCGCCGTAAAACTGCTGATCACCGGCACCTGGCCCGTCGGCACATTGTCCGGGGTATACAGCGGATTAATCTCAATCACCTCAAACTCCGAAGCCGGAACCTGCTTCAGCGTCCCAAGGTCATCGTTGTTCCAGCGATTATCCGGATCGCCGCTGATGTACATCGAACTTCCGTTGTCCGCCATGATCATGCCGTACTTCTTCAGCGCTGCCAGCACGACCTGAGCCTGCGGTGGAAACGAAGAGATGTCGAAGGAAGCCTTCAACCGCATCCGCATCCCCATCGGAGCGGCGTCCGCGTTCGACGAATTGCCCGCCCAATGCGAGGCTGGCGGCGTGAACGCCGTCTTGCTGTTCTGCAGCGTGAACCGCAGCGCGTGCTTGATTTCGCCGGCCGCGACTTCATCGTAGCGAGCTAGCCCTGCGAAAACCGGCAGCCCCGCAGCGTCCGCCGACGTCCACGTATACGGTCTCTGCTCGTCATGGAGCAGATCCCACACCGCCGCTGACGCCGCCTTCCAGTTTCCATCGCTCTGCCGGTATGCGCCGTACAGTTCATAAAGCCAGCAAGTCCCGCGATCGATCACGAACACATGCCGGTCGCCGTTGCCCGGATTCGGGTAGCCTTCGATCAGCGCCGTTTTCGGCACAGGCATCGGCCCCGGATCGCTCTCCGAACCGTAAGCCGTGAACGTGATGTTCGCAAACGTAGCGCCACCACCAACGACCAGATACGGAATCCCAATGCTCTGCCCGTTATACAATCCCGCGCCAAAGTCGGGATGCAACGGCGTCGACGCGCCAATGAAATTGATAATCGCCGTCGAGTTCGGATCGACCGGAGCACTCGAAATGTCTTGATTCCACGCGCTGTCCGCGGGAAACGGAATAAATCCGTTCAGACTCGCGCCTTGCCCAAGGCTGATTCCACTGCAACCCTGGCCATGCGCAGGAAGAAACGAAGAAAGACAAATCACGAAGGCTGCAATCAGAAATTGAAGGCGTTGCATGCTGGACTCCTAAAGGAAGGAATTACGTTAAGCCAGCCTAGCACGCTCCCGCCGTCTCCAGCCTCCGTTCTCACCACGCTTGCAACTCAGAAGGACATATGAAGAGTGCCTGAGTGCCCTCTAAGCTTTCCGTGGGGAAAACTAAGCTCACTTCTCCGGTTCCCCCTGTGATCCCCCGTGCCCCCTGTGGTGAGAAGTCCTTGTCAACAAACGGCGTCTGCCCGAGACTCATGGTTGAGGAAATGAAATGCCAACCATCCAGAATCGAATCTTCCCTTTGGTCGTTGTAGCGGCATTCGCGTTCGTGCAACCGGTCTCTGCTCAAACTCATGTCAGTGAACAAGCTGACTTCAGCGCTGAAGACGCCGGCGTGAGGACCCCGGTTCCAGTCCCCGCGGACGTTATGGACACGCTCCGAAGCGAACGCGATGTGCAGAACGTCCTGGAATCAGAAAACATTTCAAAGGAAAATCTCCCCGCTTCGTGGTTCGCGGCATCTTCGATCCATCTGGGACCCCAAAACGAAGTGGATCTGGTGATAGTCGGGCAACCTCCGGTCGCGGGCAGCAATGTCGCGACTTTCTGGGTTTTCCGTTCCACTTCGAAAGGACATGAACTAGTTCTGACTGCCTACGTCCATGACTTGATTGTCACAAAAAAGATGTCCAACGGATACCGCGAGATCAAACTCCTTTCCGCCACTGCCGTAAACGTTTCGCGCGTGTTGCTTCGTTTCGACGGCAGCAAGTACCAAGAGTATCGATCGAAACTCGAACCAATTCGCTAAGAGGTAAGCATCCGTGCCGTACCGGTTACCTGCCGAACTTTTGATTTGCCGATAAAATACTCCTGCCCTCTAAGGTCAATAACTCATGGACAAGTTCGTAATCCGCGGCGGAGAGCCGCTGCTCGGCACCATCCACATCAGCGGCGCGAAAAACGCCGCGCTTCCCTGCATGGCCGCCGCCCTGCTCACCGACCAGCCAGTCATCCTCGAAAATGTTCCGCAGGTGCGCGACATCCAGACCACCCGCAACCTGCTCGCCGCCATGGGCGCCGATGTCGAACTCGGCTATGGACGCGCCCAGCACCGCACTACCATCCACTGCGCGAATCTCGCCAGCCCCGAAGCATCTTACGAACTCGTCAAGACCATGCGCGCCTCCACGCTCGTTCTCGGCCCGCTGGTCGCGCGCTGCGGACGCGCCCACGTTTCCCTTCCCGGCGGATGCGCCATCGGCAGCCGTCCGATCGACCTGCACATTAAGGGTCTCGAACGTCTCGGCGCGAAGATCACGCAAGAGCATGGATATGTCGCCGCCACCGCCGATCGCCTCAAGGGCGCCGAATTCGCCTTCGACAAGATCACCGTCACCGGCACCGAAGACCTGCTCATGGCCGCGACCCTCGCCGACGGCGAGACCGTTCTCCACAACTGCGCTCGCGAACCCGAAGTCGCCGACCTCGCCGACTTGCTCAATAAAATGGGAGCGAAAATTCAGGGCGCGGGCACGCCCACCATTCGCATCAAAGGTGTAAACAAACTAAAAGGCGCGAAGCATCGCGTCATTCCTGACCGCATCGAGGCCGGAACGTTCATCATCGCCGGCGCCATGACCGGAGGCGATCTCAACATCGCGGGATGCGATCCTTCGCACCTCGGCGCGCTGCTGAGCAAATTGCACGAAGTCGGCGTCAAGACCAAAGCCACGTCCGAGTCGGTGCGCGTCATGGGCGACAATCCTTTTACCGCCGCCGACATGTCCACAGAAGAGCATCCCGGCTTCCCAACCGACTGTCAGGCGCAGTTCATGGCTCTCGCCACGCAGGCCGAAGGCGCGTCGATCATCACCGAAAATATTTTCGAGAACCGCTTCATGCACGCGCAGGAACTCGTTCGCATGGGCGCCAACATAAAGATTGAAGGACGCCGCGCCGTAGTCCGCGGCAAGACTCCGCTCAGCGCCGCCGCCGTTCTAGCCAGCGATCTGCGCGCCTCCGCATCGTTAGTGCTAGCGGCCCTGGTCGCAGACGGAGAAACGATCATCGACCGCGTCTACCACATCGACCGTGGCTACGAGCACATCGAAGAAAAGCTAAAGGGCGTGGGAGCCCAGATCCGCCGCATCGGCGAAATGTTCCCCAAGAAGGCCAGCGCCGCGAAGTGATGATGTGGCGCGGGCGCCCCGCCCGCGAAAGATATCCGTGAGTGAAATGTGGGGGTTCAACAGTCGAGCAGATCGATCCAGTATCAGCATCTCTAGCCCTACAGCGCCTTCACCACCGCCGCGAAAAAGTCCCAATCGTCCACCGGAGTCATCTCAGTCGGCTTAGGCCGCGCACTCCACACGGCGATGACGACGTTCTCCCGGGGATTGACGTAAAGGTATTGACCGAAAATTCCGACAGCGGCGAAAGCGCCTTCGTGAACCGGATCACTCCCAGCCTCCGGCGTCCACCACATATATCCGTAGTCCACTTTCTTACCGCCAATGACTTTGCTGCTGCCCGCGTCGGCGAACCAGTTGTCGGGAACAATCTTCTCTCCATCGACAATTCCGCCATTCTGAACGAACAGTCCAAACCGGCCGTAGTCGCGCAACACGGCACTGAGTCCGCTTCCTGAAATTTCCTGTCCGTTCGCCGATTCCAGCCACATCGTCGCGTCAGACTCCATTCCGAACTTCGACCAGATCTTCTCCGACAAATATTCGGCCACCGGCTTCTTCACCGCCGCATGAATCAGTTCTCCCACCACGAACGTCTCGCCCGTGTTGTAGTTCCAAACTGTGCCGGGAGCAGCCGCGCGCGGAAGCTTGCTCATCAATTCCAGAATTGCGCCCGGCCGTCCGTCGATCTGCGCCTGCAGCATGCGCCTCCGGTCGGACGCCGGGTTGGTGTAAGTCTCATCCCACTTCACGCCCGATGCCATCTGCAGCAAATTCCTGACCGTAACGCCGTCATACGCGCCACCCGCAAGCCTCGGCAAATATCGAACGATGGGATCGTCAATGCTGTGGATGTAACCGTCTTTGATCGCAGCTCCCACCAGAGTGGAACTGATCGACTTCGCAATCGACATCGACATCCAGCGAGTCGTTTCCGTGTTGCCCAGTTCGTAGCGCTCGAAGGCAATGTTGCCGTTCTTCAGCACCAGCAACCCGGCGACGCGGTTGAGTGCCATGTAGTCATACAGGTCATACGTTCGACCCGCCGAAGTAAACCGAACGCCGGTCAAGGGGCTGTTGCTTTTCGGCAGCGGATACACCGACGTGCCGCGTTTTACGGTTCGCGTGGGAAACAACCAGTCAATGTGCCGGCATGTGTGGACAAGAATGTCTGGATACAAAGCCCCGTCATAGAGCTGGCGCACCGTGCCAATCTCTTCCCGTTGCCCGGCCGACTGCGACTCGGCAACGATGCTGATGCCCAGGATGATGGTGAGCGTGAGCGCAAAAATAACCGAGGCCAGTCGCCGACGCGTGTTCCACCTGCAAGAACGACCTACAGTGCTGCGAAATGGAACCGTCGAGATGAAGGCAACCAATCCTGGCCGACGCCTGAGCGGACGCATGAATCTCCCCGAAAAGAAGTGCGATGCTATCACGATCGCAGCTACCACATCGATCGTGGCCCCGAGCACATCGTTGGTGATGGCACCTGGAACTCACGCCCCCGTGTCCCTCTGTGGACCCCGTGGTGCAAGCTTGTCTTACCCCCGCGTCAGCCGCTCAATCACCGTCCGATGCTCCGGATACTCCCGCACCAACTCGCACCGTTTCCCCATCTCAAAATCCGCGAAATCAAATCCCGGGGCCACCGTGCACCCCACCAGCGCCCACGATTTCCAATCCGCTACGTGCGACGCAAACCAGCATCCCGCCGGCACAACCGCCTGAAAAACCTGCCCCGCTTCAAAATCATTCCCCAACCGAATTGACGAATGCTTCCCCTCCAGATCAATCACATCCACCACCAGCGGCGATCCCGCATAGAAATGCCAAACTTCGTCCGAGCGCAGCCGATGAAACGCCGAGAAGTTCTCTCCGCCCAGCAGAAAGTAAATTGCCGTGGACGCCGCACGCGCTCCCGCAAACCCCGCTGGCAGCGCATCACGCACGATCATCATCTCCGCCCGGTACGTCTGGCGAAAATATCCGCCCTCCGGATGCGCCTCAAGCCCCAGTTTCTCAATCCAGTACTTCGCGTCGTGCTGACTCACCATTCGCCCCCGCCAGTGTGGTGCGTTCAAACCGATCAACGTTTATGACGCGTGATCTACCCCGTGAACCTCTGTGTTCCCTGTGGTAAACCTTTCACTCTTGCCATGGACATCAATGGTTTGAGGCGATAGACAACAACTGCCATTTTCGACGCGGTACCCCAGCGTCGTAGAAATATCTCTCCAATCACTCAGCTTTCGCGAAACGTTTCCCCATCCTCCCACACTATCCCGATCAGGAGGTACTCTCATATGAACATCCGCGAACTTTACTTTGCCCACGAACTCGACGCAGCCTGGATCATCGCCCTGTGGAAGGCGATTCATGGCGGCGACGGCGGCCCCGAAGAAGTTGCCGCTCAAGCGATCACAGCGCTGGCGCAATACGTCAGCCGGCCCAGCGAGGTCGCATTTTCTTTCAACGAACTGAAAGCACAGTTCGGCAAACTCGGAATCCAGGTCACGGAGCGCACCGAAGAAGCTACCCAGGCCGCCGCGCCTCAAGCAGCCATGGCCGAAGACATCGAGCACCCGTACCGTCCCCATCAGTACTGCTTCAAATTTAAAGGGGAAACCATCTGCACAGAATTGCCCAACCTTACTCACTTGCGAACCGCCGCCTGAAACGCAAGCGAACACCCACCACCCAGGTATACCTGCCTCGTCGCGGGAAGCCCCACCCTTGCATCCTCTGCCAGGGTGGGGAGCAGTCTTCACGAATCTGACCGAATGTGGAGACAGTCGCCCCCGGCTGTCCGGCGGCGCAGGTTTTCGCGTCGCAACCGGAATGCTTCATGCCCTAGGCGCTCCGAAGAATCCGTCAAATCCGTGTAGATCCGTGGCGAAAAGGTTTGACCTCCCATGCTATCCTCTTCCCCGTACCTCGCGGGCCCCGCGTGCCGACCATCTCGCCGGCGCCATGAAAAATGAGGTGGCCCTACCTGCGCTCTCTTCGCAAGGAGCGTGGATGGAGGCGTTGCGAACACACGAATCGGTGTGCGTCGCGCCTCCTAATCACACGCAGGCCGCGCTCACCCACCACAAATTCTTAAGGAGAGATCATGAAATTCCAGAAGCTTACGCCCAATCTTGTCGTCCGCGACGTCGCCGCCAGCATGGAGTTCTACCGCTCGGCTCTCGGCTTTCAACCCGCCATGAAAGTTCCCGATCAACCGCCGTATGTCTTCGGCTCGGTCACCAGTGGCGGCGTCGAAATCTTCTTCAACGATCAGAAATTGGTCGCCGAAGACTATCCCGCGCTCGGTTCCAAGCCCATCGGCGGTAGCCTGACCCTTTACATCGAAGTCGAAGGCATCGAAGAAATCCTCGTCGCTGTCGAGAAGAGTGGCGCCAAAGTTACGATGCCGCTCAAAACACAGTTCTACGGCATTCGTGAATTCGCCTTCGAAGATCCTGAGGGCTGGGTCATCACCATCGCCGAGCGAATAAAGTAAAGAAAGCTACGAGAAAAGGCACCGGTGAACACGAAGCGATTTGCTTCGTGTCCTCGGTGCCTTCCTTTCAAAAAAATCCTTCGAGCCTTGCTTACCGCACCCAGCAGTTTCCTTACTGGACGATGATCTTCGTACCCGTCGAATCGAGCGTGCCTTGCACTCGCACTCTCTTGCCTTCGAATTTCTTTACCTGGTCCTGGTGGTCGATGTCATACACCTTGCCCGCATCATCCTTCAGCACATACTTGTCGCCCGACTTTACTACAGTTCCGGAGAACGTTTGGACATCGGTAGCTGATCCGTTCCCAGGTTTCGCACTCGGCGCTTGCGACTGGTCGGGCGGCTGTTGCGGTTGGCTGTCCGGTGTCTGCTGACTTTGTGGCTGTTGCTGATCCGGCGGCGTCGATGGTGTGTTCTGCGCGTGAAGGGTGCCGCCCCACGACATCATTCCGACGAAAAGGGCGAGCGTGGCGAGAAACGACAGCGATTGAATTCGAGTTTTCACAAATCCTCCAGAGCCTGTGCGGCTTTCGGTGAGTCATAGCAAACTGTCTGCCATCACCGCGCGAACAAATTCCGTTCCTCGCGGTCTATGTTGCATGCGCACGCCTTAGCTACATCACTCAGCAATACCGCGCGAAAATGTCAGGCATGTTTTTCGAACGACTACGCGGATCGCTGTACTCGAAAGGTAGTCGCGGGTAAACCACAGGACTAGCGATCGCGGGCATTTCTTGCTCGCCGCGATGAAAAGTATGCACGCAAAAAAGGCCGCCCTTAGGCGGCCTTCCAGATCATCGCTACCAAAAAAAACTGCGCCTCAACAAAAAGCGCGCGCTATTTCGCTACACCAATCGTCTCCACGATCTGCTTCGCGATTGCCTCGGCACCTGGATCTTTAAAGCTCAGCTGCGCGGCGCAAACTCCACTCGGAACCGCCACCGCCACATACCAGTTCGTCCCCGGAAGATCGCCAGCATTGGCCAGGTGCTTGTAGGAGTACCAATAGCGCTTGCCGTTGTCTTCAATCGTCTTGTCCACCGGAATCATCTGCTGGATCATCGGCTTAATTTCCGCCAGCGATTGCTGATTGCCGTGAATCACCATGTTGCTTTTCTTGTCCGCAGAAGTCGAACTGCCAATCAGAAGTGAGTCCGGCACCCAGTCCGCCGGAACAGCGTATTGACACGTCTTCTTTCTGTCCGTGACCACCTTCCAACCCGAAGGTGTGGCTGCAAGCACGATGGTTGACGCCGCTAACACGACGGCAATGGCGAGGTTCCGCATTCGATATTTCCCCCAAGCTATACAGTTTTGACCCCAGGCAAAATTCTGCCCGAAGACTTATACCATTTCCTCACCCGAACTTGCGTACAAAGAAAAAGGGCCGCAGCTTGTGGGTTGCGGCCCTTTATGTTCCGATCCGTGTGAATCCGCGCAGATCCGTGGCGAAAAGTTCTAGTGCCTTCCGCCGCCTCCGCCACCGTGTCCGCCGTGACGTCCGCCACCGCCGCCCCCACCGGGACGACCGCCGCGCCCACGTCCGCGTCCACCGCCGCCAGGACGTCCGCCGCGACCTCGATCTCCGCCGCGATCCCCGCCCCGTGGACGATCTCCGCCACCGCTGGCACCAACGTGTGGCGCGCCTTCGCGGTTGAAGTTCGGCTCGTTCTCCGGTTCATCTGGAAAATCGCCGCCGCCCTCGATTACGAGACTTCCCGTCAGCGGCGCAGCAGGTTCACCCTCAGCCGCAGGCGTCAGCGCAGGAGCCGGAACTTCCCCGCCACCCATCTTCGCGCGCTGCTCTTTCAGAATCGCTTTGCGCGAGAGCCGGATGCGGTTGCCTTCGACCGCCAGCACCTTCACCAGCACCTGGTCGCCTTCTTTCAGTTCGTCGCGAACATCGGCAATGCGATGCTCCGCCACTTCGCTGATGTGCAACAGCCCATCGGTTCCCGGCAGAATCTCGACGAACGCGCCGAAATCCGCCAGCCGGGTGACCTTCCCAAGGTAAGTCTTCCCTACCTCGGCCGTCGCCGTGATATCGCCGATAATCTGCAGCGCCTTCGCTGCCGACGCCTGATCGCTCGACGCCACCTTCACTAGTCCGGAATCTTCCACGTCGATCTTTACTCCGGTCTGCTCGACGATCGAACGAATCATCTTTCCACCCGGCCCGATCAGATCGCGAATCTTGTCGACCGGAATCTGTACCGTGTAGAACCGTGGCGCGTAGTCGGAAATCTTTTCGCGTCCAGACGTGATGACTTCATCCATCTTTCCGAGGATGTGCAACCGTCCCCGCTGCGCCTGCGCCATCGCTTCGCGCATGATCTGCGACGTGATCCCGGCAACTTTAATATCCATCTGCAGCGCCGTGATCCCATCCTTCGTCCCGGCAACTTTGAAATCCATGTCGCCGTAGTGATCTTCCGCGCCAGCGATGTCGGTGAGGATCGCGTACTCGTCGCCCTCCTTCACCAAGCCCATCGCAACTCCCGCGACCGGCGCCTTCAGCGGAACGCCCGCATCCATCAACGCAATCGAAGCCCCGCAAACCGTCGCCATCGACGACGATCCGTTCGACTCCAAAATGTCCGATACCACGCGCATCGCATAAGGCCACTTCTCTTCCGTAGGCAACACGCCCGACACAGCGCGCTCTGCGAGCGCTCCGTGCCCAATCTCGCGCCGTCCCGCCCCCCGCATAAACGCCACCTCTCCCACCGAAAACGGCGGAAAGTTGTAATGGAGTAAGAAGCGTTTTTTGGATTCGCCTTCGAAGCCTTCGAGGCGCTGCATGTCGTCGCTGGTGCCGAGTGTGGCTGTGACCAGGGCTTGCGTTTCGCCGCGGGTGAAGATTGCGCTGCCGTGGGTTCGCGGCAGGACGCCTGCTTCGATCCAGATTTCGCGGACTTCATCAAACGCGCGCGCATCTGGACGACGCTTCTGATTGATCACCTGCTCGCGGAAAATCCGCTCGCGCAATGCTTCGTAGTAGTGATCGAGTTTCTTCTTCGCGGCTTCGTCTTCTTTGTCGCTGCCCGACTTCGGCAACTCCGCTGCCAGCTTCTTCTTGATCTCTTTGACCAGCGTGTAGCTTTCGGCTTTCGGATGCTTCTTCGTATCGAGAGCATCAGTGAGTTCGGTGCCGACTTTTGCTCTCAGACTGTTGTAGTACGCGTCGTCGAATTGCGGAGGCTCGACTTTGCGCTTCGGCTTGCCGGCCTTGTCGCGCAGTTCGTTGATCGCCTTGCAGATTTTCTTGATCTCGGTGTGGCCGAATTCGATTGCGTCGACGACCGTCTCTTCTTTCACTTCCTTCGCGCCCGACTCGATCATCACGATGCCGTCCGCAGTTCCGACGACCATGATGTTTACCAGGCTCTCGCGCATCTCGTTGTACGTGGGATTCACCACGAACGCGCCATTCACCAGTCCCACGCGCACTGCGCCGATTGGGCCAAGGAACGGAATATCCGACAACGTCAGTGCCGCCGACGCGCCGTTAATGCCAAGCACATCCGGATCGTTATCCGTGTCGGCGGAGAGCACGAACGCGATGACCTGTGTCTCGCACTTGAACCCTTCGGCAAACATGGGACGCACCGGACGATCGATCTGGCGGCTGGTGAGCACTTCGCGCTCACTCATGCGGCCTTCGCGCTTGATGAAGCCTCCGGGAAAACGTCCGCCGGCATAGGTGTATTCGCGATAGTCGACGGTGAGGGGGAAGAAGTCGATGCCTTCGCGCGGATCGGCATTCGCGGTGGCAGTGGCGAGAACGACATTTTCGCCCAGGCGAACCACGGCGGCGCCGTGTGCCTGCTTAGCGAGCTTTCCGGTTTCAAATGAAATTTCTTTGCCGCCGGTGAGGTGGACTGTAACGCTGGTTGCTTCTGGTTTCATGATTTTCCTTTGGAGCGGTGAGCTGTGAGCTTTGAGCTATGAGGTGCGAGACACACGTGTCCCCGAATACTCTGGTCGAGATTCGTTGCGCTCGAAAAACGCACGGATGGAAAGTTCCTCAATGCTTGGCCGTCTCTCCGGAGACGGCGTCCCAGAAATAGCTAGGCGAAGTTGTCAAAGTTTCGCAGGTTTCAAAGTTTCAAGATTTTCGAAACCTTGAAACAGTGACACCTTGAAACCCTGCCTTCGATCTACTTGCGGATGCCGAGTTTACCGATGACGCCCTTATAACGCTCGGAATCGTATTTCTTGAGGTAGTCGAGCAAGCGACGCCGCTTGCTGACCAGCATGAGAAGACCGCGGCGCGAGCCATGGTCCTTCTGGTGCGTCTTGAAGTGCTCCGTCAACTGTCCAATGCGCTCGCTCAGCAACGCGATCTGAACTTCCGGACTGCCGGTATCGCTCGCATGCGTGCCGTACTGGTCAATGAGGGATTTCTTTTGCTCTCTGGCTAACACTAGCCGATTGCTCCTGTCTTTTAATCGTTTGTCTTTGTGACATTTAGAGAATATCACGGGGAAGGAAGGAGCGTAAAGAAGCAGCGTCGGGTGGGTAGTGGCTGAATTTGAAATCCCCAAGTTTTCCCAGGCGGGAGCCCTAAAACCCTAACCCCATAATTCAACGGAGAAAGACGATGAATGCCGAAACGAGCAATATCGACTCAACAAATAAATTGACACAAGTTGCCTCATCGTGTAGCCTAGCTCCCGTGATCCGAATCGCCGACATCAAGGAGCGCCTAGCGCAACAGTATGACAGCGATTACGAGTATCTGGAAAAGAACTACGAAGAGCAGAACAAACTGCTGCCGCAGGTGCGAAAGTTTCACGATCTAGAGCGCGAGGCTAAGACCCGTAGAGAAAGGGCCGCACGAATCATAGCCGTGCTAGGAGAGGAAAAGTTCAGAGACAGGGACGAGGATTTGAAACGCAAACGAAGTGGCGAAAAAGGAATCTACTTCGACACAGAGGATGTTCCGCTCTGGGGTTTGATGGCTGCCATTGTAGAGCAGGTTCCTGAGATTCAAGTCGTCGATCTACAGGCGGCGCTTGCATATTTTGGCCGCAAATCATCCAGACAGGCTATAGAGTCTGCTCTCGCGTCACACAAAGAAACGTTTGAAACCAAGACGCGGAGTCGAGAAAAGTTTGTTTCGCTTAAGCGATAACTGGAAAGGAGCGCCGGATGCGACCTCCGCCAAATGACAGCCGCAAATAGCAAGACCCGCTAGAGATTCGAGTCTCTAACAGGTCTTAAAACCGACAATCCGGCAAGCCAGAATGCCAGTCTCACAACTTCATTTTGGCTTGCCTTCACCCGGAAAGGCAAGGACAAAATGAACGCACTCTCGCTCGACAAGAAACTCGCCGTAATCGCTGGTCTGGTTGAAGGCAATTCCATCCGGTCGCTGGAATCTCGTCCCGCATCTGGGACATAGGAGAATTGATCGCATGACTACCGTCAGACGAGGACCACCAGAGCCAGACCCCATTGAGGAACTGCGCGATGAGGTCGAGTCATTGACCAGCGAAGTAACTAATCTCACCTCTACAATTGAGCGCAACCACCACGAACTCATGGACGCCCTGAAGGGGATTCTTCGAGAATTGGAGTTGAAGTCGGATCGCGATTAAGGCACTCACGGCGAAACATGATTTTTGCCATGTCGTGGGCGCCAATGGCTTCGGCCCTATTTTTGCTCTCGCGCATGATCTCTGCAATGCGAGAGGCTAGTTCGTAAACTCTTTTGTCGCGTGATTCGAGACTAGACACAGATATGATCCTGCGCCAATATGCGCTTGAGCGAACCACTGGCTCGGACTGGCATCCGGGCTTTTTCTATTGCTCTTGATACGCCTTCGCGCAGCCGCTGTGAACTTGCTGCTCCTCACCTTGGCCGTCGATTACTGTCGTAGACTCCTGTTCCTCCAAGACTGGTTCGCCGCAGACTAAACACCGATGTGCTTTTCTAACGTCTGGCATGACGACGCAATTCTCTCTCCACTCCCACTACTCAAGCAAGCCCAAATTCAGCCACTACCCGTCGGGTGGCCCGAAGAACTTCTGGGTGATTTCAATCGTGCCTACGGCACGACATTCAATGTTGAGATCCGACTTCCCGCCAGTAGAACTGGCGGGCTATTTTCGGGAGTCCCTGCGGGACTGGGCGGGTGGCGGGCTTCGCGGCGGTGAACTGTGCTTGGTTCACTAGGACGAAGGCATCCGCCCTCCACGCCTTTCTTTATTACTTCTGGTTTGTGGTTTGGCGGAGGAGGTGCCAGGCTTCGCGGTAGTCCTCATAGAGGCCGCGTTTGCGGGAGCGTTTGGGGCGGAACAGGAGGCTGGTGCCGCGGACGGCGCGGATGGGGATGATGTACCAGGTTTCCTCGGGGATCACGTAGGCAGCGATGAAGTCGATTTCGGTGGGTTTGTAGGGGACGGCGCGTCCTCTGATTCGGCGGTGAGCGTTGGTGCGGTAGAACCCTTCGCACATCTGGGTGGAGCATTTGACCTGGACGCGGGAAAGTTTGGGCATGATGTCGGGTTCGCGGGAGTCGACGATGGCGTCGTAGCGTTCGCTGTCGCCGTGGGGCCGGCAGACGGCGAACTCGAGGTTGAGGGCTTTGTGGGTGAAGGCGGCTTCGGCGATTTCTCCGAGGCGCTTGGTGGTGCGTTCGTGGTCGCGGGCGGATTGGAGTGGCTTGGGTTCCTGAGTTTTGGCGGGGCGGCTCGAGGCAGGCGGTTTCTTCGCACGGCGCTTGTTGGCGTCGCGGGAAGAACGTTTTTTGCCCATGGGTCTGGATCGTCCGAGAACACGAAAGGCGCAAGCCGGAAGGCTGCGCCTTTGTTTTTTACCCTATATATCCAGAATATCAAATTGGACGGGGGTAACCGGCAAACTTTTCGGGAATATATCTGGCTTGTTGTGAGTGAGTTGGCTCTGAAAGCTCACGAAAAGGGTCTTGACAAGATTTGGGCTGGAATGCGTTTTGGGGATCGTCAGCGGATTCGCGGGGCGTTCTCAGACATCCCGGTCGTACGCGGGTACCTCATTCTAAAGTCGAGTCCTTTGCGATTTTGGAGCCGGCCTTTGATCTTCTACTTGCTCGCGCCCACTCGCGGCTTGGAAACTATGGGAGTCCGACGGCTCTGCCTGCCCTGCCTAACCGCATTTGGATTGCGAGACTGACCAAGTACGCTCCAACAATCAGGAACATAAGATTCTGGTTGCCGATGATCATGCTGAGATATTCACTAAATCCTCCGATCATGGCTCCGATCAGGTTTGCGCCGAAGAAAGACGATGGATTCGCCCCTTGGCGGAAAGTCGTGGAAAAGATCAGCCCCGCAAAAAAGATGGGCAGGGGAACAACCAGAACAGACCACAGCAATCGCTGATCGAAGTTCAACGCCAGAATCGAGTCGCGCTTAACGAAGTAGAGTAGCAGCAGAGTAGCAATCAGCGGCGCGTATAACCACGTCCGGAAACCGCTCATGCGCATAGCCACCAGGTTGGCAGCCAGGACCATCAGAAGAACGCCTGCTACAACCACCAGCGTTACAAACCAAGTTGTGCCAAAGTAGAGGGAACAGTCGGAGATACTCTTCGTCTCCAGCAGCAGAAATCCCAGGCCCAGGAAGAGAAAGTGACTGTCGTTCATGCCGAATCCGCGCCCACGCAGCATGAACACGGCCGGTATCGTGATGGCCAGCAGAATTCCGATGACGATCAAGTAGTCCGCCGGGATGGTTTTGCGAGACAGATAAAGAAACGGCCAGTCGTCTGTAGGAGCTGCGGCTTCGGATAAGTCGTCACCTGCCGGGAAGGCTGTGCGCACGAATCGGCCGAATTGTTGGGGCGGGTCCGGATGCTGTCCACGGAATGCGCAGATCACTACCTGCCCCTGACTTTCATACACAACCGGCATCTGGTTGGTCGCGATTGCCACCATTCGCACCAGCTTGCGAGCGAGCCACTCATGCCCGGCCATGAAAGAAAGGGACAAGACTCCGTTGTCGTTCAGCAACCGGAACGCCGATTGCATGCTCTGCACCGTGTAGATATAGCCGTCTAAACGGATATTACTCATCGAACTGAACAGCGTTTGTGAGTCCAGGAAGCCGAAGACCACCATGTCGTATCCGCCGCTGGAACGCCGAAGAAAAGCGCGGGCATCCTCGACGTGAATGTGAACTTTCGGATTCTCGTAAACTCCTGAAGCATTGAATCGGTTCGATAGCTTGACCAGCAACGGGTCAATTTCTACCGCATCTACCTGTTCGGCTCCGTTCAGTATCGCGATCTGTGTGTCCGTGCCTCCTCCTGCGCCTAACATGAGCACCCGTTTGTGGCTTGGAGCAACCGCGTACGGCAGGTCGTATTGCAATCTCGCGTCAAGAATCTCGGCCCTCTTCGCGGGAGAGTACCGGTTCGGATCAAAGGTGCCGTCACTCTGAAGAAAATAGTGATTTACTCTCACGTCGTAGATGGGCGGATCCTGCATTGTGCGCAGCCCTGGAACCGGCTCTCTTACGGGAGTATTCCCATGCTTATCTCCCTGCAAGACCACGACGATGTAGTAGTACGGTGACCACGCTGCGCTCGGACTCACCGAAAAATAAACTCCCGCCAGCGCTAGAACCAGAAGTGGAATGGAGCGCAACCATTTCCCGCGAGGAAGAAGCAAAACGATCGCGCAGGCCAGGAAGCCCATTCCAAGCATCGGCGAAAAATGCTTCAACGAGAAAAATCCGAAGCAAAGCGTCCCCGCAAGGCTGCCACCCAGGTCCCAGGAGTACGCCAGTAGAGGGGGCAGAGCGTCAAACAGTGATCCGATCCGCTGACCGAGGGGGACGAACACGACGGCGTTACTGACGAAGATACCCACCAGACTTACATAACGCACCAACTGCGGATTCGGCGTGTAAAACCTGCTCTCCGAAGCAGTACTCGGCAGCGTGATGAAATGGGCGATCAACAGCCATGTCACGTTGATCAGGAGCAAGGCTGGAAGCCATCCAAAGAGCGACTTTCTTTTCTTGCCGAGAATCGCTCCGACACCCAGACCAAGGAAAGAGCTGATCAATATCAGATTGGCGTAGTAGGCGATCAGTCTGACGACCGCAGGCGCCCAGCGAATCACCATCAATTCGAGAAAGAGAGCGAGGAATGACAGACAGAACAACTCGAGGCCGTGGCGGCGACTGAGATCCAAGTCTGTCGGTGAAGACAGGGACTGAGCGGGTGATTCGATGGGAACCATCCAACATTCTCCTTCGTGAGGCGTTAATGCGCGGCGTTGACCAGCAAAGTCGCGGTTGAGCTTCGTTTGGCGAAGCTCAACCCTCGCTCAGGATACAAATCCTTTCGCACACTATTTCACTTCTTCTTTGATCTCATTCTTCGATCTCATTCTTCTTCGTTCACTTTTTGGGGCGGGACTCTGGAGGGACCAGGCCGGCTAGGCGGTAGTAGACGACTAGCTGTCCGTAGTGTTCGCCGGAGTGCTCGATGAAACCGTAGGCCAGATCGCTGATTCGCACCTGCTGATGACTGAAGGGCTCGACGATTAAGTCGGACATTCCGTTGTCGCCCTTGGACTGGATGACGGCTGCGCCGTCCGCAAAAGCTTTCTTCACGTAAGCGACGATCTCCGCTTTTGATTTGAACTCGTCACGCTTGGGGCCTTCGCCAGCGGGAGGCTTCTCTCCCTTGACCGGATTGATGAAGTAGTAGTTCGCACCAGCGGCATGCAGCAGTTGCTCGGCAAAGCTGCGCTGCGCCGGAGTGGGCTTCATGTCGTACTTATCTTCCGGAAAGTCTTCCGCCATGGCAATGAGTTTGCGACCGATGTCATTCCACGAATCGAGGACAACTTTGGACGGGCTGTCGGGCGGTTTGATGGCGGCCTCCTTCTTCATGGCGTCTTGTGCGTGGATGGGAAGGGCTAGCGTTGCGGTGAGCAGGGCTGCGGCGAGAAACGGTTTCAGCATGAGTGATCCTCCGAGATGCGGTCGCCATTGTACTTGGCACAAATCAAAAGCTTCAACCACGGGGGCCACTGGGGTTCACAGAGGAGAACCTACGAGACGCGGGCCGGACGCCCGGACCACATGCATCCGTTACGGCTTCTGAGGGACTTTTAGGATTTATCCGGCTTCTTGACGGTGTCGGCTTTGTCGGCTTCGATGATTACGTCGACTTGGGCGCCGGGCTTGAGGCCGACGGTTTCTCCCTCGGGGGTGACCATGTTGTTTTCGATGCGGATCTCGCGATACAGATGGTCGGCGCCTTCGACGGCGATTTGAGCTTTTTCCGGTTCACCTGGGACCCACGGCTTAATGATTTTTTCGACGGTCCCGGGAAGAGTTGTGCTTGGCTTTTCGGTGTCAGGCATACAGGGGAGAACCCTCTTAGATACATATTACCGTGTATCCGGGGGGCGCGGCTAGGCTTTGGGTGCGTATAGCGGACTCGCGTGGCCGGGCCGGTCAGACTCCGTTGGGGCGCTGACGAATCAACGAAAGGAACTCCGAACGAGTCTCCTCTTCGTTGCGGAAGACGCCGAGCATGGACGAAGTAACGGCGGCGGAGTGCTGCTTTTCGACGCCGCGCATCATCATGCAGAGGTGGCGTGCTTCGATGACTACGCCGACACCCTGGGGTTCGATGACTTTCTGGATCGTTTCGGCGATCTGGGTGGTGAGGCGCTCCTGAATTTGCAGGCGGCGCGAGAAAAGTTCGATGAGGCGCGGGATTTTGCTGAGTCCGATGACGCGACCGTTCGGAATGTAGGCGACGTGGACTTTGCCGAAGAATGGCAGCATGTGGTGCTCGCAGAGACTGAACATCTCGATGTCTTTGACGATGACCATTTCGTCATAGCTCACCTTGAAGAGAGCGCCTTTGAGCAGGGCGTCGGGATCTTCGGTATACCCCTTGGTGAGGAACTTCATGGCTTTGTGGACGCGCTCGGGCGTGTCGACGAGGCCTTCGCGGTTGGGATCTTCGCCGAGGCGGACTAGCGTCTCGCGCACCAGTTCTTCGAAAGTAGCGCTGGTGAGGGTTGGGGATTCAAGTTTTGGATCAGCGGTTGATTTCATAGGATTGGGTCATTGGGCCATCGGGTCATTGCATCATTGAATCATTTTGAAGACTCTTCTCGGCGTCGACGGCTGCCTTCATCTTCACTTTCACCGGCGTACTCGAAAGAGTTCATCATCGTTTCTTCGAGTCTCACTCTGTCAAGATGCGCTTGCTTAAAGCCGCGCTGCAATATTTCGAAGATCTGAATGGAGAGATTTTCCGTGGTGGGCACGTTTTGGGCGAATTCTTGCAGCATATTCAAATTCTCGAGGTTATAGCGGGAAAGCACTTCCCTTTCGACGAATCCGTCGAGGTCGACCAGGTTGCAGACCATACCAGTCGAGGGGTCGACTTGGCCGCTGACCGTGACTTCGAGGGTGTAATTGTGGCCGTGGCCGTGAGGGTTGTTGCATTTTCCGTAGGTCGCGAGATTCTCTTGCGCGGACATTTCTGCGCTGTTGAGGCGGTGCGAGGCCGAGAAGAGGTAGCGGCGGGATAGGTGGGCTTTCATGGAAGATCGCCTATCGTCGCGGGATTTTGTGCTTTAAAGACCTGGAACGCAAAGGGCGCTAAGAAAATCCGCAAAGGACGCGAAGAAGAGCGTCGCGGAACGCTTGTTCTCAGCGTTTCTCGGCTCATGTTTAGCCTCATGCTTCTCCGTAGAAATCTACGAACAGGTCTGGGGTTTCGTAGACGCGGACGCGGTGAAGGTGCGCTTTTTGGAGCTTGGTTTCGAGGCGCTGCCAGATGGCGATTGCCAGATTTTCCGTGGTCGGAATCTGGGTGGAAAATTCGGGGACTTCTTTGTTGAGGAAGCGGTGATCCATGGCATCGAGAACCTCGCGATGCATGACTTCCTTGAGTTGCTTGAGGTCGACGACGAAGCCGGAGCGGGCATCGACTTCACCCTTCACCGTGACTTCCAGAGTGTAGTTGTGGCCGTGGCCGTTGGGGTTATTGCATTTGCCGAAAAGCTGGCGATTCTGCTCCGGGGTGAAGTCGGGGTTGTGGTAGTAGTGCGACGCGGAGAATTCGGCTTTGCGGGTTAGATAGACCATACGGGAGCAGTTGTCAGTTGCCGGTTGTCAGTTGCCAGTTGGATTTCATTTTTCTTTTTCTCTCTCTCTTGCGTGTCACTCTGCATGTCACTCGCGGTTTGGGGCCATCTCTGGCGGAGGCTCCAGCGAATATGAGGGAATCGACTGCCATTTCGGGGAATTCATGGTTTCCTGCTCGGGGCAGAAGGTCTTGTTCGAGCCGAAGACGGTGATCTTGTAGAGGTAGCGCTTGTGCTGGTCGGGATAGTAGGCGAAGGTGAAGGCGATTCCCTTCTTCTTGTCGATCCAGAAAACGAGCGGGCGGTCGCCGAGCGAAGACAATGGCGGAGTCAGCAGAGTGTAGGCGCGAAGATCTTTGTAAACGCGCGCAACTTTTTCCGGTGGATCGAATGTGGTGATCCCCTCGGCAGTGTGAAAGCGCGTGGTGGCAGACTCGATCTGGAAGACTTTGTCCTTCTTCAGGCGGATGAAGAGATCTCCGCGGCCGGTGGGATTGGTGGCGTCGATCCAGTCGAGAGTCGTGCCGCAGGAATCTTCCCAGCGCTGGTCTTCATCTTTTTTCGGAAACAGCTCGAGGGCGTGCTCTTCGGAGTCTCCAAGCTTTAACGGGCCGACGCTCGAAGCGGGCTCGATGAGCGTCTGCATGAAGCCGGGAGCATTGGAGTCCGCTTGCGAAGCGGCGCCGAGCGGCGTGGCGCGGGTGTGCAGGCTGAGTACGGCGAATGAGAGCAACACGGCGATCACAATCAGGATGGTTGAGATTTTCATGACAATCGTCCTGCGGTGGTAGGAGTGGGTTGCGTCATCTTGTTCGGCGAGCGGTCGTTCGGGCCGGGCTTGCTATCGCCTTTTCCTGAGTAGGCGCGGCCTTTCCAGGATACGTTTCCGGTGGCATGGGCTCGCTTGGAGCGGAGTAACAGGTAGGCGAACATGGGCATGCCGAACGATGCGGCGAGAAGCGTCATGCCGGTCGCAAAGTTGGCGCGCTTGAGCCGCACGAAGAGATAAACGAAACCAGCGACAAAGATCGTATCCCACCACAGCGGTTGTAGGACACGCGCAAAGACCAAGACGAAGACGGTCCAGGGAATCGCCCACTGCACCAAAGATTTCGCGGCGAGCCAGCCAGGATTGGGGAACAGGAGCGCGAGATTTTTCGTCCAGCCTTCGCGAAGCTGGCGGTAGTTGCGGTACATGCGGGTGCGGACGCGATCGGCGGCGTAGCGGAACCGGATCCGGCGACCGGAGGCTTTCACGGCGCGGGCGAGTGCGACATCTTCCAGGACGCTGGCGGCGACGGCGGTGTGGCCTCCGACGGCTTCGTAGGTGGAGCGCTTTACGAGGATGTACTGTCCGTTGGCGGCAGCTTCCGGAGAATTGGGATCGCTAACTTTCGACGGAGGATATTGGCGGGCGAGTTCGGCGAAGACGACGGGGAGTGTGGCCATCTCCCAAAATGTGACGGCGATCTGTTCGGGAGAATACGAGAGGAATTCGACTCCGTTTTCGTGGGCTTCGTTCAAGGCGGCAGCTAACGATCCGGGAAGATGAACAGTGTCGGCGTCGGTGAAGAGGAGCCATTCGGCGTGCGCCTCGCGGGCTCCGGCGGCGACGGCGTTGTTCTTTCCGGTCCAGCCGACGGGGAGGGGGCCGGCGTCGACGATGCGAACTCCGGGGAACGAGGCGGCGATTTCGCGGGTGCGGTCGGTGGAGTGGTCGTCGACGACGATGATTTCGAAGGGGACGCCGGTCTGCGCGACGAGGGATTCGAGGCACGTTCGCAGCGAGGCTTCTTCGTTGCGCGCGGGGACGATGATCGAGATCGTGGGTTCAGCGTCCGCACGCGCAGACACAGCCGAGCTTTGCTCGGCCGGACAGCCGAAGGAGGCTGTCCCCACATCCTGCAACTCTGCACTCTCTCTTTCCATCGCCACGATAGGTTGAATCTATTATTATAGCTGGGTGCGACGTATCGCCTATCCTGCCTGCCGTCTTGCGGTCTACGTTTTTCTTGTCATCCCTCTTCTCAGCTTGTCTGGTTGTTATAGCGGGTCGCGGCCGCCGCGGATTGGCGCGGTTGCGCCCGATTTCACGGTGCAGGATTCAGATCGCACGGTAAAGCTCGACGAACTTCGCGGGCAGATCGTGGTGCTGAATTTCTGGGCGACGTGGTGTCCACCGTGCGTCGAAGAGATGCCTTCACTGGTGGAGATGCAGCGGCGAATGAAGGCTAAGGGAGTGACGGTGCTGGCCGTGAGCATCGACGTCGACGAGAATGCCTACCACCAGTTCATTAAAGATCACGGAGTGAACCTTCTGACGGTGCGCGATCCGGCGCAGAAGACTCCGGAGTTGTATGGGACGCACGGGTGGCCGGAGACATATATTGTCGATCGCAACGGCGTGATTCGGCGGAAATTTATTGGCGCGGTGGACTGGACGGATCCGGAGATTTCGTACTTCCTGAATAAGATGTAAGCGAACCATGAGAACACGGGGGCTGAGCCCGGCCGTTCTCTTCTCGTCTTCGCGGCTCTGAAGGGCCGCTCTTCTACGGATGGCCTTTTCGTCAATGCGGCTCGGACGCGTTTCGTAAGGGAGACCGATCAGGTCAAGCGATCGCTTACGAAATGGGGATTCCGAGGCGAGCACGATTCTCAAGTTCCGACCCTCCTGTTGAAAAAATAAACATAGCACGCGACCGAGGAGAGTGTGGCGTCGCGTCCAGCAATCTTCTCGACAACAACTCAGTTGCTATTTATGCGCGAGGCTGTGTTACACTCGCCGCCGACTGTTGGTTGCGTTGTGGGACGCGCCGATAGCCGTGGGGAAAATCCTTTCACAACGTCCTTTTAGATTTGGGCTTTGGGTTCGGGAGGGATGGGGAATGGGCCTCGCGTTATTGGTTTTGATCTGGGCGATCACCCTGATCAGTACGTACTTCTTTGTCGCCAAAACCTGGTGGCTTCCGGCGGGCGCATCTGCCGCCGCCGGCTGGATCGATCATCAATTCGTTCTCACCTTCATCATCATGGGGATTGTGTTTCTGGCGGCGCAATTGTCGCTGGGATACATCGTGTGGAAGTACCGGGAAGGCCCTTCGTCTGCTCCGGTTACTTATTCGCACGGGAACACGCGTCTGGAGATTATCTGGACCGCGCTGACCGCGGTTCTGTTTATTGGGCTGAACCTGATGGGGAGCAACGTGTGGGCGAGCCAACGTTTCGATCCAGCAGAAGCGGGTGCGGTACAGGTGGAAGTGACGGGGATGCAGTTTGCCTGGTACTTCCGCTATCCGGGACCGGATGGAAAGTACGGCAAGACGAGTCCGAACTTGATGGACCCGTCAGCGGGTGGCGAGGCTGCAGTGGGCCTGAGCCAGAACGATCCTGCGGCGAAGGATGATGTGGTGACCGGGACGATGTATTTGCCGGTGGACCGCGAAGTCGATGTCAGCCTAAGAGCGGTGGATGTGATTCACAGTTTCTTTGTGCCGTCGCTGCGCTTCAAGCAGGATACGGTGCCGGGGCTGAACATTCACATGCACTTCAAGCCGACAGCGATTGGTGAATACGAGATTGCCTGCGCGGAACTTTGCGGGCTTGGTCACTACAAGATGCACGGCATGGTTCACGTCGTCAGCCAGGAGGATTTTGACAAGTGGCTGGCCGCACGGGAGGCGGAGAAACAGTAAAATGGCGACCCCTGCAACGGTTCATTCGCACGCTCCTCAGGGTTTCATTCGGAAATACATTTTCAGCCTCGACCACAAAGTCATCGGCATTCAGTATTTCTTCCTGGCGCTCACAGCAGTGTTTGTGGGGATGTTCCTGTCGCTGCTGATGCGCATTCACTTGATCTGGCCGACTGCAGTTCTGCCGCTGGTTGGAGAGATCAAGCCCGAGACGTATCTCAGCCTGCTGACAATGCACGGCACGATCATGGTGTTCTTCGTGCTGACGACGGCGCCGCAGGGCGGCTTCGGAAACTATTTTCTGCCGATTCAGATTGGGGCGCCGGATATGGCGTTTCCAGTGCTGAATATGTTGTCGTTCTGGACGACGTTCGTAGGCTTCGTGGTGATCGTTGCGGCTTTCTTCGTAACCGGGGGAGCGCCGCTGCACGGGTGGACGGGATACGCTCCGCTAAGTGCGCTGCAGTCGGCTGGGCCGGGCGAACAACTCGGGGCCGATTTGTGGATCACTAGCATCGCGATTTTCTGCGTGGCGTCGCTGATGGGCGCGCTGAACTTCATCACCACCACGCTTGATCTGCGCGCCAAGGGCATGACGCTGATGCGGATGCCGCTGACGGTGTGGTCCTGGTTCATCACGGCGATCCTGGGGCTGCTGGCGTTTGGCGTGCTGCTGTCGGCGGGCATTCTGCTGCTGATGGATCGGAATCTCGGGACAAGCTTCTATGTGCCGCTGGTCGTGGTGAACGGCCAGATCATGGGGCACAAGGGCGGATCGCCGCTACTCTGGCAACATCTGTTCTGGTTCTTTGGACATCCTGAGGTGTACATCGCGATTCTGCCGGGCATGGGTGTGGCGTCGCAGGTTCTGTCGACGTTTTCGCGCAAGCCGATTTTTGGCTACCGGGCGATGGTGTACGCGATGCTGTCGATCGGATTCTTCGGGTTCATGGTCTGGGGCCATCACATGTTCATGAGCGGGATGAGCCCATACTCGGCGTTCGCATTTTCGCTGCTGACGATGTGCATTGGTGTGCCGTCGGCCATCAAGACGTTCAACTGGCTGGGGACGATGTACAAGGGGCGGATACGATTTAAGACACCGATGCTGTATGCGATCGGATTTGTGTCGCTGTTCGTTTCGGGTGGATTGAGCGGGCCGTTCCTGGCGCAGCCGGTGCTGGATATTCAACTGCACGACACGTACTTCGTGGTTGGACATTTCCACTTGATCATGGGCGTGGCGGCGATCTTCGGAATTTTTGCGGCGACGTATTACTGGTTCCCGAAGATGTTCGGGCGGATGATGAATGAAACGTGGGGGAAGGTGCACTTCTTCATCACGCTGGCGGGAACGTACGCGATCTTCATGCCGATGCACTACCTGGGGATGGCGGGACAGACGCGGCGGTATTCGCAATTCACGGAAGTGGCGTACCAGACGAAGCTGCTTCCGCTGCAGACGTTCATGACGTATGCGGCGATCATCACGATTGCGGCGCAGTTTATTTTCCTGGTTAATCTGTTCTGGAGCATGTTCAAGGGACCGAAGGCCAGCGACAATCCGTGGGAAGCGACGACGCTGGAGTGGACGACGGCGACTCCTCCTCCACACGACAATTTTGGCGGCGTGACGCCCGTGGTGAATCATGGGCCGTATGAGTATGGCGTGCCGGGAGCGGCGAAGGATTTCGTGATGCAGACGGATCCGGCGACGGGTACGGCGCATTAGAGGAGATGCGTGGGCAAGATCAGATGTCAAAAGCTTTCACGCAAAGGACGCTAAGAAAGGCCGCGAAGGACGCTAAGTAAACCGGAAGAGCAACTCTGTGGTCGTCGGAGGGGCTCTAAAGAATTATGGCTACCTACACACCTACTACGCCGGTTGATCATATCGGGCACGACCATAAGCCGCCGATGCCGCCCGGCGGCGGAGACGATGGGCGCAGCGCCGATGGTCCGAATTATGGGGCGCGGTTGCGGCGGGCTCGGCTGGGACTGATTTGCGGGATTGCGACTGTCTGCATGGTGTTCGTCTCGCTGACCAGCGCTTATATATTCCGGCGCGGTCTGCCCACGTTCGATGGGACGCTGAACAGTTACGTCCGCGATTGGGGAGCGGTGCAATTTCCGTGGCTGCTGCTGGTGATTAATACAGCCGTGTTGCTGGTCAGCAGCATGACGGTGGAGTTGGCGCGGAGACAGGCGGCGCGACAGGCAGCATTGGCGCCGGTGAAATCGATTCCGGGAGTCTCACTCGGGAGCGAGCGGTCGTTTCCTTGGCTCGGGATCACGGTAGTGCTGGGGTCCGCATTTCTTGCGGGGCAGTGGCTGGCGTGGGGAGAGTTGCACCGGCGCGGATTTCATGTGGACACGAACCCGAGCAGTTCGTTTGTGTTTCTGCTGACGATTGCACATGCGATCCACTTGGCGGGCGGGATGGTGGCGCTGATTTGGGCGGCGAGCACTTCCCTGCTGAATCGTCCGGTCGAGGCGCGGCGGATCGTGGTCGACATCACGGCATGGTACTGGCATTTCATGGCGGTGCTTTGGATTTACATTCTGGTTCTGCTGGCGGTTGCGCGGTGATTGGAAAAGGCGTGAACCACAAAGGACACGAAGGTCCACGAAGGACTGTGTAGGTGTCCGGCGGGCAAAATGCGCCTGCCTCAGGATGACAAAGGTTAGAAAGGGGAACTTGAAGAATGGCGGATGCCACGCTTCAGCATGACACGGTGCACGGGTTGTCGGGGGAGTTTGAGGCTCCGCTGTTTGGGGCTTATTCGAAGAAGGTGGGGATGTGGCTGTTTCTGGCCTCGGACTCGCTGACATTCGGAGCACTGCTGTTTGCGTTCAGCTACAACCGGATTTATACGACGCCATGGCCGACGCCGTTTCACGTGGCGAGCATCACGAACGCCACGATCATGACGGCGTGCTTGCTGTCGAGTTCGTTGACGATGGTGATGGCGGTGTTCGCGTCGCAGCGACATGACCGCGCATGGACGCGGAACTGGCTGCTGGCGACGATGGTGTTTGGCACGGCGTTCATCATCCTGCACGGGATGGAGTGGAGCAAGCTGATCGGCGAAGGGCTGACGATCCCTGGATTCATGACGCTGCTTGGCGTGACCAAGCCGGCGGGCGATGCGGCGGGAGAGTTGGCCGAGATATCGAAAAATGTGCCGCAGTTTTCGCAGGCGTTCTTTGGGCTGACTGCGATGCACATGCTGCACGTAACGATCGGCGTGATTTATTTGGGCGTGATTGCGTTTCGGAAATGGTTTCTGGCGGCGTTGGCGGTGATCTGGATTGCCGGAGCGATGCTGATCCCGTCGGGAAATGTTTTTCATTATCCGATTCACGTGCTGGGACTCGCGCTGGTTGTGTCGGCGATCATTCTGTTCCTCAAGCCGAAGGATTATGACTCGCATGATGTCGAAGTTTCCGGCTTGTACTGGCACTTTGTGGATCTGGTCTGGATGTTTATTTTCCCGTTGGTGTATTTGATGTCGACTAAGATCACCTAAACCTTTCACCACAGGGGTCACAGAGGAACACAGGGGAAAACATATGCACGACACCACGGCACATCATGACAGCAAGGGGCAGTACTTCTGGGTGTGGGGAGCGCTGCTGGTTCTGACGGGAATCGAAGTAGTGCTCGGGTACAAGCAGATCTTCGAGCCGGTGCGGATGCTGGAAGTGCTTCTGATCCTGTCGATCATCAAGTCGGCGCTGATCATCGGATACTTCATGCACTTGAAGTTTGAGAAAGCGATCATGCGGTGGATGTTGGTGATTTCGGTGACGGCGTGCTTCATCATCATGTATTTCTTCTTCTTTCCGGATGCGGACCGCATTTTGAGATTGGGAGTGCACTGATACTGTGAGACTCGCCTGTAAATATCGACTGGGTTTCGTGTTGTTGCTTGCGCTCTGGAGCGCGCCCGCGTTCGCGCAGGGTTGTGCCATGTGCCGGGCGAATGCGAAGGCCACGCCGAAAGAGGGTCAACTGGCGATCAACCGGGCCATTCTGGTGATGCTGGCGCCTCCGGTGGGGATTATGGTGCTCGGGGCGGGGTTCGTGGTGCGGTACGTGAAGCGGCGCGATCGGGAGCAGGATTCCGAATCGCGACCGCAGGATCTTGTGCAGTAGAGACGTTTTACCCTTTCCTGGTATCTACCCTTTTCCACGTTTTCACCATCCATATCTATTGTTCTGGCCGACACGCGGGCGGGGGCGCCCGCGCCACATGTTTGTCCTGCTTTATAATAGAAAGATTCGGTAGGCTTCGCGGAAGGCGCTGAGCGGGTGCGCTCGGGATTCGCGCGGGCCCGGCCCTTTTACCCTGATGTCTTCAGACTCTCTGCCCACGGAAAATATTGTTGTACGCGGCGCCCGCGTTCATAACCTCAAGAACATTGATTTTGAGGTCCCACACAACCAGTTGACGGTGGTGACGGGGGTTTCGGGCTCGGGGAAATCCTCGCTCGCCTTCGACACGATTTATGCCGAGGGACAGCGGCGGTATGTCGAGTCGCTGTCGGCGTATGCGCGGCAGTTTCTGGAGCGGATCGAGAAGCCGGACGCGGATACGATCGATGGGATTGCGCCGGCGGTGGCGATCCGGCAGAAGAATACGACGCGGAATCCGCGGTCGACCGTGGCGACGGCGACTGAGATATTCGACTATCTGCGTCTGCTGTTTGCGCGGGTGGGGCGGACGTTTTGTGCGAAGTGCGGGCAAGAGGTGAAGAAGGACACTGTGGATGAAGTTGCGGACGCGATTCTGGGGCTCGATCCTGAGACGCGACTGCAGGTGCTGTTTCCGCTGCAGCAGGGCACGAGTTCCCAGGTCTCGCAAAAGCAGCGAGACCTGGGGCATCCCACTGCTTCCAAGAGCCGAAAAGGGCCACGTCCCGCAAAGGACGCGAGAAATGGGGTACCCGCGCTAACGGATGCGCTGAAGACTCGGTTGTTTGATTTGCGGAAGGGCGGATTTAACCGGCTCTATCAGGGCGGCGAAGTCTACGAATTCTCTACGCCGGAGTCGTTGCTCGATATTAATTTCGCCGAGCCGGTGTTTGTGCTGGTGGATCGGTTGGTGGTTTCGGTGGAGGGGCGGTCGCGCATTGTGGATGCGATTGAGACGGCTTATCGCGAGGCGGGCGAGGTTATTTTTGAGATTCCGGTGGACGGTTCTACACAAGGAGTCGCGGGCGGGGGCGCCCGCGCCACACAGGCTCGAACACTGCGCTTCGCGCAGAGGTTTGAGTGCAAAAACTGTAGTCTGCGCTATGAGGAACCCGAGCCTCGGCTGTTTTCGTTTAACAATCCGTATGGGGCTTGTCCGCGATGCCAGGGATTTGGAAACACGATCGACTTCGATCTCGACCTGGTGATTCCGGACAAGTTGAAATCGCTGGGAGAAGGGGCGATTGAGCCGTGGACGAAGCCGAAGTATCGTCCGCTGTTTACCGATTTAAAGCGGTATGCGAAGGCGGCCGGGATTCCCCTGGACATGGCGTGGATTGATTTGGCGGAAGAGCACAGGAATCTGGTGCTGAACGGCGATGGGAAGTTTCTGGGGGTTCGAGGGTTTTTCAATCACCTGGAGCGCAAGAAATACAAGCTGCATGTGCGCGTGTTTCTGAGCCGGTATCGCGGGTATTCGCTGTGCTCGGCGTGCAATGGAACGCGGTTGCGGCTGGAGGCACGGCAGGTCAAGATCAACGGGAGGAATATATGCGAGATCTGCGCGCTGACAGTGGAAGAGGCGCTCCGGTTCTTCGAACAAGTTCAGCTCAGCGCGGAAGAGGCCGAGATTGCAGAGAAACTACTGGACGAGATTCGCGAGCGGCTGCGGTTTCTGAATGATGTCGGGCTAGAGTATCTGACGCTGGACCGGCTGTCTTCGACGCTATCGGGCGGCGAGGCCCAGCGGATTCAGCTGGCGACATCGCTCGGATCACGGCTGGTGGGGACGTTGTACGTGCTGGATGAGCCGTCGATCGGGCTGCATCCGCGAGACACGCACCGGCTGATCAAGATTCTGCACGACCTGCGGAATCTGGGAAATACGATTCTGGTGGTGGAGCACGATCCGGATATCATGCGGGCGGCGGACAGGATTCTGGACCTGGGGCCGGGAGCGGGCGAGAATGGTGGCAAGTTGATCGCGGGCGGAACGTACGACGAGATACTGCACAATCCGGCATCGCTGACGGGGCGGTATTTATCGGAGGATTTGCGGATTCAGCCGCCGGTAACGCGGCGCAAGCCGGGAGCGCAGCAGATTACGATCCGCGGTGTGCGCGCGAACAATTTGAAAGGCGTGGACATCAGCATTCCGCTGGGGATGCTGGTCGCGATTACCGGGGTTTCGGGGTCCGGAAAATCGACGTTGCTGCATCAGGTGCTGTATCGCGCGCTGGCGCAGGCCAAGCAGCAGGCGGGTAATGGAACGACCGGGCCAGCGGCGACGTGGGAGAGTCTGGAGGGCGATCAGTTTATTGAGGAAGTGGTGCTGGTCGATCAGTCGCCGATTGGAAGGACTCCGCGGTCGAATCCGGTGACGTATATCAAGGCGTTCGATGCGATTCGGGAGTTGTTCGCTTCCCTGCCCGAGTCGAAGAAGCGCGGCTTTGGCGCTGGACATTTTTCGTTCAACATTCCGGGCGGGCGATGCGAGGTTTGTCAGGGCGATGGCACGGTCACCGTGGAAATGCAGTTCCTGGCCGACGTGGAATTGATTTGCGAGGAGTGTAAGGGCACGCGCTACAAGCCGACGGTGCTGGACGTGCGGTATCGGGGAAAGAACATTCATGAAGTGCTGAATCTCACAGTGAAGGAGGCGCTGAAATTCTTCGCAGAGGCGCCGAAGATCACGGAAAAGCTGCGGTCGCTGGAAGAAGTTGGGCTGGGATATTTAAGGTTGGGACAGTCGGCCACGACGCTTTCGGGCGGCGAGGCGCAGCGGATGAAGTTGGCGGCGCATTTGCAGCCGGCGTCGCGGGAAGTGGGGAGATCCAGCTCCGGGAGTGGAATTCGGGCTAAACGGCGGCTGCTGTACATCTTCGACGAGCCGACGACCGGGCTGCATTTTGACGACGTCAGCAAACTCCTGGCGGCGTTTCGCCGTCTTATTGAAGCGGGGGGCTCGATCGTGGTGATCGAGCACAATCTGGAAGTGATCAAGACCGCGGACTGGGTCATTGATCTCGGTCCAGAGGGCGGAAATCGCGGCGGCAAGATTGTGGGCGCGGGGCCGCCGGAGGCGATTGCGAAGCTGGCGGGATCCTATACCGGGAAATATCTGGCACAAGTTCTAAATGGCAATGGGAACGCGCGTTCCAATGGTCGCTCGTAAGGTCGCGGTCGGAATGCTCCTGGCGTTTGTGGCCGGGGGAACGCTTGCGGGCGCGCAGAGTGCGGGTGCGACGCAGGCCGACCCGCAGCCGGCTTCGCCACAGTCTTCGTCATCGCCATCATCCCCTGAGAATCAGCCGCCTGCGGATCAGCCGCAATCGGACGCGGGGACTTCGTCGAGCAAGAAAATCCGACATAACGGAGCGAATTCTGGCCGAGCGGTGCACCATGTGCAAGTCCCGGAAGACGACCCTTCACCACCGGAGCTTGGCCGGGCGGAGACCCTGATCCAGAAGCGCAATTACGCCGCAGCCGAGCCCCTGCTGCGTAAGGTGGTCGAGAGCGATGCGGCGAATACCGACCCTGCAAGCGCTGATCCGCTTAACTATGAGGCATGGTTCGATCTCGGTTTTGTGGAGAACGAACTTGGGAAAGTGGGCGAGTCGATTGCGGCGTACCGCAAGTCGGTGTCGGCGAAGCCGGACGTTTTTGAATCGAACCTGAACTTGGGGCTGCAACTGGCGAAGACCGGGCAGCCCGACGCGGAGCTGTTTCTGCGCGCGGCCACGCAGCTCAAGCCGACGAGTCATGTGACAGAGGGAAAGTTTCGCGCGTGGCTCTCACTGGGCCACGTGCTTGAGCCGACGAAACCGGAGGATGCGATTGCGGCCTATCACGAGGCCGCATTGCTGCAGCCTTCGAGTGCGGAGCCGCATTTATCTGCAGGACTCTTTCTGGAAAAGCAGGACAAATTCGCCGATGCCGAGCAGGAATATAAACAGGCGCTGGCGCTGAGTTCGTCGAGCGAGGCGTTGACAGGGCTGGCGAACATATACATGCGGGGACGGCGGTTGCCGGAGGCGGCGGAGTGCCTGCGGAAACTGGTGGCGGCTGATCCCAATCAGGCCTCGCCGCACATTCAGTTGGGGCGCGTGCTGGCGGCGGAGGGTAAGAACGACGACGCTCTGGTTGAGCTGCAAGCGGGGGCGAAGCTGGCTCCGGCGGACGTCTCATTACAGCGCGATCTGGCGGAGCTCTATGGCACCCTAGGAAAAAATGATCAGGCGGAGGCATCGTATCGCGGGCTGGTGACAGCGAATCCGAATGATGCGGAGCTTCATCACGGACTAGGCACAGCACTGCTGAGGCAGAAGAAGTTTCCCGAGGCAGAGAAGGAATTTCTCACGGCGGTGAAACTAAAACCCGATTACGGCGCGGCTTATGGAGACCTGGCGTTTGCGGCGGGGGAAAACAAAGACTATCCCCTAACCATTAGAGCGCTCGACGCGCGTGTGAAGTTTCTGCCGGAAATTCCGATTACCTATTTTCTGCGGGCCTCGGCCTACGATCATCTGAAGGATTTCAAACAGGCCTCGGCAAATTATCACCTCTTTCTCGACATGGCCAAGGGGAAGTATCCTGATCAGGAATGGCAGGCGAAGCACCGGCTCATAGCGATCGAGCCGAAGAAGAAATAATGGGGCGGGAATTGGACGATGCTTGGGGCGGAGCAGTTCGTAAAGAGGTGTAGCGCGATTGCAGCGGCTGTTCTGCTTCTGGCCATGATGCCTGCGGCGGCGCTTCCGGGAGCACAACTTACGGTCGAGGAGATGAAGTCCCGGCTTGCCTCGACCAGCGTGGGCGACCGGCCCCACCTGTGCCTTGAAATTGCGGAGCGCCAGCTTGATGCCGCGGACAAGCTCTACAATGCGGCTCAAATCGAGCAGGCGCAAACTACGCTGACCGATGTGGTGGCTTATTCCGAACTGGCGCGGGATTATTCGCTGCAATCGCACAAACATCAAAAACAAACCGAGATTGCGGTGCGGACGATGGCGCGCCGCCTGGCTGACATCGAGCATCTCGTGACGCACGATGAGGAAGCGCCGATTCAGGCGGCTATCAAGCGTCTGCAGCGGGTGCGGGACGATCTGCTCATGGCGATGTTTCCGAAAGGAAAACAATGAAGACGGCTTCGATGCGGGCGTATGTTTGCATCCTGTTGATAGGAGCAAGTGCGGTAGCGCTGGCGCAGCGGCATCGCGATCCGCTGACGCAGTCGGAGATTGATCAGATTCGCGACGCCAGTTGGGAACCTCGGCAGCGGCTTACGCTCTATGTGCAGTTCGCGCGGGAGCGCCTGGTGAAGCTGGAACAGGTTCGCAGCGATCCGAAGACGAAGGATCGTCCGCAGAAGACGCACGACATGCTCGACGACTTTCAGTTGCTCTACGACGAACTGAACGACAATATCGATACGTACGTCGACCGCAAGGACGACATTCGCAAACCGCTGAAGGTGATCGTCGAGGCGGACAACGAGTTCCAGGCCAAGCTGCGCGCGCTGAAGGATGCCGCGGATGTACCTGCCGAGGAAGCCCGCCAATATGAATTCGTGCTAACGAATCTGCTGGAATCAGTGGACTCGTCGTCTGAGGATCATAAGAAGCTGCTGGCGGATCAGGAAGACCAGGCGAAGCATAAGAAGCTGAACTCGGCGGCGAGTGCGAGGAACGCGGGAAGGCCGGAGTAGGTGGGTTGGACTTCGGAGGTCGGACCTTGGACCTGGGCGAGGCGGAGATTCACGGACGCCTGAGGGCCGAGATCCGAGTCTCGTGCTAACCTAAGCTCACTGTGCGTGCCGGGCTGCTGGAAATCTTTCAGGACATCTATAGCGAGCTTCGTCCGGGATCTACCATTCCTGAGTTGAAGATTGAGTTTTTCGCTTTCGCGAACGTCAATAACACCATTCGGCTGCGAAATGGACGACTGCTGGTGCGGCTTTCGGATCTGCTGGAAGGCGCGCCAGAGGCCGTGTTACGAGCGATCGCACATATTTTGCTGGCCAAGATGTATCGGCAGCCGATTGACCGCGGACAGGCGGCGCGGTACCGGAAGTATGTGGCGAGCCACGAGATCGTGCGCAAGACGCACCTGGTGCGGCAGATGCGCGGCCGGAAAAAGCTGCGTCCCGCGCGCGGTCATTATTACGATCTGGATGCGGTCTTCGAGGAGCTGAATACCCGCTTCTTTCACGGCCTGATGGCCCGTCCGCGGATGAGTTGGAGCCAGGCCAAGACGCGGCGCATTCTTGGGCATTACGATCCGGCGCACAACGCGATCATCATCAGCCGGATCTTTGACCATCCTGCCATGCCGGCGTTTGTGCTGGAGTACATCGTTTACCACGAGATGCTGCACTTGAAGCATCCCGTGAAGTTGCGTGGGAGCCGGCGGTGCGTGCACTCGGCGGAGTTTCAGGCGGAGGAAAAACTTTTTCCGCGCGTGGGGGAAGCGAACGCATTTCTGAAGAGGCTGTGAGCGGGCTCAGCAAGAGCGCCCGGGCTGCATAGCATGCGACACCCCTCGACCCCTGCTAAACTTTCGGCCATGACGACATTCGTGCTTGTCCATGGTGCATGGCAGTCCAACGGCACATGGGATTTGCTGGCTCCGTTGCTGACACAACGCGGGCACAAAGTGATAACGCCGGTTCTTCGTGGCCTCGGCACTGACCGCAGTCGCCTCTCAGCGGACACTACCTTAACTCAACACATCGAGGACGTTTCCCTCGCGCTGCCGGAGGTTCCCGAGGGCGTGGTTCTAGTGGGGCATAGCTATGCGGGAATGATCATCAGCGGTGTCGCGGAAATGAACGCTACTCGAATCCGCCGTTTGATTTTTCTGGACGCATTCATTCCCGAGGATGGTCAAAACGTATTGGACCTACTTCCGCCGGACACAGGCGCCTATTTTCGCAGTGTCGCACGAGAACATGGAGACGGATGGCGGTTGCCGGGCGGAGATGGCCAACTCGATCTCTGGGGATTGAAGCCCGGCGAAGCGCGCGATTTCGTGCGGGCCAGGTTATGCGATTTTAGTCTGCGGTGCTTCGAAGAACCGGTTCGCCTTCCCGCCAATCGGAAGGCCGGCATTCCCGCGACTTTTGTCGCCGGGGCCGCGGAAGGATATCCAGCCCGGCCGTTCTTTGAGCCGTTTCAAAGGAAAGCGCAAGCGGCGGGATGGGAGGTCCACGAACTGAAGACCGGCCACGACTGTCATGTCGAGCGTCCAAGTGAAGTTGCGAATATCTTGCTGTCGGCCTGATCCGTCTCGGTCGGCCGGCGGTTCATTCGGCTGATAAGCCCCTTCCCCCAAGAGACAATCCGTTCCATGCGCTCCGCTGCACTTCGAGGGCGGAATTGCGCAGCGTGATCCCAATCACATGCGGTTGTGAGGCGGCGGATTGACGGGTCTGGCGAGGGAGAATATCCTTTAAGTTGAAATTGAAATTCATTTTCAAAATCATAAGGCTTTTCTAATGCTCGATGCATTCATCATTACGTTGCGCGAAGGAGTGGAGGCGGCGCTCATTGTCGGCATCACCCTGGCTTATCTGGCCAAGATCAATCGGCCTGAGCTGCGCAAGACCGTCTACGCGGCGCTGATTGCGGCGTTTCTCGGCAGCATTGGCGTGGCGGTTGTGATCTCCCGGACTCACCTGAACGAAGACGTTTTTGAAGGATGGGTCATGCTGGTAGCCGCGTTTTTCGTCGTCACCATGGTCGTTTTCATGATGAAGACGGGGCGGAAACTGAAGGGTGAGATCGAGGGCAAGGTCGGCTTGTTGGCGGGCAACGATGCCTGGTTCGGGCTGTTCATCTTTATCTTCCTGATGGTCCTGCGCGAGGGGGCGGAGACGGTACTGATACTCTCCGCCGTGACCCTGAACTCGACCGAACTGATGAGTTTTCTGGGAACGCTGCTGGGCGTGCTGGCGGCCGTTGCGTTTGGTGTGATGTTCGTCAAGGGTAGCGTGCGCATCAACCTGCAGAAGTTCTTCCGCGTGACCACGGCCATTCTGTTTCTGGTGGCGGCCCAGTTGCTGATTTCCGGGCTGCATGAGCTTTCAGAGAGCGGATTCATTGCGTCGTCGAAGCGCGAGATGGCGATCATTGGTCCGATCGTCAGCAACGACTGGTTCTTCTTTGTGACGATCATTGCGCTGGCGGCGTTGATGGTTCTGTTTGATGCCAAGCGGCGCGAACTCGTGCCGGTGTCGGCGTCGCCAGCAGAGCGGCGCAAAGCCGCCTGGAGCGCCCGACGAGAACGCCTGTGGATGATTTCCGTGTACACGTTCTCGTTCATCTTCATCGCACTGATCACGGCGGAATTTGTATATGCGAAGAGTGTCAGCAACATTCCCGCCGGGACTGAGGTGACCTTCACCAATGGGCAGATCAGCATTCCGCTGGCGCAGTTGGCCGACGGGGACATGCACCGCTTTCAGGCGAAGGAGAATGGCGCGACGGTTCGCTTCTGGCTCTACCAGAGGCCGGACGGAAAGATCGCGACTGTGTTCGACGCTTGCCAGATCTGCGGCGCGGTTGGGTTCTACAAGAGCGGGAACGGCGTGGTCTGCAAGAATTGTGCTGCGCCCATCAATCCGCAGTCCGTCGGTATGGAGGGGGGCTGCAATCCCATACCGCTGAAGGCCACGCAGACGGCGGACGCGGTAATCATCCAGGAGGCGGACGTTGCGGCCGGCAGCCGCGTGTTCGCGCAACAATAGGCGATGTTTGTCCGGCTCGTTTACGAATCCTTCCGGCGGCAGAAACGGCGCAAGTTGCTGGCGGGCGCGGCCATCGCCCTGGGCGTAACCGTGGCGACCGCAATGATCGCGGTGGCGACCGACATCGGCGACAAGATTAATCGCGAGCTACGGACCATCGGCGCCAACCTGGTTGTAACTCCTCAAGAAGATTCGCTCGACGTGGAAATTGGCGGGGTGAACCTCAAGCCCCCGAGTGATGGCGCGTTCCTGAACGAAGCCGACCTTCCAAAAATCAAAGGGACATTCTGGCACAACAACATTACGGGCTTTGCGCCCATGCTGCCCGTCAACGTGACCATTGAACGTAACGGCAAGCGCCAGGACGTGACGCTGCTGGGAACTTATTTCGCGAAGCAATTGTCATTCGGGACGGAGCGGTTCACGACTGGAGTGCGCACGACCGATCCTTGGTGGAAGGTGTCTGGGGCCTGGCCAGACGACGCGTCGCACGATGTCCTGGTTGGCGAGAGGCTGGCTGAGCGTTTGGGATCGAAGACGGGAGACGAGCTTGGGCTGGCAGGGCGGCAACTGCGGGTGAGCGGGATTCTTTCTACCGGCGGAGCGGAGGACGATGAAGTAGTGGCTCCGCTCGCTCTCGCCCAAGAGATTCTAGGGAAGCCCGGTGCAGTTCGGCGCGTATACGTGAGCGCGCTGACGAAGCCGGAAGACGCGTTTGGTCGGCGCGATCCAAAGAGCATGTCGGGCGCGGTCTACGATCGGTGGTACTGCACGCCGTATCCCCAGGCGATTGCGCTGCAACTGACGGACGCGATTCCGCATTCGAATGCGGAGCAGATCCGGCAGGTATCGCAGAATGAGGGCGCGGTGCTGACGCGGATCGAAGGACTGATTTTCCTGATTACGCTGGCGGCGCTGTTTGCGTCGGCACTGGCAGTTTCAGCGGCAATGGCAACCGCGATATTTGAGCGACGGGCAGAAGTTGGATTGATGAAAGCGCTGGGCGCCGGGAAGGTTGCGGTGGCGTCAGTGTTTTTCGCGGAGGCCACGCTGCTGGCACTGATCGGCGGGCTCGTAGGATTTGTCGTAGGAGGACTGCTCGCGCATCAGATTGGGCACTCGATCTTCAATTCGGAGATCTCGATTCCTCCGGTGCTCTTGCCGGTGATTCTCGCGATTGCGGTGATCGTGACCTTCGCGGGAAGCGCTGCGGCGATTCGGCGGGCGGTTGGGCTGGATCCGGTGTTTGCGCTGCGGGGGGAACTGTGAGCACACCCGGGGCGGGCGTGGGGATGTCGCACTCTGCCCAGGATGTGGCAGCGAGCCGTGCTCGGGCCCCGCACACGTCGATGTTCTTGCGGATGCTGGTGCGAGCGGCAATTTTGCGCCGGGGACGGGCTCTCTCGGCGTTGTTCGCGATGGTGGTGGCGGCCGCCGTGGCGACCGCGATGCTCAATCTTTATGTCGACGTACAGGCGAAGTTGCGGCGCGAGTTTCGTAACTACGGAGCAAATATCATTCTGGTTGGTAAGGACGGCACTTCCCTTCCCGCCGGCGCGCTGGCGCAGGTGGACTCTGTTCTTGCTGGGCGAGGGAGCGCGGCCCCGTTTGGAATGGTCGTGGCGCGGACCAGCGACGGGCAGCCGATCGTTGTAGCTGGTGCGGATTTTGAACGGGTGCGGCAATTGGATAAGTGGTGGTCGGTAACGCGGTGGCCTTCCGAAATCCCCACTTCGCACGCAAGGGACGCGAGAGAAATAGAGCACCCGGATTCTTCGCCCGCTTTGGTTGGAGTGCGCGCACTATCGGTTGTGTCGCCGAAGAATGAGGCGTTCGATCTTAGTTTTCAGGGACGCATTTTGCATGTGACTCCTGCTGGAACTGTGCAGACGGGGGCGGCGGAAGACAGCCGGATTTATGTTTCGCTCGCGGACTTCGTGGCGTGGAGCGGAGTGCAGCCTTCGACGATCGAAGTCGGGGCAAGCGGATCGCCCGAGGAAGTCGCGGCGATCATGAATCAGCTCGCGAAGGCGATTCCCACTGCCGATGTTCGACCTGTGCGGCAGATCATGGAAGGCGAAGCTCGAGTGTTGGGCAAGACGCGTGCGACGTTGCTGGCGGCGGCGGCGCTGATCATTCTGACGGCGGCGTTGTGCGTGCTCTCTACCTTGATGGGATGGGTGTTTGACCGGCGGCGCGATTTCGCCATCATGAAGGCGCTGGGCGCGTCGGGGCGACTGCTCAACGGATTCTTTGCGGCCGAGGCGGCAGCCTTGGGCGCGACTGGAGCGCTAATCGGTTTTCTGATCGGCATTGGCATCGCGGCGTGGATCGGGCGCGCGAATTTTCATGCGGCAGTGACGCCTCGTTTGAGCGTGCTGCCGATTGTGCTCGCTGGTAGCATGATCGTGACGCTAGTGTCGGCGATCCTGCCAATTTCGTTGCTGCGGCGCGTGCAGCCGGCGGTGATTCTGAGGGGAGAGTGAAATGATTCAGATCAAGGATGTCACGAAGCTCTACCCTGCCAAGGAATCAGGGAATGGAGCGGGCAAGGATAATGGCTCGATTCATGCCCTCGACCACATCTCGCTCCATGTGACGCAGGGAGAGTGGCTGTCGATCATGGGGCCGTCGGGGTCGGGCAAGTCGTCGCTGGTGAATCTGATTGGATGCCTGGACCGGCCATCGTCGGGCGAGATCTGGCTCGATGGACAGAATGTGGCGGGAATTTCTTCGGCTGATTTGAATCGCGTGCGGGCGGAGAAGATTGGATTCATCTTCCAGCAGTTTCACTTGATCCCGTTTCTGACTGCAGTCGAAAACGTGATGCTGGCGCAATATTTTCACAGCATGACCGACGAGAAGGAGGCCGTGGAAGCGCTGGAGCGCGTGGGGCTGGGCGACCGGGCACATCATCTGCCGTCGCAATTGTCAGGCGGCGAGCAGCAGCGGGTGTGCATTGCGCGGGCGCTGATCAACGATCCGCGAATCATTCTCGCGGATGAGCCGACCGGAAATCTTGATGCACAGAACGAAGAGATTGTGCTGCGGCTCCTGCGCGAGTTCCATCAGCAAGGGCGGACGATTGTGATGGTGACGCATGATCCGGTAGTCGCGCGGCTGGCCGACCGAAGGATCGAGTTGCATCATGGGAAGATCGCATCGCAGGAAGTTTTCTCGATGGCCGACGAAGAGCAGCTTGACGAAGTGCTTGAAGAACTCTGGGTGCTGGCTGAGCATGGAGAGATTGCCGAGGTCGAGCGCATGGAGGTGCACGGCGCGCTGCCGGTGAGCCTGGCGATCGAGAAGATGATTGGATTGGGATTAGTGGTTTCGGCGCCGCACCCGCCGGAGCCGCATGATCACCGGCCGTTTGTGAATCCTTGCCACGATGCGTTGAAGCCCGTCGCAACATCGGTCGGTGATGGCACGCTGATTGTGGAACTCACTTCGCGTGGACGCGAGCGAGCGGGCAGCATCATTCGGCGCCATCGGCTGGCGGAGCGGCTGTTCACCGACAGTCTGGCGATGGACAGCGAATCGGAAATCGAGCAGCAGGCCTGCAAGTTCGAACACATTCTTTCACCCGAAGCGACGGATAAGATCTGTGCATTTCTGGGGCATCCGCGGACGTGCCCGCACGGGGCTCCGATTCCGCCGGGACCTTGCTGCGGAGCCGCTGTGTCGGTCGGGACCGGCGTCCGGGAAGCGGTTCGGTCGAAGTAGCTCAAGAAATCACAATTCACCGGAACGGGTTGTCGATTTTCAAATCGTCCACTCTTTTGCCGTGCTGCATGTCTTCGGTGTAAAGAATCGAACAGCCAGCCTCCTTTGCTGCGGCCACGATCAGAGAGTCGTACCAGGAAAAATGATGCTGCGCATAGATCTGCAACGCGGAGACGAATAACGCTGGCGACGAGTGAACCGCCAGGAGTGGTCGAAATGCTGTGTTGAGGTACTCTTCGGCCGCGAAGGCCGACATGGGCTTTGCGAAGCGGCGAAACGCTACACTGAAAAATTCCTGGACTACCTGATAGCTTACAATGCCATTTCCCGTGTCAAGCGCATCTCGAATGAGGCGCGCAGCGCGGCGGGACTTGGCGGGGGCAGTGATATCCAGGGAATAAACAAAGATGTTCGTGTCGAGGAAGTATTTAGCGCTCATTCATTTCATCGCGCGTAAAGTGGCGGCCGGGTTGCACGTCACCGAGCCTGCGCATAAGAGCATCGAATGCCGCTCCACGGCCAGCACGGGCAGCATACACTTGGAGCCATTCCCGAAAAGCGGCATTCAGGGTCTTGCTCTCGGATTTAGCCACAAGCCGCGCTTGTTCGATCAACGACTCGTCGGCGCTGAGGGTGATGTTTTTCATACGAGTACAGTGTACACTATTTTCGTGTATTTTTCGAGTAAGGCGTTTTGAACCGTCCCTGGCGAGGTTAGCCTTTGGACTCAGCTATCTCATCTTATGCGGCGTCCTACAATCGGCGTATTCGATTCTGGCTTTGGGGGGCTGACCGTCCTTAAAGCGTTACTTGAACTCATCCCTGCGACGGATTACGTCTACTTCGGCGACACAGCGCGGCTGCCCTATGGATCGAAGTCGGTTGAGACGGTGGCACGATACGCCGTCGAGGCAGCGCATTTCCTGGAATCTCACGGCGCGCAGATGTTGGTGATCGCGTGTAACACGGCGACAGCTCTGGCTTTGGACAGGATTACTGCGGCTGCGCATGTGCCCGTCGTGGGTGTGGTTGAACCAGGGGCTGAAACCGCAGCGGCAACAACGAAGAACAGGAAGATTGTCGTGGTGGGAACGGAGGCGACCGTCAGCAGCCACGCCTATCAGAAGGCAATCGAACGACGCGGACTGCAGGCGCGGGAGAAGGCGTGTCCACTGCTGGTGCCGCTGGTGGAAGAAGGATGGGTGGAGCATCCGGTCACCGAGCAGGTGGCGAGAATTTATTTGGCAGAGGCGTTTACTGACGGTTTTCAGGACGCCGACGTGCTAGTCCTGGGATGCACGCATTATCCGCTGCTGAAGCCGTTGTTGCGGCGGGTAGCGCCGGCGCACGTCAGCATTGTGGATTCGGCGGAGTCGACAGCGCGGGCCGTCGCCGGGCAATTACGGGATCTGGTTCCTACTGCGCACGCGGACGAACGCCGGTCGGCTCCGCGGCTGCAGTTCTTTGCTACCGACTCGACGGAGAAATTTCGGCGGCTCGGGGAGCGATTTCTGGGACATGCAATTGATGATGTGAAGCATGTGGATTTGAAAGAGTAGGTCGCCAGCATCTTCCAGAGGCCGAGCGTCGCTCTGGTCGGACGGCCGAAGGCGGTCGCCTCCACATGCATTCGATACGGTAGTCTAATTTCTTCGCAAGATTCGGATAGCGCGGCTCAATCCTTAGAATTTAGTGTGTCTTGCGGCCGTTCATCGCGATCCAATCACGAAACCATCATGCATCCTTTGGACAATGTGATCTGGCAGGCGCTTACTACGCGGGACGCGCAGTTTGCAGAAAGCTTTGAAGAGGCGCGGAGATTCGTTCGCGAAGTTGGTCCCCTGGGCGCGTTTCGTGAGCATGGAGAGCGCGGCTATGAGTCGCTCGCAGGACTCGTGGGCTCCGGTGGGACGGTTGGATTATTCCTCGACGATCCGTACGAGCCGCGGGCTGGGTGGAGCTTCGTTGTGGGCGCGCCGCTGCTGCAGATGATTGCCGATAACGGCACTGCACCGCAGGCAGGGCCGAATGGTCATGACGCCCTGATCGAACTGGGCACGCCAGATTCCGCGGAGATGATTGAGCTGACTGCGATGACAAAGCCCGGTCCGTTCAGCACTCGCACCCATGAACTGGGAACGTATCTCGGCATTCGCAAAGACGGCAAGCTTGTGGCGATGGCGGGCGAACGGCTGAAGGTTCCGGGGCACACAGAGGTCAGCGCGGTCTGTACGCATCCGGGGCATACGGGCAAGGGCTATGCAGGAGTTCTGATGGCAGAAGTGATGAAGCGCATTCGGGAGCGCGGAGAAACGCCCTTTCTGCACGTGCGGCAGGATAATGTGCGGGCGATTGAAGTCTATAAGCGTGTAGGATTTCGCGAGAGGAAATTAGGGCACTTCGCCGTGCTGCGGAAAGACTAACAGCGCTTCTTTCTCGCCCCTTCGGGGGTTGTCTGGATCCTCGTTGCGCCCCACAGCTTACGCTGTGGGTTGCACTCTATCGCCGCTTCGCGGCTGGACTTTCATGATGGAGGTGCGCCGCAGCCGTGCGAACGCGTCTCAGTACAGGTGGAAGTCGACTTCGACGGCGATTTCGGTGCGAACCGCATGGCCGTCTTTCATCCCGGGCTCGAACCGCCAGTTCTTCACGGCTTCGATGGCCTTCTCATCAAGACCCATTCCCAGGCTGCTCAGTACGCGAATGTTGGTAGGCCGACCGTCGATTCCCACGATTAGTCCCAGAGTGCAAACGCCCTGATATTTGGCCTTGCGCGCCTCTTCTGAGAATTCGGGTTCGGGCTGAAACACAGGCCGCGGCGGGCTGACGCCACCGCCGACGTGGAACACGCCTCCGCCGGTACCGCCGCCTTCACCCGGACCGAAGCCGGGGCCTTTGCCTGATCCCACGCCGCCGCCTTCGCCGGAACCGATGCCTCCACCGCCGCCAGTGCCATTCGAAGGCAGCACGGCGTGCGCCAAGGGATCGCCGAGGTTCGGCATGTTGTTAGAGGCGAGAACGACCTGTGGAGGGATTACAACCGTGGGTTCAACCGCGAGTTTGGGATGTTCGTTACGCACCACCACAACCGGGGGCGTAATCTGCTGCATCGAGAACTTCGGAAGCTTGCCCTTGCTTGCGGCTAAAACATCGCGATCGCCGCCACCGCCGCCGCCGCCAACCTGCGTTTTCGAAGGCTTCAGGGCAGGAATATCCTCAGGATCGACCAGAGTGACTGTGGCCTTCGGAAGAGGAGTCGCGGCCACAACGCGCCGTCCGATGACGGTTCCCACGACAACGACCGCAGCGATCAAGACATGCACGCCGGTTGAGCCGAGGGCGCCGTTCTTGCGGTTGTTGTAGAAGCCCCAAATGTCTTTCACCGGCTCGGGCTTCGACTCGAGCTTCAGGGGTGGAAGTTTTTTGGGAAAGAAAAAATCGTCAAGCTGCTGGGCCAGGGATTTCCAGAGCGGCTCTTGAAAGCTTTCTCTGTCCAGAAGCAAATGCAGTTCTGGCTCGGTGCCGGGGACGGTTGGATTGGTCTGTGCTGATCCCATAATTCTGGTCTGGAAAATCCTTATTGCGCCGCAGGGAAGCTTATCCTGAATTCCGCGCGCTGCCCTCTCCACACAGATGACGACAGCCGGTCGCAAGTTGCTTCCACTTGACGCCGAATTTGTCGATGAGCCGCCCACCGGCACCACGGACAGACCGGGCGTCTGACTCCCTGCTTTCTGAAATTGTAACTCTACTTGCCGGTTTCCGACAGTGCATTTCGGTGGGCCGGAGAAGTCTCCGAAAGACATGTCCTTCTTGGGATTTGGGCGGGTTTTGCCCGATATTGCCGGGCTTTCTCAGCGCTGCGAAAAAGATAGTGCCTTGATGATAAACAATTTTCCATCCGTTCGAGGGCATTAGAACTCTTCATCGCAAAGATCGCGAAGGAGTACGCAGGAAGGTCGCGAAGCGGAGCGTTTCCGCTGCGTGGACGAATCGCGGCGGCGGTCCCTATAATGAAAAGATTCAATCATTTGGGAGATGTGACTGAGTGCCGCTCGAACTGAAAGCGACGATCAACCTGCCTAAGACCGCCTTCCCTATGAAGGCCAACCTGCCCCAAAACGAGCCGAAGATGCTCGAACGATGGGAGCAGATGGGCATTTACCAACGCATCCGGCTGGCCCGGAAGGGTGCGCCACGGTACATCCTGCACGACGGGCCGCCGTACACGAGCGGGCCCATCCACATGGGCACAGCGCTGAATAAGTGCCTGAAGGATTTCATCGTCAAATCGAAGACCATGGCGGGGTTCGACGCGCCCTACGTCCCCGGGTGGGACTGCCACGGGCTGCCAATCGAGATCAAAGTCGACAAGGAACTGGGCGGGAAGAAACTGCAGATGCGCCCGTTGGATGTGCGAGCTGAATGCCGCAAGTACGCACAGAAATATCTCGACCTGCAGCGGACACAGTTCAAGCGCATTGGCGTCTTCGGGCGATTTGACCGTCCCTACGCGACGATGAATCCGCAGTACGAGTCGGTGGTCCTTTCCACTTTCTTTTCGTTCTACGAAAACGGATTTGTCTACAAGGGACTGCGCGCCGTTTATTGGTGCATGCATGACGAGACGGCGCTCGCCGAGGCTGAGGTTGAGTACGAGAATCACACCAGCCCAACGGTGTGGGTAAAGTATGCACTGCTGGACGATCCTTCGACGATTCATCCGGCGCTTGCGGGGAAGAAAGTTTCAACCATCATCTGGACGACGACTCCGTGGACGCTGCCGGCGTCGATGGCAGTGGCGTTCCATCCCGATGAGGAATATGTCGCGCTGGAATCCGCAGGCGAAGTCTACATCGTGGCTTCGAAACTGGCGGCTGACGTCGTAGCCAAATGCAATCTTACGGAGCCGCGGGAACTCGCCCACTTCCCCGGGCGCAAGATGGAACGGCTGAATTTCCAGCATCCTTTCCTCGATCGCAAGATTCTCGGCGTGCTCGCCGACTACGTCACCATGGATACCGGCACTGGCGTAGTTCACACCGCGCCGTCGCATGGCGCCGAGGACTTCATCACTGGTATGAAGTACGGCCTCGACGCCACTAGTCATGTGGACGAGCGCGGAATTTTGCGCGACGGATTGCCGGATTATGACGGGCAATATGTGTTCAAGGCGAATCCGATCATCGTGGAACTGTTGCGGAAGCGCGGGGCACTGCTGCACTCCGACAAAGTGGAACACTCGTATCCGCATTGCTGGCGTTGCCACAATCCGGTGATCTTTCGCGCGACCGAGCAGTGGTTTATTTCGATGGAGACGCCAATGCCGGGCGGGGCGGGCGCGAACGATACGCTGCGCACGCGCACGCTGGAAGAGATCAAGAAGGTGAAGTGGGATCCGGCGTGGGGCGAAGAGCGGCTGTCGAACATGATCCAGACCCGGCCGGATTGGTGCATCTCGCGGCAACGAGTCTGGGGTGTGCCGATCGCGGTTTTTCTATGCGAGGCTTGCGGCAAGCCGCTGAACGATCACGCGGTCAATCAGAAAGTTGTGGAGCTGTTTGCGAAGTCGGGCGCCGATGCCTGGTTCACCTCGGAGCCGGACACGATTCTGCCGGAGGGAACGAAGTGCCCACATTGCAACGGCACGAAGTTTGAGAAAGAGACGGACATCTTCGACGTGTGGCTGGAGTCGGGCGCGAGCTATCTGGCGCTTGTCAATGACGAACCGGATTATCCGTGGCCGTCCGATCTCTACCTTGAGGGCGGCGATCAATACCGCGGATGGTTTCAGTCTTCCCTGCTCTGCGCCATGGGCACGCATGCGACTCCGCCGTACAAAGGCGTCGTCACGCCCGGATGGACGCTCGACGAAAAGGGCCAGGCGATGTCGAAGTCGCGCGGGAATGACGTGGACCCAGTCGACATCTCGAGCCGGCTTGGCGGCGAAGTCGTGCGGCTGTGGGTGGCGTCGGTCGATTTCCGCGAGGATGTCGTTGGCTCGGAAAAGTTGATGCAGCGGGTCGCGGAGAATTATCGCGAGATTCGCAACAAGCTTTTCAAGAACGCGTTGGGAAATTTGTATGACTTCGATCCGCAAACAAACGCAGTACAGTTCGATAAGTTGGAAGCGCTCGACCAGTACATGCTGCGGCAAGCCTGGGCGCTATGCCGCGATGTGCAGAAGTGGTATGACGAGTTCGCGTTTCACCGCATCTATCAGCGCGTGAATCACTTCTGCATCGTTGATTTGAGCGCATTTTATTTTGACGTCATCAAAGACCGGCTTTACACCTACGCACCCAACTCACCTGGACGCCGTTCCGCTCAAACCGCGGTATGGCGCATCTGCGAAGCCATGTCGCGACTGCTTGCGCCGATCCTCACTTTCACCTGCGAGGAAGTCTGGCAACACTTGCCGAAGGTGCCAGACCGGCTCGAGAGCGTGCATATGGCAAAGTTTGCGGATGCTTCCGAGGTCCTGGGCGACGCTTCGGTCCCTCAGGACGATCCACATGCTGCCGACTGGACGACGATTCTTGCGGTGCGCGAGCAAGTGCTGAAGGCGTTGGAAGAAGCGCGGAACAGCAAGAGCATCGGAAAGTCATTGGAGGCGCAGGTTGTCGTAACCGCCAGCGATCCGGCGTATTCGGTTCTGAAGAAATTTGAGGATCAACTCCGGTACCTGTTCATCGTTTCGTCGGTGACGCTCCTGCAGGGATCGGGCAACGGGACCGGTGGCGTGCATGTGGAAGTGAAGAAGGCCGACGGCGCGAAGTGCGACCGCTGCTGGAATTTTTCGACCCACGTTGGCGAGGATAAGACTTATCCCACGGTGTGCGAGCGGTGCAGCGCTGTGTTGAAGGAGTTGGAAGGATGAGCATGGAGGGGTCTTCTCATTTTCGGCGCAGCCGCGCTTCTTACGCGCGCAAAGAAGCTTTGGACGCAAAGTACGCTAAGAACGGCCGCGAAGGACGCCAAGAAGAACTATCACGCTGACACTCTGAATGTCCCTTTATCGCGCACGCACCTTACATTTTCTGCTCGCTTTGATCGTCATCCTCGTCGACCGCTGGACGAAGCGGCTGGTGGCGGCGCACATCGCGATGTACCGGCACATCCAGATCATTCCGGGATTTTTCCGTCTGACTCACACCGAGAACACGGGTGCGGCGTTCAGTCTGTTCGCCGACTCGCCAGCGCACTGGAAAACAGGTTTGTTAATTGGTTTCTCGGTGCTTGCGATGGTGATTGTGTCGGTCCTGCTCTGGAAACAGGAGCGTCCGCTGACGATTACAGGGATTGCTCTGTCGCTGATTCTGGGCGGCGCGGTGGGAAATCTTTGGGATCGTATCGCCAGCGGGCGCGTGGTGGATTTTCTTCTCTTTTATGTGAAGCAGTATCAGTGGCCGGTGTTCAATCTCGCCGATAGCGCGATCGTTGTAGGAGCAGGACTACTGGTGCTGGAGATCCTCTTCGGCCGATCGCAGCCTGCCGACCAAATAACTCCTGGCGAATCATCCTAACGAAGCTCGATTTGTCCGGCTCCGACGTGGGCGTGAATGCGATACTTACCGGGCCCGCTGTGCTCGAACGAACGGAAGAGCCCGCCTTTGGAAACATCAAAGGGCGGAGCCTCTACGTCCCCTGTAAGCACTGACGCATCGACTCGGGCATAGTTGTCTGGCTTGCCGACATCGATGGTGAGATGTCCGGCATGAACTTCGACGTCCTTGTCACCATCTATTCCTTCTACGCTCAGGTCGCCGGCAAACATCCGGATATAAAGACCAGAGGACTTTGGCACTTCTACGGTTATCTGGAAGTTATTGTGGGGGCATCCTGACGTTCTCACTTCGGCGCGGTCGCCCGTAACGTCGATTCGCACCCGCACATCGTCGCGATCATTCGTCGCGCGGTAGGACACGCGTAGGATGCCGTCATCAGAGCCGACGATGTGCGCCTCGCTGGGACACAGGGCCAGCCGAATCCGGCCATTCGGGGCGAACTTTGCCTCAACGGGAGTTTTGTCGGTTTCGTCGATGTTCACATCCTCAACTTTTGCCGCCTTAAGCTTCGCATCCTGTGCGGTCGCGATTGCGGCCAACAGCAGAAGCGTACTGACTCCCAGCAGGACGAGCGCAGCTCTCATGACATACCTCCGCTTGGCAGTAATTACGCAACAGGTCGGCCGGCGGTTCCGTGAAATCTGAGGACCTTCGACAGGCTTAGGGCGTGCCGTAGAGCTGGCGGTAGACGCTGGCGTTGCGGAGGATAGCCTGGACGTACTCGCGGGTCTCGGTGAATGGGATCGATTCGACGAATTCCTGCTGGTCTCGGTATTTGCCCTGCCCCATCCACTCCTCGACCCGGTCGGTACCGGCGTTGTAGGCGGCGAGTGCGTATTCAAAGGACCCACCGAACTGGTCAACCATGCCCCGGAAGTAGCGCGTCCCGAGCCGGAGATTCATTTCTGGCGTGAACAACTGGCTGGCGTTGTAACGCTTCAGGTTTTCTTGGCGGGCCACGAGCTTTCCGGTTCGGGGCAATAGCTGCATCAGTCCAACAGCGTTCGCGCGCGACACCGCAGCGGGATTGAACTCGGACTCCTGCCGGATCAGCGACGCGACCAGATACGGATCAAGACCGTTCGCGACGGAGAAGCGTTTGAGATCGTTCCAGTACGGCCGCGGAAACAGTGCCTCCCAGTAGAGTCGAGGCAGAGTGTCGATTTCGACGGCGAAGTAACTCGGCACCGATCGCTTCATTACTTCGATCGCTCGATCGAAATGGCCGGTGTCGATATAAAGCTGAGCGGTCTCCGAGGGGCCCCAGTTTCCACCGTCGGCGGTCGCTGCGGCCTGCAACTCTCGGACGGCGAAGTCCACCAGTCCTCCGTTGCCCAGGAGTTCGGCCTTCTGCAGGTGTAGGTTGTCGGCGGGAGCTTCCGACAGTTCGATCTTCTGCGCGTTGTCGAGAGGAGGAATGTGATCGAGCAGCGTGTAGCGCTCCACGTCGGCGGGAGCTGCGGGTAGTTTCTGCAGACGCTGGCGGCCCAGTTCCGCGTAGTAGTAATTTCGATAGCGATCGGACAACTTCTGGTAATAAGCCCGGGCCATGCCGAACTGGTTGTCTTCTTCAGCGAGGCGCGCGCGCCAATAGAGCGCCGCAGACGTCTCGTTCGACGACGGATAGAGCGCGATCTGCTCCTCGAACGCCTTCTTCGCTTCGTCGTTGCGGCCCTGGCGAAGCGTCAGCCACGCGGCTTTCCAGTGCGCATACGAGGCCTTCGATCCGGTGGGAAAGCGCTGCTGTGTTTCGCGGAAAGCGTCGAGGGCTTGATCGTATTCGTGGTGCACGAGGTGCAGGTTCGCGACCGACAGCAGCGCCGACTCTAGCCACGGGCTGGTCGGAGCAAGCGTACGCAGATCGTTGACGAGTTGATAAAAAGCTTCGTTCTCGTCGAGCGCCCAGGCGATCTCGCCAAGAATGTAGAGGCGCTCCGCACTTTGATCGGCGGTTGCACCGGGCAAGGTGGTCAGTTCAGAGCGGGCTTCGCGATTGCGGCCCGCACGGTGCATCGCGTCGGCGAGCGCGAGCACTGCCGCCGGACGGCTCTCCGGACTGGCATGGATGGCAATCTCCCGGTATTCGTCGGCGGCGTCGTTGTAGTGGCGCGCCTTCATCAGCAGGTCGGCACGTGTCTTGAGCTGCGCTGCAGTGGGATTAGGGACCGACGGCAATTTCTTTAATTCCGTGTACGCAGCGTCGGCCTCGGCCGCAGTGGGCATGTTGTAGTAGACGTTCGCCAGCGCCTCGACGGCTTTGGCATTCTGGCCAAGCGCTGCGTAGGCGCGGCCCAGTGTGAATTCAATATCGGAACGCGCGGGCAGGCGATCTTTCTCCAGCAACTCGGCGGCTTCGGCGGCGCGGCCTTCCGTCAGCAGGGCTCCTGCGTAACTCAGGCGGGCGTCGCGCACCAGCAGTGAGTCCGGATACGTGGTGCCGAAGTCGGCCAAGGTGGCGAGTGCTTCGCCTTGACGTCCGGTCTGCAGGTAGCACGTTCCCAGGTAGTAAGCGACGTAGTCGCCGAGATCTCCGGCGCGCGGCTTGGCGCGGTTCAAGGGATCGATGGCCTTTGCAAAGTCGTGGTCGAGGACGTGCGCGTATCCGACCACCAGCCACGAGAGGGCTCCGGCGTCTTCTTTAGCATGAGCCCGGGCGTAGGCTTCGACTCCTGCGTAGGCGGCCGGGGACCGATCCTGAATTAGCTGCTGCGCCATCGGGCGAAGGCTCGCTGAAGCGACGAATGCCTCGCGGATGCGACGGACGCGCGGCGACATCGGCCGGTGGTGCTTTTTTGCGCTGGCTGCGTGAGATTTCGCCGTCGCAGTTTTCTTCGCCGGCGCGCTTTTCGGTGGGGACATGTGCGTCAGTTTCTTAGGTGCGACCTGGTCAGGAGAATCTTTCTGCTCCGCGGCAGGACGTTGCGCAGTCCCAGCTTGTTTATCAGGAGTGTCGGAAGGAGTTGAAGATTGTTGCGTCCGCGAATCTGTAGCGCCGAGAGACGCGCATAGCGCTCCAACGGCGAGCACCCACCACCACTTGAGACCCAATCGAACCACCTTAATATTTTCGCGCGGAGACGCGAATGCCAGAACCTTTGCCGGGATCAGAAATCATTTCACAACTTCGGCGCCCTACTTGCGGAAGTTTGCGCCCATTAGCGAAAGGTCTTCTTCCGCCAGATTGCGGACAACTTCCTTCTGGAAATAATCGCCACTCGCCGCGACCGAGCTGCCATACCTCTTTTGATACGTCGAGCGGCTCTTCTCGATGTCTTCTTTCAGGCGGTCATACAAATCTTTGTTGCGACGGCCCTCGGCAACCTTCGCCTGATTGTAGAGTTTGATTTCGTCGACCAGCAGGCGCGCGAAGCGCTGCGCCTTGCGGTGCGTCTCCGCATCCTCCGGCGACATGCCGGCGAATGGGTCGGCGGCGGGCGCGGAGGCGGCCGCACTGGCCGACGCGGCATGCGCGGAAACTTCGACGACTTCGGCAGCGGGCTCCGGTTCAGGCTCGGGCGCAGGCTTGGGAGCGATATGTTTCGGCGTGTGGGCCGCGAATGGATCAGAGAACGAACTCACCGTATGCACCGGCGCGGGCGCCGCAGGACGCTCGATCGCGGGAGCTTCGCTAACATCCTTCACCTGCGCCTGCTTGCGCAGCGAGGTGACCTCGAGCCACGTGCTGGTCGCCATGACCAGAAGTTCCAAAGAGGTCGCGTCAAGGTGCGCTGTCGCGCCGCCGTCGGCGTAGAGCAAGGCCGCAACTTTATCCTTCAAAACCAGCGGCAGCACGAGGATCTGCTCATTCTCAGGTCCGCCGAACTGCTCGACGAAGCGGCGATCCATCTCTGCGATGTTGGCCGGGGCGACGGTACGATTCTGATAGGCATGACACGCCGGACCGGCGGTCATATCGAGAGCGAAGTCCTTGATGGAATCGTCTTCGCCAAAACCGCGGCCTTGCCATCCGGTGGCGGCTCCGGCCTTCACAACGAAGAGCGCTACACGCGTGGCGTATGCGCTGCCCGCGTCGAGTAACGCGCGCAGGATTTCCTTCTGCGTGGTTCCGGCGTGTACGCTGGCGACCGCCTGAACAAGACTTCCCTGAACCATGCTTCCCGCGCCGCTTTCGGACGATGAAGCCTGTGCCGGTAATTCAGCCAGGACACGCGAGACCAACTCCGCCTGCAGCTTTGGAAGCTGGCGGTCGAGGACTTGCGCCACGGCACGCTCGATGATTTGCTGGAGTTCCTTGCTGTCCGCCATTCTCAGAGAACCGTTCCCAAGCTTGACTGTTTCACCCGGCGCCGCACACCCGAAAACGACACTGGCCTAACTGCTGATTATACGGCACTTGTGGGACCGCATCAGGGTACGATAGTACCTGTTCATCCGGTTCAAAGCGCTTGCTTTGAACTCTATCGCAAAGTTTTCTTGCCGACTACGGCAAAGCCGTTGGGCAAACAAGCGGGTTACCAAGTAGAATAACAGTTTGAATTTGCTCTCGCTTCGAGATCACTGAACCGGATCGCGTCACCGATACCGCTGCTGTTCATCGCGCCGCATTCAACGCAGGATTGGTCGAGCAAGGACTGGTCGAGAGCACGGAAAATACTGCATCGCCGAGACAATGGGAGCCATCCAAAACAAACTAGCAGGGCCTGTCAGCGAAGAGCTGGCACTCGTACAGGCTGCAAAGCGTGGCGACGACTCAGCATTTGAAGAGCTGGTTCGGCGTTACGATCGTAACGTTTTTCGGATCGCGCAGCACATCACGCAAAACCGCGAAGACGCGGAAGACGTGGTGCAGGAAGCGTTCTTGAAAGCGTACGGCAACCTGGCGCAATTTCAGGAGCAGTCGAAGTTTTATACGTGGCTGGTCCGGATTGCGGTAAACGAAGCCCTAATGAAGTTGCGCCGGCGGAAGCCGGAGCGCACGGTCTCGCTCGATGAAGATATCAAGACGGAAGATGATTCTCTTCCCCGCGAGATTGCGGACTGGAGCCCTAATCCGGAGCAGCAGTACAATCAGTCCGAACTTCGCGAGATTTTAAGTAAGACCATCCAGGGCCTGCCCCCAGGTTTCCGGACGGTATTCGTACTTCGGGACGTTGAAGGGCTTTCCACCGAAGAAACCGCAGCGGCGCTGGAGTTGAGCGTGCCTGCGGTGAAGTCGCGACTGTTGCGGGCACGCCTGCAATTGCGTGAACGGTTGGGCCGCTACTTCCAGAAAAGAGAGAGTGGCAATGGCAAGGACAGTGATGTTAAAACCGACGACGCGAACAGTGGAGATGGCAACCAGTGAAATGCTCTGAGTTTTTGCACGAGCTAACCAATTATCTGGACGGCGTCCTCGACGAGAAAACCAAGGTCGAACTGGAGAACCATCTTTCCTGGTGCCACAACTGCTACGTGGTTTGCGACACGACCAAGAAGACCATCGAGATTTATCGCGACTCCCAGCTTTACGAATTGCCTGAAGACCTCCGCAGCCGCCTCCGATCGGCCATCATGACGAAGTGCCAGCAGCAGAAGCGACGAGGTCCGCACAGCACCTAAGGTCGCTCTCCCCCGCACCAGGGCTCAGGACGGCAATCCTTCCTTTCAGAAGGAACCCAAAGAGACACTCCCCACCGATTGTTGTCCCGGTGAAACGTTTTGCATTCTGCTGTAACCATATTAGAGGCAGTCGTTTAGGGGCGGTTTCCCGAGTGGGAACAGTCGGCCGTACAAAACCGAAACCGTTTTGTCAATTCCTGAATCTAAGTATCTGGTGAGTTTAGTCACGGTGTTTGTTTATCCCAGGCAGTAGACTTCAATTTACCAGGGGATCGAGCCAACCAGCTCGAATGTGGAAGGTGGTAGTTATGATCGCTAAGTTGGTGGATGCGCTTTTTGGCTGCAGGCATTCGCGGTATAGCTTTCCAGTAACCGTGCGGCGGGCCGGACATCGGCCGCAGGCGGCGGCTTTGACGGGAACGTATGTGGCGTGTCTCGATTGTGGCAGAGAATTCCCTTATGACTGGCAGGAGATGAAAGTCATCACTTCGCCAGAGCGTCACCGCGAGCATCTGGCCGAGTTGGCCAAGCACGCTGCGTAAGTCGACACCACAGTGGAGATCGAACCGCGCGTACAGCAGATTGCGCTTGAGCTACCCTCTTCTCTTAATCCCTAAGAGCCGTAAGCGATTGCTTACGGCTCTTGCTGTTTAGCGGCGTGACCGCCCTCATCGCGATCTATCCTTTCGCCGCCGTCGCCCTTAAGGCCCTTTCCGTGGACCATTCCTGCTCAGCGCCCCATCGTTCCGTTCTTCGCGACGGTCGACGGCCGTGCTGCTCGTGCTCTTTGATTTTCTTCTTTCACTTTTGCGAACCAATTCATCGCTGGCTGCATTACCATGTTTCGACGCCGAGGTCGCTTGGCGCAACGGTGACGAACAGTATTGAACGGAAAACATACATGCCCAAAGAAGCAGGATTGAGTGGTTCGAATCGAAGGAACTTTCTGCAGTCGAGCCTGGTCGGTGGAACCGCAGTCGCCATCTCTCCGATGTTGTTGCCCGTGCTCAGCGCCGCCAGAGATCTCGGTGCTCCTTCGAAACCGGAAGCCGCCGATGCAGCGCCTGCCGTCAAGCCATTCGAACTCGACGAGACCACCATCCCAGAACTGCAGGATGGGATGAAGTCCGGCAAATTCACGGCGCGATCGTTGGTCGATAAATACAGCGGACGAATTGATGAGATCGATAAACGAACGGTGAATGCCATCATCGAACTCAATCCCGATGCTGCTTCTATTGCAGATTCGCTCGATCAGGAGCGCAAGGCCAAAGGCCCGCGCGGTCCACTGCATGGCATTCCAGTATTGATCAAAGACAACATCGACACAGCCGATCGCATGATGACCACCGCGGGTTCGTTGGCGCTGGTGGGTTCGAAGCCTCCAAAGGATTCGTTCGTCGCGCAGAAGTTGCGGGCGGCGGGAGCGGTCATCCTGGGAAAAACCAATCTCAGCGAGTGGGCCAACATTCGTTCGAGCCACTCGACCAGCGGATGGAGCGGCCGCGGCGGGCTCACGAGAAATCCCTACGCGCTCGACAGAAATCCCTGCGGCTCGAGTTCAGGCACGGGCGCCGGAATCTCCGCGAATCTCGCTGCCGTGGGCATTGGTACGGAAACCGACGGGTCGATCGTCTGCCCGTCATCGTCGAATGGACTCGCCGGAATCAAACCCACCGTAGGTTTGGTGAGTCGCAGCGGCATTATCCCGATCTCGCACAGCCAAGACGGCGCCGGCCCTATGTGCCGAACCGTGCGCGACGCCGCAATATTTCTCGGTGTGCTCACTGGGGTCGATCCCGAGGACTCAGCGACCGCGGCCAGCGCAGGGAACTCTCAGACTGACTACGCGCAATATTGCGATCCCAACGGACTGAAGGGGGCCCGCATCGGAGTCGCGCGCAAGTATTTCGGCTTCAGCGACACCGTTGACGCTCTCATGGAGCAGTCGCTCGACGTGATGAAAAAACAGGGAGCGACGCTGGTCGACCCCGCCGACATCCCAACGCTGGGAAAGTTCGACGAAAGCGAACTGCTGGTCTTCATGTACGAACTGAAGGCCGATCTGAACGCATATTTGGCGCGTCTCGGTTCGGGTGCGCCGGTTCATGACATGCCGATTCGCACCTTGAAAGACATCATCGACTTCGACGAGCGTAACCGCGACAAAGAGATGCCGTACTTCGGGCAGGACTTGTTTGTGAAAGCTGAGGCCAAGGGGCCACTTACGGAAAAGGCATATCTCGATGCCGTGGCGAAGAATCACCAGTTAGCGCGGACCGAAGGCATCGACGCGATCATGGACCAGCACCATCTTGACGCCATTGTGGCTCCCACGGGGGGGCCAGCGTGGCTCACAGACCTGATCAATGGCGACCACGTGGCCGGGGGCAGTTCGAACGCCGCAGCGGTCGCGGGTTATCCCAACATCAACGTGACCGCGGGATTTCTTTCGGGCCTGCCGGTGGGAATCTCCTTCTTCGGCCGTGCCTGGAGCGAGCCCACACTGATCAAGCTTGCGTATTCCTTCGAGCAAGCCACCAAAGCGCGACAAACTCCGCGATTTCTGCCGACTCTCGGACCGGGCTAGAATAAAGCGAGGCTGGACGTTGGAGGTGTGGCATGACCAAGCTCGGCTTTTCGGGAATTGCGCTTCTTGCCGCATTTTCAAGTCTTGCCTACGGCCAGCAAGACGTCCCCCGCACTGTCACAATGGTCCGCTCCAATCAAGAGATTCGAGTGAGCGGTCTGCCGTCTCTGCGAGCGCAATCAAAGGACGCGGCGGACGTCCTCGCAACTGCGCTGGCCACCGTTTTGAACGATAAGGATCTTTGCTGCGACAAAGGCTCGTCCCTCGAAGACCGGATTCCGCAATCCGACCCTGTGTCTCTACAGGAAGTTGCCTCAAAGTTGCAAGGCCGGCAACTGCACACCGACGGGCGTCCGGTCCTGATTACGGCGGAGCTTTTCCCGGCAGACTCCGTCAATTCCGGGCAGTTGATCGCCGCAATTCGCGACAAACACGCCCCACTCATGGAGTGGAATTCTCATTTATATGTTGTCGGTGGGCTTGTTTATGACGACACGTTCTACACCGATGGGACGGAAACGTATGTGGTTCGCAAATTTCTGCTCCTCGATCCGAGATACTCGGACTCGCGCCGAGAAGTGACCTTCGACCGCGATACCGACGATTTGTCGAAGATTCAGGGGATTCTGTTTCTGACGGTTAAGCCGCAGTAGCCGCGGCTGAGAACGTTAGCGCCTCTGCCAGCGGTCGAAGATTTGTCGCGTAAAGAACAAACCGGCGGGGGCAACTTAGATCGCAAATTCATAAGCACGACCCGAGTTAGAATCCGCGCCTGACGGGGTATCCAGCCGATTATTAGAATTTCGTTTTTCTTCACTAACTACTGTGTTTCAACCCGCTCTCCATGTTAGCCTCTACTGCAAGAGGGGGTAATGAATGACCAACCTGAATAAGGTAGTCACTTCCCTGCAGAACGAGTACGCTCGTCTCGAAAAAGAGATGGGCAGAGTGGGGAAGGCATTAGATGCCCTCGGCCATGCTGGCGGAAAGAAGCTCAAGAAGACGGGCCGTATCTTGAGCAAAGAAGCCCGCAAGCGGATTGCCGATGCGCAACGACTACGCTGGGCAAAAGTGCGGAAGCAAGCTGCCAAGCTAGTCAAGCCGTAATGCAGTAATTCGCAAGCACCGCGGCCGGCCTCGTTCGTAAGTTCGGTAAGAATGCGCGAGCGAGGCCCAGCGGGGCGAGATGTTGGGACTGGTTCTGGAATTGATCTCCGTGGGCGAGAGGTCATCATGTATTACCTGCCGCGTCCCCTGATTCTGGCGATTCTCCTTTCGGCTGCAATCAACGCCGGCAGTCAGACGGCTCCTTGTAAATCCCAAAAGATCCCGCCTAAATATCCCCCTCACCCAAATTCTAAAGACTTCACAACACCTCCCTTTCACGTCGAGGTCGAGCGAGATGGCAAGAACGGAACGCGATTCATTCTGACCAATGAGTACCGATTTCCGCTCACGGCGTACGTCGAAGAAATCACGCCCGTCCCGGACGGCCAAGAAGGCGGCGTCGAGCACGGCTTTTACGTAGTAGACGGGCTCGATCCTTCCGGCGATCTTATGTCACCCATATCGTTCGGGCTGAGCACGATTCGTGGGGTATCGCACAATGTTGGGCGGCCCGACGCGCAGCCTGGAGTTGCCGCTGTAGTGTGGGACGATGGGCTTACATTTGGGCCCGACAATCTTGTGCAGCGGATCATCGCGCGCCGGCGGTTATCGTCCGAATATCATCAGCATGCGATCGACCTTCTCCAGACCGGGCTAAAGGAGCACTGGGATGCGAACCGGTACGAGAGCGAAGGCACGGCGCTCGAAGAGAAATGGCATGCCATGGCGGTGAATCGGGATTTGAACTTGATTGTTGAGTCTCCCCTGCAAATCGTGGTGGACAACCTTGTGAGGATACAGAGAGAGAACCCGGCCAACACGGAACGAATGGCGAAGATGCTGCTCGAGACTCAGTTGAAGCAGAAAGAGGTCATCGACTCGGGTCTCGACGCCATGGTTGGACCGCAGACAGAGACTAGCGGCCCCTGCGTCAGGTAGTCAGAGCTTCAGCCGCTCATCGATTAGGTCCAGCGGAACCACTTCAGCGCCAGCAGGAACGAAACCCCGCCCCAGACAATCATCACCAGAAGGCGCGGCCACTGATGCGTCAGCGGTGTGCCTTCGAGAATGCTCGCGCGCAGCGCGTCGTTGAGCGCGGTCAGCGGCAGCGCCTTGATCAGCGGATGAATTACTGCCGGGAACCTCTCGTAGGAAAAGAACACGCCCGAGAAAATCCACATCGGCATCATGACGAGATTGATGAGTCCACTGATGCTTTCAATCTTCTGCGCGCGGCTCGCGGTGAGCAGGCCGACTCCGCCAAACGTGAGCGATCCGAGTGCGCCGATCGCGGCGATCGAGAACACCGATCCCAAAACCCGCATGTGAAAGAAGATGACGCCAAACACCAGCAGCAAGCCGATCTCGATGACCATCAGCAGCAGCCGGCTGGTCATGATGGCGAGCAGAAAATCTCCTCGCCGCATCGGCGTGCCCACAAAACGCTTGAGCAGTTTGCGCTGGCGCATATCGACCAGCGCGAAGCCAATGCCCCACAGGCCGGAGTTCATCAGGTTCATGCCCAGCAGGCCGGGAATGAGGAAGTCGATATATCGCGACCCCGGCTCGGACGACGTGACCGTTGTTGTCTGGACCGCATCTTTGCGCCCGGCGGCCGCCTGCAGCGCGTCATTCACTTCCGCCCTGGCCAACACACTCTCAGGACGCGCGGGGTCGTAGCGATATTGATATCCCCCGCTCTCGTCGGGCTCGATGACCAGGTCGTACTTGCCGAGGCGGAATCCATTGTGCGCCGCTTCGGGAGTAAGAATGTCGACCTTCGATGTCGCAAACAACGGCGCGCTTTGCAGCTTCGTCTTCAACGCCTGCGCCTGTGAATTCTCGATGATCGCGACCGGCGACGCCGTCGGCTGCGGCTTGTTTCGAAATGCAATGCCTAAGCCAAGCGCCAGCAGCAGCGGAAACACGAACACCCAGAACACGACCTCGGGCTCGCGCTTCAGTTCCAGCAAGCGCGCCGTCAGCAGGTGCCGATAGCTCGACCAGCGCCCATTGCGCCGCGGAGGCTCGTGCACGACCTTAACCGGAGTCACCGGCGTTTCCTGTGCCACACTCATAAATTCTTCTCAACCCCAGATGATTCTGGTCCCGGAGGGACGTCCGAAAGTAGCCCGGCGTTTCCAACGCCGGGTTTCGTCGCATTCCATCGGCGCGTCCCGGAGGGACGCCTGAAACCGTGACGACAATCAGCGCTTTTCAACCGTGCCTCCGGCACGGGTCATCCATAATCGCCCGCTCACCCGCCAGTGGAACTGGCGGGCTACTGTCGCCAGTCCCTCCGGGACAATTAACTCTCGATCACCGAGAGAACAGCACACCAAGTAGCGCCTAACGCGTTTCCGCCTTCCACTTATTCAAGAATTCCAGCAACACATCCGGCGTCAATCCTCGGGCGTCTTCGAACTCGCCATTTTTCTGGCTCACCACAAGCTTGCCGTCACTCTCGGCAACCGCCAGCGCCGGAATGCCCTTGTTCAGCGGGATTTGATACTGCTCCACGAGATCGGCATTCTTGTGTTCGTCCGGTCCCAGGTCGATGTGGACGACTTCATAATTCGCCACCACCGGCGCCAAGTCGGGACGCCGAAACGCCAGGTCCAGCACGTGGCAGTCGAAACACCAGTTCGCGCCAAAGACCAGCAACAGACGTTTGTGATCGGCGGCGGCCTTCTCTTCCGCTTCTTTAATCTCTGCGTGCGCGTCGGCGTCCGCCGGATAAATATCCTTCTTCATGTTCGCCGGTTGCGCCAGGTGCGGCGAATCGGTGCGTTCCACGGCAACCAGACGCCACTGATCGCCCTGCTGTAACCACGACTGATCGTCGGTGATGTTCACGGTCTGTCCGTTGGGCAGTCCAGTCTGAACCTCGGCGCGAAAGATGTAGCTGATGTGGCCGTGCCGCACTTCGTTGCGGACGACTTCCACTTTCATGCTCCGCGCCTTCAGACCGATCCAGAAATTCGCATCCTCCTCGGCGTCACTCTTCACCACACCGACGGTGACGTGCGCCGGCGGATCGGTGCTGTACATCGCCTTCAGCGCCGCCGCATTTCCGGCGAGCACGGCAGCCTTCCACTGCTCGAATGACGCGAATGAGGCGTCAGACCCCGCTTGCGCCACGCATACGCCGATGCCGAACACCAACAGCGCGGCGAGCTTCAAAAACGTATTCCTAAGATTCATAGATGAAAATTCCCCCGAACCGAAGCGCCGGCAGCCCGCCCTTGAGACGACTCGAAGGATCCCGCCGGCTGTCGCGGAGGCGTCTCTCCCCCGCGTCATTTACTCCTCCCGCAAATGCCGTCCCGTCAGCCGCACGAACACGTCCTCTAAACTCGCCTGCCGCGTGGTCAAATGTTGCAGCACGCTTCCCTGCTTGTCGATCGCTTCGAGCAGCGCCGGTATTGTCAAGTGCGGCTGCTTCACGTTTAATGCGATGAGGCCGTCGTCCGCGCGCACCGACTCAACGCTCGGCAGCGACCGCCACACGTCGTGATGCGCGTCGTCTTTATGCAACGCCGACGATCCGTTTCCGCTCACAGAAAACTCCACCACGTGATGACCCCCAAGCCGCTCGATCAGCTCCGCCGGAGATCCCTCGGCGATGATCTGCCCATGATCCACAATCGCCAGCCGGTCGCACAGGCGCTCCGCTTCATCCATGTAATGCGTGGTGAGCAGCACCGTTCCGCCGCCGCGTTGAAATTCGCGAATGATGTCCCACAACTGCCGTCGGCTCTGCGGATCGAGCCCAGTCGTCGGCTCGTCGAGAAACAGAATCTTCGGATTGCACACCAGAGCGGTCGCCACCGCCAGCCGCTGCCGCTGTCCTCCAGAAAGTTTCCCCACCCACGAGTCGGCCTTTTCCGTGAGTTCGAGTTGCGCGAGCACTTCTTCCGACGACCGCGGCTCCCGATAAAAGCTCGCAAACAAATTGATCGTCTCGCGGACGGTGAGCTTCTCCGACAGCCGCGTCTCCTGCAGCGAAATGCCCAGCCACTCGCGGAGTTCGCGCTCATCCTCGCCCCAGGTGTGCCCCAGAATCGTCACCACTCCCGAGGTCGGCCTCGACAGACCTTCGAGGATTTCGATGGTCGTCGTCTTCCCCGCCCCGTTCGGCCCCAGCAGCCCAAAACACTCTCCAGCCTGTATCTCAAGATTCAGCCCGCGCACGGCTTCGACTTTTCCGTCGTACGTCTTGCGCAAATCGCGGCATTGGATGGCGGCGGGCATTGAAGCATTCTAACGTAGAAGCAGATCGTGTATAGTAGCCGCAACTGCCGGACCGAGGCTGCCCGCACGCCTCTCCCCCGTCTCGGCCAAGCTCTCTTCGTGTTTCTCAAGGCGAAGCCTGTTCTCGCCTCGATTTTGATTCCGCGACCAAAACTTTTAGGAGACATTTCTATGAGACTCACTCGTTCTTTCGTAGCGCGCTGCGGGATGCTTGCGATATCTATCGCGCTCCTGCTTGCCGGCGCAGCCTTGGCCGCCAACTCAGAGTTCGTTATCTATTCATTTCCGTTCGCCCCGAACACAATCCCTGCCGGCTGTCAGCCTCAAGGGAATCTGACGGCCGATGCCGCTGGCAATTTCTATGGCACGGCTTCCTGCGGAGCCTACAGCCACGGCGTCGTCTTCAAATTGACGCGTCCGGTTCCTCCCGCGAAGGCGTGGACTGAGTCGGTGCTCTACAGCTTCACCGGTGGAACCGACGGCAACTCCCCAGCCGCTGGAGTCATCTTCGACGCCGCAGGAAATCTTTACGGCACGACCAGCGCGGGCGGCACAGCCGACATGGGCACGGTTTTCGAGCTTACGCCACCAGCCAGCGGCCAAGTCGATTGGACCGAATCCGCGCTCTACAGCTTTCAAGGAGGAGCCAGCGACGGCGACAAGCCGCTCGCCGGTCTGGTCATCGATGCCGCAGGCAATCTCTATGGCACAACTTTTCAAGGCGGCGAAAACGACCTCGGTTACTGCCGAGTGGGATGCGGCACGGTCTTTCAACTCGCGCCTCCAGCCACGATCGGCGGGGCCTGGACCGAAACCGTGATCCACTACTTCTTTGGCGGACAAGGGACCGCACCCACGAGCGCTCCGATCCTTGACGCTGCCGGAGATCTCTACGGCACCACTATCTCGGGCGGAAAGTTTGGCGCTGGGTTGGTCTACAGGCTGACGCCCCCGCCCTCCGGGCAAACCACTTGGGGCTACAGGGTTCTCCACGCATTCGCAGGTTACCCCACGGATGGAGATAGTCCCTTCAACGGCCTGACTCTTCACGGCAGGGGCGTTCTCTACGGCACCACTGCCTACGGCGGTTCCGGCCAATTCGGCACGGTCTATCAGTTAGTACCTCCGGCCGTGCCGGGCGGCGCTTGGACCGAAAACGTTCTTTACAACTTCAACGGCGACCACGTAAATCCCGGCGACGGCGCGTCTCCCTCGGGCAACCTGGTGTTCGATCCCGAGGGCAACCTCTACGGCAGCACCAGTGCTGGTGGCAACTACAACGCTTGCGTTGTGGGATGCGGCGTGGTTTTCGAGTTGAGCCCGCCCGCCGCAGGAGTTACGACTTGGACGGAGAGCATCCTGCATACGTTCACCAGCGGCAATGATGGTTCTTGGCCGGACGGGGGCGTCCTATTCGGCAAGAACGGCATACTCTACGGCGTCTCCCACACCGGCGGAACCCACGGCGAAGGAACAGTATTCGGAGTCGTCAAGTAAATCGACGTGATGATCAGATTCGCGAAGGTCGGCGGCGCCTCGGCGCCGCCGCCTCGTTTGAGCCAAGCGGCATGAATTGGAGATCTCCTCTATGAAACTCGACCTGCGTTTTCTCCTCCGCACCGGACTGTTGGCCGCGTTCGCCGCCCTGGCATTGTCATTTGCCGGAATTAGTCAGGCTCAAACGTTCACTTCGTTTGACGGACCACTAGCAGGCACCATATCCGGAAGCCAGTACCAAGCGGGCACGTTTCCGGTCGCCATCAATCGTTGGGGATGCATTGGTCTGATGACCGTCGACGACAACGGCATTACGCACTCATTTGTGCGCGAGCCGAATGGGAAATACGTCACGGTTCATCCGCCGAAGGCAAAGCAGACTTTCCTTGCGGGCATCAATGCCAGTGGTGAGGTGGCGGGATCGTTTATCGACTACAGCGGCCACGAACACGGGTACGTCAAGAACACCGACGGCACATATGCCCAAATCGATATCGTCGGTGCGTTTTCCGGGACAAGAGTGACGGGGATAAACGATGCCGGGCAGGTCACGGGAAATCTGTTCTCCGGCATAAGCGAGGCATTTTTCTGGGATCCCGCCCATCCCGAAGCATCCGGCGTCTTTACCGCGCCGGAGTCTATAGCGACGTATGCAGTGGCGATTAACGCGAGCGGCCAGATCGCCGGCCTTTATGTTGATAACTTCATCCTCCGAGATCATGGCTTCCTGCGAAATCCAGATGGCACGATCACCAAGGTCTGGATAGCTCCGCATATGACTGTGGGAGCGCTGAACAATTTCGGCACGATTGCGGGAAACGCGTTCAGAGAAGGTGTAACCCTTGGCTTCATGCGCTATTCAGGGGGTAAGAATAAAACTTATGGAGCGGAATCCAACGGTGGCCCTTTGCCGATGGCCATCAACAATCACGGAGTAGTGGTCGGGTATCTGTTCTCCGATGGCGGCGGTAATGTGGCGTTCTCGGCTGACAGAAGCCTCGCGATTAGCGTAATTTCGGTGCCGTTTTCCAATACAGGCACAACCGCGAGCGGCATCAATGACGCCGGACAGATTGTCGGCACGTGGACCGACTCGAATGGCGTTAGCCACGGCTGGCTGGAATAGCCGTCGCCGGGTCGGGGCTCTGAAGGGGCTGGCCCAGCCCTCAATCGCCTGTTAACAATTGTTGAGCGAAAGCGCATGGGGCTTTTATCATTCGTGTTATCCAATGCTGAGTGACAGATGGATCGACGACTTGAGGGCTGGCCGCGTGGACGCAGCTCTCGACCAGTTGCGACGGAACGAACTTCTGAGTGACGCCTTTTCCCCAAGCGACTATTACAGTCTGGGTGCAGCGTACATGTGGTTGGGAGACTACGAATCAGCCCTCACACACTTCGACGAGCAAATTCGAGCAGGGTTTCCGCGCAACGTCCCGTCAGACGGTACTTTCGGCATGGCAGGAGCGGCCGCTTGGTGTCTGGGAGATGAACAATCAGCAATCAAGTATTGGCGGAAAGGAACAAGTGTCAGATATGCCGTGGCAGGAGCGAACACTCGCACCGAGCTTCTGCTGTACGCTTCATCTCTACTGAATCCCGCTATACTCGCCCTAGAATCAGCCAAGCAGCTTCTGATCAAAAAGGCGGGTCACTGGCGCGTGAAGAACTGGCCGGGGCCAATCGCGCAGTACATCCTAGGACAAGCATCTGAGAAGGACGTCAGACAGAAGGCTGTTGAAGGCGCGGGCGATCCTGCCGCGCCGAATCCGAAGTCATGGCAATTCGATTTCTACAAACTGCTCACGACTACCGCGTCCGCTGGTAAGGATATGCATGCACTAGAAAGCGGCCTCCAAACCTTAATTACTGTGAACGGCTCTGAGTACGTCGCGGGACTAAAGTTCTTTTATTTCCTCCGTATTGAGGAGTTCTATCTGGCACGACACTTCTCAACCGAACGAAGTGGCCAACGGTTGGCGTAACGTCCCCATTACCCTCAAAACCCCTCCCCATTGTGCGAAACTCGCGCCAGATATTCACGCGCAGCGCGCTCATCGTGTGATCCAACCTTGCCGGATCAGTTCTGCACCGAACTTTCTTCCGCCGCGGGCAGCAGCAGCGCTGCAACCTCTGGGCCGCCTTTGAAGAGCCATCGCGACAGCAGCGAGAAGCCAATAATTCGGACGACCAGGAAACTCACGTCGATGAGATGGGAGTGTCGATAGTATTGCGTGGCTGAGGGCGAAGGCAGTTCAACGTTCGTGTAGTGCAGGAACGAGTGTACGTATCCCGGCAAGTAGGACACGTCGGCCAGCGCCCACACCATCAGCAGAACGGCCAGAGTGCGGCTGGCTAGTACGACGAAGTCTTCTCTCGACATGAAGTCTCCCTCTTGGAGATTTGGGTAGTGGGTCATTTTTGAATTTACAAGAAAACGTCTCGGCCGGCGTCATTTCGAAGGCCCGCGTTTTCTCCAGCGGGCCAAGAAATCTCGCTTCCCTCCTGTCTGTCCCTTTGTCCAAACTGCACCACCACCCAATTTCGCCTCGCTACAATAACGCATCCCCGGCAGATTCGCTTTCGACCTCCGAGAGCAATGAGCACTGAGCGAGGGTTTTTTGATCGTTGCGCCAAATGATCTCGCGCCGCAATCCATCATCGCGATCCATCCGAAGCGGCGACTAGCGGCGCCACAGATATCCACAGGCTCCGCGCTCATCGTGTGACATGTGACCTTGACCCTGACTTAAAGAGAGCAGATGATTGCCAAGGCGCTAGCGATACGCAAGGAGCGCTCGAAAAGTCGCGCAACTCGTTTGTTATCAATATTTTGACCTCTAACCCTTAGGGGCTCAAGATTTTGCAGACACTTTTTGCGAGACCCGCGCCAGTCAAGGCTTTCCGAGGGGTGGGGGGAGGGGGGATACCCCCAAAACTGAATTTTTTCCTCTTTTCCCTCTGCTAAAATTGCGGCCCAGATTTCCCTTCAGCATCTTTATTTTCATGCGCGGCCTACCAATCCTCACGCCCAAGCGCGGCTTCACTTGACCGCGTTCCCTCTAAGACGCCCGTGTGTCGTTTCCCAAACTCCCTGGTTCTCGGTTCTCGGTTCTCAGTTCTCAGTTGAGAAACTGAGACTTGAAAGGAAGTTCCTATGCTGCGCAAGCTTTGCGTCCTGCTGCCTCTGTTTGCTCTCGCGCTCTCTGCCCTCGCTCAGGATTCTCGTCACTTCACCTTCCACTACGCTTTCACAGTCAAGAATCTGCCAGCCGGAAAAAACGTTCGCGTCTGGATTCCTGCGGCGCATTCTGACGCCTTTCAGGAAGTGAAAGTCGTTTCCGTCAAGGGCGACTTGCCGCTGAAGAAGACGCGCGAGTCGAAGTTTGGCAATGAGATCTATTTCGCCGAGTCTAATGCCGCGACTCAGCCCGAACTGCACTTCGACGTGGAATATGACGTCGTGCGCCACGAACGCGTCGCGCTGAATCCTGCGCCGCACGTGGTTTCCGTCGCGCTCACCAAGAAAGAGCGTCAAGAGGACCTGCAGCCTGACGCGCTCGTGCCTGTAACAGGATTGCCCGCTGACCTCGCCGTGAAAGTCACGCAAGGCAAGACCGAACCGCTCGACAAAGCGCGCGCCATCTACGACTACGTCTTCACCACCATGAAGTACGACAAAACTGGCACTGGTTGGGGACACGGTGACGTGCTCTACGCCTGCGACGCGAAGAAAGGCAATTGCACCGACTTCCATTCGCTGTTCATTGCGATGGCGCGATCGCAGGGCATTCCGGCGCGCTTCGAGATTGGCTTCCCTCTTCCCGTCGACAAGCACTCCGCCGAGATCGCCGGTTATCACTGCTGGTCCGATTTCTATATCGACGGCAAAGGATGGATTCCCGTCGACATCTCCGAGGCCTGGAAGCATCCCGAGAAGCACGACTACTTCTTTGGATCGCACGACGTGAATCGCGTGCAGTTCAGCATGGGACGCGACCTGCGCCTGACTCCCGCGCAGGCCGGAAAGCCGCTGAACTACTTTGTCTATCCCTACGTGGAAGTCGATGGACAGGAATATCCAAACGTGTCGCTGGCCTTCTCGTTCGCAGACGAAGGAACCGCAATGGCCGCGAAATAAGGCGGAGAAAAAGCCGCAGAGCACGACTGGATGAAATCTATCTTCTTCCAGCAACCATATCGCCCGGACCTGGAGGTCCCGGCTGCTGCGGAATATCCGGAGGAGCGATTGGAGGAGTCGGGTTGACTCCGTCATCGCCCTTCGGCACGTTCTCGGGGTCTTCACCTGGACGCCGCAGACTCGGCGCGTTCGCCGGACGATCTTCCTGTTCCTTCTTCGCCTCAGTGTCTTTGTCCGGCTTCTCGAGGATGACTTCTTTTTCGGTGCGGACAATCTTGTCGCCGCCGACTTTCATGGTCTCGACCCGTACAACTTCGTCGCCAATGATGCGGACGAAGTCCACGTCCTGCGGCGGTTCGCCGTAGATCCATTCTTCGTATGGGGTGTCGCCGTCTTTCTCGCGCACTTTCTTCGGAGGCTTGCCCTTGGCGTGCAACACCATCTCGGAGTTCATCCCGACGAGAACGTAGTGCGCCTGAATCGCGGCTTTCACCTTGGGCGGCAACGTGTCGAGGTACGCTTGCTCTTTATTCCTCGCGCTGAAGTCGAGCACGGGAGAGAGCAGGTCGCGCAGTTGCTGTGCGGTCATCTCCGGAACGTACTTGTCGAAGTAAACGTCCAGGTAAGTGCCGTGCGGATTTTGAATCGGCTCATCCGGAGACAGCGGAACTTCCTGCCCGTTCGCGCCGGAAATCTGGACGCGTTGATACCACTTCTTGCGGCGAATCGGACCACCGTTGATGTCGAAGTGAATGTGGTCGTCCTTGATCTGCACAAACGAGAGGTGCGCCGGATCGCCCGGTTTTACCGCAGGTCCATAGAGAGCGAGCGCCTGCTGCAAGTCCTGCCCGTTGGGCGACGACACACCATCTTTCAGTCTGAGGCCCTTCGAGCCCATCGGGAATGAAGTCTTTGAGTAGACAATTTGGGTCTCGAAGTCGCGAATGATTTCATATCGCGTCTGCTTCGACATGTGCGGAGCGTTCGCGGAAATCGGTGGAGCAGGAGTTTGCTCCGGCATAGTTTGGATGTTGGGTATGGAGGTCGAAGAGTGCGCCGCAGGCGCAGTTTCGCTGCTCTGTCCAAAGACCAGGATTGCAGGGCTCAGCAAAAGAAAAACAACGAGAGAGGACGGGCCGCGAAGACGCTCCATATACCACCCCAGGCCAAACTTCGTAGATTATAACGCCGCTGGCAACAGCTAATCACATCGGGTGAGATGCGTACTGAATTCCAGCGGGAAGGGCAAAGTCCGAGGTCTGAGGTCTTAGGTCTTAGGTCCCAAGTCTGAGGTCTGACGCCCGCTCCTACGAGAGGTTGAGCGCCTTCTTGATCGTGCCCTTTTCCTTCTGGATCTTCTCCTGCAGAAGCGTGATGGCGTAGATCAGCTGCTCAGGACGCGGCGGACAGCCGGGAACATAGATGTCAACCGGGATGACCTGGTTCACGCTCTGCACCAGCGCATAGTTCTGGAAGACGCCGCCCGAAGTCGCGCACGCTCCCATCGATATGACCCACTTGGGTTCGGGCATCTGCTCCCAGAGTTGGCGGATCACCGGCGCCATCTTGTTCGAGACGCGTCCGGCAATGATCATCAGGTCGCTCTGCCGTGGGGACGGACGGAAGACTTCGGCGCCGAAGCGCGCAATGTCAAAACGCGATGCGCCCATCGACATCATCTCGATCGCGCAGCAGGCCAGGCCGAAAGTCATGGGCCAGATCGAACTCTTGCGCATCCAGTTGACGGCCGAGTCCACCGTAGCCAGGACCACCCCTTCAGGAGTGGGATTGCCGAAGGTCAGATCTTTGACGACTTTCTTGCCGTCTTCGAAGTCAACGTAAGGTCCGAAGTTCAGTTCTCGGGACATGAAACTATTTTAAACCAGACATGCGATTCAGTGCTGTCGCGGTGAAGCCGAAACTGCTTGACAAACAAAGTTGTTGAGGTAAGCTCTTTGCCAATCTTCCCCTCGGTTTTTCACTCGGGACCTGTTTTCACTCCGGAAGTAAACAGTGCGGAATTGCGGAACTTAGCAACTCGCGCCGTTGCGCGCGCCTGCAGGTGCGCCCAGGACGGAGCGGCGCCCCAACGTTTTATCTAGAGGAGAAGATCATGAGTCCACTGCGTGCTTTCAGCACCGGCCAAGGTGCGCGCAAGCGGCTGAGCTATCTGCCGCCCATTTCTGGCGCCAAGCTTCAGGTTCAAGCGGCGCATGCAAAACTGCCGTCGTATCCTTTTCAGCCGCTTCCGCCTCCGAACGGGCCTGCGCCTTATCGCTACGACCTTTCGCAGTTGTTGACGGCGGACGACATCAAGCGGATCACCGATGCGGGTGTGATGATGTTTCACACCGTCGGCGACACGGGCGATTATCGCGGTCAGCAGCAGGTTTTCGTCGCCGAAATGATGACTCAGGATGCGCAGAACTTGCCCGCTAACAATCAGCCCGCATTCATGTATCACCTCGGGGATGTGATCTATTTTGCGGGCGACATCATCAAGTATCCCGACAACTTCTACACCACGTACAAGGACTATCCAATGTTCATCGTGTCGATTCCGGGGAATCACGACTGCCAGCCGGATGACCCGTCGGATGGCCCGGGCGATCCGAACAAGTATCCGCTGGACGGCTGGGTGCAGAACTTCATGTCGAAAGATCCGGCTCAGCCGGGCTCGAACAAGACGGGCGCGAGCCGAACCCAGATGGATTTGCCGAACGTGTATTGGACTTTCACGACTCCGTTCGCGACGATCATCGGTCTATTCTCGAACGTGGGCGAAGATGAGGGGGAGATTCATCAGGACCAGATCGACTGGTTCCAGGGAGAATTGACTGCGGCCGATCCCACGAAGGCGTTGATCGTGTCGGTGCACCATCCACCGTTTTCGGGTGACGACGAACACTCGGGCAGCAGCGCCGTCGATAAAGTGCTCTCGGCCGCTTTCCAAGCGACGAAGCGCTATCCGAACCTCGTACTCTCCGGGCATGTGCACAACTACCAGCGCTTCACGAGCGTGGTACAGGGACCGAAGGGACAGTGGCAGATTCCTTATGTCGTGGCGGGGGCGGGCGGATATACGAATCTGGGGAAGCTGCAGAAGATCAATGGGGCATATCCGGATCCGACGCGTCCACTGGCAGTCGGGAACGGACTCACGCTGGAGCGATATGACCAAAACAATTTCGGATTTCTACGTTTGGAGGTGAGTAAAACGCAAATCGTGGGCACGTACATTTCGGCGCCCTATGCGGTGGGAGCTATTCCTGCGGCCAGCGTGGTGGAGAGCTTCACGGTGGATCTGGCGAAGCATACCGTGGTCACGGGTTCGGGCGGGAAGAAGCCGGGCAAGAAGAAGTAGCGAGTAGGAGAGAACGCGGGAATTTCTTCAAGAGCCAGCTTATAGCTTGATCGGCGAATTACGCGGGTAGTGGTGCAGTTTCACACTGCACCACTATGATTATGCCGAATGAATTGACAAGCTCGAAGGAGCCGGATATGTTTGGCCCAGTGCGCTAACAGGGCGTCTCCTACCCGCGGCAAGGGAAACATCCCACCTGTTTTCGTTTGAGGCAAGCCAGTTACCTTCTTTCAGCCTGGTATCAGCGGGACACGGGCAAATATGAAAGGAGGACGTGTGATCTCATCCAAGTTGTTACCCTCTCACTCATCCTTTGAGTCCATCCGGAAGCAGGCAAAGAAACTGCTCCGCCTGTTCGCCGCCGGCGACCCCGATGCTCTGGCCCGTGTCCACGTTCAATTCCCGGCTCCGAACCTTCCTCTGGCGCTGCGAGACGCGCAGCTTGTGCTCGCCCGAGAATACGGCTTCGCAGGCTGGCAGGATCTTCGCGCGGCGGTGCTCCGCCAGGAAGGCACAGGCCTGGAGTGGGCTGCATCTGAGGCGGAGCGTGCCATTCACGACAACAGCGTCGAACGATTGACAGAACTGGTTCGCGAGTATCCCGCGCTTCTGTCGTGGCGGGGTGATTTCGGAGAATCGTTGCTCGGGTTTGCCACTGGCTCGTTTGGCGATAGCGGCGACCCTTACCGGGAGCAGATGTTCACGCGCCTTGAATGCGCCGAGTTTTTGCTGGATGCTGGAGCCATTGCGAACCCGGCGATATGGGACGACGCCATTCGCTCCCGCGCCAGGGGAGTGTTGCAGTTGCTTTCGCGCAAGGGTGTTCTGCCTCGCAGGCTCGATGTTCTCGCCGCATTGGGTGACGACGACGGCGTACGCGATTGTCTTGAGTTAGCGCGGACCCGCCCCGGTGGCGATGCTGCCGCAGTCACGCAGGCGTTCCTCTGCGCCTGCCGTTTTCAGCAGCGGGCGGTGGCCGCTCTGCTTCTCGACCGTTGCATCGAGCTCGACCCCGCGCTGGGACGAAGAGTGGAGAAATGGCGTGGAAGAAGTGAGTTCATCGACTACTTAGCCGAACATCCGCAAGACTATGGAGATCCCTGGCAGACGGTCGTTATGAACGAAGTGCTGTCGGCGATCGATAACAACGACCTCGAAGAGTTCAGCCGGTGGCTGGAGCGGGAACCGAATCTGCTCGGCGAATCCAATGTAGCGCTGCAAGTGCAATTGTTAGAGCGTGCGGTGTTGAAGGATCGCGGGCCTCTTATTACTCGGCTGCTGGAGTCCGCTCTGGCTCTAGGGATGAGGCGCCCGCCTTCGTCCGCGCTGGTGTTCGCTCTGGAATATGGGAAGGCGCATCTCATTCCTCTGTTGAGCCCGATTTGGCCGCTGCCCGGTGATCTCTGCCACGCGGCCGGAGTGGGGGACTTCGCGCGAGTCAGGAGTTGGTTCGATGAAGCCGGCCGGCCGAAGTTGGGAAGTCTCGGTCAGCATTATCCTGCGAACAACTCTTCCGTTTTGCGAAACCTGCATTGGACACCCGCCAACGCGCAAAACATTCTGGACGTAGCGCTGGCGTGGGCGTGCATGAACCGGCATTTTGAGATTGCGTCTTTCCTGTTGGAGCATGGGGCCACCATCAATACCAACTGGAGCACGCATGAGCCAGCCAGCATCTTGCACGAATGCGCTATCCGCGGGAATTATGAAGCAGCGCAGTTTGTCATTGACCACGGCATCGATATGACGGTTCGAGATTATCGCTGGAACGCCACTGCGGAAGGGTGGGCGCGGCACGCTGCCAAGGACCAGAACATGGCGGAGTTTCTGGCGCGCGCCGAGAGCGCCCGCAAAGTACAGTCTGGTTGAAGGGGCGCGGTCAGTTCGTCCAAAGGTGGCTCTACGCCATGGGCTCTATGGGTTCAGGATGATCTTGCCGAACATTTGACTCTTCTCCATGTGCTCATGGGCGGCGCGGGTTTCGCTGAGCGGGAAAGTTCGATCCACAACCGGTTTTAGGCGTCCTGCAAAGACGTGTTTCAGAACTTCGTAGAGTTCGCCCATGGTTCCCATGTATGAGCCAAGAATTCGCAACTGTCTGGCGAAGAGGTGGCGCAGTTCGACTCCCACGTTGGGTCCGGTGGTCGCCCCACAGGTCACCAGTGTGCCCCCGCTTTTAAGCGACTTGAAGCTCTCGTCCCAAGTGGCGGCGCCGACGTGCTCGACGACGATGTCCACACCTTCTTTGCTGGTGAGCCTGCGAACTTCTTCCGAAATCTTCTGCTTGTAGTGGTTGATACCGTCATGGGCGCCGAGGGCACGCGCCTTTCCCAGCTTGGCTTCATCGCCGGCGGTTGTGATTACGCGGCAGTGAAAGAGCTTCGCGATCTGAATCGCAGCGATGCCAACGCCGGAACTGGCGCCGAGCACGAGCACGGTTTGTCCGGGACGAACCCCGGCGAGGCCCACCAGCATGTGCCATGCGGTGAGGAACACGAGGGGAACGCTTGCGGCTTGATTGAAATCGAGCGAGTCGGGAATCGGAATGACATTTGCCCACGGAACGGCGATGAGTTCGCAGTTGCCACCATCGACGCCATTGCCGAGGACGGTGAATTCTCGGCACTGGTTCTGCAATCCCGCGACGCACTTGGCGCAGTGTCCGCAGAAGTGCATGGGCGCGACCAGGACGCGTTGGCCTAGTGTGAATCCTGTGACGTAGTCGCCGAGTTCGGCGATTTCTCCGGCGATGTCGGCACCGAGAATGTGCGGCAACTTCACGCCGGGCAGGCCCTTGCGCGCCCAGACATCGACATGATTCAGGGCACACGCTTTGACGCGGACCAGGACTTGATCTTTGCGGGGCTGCGGATCGGGGATGTCTTCGTAGGTCAGGACTTCCGGGCCACCGAATTGATGCATGCGGACGGCTTTCATAACGAGCGTCTCCTTACTCTTTCTACCGGCAACTCGAAACGCTACCACAACCCGGGCCGACTCACCCACGGGCGGACAAGCAACTGAGGCGCGGATGTAGAATCACGAGCGTGTGAGGAGAACATAATGCTCGCGGCATTCATCATTCGTTGCAGGAGTTTCCGGTTTCTCACCTTCAAACGACTCCTTGTGCTGATGGCGTGCGCGATGTCGGTGCTGCTAGTTGCGACAGCGCAAGGCCAGGACGACGAGGGACACGGTCCGCCAACACTTGCCGTTAGCTCTGCGGCTCCCGATTTTTGTCTTGCCGGCGTGGATGGGCAAAAGCATTGCCTGAAGGATTACTCGAGCGCGAAGATTTTGGTGATCGCGTTCATCTGCAATCATTGCCCAACCTCGCAACTCTACGAAAACCGCGTCGAAAAGATCGCCGAAGACTATGAGGACCGCGGCGTAACGCTGGTTGCGATCGAACCCAACAATCCCAATGCGGTTCGCCTCGACGAGATGGGATATACCGACGTAGGCGATTCGTTCGAGGAGATGAAGATTCGCGCCGAGTATCGCCATTTCACCTTTCCGTATTTATACGATGGCGAGGATCAGAAGATCTCCAATCTGTACGGACCGACGGCTACGCCGCATCTTTTCGTCTTTGATTCGGCCCGCAAGCTTCGCTATGAGGGGCGCGTGGATAACAATCCCCGCGAACCGCTGGTCACACGGCGCGACGTTCGGATCGCTCTCGACGAACTGCTTGCCGGCAAAGGCGTGACGATCTCGAAAACGCCCGCGGTGGGCTGCTCGACGAAGTGGCTCTATAAAGAGGAAGGGCGTCGCGAGGAAATGGCCGAGATCGACAAGCGGCCGGTCACGGTGAAGCCGGCTTCGATCGGCGACCTGCAGGCCCTGCGCAAGAATTCGACTGGCAAGCTGCTGCTCGTCGATTTCTGGGCGACCTGGTGCGGTCCATGCCGCAACGAATTACCCGCCTTCGAAACGATGTATCGAATGTACGGGCATCGGGCTTTCGACCTGGTCACGGTGAGCATCAACTATCCCGACGAAAAGCCGGGCGTCGAAAAAGTGTTGCAGGCCGAGCACGCAACGAGCACGAATCTGATTCTCGGGTCGACGGACCTTTACGCGCAACTCGCCGCATTTGATCCCGAGTGGAATGCGGCCGTGCCCTACACGCTGCTGATTCGTCCCGATGGCACGATCGCCTACAAAGTGCAAAGTTCCAGCGTCGATCCGCTGCGGCTGAAACGGATGATCATTGCCAATCTGGCGGACGACGACTACATCGGCCACCAGGCGTACTGGAAGGAAGCGGTCGAAGCGAAGAAGTGAATCGGATTGACTCGCTGTGTTTACCGATTGATAATCATGGAGCAGTCTCTTACGCATGGATATTTACGAACAAATCGTGCAATTACGGCGCGAAGGGCGGCGCGGGGCGGTGGCCACGATCGTCAACGTGAGGGGATCGATCCCATCATTTCAGACCGCAAAAATGTTGGTGCGAGATGACGGGTCCATCGTCGGAACGATTGGCGGGGGCTGCGTCGAAGCCGATGTGTGGCAGGTGGCGCGCGAGGTGATGGAATCGGAGAAGCCGCGAACCTTAAAGTTTGACTTGAACGAGGATCCGAAGTACGACACCGGGCTGGTGTGCGGGGGAACGCTTGAGGTGTTCGTTGAGCCCGTGCTACCTCCAGCATTACTTTATATTTTTGGTGCAGGTCACGTAGCTTTCAACCTTTGCACGGCGGCTGCGAATGCTGGATTTGACGTGATCGTGACCGACGACCGTTCTTCTTACGCGACCAAGGAGCGATTCCCTGCGGCGCACGAAGTGCATGCACTGGATTTTGATGAAGCCACGAAACAGCTCGATCCGAACGAGTCTTCTTATGTGGTCATCGTGACGCGGGGGCATCGGGACGATATGCGGCTGCTGCGGTGGGCGGTGCAGACACGCGCGCGGTACGTGGGGATGATCGGTTCAAAGCGGAAGGTGATCGAGATTTTCAAGACGCTGCAGAGCGAGGGTTTAAGCGCGCAGCTTTTTGAACGCGTTCACGCTCCCGTCGGACTTGATATTGGCGCCGTCACGCCGGAGGAAATTGCGGTTGCGATTACGGCGGAGTTAATTGCGATCCGGCGGCACGCGACTGCTTCTGTGCCGCACCTGAGTTGGTTCAGAACGGTGGGGCACGATGCTACGGAGCCCACGGCGGAACCGGTCGACGAACACGATCGCAGCCGCTGATTCCGGTCACTGACTTTCCTGCAGGTTTCTGCTATCTTCCGCAACATGTCCCGCTCCCCAAGCTTCGCTGGTCTGATTCTGGCCGCGGGAGAGTCTTCGCGCATGGGCACGGACAAGGCACTGCTCCCGTGGCCTCCTCAGGTTGAGGGGCAGTCGCGGGGGCAGGATACGTTTTTATCTGCGGCGATTCGTTCGCTCCTCTCGACAGACTTCGTAGCGGTGGTGGCCGGAAAGAACGAAACCGCGTTGGAGGCGATCGCCTATGCCAACGGCGCTTCGATCGTGACCAATCCTGATCCAAGCCGGGGCCAGTTCAGCTCATTGCAGGTGGGATTGCACGAGGTTTTGAACCGAGGGCGCGACACAGCCGTCATTACGCTGGTGGATCGACCTCCGGTCAGCGCGGCAACCGTGCAGTTACTGCAGAATACATTTTCATGCGCTCCGCAGAATGTGTGGGCGGTCGTGCCGGAATTCTCGGGGAAACATGGGCATCCGTTCATCGCAGGGCGTGAATTGATTGAAGCGTTTCTGCAGGCGCCGCCGACCGCAAATGCTCGCGACATTGAGCACAAGTATCAGGAACACATTCAGTACGTCGCCGTGAACGAGCCGTTCGTGGCGCTGAACATCAATACTCCCGAAGATTATGCGGCGCTGATGGCGCGGTCATCTTAGCCGTCTTCTAGTTGCAATCGTCTCGCGGCGATTGCGCATTTCCGCTTTCCCACGTTATTGTCGAAGGGCATGCAAACTTCAAGCTCGTTACGTCCCGCAGAAAAAGATTTTCTGGAATCAGTTCTCCAGCTCGAACCGCAGGTTGCGGCGTTCGATTGCGATGGCACGCTGTGGTCCGGCGATGCCGGCGTGACCTTCTTCAATTGGGAAATCGAGCATGGAGTCGTGTCTGCGGAAGTCGCGAAAGCGATGCGTGCGCGCTACGACGAATACACTGCCGGCAAGGTGAGCGAAGACGACATGTGCGGCGAAATGGTGACCATGCACAAGGGTCTCTCGGAGGCGGTCATGATGCAGGCCGCGACTGAGTTTATGACACGGGCCTTTCCTGGCCACATTTTTCCGGAGATGCAGGAGTTGGTGGGACGCTTGCGAGAAAGAGGTTGCGATGTCTGGGCGGTTTCCTCGTCGAACGAATGGGTGATTCGCGCGGGGATGAAGGGGTTCGGCATTCCTGATGACCACATACTGGCCGCGAAGGTCGAAGTGAAAAACGAGATCGTGACCGATCGGTTGGTGCGGGTGCCTTCGGGGCCGGGCAAGCCGCAGGCGCTGCGCGATGTGGTCCGCAAGAATATTGATGCTGCGTTTGGAAACTCGCGGTGGGACGTCGATATGCTGGCGATCGCCAAGCATGGATTCGCGGTAAATCCTAATCCTGATCTTGAAGTCGCGGCGCAGCAGCGCGGGTGGACTATCTACTTTCCCAACGGAACTGGCTCGTGATCCTCTCTCATGTCTTCCTGCCTCATGCAATTCCCAGGACTTCGTTGAAGAATCCCACCAGATATTTCCAGACCAGGTAGTACGCGATCAGGGCGAAGCAGAATGCTCCGGCGAGAAATCGATAGGGAATGACTACGTCGTGAAACCAGGCGAGGCCGCTCGAAGTCGCGACCAGAAAGCCGGAGCACGTGGCGAGAGTGAGTCCGGCGGGCGCAAGAATGAACGGCAGGATCGCCCCGTGAAATCCGATCGGCAGATGACGCCGGGGCCGCAGCCACAGATAGAAAATATTCCAGACACCGAAGAGGTTGGGCACCAAGGCCATGGGGAAGATGATGGCACGCTCGATCGGAATCGGGATGTGGAATGTGTAACGTGCAATCAGGAATCCGCTGAGAACTACGAGCAGCAGCATGGTCGGCACGGTGATTCCAGCCATATAAGCGCGCAGATATGGATGTGTATTCATGATGGTCTCCTAAAAGTGATAGAGCCAGATCGGAATCGTGTTTGGAAAAACACAGACACCGATGATCAAGGCCGCGAGCAGCGCCCAGTCGAACCATGGCACCGAAGACAGCGCGGCAGTAGAAAACATCACTGAAAACCAGGATCGACTAGACGAGGTTTCGTCGAGGCGACGCAACATCTGCGGCCAGAGGTCGCGCTTGAGTTCGCCGTCGACCGGGGCAATCGAGTGTTTCAGCAAGCTGGCAATTCTCTTCTGTTCCTGCTCGTTTGTTTCGTCTTTACTCATGGCTCACATCCAGGCTCTTTAATTTTGTTCGCAACAGGCGGACCGCTCGAAACAGGCGTGACTTCACAGCCTGCGTCGAGAGGTTCAAGGCATCGGCGATCTCGCTGTGCGACTGCTCTTCGACCAAGGCGAGCGTCGCGATGATTCGCAGTTTTGGTGGCAATTGGTGAAGAGCTAGTTGAATGCGTTCTCGCACTTCGCGCTGAATCGCCGGATTGCCGGTCGAGGGATGCGCCGGCGGCCAAGTCTGCGCGGCCTCAGGCTCGAAGTTTTCGGGGAACTGAACTTCCCGATTCCACCGACTCTTGAGAAAGTCGAACGCCACGTTGGTGGCGATCCTTCTAGCCCAGGCGCCGAAGCTGCGAGCGGGGTCGAAGCGAGCGTGGGCTCGGTGAATGCGCCAGAAGGTCTCAACCGTCAGATCTTCTGCAACCGCAGGGTCGCGGACGATGCGCACGATCCAGCCGTAGACCTCGGCCTGAAACTGGCGGAACAGGGCCTCGAAGGCGTCGCGATCGCCTGCAGCGAACTGCGCCAGCAGCTCCGGTGGCCGTTCCAACAGTTCCATGATTCCTCTATATACGCTTACTGCGAGAGGGCCGGGAGAGTTTCATGTTTTTGTTGAATGTGCGCGCAATCCAAGCCCGGGCGGTCGAATTCTGGCAAGTACGATCCGGTCTACAATTGAGCTGCATGTATTCGGCCCAGTTGCTCGATCACTTTCAGAATCCGCGCAATGCGGGCGACATTCCCAACGCGGACGCCACGGCGGAGATTGAAAATCCGGTCTGTGGCGATGTGCTTCGCCTGAGTTTAAGAATCGAGGCGGGAAGGATTGTGGAAGTTCGGTTCAAAGCCAAAGGATGTGTGCCGTCAATGGCGTGCGGGTCGGCGCTGACCGAATTGATTGCGGGAAGGACTCTTGACGAAGCCCGCAATCTGGAACGCGATGAGTTGGCGGCTGCGATCGGCGGTCTGCCGGAGGCATCAACGCACGCCGCACAGTTGGCGCTGGACGCATTATCGGCGGCGCTGCGGCGGGTCAAGGCAGCGCAATGACGACCGCCTCTCATACGGCGCAACGCATTGTGTGCCTGCAACCGAGCGCGACCGTTATTCTTGCGGCAATTGGCGAACTTCGACGAGTCGTGGCTTGCACCCGTTATTGCGCCGATGTTGTGCCGGAGGTTGCGGACGGATCGCGAATGATCCTGGCCGATTCGTGGACCGCGAACGCCGAGCAGATCGCGGCGGCACGCCCAGACTTGGTGATCGCCTCGGTCCCGTACCAGGAGAAGGCGGTCACGGAAATTCTCAAGGCTGGAGCACGATTTCTGGGATTCGCGCCCAAGACGTTGGCCGACGTCTATGTCGATATCGCAACGATTGCGGGAGCGGTTGGGGCCAGTGCGCGCGGAGAGGGTGTGATCGCAGAAATGCAGCGCCATATCGACGGAGTGCGCGCGCGCCTTTCGGGAGCGGCGAGGCGCAGAGTCTTCTGCGAGGAGTGGGGTAAGCCGATCATCACTTCGCAATCGTGGGTTGCCGAATTGGTGGAGGCGGCGGGCGGTGAATTTCTGGGTCCGGTTGGAAAGCAAGTGGAGGCTACGGAAATTCTTCGGCTGAATCCGGAGGTGATCATTGCGGCATGGTGCGGGGCGGGAGATCGGGTACCGCTCGAGAAGATCGTCGCTGACCGCGGATGGCAACAGACCTCGGCCGCGAGCGCGGGAAGAGTCTTCTGCATTCGTGACGAGTTTCTCAATACGCCCGCACCGACTTTGTTGCATGGGCTTGACGCACTGGCTTCTGCGATTCATCCGGAGATCTTCCCTGCCGCGAGCCATGGCACGAAAGGAATCCGGCAGATTACCGGCGTTCCCGCCTCCACGGTGTTGAATTCGGCGCTCTGAGTTAAGATTTGACTCATGCCAGTAACGAGCAAGATTGAAGAAGTACGCAACGAGGTCAACGCATTGGCGAAGGACGCGCCGACTGCGCAGGAACTCATGCAGAAAATGGTTCGCCTGCTGCACGAACGCGTACTGAAATATAACTGGGTGGGCTTCTACCTGCTTGAACCGGGCGCGGTACCTCCCATGCTGGTTCTTGGCGCATTCGAAGGAGCGATGACGCCGCACACGCGCATCCCGCTCAATCAGGGAATTTGCGGGGCGGCCGCATCGAGCGGGCTCACGGTTGTCGTCGACGATGTCAGCAAGGATCCGAGATACCTGGCGTGCTCGCTGGAAACAAAGTCGGAAATCGTTGTCCCGATTTTTGCTCACGGCAAAGTAGTCGGCGAGTTGGACATTGACAGCCACTTCCCAGCCGCGTTCACAAGCGAACATCAGGAACTCGTCCAGTACTGCGCGATGGTCGTCGGAAAGAAACTGGAAGCTTCCGGACAATGAGGGTCGAGAAGGGTAAGGTGCGGGCACCGGAGATCGGACGCGTGTGGCTGAATTCGACGCCGCTCAGCTTCCGCCAACTGCGCGGCCGTGTCGTGCTCGTCGACTTCTGGGATTACACCTGTGTGAACTGCATTCGCACACTGCCCTACGTGCAGGCGTGGCACGAGCGCTACAAGGACAAAGGCCTCACGGTCATCGGCGTTCATACTCCCGAGTTTACGTTCGCTCAATATGAATCGAATGTGGAGCGTGGCATCCGCGAATTCGGGTTGACGTATCCCATTGTTATCGACAGCGATCGCGAGATCTGGAAGGCATTCGCCAACCGATACTGGCCGACAAAATATCTTCTCGACAAAGACGGATATCTGCGCTACGGACACTTCGGCGAAGGAGGGTATACCGAGTGCGAGCAAGTGATTCAGGAACTGCTGCGCGAGATCGATCCTAACGTAGTCTTGCCGACGTTGATGGACCCGCTGCGTGAAGAAGACCATATGGGCGCGGTCTGCTATCGCGGGTCCGGAGAGCTTTACCTTGGACATCGGCGGGGACGGATTGGCAACGAAGGTGGCTTCAAGGAAGATCAGATTGCTGATTACGCTTTCGAGGGCGTTGCTGAAGAAAATTTCTTTTACGCGAGTGGACGTTGGGCTTCGACCGCCGAGTACTTCGAAGCGACTGAGACCGGCCCGCACAGTTTGCGGTTGAAGTACGAAGCGGCTGCCGTAAACTTGGTCATGGCTTCGCCACACACACCCAGCGCCGAAGTTGTGGTGCTGCAGGACGGCAAGTCCCTGAACCAAAAGCAGGCGACGCGCGACACGCGGTTTCGCCCTGCAACCAGCGGCGCGGGCGAAGAAAGTTACGTTGTGGTTGACTCGGCCCGCATGTATTTTCTGGTGGACAATCACGCATTCGGCGAACACGAACTGGAGCTTCAGTGTTCGACCGGCGTGGCTGCGTTCGCCTTCACGTTTACGAGTTGTGTCGATCCCGTGGCCAGTGCGTTGCAGGCAGCCACTGTGCCTGAATCATGAAGCGCGTTGTCGCAGGCCTCATCGTGAGTGACGGAAAGCTGCTGGTGTGCCAGCGGACGCGCCACCAGACTATGCCGCTCAAGTGGGAGTTTCCTGGCGGCAAGATTGAGGAAAGAGAGCAACCGCGCGATGCATTGCGGCGGGAACTGGAAGAGGAACTGGGAATTCTGGCGACCGTCGGCGATGAAGTTAAGCGCATCAAGCATGAATATCCCAACGGCGGGATGGTGGAGCTTCGCTTCTTTATTGTGCGCGAGTACCAGAGGGAGATCGAGAATCGGATCTTCAAAGATATCCAATGGGCCGCGCCCAAGGACCTTCCTGCGTACGATTTTCTGGAAGCGGACTTGACGCTGGTGAGAGAACTGGCGGCGGGAAAATTCCTTTAGCCCGACCGCAGCGTCCAGAAATAGGCCAAACTCAAAGCGATCATAATCGCCGTTGTCAGCCACGCGATTACGTTAAACAGGCGCGTATTGACGTACTCTCCCATCAATTCCTTCTTGTTGATGAGCAGGAGCATGAAAACCAATACGAACGGCAGCACGACGCCATTCAGGACCTGCGACAAGAGGACAATTTTTATGAGCTTCTGTTCGGGAATTAAGAGCTCAAGAACGCCTCCCGCCACTATGAGAAGCGTGTACAGCCAATAGAAGGCCGGGGCCTCGCTGAATTTCATCCCAACGCCAGACTCAAACCCGAGGCCTTCGCAGACCGTGTACGCGGTTGAGAGCGGGAGAATAGACGCGGCGAAGAGAGATGCGTTAAACAATCCGACGGCAAACAGAATGTAGGTGTAATCACCGGCCAAAGGACGAAGCGCCTGCGCCGCATCGGCAGCGGTGTTGATGTTGCGATATCCATGGACGTAGAGAGTAGCTGCGCAGGCGACGATAATGAACCAGGCGACAACATCGGTAAAAATGCAGCCGACAACTACGTCAAGGCGCGAAGCGTTGTAGCCCCTCTTCGTCACTCCCTTTTCAACGATCGACGATTGCAGATAAAACTGCATCCAGGGCGCGATCGTCGTACCCACGACGCCAATTACGGCAAAGAGGTAGGCCTGATTGCGAAAATCGTGCAGGGCGGGCGGCTTGATCGTTGCGATGGAAGCTTCGAGCCAGGCTGGCTTGGCCAGCACACCAGCCACGATATAGGTCACATAAAAAAACGACGCGGCCAAAAACACCTTCTCCACACTCTTGTACTGGCCCTTGACCACAATCAGCCATACGATGACGGCACACACCGGCACCGTTAGAAACTTGGAGAAACCGAACAGGCCCAAACTGGTAGCGATGCCGATGAATTCGGTAAGCACGTTGCCGAAGTTGATGACTAGGATTCCGGCCATCATGAGGAACGTGATGCGAAAGCCAAATTCCTCGCGGATCAGGTCGCTCAGTCCCTTGCCGGTAACGGCGCCCATGCGGGCACACATCTCCTGAACCACGATCAAGGCGAGAGTGATCGGGATCATGGTCCACAGCAGATGGAGTCCAAATCGCGCGCCGGCGTCGGAGTAGGTAAAGATGCCGCCGGCGTCATTGTCAACGTTCGCGGTAATGAATCCCGGGCCGACTACGGCGAGGAAAAGCAGAATCCGGGTTTTCGAACGCTTTAAGAACTTCATGCGCACATTTCGCAGACATAGATGGAACAGATTACCGCTACAACGACGCCACAGGATAAATGCCCGAAGCGAATCTAACCAACGGAAAAGTGGCGCGGAACTTGAAATTTGAGATGGCAGAGTTGGTGCGGGGAAGATCCGGGGCGTTGGTAAGGGTATTCGGCAATTCGGACGAAATCACCGTGGGTCCAACGTTGCGCGCGAGCCTTGCAATTCCCTATCAGTTTGCTAGACTTTCTTCTATATGAGTACCCCCGCACCACGCCCCCCGCTCTGCGCGATCTGCGGAAAGCCATGCAGCCTCGAAACCTGCAAAGTCACTTCTGACGGCAAGGCTGTTCACGATGAATGCCTGGTTGCCCGGCTGACCGGGAAACTGGCTCCATCAGCGCAGAATTAGGGACCTTCCGAGACCAATCGACGTTTCCGCGGCTCGAGAAATAGGTGTAGAGTTGTTGCCGTTTTCGAAGTCAAGATAAAGACATCCTGGACGGTCTCGGCTCATGTGGAAAATCGCGCTTCTGTTTCTTTGCTTGGTTGCTGCTGCCCAGGCAGCTGAAAAACGGTCGGCACCAGAACTGATCGAACTGGCCAACTCTCACGATGTGGGCCTGCGTGACGCGATCAGCGCCAGCTTCGACGCCAAGGATCTGAAGGAGGGGACGGCGTGGAGCGGCCACGGCCCTGATTTCTTTTTTGCGACGGAAGCGGCGTCGCAACCGTCTCTCGTCATCGACGAGGCTGCGGGGAGGCCGATGGAACGGATCGCTGATTCCGATCTCTGGTATGCAACGGCGCATGTCGAACCGGTGGGTCGATTGCATTCGTTTCATTATCTGGTGAGCGGCACTAAATTCGGCGGGCGACTCGATTTGCCGGCGTTCGGACCACTTTCGTACTTGCAGCCAGGGGTACCGTCGGGAAAGCTTTCGGACAAGATCATCCACACCAGCAAGATCTACGACGGAATGAAGAGTGAGTATTGGATTTATGTGCCGGCGGAATATGATCCGAAAGTTCCAGCGGCTCTGATGGTCTTTCAGGATGGCGGGGGGTATACGGACCGGGACGGCAATAATCCGGTTCTCAACGTGATGGACAACCTGATCGCGCAGAAAAAGATTCCGGTGATGATCAGCGTGTTCATCAATCCTGGCGACGTTACTGATTCTCCGGGCACGCCGACATATGACTTCGTAAAAGCGTACTCGGACAAATGGCACCGCACGCTGAAGGACTCGATGCGGAGTACGCTCTACGACACGGTTAGCGACCGGTATGTGCGGTTTCTGCGGGACGAGGTTCTTGCCGATGTTGAGGCGAAGTACAACATTCGCAAAGATGCTTACAGCCACGCGATCACGGGGCTCTCCTCGGGAGGAATCTGCAGCTTTAATGCGGCGTGGCAGATGCCTGATCAGTTCAGCCGCGTGATTTCATGGATTGGAAGCTTCGACAGCATTCAGTGGAAGGAAGATCCGAAGGTGCCGGACGGCGGGCAGGATTATCCGAGCAAGATTTTGCGGGAGCCGAAACGCAACATTCGTGTGTGGCTGCAGGACGGTTCGAATGATTTGGAGATCGACCGCTATGGAAGCTGGCCGTTGGCGAATCTTCGGATGGCGAATGCGCTGAAGATGAAAGGCTACGATTTTCACTTCAGCTTCGGCCAAGGGACGCACAATTCCGGCCAGGGAGCGGCGGAATTTCCGGCGGAGATGATCTGGTTGTGGCGGGACTATGACGCGAACAAGGCGGAGCAGACGTACGAGATGGAGCCGTCGGAAGCGGCGAAGCCTGTGTTTCGGGTAAGCGTTACGAATCGCGACGCGGAGTAGGTAAAGACATGGAACTCCATTGCGGACGGTCCTAAAGCTTCGAGCGCAGCATGCTGATTACATCGTCTGAGGTAATGATGCCGGTCAGCTTGTTATGCTCGTCGACGACCGGCAGGGTCAGCAGGTTGTACTTGTCAAACAACTCAGCCACTTCATTTTCCTCGACTCCCTCATGAGCTAAGACGAGCGGTTCCTGTGTCAGCGAGAGCATTGGCGTGGCGGCGGCCGCAAGAGCAACTCTTGCGAGGGGTACTGCGCCAACCAGCGTTCCCTTGGAATCCACAAGGTAGATTGTGCTAACCGCTTCCACTCCGCCTTCAAACTCGCGCATAGAGTCGATCGCGTTCTGCGCGGTGGCGTTCACCGGCAACGCAAGGAACTCGGTGGTCATCCGACCGGCAGCGGTTTCTTCTCTGTGCTCAAGGAGTTCGACGACGTCTTGCTGCGCCTCCGGTTCCATCTGAACCAGGATCTGCTCCGTACGTTCCTCGGGCAGGTCCCCTAGCAGGTCGGCGGCAGCGTCGGGATCCATTTCTTCAACGATTTCGGCGGCCCGTTCCGAATCTAGGGATTCGACAATCGCCTTCTGCACCCTGGGCTCGACCTCTTCCAGAGCTTCTGCGGCCACTTCCTGGTCGAGAGTCTGGAAGACGGCCTGGCGCTCGTCGGGTGCAAGATCTTCGACGATATCGGCAATGTCTGCCGGATGTAGCTTGGCAAGACCATCGTGCGAAATCTTTAGCTTGACGCGTCGCGCGGGATCGGTCTCAATCACATCGACGAAATTCCACGGAATGGTGCGCGGAGGAATTCTCCCCAGCAACGCGCGCAAAGCGGCCTTCGGAGCGACTCCCCGCAACAGGCGGCGAACGGCGCCGCGCGCCCCGACGTCCACCGAATGCACGCGCAACACGAGTGGTAAGGTGACAGCACCTTTTTGTAGTTCGAGTTGCAGGTCTACGTCGTTGACCCGAACGACTTTTCGTCCGTTGATGTCGATGACTTGCTGATCGAGCAGGTCGCGCTCAAGCAGGAACATTCCTTCGGCGCCATTCGCAGGAAGCCATTCGCCCGCTGCAGTTGCGGACTTGATGCCTCCATTGATTGCGGCGACGGCTGTGAATGGCAGGACGCGGTTGCCCGTCTTGGTCTTAATGATCAGCGACGAGATTCGCGAGCGGTCTTCCTGCGGGGTCATGGTCACTTCGCGCACACGCCCGCTTACCGCGCCAGACGGGTCGTACACCGCGGCACCCAGCAGTTCGCTCAGAGCGATGGTCGTCATCCAGCTAGAGAATAAACAAGTCGGAAGGAATTCGGAATGAAAATCGAGGGCGGGTGTCAGGTCTGAAGTGTTGGGTCTTAGGTCTCGGGTCGGAATGTCTCGGCGCTCGTACCTTATGGCCCCACGCGGGGTGGCGCACCAGGTTCCAAAGTCGGCATCTGGCGCAAGAACTGGCGCTGATTGTCCCCGTATAATTGAATGTAGCGTGCACGTCATCCTCGACATTTTCGGCCAGACCCTTCGCACCCTTTGGGCCCATAAGTTGCGTTCATTCCTGACGATGTTCGGGATCGCCTGGGGCGTGGGATCTCTATTGCTGCTGGTGGGGCTGGGAGAAGGATTTCGTTCGGGAAACCGCAAGCAGTTCGACTCCCTGGGCGAGAACGTGATGTTCATCTGGTCTGGGCGCGCGCCGGTCATGCAGGGCAGTTTCACCGCGCTTCGCCAGTACTACCTGACGTATCGCGATGCTGAAGATATTCTTCGCGAGTGCCCCAGCGTCGGCGCCGTCGCTCCGGTCATCTCGCGCAACGACATTCGCGCGGTCAGTGACTTTTTCCAGGCCAGCGGACAAATCATGGGAGTGCCCGCCAGCATTAGTCAGATCCGTTACCTGCCGATTTACGAAGGCCGCTGGCTCAACAGCATGGATGATTCGCAAAAACGGAGGGTGATCGTGATTGGCGACGAGGTGCGGCGAACGCTCTTCCCGGGTCGCCCCGCGGTTGGCGCTTCGATTCTGCTGAACGGAGTTCAATTCACTGTGATCGGGACGTTGCAGAAAATCGGCCACGGCGACAATATGAATTTGAACCTGCGTAGCTTCGTCCCATTCCATACGATGCAGGACTATTTCCGGCCGCTCAATGCCGGCATTGAAACTGACGTTATTTCCTTCATCAATTATCAGCCGAAGTCGCGTGCGTTGCATGCAACAGCTCAGGAAGAAGTACACAAGATCATAGCTCGCAATCATGGATTCGATCCGAAGAATCCTGACTCCTTCGACGAGTGGGACACGATCAAGACAGTCGACCAGATCGGGAAGATTTTTGACGCGATGAATGATTTCCTCGGCAGCGTTGGACTGGTTACGCTGGCACTGGGGGCGATTGGGATCATCAACATCATGCTGGTCGCGGTGGCGGATCGTACCCGCGAGATCGGATTGCGCAAGGCGATTGGAGCGACGAACTCGAGCATCATGTTTCAGTTTTTCGTGGAAGGTGCATTTCTGACCCTGATGAGCGGAGGAATCGGCATTGCCGGAGCGGCGGGGCTGATGGCGCTTCTGTCAGGCGTCGATCTGGGAGGTGGGTTCGATCCTCCGAAGCTCGTCGCGTCCACGGCGGCTCTGGCCGTGATTTCACTTGGCGTCGCAGGAGTGGCGGCGGGCCTCTATCCTGCTCGGCGTGCCGCGATGCTGGAACCGGTGGAGGCCCTCCGCAAGGAATAGGCATGCACAGCGACCTTCTCAAACAAGCATATTCCGCAATGCGGCACGACGTGCGCCGAACGGTGCTCACCATGGCCGGGATGGCGTGGGGCATCGCGACCGTCGTACTGCTTCTTGCCTACGGCAACGGTTTCGGCAAGGCCATCGAGACAATCTTTGAGAGTTTCGGCGCGACCGCTGTTGGCGTGTTTCCGGGACGTACCTCGCAGCAGGCTGGTGGCAACAAGGCAGGAGTTCAGATTCGCTTCACGAACGACGACATCGAACTGTTGCGCAATAATATCCCGCTGTGCCGGCACGTGGTCCGCATGTCGCAAAAGGACTCCACGGTTCAAAACAACAACAGGTCGTTTACTTTCCCTGTCATGGGACTTGATCCGTCGATCCAGGCAATCTGGAATCTCGACATTGCAGAAGGACGATTCCTCAACGACGCCGACAACATGCAGCACGGGCTATATGCCGTGATCGCTTCTGAGGCTCGCGACAAACTTTTCTCGGGAATGCCTGCCGTGGGCGAAAGTATTCGCATTGACGGCGTGACTTTTGAAGTGATCGGAGTCGGTGCACCGCGAATGCAGGAGGGCGACAACGACGATAATCGAGCCGTGTACATTCCGTACAACTCGATGGACGTCCTCAAGGACAACCACTATCTCGACGGAATCTGGCTCGACTCGGCAGGCCTGGGCCACGACAAGATGGATAAGACGATTCGCGACACGCTGGCCACGGCACACAATTTCAAGCCCGACGACCAGCGCGCGATCTTCGTTTTTGACGCGCAGAAGCAGCTTTCTCAGTTTGGAATTATCACGATGGCGCTGAAAGTGTTGCTTGCTTTCATTGGCACGGTCACGTTGGGAATTGGCGGGGTTGGACTGATGAACATCATGCTGGTTTCGGTGACACAACGCACGCGAGAGATCGGCGTGGAAAAAGCGCTCGGCGCGCGACGGCATGACATTCTTTTTCAGTTTCTGGCTGAAGCGATGGTAATTACGGCCGCCGGCGGGATCCTTGGCATTCTGCTTTCCTACGCGGTATCGATTCTGGCTGGGCGCATTACGTTCTACAGCGCGCTGGCCAAACACGCCGAGGCAGCGGACATTCGCCTGATCGTATCGCCGATGATTCTGCTGGTGGCGACTTCGATTCTCGCTGTGGTGGGCGTAATTAGTGGGATGGTTCCTGCCATGCGCGCCGCGAACCTTGACCCGATCGAGGCGCTACGCTACGAGTAGGTCTGAGTAGCGCGGTGATCGTCCCCTCACAAAACTCCTAACGCGCAAAAGCCGGAGCGAGTTCCCGCTCCGGCTGAAGTCTTGCGGCGTCGAGTCAGGCGACTGCAGTCAGCATTTCGACGAGGTGCTTGCAGAGAGTGGTCTCGACCTTGTACGGCCTGGCTGTCACTGGGATGGCCAGGAACGGTTTCAGGATCTGCTCCACCTTCGGGAACATCTCATCCACATATTTCTCAGCTTCACGCTTTTCAGTCCAAAGCGTGATTGCGATCCATTTCTCGTTACTGATCTCCGGGACAAACGGAAGCAGCTCAAGGAAACCGGGCTGCTTCTTCAGAATAGGAAGGATTTCCTGACGGACTGTCTTGATCAGTTCGTCCTTCTTTTCCAGTTTTGGGGTGATTTCGAGAATACGAGCAAACATGGAGAATCTCCTTCCTTGACGGGAAAGAGTTCGCGAAGGGCCGCCGTTCGAGAACGGCCTCCGTGGGCCCAATCCCGAATCAGGGTGACTGAATTGAATACGCTCAAAAAGCGGCATGAATATAATCATTGATTGGTGGGCAGCGCAGTGACCGTAGCTACGCCTGGCAGTGACCGCGGGCACGCGCAACTGAGCCAAAACGAGACATGGCTGACGATATCCTGAGTCTTCGACCACCGCCCGCGGACGCTCGGGTCGCCTACGGGTCGGATCCAAATCAGTTTGTCGATCTGCGGCTGCCGGCGGCTGCGGCAAAGAACACCGGGCCGTTCCCTCTCGTCATCAACATTCACGGCGGATACTGGCGTGCGAAGTATAACCTGGATCATGCCGGCCACTTGTGCGCCGCTCTCACGGCCAAGGGATTAGCCACGGCCAACCTCGAATATCGTCGAGTTGGAGATCCGGGCGGAGCTTCGCCTGAGACCTTCGCTGACATCCGCGCGGCGTACCACTTTCTGGTGCAGGGCGCACGCTCGCGCAACTTCGATCCGCAAAGAATGATAGTGATGGGCCATTCCGCGGGAGGCCAGCTTGCGCTTTGCCTCGCCGCGCACGAACCCGGCGTAACTCATACCGTGTCGCTCGCCGGAGTTGTCGACCTGCAGCGTGCGTATCAACTCCACCTCAGCAATGACGCCGTGGTTGAATTTCTACGCGGCAGACCGGATGAGGTTCCCGACCACTATTCGGAGGCCGATCCGATGGGGCTTTCGATTACGCACGCGCGCCAGTGGCTGATTCATGGGTCGCTGGACGATGAAGTGCCGGTGGCTTTCAGCCGCGACTACGTGGCTGCCAAGCAGAAGCGCACAGCAGCAGAAAAAGAAGACGTACACCTGCTCGAAATCTCGGAGACCGGGCATTTCGACCTGATCGATCCGCGCAGCGCGGCATGGAAGCGCGTCGAGGAAGTCGTGCTCGGACTATCGAAGTGAACTGGGGATAGCATCCGGTTTGGTAACGTTACGTCGCATTCGGAACCATCTTTTCAACGGGCCAACTACACTTCATAGTTGCTGATTCGGCGTGGCCTCGCATAAGATCCTTACAACTCTAAGCTGACTTCGCGCGGCTCTCGGGCGTCGCGCACGGGTTGTCAGCCAGTTTGTCAGAACTCTATGGTCCTCAAAACATCGGATGCAATCTCGCGGGAATTCCTTCCGGATTCTCAAGCACTCTACCGATTACTGTTCCAGAACGGACTCGACGGGCTGCTGCTGACAGCACCGGATGGATCGGTTCTCGACGCCAACCACGCCGCCTGCAAGATTCTGGGCCGCACCCGCGAAGAAATTTTGCACGAGGGACGTCAAGGTCTCGTGGACAACTCTGATCCGCGACTCTCTGTTCTGATCTCTGAGCGACAACGGACCGGCCGAGCGCACGGAGAACTGAGGGCCCGCCGCAAAGACGGAACCCTCTTCCCTATCGAGATCTCCTCCGTAGTATTCCAAGGCCCAGACGGAGAGTCGCGCACGTGCATGATTATCCGCGACATCAGTGAGCGCAAGGCTACCGAAACCGAGCGCGAGCAGTTGATCAGCGAGCTTCAAGAGGCCCTGGCGAAAGTCAAGACTCTGAGCGGGCTGCTGCCCATCTGCGCTTCGTGTCACAAGATTCGTGATCAGAAAGGCGAGTGGCATAACCTGGAGGTCTACATTCGAAAACATACGGAATGCGACTTCAGTCACGGAATTTGCCCCGACTGCCGGCAGACGCTCTATCCCGAATATCGTTCCAAGTAGCTACCTCTCCCTGACGGTTGAGGAAAGGCTGCCGCTTATCCGCGTGAATCCGTGGCGACGGCGTTCTTCTGATTTGCAAATCCCTTATAATCGTCGGTCACAACACACGCCTACGAGAGAGGAATCCTTTGCCCTTCGACGATCTTCGCCAGTGGATCGCGGCGCTCGACCGCGCCGGCGAACTCAAGCGCATACAGATCGAAGCCGATCCTATTCTAGAAATCGCCGAAATCACCGACCGCGTGTCGAAGAGCCGCGATGCCAAGGGTGCACCCGGCGGACCCGCGCTGCTTTTCCAGAATTTGAAGGGCCATCCAGGATCGCAGCTTCTGATCAACCAGTTCGGATCGGACACGCGCATGAAGCTTGCCGTTGGAGTTAATTCCTACGACGAGATTGCGAACCGCATCCGGATGTTCATGGACGTGAAGTCCCCGCAGGGATTTCTCGACAAGCTCAAGATGCTGCCGCTGCTCACCGAAGCGGGAAAGTTTTTCCCCCGTACCGTAGCGACTGGCCCTTGCAAGGAAGTGATCAAACGCGTCGGATTCTCTTTGCTCGACTTCCCCGTCCTGCAATGCTGGCCCAAGGATGGTGGGCGATTCATCACTTTGCCATGCGTGACCACGCGTGATCCGAAATCGGGCAAGCGTAACCTCGGCATGTACCGGATGCAGATCTACGACGAGCGCACGACCGGAATGCACTGGCAACGACAGAAAGTTGCAGCGGAGCACGCACGCGAACGGATGAGGGCCGCGGTCGAGGGCAAATCGGCGGCGGTCGACATCATGGCACGGTCGTCGGGCGGTTCGGTTTTGGCCGAAGGAGAACGCCCGTCGGGCAAGATGGAAGTGGCAGTCGCAATCGGCACTGATCCGGCAGTAACTTTCTGTTCCATCGTGCCCGCGCCGCCGGAGGTTGAAGAGTACCTGATCGCTGGATTTCTTCGCGGAGCGCCGGTCGATCTGGTCAAATGCGAAACCGTCGATCTTGAAGTTCCAGCGTCGAGTGAAATCGTGATCGAAGGACACGTTCACCTCGATGAACTCCGCAGCGAGGGCCCCTTCGGCGACCACACTGGCTTCTATTCCCTGGAAGATCTGTATCCCGTTCTGCACGTCAGCTGCATCACGCATCGCAAAGACCCCATCTACGCGACGACGATTGTGGGCAAGCCTCCGCAGGAGGACGCGTATATGGGCAAGGCGGTCGAGCGCATTTTCCTGCCGCTGATGAAACTGACCATTCCAGAGTTGCAGGATATCAATCTGCCGATCGAAGGCGTCTTCCACAACTTGATGATCGTTTCGATCAAGAAGTCGTATCCCGGGCAGGCGCGCAAAGTGATGAATGCGATCTGGTCGCTCGGACAGGCCATGTTCACAAAGTGCATTGTGGTGGTGGATGAAGACGTTGATGTGCAAGATCTAGGCGACGTAACGCTAAAAGTTCTGAACCACATCGATCCCGAACGCGACATTCAATTCACGCTTGGCCCAGTCGACTCGCTCGACCACGCTTCGCGGCTTCCGAACTACGGATCGAAGATGGGCATCGACGCCACGCGCAAATGGGCCAGCGAAGGATTTACGCGACCGTGGCCGGATGAGATAGTCATGGATGCGAAAACGAAGGCGCTCGTTGACGGCAAGTGGAAAGCGCTGGCAAAGGAACTGGGGATCGGATGACGCTCCTGGAGTGCGCGTGCAGAGCGGGGGGCAGAACTAGTTCTCAACCTTGATCTTTGCCAGAATCTTGACGGCTTCGGCGGCTTTGGCGTCATGCACTTCGATGCGTACCGCTGTTCCCTCCGCGTAACGTTTCGCCTCACCGATAGTCCTTAAAACGCTCGGCGGGAGGTCACTCTGTCGCGCGGCAGCAACCGCTTTACCTCCCAGCACGAAACACGCAAGGAAACACCCCTCACGGGGTCCGAGATACACGATGTTCCGCTTCTTCAATTGCAGGCGCAACGACCATCCTGCCTTGACGGAATAGCTGTTCCACTCTGCCCCGTCCAATTTCAGGTCGCGCTTCAGATCAGAGACGAGTGATCGCCACAAGACATCTGTCTCACCCAAGACCCAAGCCAGTTCCTTCTTCGAGGGCTGCTTAGCATGACCTATGAAGGCATTCTGTAGCATTGTTTTCGCCTGTCGGTACGGGATGATACTGTCGCAAATGCAGTTCGAATTTGCAGTGATCGTCATCACCCATGAATTGAAAGGGAGTTGACTGGACTACTTTCGGAGCCGTTGGATCACCGATTGTTCTGAGTGTCGCGTGCCTCGAAACCGCGGCATTGCAACACGGGCAGCCGTGGATACTTGGGAAAACTTTTATCGCTCACCGACCGCTCGCACAGATAAAACCGCGACCCGCGATCCGACTCGATGAGGCGCATGTAGCGACATTCATCGCACAGTCCCGCGCGGCCGCTGATCTTTGAACTCTGCATTTTCTTCTAAAGGATAACGCGTGAACTGGACGAACTGGGTGCGGATGCGTCGCACAGCGGAACCGCACGGCACGCGGCCTCTCCCGAGATTTCAACTGTTTCCGGTATACTAGTCAGGCATGCCGGTTCTGAAGAATATTGCCGCAATCGCCAAGGGGATGAGCATCACCTTTATGGAGATGTTCCAGCCTACGACTGTCGAGAATTATCCCGACGGCAAGGGGCCCTTGCGCGGGGCGCGGATTGAAGCCCGCTTCCGCGGCGCGCATGTGCTGCAGCGCGACGAAAACGGACTGGAAAAATGTGTGGCCTGCTTCCTGTGTGCGGCAGCGTGCCCGTCGAATTGCATTTACATCGAGGCCGCCGAAAATACCGCAGAGAACCGCGTGAGCGGCGCCGAGCGCTACGCCAAGGTCTATAACATCGATTACAACCGGTGCATTTTCTGCGGATACTGCGTGGAAGCGTGTCCGACCGACGCGATCACCCATGGTCACGGATTTGAACTGGCGACGTTCAACGCCAGCAATCTGGTCTACCGCAAGGAGCAAATGCTAGCCCCTCGGCCAGCACACATGGGAGCCAATGTAGTTTTCAATCAAGCCGATGTGGACGGTGGGGCGCCGGTACAGATGGTACCTGGGAGTTGAGATTCAGGACAGGTTTAAGTGCAACCACGCCGGCCTCTCAATTGGAGACCGGCGTTGTTATATAAGCCGGTAGCAGGTCGTCTGCAGCTTTCCCACGCTCAGAAACAAATTCGGAACTCTAGGCCGCAGGATCGTAGTTCAAGTTCTGTCCCAGCCACCGTTCGACTTCATGTACATCCATCCCTTTGCGCTCGCTATAATCCACTACCTGGTCGCGTTCAATCTTACCGAGGCTGAAATAACGTGATTCGGGGTGGGCGAAATAAAGGCCACTCACGCTCGATCCCGGCCACATCGCGAATGACTCCGTGATCTGGATTCCTGTATTCGCTGCAACATCGAGTAAATGCCAAATTGAACCCTTCTCGGTGTGATCCGGGCAGGCCGGATAGCCTGCGGCCGGACGGATCCCGCGATATTTTTCCTGAAGCAAGTCCTCGTTGCTCAAGTTCTCTGAGCAACCATATCCCCATTCATTGCGGATGCATTTGTGCAGACACTCGGCGAAAGCTTCCGCCAGACGGTCGGCGAGAGCTTCCGCCATGATCGCGTTGTAGTCGTCGTGCTTGGCCTTGTATGACTCGCAGAGGTCCTTCAATCCGATACCGCTCGTGACCGCGAATGCACCGATATGATCAGGCAGTCCTGTTTCCTTTGGCGCAATGAAGTCGGCGAGAGACCGGCACGGCTCGCTGCCTTCTTTATTCGACTGTTGGCGGAGAAAGTGAAATCGTTCCAAGACTTTCTTGCGATTGTCATCGGCGTACAACTCGACGTCATCGCCTACCGCGTTGGCGGGAAACAGGCCATACACGCCTCTCGCCGTGATTAACTTCTTCTCGACAATGACATCCAGGAGAGCATTGCCTTCCTTGAACAATTGGCGCGCCTGCTCACCTTGTTCGTTGTGCTCAAAAATCCGTGGATAGATGCCTTTCAACCCCCAGGTGTGGAAGAAGGGCGACCAATCGATGAATTCGCGCAGCGTTGCCAGCGGAAAATCGTTGAGCGTACGCACGCCCGTAAAACTCGGCGAGGGGATATCTTCAGCACGCCACACAATCGGAGTGCGTCGGGAACGCGCGACCGCGAGAGAAACCGCCGTTTGCTTTGGCGCGGCGTGGGCCCTGCGTACCGCCGCGTAGTCGGCGCGGTGCTGCGCCACAAACGGAGACTTTCCCTCTTCACTCAGAAGACTCGTCGTAACAGGCACGGCACGGCTGGCATCGACGATGTGGACTACCGGTTCGCTGTAATGCGGCGCAATTTTGACGGCCGTATGGGCACGGCTTGTGGTTGCCCCGCCGATCAGCAGCGGCAGCTTGAAACCTTGACGCTCCATCTCGCGCGCCACATGCACCATCTCGTCCAGAGACGGAGTGATCAGTCCGCTGAGTCCGATCAGATCCGCATTGACTGCCCGGGCCCGCTCGAGAATTTTCTCGCACGGTACCATCACTCCCATGTCGATCACTTCATAGTTGTTGCAGGCGAGGACAACGCCTACGATGTTCTTGCCAATATCGTGAACATCGCCTTTGACCGTCGCGAGTACGATCTTGCCCTGCGACTTAACCGCTTCTCCGGCCGCGACCTTCGCTTGTTTCTCAGCCTCCATGTACGGGGTGAGTTGAGCCACAGCCTTCTTCATCACGCGCGCCGATTTCACTACTTGCGGCAGGAACATTTTTCCTGCTCCGAAAAGATCACCTACGATACTCATACCGGCCATCAATGGGCCTTCGATCACTGCGAGCGGACGGCCCAACTTGACGCGGGCTTCTTCGGCATCGGCCTCGATATAAGTGTCGATTCCCTTAACCAGCGCGTGAGCAAGGCGTTCCTCGACCGGGCCGTTTCGCCACTCTTCGGTTTTCTTTTCGCTGGTGGCGTTGCCTGCGCCCTTCAGCGTTTCGCCAAACTCCACTAAACGCTCGGTGGCGTCGGGGCGCCGGTTCAGCAACACATCTTCGACCAGCTGCTTCAGCGTGGGTTCGATCTCCTCATAAACTTCGAGCATGCCGGCGTTGACAATGCCCATGTCCATGCCGGCGGCGATAGCGTGATAAAGAAATGCGGAATGAATCGCTTCGCGAACGATGTTATTTCCGCGAAAGCTAAAAGAGATGTTCGAAACGCCGCCGCTCACTTTCGCAAACGGCAGGTTGGCCTTGATCCAGCGCGTTGCGTTGATGTAGTCAACCGCGTAGTTGTTGTGCTCCTCCATGCCAGTAGCCACAGTGAGGATGTTTGGGTCGAAGATGATGTCTTCTGGGGGAAATCCGACTTCGTTGACCAGAATCCGATAGGCCCGTTCGCACACTCGAATCTTGTCGTCGTAATTTGCGGCCTGACCCTGTTCGTCGAAGGCCATCACGACCACGGCCGCACCGTACTTTAAAACGGCCGCCGCTTGCTGGCGGAATTTGTTTTCGCCTTCTTTTAGCGAAATTGAATTGACGATGCCCTTACCCTGCAGGCACTTGAGGCCCGCCTCGATGACTTCCCATTTCGAGGAGTCAACCATAATAGGCACCTTGGCCACTTCGGGTTCACTCGCAATTAGCTGCAAGAAACGTGTCATCGCGGTGACGCCGTCAATCATGCCCTCGTCCATGCAGACATCAAGCACGTTCGCGCCGTTCTCGACTTGCTGCCGGGCGACGCTTACCGCTTCTTCATACTTGCCGTCTTTTATGAACTTCGCGAACTTTGGCGAACCGGCCACATTGGTCCGCTCACCGATCATGATGTAGACGCCCGGCTGTTGGGTGAAGGGCTGGGATCCAGAGAGACGAAGCGGCCTAAACTGAGACAAGTCCGCAATGGCGCTATCCGACACGCTCACGCTTGGCTCGCAATCTCGCCCTGGCAAGCAAACAATCCTTCGGTGGAATGTGTGCCCAACTTCCGCGGAGGCTGGCCTTCGAGCGCCTTCGCGATTGCGGCTATGTGCTCGGGCGTATTGCCGCAGCAACCTCCCGCGATATTGATCAGGCCGCCTTTAGCAAAGTCGCCAAGATAACGGGCCATGTCTTCCGGACCCAGATCGAAGCCCGTTTCTGCCAGAGGATTAGGCAGACCGGCATTGGGGTAAGCTGAGATGGCTACGTCAGCCTTCTCCGAGAGTTCCTCGAGAAACGGATACATGAGATCGGGACCGAGCGAACAGTTGAGGCCTACTGACAACGGCTTTACGTGCCGCACCGCGTTCCAAAATGCCTCGGTGGTTTGCGCCGAGATCATGGTCTCACCGCCGCGCCCAACGGCTGCGGAAATCATCACAGGCGCGTCTTTGTTTTTGCCATCGCCTTGTTCATTCAAAACTTCTCTGATGGCGACGAGTGCTGCCTTGGCATTGAGCGAGTCGAAGATCGTCTCGACCAGTAGAAGATCGACGCCGCCCGCAAGAAGAGCGCGCACCTGCTGTGCGTATGCGGCCTTCACTTGATCGAACGTAACGACGCGAAATCCTGGGTCGTCGGCATCCGGCGAATTCGAGAGAGAAACGGTGAGCGGTCCAATCGCTCCCGCCACGAAGCGCTGACGCGAAGTCGCGGTTCCCACGCGATCAGCCCATTCGCGACACTGTCGCGCAGACTGCTCGTTGATATCCCAGGCCAGACGGTCGAGAAACGAATCCTCGATGATTTTCTGGTAGAACTCGGGATCCTTTCGGACGCCATGCTCCCGCGGATCGTCTACGAAGAATTCACTCTGCGAGATACTCGTCGCGCCAAAGGTGTTTGTTTCAATAATGTCCGCGCCCGCTTCCAGAAACCTCCGATGAATATCGCCGATCATCTCTGGCTGGGTTAGAGTGAAAAGATCACCGTTATTGAGAAGGCTCTTCGTCGCATCCTTGAAACGTTCCCCGCGGATGTCGGCTTCTTTCATACCGTACGTTCGGATCGTCGTGCCCATCGCCCCATCGATGATGGCGATACGTTGCTCGAGGATCTTCTCCAGAGGATGTTGAGGTGCTTTGCTCATGTGCATTGGATGAGTTCAAACGGCCTACGATTCGGCCTTAACACTGCCCACAACTGCCTTTTTTTATTATACGATGCGGCGTTTCTGCAGAATCCGCATGGAGACGCAGCGGAGAACGTGGGAGTGCGACTCACCTCCGGATTTCTGCTGGAGCGGAGCAGAGCACCTCTGCCCTTGTGGCGCATCATCCCGGGACGATGTACTTCGTGGTTTAGACGGCAGAAACCTTCACCACAGAGGACACAGGGAAGAACTTCCCTCCGAGGGATTCTTTGATCGCCGCAGGACGCCCCAATAGACCACTGCGTCGTTGGCGACTTTTTACAAATTACAGACATGGTGATGACAAACGAGGGCGGAAAGTAAGGCAATTTCTATGCAGATCCTACAGGCTGGCTGCCCTGCCGCCGCAGCTAAGCCCTTTACCGGGATCGCAACCTTCAGGCCCTCCGTCACCGGGAGGGCATGGGGAAAAACAGGCGCTCGTACCGCAGGGGGTGCGAGCGCCGTTTTATTTCGGCCGGCCGCATTCATTCCGTTTCAGGTGCTTGTCTTGGCACTGGGTCGCCGTCGCGCGTCGCACTTCAACTGTTACAATTTCTGCATCGGTCTACAAAGCTCATTGCTACGCCCCCTTGGGCATGCTGGTCAGAAGGAAAAGGCGTGTGAGCATGTCCGACCGAACGATCAAGCGCCATGAAATGTCCTTTTTGTGGATTTGCGAACGACAAGGTTGTCGACTCGCGCGAGAGTAAGGAAGCAGAATCGATCCGGCGCAGGCGCGAGTGCTTGAAGTGCGGCAAGCGCTTCACGACGTACGAGCGGATCGACGAAATCCCGTACATGGTCGTGAAAAAAGACGGCCGGCGGGAGAAGTTCGACCGCCAAAAAGTGCTAAACGGACTGCTGCGGGCCTGCGAGAAGCGTCCGGTACCGATCAGTAAACTGGAGCAGATCGTCAACGAAGCGGAATCATTCGTAATCGAATCGGCCGAGCGTGAACGCAAGACGAGCGAACTCGGCGAACTGATCATGAATCGCCTGCGACGCTATGACAAAGTCGCCTATGTTCGCTTCGCGTCGGTGTATCTGGATTTCAAAGACGTCAAAGAGTTCATGAACGAACTGAAGGATCTGGTGAAAGTGAAGACGGGCTGAGGTCTGTCCTCACGATCCCTAGGAATGCAGGCCCAACCGCGAACCACTCTTCTCAGAGATGGAGCATTTCATGAGTCATAAGGTAACGCTGATTCCGGGAGACGGAATCGGTCCAGAGGTCACGCAGGCAACGGTGCGCATCCTCGAAGCGACCGGGGTGAAGTTCGAATGGGAGACCTTTGCCGTCGGCGCTGACGCCTACGAGAAGTACGGAGAATACATTCCGAAGGAAGTGATCGAGTCGATCGAGCGGACGCGCGTGGTATTGAAGGGGCCTGTGACCACGCCGATCGGTGGCGGATTCTCCAGCATCAATGTTGCGCTGCGCAAGAAGTTCGATTTGTACGCAAACTTCCGGCCGATTCGGAATCTGCCTCATATTCCAACGCGCTATCCAGACGTGGATCTCATCATCGTTCGTGAGAACACAGAGGGACTCTACTCCGGCCTGGAACACGAGGTCGTGCCCGGAGTGGTCGAGAGCCTGAAGATCATGACCGAGAAGGCCTGCACTCGGATTTCGAAGTTCGCCTTCGAGTACGCTCGTAAGAATCAGCGGAAGAAGATCCACGCCATTCACAAAGCAAACATCATGAAGCTGTCGGATGGCCTGTTCCTGCGGTGCGCCCGAACCGTGGCGAAGGATTATCCGGAAATCACCTACGGCGAGCACATCGTCGATAACACCTGCATGCAGCTCGTGATGAACCCTTATCAGTACGACATGCTGGTGATGGAGAATCTGTACGGAGATATTCTGTCGGATTTGTGCGCCGCATTTGTGGGTGGACTGGGCTTTGTCCCCAGTGCGAATCTCGGCGATGATTGCGCAATGTTCGAAGCGGTGCACGGATCGGCCCCGGACATTGCCGGCAAGAATCTGGCGAATCCGACGGCGCTGCTGCGGTCGGCGCTGTTGATGGTGCGGCATCTGGGCGAACAGAAAGCTTCGAGCCAGATTCGAAACGCGTTGGAGCGGGTGTATCGTCACCGCGAGAAATTAACGCGCGACATTGGTGGGCAGGCAGGAACGTCTGAGTTTGCCGACGCGGTGATTGAAGAAATGCAAACGGCGGGAAGCTAGCGGATTATGGGGCGGTCCCCTGGATTCCTAAATCTTTGTTCAACCTCAACTTGAAATTCACAACTCGGGAGGAGAAGGTCATGAAGCGATGCTTGGGCGCTTTGATCGGTCTGGCTTTTTTGTTTGCTTTATCTGTGCCGGCAATTGCACAGGGCGGCGTACTCGTCAGAGCGGAGTGGGGACTGCCGGGACAGCGCGTCGATGTTACGGAAACAGTTCGCTCTTTCGCGCACGACGGGATACTGCAGTTTGAAGCGACGCGGCAGACGCTTGGGGTTGATCCCGCGCCGGGCCAACCAAAGGAACTAGTCATCCGCATTCGTCACTGGGACGGCGACACGCAAGAATATGCATTTCCGGAAAAATCGCTTGTGAGTCTGGAACTCGATCCGGATCGAGGTTTTGAGTGGCGCGACCGCAGCCTGCACATTATGCGCGCGTATTACGGCGGCGAAGGGCACTTCGTGAATGTGACTGAGCGCTTACAGCACATGGTCAACCATGGTCATGTTTTCACCCGCGTCGACAACGAGCACCTTGGCCTGGACCCTGATCCGCACGTGCACAAAGTGCTGCGCATCCTGTACTGGTTCAACGGCGAACGGCGGAACATTGTCGTGCCGGAAAAAGCAGATTTACGACTGCCCTAGGGAATCGGTAGAGAGATTCTCGCAACGGCGGCTCAGATCGACCCGTGCGACGCGCCATTCGCGAAGGAGACCAGCACTTCCCGTAGCTTTTCCGTACAGAGCAGTGTGAAGACTCGCGCCTGCCTAGCAGCGGGCGCGAGGGACTTAGCGCTTCTTCAGCGCTTCCAGTTCGTCTAGTGTCCGAGGCCAGTCCGATCCCAACAGACGCGACAGGCTTCGGTCGGCGAGAACTTTGCCGCCGGTCTGGCAGCGCGCGCAATAGTTGGTTTCTTTATCGGCATAGCGGATCCGCAGAACTTTGTCGCCACATCGTGGGCAAGGTTCGCCATACCGTCCATGAACGGCCATCTCTTTGCGAAACGCGGTGACTTTTTCTGGAAACCCGGTTTCAGCCTCGGCACGAAGACGATCAATCCAGAGTCGCAGCGTCTGGCGCGAGGCCTTGTGCAGCCTCTCCCACTCGTCTGCGGTGAGTTTGCGCGTGAGCGTTATCGGAGAAAGCTGCGCGGCGTGCAGAATCTCGTCGGAATAGGCATTTCCAATGCCGCTCAGCAGCCGCGGATCTGTCAGCGCCCGCTTCAACGTATGATTCTCCGCTGTCAGCGTGTCGCGGAATACCTTTACATCGGTATTGAATACGTCGATCCCTCCCGCATCGAACGAGGCCAGGTTCTCCTCGCCCTTGACCACGTGCAGCGAGGCTCGATGCTTGCTGCCTGCTTCAGTAAGAACGAGGGAGCCTTGCGAAAAATCAAATGCTGCCAGGCTCTGACGGCCAGCCAATTTGGCATTTCGCCCTCGCCAATGCAGTCGGCCCGCGATCATCAAATGCAACACGAGCCAGAGATCGTCCTCTAATCCTATGGCGATGCGCTTGCCGATCCTTCGCAACTCCTCTACGACCAAACCCTCCGCGCTGCTAAGAGGCGGCTGCGCAGTTCGAAGCAGGAACGGACTCGCCAGGCGGATGTGCTCGAGCGGCTGCCCAACAATCCGATTCTCGAGCGCTCGGATGTACGCGGCAATGTCAGGCAACTCTGGCATCCATACAGATTGAAGGCAGCATCGCAATTTTGCAATGTCGCACCCCTCCATTTCCATTTGTCAAAATTTGCACATCTTGGCATTGACTCGCGCGCGGCATTCGGAGTACAGTCCTTTCCGTTCTGGGGATTCTGGGGGAAAATGCAGCGCAAAACACGGCGTGTGGGGATAGTTCTCTTTCAGCTAGGTGGACCTGACACCCTGGAAGCGATAGAGCCTTTTCTTTACAATTTATTCTGCGACCCAGACATCATTGATTTCCCTTTTGCCCGCATCGGACGCAAGCCTCTAGCCAAACTAATTTCAACCACGCGCGCGCATAAGGTTCAACACCACTACGCCGTCATCGGCGGAGGCTCGCCCATACGCCGGCATACCGAGCGGCAAGCGCGAGCGCTCGAGACGCATCTTAAAAACCAAGGGATCGACGCGCAGTGCTTTGTGGCCATGCGGTACTGGCATCCGTTTACCGCCGAGGCAATCGAGCAGTTGCGGGCAGCAGAATGCGATGAAGTCGTGCTGCTGCCGCTTTATCCGCAGTATTCGTCGACCACGACGGGATCGAGTTTGAACGAGTGGCGACGTCTTTTCTGCGATGACGTGCCCGTGTATTGCGTGGAGACGTTCTATCGTAATACGATGTATCTCGACGCCGTTGTCGAGAAGGTGGACCAGGCCCTCTCGCGCTTCCCCGCTCCGGAGAAACCAGAGATTATTTTCAGCGCTCACAGCGTCCCCATGTCTGTCATCGAAAAAGGCGACCCATACCAGCAGCACATTGAGGACACCGTGCGTCTCCTGATGGAGCGCGGCGGATGGGGCAATCCGCACCGGCTTTGCTACCAGAGCAAAGTGGGCGCCAGCCGGTGGCTGCAGCCGTCGCTACGTCAGACACTGCAGAACCTCGGTGCGGAGCGTGCGCGTGAGGTCTGTGTGGTACCCGTGGCGTTTGTTTCCGATCATGTGGAGACACTTGGCGAAATTGATCATGAAGCGCGTGAGCAGGCCCAGCGGCTGGGCATTTCGCAGTTTGAGATGAGCGCGGGACTAAATGATTCTCCAAAATTCATACAGGCACTGGGGCAGATTGTATGCGAAGCCTTGAGCCAGTCCGTTCATTCTTTGATTCCGATTCGTAGTACGGGGAGGCAGTTGGCGGAACCGCAGTATGCGGCAGCCGCAGGTTTGGACTAGGGCCAAGTCACAACGAACCAGGAGGGGAACATGGCGGAGCCGGAATCCGGCAAGGTCAATCCGAATCCAGAGGCAGCGACTCCCGCAGCCAAGAGCGCCACGGATGCCACGAAGTATGTGGGCACCCCGGCGGTGGGAACTTCCAAGGCAGCTGCTGCTGGCGGTGTGGCTGGCACTGTCCCGTTCACCGAGGTTGATCGACGACGCCGACGCTTCGTGTGGGTCATGGTCACGGGTTTTCTGACGGCGTGGTTTCTAGCATTCTTCCGATTCTTCCTGCCGCGCACTCTTTTCGAACCAAATTCCGTTTTTAAGATCGGTTATCCCTCAGAATTCGCGCTCGGCGTCGATACCAAATTCCAGCAAAAATATCGGATCTGGGTCGACCGCACGCCTGACCGGCTGTTCGTAATTTACGCGCGCTGCACGCATCTCGGCTGCACTCCGGACTGGAAGCCCAGCGAAAACAAGTTCAAGTGTCCGTGCCACGGCAGCGGGTATGACAGCGAAGGAATCAACTTCGAAGGCCCGGCGCCACGGCCAATGGACCGCGCAAAAATCGAACTGGCGCCCGATGGACAGATCATTGTCGATACCTCGCGGCTCTATCAATGGCCGAAGGGGCAGCCTTCGCATTTCAACGACCCGGGAGCATTTCTGACGGGAGTATAGGAAAACAGGTTTCCTCACCGGGCCTTTGCCCGGTTCGGAATGACAAACAGAAAGTAGCTCTGAATCATGGCTGACGAAAATAATCCGAACGGCGGCAACGGCGGTTCCAGCGGGAAGAACGGGAAAGTCGGTCTGGTCGAACGAGTGACCACCGGGGTCAAAGACGACATTCAGGCTCTCAAAACCGACATTCCTACCAAGGCTAAGGAACAGATCGAAGGGCTGAAGGATCCGACGAAGACGCAGGTCTACACGTCGATCTTCCGCCACAAGCACGACGACACGCCTCGAAACCGCGCACTGGGCGTGCTTTCCAACGTGTTCCTGCATCTGCATCCGGCAAAAATCAATCGCGATGCGGTCCGCTACAGCTACACCTGGGGGATGGGCGGGATTACGTTTTACCTGTTCATTATCCTCACCTACACCGGCGTGTTGCTGATGTTCTATTACCACCCGAGCAAGGTGCAGGCATTTCGCGACGTGCTCTATCTTGAACACGATGTTCCCTTCGGAAAGATCCTGCGAAACATGCACCGTTGGGCGGCGCACTTGATGGTGATCGCCGTCTGGCTACACATGTTCCGAGTGTTCCTGACCGGGTCGTACAAGAAGCCACGCGAATTCAACTGGAACATTGGCGTGTTGTTGCTGGTATTTACGCTGCTGCTTTCGTTCACTGGGTATCTTCTGCCGGACGATCAACTCGGCTTCTGGGCCGTCACGGTCGGCACGAACATGGCGCGCGCAACTCCGCTGCTGGGGCATGAAGGACCGTTCGGGTCCATGCTGGGAATGACTCCATACAACGACGTGCGTTTCGGACTGCTTGGCGGATCGATCGTCGACGCGAACGCGCTGCTCCGGTCCTACATCTGGCACTGCATTGGAATTCCGATCGTGGCGTCAGTGCTGATGATTGTGCATTTCTGGCGCGTGAGAAAAGATGGCGGGATTTCGGGTCCGGCTCCAGTGATGCTCGAGGCCGAAGCCGATAAGCCGCGGCGAGGTCCAAAGACTGCGGGAGAGTGATGGAGATTTCTTTCTTTTAGCGATGTCATTCCGAACAGGTCCGCAGGACCTGTGAGGAACCTGCTTTCTGCTCGTAAGGTAAGAGAAGCAGGTTCCTCACCGCCGCTTCGCGGCAGTTCGGAATGACAAACATGAGTTGTGAGACAAACACGAGTTGTGAGATTCGAGAGAGCTCTATATGGATTGGCGACAACTCTGGGAAATCTGCTCGGCGCCCGACAATGTGCCGATCGTCGGTCTGATTCCGCTGCTTGCCTTTTACATTTATCTGGCGGTGAAACAGGCGCGGGCCAACGACCAACTGATCGCGCAACTGGAAGCCGATCCCGCTATGGCCAAGACTCATCATCGCAAGACTTGGCCCTTCAAACCCGGATGGGCCAAGGAAGTTCACGTCTGGCCGTTTCTGCTGCGCATTGAATTTCTGGCGGCGATCATCATCACCATCATCCTGATGGTCTGGTCGATCACATTGAATGCGCCGCTCGAAGAGCCCGCCAATCCGAATCTCACGATGAATCCTGCCAAGGCGCCGTGGTACTTCCTCGGACTGCAGGAGATGCTCGTCTATTTCGATCCGTGGATCGCCGGCGTGGTGATGCCGACGATGATCATCATCGGTCTTATGGTGATTCCATACATCGATACCAATCCGCTGGGCAGCGGTTATTACACGTGGAAGCAGCGCAAGTTTTCGATTTCCACTTTTCTTTTTGGCTTCGTCATTCTGTGGGTGGCGATGATCATCATTGGGACGTTCATACGCGGCCCTGGCTGGCAGTGGTTCTGGCCAGGGCAAACATGGGATCACAACCGCTTGATATATGAGGTCAACCGCGACCTGCCGGACCTTTTCGGGATTACCTCGAACATGGCGAAGGCAGTTTTCGGCGCGATCGTGGTGGGCGGATTTTATCTGGTTGGCGGGGGAGCGGTGTATTCGCTCTTCCGTCGAAAAATGCCGAAGGATTTTCAGCGCATGAGCCTGCTTCAGTTCTCACTCATGGCGTTCTTGTGGCTGACCATGATTGCGCTGCCCCTGAAGATGGCGTTGCGGCTGTTGTGGCACATCAAGTATGTGTGGATCACCCCGTGGTTCAACGTGTGAGAAGAGCAGCCTGTAGCTCCTAAGTTCTTAGCCTGGAGCTTTCGAACGAACGGTTTAGCGTTTATAGAGGGATAGCCTGGTGCCAGAAAAACCGATTCCCGAGCAGGACCCAATCACCAGTAAATCGTACGCGGGGCACTACGCCATTGCGATGATCCTACTGGTCGCCACGCTGTTCTGGGCTTTGTGGGACGAGGCCTGGGGCCAACGTCCGTGGAAAGCGTTCCAGGAACACTGGAAGACGCGCTATTCGGCCTTCCTCGACACGTCGCGCTCCAAGTCCGCGGCGTCAGAAAAGGAAGTTGAGAGCAATCCGGACTATGCCACTCTCTCGGCTGCCTGGAAAAAGGCGACCGAGGATTCTGCCCCTCAGGCCGCGGAGGCGCGCAAGAAGCTCGACGATGCCAGCGCCAGGCTGCTGGCGGTGCAAAGCGTTTTCACCGACCGGCGCGCTTATGTCAACGCGTTGACGTACGAACTCGAAACCAGCAAGAGCGCTTCGGACAAGGCCAGCAAGCAGAAGGAAATCGACGCATACAAGGCTGAGCTTGCTACGGTGGAGTTTCCTGACGGCAGCCGCAAGAAATTCACTTTTCAGCAATTGGAGGAGACCTACAACGACATCCGCAACGAGCGGACGAAGCTCAGCCTCGACCTCGGGGACGTGTTGAAGCCCGTTACCGCGGCCCGGGCCAAGATGGACGAATATGTCTCCGACCACATGGTGGACCTTACCCCGGCCCAGATCGAAGGGTTGAAGAAGAAGACGACTGATTGGGATCCAAAGATCGTGCAAATCAACGTGGCGGAGGCGAACATAGTCGATCGCTGCGAGTCGTGCCACATGGGCGCGCGCGAACCCCTCAAGATCACGGAAGCGGCGATGACCCCGAAGGGCGGTAAGGCCGACGAATACGCTGCTGCATTCGTCAGCCATCCGGAGCCAGAACTGCTGAAGATCCATGATCCGGAAAAATTCGGATGCTCGCCCTGCCACCAGGGAAACGGCCGCGCGACCACAAGCATCGAGAAGGGTCACGGCACGTACGAGCATTGGCTGTGGCCTCTTTATCCGAAGGAGAATTCCCAGGCCGGCTGCCAGTCGTGCCATGCCGCCGATATGGTTCTGGTGAGCGGAGACTTGCAGTTCGAAACCATTAACAACGGCAAGGATCTTTTCCGCCAGAAAGGTTGCATGGGCTGCCACCGGTACGAGGGTTACGACAAGGAACCCGAGGACCTGAATTCGATCGGGCAGCAGATCAAGCAGACTGAAAACCAGAAAAAAGATAACGTAAAGCAGACCGCCTATTTAATGAAGGAGGCGGATGCGGCCGAGTCTAACGATGAGGCGAATAAGCTCAACACCGAGGCCGTCGATCTTAGAGTCGCCAACAGCAAACTGGACGCGCGTTTGCAGCAACTCGACTATCAGTCGCACAGCCTGATGCAGGACATGAAAAAGGTCGGTCCGAATCTGAAAGACATTCGGCTGAAGTTGAACAAGAATTGGATCCCTGTATGGTTGAAGAAGCCCTCGGATTTCAGGCCTACCACGAAAATGCCGAATTTCCGCCTGACCGATCATCAGATCCAGGCGATCTCAGCGTTCATCTGGCAATCCGCTCTGACAGACCAACTGCCTAAACAAAAACCGGGAAATGCCGCACACGGCAAGGAGCTGTTTGAAACGCGCGGATGTCTCGCCTGCCATTCTATCGGCGAAGGCGATCAGATGCAGGGTGGAACGTTTGCCGCTAATCTTTCCCGCGTAGGAGAGAAGGCAAATTACGACTATCTTGTCCGCTGGATTCACAATGCGCGCCAGCGCACGCGGCCATACTGTCCGTACGAGAAGAAAGATATCGGGCCTGAGGATTACGCGAAGAAGGGACTTCCCTACCAATTCGATCTCGATCACAGCAAGTGTCCGAATGACGGCCATGAACTGCAAGTGCAGAACATGACGGTGATGCCGAGCCTGCGCCTCGCACCCGAGGACGCGCAAGACATCGCGACGTACCTGATGACGCAGAAGAGGCAGGAACCATCTTCGTATGCGGACGCCTCGTTTATGGACGATCCAGCGCTGAAAGACGAAGGCAAAAAGTGGGTGCGCCAGTTCGGTTGTGCCGGTTGCCATGAAATTGCGGGCTTCGAAGACGAGGGACGAATCGGCACCGAGCTGACATTCGAGGGCAGCAAGCCGATCGAGCGTCTCGACTTCGCGCTGTTCACCGAGCCTGCGCAGCGCGGCGGCAAAGACTCCGAGCCAATCAAAGACAAAGACGATCTGGCCCGCCTGCCCGACGGTCCGGCGACCACGCCTTGGTACGACCACAAGGGATTCTTCGAGCACAAACTGGCTGAGCCTAATGTTTATGACCAGGGCATGGTAAAGGGCGAGATGGAGGCCCTGCGCATGCCAAACCTGCACCTGACCAAAGAGCAGGTGCTCGATCTCACCACGTTTCTGATGGGGAGTCAGGAAACATCGCTGCCGGCCAGCTATCAGTACAAGCCCGGAGATGCGCGCCACGACATTCAAGAAGGCTGGTGGGTCGTCAAGAAATACAACTGCATGGGATGCCACCAGTTCATTCCCGGCCAGCGAACCATTCTGATGGGGTTGAAGCAATATCAGGATGTGCAGGAACAGTTGCCTCCGAAACTACTGACGGAAGGCGCTCGGGTCGATCCTGAATGGCTGCGCAAGTTCCTTTCGAACCCGGCGCTGAGCACGACCGATACAAACCGGAACGGCGTCCGGCCGTATCTGAAAGTGCGTATGCCAACTTTCTCGTTCTCTGACAATGAACTTAGAAAGCTGGTGCGCTTCTTCCAGGCACTGTCGCAGCAGCCGATGCCGTACATTCCGGAAGAAGTGCCGACCCTCACGGCGAAAGAGACCGACATGGCGCGGAGCCTGTTCTCGAGCACGGCGGCGCCTTGTTTAAAGTGCCACGCGACGGGCGATCCCAATCACGACAAGATCGCCACTGCGCCCAATTTCCTTCTGGCGAAGGAGCGATTAAAGCCCGATTGGGTGGAGCGCTGGATTACGGATCCGCAAGCAGTGAGCCCCGGAACTTCCATGCCGTCGGGTCTGTTCAAGGAGCAGAATAGCCAATGGGTGTTCGCTGGACCGACGCCACCAACGTTCAATGGCTATGAGGGAGATCATCGCAAGCTTCTGGTCGATTACATCTTCCAATTGACGCCGGAAGAACAGCGGCGAGTCGCGGCATCCATGCCACACGCGCGTGCTGCGGTACAACGGCCGAGCAGTCGCAAGCAGGCGGCTATCGAGTCGCATGCGGCAGCCAGCGGAGGTTCGCGGTAGAATGGCCGGTTTGGTGCCTGCATTTCGTTTTGTCAGCCATCCACGGGCGTACCGCGACTGTCGGCGCGACAGCTGGCAGTAGCAGACGCGGCATGCCCAATAGATTCACTTTAGGAGAGAGGACGAAATCATGAATAAAAGAACGAGTTGGGTAAAGATTACGGTCGGCGTGACGGCGTTGTGCGCGTTGCTAGTGTTGCCGGCGTGCAACAAGAATACCGAACAATCCAGCAACAAGGCCGAAGAACAGCAAGCACAACCTGCTCCCGCGGCTACGCCAATCGATCCTGCCACGGTCGCTACGGTCAATGGCACCGTGAAGTTCGACGGTGCGGCCCCGAAAATGTCGAAGATCGACATGAGCCAGGACCCCGGCTGCAAGGGGACGAACGAAGCCGAGAACGTTGTCGTCAATGGCGGCGATCTGGCCAACGTTTTCGTCTATGTTAAAGACGGCCTTGGCAGTCGCACATTCGATGTGCCGAAGGATCCAGTCGTACTCGAACAGAAAGGCTGCCAGTATCATCCCCACGTGCTCGGCGTGATGGCCGGGCAAACGGTCGAGATCAAGAACGCCGATCCCACGACGCACAACATCCATCCGACTCCCAAGGACAACCGGGAGTGGAACGAATCGCAGCCTCCGTCGGCCCCGGCGATTGAGAAGAATTTCGCGCGTGAAGAAATCATGCTGCCGGTGAAGTGCAACCAGCATCCATGGATGAAGATGTACATCAACGTGGTGAAGAGCCCCTTCTACGCCGTCACCGATAAAGATGGGAAGTATGAGATCAAGGGCCTTCCGCCGGGAGATTACACGTTGGCCTTCGTTCAGGAAAAACTCGGTGAGCAGGATCAAAAGGTCACCGTGGCAGCCAAGGAGACGAAGACGGTCGATCAGAGCTTCAAAGCAGCAGCTGAGTAGCCACGCAGTTTGGTATAGAATACCGGGTTGGACGGAGCAGGTTGCACTCACCGCGTAACCTGCTCCGCTCCTGAAAAAACTCTGAGAGAGCGTCTTCGCTGTGAACCTTCCTGACCCAAGGGGCACGACTCTGAAGTCCATCGGCACACCTTACAATCGCGGTCTCCACAGGCTTGCTGTGGTTCTCGCGTGCTGGACGTTTCTTCTAATCATCGCCGGCGCTCTCGTGACCAGCAACGACGCCGGACTCTCGGTGCCGGACTGGCCGACCTCGTTCGGGTCCTGGTACAAGATTCCGAAACTTGTTGGCGGCGTGAAGTTTGAACATACGCATCGCATGATCGCGCAAGTCGCCGGGCTGCTTACGATCGTCCTTGCCGTCTGGACGTGGCGGGTTGAGAAGCGGCGCTGGATGCGGATTCTGGGCTTTGCAGCTCTGGGAACAGTCATCGCCCAGGGGATTCTGGGTGGGATCACCGTTCTCTTCTATCTCCCTCCACCCGTTTCGTCGGCTCATGCGGCGCTGGCGCAGACCTTTTTCTGCATCGCCGTCGCCATCGCGTTATTCACTGGGAAGAAATGGGTGGAAGAGCAGCCACGGGTTGAATTTGACCAGCGGCGCCCAAGCTTGTTTACGTTGACGCTGCTCTCGATCTTCGTATTGTATGTGCAGTTGATTCTGGGAGCGATGTTCCGGCATCACGGCTTGAGTTGGTGGCCGCACGTGTTGCATGCTGTGGTGGTGTCTTTCGTACTCGCGTGGACAGCGGTACGCGCACTCTCGGTATATTCGAACATCGAAGCCGTCCGGCGTCCGGCGATTCTCATGCTGTCGCTGGTGATTGCCCAATTGTGCCTCGGCTTTACCGCATTCCTGACGCGCGTGGCGTGGGGCCGCGACGCGGTGCAGCCTGAATTGCCGATGGTCGTGTCGACGGTAGCGCATGTCGCTGTCGGAGCTTTGCTGCTGGCGACAGCGGTCATTCTGGCGATCCAGGTCTGGAGGCACGTGCCGGTCGCCTTCGAAGAGCGACTGCCACAAGTGCAGCACGATCCTTCGATCGCGTGACCGAGGGACACTGCGCGAAGTCCACAACTTTTCGCAGGTCGTTGGGTTCCTAGTTGCCGCCACCGTCCTCGTTCTATTCAACGCAATGTCGTAAACTGGTTGAAGTTCCCGGAGTTCTCGTTTTGGCCTCGAAAGTCGCTGTGCTCGTTGATGCCGGGACGGAAGCTGAGTCCGCTTCCGCCACCCCGGTTATTTCCGTACAGAATCTGGTCCATCGCTATGAAAACCGCACGGCGTTGAATGGAGTTTCGTTCGATGTGCGTCCCGCGGAGTTGTTTGGCCTGCTCGGTCCGAATGGCAGCGGCAAGACTACTCTTTTCCGCATTCTCTCGACCTTGATGGTACCGACCGCCGGCCGTGCCCTCGTTATGGGATGCGATGCCGCGACGGATGCAGCCAGCCTCCGGCGCCAGATTGGCGTCGTGTTTCAGGCACAGAGCGTCGACCCTAAGCTCACGGCGTACGAGAACCTTTGGCATCAGGGACATCTATACGGCTTGCGTGGCCCGTCGTTGAAGAAGCGTATCGGGGAGATTCTGGCGAGGGTCGGACTCTCCGATCGAGCGAAGGAGCGGGTAGAGACGTTCTCCGGCGGAATGCAACGGCGCATCGAGCTGGCCAAGGGATTACTCCACCATCCGGCAGTCCTGCTGCTGGATGAGCCCACGACCGGCCTCGATCCCGGAGCGCGCCGCGACTTGTGGCAATATCTGCAAATTCTGCGCGATGAAGAGCGCGTTTCCGTGCTTGTGACGACGCATCTGATGGAAGAGGCGGAGCGCTGCGACCGGCTCGCCATCATGAACGAAGGAAATCTCGTAGCGCTCGGAACGCCGGCAGAGTTGAAGAGCGAGATCGGTGGCGACGTGATTATACTGGATGCCGCGCACGACGCCGGTTTACTGGCCGAACAGATCCGCGCGCGGTTCCATGTCGAAACCACGGTGCTGGGGAATCAAGTCCGAATTGAGCGGGAGGGCGGTCATCGCTTTGTCCCGGATGTCGTCGAGGCATTCCCCGGCGAGATTCAGGCGATTTCGCTGAGCAAGCCCGCGCTGGAAGATGTTTTCATTCACCGAACCGGGCACAAGTTTTGGAGTGAAGGCAACGAAGTAAATCCCGAAGAAAACAGGAGGTAGCTTGCGCTCAATGATTCTGGTGCTTTCTCTCGTGCTTGGCGTCGTTCCGCTGGCCGGAGTGGCGTGGATTTTCGCGAGCGGCATGATCACGTTGTCGCCGCCGTCCGCAACCGTTGACGGACTTTTCATGACCCTCATTCTGCTCACGCTCTCGGGCTGCTTTCTGCTGAACGCGTTTTGGGAACTGTGCGACCACGGCATTCTGGGTAAGAAAGAAAGTGCGCCGGCGAAGACTCCCGCCGCAAAGGCGAGTTAAGGAATGGCCACTCAGGCAACAACTTTGGCGCGACCGACCGTCCCCGCATCAGCGGGAGTGATGCTTCCGTCTTTTACTCTCTGGTGGCGTGAGATCGTGCGGTTTTACCGGCAACCCACGCGCGTCGTGGGCGTGCTGGCGTCGCCGCTGGTGTTCTGGCTGGTGATCGGCTCAGGATTCGGTACGTCGTTCCGTTCCGGCGGTGGCCCCGGCCAGCAGCACTATCTCGATTATTTCTATCCGGGCGCGCTCATCATGATCGTGCTCTTCACTTCGATCTTCACCATGATGTCGGTCATTGAAGATCGCAAGGAAGGCTTCCTGCTTTCGGTGCTGGTCGCTCCGGTGCCGCGCACGGCGATTGTGCTGGGTAAGGTTCTGGGAGGAACCACGCTCGCCGCAGTACAGGGCATGATCTTTCTGGTCTTCGCTCCGTTCGCCGGCGTTCATGTGGAACCTGTGCAGGTGTTGCTGGTCGCAGTGGTAGTGTTCCTGGTTTCGTTTTCATTGACGGCTCTCGGTTTCGCCATCGCATGGCCCATGGATTCGTCCCAAGCCTTCCATGGGATCGTGAACCTGTTTCTGATTCCTCTCTGGCTGTTGTCTGGCGCGCTGTTTCCGCTTGCGGGAGCTTCAGGATGGATTCGCGTGATCATGCGGCTGAATCCCCTGACGTATGGAGTGGAGGCGCTGCGCTCGCTGTTATATCCCGGCGCGGAGACAAGTTTCCCGCTGTCGTCGGCGATGGCGACGCTCGTTCTGTTTTCACTCGTCATGTTCGGGTTGGCGTTCCTGATGGCGAATCGTCGCGGGACGAGGCCGGCAGCGTGATCCCTGAGCAATACGCCTACTTCCCTGCCTTGATTGCCGGTTTGAATGGGGCCAGCGCCGTGCTGCTGTTCGTTGGGCGCAGCCTGATTCTGCGCGGCAAACTCGCGGCGCACCGCGCCTGCATGATTGCGGCTGTAGTTTCATCGGCATTGTTTCTGGCTTGCTACCTGTATTTTCACGCGCACGTCGGAGATATCCGGTTTCTCGGCCAGGGCGTGTGGCACGTGGTCTATCTGTTAGTGCTGATTCCCCACGTCATACTGGCCATGGTCATTGTGCCGCTGGTAATCATTACGTTGAGCCGGGGACTCCGCGCGCGATACGACAAGCACCGTGCCATCGCCCGCTGGACTTGGCCACTCTGGATGTATGTTTCCGTGACCGGAGTGCTCGTATACTTCATGCTGTACCGATGGTTTCCGCATAGCTAGACATAAAGGAAAACCACTCACCGCAGGGGACACGGAGGGGCACAGAGGAAATCAATGGATTTCTTGTGGTAAGTGCTCCGTGGGGAATTGATTTTATGTCAGTCTTGAGACTCAAGATCGACGTATCCGGCACCGTCGGCGATGCCGCATGGCGTGAGATCCAGCAATTCGACCAGATTCAAAGCGCGGAGTTCGGTCCACAGTTCGGCAGCAGTGCACACAACCATCCGCCGGACGCGCCCCACACCAAAAGCGAGTGGATCGGAGCCGAGATCCGGCTCCAGACACCGCTTCTCGCCCAGTACGCCATGTCGCACTACTTGGAGCAGGAACGTGTCCTCGACGCCGACGTGGAATAAGCCGCTTCTGCTATAGTTCATCTCCGAGTTCACATGTCGGCTCAACCAGAAGCTCCCACACCAGTATCAGATCGTCAGACCAACCTGGATGCCGGCTCATCGGCCAAGCCAAAGCACAGCATGTCGCGCACGCAGAAGATTCTCTTCTTCACCACCGGATGGCTCATCGTTCTCATGCCATTTCTCTTCTGGTGGAACACCTGGTTTGGGCGCCATCTTTCGGATCAGCAGTTGACCGAGTACCTGCACGATGACAAGAAACCGCGGCACATTCAGCAAGCGCTGGTACAGATCAGCGATCGTATGTCGCACACAGATGCGGCGGCCAAGCGGTGGTATCCCGATTTAGTGCGGGTGGCGAATTACCCGGTAGAAGAAGTCCGTAACACGGACGCCTGGGTCATGGGCCAGGACACATCCCAGGCGGGATTTCACGAAGCGCTGCTGAAAATGCTGCAGGATTCTTCGCCGATGGTGCGAGGCAATGCGGCGCTGTCGCTGGTGCGTTTTGGAGATGTCACGGGGCGTCCACAGATTGTCGCGTTGTTGCAACCGGCGCATCTCACCGCTCCCGCCGCTGGTCATATTGTCGACGCCGACCGGCCCGGCACAGCCATTCATCAGGAAGGACTGGTCGCGAAGTTGGCGGTGACGGGTTCGTCACAGGTGATCGACGTTCGTTCGCCAATCCCGGGGCGCATTCGTTCGGTCTCCCAAACCGGCGCAAGCGTTGCGGCTGGCGCGGAATTGGGCGTGATTGATCCCGGCACGGAGCAGGTGTGGGAGGCGCTGCGCGCGCTATACCTGATAGGACAACTTGACGATCTTGACGCGGTTCGTCCTTACGAGAAGGATCTGCCCGACATTTCCCACGATGTACGCCAGCAGGCTATAGAGACAGAAAAGGCAATCCGCGAAAGAAGTCAGCGCTAGCAGCGCGCTTAGGCACGGGGCTAACGAACTGTGGTCCGGTTTGCTTTCAGAACCCAGTCGCTGCCGCACTTCTCCCAGACAGCAACGATAGGACCACCGAGTTGACGAGTTTCGTCCGCCGCGCAGTGGTGATACTTCTGGCCTTGACCGACGATGGTGCCGGCACTAAATTCGGAATCGACCCGATAGATCACGCCGCAGCCCTTGCAACGAAATTCCGTACGCGCATAAGGACGAATCTCAACCGCCGTCGCACTGCTCATCGATATAGCCCTCCAACGACCTATAAACCAAGCTAGAGGTACGGACTGGCCACGTCGGTGATTGTGATCACCTCGTCTTGTGCGTGATGAGGAGCCTCGACACGCCACGTTGGAAGAAGTAAAGCTCGATCGCAAAATCTAGAAGAGGCTCAATTTCCACACCGGGCTCATTTAACCTTGCTGGCGGGAGGAGCTTTATGCCTCAGACTCTAGGATACGTTGCGTTGGTCGTCCGGGATTACGACGAAGCCATCGCCTACTTCACGCAGTCGCTCGGCTTTCAGTTGATCGAAGACAGCGTTTCGAAGGACCGTCTTGGCCGCGACAAGCGCTGGGTGCTGGTTGCGCCTCCCGGATCTCACGGGACACATCTGCTTCTTGCCAAGGCGTCCACGGACGAAGAAACCAGCCGCATCGGCAACCAGACCGGAGGGCGCGTCTTTCTTTTTCTGCACACCGACGATTTCTGGCGTGACTATCGCGCCATGACGGCCCGCGGCGTTAAGTTCTCCCGCGAACCGAAAGAGGAGCCGTACGGGACCGTTGCCGTCTTCGAAGATCTTTACGGGAATAGGTGGGACTTGCTGCAGCTCAAACCGCGCTCCAGTCCTTTGTGAGGCGTGGCTCGATCATTGTGAAGCGGCGTTGGCATCGGCCTTCTGTTCCCATACTTCATCACCGCTGGGAAAGGTTTGGGTGAGGACGTAGTTGCTGTACAGGTAATCGCGGAACGGGCCAAGATGATCGGACGGTAATCCGGTCGGATGCAGATACTTTTGTTCAGACGGCAGAATCATCAATGGCACGGTGTGCGTCCTCAGCGATTGCAGTAGTTCGGATATCTGCTCCGGGCGTGTGTATTCCGTCGTGTCGTAGCCGGCAATTGCAGATGGATTGACAAGGTGGAAAGGAACAAACATCGGAGGCATCCCAGAGAAAAATTGCCCGGGGTGAGTGTGTGTGAGAACCCAGGCGTACTCCTCAAGTTGGGCTTTCTCATGAAAAGCCGTTCGGCCCGCGGGAAGATCGAGAAAGGCGTGCCAGTGTGTCTGAGTTCGAACGGGCACCGCCACGGCCAAAGCGACTGTTCCAATCGCCAAGCCCTGCCTGAACAGGCGCAACAGTGGTCCCGACCGGTAAAGCAACCACGCAAGCGAAATCATGGCCAGCGGCGCAACCGAGCCAACTCGCTTAACCGAAGGCGCAAGGACGACCGGCAAGAACATAAAGCAGCCGGTCAGCGCGATTAAGACGAGTTGGCGCCAAGGTTCGTCGCCGTCTTTCCACCGCCGCCGGGTCACCGCCAGAAAGACGATGCAAGCGAGTGGGACAGTCGCATAAATAAATGGATAAGCGATCCACTTGATGAGGCCGCCGTGCCATCCAAAGTCGTGCTCGAGAACCCGCCAGTTGTTCACGGACGGAGCAGAGTAGTAACGCAGCGGATAGACGATGATGCAAAACCACCATTGTCTGAGTCCCGCGGCCGCAACGAAGTAAATGTTGAATGCTGCAAACGTAATAGCGGCGAGGGCTCCAAGCACAGCGCATTGACGCACGACGGCAGCGGCGGAACTCTTGTGCAGGCCCGCCTCCCACGCAAAGAAAATGCAGAATGCCGCCACCATTGCTGCACCTTTCGTTTGCGTAAAGCAGGCCGTCAAGCCACAGAGTGCGCCGGCGGCCGTCGCCCGCCCAAGCGTCGATCCTCCCAACAACACGAATACAGCCGCGAGCGCAACCACGGTGCTGAACCAGTGGTGAGTTGCGTCCGCCGATTCCGGCAACACAAATCCGATCAGCAGTAATCCGGGCAGCGCCGCCGCGGTCCCGGGCAGGACCCGAAGCGCGATTCGCGTCATCAACAGCGCTGCGACCGCCGCGAGAAGCGCCATTGCGATGTGCGGAATCCAAAGGCGCAAACCGAATGCACGGATCATGAGGGCATACGTCAAATCTGTCCCGGGCGGAACGATCTGGAAATAATCGCGGTAAGGCAACTCCCCGGCGGCAATGCGACTGCCCGCGTACACGAACCCGGTCTGGTCGCCGTTCGGCAGCAACGGCGTGCCGGGAAAAATGAATGTCCGAAAATAACAGGTTACAAACGCGAAGAGTGAAACTGCGATCGAGATCGCGAGGTGGTGTTTTGAGGCACCAGCGTTGCTGTCAGGGCGCAGACTGTTGGTTGCTGCCACGGAAGGGCCTTTGAGTCCGACGTTTCAAGCAGCAGGGGAATTTCACAACAGCGCAGATTTCTAGATCGCCATGGGACCGACTTCTTTTTCCACCTCGACGGTGTCGACCATGACGATGGCGTCCCACGGGCAGCCATCGAGGAAACAGCCGTCCGGGCCCTTGCTCAGGCATTTCTTGCAGCCGATGCAGAGAATGGGATCGATCGCGATGCGGCCGAATGGCGGATGGTCTTCGTCCGGCACCCAGAACATACAGTCTTCCACCGGGCAATATTCCACGCAGGCAGGCGAGCCGGCGCATCCGGTACAGCATTCGGTGATGACCGCGAGTTCCTTCGGCTTCTTCTTGCGCGGGGTAGCGAGGCCTTTGGACTTCGGTTCAAACTTCTGCTCGTCGGGCACCATCCCGACGGCCTTGGTCGCTCCGGGTGCGGCAGGCATGTTGGGGATTATACCTCAAGAGGCTACTGGCTCTTAGCCTTTGGCTGTTGGCTCGGATCGCCAGCACCGGAGATCGGGTTTCGCTTTAAGGTGTCGGCGGAATCCGGCTTAAACACAGCCTCGTCGTCAGCATACTTGCGACAAAAAGCTTTCAAATCTTTGGACGACGCGGTGATCGTATCGGTGTCGCCTGCCACAGTCGCCAGTTTCACCTGCTTCGCTGTGATCGACTTTTTCAGCCACTCGGAATCAACGGGCGTAAGAGACAATGTGGCCTTGTCGAATTTCGCGAGAAGGATGCTGTGCTTCGGAGCGCACATATTACAAACGTCATCATCCATTGGAGAAACATCCAGAAAATAATGCGCATCCAGTTTCACTAGCCGGCCCTGTTGATGGAACTTCTCTTCGCTACACCCCTCACCTTGGTCGATTGACTGCAGATCATAGGTCTCATCCTTAGCCGCGATTGTCAGCAGCGTCGTGCATTTGTCGGAGGTCGCGCTCCAGGAGCCAATCAGGCTTTGATCGAAAACCAGATCGGGATCTTTATGAAGGTTATCGATGCTCGTTTCCTCGTACAACGGATTGATCGACGCGACCCAACATCCGGAAAGGAAGAGCAACCCCGCCAGCGGGAGAACACTTCCAACGAGTCTTGTCAGAAGGCAAGAGCGGAAAACACCGGAACGAGGCATGGCTCCTCCTACGGCGAAGTTGCCGACTGAAGTAACACCTGAAGAACAGTCCGACCCAAAATGATACTCCTAGGCTCCGTTTGTGATGCTGGTACCCTTTCCACTGGCTCTATTCTGCTATAGTGAACCCCGGCAAAGGAGCACCCCATGGCAGGCAGAAGCGTTAACAAAGTTATTCTTCTGGGAAATCTGGGCAAGGATCCCGAGGTGAAGTACACGCCCAGCGGCACGCCCGTCGCTAAGTTCAGTCTGGCCACGAATGAACGTTTCAAAGATAAGGACGGCAACTGGCAGGACCGCACCGAATGGCACAACGTCACCGCATGGGCGCGCACCGCAGAGATTGCAGGCGAGTATCTCAAGAAAGGCAGCAAGGTTTACATCGAGGGCAGCCTGCGCACGCATTCCTGGGACGACAAGACCAGCGGCCAGAAGAAATACATGACGGAAATCATCGTCAACGACCTGGTCATGCTCACAGGGAAGGGCGAGGGTGCGGGTGGCGGCGAGTACAGCGGAAGTTCACGCGGCGCGTCATCCGGCGGCAACAACTTCGACCAGAGGACGCCCGAGCCGGAACCGGCACCGGCTGGTCCGATTACTGACGACGATATTCCGTTCTAGGCGTCAGGCGAGAGTACTGGAATCGATTGCGTTTTAGTCGCCGTCGCCGGCATCCACTGAGATCAACTCCAGGTTCTGCAGCAGCGGGCTTGAGTCTGACACGAATTCCACGTGTCCGCAGCGGGGGCAGGAGAGCGTTGCGAGGCCCGAATTCCCTGGGGTCAGGCTCACGCGCATGAGTTGATATCGTTGAAGTTTCTGCTCGCAACGCAGACAGCAAACCGTCTTGTGATACGGGTCGGGAGAGACACCGCTCGGCGTCTCGATGGCTGGTTTCATAAATCTCTCGTAAAACGAAAATTCTGGAGCGCCTAAACCCCAGGCGGAACTCCAGTCAATGAAAAAAGTGTAACACGCGTGGTGCACTCGTCCGTTACCTACCAGGCATCAACGACTCGATCGTAACCCCGTTCGCCATAGCGATGCGGCATCGCTCGTGCGGCCCGAGATGCGCCAACCGGCCTTCATCCTGTATTCTGACTTGATCTATGGCCGCTGACTTTCTTGCCCGGGTGAAGCAGGCTCCCATCCTGTGCGATGGCGCGATGGGGACCCTGCTCTACTCCAACGGAATCTTCATCAACCGCTCCTACGACGAATTGAACCTATCGCAGCCGGACCTGATTCGCGGGATCCACCACGATTACTTGCAGGCTGGAGCAGAAGTCATTGAAACTAACACCTTTGGCGCCAACTCGTTTCGACTCGCCGGGTACACCCTAGCCAACAAGGTCCGCGACATCAACTTGGCGGGCGCTCGGCTCGCACGTGAAGCGGCGAAGAGTTTTGACGTATGGGTAGCGGGCTCCGTGGGCCCCTTGGGGACCAGAATCGAGCCGCTGGGCAAGACTTCGTTCGACGAGGCTCGTACGGCGTTTCGCCAGCAGATCGAGGCCTTGGCGGAAGGCGGAGTCGATCTCCTCATCATGGAGACCTTCGGGTACCTGGAGGAACTACATCAGGCAATGCTGGCGGCGAAGGAAGTCAATGCGGGGCTGCCAATCGTGGCACAGGTCACAATCGACGAGGACGGCAATTGTCTCGACGGCTCAGATCCGGGAACCTTCGTTCCCAAGCTTGAGGAATGGGGAGCCGACGTCATTGGCTGCAACTGCAGCGTTGGTCCGGTGGCGATGCTGGATGCAATGGAGCGGGTCCGGGCGCTGACCTCCCTGCCGCTATCAGCGCAACCGAATGCCGGCATCCCGCGGTCGATTGATGGAAGAAATATCTACCTATGCTCGCCCGAGTACATGGCCAGCTATGCGCGGAAGTTCGTGGCGGCTGGCGTGCGCATTGTGGGCGGGTGCTGCGGCACGACTCCCGATCATATTCGCGTAATGAAGTCCGCACTGCGAGTCGGAGAAGCGCGTAACAAGACGGCGATGGCACAAGTCGTGGGAACTCAGGCCGCACCGCAGGCTGCCCCGGTCGTCCCTCTCGAAACGCGTTCTGCGCTGGGCGCGAAGCTCGCACGCGGCGAGTTCGCGACGATGGTGGAGATCGTTCCGCCGAAGGGCATCGATATCCGCAAGGAGATCGAGGGCGCGCGCTTCGTGAAGTCGGTGGGAGTCGACGCAGTCAACATCCCCGACAGCCCCCGCGCTTCGGCGCGTATGAGCAACCAGGCGCTGTCGCTGCTGATGCAGCGCGAGGTTGGCATTGAAGCGGTGCTGCATTACACCTGCCGCGACCGCAATGTGCTCGGCATCCAGAGCGATCTGCTAGGCGCTGCCGCTGTCGGTATTCGGAATCTGATTTGCATCACCGGCGATCCGCCGAAAATGGGGAACTATCCAGATGCGACGGCTGTCTTCGACGTGGACGCCATCGGTCTGGTCAACATCGTTCACAACCTGAACCGGGGACTCGATATCGGAGCGAATCCGATTGGTACTGGAACGGGATTCGTGATCGGCGTTGGCGCGAACCCAGGCCTCACCGATCTCGACGAGGAAATTCGCCGCTTTGAATTCAAGGTTCAGGCAGGAGCGGAATACGCCGTAACGCAGCCCGTGTTCGACATCCGGCTGCTGGAAAATTTCCTTCGGCGCATCGAGCATTGCCGAATTCCCGTGATCGCTGGGATCTGGCCGCTGGTGAGCGTACGCAACGCGGAGTTCATGAAGAACGAGCTGCGGGTTTCCGTGCCGGACGCGATCCTTGAACGCATGGCGCGAGCCACAACGCCGGAGTCCGCGCGTGCGGAAGGCGTGGCCATTGCACGTGAAATGCTGACCACTGTGCGCCACACCGTACAGGGAGCGCAGATCAGCGCGCCGCAGGGACGTTATAGCTCCGCGGTCGATGTGCTGGAGGCGCTTGGCTGAAACGGCCTGACCGTCGGCATTTAATCCCGCCAATTTTTTTTACACTGCACCCGAGTGGAAAATCTGCAACGCGTGTTTGCATGGGCAGGGCGTTTCTCGCGTCGGGGCAACGCCACGCTCGGAAACAAGCAACTAATTCCGGGCAGGCGCCGCTCACTCTCGTCACTCTGGCTTGGAGACTCGTATGCCTCGATTTAAGATACTTATACTGTGGGGCCTACTGGCTTCGGCAGGAGCGCTCCTCGTCGCATTGAATGGTTGCAGTGGTGTAAGCGGGAATTCGCACACGGTTCCGCCTGGAAAAATTCAGCACGTGGTGATTCTCTTTCAGGAGAACCGCACTACCGACAACCTGTTTCACGATCCCGTTCTGATGGGGCGTGGCGCCGACATTGCCACCACCGGGACAAATTCCAAGGGCCAGACCGTAACCCTGACTCCTACGGGACTTGTCACCGATTACGATCTGAGTCACGCCCACACGGCGTTTCTGAAGATGTACGACGGCGGAAAAATGGACGGGGCTGACCTGATCGCGCAGGCGTGCTCACCGGGCGCCACGGACTGCCCAGCGCCGAACCTGCCGTTTCAGTATGTGCAGGGCTCCGACGTTCAGCCCTACTTTAATCTCGCGGAAACCTACACGTTCGGCGATCACATGTTCCAGACAAATCAAGGACCGAGCTATCCAGCGCATCAGTACATCATTTCGGGAACTTCCGCGCCTACGGAGACGAGTAAGTTGCTCGCCGCGGAGAACCCTAACAATGGGCTCGAGTATTCGGGGAACACCGGATGTAGCTCGCCGGCGAGCGAGACGGTCGCCATGATTGACTCGACGAATATGAACTCCGCTACGAATCTGACCCAAAAGATGTATCCGTGCTTTGATCACAATACTTTGATCGATTTGCTGGACGGCCAGAAGATCAGTTGGCGGTACTACGCAAATGTGCCGGCGTGCGACCCGCAAAGCGCACCGTGCGCCCCCACCGGCATCTGGGTCGGGCCCAACTCAATTCAGCATCTTTGCGTGCCCAACGCCGCCCCTCCCAACGGTACGTCCTGCACCGGCGCGGAATGGGTGAGCAATGTGGTCCCGAACACACAGATCCTCACCGACATTCAAAATGGCCAACTGCCCGCGGTCAGTTGGGTAATCCCAGACGGAAAGGCTTCGGACCATTCCGACATCAGTACCGGAGAGGGACCGTCGTGGGTGGCCTCAGTCGTCAACGCCATCGGAAACAGTCAGTATTGGGGCAACACAGCGATCATTATTACTTGGGATGACTGGGGTGGATGGTTTGACCATGTTGCGCCGCCTTCCATCCGCAACTCCTACGAATACGGTTTCCGCGTGCCCTTAATTGTGGTGTCTCCTTATGCGAAGGCGGCCTACATTTCTCATCAGAATCATGATTTCGGAAGCATTCTGAAGTTCACCGAAACCGTGTTCAATCTGGGTTCCATCGATACGCAAGCGGGCGGGTACGCTGATTCGCGCGCGGATGATCTCTCGGATTGTTTCGACTTCAACCAAACGCCCCTGACGTTTACAACGATTCCATCAAAATACGACGCGAGTTTTTTTCTGAATGACAAGAGGCCGCCATCCGATCCTGACGATGATTAAGGCTGGCAGGTCCCCGGGTGTTCTCGCTCATACTTGGAAGTTTGCTTCGCACTTACACTCCCGTAACAACTTGGATCGTCGGTAGAGATACAATGACTCTGCCGAGCGCCGCGAGAGCGTTCGCGTCAGACCAAGGGCCAACGTATTTCAGACGATCCACGCGCGAGAAAACGCTCGCAGCTGGAGAGTCTTTTCTTCGCAATTCGATTTGCACAGCGCGCATAGACGCGAGATCGAGGGGGGACTATGAAAATTCAGAAGATTATCCCGGGCGTTGCATTCTGCCTCATTGCTTCCCTGGGAGTTGCATGGGCCCAGGCGAACATTAACGAGAACCTCGAGACTGCCTTCGTTTACGTTGATGGTACCGCTGGCTCCGACTCCAATCCGGGAACTCAGGCCAAGCCATTCAAAACCATCGGTAAAGCCGCGGCCGTTGCAGTTTCGAACAATCAACACGGCGTGGGCACACGCGTGACCATTAATTCTGGCATCTATCCGGAGTCGCTTGCACTCAGCAACAACGGCAGCCTGACTTCCCTTCCGATCACATTCGAGGCCGCGGCAAAAGGCACAGTAAAAATCTCCGGCTCGGATGTTTGGACCGGCTGGCAACCTTACAGCGGCAATTCCAACATCTACACTCACGCATGGCCGTATACCTGGGGGCTGTGCGCTCACGCTTCATCGGGGCCGTTGGAGCAGGACATCAATCTGCGACGGGAAATGATTTTCGTCAACGGAGTCATGTTGACGCAGGTGATGACGCAATCGCAGCTCGGACGAGGTACATTCTTCGTCGACGAATCTCACGGTGTCGTTTATATCTTCCCTGCCCTCGGCACCAACATCAGCACTGCGAATGTCGAGGTGGCAACGCGGGCCGCGCTCTTCTCGGCTTATAAAATGACCAATCTAGTGTTGCGGGGTCTGCGGTTCGAACAAGGGAATGACTGCCGCGATCACGATACGGTGACGTTTAACGGTGGCAGCAATATCCTCATCGAGAGTGACGGATTCAACTGGAACAATGCCGGCGGCTTCGCTATGAACGCGGTTACTTCGTTCACCGTGCGTAGTAGCGTTGCCAGGCACAATGGCGAGCGGGGATTCAAGTCCTACCAGTCCAAGAACGGCGTATGGAATGCCCTCGAGGCTGATTACAACGCGTGGCGCGGCGCGCAGGGAGGCATCTACGGCTGGAGCGAAGGCGGATTCTATTTCTACGCTCAGCACGACAACACCGTCGCAAATCTGAAGATGTTCTACAACATGACCCACGGCTTGCACTGGGACACGGACCAACAGAATGTCTGGTCCAAATCAATGCTCGCCGCCTACAACCTCCACTACGGTCTTGTCGTGGAGAAGAGCGAAGGGCCGGTGAACATCTCGAACAGCACACTTTGTTTTAACGGGCTGCTCGGGATGTACTACGACGGCGGAATGCTGTTGCGAGCATCGACCTTCGTCAACATGACGGGAAATACTTTTGCCTACAACGCAGTCAGCCAGATCCCGGTAATCGGCATTCAGGGCGGCGTCTTCATGCCGGTAACGAACTATGAGACCGGGCAACAATACAGCCTCGTCACCCAGAATCTCACCATGAAGTCTAATACCGTTGTCGGCTCTGCCGGCCAGCAATTGTTTTACGATTTCGATCAGAGCGGCTTGGCATGGACCGACTTTCAAGACACGCTCATCTCTGACAACAATACCTGGTGGAACGACTCAGTTACCCAGCCTTTCACTGTCCCTATACCGGCGTACTATACGACGATTGACTGGCCGCACTGGCTCTCGCTGACTGGTCAGGACACCCACTCCACCTTCGCTGCTCCGGCAGGCGATCCCACAATTCCCTGCCAGGTCCAGCCAGACTTCCCCGATTTCTGGTTTGTGAACCCCGATACTGGCGCCCTGACAGTTAACGCCGGGACACCAGCCGTGTTTACCATGCTTCTGATACCAATTGGAGCCTTCAACGGGCAAACGTTCTTCAGTTCTTATGGGGCCAGTTTGATTCCCGGAGCAAACCTGAACTGGTCGCAGCCCTCCTTGACACGCTCGGGCACGGTCACGTTCACGGTCAGCACCAGCAGCACAACGCCAAAAGGTATTTACCCGGTGACCATGACTGCGCGGAGCGGAGACGTGACGCGAACGGTCACCGTGTGGCTGACAGTGCAGTAGTCGGCGCTGTAGGTTCCAAGCAAGACGAACGCATCAAAAAATTCGGGCAAGAGCGATATGGTCGCTCTTGCCCGATTTGCTTTTCCGCTTGGCGCAACACCAGCGGACGAGACTGCTGAACGAATCTACTTACCTGACCCCGTCAGCGTGATCACCTGAGGTCCATTCGCATCGCCGTCGTTGATCGTCAAGACTCCGTTGCGTGGGCCCACGGCTTTAGGCGTGAACGTGACGTTAACGGTGCAGGTTTCACCAGCGGTGAGAACTGCGCCGCAGTTGTCGGTTTCGGTGTAGTCCTTAGCCCCAGTGAAGGACAGGCTCGACAGGGTGAGCAGCTTCTTTCCGAAGTTGGTGATGGTGAAGCTCTCAACCGGGCTAGCGGTCCGCACCTTCGTCGTTGGGAATTGCAAACCCAGCGTCGAGACGCGCACCGAGGTTACCGGCACGATAAGGAATGTCGTTATCGTGCGCGTCACGCCGTTGGCAGTAGCATACGCCGTGATCGGATACGTGCCGGGAGATGTGCTCTCGGCAACCTGCATTGCAGCGGTGGTTGTTCCGGTCAGAGGTACCGACTTGTCAGACACCTTGAGTGAGACGCCCGGGATCTCCACCGTGCCGTCCACTGCGAAGGCGGCCGTACCGGTCATCCCGCCGAAGGAAAACAGACTGTAGTTGAACGCGGCGGTTCCATCCTGAGCCACGGTCACCGATGGATTATCCACTACCAACCAGTAATCCGGCACACTCGAGACGGCGCAAGCCGCGCTCAAATCCGATGGTTGGCTCCAGGTTGAGAGTCCGTCCTGCGCGGTTACAGTTCGCCAGCCCGATAGGGAATGCATCTCCGAGACTGGAACTTCGAACACGGTGCTCCCGGATCCGTTCCACCAATTATTTTTGTTTGAGTTCAGCGTGGTTTGGAAGACGGTCCAGTCAGTGCCGTTCAGGTAGCTATCTTCGAACGTGTTCTGGCTTCCCACCGCTTCGACGGCGTTGCCGGTGTGGGTGAAATTCTGGCTTCTCAGGTTATAGCTCTGGCCTGTTTCCCAGTTGGTAACCTGGATCCCACCCTTCTGTCCGATGACGTTAACCTGGCTGGTTGAGTTGTTATATAGCGTGCTGTTGGTCAGAGTGACGTTCTCGGAGTTACGCAGAACGAAGCCGCCCTGGTACAGGTAGCTGAACTTCACGCCCAGGTTGTTGCCGCACATGTGACTGTTCGTGATGGAGACAGGCCCTTCGCTCTTTTCGACGACCGCACCGATGGCCAAGTTCTGGGTTGCAACCATGTTGGTTACGGTGACATTCTGGGCGTCCGTATCCCAATGCACGCCATGCGTCTGGTTGTACGCAGTGACCAAGCCGGAAATCGTTTGGTCGTGCGCGTTGTAAAAGTGGAAGCCGCCGGTGTTCCAGTTGTAGTAAGAGCCCTGGGCACCGCGCCAGTTATTAAACGAGGTGGTGACGTTCTTCCAGACACCGTTCTTTGCCATCACCGACATCATGCCCGACTGGCCGTTGTGATTGGCCACCGAGTTCTGGACGGTGAAGTTCGTGACGGGATTAAAGATGTGCAGTCCGATCGCGTTGTTCCACAGGAAGCTGTCATTGTCAAAAAGTATGTTCTTGGCGCTCCCGCCCACGTACACGGCATTGTTATCGCGGCAACTGTTGGCGTATTGAAACGTCATTCCGCGCACAACAACGTTCGACACACCGACCACGTGGAAGACTTCCGGCAGCGTCGCAACTTCAACGTCTGCGGTGTTGATATCGACGCTTGCGGCCGGCCAGATGTAAATCTTGCCGTTTTTCTCGTCGACTGCAAAAGTACCCGCCCGCATCTGTCCGGCTTTCATGACCTGTGTGAGCTGAACACCATTCACAAAGACCATTTCGCGCCGGAGAACTGCGTCCGCCGCCAAAGGCCCGCTGGCCAGGGGCACGCAGAGACCCCAATTGTTGGCCCACGGCGCGCTATAGACCGAGGAATTTCCAGAATAGGTGTGCCAGTTGTCATATTGAACCGCGCCGCTAACCACGACACCGCTGCCATTAGCTTGGAACGTAATGGGCGCACTGGTGTAGTAGCTGCTTCCGATCAAAGTGACCGTCTCCCGGTACGTACCGGGGTTAATAATCACCTTGGTTCCCACTCCCTTATAATTATTGGTCTGTGCCACGCTGGTGGCAGCGCTAATGCTCTTGAATGGTAAAGACTGAGTTCCCGGATTTGAGTCCGAGCCCTTCACTGCATCTACATATATGGAAGCCGTTTCCAGATTTTCGTTCACCGTAGCTTGCGCCCAGATCGAGCGTGGCGCGAGCACGGTGAGACAGATGAAAAGATAAGCGAAGATTTGCTTCATTCCGCCCCCTCCTACAAATTGGCTGACTGCTATAGACGAAGCGCGAAAAGCATCAACGAATAAGCTGGGACCCATTCGTTTCGATCTGCTTGTACTCTAGGGGTGATTCCCCGTATCGCCAAGAGACCACAAGTACATGTAGGTGATGGCCCAGAGTTATAGCGGTAATCGGCCCATTCTCGCAAGGGCAGATTGGCCCCTCGGCCAGCAGACCTTTAGGGTGTGGAAAACAGGGGTTCCAGGGAGGGTCAAACGAGATCGATGGAAAGGGTCAAAATTCGGATTCTTGGCGAGCCCAGCTGCGTGCCGAGTCTGGGATGCAACCAACCGCGGTGAGGCCTGAATCGCGACGCACAAGTGGGTCTCGAAATCCGTGCCCACCATGGGATTCGGCCTTCGCTCTAGGGGAAGCCGGGGCTAATCGGACTGCTTCCCCCTCTTGGCCGTAAAAGGGATGTGCACCAGCGGGCATAGAGAAATTAGACTCCTTTTCAGCTCCGTGATTCTACGGTAGGCTGTGAATAATCGCGTTGGGACCAAATTAATCTCCGAATAGGATTTGTTGGCGAGCGCCTCCTTCCCCCAGAATTTCAATCGTTTGTATCCCCCGTTTTGAGGAGTTTTAATGTCGAATTGTTCTGTTAGCCTTCAGCGCAACCCTAACCGGTTCCAAGGGAAATGCCCGGTCTCGCTCAAATCCCGTCCCAACGTTCGCAAGCTGCGAATAGCACGGCTGCAGTGGCTGGCATTGCTCACCGTCGTCCTCGGACTGGGAATCGGTTCGGCATGGGCTCAGGGTGACACCGTCCTGACGTATCACTTTGATAATGTGCGAAGTGGCCAAATAACGACGGAGACCACATTGGTCTCGTCCAAGGTCAATCCCACCCGATTTGGCAAACTGTTTTTCTATCCCGTAGACGGACAGGTGGCCGCCCAGCCCCTCTATGTCCCCAACGTCACACTCCCGGGATTAGGCAAGCACAACGTCGTCTATGTCGTCACTCAACACGACAGCGTCTATGCCCTCGACGCGGACAACCCAGCGACGGGAACTCTCTGGCATGTCAGTTTCCTGAACTCCGCGGCGGGCGTGACCAGTGTGCCGATCAGCGAGCAGGGTTGCGCCGATACCGGGTTTACTGAGATGGGTATTCTCGGCACGCCGGTGATCGATCCGACGACGGGTACTCTTTACGTCGCCGTCAAGACACGGGAGCAATCAGGGAGTCAGATACATTACGTGCATCGGCTGCATGCCATCGATATCACCACGGGATCTGAAAAGTTCGGAGGTCCAGTCGTTGTAACTCCCATCGGCAGCTCGGAGTTCAATACATTGGGCCAGTGCCAAAGGCCAGCCCTCCTTCTCTCGAATGGGACTCTTTTCATCGCGTACGGATCGAACGGATGCGATCTGAAGTCTCACGGGTGGGTGATGGCCTACAACCCGACCACTCTCCAGCAACTCGCCGCCTTCAATACCTCGCCCAACTACACGTGGGGCTCTTCTCTCTGGATGAGCGGTGGAGGAATTGCCGCCGACAGCGAGGGTTTTATCTACGTCGTAACCGCCAACGGGCCTTTTGATGCCAATGTCAACAACGGCCCCGATTACGGCGACACCGTTCTTAAGCTGAGCTATAGCCAGGGCATGTTCACGGTGGCAGACTACTTTACTCCCTTCGACCAGCAGAATATGGACAACATGGATCTCGATCTGGGATCCGGCGGCGTGACTTTGCTTCCCGATCAATCAGGGGCACACGAGCACGAACTAGTGACCTCCGGCAAAACCGGCACGATCTATCTGATCGATCGCGACAACATGGGACACTTCAATTCTGGTGGGCAGAACGACGATCAAATCGTGCAGCCGATTCCGGCTGCGTTAGGCCTATTCGACAGTGTTCCTGTGTACTGGAACAACACCGTGTATTTTGCGGCTCACGGCGACACGGTCAAGGCCTTCTCTTTAGATAGTGGGACACTCTCCTGGAATCCGGTGGCGCAGTCTGTGAAGTACTCCCAAGTCGGAAACCCGATCGTCTCTTCCAGCGGCACCCAGGGCGGCATCCTTTGGAACATTCACAATCCGGTCAGCCCGGTGCTCTCCGCGCTGGACGCGGTCACTCTGGCCGAAATCTATAACAGCGGCCAGAAGGGGAACCGCGATGTTCTTGGGCAAGTCAACCATTTCGCGACGCCCATCGTCGCGAATAACAAAGTCTTTGTAGGAACGCAAAGCACCCTAGCCGTATACGGACTCTTTCCGTATCTTTCAACGCAGAATGGCGACAAGCAGATCGGAGCTGTGGGAACTACGCTGGCATCCCCGTTGACTGTGCAGGCCGTGGACAGTCAGGGCAACGGCGTACCGGGTGTGACCGTGAATTTCACCGCCAGCGTTACCGGCGGTACGTTCAGCAATCCCACCGTAATTACGGATGTTAACGGCAACGCGAAGACAAACTACACGCTCCCCACGAAGGCTCAATCAATCGCGTTCACGGTGACAGCCACGGGATACACGCAGGTTCTCATGTCGGCATCCGCCGTCCCCGGTCCGGCCACGATGATCGTGAAATTCTCAGGCATGGGGCAAACCGGAGCAGTCGGCACCGCCCTGCCCGCACCACTGGTGATGAAACTTCGCGACGCCTACAACAACCCCATCGTCGGGCAACCGATTGCGTTTAGCGATACCGCGCCTCACGGCTCGTTCTCGCCCAACCCGGCGATCACGAATTCGACGGGGTTAGCAACGGTTACCTACACATTGCCCACGAGTACTCAGCCCATCAGCACCAAAACGACGTTCGCGACGGGAACCTACGGTACGCTCTCAGCAACGATGACGGACAAAGCTGTCGTGGGCCCGGCTACGTCATTGACGATCGCCAGCGGCAATAACCAGATCGGCAAGGTCAAGACCAAGCTGCCAGGCATATTGCTCGTTCTGGTAACCGATCAATACGGAAACCCCGAGCCAGGGCTCACAGTCAGCTATTCTGACGGAGGTGCGGGCGGGACTCTCTCTGCCCCCACAGCCGTCACCAACGGTGTTGGAAAGGCATACGTAACCTACATTCTGCCGCCGACACCCACGGTTGTGACCGTGACCGGTTCGGTCAGCGGGCTAACGCCAATTCAGTTCACTGAAACCGCACAGTAAGTTTGGGTAAAGGAAACTGGGCCGACCACAGGATGGCTATGCGTTCAAGAATTGAGTCGCTTCTGATCGTGGTGTCTCTTGCAGCACCGCTGGTTCTGAAACCGGGACTGGCGGCGCAGTCGGGGGCGATCACGGCATCAGCGAGCAGTTTAACTTTTGGAGAGCAGGTTGTCGCAAGCGCGAGCGCGCCTCTAAACCTCACGCTGACCAACCATAGCGCAGCGGCCGTCACGGTTACCGGGATCGTCGCAGGAAACGGCTTCACGCAGACCAACAACTGTGGGAGCCTCGCCCCGCAGGCTACGTGTTCCGTTTCAGTCACGTTTGCGCCGAAGACCGCCGGCTCCGCGCAGGCGATCTTAACGATTCATGACAGCGCAAGCTCTACACCTGTATCGGTCGCTCTTGCGGGACTCGCGATCCGCGGCATCGACAAGATCCAGCACATCGTCTTTCTAATCAAGGAAAACCGCTCCTTTGATTCTTACTTCGGAACATTTCCTGGCGCGAACGGAGCTACCACTGGCGTCATCTCCACCGGCCAGGTAATCCCTCTAGGAAGAACTCCGGACCGGACACTTCACGACATGGGTCACAGCTGGCCCTCGGCTTGGACCGCGATGGATGGCGGCAAGATGGACCAATTTGACCTCATTCCTGACGGTACAGTGAATGGTGACTACCAGTCGTACACCCAGCTCCGCATCGCCGACATTCCCAACTACTTCGCCTATGCCAATCATTTCGTTCTTTCCGATAACACATTCTCGTCGCTGATGGGCGCAAGCTTTTCAAATCATCTCTACATGATTGCGAGCCAGTCGGGAGGCGCGATCGGCCTTCCCGTGGTGACGAAGAAGCCCGGCACTTGGGGATGCGATGCCCAAGCAGGAACATTCGTGCAGGTGATGGCACAGGACACTGTCATCTCCAACCAGTTTCCGTGCTTCGATTTTCCGACGTTGGGTGACAGTCTCAACAGCGCAAACAATATTGGCTGGCTGTCTTATGCGCCGGGCGAGGGCGATGACGGCTACATCTGGTCTGCCTATGACGCGGTCAATCATGTCCGCAATTCGGCCTTGTGGCAGCAGCACATTGTGCCTTGGGAACAGTTCGTGACCGACGCAAAGAGTGGAAACCTGCCTGCGGTCAGCTGGGTCGTCACGTCAGGAGCTACCAGCGAACATCCACCGGCCAGCAGCTGCCTTGGAGAAAACACGACCGTCACCCAACTGAACGCGCTTATGCAAGGTCCGGACTGGCCAACCACAGTCGTTTTTCTCACTTGGGATGATTTCGGCGGCTTGTACGATCACGTTTCCCCTCCCACGATCGATCAGTACGGATTGGGCCCACGCGTCCCAATGATCATCATCTCGCCTTACGCTAAGTCGGGCTACATTTCGCACACCCTGTACTCATTTGATTCTGTTGTGAAGTTCATCGAGGAACGTTTCAACCTGCCGAGCCTGAGCGACAGGGACGCGAATGCCAACGATACGCTGGACAGCTTCAATTTCAACCAGCAGCCTCTGGCGCCGTTCGTCCTGAACACGCGTCAATGCCCGCTTCTCGCGGCCTCCAGCCTGAGGTTCGGCAATGTGCCCATCGGCACGACCAGCCCGGCCGATGTCGTAACTCTCATCAACACGAGGGCTACGAAGCTCACTATCCAGAGCATCACCGCAACGGGAAATTACGCGGTGAGCGGCTGCACGAACCACACCATCAATCCAGGAGGCAGTTGTTCCCTCGACATCACGTTCTCCCCTGCAATCACCGGGGTGCACAATGGAGCGGTTACGGTCGTCGACAGCGACGCCAGTTCCCCCCAGGTTGTCAGCCTCACCGGCACAGGAACCGGGCTCAAGGTGATGCCCAGCGGAGTGAACTTCTCGAATACCGTTGTGCAGGGCACGAAGAACACGCGTTCCGTCACTCTCACGAACGTGCTGACGACTCCCCTGACGAATCTGAACATCACCGCTAAGAACGACTACACGCAAACCAACAACTGCGGAACGCATTTGGCACCGGGTGCCTCGTGCACTGTGATCGTCGCGTTTTCGCCCGTGGGTTCGGGAATCAGAGATGGCAATCTCGCGGTCTACTACAGCGGGCCAGGAAGCCCGCAGGTTCTGACCCTCGTCGGAACGGGCACGGCCGTGAGTTTGAAACCTGGTGCGCTCACATTTGGCAGTCAGGCTATTGGTACCCCTAGCCTGCCGAAGGATGTTCTCCTGAAAAACAATGGAACGACGCCCCTGGTGCTCGGAAGCATGGTGGCACTTGGAGACTTCTCTCAAGCCAGTAACTGTCCTACTAGCCTCTTGCCGGCAACGATGTGCACCCTCAGAATCACATTCACCCCCAGTCAGAGCGGGGTTCGGACAGGAAAGATTACAATTGACGACAGCGACGGCAACAGTCCCCACATCATCCAACTTTCGGGAACGGGCTCATAAAATGAACGACAGCAAAACGGGCGAGGGGAAACTCAAGGTTATTTTTATTGCCGGCTGCGGACGCAGCGGGACCACCGTCCTCGGGCAACTTCTGGGTGAGTTCGAGAATTTCGTGAACGTCGGCGAAGGTGCGCGGTACTTGTTTGACCGCGCAAAGAAATTGCCTTGCGGATGCGGAAGTTCGGCGTTCGAGTGCCCGTTCTGGAAAGACATCATCGGCGCGATTCCCGATGATCTCGCCGCCAAAGGGGCTGGCTCCCTCCGCATTCGAAACTTTCCGTCGTTGTTTCTGCGTACGAAAAATCACGAGGTTCCCCGCGAGTATGAACCGATCCTCAAAGCGATGGGCGAGGCCTATCGCGCCGTGGCGCGAGACACAGGTTGCAGCGTAATCGTTGATTCGTCGAAATATCCTTCGACGGCGTTGCTGGCGGGATTGATTCCTAACGTCGAGATGCACGTCGTCCATGTCGTACGGAGTCCGCACAGCGTGGTCGCGAGTTGGACCAGAAAGAATGGATATCTCGCGGTGCATCCAGCGCGGAAGGTAGTGGCGTTCTGGTGGGCTTACAACGTTCTCTCTGAAGCCCTGAAATCGCGCGCGGAGACCTATCGTCTAGCGCGCTACGAAGACTTCGCGCGGAATCCAGGGTCCGTGTTGGAACAGATCACGTCTGATGTGATGGGAAGCCCCTTGCCAATGCCGTTCTTGAACGGCAATCGTGCCACCGTGCACGTGCAGCATTCGCTGGCCGGCAACCCGAGCAAGTTTAATACGGGGGAGATCAAGATTCAGGATGGCAATGGCCAAGCGGCCACTAAGAGAAGGCTGCTCATGAATCTCCTGACATTCCCCTTGCAGCGCCGCTATCACTATCTGCCTGAACCACAGAACCAGTACTGAGCGGGGATTCCCGGCCAACTACCGTTATTCGCCCAAGGGAGCAGTATGTCCCGTGACCACATTCACGACGGGCAGGTGGGAGATGAGTTTTCTTCTGTCAGATCCGCGAAGCAGGGTCATATTCCCCTTCTTGTCGCGACCTTCACGGAACCGGCTGTTGACATATCCTTCCTGTGCGCTGAGTTCGCGAAACGAACCCGCAAGGTCTTTTCTCACGAAAAACGCGTTGTTCCCACGCAGGTTCGACCCGACGAAGACGTACCCCTTCTTCCCTGCCAGATGGGTCAGCGCGCTCAGCGAACAACCGTAGTAGAGATTGGAATAGTGAGCCTTGGTTCTGAAAAAATCGGCCTGATACGGGATGGAAACCGGGTCAAGACCGAGAACGCTGTTGTATTCGGAGACAACAATCCGGGGCTGAATCGAGTTAATCGCCTCCCAAACCCAGTAATCGTTACCGTCGATGTCGACCGAGAGTAATCCGAGATCCGGATCGAAGCCTGCACGATGGATTAGCTCATTGATATTATCTTTGGTGATGAACTCGCAATAGGATTGCAGGTCGTATTTCCGAGATACGCGGTCGTTCTTTATGTAGTCGACATTCTCCTCGGACCCATCCATCACCAGCCCCTGCCAGTTGTCATTCATCAGAAGAAAACGGGTATTGCTCTCCTCGTAGTGCTCGACTCCGAATTCGATGAAGGTTTGATTCTTGATTTCCACGTGACTGATCAGGAACTGAATGATGCCGTCTTCATCGAATTGCGAAAACACCCCGAATCCAGCCCGTTTCAGAGGTGTTGCAACCGGCAGTTTGGCGACCTCCCAGGCCGCTCGCCTGCCTTCCAGAAGAATAAGTCTCTCGCCAAAAGGGCCTATCCGCCTGCGAAAACGATCCGCCTTCAGTTTCAGGGACACTCTTTCTCCAATCCCGGCAAAGGTGGCCGGCAGTTCTCCGTCCGTATCTCGCTGCTTGAGGCTGCTGTTGGCTCGAACGGCATGTGGTTCCGGTATGCCGTTGGCCAGGGACTCCCGATCGAACGTAAAAATCCTGTACTGAGATAATTTACTTTTGAGCTATTCTACTTGTAGACACCAAAAAGACCCAATTTCGCGTTTCCCGGAGCCATTTTTCTGATGCGCTCCATCTTGCGACTTTGACGGCGCGTTATTATAATAACAAAAGGCGTCTGCATGGCGGTTCAGGTCCATGGGGTTCCCGAAGAACGCTCGGGGGGAACACAAACTGCTAGGGTCCAGGATCGGTCGGCACGTATTTCACTCCCCTTTTAATACATAAGCAGAGCAAAAACTTTCGTCGGAGTGTCCATTCTGCAGTCGGGCTGTTGGTTCATGGACCAGCCTCCTGCAGTCACAGTCGAGTTTCGATTCGGGAGGTTATTGCTTGGGTACAGACCAGAAGAGCTCTCCGTGGGTAGTCACCGGTGCCGCCGGATTTCTAGGCTCGCACGTCGTCGAACAGCTTCTCCAACGCCAGATTCCAGTCATCGGCATTGATAACTTGTGGAGCGGCAAGTGGGAATTCCTGGCTCCTTTCGCCGGAAACCCGCTCTTCCGGTTCTACTGCAAAGACATTCGCGACGAAGCTGGTTTGATCGAGGTCTTCCGTAAAGAGAAGCCCACAGTGGCGGTCCATCTGGCAGCCCTGCATTTCATCCCTGCTGCAATGCGCGACCCAGCCCTGGCCGTCAGCTTGAATGTGCATGGCACCCAAGCGCTGCTCAGCGCCTGCCGCGATAGCAAAGTCAGCCGCTTTTGGTTTTCGAGCACTGCCGACGTCTACAAGGCAAGTGAAACGGCTCATCACGAATCGGGGCCCGTTGCTCCATTCAATATTTACGGCCTGACGAAGTGGATGGGCGAGCAGCTCGTGAAACTGGAATCGAGTATTCGGCCCGAGTGTCACTTCGTGAATGGCCGACTATTCAACCTCTACGGCCCGCACGAGACGAACCCTCATATCCTGCCCGAAATCATTGATCAGATTCGCCGCGGAAACAGCGTCATTCGGCTGGGGAACGTCACGCCGAAGCGCGATCTCGTTCCGGTCGCCGATGCCGCACGAGCTATTATCGACGTCCTTGAAAAGTCGGCACCAGGAGTCACTACAGTGAACGTCGGAACCGGAGTCTCGGTATCGATGCAGGAAGTTGTGGAGCGAATATCCACCATCATCGGAAAGCCGGTTCGCATTGAGATCGATCCTGCCAAGGTACGCGCCGTAGAACGCGCCCATCTGCAAGCCGATGTCGGAGCCCTGAAATCCCTGATTGGCTGGGCGCCCCACGGCGACCTGGCGCGCGGATTACGCGAACTTCTCATCCACGAAGGAGTCGCCCTGTGAAATCATCCCGGCCACATATTGGACTGATTGGCATTGACGCGTGGCTGGGTGGCGCCATCTACACCCAGAATCTGATTAAGGCCTTATGCCGTCTTCCCGACGACGAGCGGCCCCGGCTCACACTCTTTTGCCGTCGCGACACCGACCTGTTCCCGGAAGTCACTCCCTTGGTCGATAAGGTCGTACTTTTTGACTCCATGCTGGGCAGGGCGTTCGGAAACACGAAGCTGGCTGGACGGGTGCAGCGCATCGACTATGCGGCCTCATCGTTCTTCCTCGGTGACTCGACTCCCGCGCTCGGACGAGCGGCGAAGCGCGAAAACGTGGATGCGCTATTCCCCGTGCCGGACCCCTATACACGGCTGACGCCGAATCCAATCGCATGGATTCCCGACCTTCAGCACAGCGCGTACCCTCAGTTCTTTTCGCCGTTGCAGCGGAAGGTCAGGGACAAGCGCTTCTCTACCCTGCTGAATGATCCCAGCCGTCACGTCGTTTTCAGCAGCCAGTGCGCGCTTGATCACGCTATCAGTGTTTACGGCCAGCCGCGATCCAAGACCTATATCCTGCATTTTGCAACCGTGCCGCAGCCGTCGTGGTTCATCGACCCGGCACCCGTGGTCGCCAAGTACGCGCTTGAAACTCCGTACTTCATCGTCTGCAACCAGTTCTGGATTCACAAGGATCACCCCACCGTTTTTCGCGGGATTGCAAAGCTGAAACAGCAAGGCCTGAAGGTGAACATCGTGTGCACCGGCCCGACCAAAGATCCGCGGCAGCCGGAGTACTTCGACAAGGTCAAAGCGGAGATCAATCAACTCGGCGTCGAGTCGCAGGTGAAGATTCTCGGAGTCATTCCTAGAACGGACCAGATTTCTCTGATGCGCGCATCTGCCGCCGTACTGCAGCCATCAAATTTTGAGGGCTGGAGCACGGTCATCGAAGACGCGCGCCTGCTGGGGAAACCGGTGATCGCTTCTGACTTCCCCGTTCATTTAGAGCAGGATGTCCCCGGATCTTCCTACTTCCGCATGGGTGATGCCGACGCCTTCGCCGTGGCGATCAAGAAGTTTATGGAGCGGAAACAAGAGCCCTCAACGTGGACGCCCGCTACTCACGACAAGCGGATTCTCGACTTCGCCCGGACATTCCTGAATATATGCAACCAGGCCTACCCACTGCCCCAACCTGCAATGGTACAGGTCTGAGAGTCTGAATCAGTTCGGCTCCCGCACACAGTCTGGCGCTGCGGGCTGAATCCGAGCAGCGCGAATCAGGGTAGATTACGTAATCCGATGCGGCAGCACATGCCGCCATCGGGTGCATCCTCGGGCGCGATTCTCTGCGACTCAACGCAATCGTGACTCTCACGTTTGCCGGGCCTTCATACTCTCGCGCCAAAAAAAATGCGCCCCTACCGCATAAGCGGTAGGGGCGCAGGTAGCGCTTGCTTAGTTGTTGGTTTACTCGCCGTTTCCGGTGAGAGTAACGATCTGCGGTCCGGTTGGATCGGTATCGCCAATGTTCAGCGTGGCAGACCGGGCTCCAGTCGCTAATGGTGTAAAGGTGACGCCGATCGTGCAGCTGCCTCCCGCAGGAATGCTGTTCGTACCGCTGCAGCTATTGCTGGCCACGGCGAAATCCTGGAAGTTCGTTCCCTGGATGCTCGCAGTGAATGGCAGCGCTGTCGATCCTGCGTTCTTGACTACGACCGTCTTGACCGCACTCGTCGTCCCGACGAGGTGGTTTCCGAAGGTCAGCTTCGTTGGAGACACAGCCACCGCTGTGCCAATGCTGTTCTGCAAGGTCGTCTGCTGTCCGTTTCCGGGTGAGAAGTGTCCGAAAACAGTCAGGCCGGCAGTGCGCGAACCTACCTGCGTAGGCGCAAACACCATGGTAATCAGGCACTTGGCGGATGGTGCGACGGTCAAGCCGCAGGCGTCGTTGGTCTTGATGTAATCCGTGGGATCGAGTCCGATCAACTTGAACCCGGGAGGGGTGAAGTTCACCGTCAGCTTGCTATAGTTCGTGAAGGTGAAGTTGAACGGCGCACTCTGCGTTCCCAGCAGCGTTGTCGGGAAGCTGTGCGGATTGGGTTCGACCGTCACCAAGATGGTCGACGAACCGGTCAGACCCATTCCTACCGACCCTCCAGCGGTTAGAGGGATGATGATCTGTCCTGACCTGCTTCCCATATCCTGCGGAGTAAACGTGACGGTATAGGTGCAAGTCTTCCCGGCGGCGATCGTGCTGCCGCAGGTTGTCGTGTAGCTGAAGTCCCCAGGATTGGCTCCCGAGACCGGCGGATTGGGAGAAATCCCAACCGTAGTGGTGCCGCTATTCCTCAACGTCACGGTCAATGGACTTGAAGCAAATCCGCCCTGGGTGCTGGGGAAATTCAGGACGGTGGGCGACACGAAGAGCGGGGTCTGACTGAGCAGGCTCACCATGCCTGCGGAGGAGTCTACGACAGCATAGTCGAGCTTTCCATCCGCGTTGAAGTCGCCGGTCGTCAGCCACGCTGGGCCGGCGTTCGTCGGGAAAACTTCCTGCGGTCTGAATGTTCCATCGCCCACGCCGGTCAAAAGCGAGACGGTGTTGTCAGCGAGGTTTGCGGTGGCCAGATCCAGCTTGCCATCCGCGTTCATGTCGGCAACCGCTGCATACTGCGCATTGTGTCCGATTACATAGTTCTTGGAGGTTCCGAATGTTCCGTCGCCGGCGCCCAGCAGGATTGACATCTTGCCCGAGGCGGTACACACCGCAAGGTCAAGCTTGCCATCGCCATTGAAGTCGCCAGTTACCACCCACGTCGGCAATGGCGAAGTCGGATAGTCGACGTGCGTGGGGAAGGTTCCCCCGCTCGCTCCGAGCAGAATGGAAACCGTGCCGTCGTTGTTGTTGCCTACGGCTAAGTCGAGCTGACCGTCGCCGTTAAAGTCACCCACCGCAACCGCAGTCGGATTCACTCCCGTGGAGTACGCGTGTTGAGTTTGGAACGTACCGTCGCCGTTCCCCAACAGAACTGAGACGGTGCTATCGGTGAAGTTGGCCACGATCAGATCCAGCTTGCCGTCTTTGTTCACATCAGCCGCAGTCACTGCAACGGGGTTCGAGCCTGTCGAGAACTGTTGACCCATCGTGAACGTGCCGTCGCCGTTTCCGGTCAGGATGGCCACCATGCTCGTGTGACCGAGCAGAACTGCCAGATCCTGTTTGCCGTCGCCATTGAAATCGCCGGCGATAATGGCGACCGGAAATCCAGAGCTGAACGTATAGTTCACAGCCGTCTGGAAGGTGCCGTTGCCGTTGCCGAGCAGTACATCGATGCTGTTGTTCGAATTGGCGATCGCCAAATCAGTCTTGCCGATTCCGCGAAAATCTCCCGACGTGATGGCTTGCGCGGTGTTGTTCACCGTGATGTCATTGCGAGCCATGAAAACGCCCGTAACTCCCGCCTTCACAACCGCGAAGGTCACGGGATTCGAAGTGCCACCGCCAGGAGTTGGGTTGGTCACGGTCACTGTTGCCGTGCCGACCGTCGCGATATCGGTTGCGAGAATCGATGCGGTCAGCTTCGAGCTGCTGACGAACGTTGTGGTTCGTGCGCTGCCATTCCAGTTGACTACGGATGTCGACACAAAACCTGTGCCCGATACCGTGAGCGTAAAAGCGGCGCCCCCGGGCGCTGCGAAGGTGGGTACAAGCGGCTGATTGAGCAAGGGGACCGCGTTTTGCGCCATCACTTGAGACGGCACGAGAGCGACAAGAACTGCCAGAACGAGCGCAGCCTGGGAAGCCGTCCTACCTGGGCCCGTCATAAGACGGAAGAGTGTTGTACACGCTTTCATAATTGTCTTGGTGTTCATTGTGTTGTTGTTCTCCAAATTCACAGATTGCGCACAGTCGTTAAGGTTGGGGGGGAAATTCTTGAGAGTGATCAGAACGAAGCGGTCGCCTTCTCCGGGCGGATCGGTTGCCGCCCTTCAGAGCTTTTCGAGTGATTTCCTAGTAAGTTTTAAAGAATTCGGTGAGCTTTGGGAGAGGGCTCTTGAGGGAGGATTCCAAACTCTCTGGTGCTGAATCCCGAACGGCACCAGCCAATTGAGCGGTCTTGGCTGGGTTTTCTAGTCTGCTCCTGTTGATCGCAAAGGTTCTTCCTGCTTGGACAGTTCCTGTTTCGACGCTTCTTCCCGTGCTTTCATTCGACGATACATGGACAGCAGCCCGATGGGTGCGAAACAGTAGATGAGTATGATCGCCCAATCGGCTGCCCGGTAAGCGCGGTACTGCAGAAAATCAGAACATCGTTCCAGCCATCCTGGATTGCCCGCCTCCGACGAGAGAGGTTCGCAGTATGCCGGCCATGTTCCACCCGATTGTTCGCGCCACATATGCGTGTATCGCAAGACCTTCTTGTGAAACGTGGGAGACAGCACCTCTTCGCGAGGTCCCTGCGCGCGAATTTTTGTGCTCTTCACCATCGCATGGTGGTCGGCCTCGTAAATCGCGGACCGCTCTGCGTCGGCCAGCGAAACCATCCGTGGCTCGAACGGAATCTCCAGAAACTCGCATATCTTTCGGAGTTCGGTCTCCGGGTCGCGCACCAGTTCTTCGTATTGCAACAGATGGACCTGCGCGCCCATGCTCATCAGGCGCTCAGTTTCCTTCTTCATTTCGCGATAACCGAGTAGACCTCGCAGCGACATACCAGGCCGCGAGAACCACGAAGCCTTGCGCCCGGCACGCACGATGCTCCGACAGATATCCGCCGGGTTGCGATAGATGATGACGAACTTCGCTGTCGGAAACTGCTCCGCGAGGCGTGTCATCGAGTCGTAATAGTTCGGCGATTTGCATCCCCAGATCGCTTCGCCCGCGTGTTGACGGTACGCCTGTTCCATGGCCTCGCGCAGCGTCGACACCTTCGAGAACAGCCGTCCGCTCGCCAGTTGATGGCGCGAGAGAGCGCTGTTCCAAAACTCCCATCTCTGCAGCCAATCGGACTTGGCCTTCCCTCCCAGGAACAGCGGCCACAGCAGCGGCAGGTCGCCTTCATACATCAAGGCAATCTGTGGATGCTGGTTGAGCAGCGCATATAACAACGAAGTACCGGAACGCCACATGCCCACAACAAACAAGGGGCCCTTGAAACTCTGCGAGGTGGAATTGTGATCAGCGTTGGTCATCATGGTTCTTGTAAAAGAATCAGTCGAACTTACATCTGAACCGGTTCCGGTTCGGGAATCGCGATTTCACGCAGCGGTCGTGCAACTGTCTTCAGGCTCTCGATTCGCGACTTTCGGGTGCGCCGCAGAAATTCTGCGTACGCGATAATTGCGAAATACAGCAACGGCGCGTGCCAACTCATTTCGACGTTAAAGAACGAGCGCACAGACAGGACGCCGAACACTCCAGCAATCTCGGGAAGCCATTGCCGATCGCGCGGCGTGAGAGTGCGATCGCGATAACTGCCGCCGATGATCCACCAGCACCAGAAAAACGCGACCGTAAAAGGGAGCAACCCCCAGAGACTCGATCCCGACAGAATCTCCAGCCAGTCACTGTGAATCTGCGAAGCGACAATTCCCAGCTTGCCGAGGACGGCAAATTTTCCCGCGGCATACGCCCCAAATCCGGTCAACGGACGCTGCTGGAACTGGTGCAATGCGAAAGACCACCAGGTCACTCGGCTGCTCATGGTTTCGAGTTGCTGTTCGGACTGGTCGCGCTCCAGAAATTGCAGCACCCTGGGGCCAACGCTAGTAAACAACAGCAACGGGACGGTACCCGCAACACCGAGTGCGCCGATCCAGAGGCGCCGCTCAAAAAGTAGAACGACAAGAATGCCAACCACCAAACCGGCCATCGCGTTGCGCGTCTGCGAGGCGATCAGCGTATAGATTCCGAGCGCCAGCAGCACGAGATACCATGCCCGCTCGCTCTTCTTCACGCGACCGCCCGTCTCTGCGTCCCGCGCAATCAGCCTCGATAGTGCTACCACGCTGACCACAGCGCTCGATGCGCCCAGACTGTTATAGGAGATCACCGGCCACACGCTCGACAGACGACCCAATTCGTCTAATGCTTCTGATGGCCACAAGGCTGCGTTCGTCCACGCCCAAACCATATCCAGCCCGTAGAGCAGCCAGACGAAATTACACATCTTGCGAATCTCTGCTTCCGACGTTGCTGTCACCATGAAGGCCGCCAGCGCGCAAACATCAAGCAGGTATTCGAGCGACTTATACAGGGTCCACGATGGGTAGACGGACCAGGTCGACGAAACCGCACAGACGATCCCGTAGACGGCCAGAACTCCCAACAATCCCTGAAACAAGCTGTGCCGCCACGCCGTTGCAGGATTCTTCGAGCGAATGAATAGCACCGCAGCAACGAGTGCTTCCGGACCAAGTCGCAACAGCGCCCACGCGTCCACCGGTGCCGACGTCACCTCAGAGTTGTCACGGATGCGAAATACTAGCGTGCTCACGATGATGAGCAGGAACACCCAATGCCACCACGTCCACGCCGCCCTCAACTCCGAAAGATGCCTGAGTCCTTGGCGCAACCCCATCACAGCCACAATCAGCAGCGGTGGACCGAGAATGATCAACACCACTGCTTCGACTACGCCAATTCTCTCGAATCCACTCGCCAGGTAATACACTCCCAGGCTGAGCAGTACGCCGGTGGCAACGAAACCCAGCAGCAACGTGAGATTGCGCGTTCGCGTCAGGCCTGGTTGTGTGGTGTCGAGATTCATGTGGAGAACGAGGCGTGCGAAGCGTTACGCTTCGCACGCAAGTCTTAACGGCCTTCCTTGAGCGCCTGCAGAACGCCGTAGTATGCCGGCTTCCTTCTGAATTGAGAGTCGAACAGAACCGGATTCGCGTCCGTCAGGCCCTTGGCTTGACGAAGCCACGTGAATTGATCGGCGACGCCCCACACCGTAAACGTCGTGCAATTGGAGTCTTTCAAGCAGGCGTGCGCAATGTTGTAGAAGATGTTCTTTTGGTTTTCGTACGGATCCTGGAACGACCCTTCCGGCCCCTGGTATACATCCATCTCAGTGACTTGTGCCGTCAGGTTGTTCTTTCGTGCCTGATCCAGGAAATACTTGAATTCGTCGACGTACGTGGGACGAAGCCGATGCGCTTCCAGGTGCATCTCGGTTCCTACGGCATCGATCCGGCCGCCCAACGCTCGTACCCGCTTGATCAAGCTGAAGAAATCGTCGACCTTGCCTTTGTCGAGGCCTTCCTGGCCAAATGTGTCGTTCAGCAAGATCGGAACGTTAGGATTTGCTTCGTACACGAACTGGGAAGCCTTGGCAATCATCCGGTCCTGGCCGCCGTGGTCGTACCCGCCGAAGATATGCGTCCAGCAACCGTTGTGTCCCGTGGAAACCGGTTCGTTGACGACTTCCCACGCGTAAAACAAATCGCCGCCATGGTGGACGATCGTCTGGATGTCGTCCTTCATGATCTTCTCGATTTCATTCTGGGACCAGCCTCCGCAATTGCGGTCCATGAAATGCAACCACTCAGGAGAAGCCGTGCTGCGGTAGATGAGGCCTGCGCCAAAGAGCTTCATGTTGTGCTCTCGGGCCATCTTCATTTCCTCATCCATGAAGTCGAAATCGTAGTGTCCGCGCTCACGCTGGATCATTACTGCATAGGCGACCGCGCGATTGAACTCCGTCTCGATAATTTGCTTGTGCTGGGGATCTTGCTTCCAATAGCGCGGCTGCACAAAGACGCCGATGCCAAATCCCAACTTGTCTGCGTACTGCCGTAGCGTTTCGTTCTCTTTTTCGGGGCTGAGTTCGCTATTCGTGCCCGAAGCGCCGAGCAAGAGCAGGGCCGCGGAGAGAATCAACAGACTTCCTGCAATGGATGCGATTAACGTTCTTGCTCTTTTGGTTTTTGCATTGGCAATGCTGATGGTCGCGGATGGGGGGGCAGCGATCATGATATTTCCACTCCAGGTAGATTTGGATTCTTGCGTCATTCTAAACGAAGTGAAATGGACTCCGGTTGACCACTAGGACGCTTCCGCCTCGGCCAAGGCACTTGGTCCAACAGCTACTTTCTTCCGCAGCAAGTACACAGAGAAGACCAGTGCAGCCGCGTTTGCGAGTACGATTCCGAGGACGCATCCCCACAAACCGTAAGCGAATGTCAGGGGAACACCGACGAGAAGCGACAACACGCTCGCGGCACAGCGGGCGTAGAAAACAGAGGCAGGAGACTCCATCGCGCGCAACACGATCGTCGGGCCGAAAGCCGCGCTCCACAGAATCGTCTCCGCCGCCACGTACGGAAGCAGGAACGTCACTTCCATGTACTTGCCGCCATAGAGCAGATGGAACATCGGCGCTTTCATCGGTATCAGGATGATCCAGTAAATCGCTCCTCCGCCGATGTAGAGCAGTGCGATCCGACGCGTCAGGAACCCAACGCTTGCAGCCCCGGTCTCCCCGTGGACTCGTGCGGCATACGGAAGAAAGAGGCAGGCCAGCGCGGTGAAGGTTTGCTCGAGCGGCAATGCCAAGTTCATAAGCGCTCGCAACTGCGCGGCTTCCACCAAGCCGCGGAACGCAGTCAGGAGCGGATAGTACATGTAGTAAGGAATCCACGTCATCGCCGCCGTGGCCAGCGCCCATCGGCCGTAGTCCCAATGCCGATTCCACGTCTCCTTCAGGTTTGGCCCGGGTTCGCTGCTCAACGACCCGCGAATATGGAGCAGCAAATACACCGAAGTGATGAGTGCACCGATGGCCATCAGCACAAAAGCGCTAAAGGGCGACAACCATCCTTCGTGGTACACAACGAACAAACCGGAGACCACGGAAACGCAGTAGATCGCGGCACCCACGACCGCCTGACCGGGCTCCAGCTTCATGTAATAAGCTCGCCGGGCCAGCCAAAACAGCAGAATGCATGGAGAAGCGAGCGTTACACCCAGCAGGGCGCCCGGGAGGTCATTCGCCGCACCCCACTTGAACGACACAATAGTCGCCGTTCCCAGTACAACCGTACCGACTGCGGTCAGCGACAAGTGAATCCACAGCAGGGCGCCGAGATATCCGCGCAGCGACTTGCGATAAGCCGCGCCGCTGAACACTGCCATGGGCTCGAGCAGCAGCGACTGATAAAGAAAGGTCAGTAGCAGAAAGACCGAAAAACCAAGCGCGTAGGCGCCGTACTGTGAAGGCCGCAGCCAGCGTGCCAGGAAAATGCCGATCAGGAAATTCGACCCCGAGATCAGCCCCTGATCCAGAATCGCCAGCCCGCCTTTGGTCGCCCAAGGCAGCACCTTTCGCAACATCGAACTGGCGCGGGCCTGGCCGCCGTTCAGCGGCCCCGCCCGTTCAACCACGTTTTCTGCTTCCACCACAGTCGTATCGTCGAAACGCGAGGTCATGGGACTCTTTCTTTCTGGGTCTCAGGCTTCTGAGTTTTGGCGCTCTTGTTCAGTGCAGAGATTACTGTTCGCAGAGTTGGGCTGTGAGGCGGGAGGTTTGCGCTTTGTCAATGCAGGCTGTGAGTTGCTCGGCCAGAACTTGAACCTGCGGTTCGCTCATGATGCTGACGTGGCCGCCGGGAATTTCGAAAATCTGCAGCCCTCCGCGGGCTAGCTCCGTCCATCCGGCATCGGGATCATGGTCTCCACGCAGCGATTTTTCGCTTGCGCGAAACAGCGTGACGGCTCCCTCATAGGGTTGCGGAGAATACAACGTTCCGGCCACATGAATGCCGCGGCGTACATTCTTCAGCGCCTGCGGCAAGAACATCCGGTCGATGCGACGTTTCCAGTTGCGCGCATACTGCCCCGTCTTGCGCCGGACGTAATCGAACTGGTCGCGCACTGGCATTCGGCCAAGCTTCATCAGCAGAGAAGCCGTTTGCTCATACTTTCCCGGGAAAGTATCAAACAGGGCAAGCAGTCCGACCTCTTCGCCGCGGGCGTGCAGCAGGCGAGCCATCTCAAATGCGACGGTGCCGCCGAACGACAGCCCTCCGATAAAATACGGCCCTTCCGGCTGAATCGTCCGAATCGCCTCAAGGTAGTGCGCGGCCATGTCCTCGACGCGAGTGAAGCACTTCTGTCCGCCGTCGAGTCCTTGCGCCTGCAACCCGTACATAGGCTGATCTGGACCGAGGTGCCGCGCCAGCTCGCGATAGATGATGACCGTCCCGCCGGCACCATGCACGCAAAAGAAGGGCGGTTTCGAACCGAGGGGCTGAATGGGAACGAGCGACGACCACGACGGCGCCCAGCCTTTCGTACGCAACAACTCCGCCATGTGCTCGATCGTGGGAGCCTGGAACAGCGTTGTGATCGGCATTTTCTTGCCAAACACCTGCTCCAGCCTATGCATCAGCCTCACGGCCAGCAACGAGTGCCCGCCCAGATCGAAGAAACTTTGCCGCACTCCGATCGGATGCTTGCCCAGAATCGACTGCCAGATGCTCACCAGTTGCGATTCGAGCGCATCTTTTGGCGCGGTCACATCTTCCGTCGCAGCGGTGTCTGCGGCGCCGGGTTCCGGCAGCGCTCGACGATCCACTTTGCCATTTGGCGTCAGCGGCATCGTCTCGAGTTTCACGAATGACGATGGCAGCATGTGCTCGGGCAGCCGTTCCTGCAGGAAACTTCGTAGCTCACTGCCGGTCGGCGACGGCTCCTTCGCGGGAACAAAATAAGCGACGAGCCCCTTTTCCCCCCGCGCGTCTTCCCTGGCGGCGACCACCGCCATATCAATTCCCGGGAACCGCCCCAGCAGGGCTTCGATCTCACCCAACTCGACGCGAAATCCGCGAACCTTCACCTGATCGTCGGTGCGGCCCAGAAATTCGATGTTGCCGTCGGCCAAATACCGAGCCATGTCTCCAGTCTTGTAAAGCCGCGCACTCTCATCTTTGACGAATGGATCGGCGATGAATTTCTTCTCCGTCAACTCTGCCCGGTTCAAATACCCACGGGCCACGCCCTTGCCGCCGATATGAAGTTCGCCCCGAATACCGACAGGTTGTGGCTGCAGGCTCGCGTTCAGGATGTGAATCTGCGTATTCGCGATCGGTCGTCCAATCGGCAGAAGCGCGGGAATGTTCACTCCCGGTTCGTACGCAGTCGCAATGACGCTGGCCTCCGTTGGACCGTACGTGTTGACCCACCGCACGCGGTCGCCCGCGATCTTACGCCACGCCTGCAAGGATACTGACGACGCCTTCTCGCCCCCAACGATCACCAAGCGCAGTTTCTCGGGCAGAGGATGATGCGACTCCGAAAGTTGATGCACCAGTTCATGCCAGTATGCGGTCGGTAGATCCAGGACGGAGATCTTCCGCGCTCGAATCCAACGCAGAAAATCATTCGCCGTGAGCGGCATGTCTTCTGTCTTGAGCACCAGCCGGGCGCCGCTGATCAACGTCGGATAAATCTCTTCCACTGCAATATCGAAACTGATGGACGAGAATTGCAATACGCAATCCTCAGGACTCAGTCCATACAATCGAATGGCTTCGGTGTTGTGATTCACCAGCCCGCGATGCGTAAGCTGCACGCCGCGAGGCTTTCCGGTCGACCCGGATGTATAAATCAAATACGCGAGATTCTCTGGACTCAGCGCAACGTGCGGATTCTCGCCGCTCTCCCGCTCGATCTTCTCCCAATCCTGAATCAGATTGATGACTTCGGCATTCGAATCAGGGAAGTTCGCCGCCGTACGCGAATCCGCGATCAGCACCGGAACCCGCGCGTCCTCGATCATGTAAGACAAGCGCTCCTGAGGATATTTCGGATCGAGTGGGACACAAGCGCCGCCGGCCTTCATCACTCCGAGGAGCGCGATCATCATTTCCGGCGAACTCTGCAGGCAAATTCCTACCGGCACGTCGGGTCCGACGCCATGCTTTCCGAGATAGTGAGCGAGTTGGTTGGCCCGCGAATTCAGTTCGTTATAGATAAGAACTCGCTTCTCCTGCTGGACCGCAACCGCTTCAGGAGATTGCACGACCTGCGCTTCCACCAGTTGGTGAATGCATTTGTCGCGAGGAAATTCCTTGTCTGTCCGATTCCACTCGACCAACTGATCACTCTCGGACTTGGTGAGAATCGGCAGTGTCGAAATCTTCTGGTCCGGTCCGGCCACGATGCCCTGCAACAGCGTTTCCCAATGGCCGACCGTTCGCGCGATCGTGTCGTCGTCGAACAGATCGGTGTTGTAGACGAAGCGTCCGCGAATTCCGTCGGGCCGGTCATCCAGTTCCAGGTCGAGATCGAACTTCGCCGCGCCTACATCCACCGACATCTGCTTGAGGTCCCACCCTGCATCGACTTTCGGCATCGACGGCGCCAGCGACAGCAAAACCTGCAGAATCGGGCTGCGGCTTAGATCGCGTTCAGGCTGCAGTTCCTGCACCAGCGTTCCGAACGGAACATCGTCGTGCGAGAGCGCCCCGAGAACAGCTGCCTTGGCCCGCTTCAGCAGATCTCGAAAATTCGGATCCCCGGATGCATCGACGCGCAGTACCACCGGATTCTGGAAGCAGCCCAGAAGCCCATGCAGTTCTGATTCCTTGCGACCCGCGCTTACCGTGCCGACGACGAAATCATCCTGCCCGGTGTAGCGGTGCAGCAGGCCGGTAAACGCCGCCAAGAGTGTCATGAAAACCGTTGAACCTTCGCGCTGGCTTAGCAGGCGAAGCGAGTCGCTCAAATCCTTCGGCAAACGAAACGGTTGCATCGCACCACGATAAGTCTGAACTGCCGGGCGCGGACGATCCGTCGGCAACTGCAATACCGGGACTTCCCCGCTCAATTGCTTGCGCCAGTAATCCATCTGCTGGCACAGCGGGCCCTCAAGCTGCCGATCTTTCTGCCACGCGGCGAAATCCGTATATCGAATCGGCAATTCAGGCAGCGTGACGGTGGTTCCCTTCGAGTATGCGTTGTAAAGAGTCAGGAACTCGGGCAGGAAGACGTCGTAGATCGACAGGCCATCGAAAATGATGTGGTGCAATGTCAGAACCAGCTGATGGTCGTCCTCGCCCAGCCGCAGCAAAGTCGCGCGCACCAGCAAATCATGCTTCAGGTCAAAAGGCTTGCGCGTTTGCTCCTCGGCGACCGAGCGCGCCCGCAGCTGCCGCTCGACTGCCGACAAGTGCCGCAGATCGACCACAGGGAGTGCGATCGCTTCCGGTTCGCGCACTAACTGCACCGGTTGCCCATCCACTAACTCGAAGTTGGTTCGCCACGCTTCGTGCCGCCGGATGATTTCCGACAGACTCTTCTCCATCGCAGCTACGTCGAGCGGGCCCTTGCGGTCGATTACGACCGCCTCGTTGTACATCGGAACATCGGGAGCCAACTGGGTGTGCAGCCAGATTTGTTCCTGGGCGCACGACAGCGGCACTGGACGATCGTCCGAATGCCGCGGAATGCGGTTCCGCGGGATGCCGCCCTTCAGATAATTTTCGATGGCGCTGCGCTTCGCCTCCGAAAGGTTTGCGCGTCCAGTTGCAGAGCGCACTGTATCCCCTGTGGGAAGAGGCGAAGCGCTTACTCCATGATTCCCACCCGATTCAGATCCTTGGGCTCTACCCGGCGTATCAAACGAAACTTTCAGAGAAGTTAAACCTCGCAGGCCGGAGTTGGTTCGCCACTGCAGTTGCTGCGGCTCAAGTCTCAAGTTCGGCAAACGACGCAACAGCGCCTCAAACGCAACCTGTCCTTCGGCGCGAGCCAGTGGCGCTCCAAAGCAAAAATGCGCGGCGTAACCGAATGCCAAATGCCGGTTGTCGTGCCGCGTAATGTCGAAGCGGTCGGGATCAGGGAATCTCTCAGGGTCGCGATTCGCCGCCGCCATCACGGCGATCACCGCCTGACGCTTCGGAATATGTTTTCCGCCAAGCTCCCGGTCTTCCGGAGCCAGCCTAGCCGTATGCTGGCTAGGACTTTCGTAGCGCAGCATTTCCTCGACAGCCGAAGGAATCAGCGACAGATCGTCTCGCAGCCGCTGCATTTCCCCGGGATTACGCAGCAACGTCAGCAGCCCGTTGCCGATCAGGTTCGTCGTGGTCTCCTGGCCGCCGACCATCGTGACGATTGTGTTAGCGACGACTTCTTCCTCGGTCAGCCGATCACCGTCCACTTCCGCCGTCAGCAGGGAATGGATCAGTCCTTCCCGCGGATGATCTTTGATCTCCCTGATCATCTCCTGGAAATACCTGGCCATTTCGTCGACAGTCTGCAACATCAGTGGTACGTGGTCTGGATTGTGCTGGAAATTTCCCAGCATCTCGGCAAAGTTCGCTGACCACTGCTTCAACTTGTGCCGGTCGCTGACTGGAACTCCCAACATTTCCGCGGTGACAATCGCTGGTAGCGGCTCGGCTAGGTCGCTGATCACGTCCATTCGACCCTGATCCTGCACCCTATCGAGTAGGCCGTTGACAATGTCCTTGATGTGCGAGCGCAGCAACTCCACCCGCGCCGGCATGAATGCCTTTGAAGCCAGGGCGCGCAAGCGCGTGTGCGCCGGCGCATCCATGAACAACATCTGCTTCACCATCACGCGAGCGATTGGACCAAGGCGCGCCAGGCCCATCGCGTCCAACTGTTCCGCACTCGGCGTGCGGTCGGCTGAAAAAGTGTGAAGCACTTCGAGAACTTCCGCGTAGCGCGTAACCACCCAGGCATGCAAAAACGGATCCCAGTGGACGGGATCTTCTTCGCGAAGCTTGCGGAAAAGAGGATACGGATTTGCCACGACCTCCGGATCCAACAGGTGATACAAGCTCAAAGCCCTGTCAGAGCGGTCGGTGCGCGATGCTGGTTGTAAACCGGAAGCCACTAAGCGGCGTCTCCCCTGCGAGGAATCGCGGAGGTGTATTCGTCTTCTGTTTCCATGGCCCCGACTTTGGCGAGAATCAGCTGCTCGATTTCTTGCGACATTTCCGCCAGCGTCGGATGGTCAAACAGATTGAGCAGGCTCAACTCGACGCCGAAGGTTTCACTGATCTTCGAAATCAGCTGCGTCCCCAGCAGTGAATGGCCCCCCAGAAAAAAGAAATTATCATGGAGTCCGACCCGCTCCACATGCAGCAACGGCGCAATGATCGCCGCCAGTTTCTGATCAACAATGCTCTCTGGCGCGATGTACTGCTCGTCTTCCAGCACATTGCCGTTCTTCGCTACCGGCAGCGCTGCGAGATCAACTTTCCCATTGCTGGTCACCGGCAAAGCATCGATTCGCACGAACATCGCCGGAATCATGTAGTCCGGAAGTTGCTTGCGAAGCCCCGCCCGAAGCGCGGAGCCGGTCACCCCGTTTGCGCTTGCGGCCAATACCACGTATGCCACGAGCCTCTTGTCGCCGGCGTCGTCTTCATTCGCCACCACAACGCTCGCTTCCACGTCGGGGCTTGCATTCAAAGACTGGACGATTTCGTTGGGCTCAATGCGGTAGCCGCGAATCTTGATCTGGGTGTCGATGCGCCCAAGAAATTCCAACTCTCCACTCGGCAGCTCGCGAACCAGGTCGCCCGTGCGGTAAAGGCGCTCACTCGAATTCGCCGCGAATGGATTGGTGACGAATTTCTCCACTGTGATATCAGGACGATTCCGGTAACCGCGTGCGAGGCCCGCTCCGCCGATGAACAACTCACCGGGCTTCCCGGCCGGAACACGTCGCATGTTTTCGTCAAGCACGAAGGTTTCCGTGTTGTCGATCGCACGTCCGATAGTCGGGGGCTCGCAGCTGGATTCCGCAGGCGATACCGTTCCCGAAGTTGCGACCACCGTACACTCGGTGGGTCCGTAGTTATTCACCAACGTAAATGGGACGCGCGAAGAAGGCCGCCGATGAAGCGTGTCGGCGCCAGTCAGCAGAATGCGCAAATCACCCGGACTCGGCCAATCGAGCAGCATCATTCTTTCGGCGAGGGGCGTGGCAACAAACGTGATTGTGATCTTGTGTTCGACCAGCCAGTCCCGCAGGGCTTCCGGATCGCTGCGAACTCCATCCTCCGGAAAGTAAACGCTGGCGCCCGCCGCGAGATACGGCCAAACTTCCCACACCGCCGCATCAAATCCCAGCGCAGCTTGGTGACTGGCGCGGTCGGCGGTCGTCACGTTGAACGCCCGCACGTGCCAACTCACCAGATTCCCCAGCCCGCCGTGTGTCACTTCGACGCCCTTTGGCTGGCCGGTGGAACCCGAGGTGTAAATGACGTACGCCAGGTTCTGCCGCGTGATCGAAACGGCCGGTGCATCGGCCGGCGCAGCAGCAATCGCCGCCGCATCTTTATCGAGATCCAAAACCTTCGCGTTCCCTGCAGGCAGCGGGCGCGCGCGCTCGTTCGTCACGAACACAGTAACGTCCGCGTCCTGCAACATGAGCTCGATGCGCTCCGCAGGCGCTGAGGGATCGAGCGGCAGATACGCGCCTCCTGCCTTAAGGATGCCCAAAGCCGCAATCACCATCTGCGGAGATCGGTCCACGGAAAGGGCGACCAACTTCTCCGGACCAACACCCAGTGTCCGCAGATAATTCGCAAATTGACTCGAGCGGCGATCAAGCTCCGCATAGCTCAGCGTTGTCGATCCGGCTACCAAAGCAGCCGTATCCGGCCTCGCCTGCGCTTGCGCCGCAACTAAAGCAGGGACCAAACTCTGTTCAACTGCGTTCATGGTTGTCAATTGATTAGACATGAAATCGTGATCTCGCGCTTGCGAGGCCGAAAGACGTCCTCAGGCCGCGCCTGATCCCCGAAGCACAGCGGGGATCGTCTGCAACAGAATCCGCAGGTCCAGCCAGAGAGACCATTTGTCGATGTATTGCAGATCCAACTCCATCCACTGCTCGAATGGAATTGAGCTTCGGCCCTTCACTTGCCACAGACATGTAATCCCCGGCCGCACGCTGAAGCGCCGCCGCTGCCAATCTTCGCTAAAGCCTTCATAGTCGCGCACGGGCAAAGGCCGCGGCCCGACCAGGCTCATATCGCCCCGAAAAACATTGAACAACTGCGGGAGTTCGTCGATGCTCGTCCTGCGCAGGAACCTTCCCACCGCGGTAATCCGTGGATCGTTCTTGATCTTGAACACCGGCCCGCTTACTTCATTGAGGTGCTCGATCTCGCGCATCTTCTTTTCCGCATCCACGACCATGGTGCGGAACTTATAAATGTTGAAACGCCGCTTGTTCAGTCCGAGGCGCTTTTGCACGAACAATGCAGGGCCAGGCGACGTTGCCATGATCAGGATCACGGCGACGAGCAGCACTGGACTCAACAGCAAAATCAGTGCACCTGAGGCGACGATATCCAGAGTGCGCTTCGCCATCAAGGCCAGCTCGTCGACTGCACCGGTCCGATGTGTAATCAGCGGATCGCCTTCCAAGTCCTCGGCGGAAGAATGCGACAGCTTCAGATCGAAGATATTGCTGAGCAGCCGGACGGTAATTCCCTGTTCCTCGCAGAACGACGCAATCTTCGACGATTCATAATGAAAGGACCGCATGGGCAGCGCCATCACAACTTCGTCGACGACGTTGCTCCTGAGAAATTCCTGCGCGCCCTCGAAATCGCAAGCCAGCGCAAACCCGTTCATCTGAAGTTGGTCGGTTCCCGCCCACGGTTGATCCACGAATCCAATCACGCGATAGCCCAGTTGCGGGCTCTCATGCAATTTGCGTGCGAACGCCATCGCCCGGTTGTTGGTGCCCACAATAAGAACGTCTCGCAGATTGCGGCCGTGCCTTCGAACGTAGGCCAGCACCACGCGTAGTAGGATCCGGCTGGAGACCGCCGAGATCGTTCCCACCAACCAGAAGACGACCAGAAATCTTGGCGTTGCCATCCGGATGTGGATCAACACGGATGCGCCCCCGATGATCAGCGTAGCGACGGTCGTCGCGGTCGCTACGTCCACGACTTCACTGCGCTTATTGGCGAGGCGGCGCGAGTCGTAGAGGCCAAAACCTTTGAAGAGGAAGTGCCAGGCCAGCAGGAAGAGCGAGAAGATCAGGAAATTTTCGATCTTCACTCGCATCGAGAAAAACTCGGCGAGAGTCATCGTGTGACTCTTGGCTAGAACAGCCACTGTGGCAACGAAAAATGCCAGCAGCATGAGTCCGATGTCCCACAACTTAAAAACGTTCAGCAGGATTTGACGGCGAGCATTACTCATGCGGGTCACCCAAGGGCCAGAAGCGTGTAGAACCGTTAAGGAGAAAAACTGCAGGTTGAAGCAGGCGAGCCGTTACAGCTTGTTGTAAATTCCCTGAGGAATCGGGAATGACCGTTGATTCAATACTGCGCCCAGGATGCGCACTTGCGCGTTTTCCAGTTCCTGAACCGCCTTACGGGCGATTTCCCGGCGCGAGGAATTCGCTTTGATTACCAGCACCACTCCGTCGGCAGCGTGTCCTAAAACAATTCCGTGGTTGGTTGCATTCAGAGCCGGTGCGTCGATAAGAACGTAATCAAATTCCCGCCGCAGTTCCGCGAGACGGATACGCATGCGATCGGAGCTCAGCAGATTCTGCCAAGCGGAACTGTCAGCGCCGCTGCTGACCAGCCAGAGATTTTCCCGGCTCACCTGCCCGGCAAACTTCCGGATCGATTCCGGTTCGCGCAAAGCATCCGCAAGCCCGCGGAAATTCTCCGTCTGAAATTGAACATGCAGGCTCGGTGCCGTCAGATTCGCATCGACCACGCACACCGAGGCCGAAATCTGCGAAGCCAGCATCTCCGCCATGCGGGCGCACGTCCAGGTGCAGCCGCTTCCGGATTCCGTCGCCGCTACCACGACCATGTGAGCCGCTTCCGAGCCCGGCACCAGAAACAGACGCTGCACAACCTTGGCCAGTTCATCTCTCTGGCTTTCGTCCATCTTTAATTGCAGTGGAGTCAGGTCCGCGGCCGCCATCGGCACGACAGGCGACGGCGACGGAATGGCCATAACCGGTTCCCGGTCGGCTTCGAAAATGTCCTGCTCTTTTCCGAGATTCTGCAGTAGTTCGAAATTTCGGCTCATTGGTTTCCTGGGGTTCCGATCAATCTATCGCGATTGCATAAAGCATCTTTTCTAAAACTCTCTTAAGCGCGTTTGTTGGGGCGTGCTGCCTTGGGGCCAGCTCCCTGCCAGTTCTTCAAAAACCGCGTCACTTCCTGCATGTGGGCCCGAGCTTCATCGGGACTTAACAGCTCATCGGAACTGGGTCGCGCGAACTGCGGACGCCCATCGCCACGCTGCACTGAACGTTCTCCGTCCCACTCCTGGCGATAATCCATATCCAGCCCGTGCCGTTGCCCCGACTCGTCGGTCAGCAAACGCCGGATGTCGAGATCGTCGGCCACTTCCTGCACAATCGCCCCGTCGACCGTCTTCTGCTGCATCGCGAAGCCGAGCGAGAGCGAATGGAAGCAGAGATTGTTGATGTTCCGTGGAATTCCTTCGCTAATCTCGGCGATCAGATTGACGGCCTCCGTATCGAACAGCGAAGCGCCCTCATATCCTGCAACTCGAAGCCGGTGCTCAATGAAGCGCGCCGTCTGCTCCGCCGGGAATGGTTTCAGTCCGTTGAAGCTGGTGATGCGCTGCCGCAGTTGCATCAATCCCGGGTGAGCCAGTTTCTCCGCCAGTTCCGGTTGCCCGGCGAGAATGATCTGCAGGAGCTTGGCTCGTGGAGTTTCAAAGTCCGACAGCAACCGCACCGTTTCCAGAACTGGAGGATCGAGGTTCTGCGCCTCATCGATGACGATAATGAAGCGGCGTCCGTCGCGAGCCTCTTGCAGCAGGCAGCGGTTAAACGCCTCGTGCATCTGTACGAAATCTCGCCCGTCACTGTCCAGTCCAACTTCGGCCAGCAGTAGTCGCATGAATTCCCGCGAACTGCACTGCGTCTGAAATAAGAATGCCGTCCGGGCCCGGTTCCGGAACTTCTCCAACAGATGAAACAAGAGCGTCGTCTTGCCCATCCCCGGCCGCGCAATCAGCGCTAGAAAGCCGCGGTTGGATTCGATTCCGTAGAACAACGATGCGAGCGCCTCACGATGCGCTGGCGCCAGGTAGAGATAGCGCGGGTCTGGCGTGACGCCGAAAGGCTGCTCGCGAAGCCCGAAGAATTCTTTAAACATAGGCCCCTTAGCCCAGACGTACAGACTGGATTTCGCTCTCTTCCGTCAAAGGCTGATTCCCATGACCGAATCCATTGCCACCGCCAAAGCCGCCCCCGCTTCTTGCGTGATGCGGTACTGCCGCCAGAACCGGGATTCCAAGTTCGGCCGTAACTTCCGAGGGTGTTCGGAACGATTGATCCAGGTAATCAAGAGTGATGGCTACGCCCACACTCGCGACCAGCGCCAGCACAAAGCCCATGATGCCCAGCAGCCACGGCGACCGCGACGGTAGCGCCGGGATTGCCGGAGGCTCTGTCACGGCCACGTTCAGAATGTTGCTCTGATCGAGCGCGTCGGCAATGCGAGCTTCCTCACCCTTCTTCAGGTAGAGCAGGTAGTTCGCTTCGTTCGCCTTTTGCGTCCGCAGCAAATCCTGTTGCGTGATTCCCTTCTCGTCCAGCTGCTTCGCGTTGGTCGAGTAGAGATCGACAATCGCTTGAGTCGCACTCTCTTTCGCTCTCAGCCCGCTCAGGTCTGCCTTCGCTTTGGCCAGTTCTTCATTGATCCAGCCGAAGGTCGGGTTCTGATCCGTCGTCTCTTCCTTCAGCGGAGTCGCCTCTTCCTTTGCCAGCGTCGTCTTCGTATCCGCGATCTCCTTGTCGATCTCAACCACGAGCGGATAAGTCGGCTGGTACTTGGTGAGCAGTTCGGTCCTCTTCAGTTCCAGAGTCACAAGAGTGCCTTTCAACTGCTGTAATACCTGCGGATCATCGCCCTTCCGCATCTGCGTTGTCAGGCGTGGAGACGTCGAACTCTCCTGTGCCTGCAGATCGCGGATCCGAGTTTCGGTTTCCTGAATCTGGGCACGTGTCGTTTGCAGGCTGCTGTTGAATTCCGCCAGCTTCTGCAGCGTCAGATCGCGCATCGCCGCTGGAGCGACGCCGCCCTGTTGCTGATCGAACTCCTTTAACTCTGCTTCCGTATCTTCGAGAGCCTTCCGGTATTGCTCCGTCTCTTCCTCGAAGAATTTCGCCTGGCCCGTCGGGTGATGCACTTCCAGATGTTTCTGGATATAGACCGTGTTCAGCGTGTAGAGCACCTGTGCTGCCAGGCGCGCATTCGAAGACTCATACGCGACACTGATCATGTTGCTCTTCTTGATCGGCTCGATCATCAGATCCGACTTTAGCCGCCGCACCGCCTTCGCGACTCGCGTGTCCTCGGATTGTCCGAGCCCAACCATCGCAAGCAGAGACTTTTTCTTCTGCAGGCCGCATTCCTCGACAACCTTGCGCAGAACGTCATCGCTTCCGATCAGCTCGACTTCCGAATTCAAGTCTTCCTCGCTGACCGAGTCCTTGAAGATCATCGGAGCATTCTGCTCAGGGCTGACCACAGGATCGAGACGTTCCTTCTTCACCAATATCTTGGTCTCGGCCCGATACGTGGGAGGCAACAGCAGGGCAGTAAGGAGCGTGCCCGCGAAAACTCCCACGAAACACAGCGCCATGACCCGTTGATGACGGAAACCAATGGCTACGAAATCCCGCAGCGTGAAGGAAAGGTTTCGGTTTCCGTTGCCGTTAAGCGACGATAGATTCATATGTGTCTCCGCGGGGCCAGTTTTAGTAAGGCTTGAGATATGCGCCCATGTTGGCGCTGGGGATGAACTGCCTGAACTTCGAAAACGAATTCTTGGGAACAAAGAGCATGTCACCCGGATGAAGGAATGGATCTTCCTTCAGATTGCCCTGCTTCTCCATCTTCTTCACGTCGATCAGCTTCGCTTCCATCCACTGATCGTTGACCTTGCGGAACAGCACGACCTGTGAATGTTTGGCTGCATCGGTGAAGCCGCCGGCAATCGCGATCGCCTGTGTCAGGGTCGTATCGCCGCGCAAGTCGTACTTGCCCGGCTTCCCGACCTGCCCATCTGCGATGAAATAGGGCTTCTCGAAATCCTTCAGGACGACCGAGATGATCGGATCATTCAGGATCTTGCCGTACGCCTTGTGCAACGTATCAGTCAGTTCTGGCACCGTCTGATCCTGCACATGCAGATCGCCGACGCCCCGCATGGTGACGTATCCGTCGGGCTGTACCGTGACCGTCTGGTTGAATTCTGGACTAAGGTCAAAGGTCACATCAAACTGATCGCCCGCCTCGATCTTGTAACGCGGATACCGCGTCTGGAATTGCGGATCTTTGGCCGTATTCGTCGTCGGGCTTGAGGCCTCGCTTGGCGCCGTGGCCGGAGGAACCGCCTTTGCCGACTCTTGCGCGGTACAAACCGCAAGTGCGGCCAATACCGCCAGACCGCTCACAAGCACCGTCGTCATTTTTTTCTTCATCGTTGTCATCCCTGATGTCTCCGACTTCTTTTAGCCGGTCCGCCCGTCGCTATCACTCTATTACCGGGTGCCGGAAATGCCCAGTTTTTACTTTATTCCGTTGTGCGCAAACGACCCCGACCCGTCTCCGGGATCGGCGGACGCCGGCTTCGCGCGCGTGATTTTGTGGCGGCTGATCTTGTAGAGCAGCGCGCGGTAACTGATGCGCAGCAATTGCGCCGCACGTTTGCGGTTCCATCCCGCACGGTCCAGTGCGCGGTTGATGGCGTAAATCTCCGCCTGCACGCGCTGGCTGCGCAGTGAATAATTCACTCCATCCACAAAATGGTCCCACGAGTTCGCAGGAACCGATCCGGTTGTTACTGCCTCTGCCTGACCGTTTGCACCCGGTCCACGGCCAATTTCTTCGACATTAAATCTCTGATCGCTCATGGCTGCACCTGACGGCTTGATTTTTTTTTGCTCTCTGCGGCGGCACGTGCCATTGCAATCCAAACGACTTTGTGCGACTTCCAATTCTTGACCCCGGATCGCCACAGAACCAAAGGGAACTAACAGTAAGCAGGGGAACGAAAAGCTAAATGGCCTCTACTTCATATCCTTCAACCCGAATCGAAAGAGACCGTTCGATCGGATCCAGGGAAATCACTAGGCTGCGCTCGCCGTGATGGGACACCAGAATTCCCTGCACTCCATCCAGCGCCCCACCCCGAAGCCGTACGCGCTGGCCAACTCGCAGGAAACTGTGCTCCTTCACTGGTACTGCGTTCGACAACAACGTTCGCAGATCCTCGATCTGGCTGTCGGGAATCGGGATCCCCGTTCGCTGTACTCCCACGAACCCCACCACTCCGTGGGTTTGCAGCACGCGCAACCGCTGTTCATTCGAGGAGTACACCACTCTCGCAAACGTGTAACCCGAGAAAAGCGGAACTTCTACCTGTTTCTTCCGATCGCTCCAGCGGTGAACTCGCATAACGCTCGGCAGAAATGTTTCGATGCCGCGTGTCTCCAACTGCTGGGTCGCTGTCTTTTCATGGCGTGACCGGGTGCGCAGGGCATACCACCGAAGCTCATCTGACGGCGGGGGCGTCTCCATGAATAAGAAGTCTAAGACTTGCGATCCGAACCGACATCACAAATCCAGCTACCGCGAGGCCAAAGGTGCCGTAGTCGGCACCAGTGGAGTCGTCGACGCGGACTTCACATCCGCTTGGGCTCCCTCGCAAGCCGCGTTGTACGCCGGCAGAGTCTCCACCGCCTTCATCAATTCGTTCGCAATCAGTTCATTCCCGGCTATTGACGGGTGCTCCGGATCCATGAACATCGCCGATTGATCCTTCGTGCTCATGATCGGAATCATGTTTAGAACCGGAACATGCTCCTTCTCTGCGAACGCCAGCATCGCCTTCGAGAACGGAGACTTGGTCGAGGCCGGAGTCTGACCTTCGGTCGACAGCAACAGGAACATCAACTGCACGCGATGGGCTTTGCAAATTGCAAGGCTCTGCTCCAGGTTCTGGTTGAACTGGTTTATATCCAGGTCATCCATATCGTGCAGCGTCCCCTCCATGATGGCGCGCCGCAACTGGTAGTAGGCCACTTTGCGCAAGAGGTCTTCAATCAGGAAGTTGTAGATGGCACTGCGCCGCGCAATCGACTTCCATTCAACTCGCCGCAGAAATTTCTCCCGATCCGCGCCCTTCAGCAAAGCCAACTTCTCCAGATTGCTGTTCTCACTGCAGGACACCACGGCGACATCCGGACGCATCGCGTCGTCTTCCACCACTTCCTTTAACTTCTCGGCAATCAGCGAATTCGGATACGCATTCACCCCGCCCGAGGCGACTTGGAAATGCTCTCTGCTGCATGACCCGTGATTCAGATCCTTTTCCAGCAGGGCGCTGAAGTGCGAATTGTCGTCCACACCCCAGCCCTGCACGGTGGAATCGCCAAACGTGATGATGCGAAACTGGTCTTTCTGCTTGGGCTGCAGATCGACGGCGTACCGCAGTCCTTGATGATTCTCAGTGATCGGTAGGTGGTTCACCACCGTCAACTTCTGTCCCGCCTCGGGAACCCACAGCAGACGCTCATCCGGACGATAGATCGTGTAATGCCCGTATCCGAACAAACGCAATCCCAACTCGAGTGCAACACAAAAAATAAAAAACGCGACGACCGCTTTCAGGAATAAATGCTTTTTCGGGCCCGTGCTCATCAGAAATAAACTCCAGGTGGAATAGTCGCGGATTCTCTCAATAACTGTGGACGCAGACCCTCGTTTGTCGCAGTCTGTTTTTTAGGAAATGATTTCTGGGTCAACGATGACAGGGACATCTGTTGGTGGGAGGAGGATCGTACTTTTCTCCGTCGCTCTTCTTCGCTGCGTGTCCGCGACGTCGAATACAGCTTCGCCCTCTGAGTCACATTTTCGTGACCGCCGCTAGAGAAACCTCTGGCGCCCCGACGTCGACAAGGACGCCGGTTCGAGGGCAAAATTACGTTAATCAGGGGGAGACGATTTCAACTACGAAGTGACCGCCAGGGAGCCAAGTCCCCTTAATCTTGGGCCGATTCTAGCCCCCGTATGCAACTTACTGCAAGAGGCGGAAAGTGGAGAGAAGAAAGTCCCTAGCCACCTCAACCATGTGTATAAAGTAATCAGGTTAACCCGTTGCGAAAGATAGATGTAATTCTCAACATCTGTGGTTAAAAATTCTTCATTTTTTAATGTCGGAGAGCCTCAGACGCCACTACCCTCCACATAAATGACCTGCAGTCACCTCTCGGATGCCCCAGCCGTTCACCGGCAGCTACGAGTTGACGCTAGATGTACCTCTGGCAGCAATTCCGCATCGTATTCCAGCGTCCAGGGTAGTAAAATTAAAGACAAAGTAGCTCCTCCCAGATGGTTTCGCGGGAAATGCGGGTTTCACACGGGCCATATGCTAACTAAGTTTCACCCTGACAGTAAGATAGCGGGGAAATTAGAGTCTCGGGTGACCTGCGCCCCACGATCGGCCTACCTACACGATAGTGCCATTTACTCTGTGTCGAATTTCTCCTACGCTCAGACCAATTCGTGTCTGCCGGAGGCGTTCAATACGCAACACTTCCGTGTCTCGATCGTCTGGAAGGAGCTTCTTAATCCCCCCGAGCGGTTCGTCTCGACCCCGGGTTAAGATCGGCGCTTTTTCAAAAAAATATGGCTCACTTAACGGCTGTACCAAATCAAGATCGGCTTCGCGTTGTCGCCGCTGACGGTAGTTCCATGAGCACGCAGTTGCTGGTGGAGGCATTGGCCCGCGACGCACAGTTCTACATGATCGAGTCTCCGTCGAGCGGACCCGCTCTTTTCAGTCTCGTGAAACGCGAGAAACCGCATGTCGCAGTCGTTAGCGCAAAGCTCGGTGAGACACACGCAAGAGGTTTCGAATGGGTGCGCGAGATCCGCGCGCAGTCGCCGTCGACGCGGGTAATCGTTTTGCTGGACGCCTCGGAACGTTCTTCTGTCGTCGAAGCGTTCCGCGCCGGCGCGCAGGGCGTGTTCTGCAGGACTGAACCTTTCCGCCTTTTGGCGAAATGTATTCAGTGCGTGCATCAGGGCCAGGTATGGGTGAATAGTACCGAGCTGCACTACGTGCTCGAGGCACTCGCCAAGCCCACACTCTCGAACTTCCAGACCAATGGCGGATCTCTGCTCTCCGCTCGCGAGATTGACGTCGTTCGGTGCGTTGCCGAGGGATTGACGAACCGCGAAGTCGCCCAGCGGCTCAAACTCACCGAACACACGGTGAAGAACTATCTGTTCCGCATCTTCGACAAGCTGGGAGTATCGAGCCGGGTAGAAGTTGTGCTGTACGCTCTGGGCAGCGCCGTTCCGCATCCGGCGCCACCTCTGAGCAATCGCAGGCAGGCGCAGCTTGTGGCCGTGTCGCCGAACGCTCCGCCGCCATCAACCCCAGTCGTGCTGCGCAAGAGTGCAACTTAGAATCGCACCCGCAGGTCACACGTTTCGTCGGATAGACTGTTCAGTGCGGCAATCGGAAGTTCAACGTAACTCTGGTCTCCATCTCCGCCGGATGCCCGTCTACGCTGTGCGGTTTGAACCGCCATTGCTTTACCGCATCGGTTGACGCTCGCGCCAGCTCTGCTGGACCGCTCACCAGCTGTACGTTTCGCACCGCGCCATCCTCGCCGACCCGAACGGTCAGTACGACCGCTCCCTCAATCTTCTGTTGTCGTGCTTGCTCCGGATACTCCGGCTCAACCCGGTGAAGCAAGCTGCCTTCCGCCAACGTGGGAGAAAGTTCCGAAACTTTTTCTGGTTCGACCGAAGATGCGCGCTGCATCCCGGTTCCCTGCGACGATGCCGCTTCGTCCGGCTTGCGCGTCACAGACCGCGGCTCCTCTGATGGGGGCAGACGAAATACTTCTCTCCCGTCCTTGAGAACCAGCAACCCTCCGGGCGGCACAGCCGTAGCAACACCAACCTTCTCCGAGACCGGTTGTGCGACTGGCTTCGCACTCTCGTCTTTGCTTGGACTGCTCTGGGACGTACTCGGGTTAGGCGAAGCGACGCTCGCGACCGTCTCACTGGCTCGAACCACCGCCGGTGCGGAAGAGTGCGGGCTCGCGAATACCGTTTCCCAGCCCAGTCGCCGAGCCGACAACACCACCAAGAACACGGTGCAAGCCAGTACCGCCGTCGCCAGAGCCCATGTAATAAAGTCGACTGGACGATGCAGCGCGATCGGCGGAATCTCCGCAACCTCTGCTCCGCTCTCTTCCGTCTGCTCGCGAGCCGCCGCGATTTCATCCTTCTTCTCCACCTTTACTACCACCGGCTCAGGTGGCGGGAGCGGCTCGGCCGCGCGTTCCATATTGTTCAGAACGCGAGCAGCCAACGCCTCCAATGTGCGCTCGTCGCGCTCTCCGAAAACATTTGGCGCCGACGAAAACAACTCGAACAGTCCGACCAACTCCTCGCCGCGGAGCAGCGGCATGACCATTACCGAGCGCACGCCCAGTCGCTGAGAGGCCTCGACATCGACGCGCGGGTCTGCCAGCACATCGTCGCAACGTTGCGTTCGATGACTCCGGATGCATTCGCCTGAGAGGCCCGAAGCAGCATCGAGCCGCGAGCCAAGTTGTGGCGCTGTCGAACCACTGCTGGCGCGGCAAACCATTTCTCCGTCGCGCGGCAATACAATCGCCGCGCCGGTTGCGCCCGTAGCCAGGCAGGCCTGGTCCACAACTTCGTTCAGGACGATCTCAAGTGCTAACTCGGCGGAAAGTTCAGGTGACAAACCGCCGCCGCTCTGAGCGGCGAAGCGCGCCGCAAGATCGGCGAAGTCGGCTTCAAAACTGGCATCGTCGGGCCGCGCTCGAAGCACGCCTGTCGCGTCCGCAATAGGGTTCGAAGAGTCAGATTCCGACATCGGGTCGCGCGGCATAACGGAAGAGGCGCGTAGCGAGAAATCAGCTTCTGTAGCGGAGTTTCCCCCGAAACCTCCACGTTGTCAATAAGCCTTTCGGGCCCCTTCGACTTGGACCTCTCCGGTCCCAAAACGGAAGAAAAAAGTACCAGTGGAACAAGAGTAGTAGGGTCTTTTCTCTCCTCCCAATGTTAGTCTTGTGCTGGTAAAATCATCTTAATTTGGGGCGAACGTAAATGGGGTTTTCCCAAGCCGTTTTCCTGATCCCCCCTAGCGCTTCTTCGTTGAAGCATCTCAAACTAAAGCGGATTCACGACATTTCCATCGGGGAGTTTGCACCATGCGGATCGCTGTCGTCGGCTCTGGATATGTAGGGTTAGTGGCAGGGGCTTGTTTTGCAGACCTGGGACATGACGTCATCCTCGTCGACAACGACGAAAAGAAACTAGCCGCACTGAAGAATGGCCAGGTACCAATTCACGAGAAATTCTTGCCGGAACTTCTGAACCGGCATCGCGGCCAGCGCCTCACCTTTTCCGACAACCTGCAGGAAGCCGTCCGCCTGAGTTCGGCCGTATTCGTCGCCGTGGGCACGCCGCCGACCGAGCGCGGCGAGGCCGACTTGTCGTACGTTGAGTCCGTGGCCCGTGAGATTTCCGGCGGCATCGACGGATATAAAGTCATCGTCGAAAAGAGCACCGTCCCCGTCTACACCAGCGAGTGGGTGCGCAAGATCATTCTGCGTAACGGAACTGATCCCGAGTCCTTCGACGTTGCCTCGAATCCTGAGTTTCTACGCGAAGGCACCGCGGTTACCGACTTCCTCTTTCCAGACCGCGTCGTGATTGGTTGCGATAGCGACCGTTCTGCCGAGGTCTTGCGCGAAATCTATCTGCCCTTGACCGATGGCAGCTACTACGAGCGCCCGGACGCCATTCCTCAACCGGATCGCGCCTCCATCCCTGCTCCCATCATCGTGACCAGCACCAAGAGTGCGGAACTGATCAAGCACGCCTCCAACGCTTTCCTCGCGATGAAAATTTCGTTTATCAATGCGGTCGCCTCGGTCTGCGAATCCGTCGGAGCCAATGTAAATCAAGTGGTCCACGGTGTCGGCACCGACTCCCGCATCGGTCCCCGATTTCTCAATCCCGGCATCGGCTACGGCGGCTCGTGCTTCCCAAAAGATGTCATGGCGTTTCGCGCCGTCGCTCGCGAATGCGGCTACGACTTCCGCTTGCTCGACGAAGTCATGAACATCAATGAAGATCAGCGCCAGCGCTTCCTGCGAAAGGTTCGCAGCGCACTCTGGACACTTCGTGGCAAGAACCTCGGCGTGCTTGGCCTGGCCTTCAAGGGCGGCACAGACGACATTCGCGAGTCGCCAGCACTCTTCCTCGTGCAGGCATTGCTGCAAGAGGGTAGCAAGATCACGGCCTATGATCCGGCCGCGATGGAGCGTACGCAGGAAGCCATGACTTCCAGCATCACCTTCGCCAACTCAGCGTATGACGCGGCACACGGCGCCGATGCTCTTCTGATCCTCACCGAGTGGGAAGAGTTTGCAAATCTTGATCTCGAGCGTCTCCGCCGCGAGCTGCGCTACCCGATCGTCATCGACGGCCGCAATCTCTACGATCCCGAAGTCATGGCCGCCCAGGGATTCACTTATTACAGCGTGGGCCGCGCCGCCTCGCATCCCGACGGTGTACCCGCCGCGGTCCTAAGGAACGGCAAGAAAGCATAGGTCGCGACGGCGTCCCGCCGGCTGTCGCAAGAGTCTCTCGCTCTCGCGGCGGCTGCGACTCGCCGCTGCTACAACAAATACATGAACTCCAAACGAGCTCTCGTCACCGGCGGCGCCGGTTTTCTCGGATCCCATCTCTGCGACGCTCTTCTCGGCGAAGGCTGGAACGTGGTCTGCGTCGACAACCTGCTCACCGGCCGCCGCGCCAATCTCGAGCACCTGAAGAACGAACCCGCCTTTGAGTTCGTGGAAAAAGACATCTGCGAACCCTTCGACGTCGGCAAGATCGATTACGTCTTCCACCTCGCCAGCCCCGCCAGCCCCGTGGACTACATGATCCACGGCATTCCTACGCTGAAAGTGGGTTCGCTCGGAACCTTTCACGCCCTCGATGTCGCTCACAAGTACGGCGCGAAATATTTCGTGTCCTCGACCTCCGAGTGCTACGGCGATCCACTGGAACATCCACAGAAGGAAACCTACTGGGGCCACGTCAATCCCATCGGACCTCGATCGGTCTACGACGAAGCCAAGCGCTTCACCGAAGCCGTGACCATGGCCTACCGCCGGTATCACAACGTCGACACACGCATTGTGCGGATTTTCAACACCTACGGCCCACGCCTGCAATTGAACGACGGCCGCGTGGTTTCGAATTTCATGAAGCAGGCCCTGCGCGGGGAGGACCTCACCGTTTACGGCAAAGGCAATCAGACTCGAAGCTTCTGCTATGTGAGCGACGAAATTGACGGATTCCTGCGCCTATCGAAGTCGGACGAGCATCTTCCCGTGAACATCGGCAACCCCAACGAGTTCACGATTCTCGAATGCGCCCAGCTTGTGTTGAAGGTCACCGGATCGAAGAGCAACATTCGCTACGAACCGCTCCCGCAGGATGATCCCAAGCAGCGCCGCCCCGACATAACCAAGGCACGCCAGTTGCTCGGATGGGAACCGAAGATTGATTTAGAAACAGGCCTGCGATTGTCGCTCGACTATTTTAGGAAGGCTCTAGCTGAAGAAGCTGCCGTGAAATAGGCCATTTACTGCCGCTCTACGAGGGCTTGGTCGTCGCAGCCACAAAGTCGGTCAACTTCTTTACGTTCTCGCGTTCTTCCTTGGTCTTCAGTTCGAACGCCACGCCCATCCCGAAGCCGGGATGTGATGCCTGCACCGCCCCGCGCAAACGCAATTTCATCTCATACGTTCGGACCACGATCTCGACAGACGCTCCTGTCGGAAACGGCAGCGAGACCTCTAGATAGCAGCCACCCGAACTGAGATCGGTCAGGCAGCAGTGATTCGGAACCGAGGTTCCGGTGCGGTAGACTTCCGCTCCCAGTCGGCACGCGTAACGAGCCTGTGTTCGCCGGTTGTCAGAATCCGCTTGTATTTCTGCGGGGGTTTCGCTGCGCTCCTGCACACCAACTTCGTGCGCGGTGTACTTCGTATTCTCAACTCCGTGAGTTTGCTCCGCCACCGACACGGTCGCCAGTTGCAGCGGCTCCTCCACTTCAACCGTTACATCGGGCAGCCTCTCCTGCTGCGAGTCCGCCGGCAGGCTGACGCTGAGAAATTCCGTCAGCAGTTTCCGCGAAGCCTTTGGCACGTCGACGAACTGCACTCCCGCGCGCCCGTTCCAGTCCTGCCAAACTACTTGCCCCGATAGCCGCACGCTCGATGCCTGCCCCGGCAACTTGAATTGGAAGTAAACTTTGTTGACCGGCGGCAGTTTCTTCCCAAACTGCACCGCCATGCCTTCCTGGGCCAGATCAACCAGCGTCGCCTTCTCCTGCTGTACGTTGGCATAGTCGATCGTTGCATGCGCATGCACCGCGGCGCGCGCATTCTTCCGCTTTTCCTTGCGCATCACCGCTCGTGCCGCTCGCAGGCTGCTCAGTGCCCGGTCATAGGCCACGGGCTTGTACAGAACAAAATTAACGCCGAGAGAAAACATTTCGCGAATCGCGTCCTGCCCGGCCACCACTGCCACGGCGAGCGTCGCGTCGTTCAACCGCGAAGTGCGGGTTTCGCGCAACAAGGCGATCACTTCAGCATTCGATGCCCCGTCGACAATCACCACATCGAACCGCTCCTGCGCCAGCCGAATGCCCGCGCGAGCGAAGTCCGGACAAGGCTCAACCACGATGCTGAGTTCTTCCAGAACCCGCCGCAACACCTGGGCTGCCGCCTCGTCAACGCACACTAGCAGAGCAGATAGAGTCATACCTGAAGCCCATCCTAGGTTCCTCCAGTTCGCCCGACAAGTTACCAGGGTCATGATTAAGTCCGACTCAGAAGTCCTCCCTCCCCTTAACTGACTTGCAATCAGTCGGTGACATCCGTAACCACTCTCGGCACCGGAAGACCAACACCCATCTATTGGACCATCGTGCTTTGACGCCATCTCTGCACGTTCCTAGGATGGACCATGACGCGATGAAGGATCGCGCGCCCGCTCTGTTGTCTATCGGCGGGGATGCGAAGCGGTCTTCCCCATGCTTCAAATGGCATGTTCGCAACGAAACGGACTTAATAGCTTGTTCGGCGTAGTCGTCCCTCCTCCTCGAAAGAGATTTATGACATCGAGAAAAAATCGCGGCTTCTCGTTGCTGGAATTGCTGATCGTGATCGCCATCGGCTTCACTATGGCCGGCGTCACCTTCATGGCTCTGATGCCTCTGTTCAAAGAGAACCATGTGGATGCTGCCTACGACACCACGCTCTCTGTAATCCGCAACTACCGGAATCAGGCCATCATCCAGAACAAGCGCTACATCCTCTTGTTCACCGCGCCAGGCACCATCACCGTCCAGTATTGGGGATACGTTCCTCCTCCGGCCGTCTCGCCGGCCCCGGTAACGGTAGCCACTTACACGCTGCCGTCCGACATTCAATTCGCGGTGCAGGCCGGTTTTCCCAACCCCGGTCCCGATGGCGCAACCTTCGGTACCGGCGCGACGCCAGTCGTATTTAACGCGTGCACAACCGTCGAAGCTGGCAACCCGTGCGTGGTCTTCTATCCCGATGGCTCCGCTCAGGACGATGCCGGCAACCCGGGCAACTACAACAATGGAGTCGTTTACCTCACCCGCCCCGGCGATCTGTACAGCTCGCGTGCCATCAACATCTGGGGCACAACCGGCCGCGTCCGAGGCTGGCGGCTCTACAAACAGGGTGGAGTGAATACGTGGGTGCAACAATGATGCAACACAGAACTCATTCATCGGCGCGCCGTTCCTCCCAAGAGAGCGGTTTCACCATCATCGAGACCATGATCGCGATCGCGATCATGAGCATCGGCATTCTCACCCTGCTCGCCGCGTTTGCCACAGCCGTCGGCGCAACCAACAACGCGCAGGAGAATCTCATCGCTCGTCAGAAAACGTTGGAGGCGATGGAGAGCATTTACACCGCCCGAAACGCGCAGCAGATCACCTTCGACCAGATCGCAAATATCAGCAGTGGCGGAATCTTCACGACCGGCGCCACGCAGCTTCTCGCGCCCGGCCCTGACGGACTCGTCAACACCGCCGACGATATCCCTTTCCCCGCCAATGGGGCCTGCCCAACGGGGCCCGAGTGCCTGGTTCTGCCTGGTCCTGACGGCATCCTCGGCACCGCCGACGACAAGGCCATGAGCCTTGCCAATTTCACGCGCCAGATTCAAATCGGCAAAGTGCTCGAGTCCGACGGCGTGACCACCAACCCAAACCTCAAGCAGATCACCGTGACTGTCAGCTACACCACTGGCGGATCCACGGTCCCCCACACCTATACGGTCGACGCACTGATTTCGTCGTTTAACTAAGGGTCGCGATGGAAAAGATTGTGATGGAAAACATGAAGATGCAAAAACAAAAATCGGACCGCGGCTTCACGCTCTTGGAACTCATGGTTTCCATGTCGCTCGGCTTGATCGTAATGGCGGCCATGGCCAGCCTCTTCAAGACTGGCATGAACTCCACCATGCTCGTTACCCAGCGCGCCGAAACCCAGCAGAACATGCGCGCCGCCATTGACCTCATGGTGAAAGACATCAGCATGGCCGGCGCCGGATTGCCCTCCGGCGGCATCCAGTTGCCACTCGGCGGCGGCGCCACCACTGCCAAGTTCGGTTGCGACCAGGGCGGAACTTGCCACGTCGTGAACCACACCTACCCCACCACCAACTACATGTACGGGATCATTCCCGGATACGCCAATGGAGTTGAAGCCGGTGCCGCCATCCCGGCCGCTCCTGCGCCCGCGGTGAATGACAGCATTACCGTCATTTATTGCGACTACAACTTTCCTCTCTGGGAATACAACGTTACGTTCCCCACGGCCCCGACCGGCGCTCAGATTAACCTGACGGTGAATAGCGCCTACGCCGCCACTCCGCCGCCGGCGCCAAACGCTGCCGGTGGCATCCAGGCCGGAGATCTGATTCTCATCAACGGCATCAACGGCGTCACCGCTGTCGGTGAGGCGACCAACGTCACCGCGAACTCCATCAGCTTCGCCAACACCGACCCGCTCAACATCAACTGGAGCGGCGGAACCCACACGAACAACATCTACGCGGCTAGCGGTGGCACGGGCTATGCCTTCCCGGTCCCGGTCACGGTTCCACAGACCACGCAGGGAACCGCTTATCGCCTGTACGCCGTCACTTACTACATCACGGTGCCCGGCGCCGGACAGACCCCGCGCCTCATGCGCCAGGTCAACGGACTCACTCCGGTACCGGTAGCCGACGACATCATTAACCTGCAATTCGCGTTCGACACTTATAACTCGACGACCAATGCGCTCGACGCCAACCAGGTCAACCCCCTTGGCGTGGGCGAATCGCCCAACTTGATTCAGAAGATCAACATCGCTGTCATGGGGCAGAGCATCATCAACGACGGAAACAAATCCCAGAACATGTATCTGGCGACTTCCGTCAGCGCGCGAAACATGGCATTCCGCAACTCTTACAAGTAAGGCTTTCTTGGGGGCAGGAGACTAACTTCTATGGCACAGGGAAAAAATAACTCACGAGGATTCACGCTGATCGCGGCCCTTCTCATTCTGGTGCTGCTGTCGGGCGTGGCGGCTGGCCTTCTCTTCATGGTCACCAACGAATCCAAAATGGGCGGCAATGACCTGGAGGCCAATCTGGCCTACTACGGCGCTGAGTCCGGCATGGAAAAACTCACGGCCGACTTGGCAGCTCTCTACCAGCAATACCAGGTGCCCAAGAACCCCCAGATTCAGGGCCTCATCTCCAATCCACCGACGTCGGCCATGGTCCCCAGCATGACCTACAACGAGACCATCACCGTTCCCTTGATGGCAGACGGCATCACGCCCCAGAGCAGCTATAACACGGTCAGCTCCGGCTCGAACCAGGGACTGTACGCCGAAATCATTCCCATGACGCTGCAGGTCACCGCCACGCGCCCGGCAGGCGCCACCGCGAATATCACTCGCAACGTGGAAGTGGCGCTGATCCCCGTGTTTCAGTTCGGCGTCTTCTGCGGATATGACTGCAGCTACTTCGCCGGACCGAATTTCAGTTTCGGCGGCCGCGTGCACACTAACCAGAACCTGTTCCTCGCTTCGGGTGCCGATCTCGTATTCAACGACAAAATCTCTGCCTACCAGCAAATCGTCATGGATCAGCTGGAAAATGGCAACCCTGTCACCAACGGATACGGTGGAACGGTCTATATTCCTAAAGCCACGTCGGGCTGCCCTCTGAACACATTTCCTCCCACCGGCTCCAACTGCGTCGCTCTTCCGGGCGCCGGCACCGTGCCGGGAGATGCCAGCTGGAGCGGCGGCTATCCCAGTGTGGGCGGATCGGCCAACACAAATTTCCCGAGCCTTTCCTCGGGCACTCTCAATGGTTTCATGACGAACTCGCTGACTGGCGCAAAGAACATGGAATTGCCCTTCGTGCAGAATAGCTGCACCAGCAATCCGCCGCCTTGCACCGATCCCATTGCGATTATTCGTAAGCCACAGACCGAAGCTGCTTCGAGCGCTCTGGGCAGCGCACGCCTCTACAACAAGGCGCAGATCCGCATTCTCATCGCCGATACGCAGGCCGATTTGCACCCTGAGCGCGCGTTCACCGATGCAGACGACGTCCGCTTTCCCAACACGACCGCCTACAGCAGTCCCGGCAATGACCCATTTCAGAACGGCGCGGTCACGCTGACTGCAGGCGGAACCGAATACGCTGGCTTTGGAACCGTTGGATCTGCGGGTTGGGTGAGCCCCTACTCCAACGCTGGCCCGTTGGCCTGGGGCGCTGGAACCCAGTTCCCGATCATGGACGAGCTTACGACTCAGCCCGCGAACCCTGGCGCGATGACTGGTCCCTGGATTCGCGTCGAATACTACAACAACGCCGGTGCATGGGTAGGCGTCACCCGAGAGTGGCTGAAGTTGGGCTTCAGTCGCCAGTTCAACATCGTACCCAACGCCCCGAATTCGAATGGCGTCGATTCCAACGCAATTCTCATCCTTCAGCAGCTTCGCCCGACACTCGGTGCCGGGCATGGCGCGGGAACCCAGGGCAACTTTTATCCCATAAACCTCTACGACGCGCGCGAAGGCGAGATGCGCGACAATGCGATCGCGAATGTAACCGCTGCTCCTCCGGGATTTCCCACTCACAGCGCGACATACTCGTCCTGCTCAGTCAACGGCATCATGAACGCCGTCGAACTCGACGTAGGCAATCTCTCTCGCTGGCTGAACCCTGCCAGCACCCTGCCCGGCGGCCCTATCGCCGGCAGCGGCGCCAATGTCAACTACACCAACTATAACGGCTACGTGCTCTATTACTCCGATCACCGCGGGATGCTGCCCTCCACGCATCCATCCAACGGCGGCCAGACGGCTGCGGGCGTCATCAACGGAGAGTCGGGTATCGAAGACGTCATCAACCGCAGCCAGCCCCAAACCTCCACCGTCATGGATGGCGTGCTGGAACCCGCATCGTACTATGGCTACTCGCCCGAGGACGCTGATCAGAACGGTTTCCTCGACAACTGGGGCGTGAAGAATATCGGCTACGGCTTCGGCATCAATACCAACACCACCCCGCCGAATTCCTATCAGCGTATCAACGTCACCAACAAGGGAACGGTCAATGAGGTGGACTGCGCTAGCTACGACACTACAAGCGGGGCACTCCTTACCCAGGCGGGTGATCAGGAGGGTATGGCCAATCCGGTCAGCGGAGCTCGCCACGTCCTGAAACTCGTCGACGGCGGCATGAGCGCCGGAGGCGTAAGCTACGTACCCGTTATGCCGCCTGCGAGCGGATGCACGCAGACGGCTGCCAATCCCACCGGCTGCGGCGGATTCACCATCGCTTCCGAGAATCCTGTTTATGTACAGGGCAACTACAACTCGAGTGCGGCAGATCCGTTCTGGGGCACGGCTAACGCTGCTACCCCCACACAAACACCTCACTCGGCTGCATCTATCGTTGCCGACTCGGTCATGCTTCTCTCGAACCAATGGGGAGACATGAACAGTCTTATGTTCCCCAACGATCCGACTCAACGCAACCCCACCGCACCTGGGTATTACAGGGCTGCGATCTCTGGCGGAAAAAACATCCCGTTCCCCATCCCGACTTATGCGGGCGTTGCCAAGGACATGGGAACTGATGGCGGAATGCACAACTTCCTGCGCTACCTCGAGAACTGGGGCGTCAACGCGGGTACCGTGCAACTCTATTACGTCGGATCGCTCGTCAGCATGTACTACGCCGAGTACAACACGGGTACGTACAAGTCGAGCGCCGAAGTTTACAGCCCGCCGCCGCGCGACTACTACTTCGACGTGCTCTTCCTGAACCCGGCCAACTTGCCTCCGGCAACGCCCGAGTTCCAGGACGTCGTCAACCTGAGCTATCACCAGAACTTCACCCCGCGGTAGAACGCGGACGTAAGTTCAACGACTAACAACCCCGGTTCCGCACCAGCGGACCCGGGGTTTTCATTCTGTGCCTGCGTACAAGCAACCGTAGCGCCGGCGACTCGCCGGCTGTCGAGGAGGCGTCTCGCCTCCGTTTCAGCGTCGCTAGTATTTAATAACTATCTCCCCATCGCGCCGAATTCTATACAATCCTCCGCACGTCGTCGGCATTATCGAAAGGCATCACGCGATTCTCATGTCTTCGCCTTCTTCTTCAAACCGTGTGCGATGGTTCCTTTTCCTGGCGTTTGCACTGATCTGTATCGCCTTGTTTTTCATCCCGGCCTTCATCATCCGCCCATTCACGCACCAAACCGCCCGAGGCCTGACTCTGGCGATGGCCCTCCGTCACCGCGCTCCGTGGGGCACGTTGGTCGCAGCCGCTATTTCACTGCTGTTGGCAATGGCGCTCTGGCGAACTTCCACTCTGTGGCGCAGGATCGGGCTGGCCGTCGTGATGGTGCTAGTCGTGTTTTCAACCGTCATGGCTCGCCTGAACTATTTCGAGTGGATGTTCCATCCTGTCGAGAACGTACAGTTCGCATCCATCGCAGCAACCAAGCTCGATCCCGCGGAAATGATTCTTGCCGTGCGCCTCGGCAACGATGCGCGTGCTTATCCCATCAGCGAAATGGCCTATCACCACATGGTGAACGACGTCGTCGACGGCGTTCCCATCGTGGCCACGTATTGAACGCTCTGTCACACCGGTCTGGTGTGGACACGCACGGTGAATGGCAGGGCTTTGCACTTCTATCTCGCCGGCATTAACAACCAGAACTTCATCATGCGCGATAAGGAGACCGGAACATGGTGGCAGCAGATCACCGGCAAAGCTCTTTATGGACCGCTGAAAGGCGCGTCGCTGCAACTCGTGCTGAGTGATGAACTGACCTTCGGTGAATGGAAGGCGGAATTTCCCGACGGCAAAGTGTTGGCGCAAGTGCCGAAGTACATCAAGGAATACGATCCCAAGTGGGAGCCCGAAGTCGCAAAGTATCCCGTCCCGATAAGTTTCCCGGGTACACCACTGAAATCTCGTGACGTGATCGTCGGGCTTGAGATGCCTGGTCGTGCACGCGCTTATCCGTGGGAGACGCTCGTAAAGCAATCGCCGGTAGTTGACCACGTGAACGGCACTCCGCTGCTGGTAGCGATCGGCCCCGACGGCAAATCGTTCCGCGTTTTCGTCAGCCGCATCGACGGCAACGATACTGAGTTCTTCCTGAAGGGCGAGACCGAGGGCGACACGTCAGCAGCCGCAACCGCGCCAACCGAATCAAAGGCGGCAACACCTTCGCCCGAACCCAAAGCCGCCTCCAAACCCGAAGCAAAGTCCGAATCAAAAAAAGACGACGCGAAAGCGCCCGATGCCAAGCCTGACGCGTCCCCCAAAGTCGCGCCCGCTTCGCCACCGAAACCATGGATCCTTGTTGATACGACAACCGCCAGCGAGTGGAACTTTCAGGGCTGCGCCATCTCAGGACCTTCCACGGGCAAATGCCTCGATCGCATCCCTTCCCTGAAAGACTACTGGTTCGACTGGCGCAACTATCATCCCGACACAACCATCTACAAACGCTGAGACGTCACGCAACGCAGACTACTCAAGACCTTCGTGATACTTCGTGTCCTTCGTCGTTGACGCTTTTTGCCGAGACCGCTAGATCAAGGCGCCTGCCAATCCACCGAATACACGTCCTGCGTTCCCGTATCGCGCAGCAGGAGCGGCGAATCGTCTGGTGCGAGAGCGAGCGCTCCACCATATCTCCCGGCAGAAACAAAATCCTTCAGGTCGGCGACCTGTTCGATCTTGCGGTCGCTCACTCGAATACGCACCACAGCATCTTTCCCTTTGTTGTCGAGGACGTAAACGTATTGCCCATCGTGCGACCAGTTCAGCCATGCCAACGACCCACTGGCCAGCAGACTCCATTTCTTCGTCTCGAAATCAAACAGCATGAGAGTCTTCGAGTCTGACGAGAACGCTGAAACATAGCGCCCGTCGGGCGACCAGCGCGGCGAGTAGAGTCCCTGCGAGCCGGGCAGGTCTGAGACTGCTCGACTCGCCAGATCCAGAATATGAATCGCCGACGCGGGATTATTCGACTCTCCCGAGAAAATAATCTTGCTTCCATCCGGCGACCAGTTCGGATCGAGCTGCTGGCTGTTGTCGTTTGGCAATAACGCCTGCGGTGTTCCGCCCTCGGGCGAAATCTCATACATTCTGGCAGGCTTGTCCGCGCTCAACGCAAACTCGAAGAAGACGACCTTCTTTCCATCCGGCGACCATCGCGGCAGCACTGGATACATCGGCGGATACGTCAACTGCAGGCGCTCGCTTCCATCCACTTTGCTGCGCCAGAGCGTACCCTCGCGATACGCAACGTACGTGACCCATTGGCCATCTTTCGAGAAGGCAACATACTCAGCCGAAATGCCACCGAGCAACGGCGCGAACTGGCCCGACTTCCCGTCGTAGCGCATCAGTTGCCCGCGATACATTTGTCCGATCAGAAATAGCTTCTTACCATCTTTGCCCGGCAGTGGAGACGACAGCGACAGCGGACTCGCCGACAACTGAATCGGTTGCGGCTGCGAACGGAGAAAACTGCCGCGCCGCGGAAGCGCCCATATCTGCCCATTCGACTGAAACACAAAATAATTTCCGTCGGCGGTCCACTTGCCGCAGCATTCATTCGGAGGATTGTGCCAACCCTCGAGCAATCGATGCAGTCCGGTTCCGTCCGTCGAGACCTCCCACTCGATCTGTTGCCCGATCGTTCCCGCAGTCTCCGAAGAATCGAAGCGCAAGTGCGTGCTGTCGGGCGACCACGTAACATTTTTTATGTCGCCTCGCACGCTCAGCAACTTGTGCGATTCAGTCCCGTCGGCCTTCGCCAGAAACAGATCGCTGAGGTTTGTGTACGCCAGCAACTTTCCATCGGGAGACCATGCCGCGGTTTCTGCTGTCATGTCTCCGAGCCGGCGCGGCGAGCCTCCCAGAATCGGCAGACTCCACAGTGGACCCTTCGGCGGCGCGCCTTGCCCATCCACGACGAGAAGTTGCGAACCATCCTGCGACAGGTCGAGCGGAATCATGTCGGGAGATGGCATCACGGAAATCTGATGCGGCTCTCCACCTCCGACCGACATTTCCGCGATGCCATGTGCCGCGAAACTTCCTGAGTTCCCGAGCCCCATTCCCAAATAGAGTCTCGAACCATCCGTTCCAATGAGCGACTTCGGCTGCCCATCATGCGTAAGCTGGAAATAATTCGCGACCTTCGGCACAGGTGCGGGCTGCACTAGAAAATAAATCAGCCCCATGACCGCAACCACGATCACCAGAACCAGCGCAACGAGCGGTCTCGCTAATCGCGGGCGTGTAGGCACGTCCCTCACAATCGGATGAGCGCCGCTCGCCGTTGTCAGCGTCGGATCTAGTAGTGCCTCCAGCGCAAAGGCCAAATCGGATGCAGACTGAAATCTCTGTTCCGCATTCTTCTCCAAGCAGCGGCGAACCACTCTCTCGAGCGCGACCGGAGTATCGGAAGCAATCTGAGAAATTGGCGGAGGCTCCTCGTTGAGAATCGCACTGATCGTGTCGGCCGACGTCGGTCGCTGAAACGTTCCCTTGCCCATCACCATCTCATAGAGGATCGCTCCCAGCGCGAAGATGTCAGCGCGATGATCCGTCGTAAGACCTCGCACTTGCTCGGGAGCCATGTATCCGATTGTGCCCATCGCGACACCGGGCGCTGTGAGCGTTGGCGCTTGATTCGTGATCGAGTCCTTCGGCTGAATGACTTTCGCCAAGCCAAAGTCGAGGATCTTGACTCGTCCGTCTTTGGTGACGAACAGATTGTCAGGCTTCAAATCGCGGTGGACGATTCCCTTTTCGTGAGCCGCGGCGAGACCATGTGCGACTTGCACTCCGAAGTCGATCGCCTTGCGGAAAGGAAGCGGCCCGCGCCGAATCGCCTCGGTCAGCGTCTTGCCCTCCAGCAATTCCGATACGAGATACGGAACGCCTGAGTACGATCCCATCTGGTAGACCGCGAGAATGTTGGGATGATTGAGCGCGGCCGCAGCACGCGCTTCGGTCTCGAAGCGCAGAAGGCGCTCCGGATCGAGCGAGACCAACTCAGGCAGCACCTTGATCGCAACGTCACGACTGAGGCGCAAGTCGTGAGCGCGATACACTTCGCCCATGCTGCCAGCTCCGAGCGGCGCAAGAATTTCGTACTGACCTAGCTTCGTGCCAGGTGTCAGGGCCATGTGTGCGGCAATTATAGCCCTGCGAATGCGGGAAGAAAGCTTTCACCACTGGGACACAGAGGACACAGCGGACAACCGACTTACGGGCTTACGTTCAGTTTCGCCAAGTCCGCGCGCAGTTGATCGACGGTCTGCATTTCGATGGTGTGCATTCCGAGTTTGACGGCGCATTCGAGGTTGAGGGCGCGGTCGTCGATGAAGCAGCAGGCGTCGGAGGGAATCTGTGTGGTTTCGAGGGCCAGACGATAGATGTCTTTCTCCGGCTTGCGGAATCCGACGAAACACGAACTGATGAAGAGACGGAAGATCTTGCGCAGTCCGAATTTCTCGATGCGGTAGTAGTTCAGCTCGCGCGATTCGTTGTTAATCGTCCCCATGAAGTATTTGCCGGAATCCGACAAGGCCTGCGCGAACTGCAGCACTTCAGGAAATGGCTGCGAGAGCGAGTACATGAAGTTGCAGAACTCCTCTCTCGTGAACGGACGCGTGCGATAAAAGACGGTGCGGTCGAGGTATTCGTCGAGGGTGATTTTGCCGCGCTCGAAGGAGGAGACGACCATTTCGTGGCGGTCGTGGAATTCCTGTTCGTCCAAATGAAAATGTTCAAACGCTTTGGCGCGTTCGGTGCGATCCCACGCGTTAGTGAGCAGGACTCCACCAACGTCCCAAAAAATGGCGCGAATGTCGGACAAGGATTTCCTCCGGCCTAAGCAATTTCCTTTGAGTGTAGATGAACGGAGGCCGAGAGAGGAGGGACTGGGCTTCCCGCTTTGGGAGAAATTTTTGTCTGAGGGTGGGGTATCCCCCCTCCCCCCGGTCTATTGGAATGAGGGGTTTAGGGGGAAATCGAGAAAAGGTCCAATGACATCAATCGGTTACGGGTAAAATCTTGACTCTAAATAAGTTACGCCGTAACGACTGGCGTAAGTTCTTTGGAATCAGCGGGCCGCTTTAAGTTTTATGCTGCAAAATATTCATTCCACATGACTTCATTCTTTTGACGCCGATGACTTTCTCGGAGCGTTCAAATTCATCATCAGGGGGTGATCGCGCGCCGTCAAGACCTCGAAAGTAGGCTCGCTGGCGTTCCAGCGTACCAGAGCAATGACGTCCGATATCCCCTGCAACTTGAATCTGTGAGTCTGAGTGGTGACTTTTCTTTCGCCCCGATGGGGCTTGCGAGTCTCGCACGTTGACCCACGGCTGACGCCGTGGGCTGCATTCTGTCGCCGCTTCGCGGCTTCAAGCGTTGTTATATAGATTCACTTGCGGGGCTGGGTGGTCTTTACGCCGGCGCTGGCGGGAATGTCCGATTCCATTGCTGAGAACGTCAGATCGCTTGACCAGCAGTCCGCCGCAACCTTCCATTCGCCATTAGTCTGGCGCGCGCAGACCCAAAGATATTTGCCGCGCTCTTCGCGGCGTTTGCCGGTGGCACCAGGAACCAGCGCTTTGCAGCGTCCCGCTTCGTACGCCATGTCGCCGATCACTTCGACGCGGAGCGGCTCGACTTCCACTTCGCCGAGTCCTGCATCGAGCGCGCCGAAGAAGAATTCGCGCACCGCGGCTGCACCACGCACCGGCGGATAATTCGATCGCAGGACCAACGCGTCGGCTACGTAGAGATCGAGCAGGTCGTCGAGATGCTTGGTGTTGCAGGCCAGCACCCACTCATGCGTGAGGCGCCGGACTGCCGCTTCTGCGCGGCTCATATCGCCACGCAATGCTGCATTCGGGCGCATCTTTTCGGTTTCGCGCGCGGACTCAACGCCGGAGCGCGGAATCGCTCCCTGGCTCATGCCGTCCTGCCCACCGGGAAAATAATGGTGGTGATAGTGATGGTGGTAGTGATGCGTTTCGAACGCGCCGCTTCGATTCGCTGCCGGCAGCCGCTCGGGCTCCGGATCAAACGGAATCGGCGCAAGATCGGCAGGGCGCACCGGATGGGGCTCCGCTGGAGACGGAGGCGCGTTCCTGGATGCGTTCAGCGCAGGAACCGCCAGGCCGCACATGCCACAAAACTTGTTGGCGCCGCGATTGTGGTATCCGCAAACGCTGCAGACGACTGCGCCGGAATCAGTTGTTAGATCGTCGGCGAGATCGCTGGCGGCATCTTCCGCATCGGTTTCGGCGGCGAGGCGCTGCGCTGTCTCGAGCGCCGCGGCAATGGCGTCGGCGTTCGGCTTGAGCCGCATTTCCAGCTGAAGCCTGCGGTAGAGTTCTTCCATCTCGGGACTGCTCGGAAGCTGTGGCTCGGCGGACGAACCGGATTGTCGGGAATGCTTTTTGTCTTTATCCACAGCGTTTATCCACAGAACCTATCCACAGAATCGGGTTCACAAAGCGTACGAAAAATCGGGCCGCGAATTCCTCCGCGTCTGCGGTCATTCTAGCAGCGGCTTGTATTACCGGCTGGAAAACTCGATCTTGCCCTCGGTTTCAGTCGGAACGCCGTTGCAGGTTGCGGGACGATATCTCCAGGTACGCACGGTCTGAAGGACGCGCCGATCTCCGGTAAGCCCGGCGCTCTGCAGGATCAGCGGGCTATGCACGCGGCCATCGGTTCCGATGATGAAACTGATCTTCACCTTTTTGCCCGGCAACTCAACCAGCGGGTCAGGCGTGGTCAGTTCCTGCGGGGGTTGAATGTCTTCGCAAGAGGGACGCGAACTGACGTGTTGTACGTCGACAAATTGCGACGCGCGGGTCAGCGATTTCGCAAGCTGCCGCTCGCGCTGTTCAAAGGTCGACCGCAGATGTGAATCAGGATTTTCGGCGAGCACTGCCGCGGGAACGAGGAATAGAGCGACGATTGGCCAGATGGAACGAAGCATGATTTCTTGCACACCCCTATACCCCTGTTGGCAAATTCAGGACCACACGTCTGTGCGAGGATGTCTTTGCTAGCCAATGAGTTACGGGCGACAGCTTGTGGGCCGCCAGTTCCCTGGTGAAAGGGATTGCACATGAGAAGCGGGCATAGTGGGGCGACTCTTCGCGAAGGTCGTTTCGCGGGGCAAACTAACGTGTTCTTTATTGCCTCGAACCATTTGCGAATGTTGACCCCACGGTAGGAAGTCAGAGGCTTTTACCACAGGGGACACAGAGGAGCACGGGGTAAATCACGATCTATTTGACGCTCTACACTAGCCGACGGCACGGCGCATGGTGATGAAGGTGATTTCGGGCGGACAGTCGAAGCGGGCGGGAACTCCTACGGTGCCGAGTCCAGCATTTGTATAGAGCGTCAGCGGGCCGACCTTGAAGAGCCCAGCCACGTATTTTTTTCCTAAATCCGGGAGATAAAGAGGAGGGAGGAACGGAATTCGCAGCTGTCCTCCATGAGTGTGTCCCGAGAGTTGAAGATCGACGGGATGAACATTGGCAGACCGCGCAACCTCGTCGGCGTAATCGGGCTCGTGAGCGAGCAGGATTGTCGCTTCGCCGGCTTGAACATCGCGCAATGTCGCATCGAGGTCGGCGGTGTCGCTCAGTACGTCGTTGACTCCAGCCAGCCAGAAGCGTGCGCCGTTGCTTTCGATTGCGACCGACTCGTTGGCCAGCACCTGAATTCCTTCGGCACGAAGAGCAGTGCCGACGCGAACCGGATCAGTAAAGAAGTCGTGATTTCCCATGATTGCCCACAGACCCAGCGGCGCGTCCATCTGACGCAGCAGTCGGGCGCAAGGGAGAGCCGCTGCGGCCGCTGCAGCAGGGTTGCTGCCCAACATTGGAAACGTCACGAAGTCTCCGGTCAGCACGATGAGGTCGGGGCGCAGACGGTTGACCATGCCGATAGCGGCTTTCAGCGGATGGATGGACCAATATGGGTCGTAATGGAAGTCGCTGAGCAACGCGATCGTAAAGCCTTCCAGCCGGGCGGGCCAACGGCGAAGAGCAATTTCCTGGCGCACGATTCGTGGAAAATTGGGTTCGAGCAGGGTGGAATCGGCGGCGAGCGCGGCAACTCCGGCGGCCGCCGTAAGGCGGATAAATTTCCGCCTGCTGGTGGAGAGAAACGCCAAATCTGACCCAAGCCTTACCCTGCAGAATTACGCAGCGTACAGCCTGCGCTCTTCAGGATAACCCGAGCCTGCACCTTCACGATATGGCGAGAGCAATTCCGGAATCAGAAGCTAAACGTAGCTTGCAGGTCGAGGCGGCGGTTCGCCGCCGAACCGGGCGAGAACGGACCTCCCTGCAGCGCGTTGGACACGCCAAAGAACTTTGAACCGAGTACACCGCCAGGATTGGATACGTTCACGTTGTTAAAGGCGTTGCGCAGGCTCACACCTAGGGTGAGATTGTAGCGGCGATCGGAATTAGAAGACATCATCATGGGGCCTCCACCACCGAACAGAGGGCCATGACCGTGGCCTCCACCGCCCGGACCGCCTCCTCCCTGTCCTGTCACACCCTTCGACTTCACCTTGCCTCCGAGACCGAAAGTCTTGGTAAGGCGCAGGTTCATGACGAAGTGGTTGGGACCGGTGCCGTCGTTGATGGGCAGAATCGGTTCCGGTGTGGCGGCGAGGTTTGGGAGAGTATCGAGGGTTCCGTACGGAGTGCAGTAGACGCTGTTGTTTGGCCCCGTTGGGATAATGGAACCACCGGCTGGCAATGGGCACGTGGCATTTGAGACGATGCCGGGACGGTCGTTGTATTGCGAATCGCCATTGAGATCGAATGGCGTTGTGATGTTGAAGGGAGCACCCGAACTGACGACCATGAAGGGACTCAGACGAAACAGATACGGCAAAGCGATACTGCCGCCGAAGAAGAGTCGGTGGCGGATATCGAAGGAGCCGCGACCGTAGTCCTGGCTGAGGTCGTAGGAGTTCGACGGGAAGGTCGAAACTCCGGCGGTATCGCTGTTGGCATAGTTCAGAGTGTAGTAGCCAAACAGCTGCATCTTGGATCCGATCCGGATATTCGTGTTCACGATGAGCTGGTTTTGTTTGAAGTTGCCTTCCGAGACGTACGTGTAGAGATTGGAAGAGCTAGTGCAGGGAAAGCATGGCGTGCCGGGAAAGGGAGCATCGGCGTTGATGGTAATGAACTGATCGAATCCGCGCGAGTTCAAGTACGTCACGGAGAGAGTGGCGGATTTCGTGACCTGCCGTTCGACACTGACGGCGCTCTGGATGGTGTAGGGCGCGTGAAGCCTAGGATTGATCTGATACTTCGTGGATGCGATGGCCTCGGGCGTTCCACAATTTGAAATGGGAACGTTGAGCGGCTGATCGAGTCCGGGAAAACAGGTTGGATTGGTTACGACGTAGGCGGTTTGGGTGTCGCCGTTTATGTTGAGACGTTCCGCCTGGAGCAGATTCGACACCTGAAAGCGGTCATAGAAAATGCCGGAGCCGCCGCGGATCACGACCTTGGGAGCACTGTTCCTGCCGCCGACGCCCCAGGCGAATCCCAGACGCGGCGCCCAGTCTCCGTGATCGTGGATTGCGTTTTGCGTCTCGAAGCGGAGCCCGGTGCTGATGGTAATGTTCGGGCGCACGCGCCAGTCATCCTGAAAATATGGTTCGAAGTCGTAGTAATTGACGGAGGCATTGGGCGAGCCAGTGGTGACCGTCAGCTGGGATGGCTCGTTGTTCTGATATTCCGTGAATCCCGGGAAAAAGAATGTACCGTTGAACTGACTAGTGGAAAAGTCGCTATCGTGCGTGGCGCGAAAGCGAGCGCCGAACTTCATCGTGTGGTTGCCGTGAATGAGCGAAGTGTAGTTCTGCACTTCATAGCTGTTTTGCACATCGTTGAGGGTTCCTTCGCTGTTCCCGCCTCCCAGGAAGGTGCCCGGAACGGTGACAGCTGGATTCGTATCCTGCGGGCTCTGCACTTCGTTGTCGCGGTTGTATTGAAAACGCGTTTCGTTGATGATCTTGGAGCCAATCACCTGCGTATCGCTGACCTGCAGTGTCTGCTCGGTGCTCTTTGAGGAGTATCCCTGCGAAGGCAGGCTGAACACGTTTGTTAAATCGCCGTCCTGAGTATCGCGATAGTACTGGTAGCGCGCGGTCAACGTATTGTTCTTGCTGAGCGCCCAATCGAGACGCGGACCGAGATTGGTGCGGTGTCGCGGGTTAGAGACGGAAGAGGAAAACGGAAGTCCGGTGTTGGGGTCGGTCGCGTTGATAGCGGCTAATTCGTTGATGTCGCGGCGGTCGATGTTGAAAAAGAAGGACGCAGTCTTGCTGAGCGGCCCACCGATGTTTCCGTTGAACTGGGTCGAATAATAGGGCGGCTCGCCGGCTCCGATAAATGGATTGGTGGAATTGAACGGGGAATCATTGCCATCGGCGAAAACCTGCCCGTGGAATTTGTCGGTGCCCGGCTTGGTGAAAATCTCGATGCGGCCGTAACCGAGCTTGTCGTACTCAGAGGAAAACGGATTCTGGTTGATTCGAATTTCGCGAATCGAGGATTTCGGCGGAAGTTGTCCGGCGGTGAAGCCGTCGATGTACATCTGTCCGCCGTTGGGGCCGGCGGATGGGCCGGCGAGGGCTTCGAGATCGGATTGCAGTTCGTCGGGATCGTCGGGGAGCGCTTCGAGTTCCTTGCCGGAGATGGTAATCGCTCCGGCATTGTTGGAAGGATTGACATCGACCGTCGGAGCGGTGTCGGAGACCTGGACTTTCTGCGCCTGCACTTCAATCGACATGCTGACATTGAGACGCAAAGGTTGGTCGGCGATGGTGACGCTGTCGTTCTCGTACAGGTTGAATCCAAGCGCGGCGACGGTCAGGATGTACTTTCCTGGAGCCAACGATTTGAATTCATACATGCCCTGAGGGTTGGTTTGCACAGTGAGTGGAGATCCGGTGGCCGGCGTCATAATCACGGTCGCTCCCGTGATGGCAGCGCCGGAAGGATCGGTGACCTGTCCGCGAAGCGAACTGGTGGCTGGGGCCGGAGCGGGGGCGGTTTGGGCCCACGACATTGTCAGCGAAAGAAATAAAAAGAGGAGTAAGGAAAAAAACTTGTGCGTGTGAAGCTTCATCCTATGACTTTCCATTTCGTAGATTTCTTAAGAATTAGACGGCAATAAAGTCATCCCGTATCGTAGTTACTGAGTGTCGCCGGCAGGAGCGCCGCCCAGGCTCCAAGGAGCCAGCATCATGGCTTGGCCCGCGTTGGGAGCGGCTTCAAGAATCGGTTCGACTCCACTTACCAATTTGATGACAGTACTTCCTGCGGGAGTGCCCTGCGTGGTCAGGACATAGACGGCGTCTCCCTTGTGCAGGTCAGCGAGCGTAACTGTGGGCGTTTGGTCAAGCAATCGGCTGAGGTCGAATCCTCCGCCACCAGCGCGTGCGCCACCGCCCATTCTTGCGCCGCCCTGACCCATGCCGGATGGCGTTCCAGTCGCCGCTCCGTTCGCGGCGCCGTTTGCAGCGCCATTCGCAGCGCCAGCGGAACCTGATGAGGAAGGCGCAGCCCCGGGCGTTCCGGGGGGCAATGAGGCCTTCACTCGCATCGCGAATCGCTGTGCCATTTCTGCAGGCAGTTTATGCATCTGCGAGTCGGTGTTGATTTTGAGTTGGACGTTTTTCTTGGTCACTAAATCCTGAACGCTAAGAGTTCCCGCACTTGCGTCAACCGATTTGACCAATGCCGAAAACTGGGGAAAGACGCCGGTATAAATCTCTTCGGCGGCCAGTTCGCCACCGTCAGCGCTGCGGTTGCCGCGGGCGCGGAGTTGATCGTCGACGTGAATGTCCGAGAGCGTAATCACTTTCGCATCCTCGGGCTTTGCCGAGTCGGGCGCATAGTGGTGGATGACCGTAGTCTTGGAAACATGAACCACGACCGTTCTTTTTCCGCCGAGACCGGAGACCGATAGATTCACGGTGCCAGCCGCGGGGTCGACCGCGCTGACGATGCCTCCAATGCCGCGCTTCTGCCAATCCTGACGTATCTCGTCAGTCACAGCCGCGATCGCGGAATGCGTAATAACGAGAACCTCAAGCGCGTTGAGGGACTTGGCATCCTCGGAGGCCTGCCCGCGGACGCGAACGGTGTCGCCGACTTGCAGATCCTGAAGTGAGAGCGTCGTCGCATTCTTGAGATCCTTTTCGCCCGGAACGATCCGCAGAATACGCGCGTTCGGCAGGACCGTGACTGAGACCGCAGGGCCAGACTCTGGCACCAGCGTGACGACGTTGCCGCTGATCGCCTTGATGGCGCCAATGCGTTTGGCAATCGCGGGTTGAGCGGCGTCCTGAGCTGCGCTCGCGGAGGCGAAACCCTTGGGTGTTAGATTCGCACCGAGGGCGACGATCAAGATCGAGACAGAAACCAAAACTGTATTCTTTATATTCATGCTCCGACTTCTACTTTACATTGCCGGAAGGAGTGGAAGTGTATGGTTTACAAAGTTTTACCCAACTGAAACAAGACTTACAAATAATCGGAAACATAAGATCAGCGCGCACAACGGCAAGATCCTACCGACGACCGTTAGAACTGGGTCATCCAGAGTGCCAATAGACGACGCGAGCACCCCCGGTTACGATTTTCACAGGTGAGTTTTGAAATCGGCCTTAGGGATGAGTGCGTCTATCTTACGTTTCGTTTTATGTTGGGCCATGATCGTGGTCGTTCCTGTGACGTTGCTGGGCCAGGCTCCGTCGGCAATTGTTCATACACAGGGCGGCGTGTGGGTAAACGGCTACGAGGCGCGGGACTCGTCCGCCATTTTTGCGGGTGACCTTATCGAGACCAAGGCGGGGTTCTCGGCAAACTTGACCCTCGATGGATCGACGGTCTTGCTTCAGCCGGAGACGGTGGGGAAATTTCAGGGGGACCTGCTGGTGCTGGATCATGGCGGGGTGTCGGTGGGAACGTCCAAGGGCTTCAAGGTCAAAGTGAATTGCCTCACCGTGGTGCCAGTGCAGACGGAATGGACGCAATACGAAGTGGCAGACATAAACGGCACGGTGGAGGTCGCGGCGCGTAAGAACGATGTCAACGTGAATCGGGAGATGGGCGTCCGGAAGTCAGAACCAGCCACGGCGCCTGAACAATCGAATAACGGCGTAGTTCACGAAGGGGAGCAAAAGAACTACAACGAGTCGAGTGTGTGCGGTGCGCCAGCACCGCCCACAACGCCGACATCGAGTCTGAATCCGAAATGGATTGGAGTGGGCGCGGCGGGTGCCGGCGGTCTGCTCTGCCTTCTGCTTTGTCGTTCAGGCGGAAAAACGCCGCTTAGCCCGACAGATCCGTAGGCGGTAAAATGCGGTTCCCGATACGACCCTTCCTGCGGAATCTCTGAGGAATCCAGCAAATAGTGAGCGTTAAGTGTTGCATCTCGATTCCCCTTGCCGGTCGAGTTCGGCGAGGCAGTCAAAGACTCTCACCACAGGGGACACAGAGGATCACAGGGGGAACCGGGCGACTCATAAATATCACTCTGCATGAAGCACTCTATTAGGCAGCCATCATTATCCGATCATCAGCGGGCATCCGTCGCTACAGGATTCTTTCGTGCGTGTATCCGGCGGAGACGAGCGCGGCGAGAAGCTCGGTGATGTGATCGGGACCGCGGGTTTCCATTGTGATGTCGATGGCGGTGTCGCCAAGGTTCACGCCGTGATAGGCGCGATCGTAGGCGGTCTCGACGATGTTGGCACGATGATCGGCAAGGATTCCAGTAAGACGGTGCAGAGCGCCGGGATAGTCAGGCAGATGAACGCGCAGGCGAACGAGACGTCCGTCCTTCACCAAGCCGCGCTCGATGATGCGTGAGAGCAGAGTGACGTCGATGTTGCCGCCGCAGACGAGCACAGCGATTCGTTTTCCCTGCAGCGACAGCTTGCGATTGAGCACGGCTGCGATGGCGGCGGCTCCAGCACCCTCGGCTAGAGTCTTCTCGCGCTCGAGCAGCAAGAGGATCGCGTTCGCGATTTCTTCCTCTTCCACGGTAACGATGTCGTCGACATATTTTTGAACTAGCGGGAGAGTACGGTCGCCGGCGCGGCGGACGGCGATGCCGTCGGCGATGGTCTTTGCGGAATCGAGCGTGACCGGCTTCCCCGCCGCAACTGCGGCTTTCATGGAAGGAAGTTTCGAAGGCTGCACTCCGAAGACTTTCACAGAGGGATTCGATTCTTTGACGGCGCAGGCGATGCCGCCGATGAGGCCTCCGCCACCGATGGGGGAAACGATGACCTCGATATCGGGATGCTGCTGCAGAATTTCAAGGCCGAGAGTTCCCTGCCCCGCGATGACGGTGTCATCGTCGAAGGCGTGAATGAGTGTCAGGCGATCTTGTTCGCTCTGCTCGACCGCTTTCTCGTACGCTTCGTCGTAGTTCGTGCCATGCAGCACGACTTCGGCGCCATAGGCGCGAGTGGCGGAAACTTTCGTGAGCGGTGTGGGGAGCGGCATCACGATGCGGGCGTGGATGCGGTGGCGTCCTGCGTGGTAGGCGACGCCCTGCGCATGATTGCCGGCGGATGCGGCAATGACGCCGCGCGAGCGTTCTTCGTTGCCCATCGTCAGCAACTTGTTCAACGCGCCCCGTTCTTTGAATGCTCCGGTGCGCTGCTGGTTATCCATCTTAAGAAAGATGATGTTGTTGGTGAGCGCGGAAAATGTTTCGGAGCGAGGACAGGGGGAGACGCGAATGTCGGCGCGGATTCTGGCGAGCGCGGACTGGATGTCGGTGAGTTGGATCATGAGTGGTGCGCTGTCATCTTAGTACATCTTGTGGCTTGGATTGGAGTAGGACAGGGTGAATTCATAAACCACGAAGGACACGAAGGTCCACGAAGGAATCACGACGCGATGGGACGAGCGCTTGAGATCGAGGAGGCGACGGGACGGACAGCAAGCGATTTCAGATAGGTGTCGACGCAGGCGGCAGCTTTGCGGCCTTCGGAGATGGCCCACACTACGAGCGATTGGCCGCGACGCATGTCTCCGGCGGCGAAGACTCCCGGCACCGACGACATGTAGTTCTGGTCGGTGGCGACGTTGCCGCGGTTGTCGAGTTGAACTCCCAATTGCTCGATCATGCCGTTGCGCACGGGGCCGAGAAATCCCATGGCAATAAGGATGAGATCGGCGTCCATGGTGAACTCGGAACCGGCGATGGGCTCGAACTTCGGCGCAGGGCCGACACGCACAGCGTGGAGCTGCTGGACGCTGCCATTTTCGCCGGTGAGCTTCGTCGTGGCAATGCTCCAGTCGCGAATGCCGCCTTCTTCGTGAGCGCCTTCGACCCGGAGTTGCATCGGCCAGAGCGGCCACGGTGTTTGCGGCGAGCGCTCGTCGGGCGGCTTGGGCATAATTTCGAATTGGTGAACAGAAATCGGCTTCTGTCGATGAACGGTACCGAGGCAATCAGCGCCGGTGTCGCCGCCGCCGATGATGACGACGCGCTTGCCGGTCGCGAGGATGTCGAGCGCGGGATCGAGCGAGTCGCCGTGGCAGCGCTTGTTCTGCTGCGGCAGGAATTCCATGGCGTAGTGGATTCCCTTAAGCTCACGCCCGGGAATTGCGAGATCGCGCGGATGCTCGGCGCCGCCGGCGAGGACGATCGCATCGAAATCGCGGCGAAGATCTTCAACTGGAATTTTCGTGCCGACTTCCGCGTTCGTGACGAACTTCACGCCCTCGGCAGACATTTGCTCAATGCGACGATCGATGATGTGCTTTTCGAGCTTGAACTCGGGAATGCCGTAGCGGAGGAGTCCGCCGATGCGGTCGGCTTTTTCGTAGACCGTTACGGAGTGGCCGGCGCGGCAGAGTTGTTGCGCGGCGGCGAGTCCGGCGGGACCGGAACCGACGATAGCAACTTTCTTTCCAGTCCGAATCTTGGGCGGCTCGGGACGAATAAAGCCTTCGAGAAATCCGCGCTCAACGATATTTTTTTCGTTCTGCTTGATCGTAACCGGCGGCGCATTGATGCCGAGAACGCACGACGCCTCGCAGGGTGCCGGGCAGATGCGGCCGGTGAACTCCGGAAAATTGTTCGTGGCGTGGAGCTGGCGCACGGCATCTTTCCAGCGTCCGCGATAGACAAGATCGTTCCAGTCGGGGATGAGATTGTTGACGGGGCATCCCGTCTGGCAGAAGGGCACGCCGCAATCCATGCAGCGCGCGCCCTGCTCGCGCAGCTTGTCTTCGGGAAAATCCTGATAGATCTCGAACCAGTCGTTCACGCGCTCGGCGACGGGGCGGCGCGGAGCGAGTTCGCGGGAGTAGTCCATGAAGCCGGTGGTCTTACCCATGCTGCACCTGGCCATGCTGCACCTGCTCCCGTTGAAGCGGAGCGGGACCGCCCAGCAAAGTCGCGGGCTGGTTCGGGATGTAGGCGTTCTGACTGCGCGGCACTTTCAGCACGCGCTTGAATTCATGCGGGAAGACTTTGATAAAACGCGTGACCATCTCGTGCCAGTTGTCGAGGATCGATTTAGCGCGACGGCTGCCGGTCAGCTCCGCATGACGCGCGACGAGATTCTTTACGAGCTGTGTATCTTGTTCGTCGAGCAACGGCTCGAGATCGACGGAGTCAAGGTTGCAGCGCTTTTCGGTGAAGTCTCCACGCTCGTCGAAGACGTAGGCGACGCCGCCGCTCATGCCAGCCGCAAAATTTCTGCCGCACGAGCCGAGGACGAGCACCAATCCGTTGGTCATGTATTCGCAGCCGTGATCGCCGACACCTTCGACAACGGCGGTCGCTCCGGAGTTGCGGACGGCGAAGCGCTCGCCGGCGACTCCGTTGAAGAACGCTTCCCCGCTGGTCGCTCCGTAGAGGGCGACGTTGCCGATCAGAATGTTTTCTTCGGCCGCGAAGCTAGAATTGCGCGGCGGATACACGACGAGCCGCCCACCGGAAAGACCTTTACCGACATAGTCGTTGGCTTCACCCTCGAGAGTCAGCGTTACGCCCTTCGCGAGGAAGGCGCCTAGACTCTGTCCGGCGGAACCTGAAAGCTGAATGCGAACGGTGTCGTCGGGTAGGCCGGCGGAGCCGTAACGGCGGGCGATTTCTCCGCTCAAGATCGTGCCGACGGAGCGATGAATATTGCGCACCGGCAAATTGATTTCGACATTTCTGAGGCTCAGCAGAGCATCGAGGGAGTGCTCGACCAGTTGATGGTCGAGCGCGTGGTCGAGGCCGTGATCCTGGCTGTGCACGCAACGTCGCGCCACGCGTGAGGGCACCGGCGGGTTGTAGAGGATCGCGGAGAAGTCGAGGCCGCGAGCCTTCCAGTGGTCCACCGCCTCTTGCGCATCGAGCATGTCAACGCGTCCGACCATCTCGTCGACGGTGCGGAATCCCATCTCCGCCATGTACTGGCGAAGTTGCTCCGCGATGAAGAAAAAGAAGTTGATGACGTGCTCGGGCTGTCCTTGAAACTGTTTGCGCAGAACGGGGTCTTGCGTGGCGATGCCGACCGAACAAGTATTGAGGTGGCATTTGCGCATCATGATGCAGCCCATGGCGATGAGAGGAGTCGTGGCGAAACCGAACTCTTCAGCGCCGAGGAGGGCGGCGATGGCGACGTCGCGGCCGGTTTGCAGTTTGCCGTCAGTTTGCACGCGGATGCGGCTGCGCAGATCGTTCAACAACAGAACCTGCTGCGTTTCGGCCAAGCCGAGTTCCCAGGGAATGCCAGCGTGCTTAATGGAACTGAGCGGAGACGCGCCCGTTCCGCCTGAGTCGCCGCTGATCAGGACGACGTCGGCGTGCGCTTTGGCGACGCCCGCTGCGACCGTGCCTACGCCGACTTCCGCAACTAGTTTCACGGCTATGCGCGCGGTCGGATTTACGTTTTTCAGGTCGTAGATCAGTTGTGCGAGATCTTCGATCGAATAAATGTCATGATGCGGCGGCGGAGAAATGAGTCCGACACCGGGGATGGAGTGGCGCAGACGGGCAATGACATCGTCGACTTTGTGGCCGGGGAGTTGACCGCCCTCGCCGGGTTTCGCGCCTTGCGCCATCTTGATCTGCAGTTCGTCGGCGTTGACGAGATAATTTGCGGTCACGCCGAAGCGCGCGGAGGCGACTTGCTTCACGGCACTGCGGCGCAGGTCACCGTTCGCGTCGGGCTTGAATCGTTCTTCGTCTTCTCCGCCCTCGCCCGTGTTCGACTTGCCGCCGATGCGATTCATGGCTATGGCCAGCGTCTCGTGCGCTTCTTTGGAAATTGACCCGAACGACATGGCTCCGGTGGTGAAGCGCTTCACGATTTCTTTGGCGGGCTCAACTTCTTCGAGCGGAACTGGCGCGTCACTCTTCTTCAGCTTCATCAGGCCGCGCAAAGTACAGAGGTTGGCGCTCTGGTTGTCGATGAGAGTCGTGTATTCCTCGAAGGTCTTGAAGCTGTCCTGGCGCACGGCTTGCTGCAGTTTGCTGATGGTGAGCGGATTCAGCAGATGGTATTCACCGTTGACACGCTGGTGGTAGCTGCCGCCAACCGAGAGTTCGGTCTCGAACTCGGTGAGCGGGCGGAAGGCGTATTCGTGTTTGAACTGCGCTTCGGCGGCGAGAACCGATAGACCAATTCCTTCCAGGCGCGAGGTCGTGCCGGCGAAGTAGGAGTCGATCAAATCTTTGTTGAGGCCGATGGCTTCGAAGACCTGGGCACCCTGATAGCTCTGCAGGGTGGATATGCCCATCTTCGAAAAAGTCTTCAGCAGGCCTTTCTTGACCGCCTTCATGAAGTGATTGACAGCGGTCTCAGGGGTGATACCGTCTCCTAACTCTCCGCGCCAAACAAGGGATTCGACGCTTTCGAGGGCGAGGTAGGGATTGATCGCGCTGGCTCCATAGCCGCTGAGCAGGGCGAAGTGCATGACCTCGCGCGGCTCGCCGGATTCGGTGATGAGCGCGACTTGAGTTCGCGTTTCTTCGCGCACCAGCAAGTTGTGGACTGCGGCGAGCGCCAGCAGACACGGAATGGGAGCGTAATCTTTGTCGACTCCGCGATCGGACAGAATGAGCAGAGAGTAACCGGCCTTAACCGCCAAGGATGCTCGCTGACAGAGTTCATCGAGCGCGCGCTTGAGCCCGGCCTCGCCTTCACTCGCGCGGAAAAGGGCGGGCAGCGTGGTTGCGAGGAGATCGCGATTCGAGACGCGACGCAATTTTTCCAGTTCACGATTCGAGAGCAGCGGATGCGCCAGCTTCAGCATGTGGCAGTTCTCGGGCGCTTCTTCGAGGATGTTGCGCTCGCTTCCGATGTAGCTGATGAGCGACATCACCATCTCCTCGCGGATGGGATCGATGGGAGGATTCGTGACTTGCGCGAACAGCTGCTTGAAATAATTGAACAACGACTGCGGCTTGTCGGAGAGACAAGCCAGCGGCGTGTCGGTGCCCATGGAACCGACGGGCTCTTCTCCCTTGATCGCCATCGGGGCGAGAATCATTCGCAGATCTTCATCGGTGTAGCCGAAGGCACGCTGGCGGCGCAGGAGCGTCTCCGCGTCGGGATGGTGCATGCGCGTGGGATCGGGCAGCTGATCGATAGTGATCTGATTTTCCTTCACCCACTCGGCGTAAGGCTGCTGCGCGGCGAGTTTCTGTTTGATCTCCTTGTCGGAGACGATGCGGCCTTCGACGGTATCGACCAGGAACATTTTTCCGGGCTGCAGGCGTCCTTTGCTTTTCACCTGTTCGGGAGCGATGTCGAGCACGCCGGCCTCCGACGCCATCACAACGAGATCGTCATGCGTGACAACGTATCGTCCAGGGCGCAGTCCGTTGCGGTCGAGAGTCGCGCCGATGTAACGGCCGTCGGTAAAGGCGATCGCCGCGGGGCCATCCCACGGCTCCATGAGGCACGCGTGGTACTCGTAGAATGCGCGGCGCTCTGGCGACATGTGCGGATTGCCCGCCCATGCTTCGGGGATGAGCATGGCCATGACGTGCGGCAGACTGCGTCCAGCCTGAACGAGCAACTCCACGGCGTTGTCGAAGTTCGCTGAATCGCTGCCGTCGGGCGCAATGATCGGGAAAAGCTTTTTCAGGTCGTCGCCGAACAGTGGCGATTGCAGCAGAGACTGGCGGGCCTGCATCCAGTTAACGTTGCCACGCAGCGTGTTGATTTCACCGTTGTGCGCGATGTAGCGGTACGGATGGGCGCGGTCCCAGCTGGGAAAGGTATTCGTCGAAAAGCGCTGGTGGACGAGGCACAGGGCGCTGACTGCGTCGGGGTCGGAAAGTTCGCGGTAGAAATTTGCGATCTGCGGAGCCAGCAGCAGGCCTTTGTAAACGATCGTGCGGCAGGAGAGTGACGGGATGTAGAACATCTCGGCATCTCCTATGCCGGAGTCGCGAATTTCGTTTTCGGCGCGCTTGCGCACAACATAAAGTTTGCGCTCAAAGGCGTCTTCATCGGCGCACACGCCAGAGGGGCACTTCACGAAAATCTGCTGAATGTACGGCTGCGAAGCTCGCGCAACTCGGCCAATCGCAGAGGCGTAGACCGGGGTATCGCGCCAACCCAACAGGATCAGACCCTCTTCGCGAATGATGCGTTCAAGGATTCCTTCGCACTGCAACCGCTGGTGCTTCTCAACCGGCAGAAAGGTCATGCCGACGCCGTAACTTCCGGGCTTGGGCAGCGTGAAGCCGAGTTTCTCGCATTCGCGCGCGAAGAATTTGTGGGGAATCTGGATCAGGACTCCGGCGCCATCGCCGGTCTCAGGATCGCAACCGCAGGCGCCACGATGCGCCAGGTTGAGCAGAACCTGTATTCCTTTTTGGATGATGTCGTGGCTTTTTTGACCGGAGATGCTGGCGACGAAGCCGATTCCGCAGGCATCGTGCTCCTGCGCCGGATCGTACAGACCCTGGGCAGGGGGCAGGCCGTTCTTCGGGTTGAGACGCGTCGTCATGGACTCCGTCCAGTGGGTTTCGTGCCGAATCACTTGTTCTTGGGCGTGCCTTGGGAGACACGGAGCGCTTGCACACCACGGCTCAGGAACAGACGTTTCGTACCCTCCTTAATATCGTCTTCGGGTAAGCAAAGTACAATGCAGAATTTCGATGCGAGGCATAAATATTTCAGGACGGCGTTGGGCGCGTTTGTTATCGAGTAATTAACCCGCGAGGAATGCCGTCTCCTTTATAATCCTCTTCAAACCAATGGACTTTGATCAGCTCATCACGTTCCTGGAAGTGGCTCGACAAGGCAGTTTTTCGCGCGCGGGAGAAAAGGTATTTCGCTCGCAATCGGCCGTCAGCGCCCAGATCCGGCAATTGGAGCAGGAGTACGGAGACCGCTTGCTCGACCGGTCTGGGAAGAGCGTTAAGCTCACGCCTGCAGGACAGGTTTTTTACGAATACGCGGAGCGGTTGAAGAACCTGCGCGACGAGTCGCTGATGGCGGTGGCCGATCACAGCGGCACGCCTCGGGGCACGCTGCGGGTGGGCGCCAACGAGGCGACGTGCCTCTACGTGCTGCCGGAGGTGTTTGGCGAATACTGCCGTCGATACCCGCCGGTGCAGATCAGCATCTATCGAAATTTCAGTTACAAGATCGTCGAGAAACTTGAGAACGGAGCGGTTGAGGTGGGCATTCTCACGCTGCCAATCCAGTCTCCCAGCTTGAAGATTCAGCCGATATTCCGCGACAAGTTGATGTTGATGGTCAGCCCGAAGAATCCGCTGGCCAAGTTCAAGGTTGTACCGGTGCGCGACATCGTCAAGCATCCTCTGCTGCTCCCGAAAACCGGCCATACGCGCCGTCTGCTCGACAAGCTGTTTCGCCCATACAACGCGGAACTGCAGGTGCGGATGGAGCTGCCGAGCATTGGCATGATCAAGAGCTTCGTGGCGGCGGATTTGGGAGTGTCGCTCATCAGCGCGTCATTCGCACGCGATGAAGTGGATTCCGGCCGCGTGAAGCTGATCGATCTTGAAGACGCGGAACTGTACCGGGAATTGGGGCTTGCCTATCGGAAGGACCGAACGCTCTCGGTGGCGTCGACTGCATTTGTGGCGCTGCTGCGTCAGTTTGCGACGCAGATGAAGAAAGCGGAGTCGTAGATCTGGCCTTGCTGAAATTTCGATGGATGGTATCGGAATTTTTAATTTCCATCGAGAGGGCGGCGAGAATAGGCTAGAACTGTAGTTTTTCATGGCTATAAATCGTTTTTCATGAACTCCACCATCCAGAAGGCGACGCGAATTACATCGACAGGCACAGGTATGTCGACACGAATTACGTGTCTTCTGGAGGACGGGAACGGATGAAGTAAAGCAATCTTAAGCAAGTTCACCGAACCCACCGCCAGAAGCAATCTGGCGGTGGGTTTTTCTTTGCGCCAAAGATTTGCATTCGAAGAACGGAGACGGATATGAGCGGACTACAGCGGCAAAAGAGCAGGTTCGACAAAGGTGACGACGTAGTGGTGATGAAATTCGGCGGCACGTCGGTGGAAGATGCAGCTGCCATTGGCCGTCTCATTCGGATTGTGCAGAGCAGAGCCGGGGCGCAGCCGGTGGTCGTGGTCAGTGCGCTGGCGAAGGTCACCGATCAATTGCTTGAGGCCGGGAATGCGGCGGCTGCCGGGCATCTTGGGTTGGCGCTCGCGATTGTTCGCGACATTTATGTACGCCATGAGCAGTTGGCGGACTCGCTCGTGGATGGATCGGCGCACAGCGCACTTGATCAGGACCTGCGCGGCGAGTTTCGGGCGCTGGAATCGCTGCTGCATGATCTGGAAGCTTCGCGCCAACTCGATTTGAAATCGCAAGACCGGCTGCTGGGTTTTGGCGAATGCTTCTCAAGCGGACTGGTGAAAGAAGCTCTGCGCGAGGCGGGAGTCAAGGCCGCGCATGTGGACGCGCGAAGTTGCATCGTTACCGACGCACGTCATGGGCAGGCGAGTCCGGTGTGGGAGGAGACCAACCAGCGCCTGCGAGATAGTCTGGGCCCCCTATTGGAGTCAGGCGTGGTGCCTGTGCTGGGCGGCTTCATTGCGTCAACGGCCGACGGCTTTCCGACGACCTTAGGACGTGGAGGTTCTGATTTCAGCGCCGCGATTGTGGGTGCGGCGCTGTCGGCGTCACGGATTGAGATTTGGACCGACGTCGACGGAGTCATGACCACCGATCCGAAGCTTTGCTCGGACGCACGTGTGATCCGCAAACTGAGTTTTGACGAGGCCGAGGAACTCGCGCACTTTGGAGCGAAAGTACTGCACCCAGCGACGCTGGCTCCGGCGAAGCGCGAGAATATTCCGGTCTATGTTCTAAATTCGCGACGGCCGGATGGCGAAGGAACGGAGATCGTGGGTCGGGCGAGAGGCGGAAACACCGTCAGCGCGATCAGCGCAAAAAGAAAAGCTGCCGTCGTTGAAATCGAGTCGCGGGAAGGAGTTGACTCGTCATTCTTGCACGCCGTGTACGCGGCCTTTGATAAGCATTGTTGTGCTGTCGACATCATGGCAACTTCGCTCGGCCGCATGTCGCTGGTGGTGGGCTCGACTGCTGCTCTCGTCGCGATTGCTGCGGATCTTCACGACGTCGCGAAGGTGCGATGGGAGAATCACAAGGGGCTAGTATGTCTGGTCGGGGAGAACATTCGCAGGCATCCTGAGGTGGCCGGCCAGGGGTTTGGCGCACTGTCGGACCTAGACGTTCGCGTGGTCTGCCAGGGCGCTTCTGATCGGACGATCTCGTTTCTGGTGGACGAGTCGAAGGTCGAGGAGTCGGTGCAGCGGCTGCACGCGCTATTCTTTTCGAAAGTGCCACCCACGCCTGACTGGGGCGGGATCTCAGCCGCGTTCTGCCAGGCAGGCTGAGCGAAGATCAGTTGCCGAACTTGGCAGCCTTGGATGAACTCACGCTCACTGAATTCGATGCGGGCTCGATGATGTGCAGTCCGCATTCGGTCTTGGCGAAACCGGGCCAACGACCGGCGCGCGGATCTTCTCCCGGTCTGACGGCGCGCGTGCAATGCGTGCAGCCGATGCTGGGATAATCCTGATTGTGCAGCTCATTGTAGGGAACGTCGTGATCGTGGATGTAGCGCCAGACCTGCTTCGACGTCCAATCGACGATTGGATTGATTTTCACCAAACCGAACTTTGAATCCCACTCAATTCTGCGAGCGGTCGAACGGACGGAAGTCTGATCGCGGCGAATGCTCGTGATCCACGCGCTCAACTCGCCGAGCTTGCGGCGAAGCGGCTCGACCTTGCGCAGGTTGCAGCAGAGGTCGGGATCGCGCGTCCAGAGCGCGGCTCCGTGCGCGCGTTCCTGCTCCTCGGGCGAGAGCAATGAAATCACCTTCTCGATCGTGATGCCGTACTTTTCTTCGATGCGATCCATCAGGTTGTACGTTTCGGGAAAAAGAAATTCCGTATCGACGGTGAAAAGGCGGAAATTCTTGCGCACGCGCGACGCCATGTCGATCAGCACCATGCCTTCGGCTCCGAATGCCGACGAGATGGCGACGCGGTCGCCGAAGTTCTCGAAGGCCCACGAGAGGGCGCGCTCCGGACTGAAGTTCTCGGCCTCGTTCTGCACAGCAGCAATCCGGTCCTGAATATGATCGATCACGCGAGCGGCTCCTCATTCTTACTTGGGCTTAAATCGGCAACCAGCGCGGGAAGCGGGTTGGCGCTGTCGGTGTTGGTCGAGATTAAGAAGTCTTGTGTAAGGGCGACAGGGTCGGTGAAGCGAACGACTTCGCCTACGACGAGCAGCGTCGGTGCGGCAAGCTGCGGCGCACGGCGCAAGGCCGAGATGGTGGTACGGTGCGTTTTTTGTTGACGAGTCGTGGCGCGCGAGACGATGGCGCAGGGAGTGCTGCCTGCGAGTCCAGCCGAAGTAAGTCGTGCGGCGACTTCGGAGTACTTCTGGCCGGGCATGTAAATCACAAGCGTGGCGCCGCTTCCGGCAAGCTTCGCCCAGTTCGCGCTCTCGCTCTCCGAAGCCTGATGAGCGGTGATCAGCACCAGGGCGGACGACGCCCGGCGGTGAGTCAGAGGGATTTGTGCGGCGGCGGCCGCGCCCAGGGCCGAAGTTATCCCCGGCACGATCTCGAAAGAAATGTTGGCGCGACGCAGAGCTTCGATTTCTTCGCCGGCTCGTCCGAAGATAAGCGGGTCGCCGCTTTTCAAACGAACGACGCGCAGTCCGGAATTGGCGAGCGCGATCATCAGAAAATTAATTTCCTGTTGGAGAATTTTCTTTTTTCCGCAACGCTTGCCGACGTTGTGCAGCTGTGCCGTCGGAGAAATGAGCTTCAGAATTTCGGGAGCAACCAACTCGTCGTACAGCACGGCCTCGGCCGTGCGCAGCAGGCGCAGCGCTTTCAACGTGAGCAACTCCGGATCGCCCGGCCCTGCACCGACTAGATAAACCTTCCCCTTCATGCTCCCTCTCCCTTTGCAGCGAGTTCAGGTAATTCGGCCAGGGCCGCCTCCAGGGCTTCCCGGCTGGCCAGAGAGTGCAGCAGATCCAGTTTGCGTTCTCTGTCGAGATCGCTGGCCAGGATCAGCTTTCTGGTCTCGCCGAGCTCTGCCACCCAGGCTGCGTACCCCGGGCCGAATTGTCTTTCCAGCTGCTGCCGGATCTTCTGCGCCAACGACGGGCTCTTTCCCGAGGTGGAAACCGCGATCTGAAGGTCGCCGCGGCGAACCACCGACGGGTAGAAGAAATCGCAGAGGTCGGGAACGTCCACGACGTTGCAGAGCACGGCTCGTCGCTGCGCTTCGTGATAGATGCGCTCATTCAAGTTGCGCGAGGATGTGGCAACCACAGCAAGGAACGCGCCGACGAGGTCGTCGGAGGAAAAAGCCCGCACGGAAAGTTCGATCTTCCCTTCGCGCGCCCACTCGCGAACCGCGGGAGTAGCCTCGAGGGCGACAACGCGGATGTGCGCGCCGGTGTCGAGCAGCCCGGCGATTTTCGGCTCGCCGACTTTTCCCGCGCCAACGACCAGGATCTGACGTCCTTCAAGCTTCAGGAACATGGGGAATAAGTTAGTCACCGATTCCTCCTGCAGACTGGGCAAGGCTCACCGTGGGTAAATCGCGCGCGACAGCATCGACGGTTTCGCCAGCCAGGAATTCACGAAGTTGCGTATCCGTGTGTCGAACGAAGAAGCGGCGCAGGTTCTCACCGGGTTCGCGATCGGCCAGATAGCGCGTCAGCAAACGCTCGAGTGCCTCGGGAACTTCGGCTGCGGCGCAACGATATCCAACCGGCCGTGCCGTCGCCTGATGCAAGCCGAGCGCTCCGCCGACGCAGAAGTAGTAGGCGTCGACGAGTTGTCCGTGCGACTTGATCTTCTTGCCCTCGATGCCGATGTCGGCGATCCAGTGCTGGCCGCAACTGTTGGGGCATCCGGTGACGTGCAATTTCAGATGTTGATCGAAACCGGGCAGACGTTCTTCGAGTTCTTCGACCAGCCAGCGCGAGAAGGCTTTGGTTTCGGTGATTGCGAGCTTGCAGAACTCCGTGCCGCTGCAGGCGACTATGCCGCGGTGAAATGCCGAACCGCCGACCTTCAGGCCAATGTCGTCCAGTTCTTTCGCTAACGGCTCTGCATTCAGCGTGGGCACGTTCACGATCAACAGATTCTGCATGTTGGTCGCCCGCAACTCGCCGCCGGCGAAGCGTTCGGCGAGATCCGCGGCCGAATGCATCTGCTCTGCCGTAATCCGACCACGCAGTGCAACGGCTCCGACATAGGAAAGCCCTGACTGCTTCTGCGAATGAATTCCAACGTGGTCGCGATAGACATCGTCGGGCGGATGCTCTTCGACTGCAGGATCGAGTTGGAATCCGATGCGATCTTGCAGCTCGGCCTGAAAGCGCTCGGCGGTCCATCCGTGACGCAGGAAGAGAAACTTTAGGCGGGCGCGCTCGCGGTGTTCGCGCAGAACATCGGAGTCGCGGAAGAGTTCGGCAATTCCTTTGACGACCGGAATAACCTGATTCCATCGGACAAACGCATTCAATCGCGCGCCAAGATAAGGCTCGGTGGAGAGACCGCCGGCAACGCGCAGAGAGAATCCAACCTCGGGCTTGCCGCCCACAACACGCGTAATGGCGGTGAGGCCGATGTCGTTGATCTCGGGATAGGGGCACCAGACACGGCATCCGGTGATGGAGATTTTGAACTTGCGCGGCAGGTTGTAGAACTCGGCATTGCCTGCCAGCAGCTTCGAGGCTTCGAGCACGAGCGGAGACGCGTCGACGATTTCGTCAGCGTCAACGCCCGCGACGGGGCATCCAGTCACATTGCGTACAACGTCGCCGCAAGCGCCGGTTGTATTCAGGCCGACCTTCCAGAGACCGTCGAGTACTTCGGGCAGCGCTTCGATCGTGACCCAGTGGAGTTGAATATTCTGGCGCACGGTGAGATCGGCGATTCCGTTGGCGTATTGGCCGGTGAGGTCGGCGATGGCGCGGAGTTGGGAGGAGGTCAGGATGCCGTTGGGAATTCGGATGCGCAACATGAAGCGTTGCAGCGCCTTCCCTACTCCGCCGGTTCCGCCAGTTACGCCTGCGCCGTCGCCCTGGGTGTAAACGCCCCACCAGCGGAAATAGGTGCCGATCCATTCGGGAGGGATCGACTGAAATCCTTCGCGGGCGAAGCGGCGAATTTCGTCGAGGCCGTCCCAGGGGTTGGCCGCGCGCTTCAGGCGCTCGACTCGTTGCGCTGTCGTCTCTTTGGCTGGTTGCGTCATAAGTGTTATGTGTGCAAGAAAAAACCCACCGCCAGGGTGCGCCTGGCGGTGGGTTGATGAGTGCTGGATTTAAGAAAGAATTCTTAGGTCAGCAGCCTCCCCGCGCCAGTGCACACGCATGCACAACAACAACAAGTGCAACAACACGTCGCGCGAGAATTTCGGCTATCTGACATTCGAGTCTGCATTCTAGGTTGAACGGCTCTCGCCGTCAACAAACTTGCGTAACAACTTGGATTCATAATTTCGATGGAAAGAATCACATTTTTTCTATCGGCTTTTCGGCCGGCGGGTGGCGGCCATTGCGCCGCTATAGAATCAGCAACTTAGACGCGCAGACAAATCTTGAGCGATAATCTTCGGTTGCTTATGACAGGCTGGATGCCCAGTCTGACTTCGGCGCGAAAGGTGAGTTTCTCGATGAAGCGTTTTGCCCTCCTTCCCCTGTTGATCGTATTGATGTGGCTCGTTCCCAGCTATTCCCAAACTACTTCCGATCCTTACAAGGCGACTCTCGACAAACTGCAATCGCTGACGATTCAACCGGAGGCCGAGTGGCGGTACCATGCGGACGTTCCTCATCCGGAAGATCCGGTCTTGAAGGATTCGGACTGGGGCGTTTTGACGGTTAAGAATGTTTCGGGGCCGGGCGGAGACAATCCAAACGAGGAGCACTGGACGGGAACGCGCGTCTTCCGGCGCTGGGTGCAGATTCCGGAGAAGATCAACGGATATGCAACGCAAGGCGCACAGGTGCATTTGGATTTGCGCTTTGGCAGCCCCGGAAGCCTAACGATCACAGTATTTTCGAATGGAGCGATTCTGTATCGTGGCAGTGACGACGACATTCTTCCGGTGCTGTTGACGGAGAACGCGCAGCCAGGACAGAAGTTTCTGATCGCGGCGCGAGTGGTGGCGGGCGACGAGGTTCAGTCGGAATTCTTTCACAGCGAGATGATCGTGAAGCCGCCGTCGTCGCGGCCTGATCCAGTTTTTCTGCGCACGGAACTTCTGGCGGCGCGGCCCATCATCGCAGCCTACGAAGAAGGCAAAGCCGAACGCGAGCAGCAACTTGACGCGGCGGTGAAGGCGATCGACTTCGCACCGCTCGATCGCGGAGATCAAGCCGCCTTCGATGCGTCTCTCAATGCGGCCCACAGCAAACTGGAAGCGCTCAAGCCGTGGCTGCAGCAGTTCACAATTCGCGTGGTCGGCAATTCGCACATCGACATGGCTTGGCTGTGGCCGTGGACGGAGACGGTCGAAGTTGTTCGCAACACGTTCACCAGCGTGCTCGACTTGATGCGAGAGTATCCCGACTTCAAGTTCACCATGTCGTCGGCGCGAACGTATGAGTGGATGCAGGAGAAATATCCCGACCTGTTTCAGCAGATCAAGGAACGAATTAAGGAAGGTCGCTGGGAGGTCATCGGCGGCATGTGGGTTGAGCCCGACCTTAATATGCCAGACGGCGAATCTCTGGTACGGCAGATTCTGGTGGGCAAGCGATATTTCCAGAAGAACTTCGGCGTCGACGTGAAGATCGGGTGGAATCCGGATTCGTTCGGCTACAACTATCAATTGCCGCAGATTTACAAAAAGTCGGGCATGGATTACTTCGTCACCCAGAAGCTGCTCTGGGCGCACGAATTCACCACCTTCCCTTACAAGCTTTTCTGGTGGCAGGCGCCAGACGGCAGCCGGCTGCTGACATACTTCCCGCATGATTATGCCGGAGGCATCGATGCGGAACCTCTGGCGACGGACCTCTCGATCTGGATGCCGTCGATCTACGGCGAGAAGCTGACGGACAGTCCCGAGATGATGCATCTGTATGGCGTTGGCGACCACGGGGGCGGACCTACGCGCGTGATGCTCGATCACGCGGATGAACTCAGGTCCCCGAGTGCAGTGTTTCCGAAGATTCAGTTCAGCTTCGCGACGGACTTCTTCCGCGACATCGAGAAGAAGATGCCGACGATGCAGATTCCCACATGGGACGGCGAACTTTATTTTGCCTTTCATCGGGGAGTGTTCACGACGCAGGCCGAGACCAAACGCAGAATCCGGCGCGCCGAAGAGATCGTGCTCAACGCTGAGAAGTTTGCGTCGCTGGCGTCGCTTTACGGTCGCTCTTACCCGCAAGACGACATGGAACTGGCGTGGAAGAACCTGCTGTTCGACCACTTTCACGACATCATGCCGGGGTCGGGGATCGCGGTGAATTATCTCGACGCCAAGCGCAACCTGGAAAATGTCGACCGTGCCGCGAATGACGTGACCCGAGGGTCGCTCAACGAAATCGCCGCGCATGTGAACACGCAGGGCGACGGCGTGCCTGAGATGCTGTTCAATTCCCTTTCATGGCCTCGGACCGATGTAACTGAGCTTGAAGTGCAGCTGCCGACGGCCGCTCATCAGATTGAGGTTGTCGACGCTAGCGGAAAGGTGGCGGAGTCACAGTTGCTCTCCATGGATTCGGTAACTCATCGGGCAAAGTTCTTGGTGCTGGCGCATACACCGTCGCTTGGATATCAGACATATTTTGTACGCGCGGCGACGACAACCCCGGCGACACATTCCATGTTAAAAGCTTCGGTAGATACCTTGGAGAACGAGTTTCTGCAAGTGAAGATCGACCCGAAGACCGGCTGCATGACGAATTTATTCGACAAGCGGAGCGGCACGGAATCGCTGGCCCCGGCAGAGACCGACACCGGCGGACCCAAGAATGCAACCTGCGGCAATCTGCTGCAGACTTTTGTCGACAAGCCGAAACAGTGGGACGCGTGGAATATCGACGCGGATTTCGAGAATCAACATTGGGACCTGGATAAGGCTGACGAAGTCAAACTCGTTGAGAGTGGGCCGCTGCGGGCGATCGTTGAAATCAAGAATCACTTTCAGAACTCAACTTTTGTGCGCGACGTTACTTTGTATGCCGGGGTCCCGCGCGTCGATGTGAAGATGCAGGTGGAATGGCATGAGAAACACATTCTGCTGAAGGTCGCCTTCCCGGTCAGCGCGCATAGCGACAAGGCAACATTTGAAATTCCCTACGGATCGGTCGAGCGTCCGACTACACGGAACACGCCGGCAGAGAAAGCACAGTTTGAAGTGCCCGCTCAACGTTGGGCCGATATTTCAGACGCCACCCATGGATTCAGTCTGCTCAATGACTGCAAGTATGGATACGATTCCAAAGGAAACGTGCTTCGCCTGTCGTTGCTGCGATCGCCAGAGTGGCCCGATCCTCATGCGGACGAGGGCCATCATGAATTCACTTACTCGCTCTATCCGCATGGTGGAGGCTGGAAGGACGCGCTCACAATTCGCCGCGGGTACGAACTGAATTACAAATTGATCGCCGTGCCGACGGAGAAGCATCAGGGAACGTTGCCTGCCGAGCACTCGTTCGTGCAGACGCCCGCCGAGAATGTTATTGTGACGGCGTTGAAGAAGGCCGAGGATGACAACGAACTCGTTCTTCGTTACTACGAATGGGCGGGAAAAGATAGCGAAGTGAAACTGCAGCTTCCTCCGGGAGCGAAGTCGGCCGCCGAGACTGATTTGATGGAACGCTCGATCGGGAGCATTCCAGTAAGAGACGACTCCGTGACATTACATACCAAGCCATACGAGATTAAAACGGTGAAGGTGCAGTACGCAGACATGCCGCAGACGACTACGATGGCGGCACGACCGTGACAGATAGTTCCAAGCAAACAAATCTTGTTCTCGGCGTCGACATTGGCGGCACGAAAGTTGCCGTCGGACTCGTTGACGCCGAGGGCAAAATCGTCACGCAGGGCCGTGCTCCCATGGTGGCGCATGACACGCCCGAAGCGGCGCTGAAGGCGGTGATGGGCGCGATCGATTCCATTGCAGCTTCCACCGCAGCTTCCGGTAAAACATTTCAGAGCATTGGAATTTGCGCGCCCGGTCCGCTCGATCCGAAGACGGGAGTAGTTCTCAATCCTCCGAATCTTCCCTGCTGGCGCAATTTTCCGCTGGCCCAGCGAATTGCCGACGCCTACCACTTACCCGTCAAAGTGGACAATGACGCGAACGCAGCCGCGCTAGCGGAGACTCGGTGGGGAGCCGCGCGCGGCTATCACTATGTTTTCTACTCGACGATCGGCACAGGAATCGGAACCGGCATCGTGCTCGATGGCCGTATCTATCACGGCAACACTGGATCGGCGGGTGAGGGCGGGCATGTGAGCATCGACTACCGCGGTCCGGTCTGCAACTGCGGCAAGCTCGGGTGTATTGAGATTCTGGCCGCGGGCCCGGCGATTGGAAAGCGAGCCCGCGCGAAGCTCGCTGCCGACTCGTCGCGCCACTCCGCGATTCTTGAACTCGCCAAAGGCGACGTGGCGGCCGTCACCAGCGAACTCGTGGGGAAAGCCTTCGCAGCTGGCGACCCGTTGGCTCGTGAAGTTCTTCAGGAGACCGTTGAGTTGTTAACGGTGTGGCTGGGGAACATCGTCGACTTGTTCGATCCTGATGTTCTCGTGATGGGCGGCGGCGTGGCGGCCATGCTCAGCCCGTTTTTTGGCGAAATCAAAAATCGACTCCCGGATTGGTGTGTGAATCCGCGGGCGGCCGAGATTCCGCTGGTCATGGCCCGCTATGGTGCTGATGCAGGAATCGCGGGCGGCGCGGCGTTATGCTCGGAGAGTTCTTCATCGGCTGCACACTGAACCACTTGAGAACATGAGAGGATTCCGAATGCTCGGCACTCGCTCGTTCTGCATATTTTTCGTCGCCTGCACTTTTGTAGTCGCGACCGGATTTCCGGCGCCTGCTCAGGACTTGCCCAAAGTGCCGCAGGCCCAGGTATTCACCCTGACCCCGACGATCGGCCCTTTCACGGAACCCGCAATTGCGGTTAATCCTAATAACCCTCAGCAGGTCGTCGGTGTGTTTCAAGACAACGTTCACGCCTCGTATTCCGAGGATGCCGGACACTCGTGGCAACCCGCTGAGAACGTTGATCCCAAGAACTATCGAGTCTCGGGCGATGTCTCTACTACCTTCGACAACAAGGGGCATGCTTTTGTCTGCTACATCGCGTTTGATCGGTTGGGGACGTTCAACTATTGGGCTCATGGCGCGACACGCAACGGCATATTCATACGACGTTCGCTCGACGGAGGAAAGACTTGGGAAGCCGAGCACATCCCGGTCGCGGAGCAGCTTTCACAACCGGGCATTCCATTCGAAGACAAACCATATATCGTCGCCGATACTACGAAGAGCAAATACGCCGGAAATCTGTACATCGGATGGACTCGCTGGAGGCTGACGGATTCCCAGATGGTGCTTTCGCGCTCGACCGACGATGGCAAGACGTGGTCGGCGCCGATTGAAATTGATGCGCATCCCGGCCTGCCGCGAGATGACAACGGCGCGGCGGAAGGGTTCGACGGCGTAGTGGCCCCGGATGGCACACTCTACGCAATCTGGAGCCAGGACGATGACATCATGCTCACTTCGTCTCGCGACGGCGGCAAGACGTTTTCACATGCGCGTCCGGTCATTCACACGGCCCCGATCATGTTCGCGGTGCAAACGCTGGAGCGGGCGAATGGATTTCCGCAGATTGCGATCGATCCCAAGAGCAAGCGTTTGTACGTTACCTGGAGCGACTATCGCAACGGCGATCTGGATGTATTCATCGCCAGTTCCGACGACGGAGGCAAGCGTTGGAGCGAAGCGGCGCGCGTGAACAACGATCCAATTCACAATGGCGCGGAGCAGTTCTTCCAGTGGCTTGCGGTCGATCCCACGGATGGGTCGGTGAATGTTCTGTTTTACGACCGCCGCGGCGATCCTCGAAATCAGAAGCAGATTGTGGCTCTGGCGCGATCCACCGATGCGGGACGCACTTTCAACAACTACGCGTGGACTGACGATCCTTTTGAAGCGAGCGGCGTTTTCTTTGGCGATTACACGGGACTGGCCGCTTATGGTGGACGGGTCTACGGAATTTGGATGGAGAAGCCTGCTCCTCCGCCCGCGCCGGCGGCACAGGCGGCGCCCGAGTCGAAGAAGCCAGAAGAAACAAAAGAAGCGAAGGAGACGAAACCGCAACCCCGAGGGACGATTGTCAAAGTGGGCACTGCGGACTTCTCGGCTCAGACAAAATAAGAGGGCGGCCTACGAGTGGAATTCCCAGCCTTCTTCTTTCATCTTTTTGTTGGACCAGTGCTGCAGATGTTCAAAGAGAGCGGGTTCGATCACGACGAAGCGGATTCCCACTCGGCCTTCGTCGCCAATCCACATGAGGCGTGCTTTGGCCTGAAAGAGAATTTCGCTGTCGGGCAGTAAGAAGCTCACATCCAGCAGACCTGAGAAACGCAGCGGCTCTTTGAGGCCGTCGAGGCCCATGCCTCCGGTGCTTAGGTTTACGCCCTGCACATGGATTTCTTCCCCTTGAGAGTTCTTGACCGTAACCGCAATCTCCACGCGGGCGCGGAAGAATTTTTGTTGCTCGGTGCTGATAAAGCCGAGTGAGGCGCTGCCTTCTCCGGGGGCGAAGCTGATGTTGTATTCCTTCAGCTTGCGGCTGAGCGTGCGGCGGGAGATGCCAAGTTGCTCAGCGGCCTGCGTGCGGTGTCCGGCAGTCCGCTCTAGAGCTTTGATAATCATTTGTTCTTCCATGCTGTCGAGGTTGCCCACGGGCATGGAAGCGGTTTGCCGCATCGCGGTCGGCTCTCCGGTGAGAGCGGCGCTGAGTTTCGAGAAGTCGATTTCCGCGCCGGAGGATTCCATGGAGACCTTGGCGACGAGGTTGCGCAACTCGCGAATGTTTCCTGGCCACGAATGCGACAGCAGCGCTGAGATGGCCTGCGTGGAAAAACTCTTGCTCGGGGCCTTGAGGCGCAGAAAATGTTCGGCGAGAGCAACGATGTCCTCGGGACGATCGCGCAGCGCAGGGACTCGGAGCTGGAACTGTCCCAGACGATGGAAGAGATCCTGACGGAAGCGGCCGTCTCTAACCGCGGCTTCCAGATCTTGATTCGTGGCGGCGACGATGCGCACATCGACTTTGATCTTGCGATGGCCGCCGAGACGGTAGAACGCTTGTCCGTCGAGCACGCGGAGGAGCTTGACCTGCGTTTGCAGCTGCAGTTCGCCGATTTCGTCAAGAAACAGCGTGCCCTTGTCGGCAAGTTCGAAGAGACCAGGCTTGGAGGAATCGGCGCCGCTGAACGCTCCTTTTTCGTATCCGAAGAGTTCGCTCTCGACCAGGTTTTCGGGAAGCGCAGCGCAGTTAATATCGACCCACGGGCGGCTGCGGCGATGGGAAGATTCGTGAACGGTGCGCGCAATCAGCTCCTTGCCTGTACCAGTCTCGCCAGTAATGAGCACCGTTTCCGTATGTTCCGCAACCCGGTCGACCAGGCCCATAAATTTATGCATGACTGGGCTGGCGAGGATGAACTGAGTGCCGTCGATTTTGCGGGAGATAATTCCAGGCGTCGCAACCACAGGGGCCGGTTCCGCTTTATTGACGGTGCTTTGCGCGGCAGATACGACTGCGGGTGCGACGACGGCGACGATTGCCGTTGGAGCAGACGCGGCATCGCGCAGGAGCGTCGCAGAGAACTCCACCGACAAACTATTCCCAGACTTGGGGTAGGCGACTAATCGCGAACGATATTCCCCTTGCGAGGTTGCACACGTGAGAATCGTACGACGCAAAAGAGACTGATCGTCGCGGTCCGCCTTTTCGGCGGGAGCGAAGAGCGCCGAAAAGTTACGCCCGAGAAGTTCCTGCGGAGTGTAGCCCAGAAGGTCAGTGAAAACTGCATTGCAGGCCGTGAAATCTCCCTGCAAATCCGAGGAAAAAACGGCCATGGGCGCGGGATTGGTTCCGTGAGGCTGGGCTCCTCCGGTCGCAACCTTGCTCTCACTGTTACCGTTCTGCCCGCTGTTGAGAGGCGGTTGCGGATCCGAATTTCGGTTGGAGGTCGGCATGTAAAAGCGTTTGGGATGAATGTTGACACAGGAATGTGCGTTCGGATGGCAAACCTGCCCGGCGGTACGTAACGAAAGTAACGAATGTGTGCCCGCGGGAGGTAACGCAAGGTCATTGCCGAACCACTCAAAAGTACCGGTAGGAATGGTTCCCTATAGTTACTTCGGTAAGCTTCTGAAGATCTAATCCCTGCAATACGATTCGGGCAAGGCTCAGATGGGGCAGACGTGTGTCCTCTGGGTTGAGCGCGGGCTGATGAAGTCCGCGCAGATATTCTTGTGTCTTCGCGGGAGGATTGGGCGAGGGCGTGATCAGGCGAAACGCATTTCGAGGGCCTGAGCGGCCTCAGTCGTCAAGGTTTAGATGAGACCAGAGACGGACGGATTATCGATCCAGACGAAGGCCTTCGTCGGCGTAGCCGCGTCCATTGGCGTGGTGGTGCTGGGGTATTCCCTTTTTCACTGGCAATCGCACGACCTGATGCGCTTCTTGTGCTACCTGGCGGTCGCCATCCTGGCCTCGGGATTGAAGGTGCAGCTACCGGGAATCGACGGCACGATGTCGGTGAATTTCCTCTTCATCCTGCTGGGCGTAATGGAGTTGAGCCTCCCCGAGACGCTGGTTATAGGCTGCACTGCAACGCTGGTGCAGAGTGTGTGGCAGGCCCGCAAGCGACTGGATCCGGTCAAAGTGCTCTTCAATGTCGCGGGCATGATGGCCAATGCCAGCGCTCTGACTTACGTCAGCTATCACTGGCTTTCGGGTCGATTTGGGTCGAATAAACCGATCCTCCTGATGGTCGCAGCGCTGGTGTTCTTCTTCGCGAACACGCTTCCGATCTCAATCGTCATTGCGCTGACCGAAGGAAAATCGAGCCGCAAAGTTTGGTCCGAGTGCTACTTCTGGTCGTTCCCCTACTATCTTGTCGGAGCGGCCGCGGTGGGACTGGTTGGAATTGTAAACCGGTCAGCCGGATGGGAAACGTCACTGCTGGTACTGCCACTGATTTATTGGGTCTACCGGTCGTACCGGCTTTACCTGGGTCGACTTGAGGCGGAGAAAGAGCGCGTCGAGGTCGAGAAGCGGCATGTGGAAGAGATCGCGTCGCTGAACATGCGGACGATCGAGGCCCTGGCGCTTGCGATTGAAGCCAAGGATCACACCACGCACACGCATCTGCAACGCGTGCGGATATATGCGGTCGCGGTCGCGAAAGAATTGAATCTGTCAGACGCCGACATTGAGGCACTGCGCGCTGCCGCATTGCTGCACGACATTGGGAAGCTGGCCGTGCCGGAACAGATCATCAACAAGCCGGGGCGGTTGACGCCGGAAGAATTCGAAAAGATGAAGGTACATCCGCTGGTGGGAGCGGAGATTCTGGAGCGCGTGGCATTTCCTTATCCTGTGGCGCCGATCGTGCGATCGCATCACGAACGCTGGGATGGAACGGGATATCCCGAGGGCATTGCGGGCGAGAACATTCCCATCGGGGCGCGTATCTTGGCGGCGGTCGATTGCCTGGATGCGCTGGCCTCGCACCGGCAGTATCGGCAGGCACTGCCTCTGGCTGAAGCGATGGCGAAGGTAAAGGAGAAAGCCGGCAGTTGGTTTGATCCGAAGGTCGTGGAAATTCTGCAGGAGCGCTACGTCGAGTTGGAACGCATGGCGCAGATGACCGAGGATACCGCCCCGTCGCACGGACTCTCGAAAGCTGTGCGGGTAGAGCGCGGACTGGCTCCGGCGACAGGATTCGAGCGAACCGAACCTACGCACGGGCCAGTGGATGGGGACTTCCTGTCCTCGATTGCCTCGGCGCGGCAGGAGGCTCAGACGATGTTCGAACTGAGCCAGGACCTCGGCGTATCACTCAGTTTGAGCGAGACGCTATCGGTGCTTTCCATGCGGCTGCGGCGCATGATCCCCTACGATTCGATTGCCGTCTTTGTGAACCGGAACGGATGGCTACTGCCGGAACTAGTCAGTGGCGAGAATTTCCGGATGCTCTCGTCCTTGAAAATCCGCGTCGGCGAAGGCTTGTGCGGCTGGGTCGCTGAAAACTGCAAGCCGATCGTGAATGGGAATCCTCAGGTGGAGGCGGGATACGTGGTCGATCCCGGAAAGCATTCCACGCTGCAATCGGCGCTGGTGGTGCCGCTCGAAGGGCTGAACGGCGTGGTCGGAGTGCTGGCCATGTACCACGCGAATCGCGACGCGTTCACGCCCGATCATTTGAGAATTCTGCTGGCCGTGGGGTCGAAAGTCGCGCTGTCCGTCGAAAATGCCTTGAAATACCAGCAGGCGGAGAGTTCGGCGACAACGGACTACCTCACCGGCCTGCCGAATGCGCGGTCGCTCTTCGTGCATCTGGCGCAGGAAGTGGGGCGATGCCGCCGCATGAAGACTCAACTGGCGGTGCTGGTCTGCGATATCGACGGCTTCAAGCAGATCAACGATTCATTCGGGCATCTCGAGGGCGACAAGCTGCTGCGCGAGTTTACAACGCGCCTGAAAGAAGTCTGCCGTGGATACGATTACGTCGCCCGCATGGGCGGCGACGAGTTTGTGATTACCGCGCCCGGCTTAACAGCGGAAGCCGCGAAGGAAAAGGCCGACCGGTTGAACCAGGCGGCCATCGACTCAGGTCGCCATGTCTGCGGACGTGAAGTCATCACGCTAAGCGTGGGAATGGCGTTCTGTCCGGAAGATGGCTACGACGTGGAGCGATTGTTGGCCGAAGCCGACCGCCGGATGTATTCGATGAAGCAGATTCATCACGCAGAAGCGGTGGCGGCCGAGGAAACCAAAGCGCACGGTGCGGCGGGGAAATAGGAGAGCTTGTCCATGCTGGGGAGAATCGCGCGGCATGGGCTCACGCTGGTCGTCACAGTTTTGCTGGGAGGCTTCCTCTCGGCGACCCTCGTGCGGTTTGCGCCGGGATTCGATGTGGATGAGGCGCAGCTTGACCCGCATCTCAATTCTGCGAGCATTCGTGCGCTGCACGATGCGCGAGCCGAACAAAACAATATTCTTCGCTTTTACTTTCATTCCCTTCAGCGCGCTGCGCACGGGGATCTGGGAACTTCGATTTCTCTCGGCCAACCGGTCAGCGTGCTGCTTCGGGAGAGAATTCCTCTGACTTTACCTCTTGTGGGGATCGGACTCGTGATGAGCTGGGCGCTGGCGATGGCTCTCTCGTTGAGCGCGGCGTGGTTACGAGTCTCGGCATACGACACGGTCACAACGGTCATCAGCGGAACATTCCTTTGCCTTCCGGCGGCTGTGCTGGCGTTATTGTCGGTGCTGTGGAATGTGTCTGGAGCGCTCGCGATTGGATTGATCGTGTTTCCGCAAGTCTATCGCTATGCACGCAATCTGTTGGCGAAGGCCTATGCGCTGCCTCACATTATAACGGCGCGAGCCAAGGGTCTGAGCGAACTGCGGATTCTTTTCTGGCACGTCGTGCCGATTGTGGGACCGCAGTTGCTGGCGGTAGCCGGCATCTCGGTGAGCATCGCGTTGGGAGCGGCGATTCCAGTCGAAGCGCTGTGCGGACTGGCGGGAGTTGGGCAACTGGCGTGGCAGGCGGCCCTCGCGCGTGATCTCCCGTTGCTGATGAATATCACGATTTTGGTGACGCTGGTTACCTTGCTGGCCAATTCTGGAGCCGATGTAATCGGACGTATGCTTCGAGGTCAGGAAGCATGAGATCTCCAGCGAATCTCTGGCGGTGGGTGGCATGCGCAGTCTTACTGCTGGTCGTGAGCGCTTCCCTGGCGGCGGGCTGGCTGGCTCCTGCGGGATATTCGAAGCAGTATCGCGAAGCTGCGGATGCGGCTCCGTCGCGGCAGCACTGGCTGGGGACCGACGACATTGGGCGGGACCGGTTTGCGCGCGTGCTCTATGGGACGCGCATTTCGCTATTGCTGGCGCCCACGGCGGCTCTACTTTCGACGTTGATGGCAGCGTTCGTTGGCGGCTTGGCGGGATACGCAGGCGGCGGGTGGGCACGAGCGGCAATGGCGGTGACGGATTTGTTTTTGTCGTTGCCGTGGCTTTTTCTGCTGATCACGGTACGGGCGCTGATGCCGCTCAACGTCTCTCCGTTGATTTCGGTTTTAGTGACTTTTCTGATGTTGGGGCTGTTGGGATGGACAAGTGCAGCCCGGGTGTTGTGCGCCACCGCCGGAACTTTGCGAGACTCAGATTTCGTCCGGCAGGCGCGCGCTTCCGGGATTCAGGGCGCACGGCTGTTCTGGGTGCATGTATTGCCGAATCTGAAACCGGTGCTGCTCGCGCAGTTCTGGATCTCAATTCCGGCGTTCATTTTGAGCGAAGCGAATTTGGGGATTCTTGGGCTGGGCGTGGCCGAGCCGATGCCGTCGTGGGGAAGTTTATTAAAGGAATTGGAAGGTCTGGTCTCAGTGGGTGAAGAACCATGGAAATTTGTGCCGCTCGTTCTACTGGTCGTAGTGGTGACATCGTTTCAACTTGTGCTCTCGAAGCAGGAAGAGGTGGCGGCATGAGAGAGGCTCGCTTGTCCGTTGGGAAGAGTGTTATTTCGGCCGAACGTAGGTCGTACGGTTTGCGGTCGAGGTCCGTCGCGAAGTTCGGAGCCTCCGTCCTCTTCTGTTTCTGCCTGCTTCTGAGCATGGCCGTGGCGCAGGGCGAACTGCGGTTCTGCCTGCGCTCGGAGCCAAAGACGTTCGATCCGCTGAAGGTGGAAGACGATGCCTCCGTGGCGATCCGCTACCTGACTGGCGGCGTGCTGGTACGCATGAACCGGCAGACGCAGGCTTTGGAGCCTGAATTAGCCGAATCGTGGAAGGTTTCGAAAGACGGAAAGCAGATCACCTTCAAGTTGCGCAGCGGGGTTTCGTTTTCGGATGGCACGCCGTTCTCCGCTGAGGACGTGGCTTACACGGTGCAGCAACTGATGGACCCGGCGCTTCATTCTCCGACCGGAGATTCGTTCCGCTCAGGGCCGGGGAATGTCGAGACGAAGGTCATCTCTCCGACCCAGATATCCATTACATTTCCAGCCGCTGTAGCTGGACTCGACCGGCAATTCGACCAGGTCGCGATTCTCTCGGCGCACTCTCCGAAGAAGGAAATGGCGGTGCTCGGTCCGTTCATGGTGGCGGACTACAAGCCCGGAGCATCGCTTCTGCTGAAACGAAATCCGAATTACTGGAAGAGCGATGCGCAAGGGCGGAAGCTGCCTTATCTGGATTCGATCCAGCTCGAGATCCAGCCCAACCGGGATGTGGAGATGCTGCGCTTCAAGCGCGGAGAGATCGATCTCATCAATTCGTTAGACAGCGAGTACTATGACAAGCTGGCGGCGACCTCTGCGCAACTCGCGCACGACGCTGGTCCGTCACTCGATAGCGAGCAGATGTGGTTCAACGAAGTGGCCAAATCTCCGCTGCCGCCGTTCAAGAAAAACTGGTTCCGGTCGGCAAATTTCCGGCGCGCCATTTCTGAGGCCATCAATCGCGACGACCTGAGCCGGGTTGTATTTCGCGGACACGCGCAACCGGCGATTGGTCCGGTGTCGCCGGCGAACAAGTTCTGGTTCAACACCAAGCTGAAAGCCCAGCCGTACTCTTCCGATGAGGCGCTGAAGTCGCTGCAATCCGACGGCTTCCGGCTGGAGAATGGAGTTCTCAAAGATCGAGACGGAAACGAAGTCGTGTTCTCGATCATCACCAACGCGGGAAATAAGTATCGCGAACGCATGGCCACGATGATTCAGGAAGATCTGCAGAAGATCGGGATCCACGTGAATGTCGTGACGCTCGACTTCCCTTCCCTGATCGCGCGCATGACGCAGACCTTCGACTACGAGGCGATCCTGCTGGGGCTGACGAACGTGGGCCTCGATCCGAACGAGCAGATGAATGTCTGGCTGAGTTCGTCGGAAAATCATCAATGGAATCCGTCGGAGAAGGCTCCGGAGACCACGTGGGAAGCGGAGATTGACCGCTTGATGCGGGCACAGGCTTCCTCGGCTGACGCGAAGAAACGGAAAGAAAGTTTCGATCGCGTCCAGGAGATCGCATTGGAACAGGCGCCGTTCATTTATCTCGTGAACCGAAATGCCCTTTCAGCGATTGCGGATCGCGTGCACGGGGCGAGCCCGGTAATTCTTGTGCCGCAGACTTATTGGAACGTCGAGCGGCTCTCGGTGAAATAGGCAAAATCCTTTTGCCACGGATTCACGCGGATTATCGCGGATAGAACTTTAGGTTGGTAGCGACTGTATTTTGATTTATCGATGAGCCTGGCGCCTCAACTCGAGATCACTCTTTCTGCCCGGATATCGGTTTCGTACGCCGGCAAGCCTCCGGTGCTGCGCGATATAGACCTGCAGATCCTGCACGGAGAAGTGCTCGGGTTGGTGGGCCAGAGCGGGTCGGGCAAGAGCACGCTGGCCATGGCTGTTCTAGGGCTAATCGATCGCAAGAAAGCGCGGGTGGACGGCACAATCGATTTCGAAGGTCGCGACCTCCTTAAGCTGAGTGAGCGGGAGTTGCGGCAACTGCGCGGCCGAAAAATCTCCCTGGTTTTGCAGAGCCCACTTTCGTCGCTGAATCCCGCTCTGAAGATTCGCACTCAGTTGAAAGAGGCCTGGCGAGCGCACGCTTCCGGATCGGGCGCCGATTGCGATGCCGCGATCCGCACGGCTCTGGAGAGCGTGAGCCTTCCTTCCAATGACGAGTTCTTGCGGAAGTATCCCTCGCAAATGAGCGTGGGGCAGGCGCAACGCGTGCTGATTGCGATGGCGGTACTGCATCGTCCGGCTCTTCTCATCGCCGACGAAGCCACAAGCGCCCTTGATGTGATTACGCAATCGGAAATCCTGGCGCTGTTTCGTGAATTGAACCGCGCGACCGGCATGGCCATCCTCTACATCTCCCACGATCTGGCGTCGGTGGCTGGTATCTGCGACCGGATCGCGATCCTGCATGAAGGTCAGATCGTTGAGCTGGGATCGACGACGCAGGTTTTGACCAATCCTCAGCACGAATACACGCAGCGACTGATGGCCGCCATGCCGCAGATGCCGCAGCTCGCCGCCGGCAAAGCTGCCGCCGTTTAAGTCTCCGCACGCACCTCAGAAAACGCGCCAGTTCCCGGGCCCGCCAATCGAGATCATGCGTTTTCTGCAGCTTCCGAAGTGGGACAGAGTGTCCCATGCCCGAGTGGGTGGGACAGAGTGTCCCACTCGGAACCCGTAAATGCGTTTTATCCCCAACAAAAACAGCCACTTACAGAGATTCGAATGGCTGCCGCCGTGCAACAGAGGCGGTGGGTACAATCTCGATCTTTCCCCCATTCAAGAAAGTAGGGTGAGATTCTATGGTGCGTACGCTGAAATCAAAGAGACCTGCAGGGCGCGGAGAGCGTCACAGCGCGGCATGGGGCAAGCGCTTGAGTTTAGTGCTGCTCCTGGCGACGGGCATGGCGTTTGGACAGCGCTGGAGCAATCCTACGACCAGCGAAGGGAACGGCCGGTTCTCGTCCCGCATCGCTCCTGAACTGTCAGGTTTCCTCGCGAAGTCCCACCAGGGATCGGCGAATGGCCAGACCGTCCGCGTCATCGTGCAATACAAGCAGGTACCGACGGCGTCGCACTTTGCCACGATGCAGGGCCGAGGCGGGTTCCTGCATTCGAAGCTGAACCTGATCAAGGGCGCTTCGTTCACGATTCCAGTCAGCGCGCTCGCGGCGTTGGAGGCTGATCCCGAGATCGCCTCCGTCACCATCGATCACCCGATGAGCTTGATGGATGATTTGACGAATGGCGCGACGGGCGTGCAAGCGGCCTGGAATTCCGGATTCACCGGCGCGGGAATCGGCGTTGCCGTCATTGACAGCGGCATCAACGATAGCCTCCCGGATTTGCGGAATGCGAACGGCACTTCGCGAGTGGTTTATCACCAGGACTTTACGGGAACCGCCACGAGCAATTCCAGCGGAGCGAAATACGACCTGTACGGCCATGGTACACACGTGGCCGGAATCATCGGCGGCAACGGCTCTCTCTCCGGTGGACAGTACGAAGGCATCGCCCCCGGCGTGAGTCTGATCGACCTCCGCGCCTTGGACGCCAACGGCGCCGGCACCGACAGCACAGTCATCGCCGCCATTCAGCAGGCCATTGCCTTGCAGAACACCTACAACATTCGCGTTATCAACCTGTCGCTCGGTCGCGGAATCCCGGTCAGCTACACGCAGGATCCTCTCTGCCAAGCGGTGGAAGCGGCGTGGAAGAGTGGAATTGTCGTAGTGGTCGCAGCCGGCAACTATGGCCGCTTGACCGTGAATGGCAACAATGGTTTCGGAACCGTCACGGCGCCGGGAAATGATCCCTACGTTCTGACCGTTGGCGCAACCAAGAGCAACGGATCTTCGTCGCCTGCCGCTGAGACCAAGGCTAGCTACAGTTCGAAGGGGCCCACAACCTACGATCACATTGTGAAGCCCGACATCATGGCGCCGGGCAACGACGTCGTATCACTGGCGGCTCCGGGAAGCACACTTACGGCTGCTTATGCGAGTGAACTGGTGAGCGGCAGCGATGGCAAGAACGATTACTTCACGCTGAGCGGAACCAGCATGGCTGCTCCTGCCGTCGCTGGAGCAGCGGCCCTGTTGCTCCAGGAGCAGAGCACGCTGACACCCGACCAGGTGAAGGCGCGTTTGATGAAGACGGCCTACAAGATGGGCATGACTTCGACCAGCGCCTGGGTACCTCACCTGTTGCAGAACTTCACCGATTTCTACGATCTGTTCTCGGTTGGCTCCGGACTGCTCAACATCCAGGCCGCCACTGCGAACAGCGATCTGGCTCCGGCGAACGTTGGAGCGGCTCTCTCACCGACCGCCGTCTATAACCCTCAGTCGCACACGGTTTCGCTCGTATACGGAAACTCGAGCGTCGCAAGCAGCTCTGTGGTCTGGGGCACGTCGGTGGTATGGGGAACCTCAGTCGTATGGGGCACCTCGATCGTAAACGGTACATCCGTGGTTTGGGGTACTTCGTTGCCCTGGAACGACAACACTCTGGCCGCATTCAGTGTGGTTTGGGGAACGAGTACGGGCACAGGTACGACGGCTTCAAGCGTGGTCTGGGGTACGTCGGTGTCGACGGCCAATGGCGCGTTCTCTGATGCGGGCGACGATGAACAATAGTTTAGCCGTGTGAATTAACAAAGAAAGGAGACGAGCTCATGGATAGCACACGGCGAATTAGGGCGTTTATCGGCGCAATGGTGCTGGCTGCGGTCAGTACCGCCGGATACGCTGGATTCGCGAGCCACACGCTGCATACGTACTACGCCTTTGCAGTGCTTGTGCTGGCAGCGGTCACGTCGCGAATGAAAGTGAAGCTGCCGGGCATCAATGGCAACATGTCGGTGAATCTTCCGTTCCTGCTCACAGCAGTTGTAAATCTGAGCGCTGCCGAAGCGGTTGCGATTACATGCATCTCGACTGTCGTGCAGTGCTGGCCGCAGAAGAACAAGCCGTTCAGACCGGAGCAGATGGGCTTCAACGTCAGCATGATGACCTTTGCCACATGTCTGGCAAGCCTGATGTTCCACTCAGAATGGCTGCGGGGAATGCATTTCGGCTCGGCGACCTTGGGCTTGACGATGGCAACCCTGACCCTGTTCCTTGGGCAAACAGCTCCAGTCGCCACCATCGTAGCTCTGAGTGAGGGGAAAGCCGCGGGAGCCGTCTGGTGGGGACTGGCGCAGCTATCGTTCCCATACTATGTCGTCACTGCCGGCTTGACCTCAATGCTTCAGGCCGTCAGTTCTCACATGGGATGGGCCCTGGCGCTCGCGGTCTTTCCGGTGATGTATGGAATCCATCGATCGTATCGCCTCTACTTTGGGCGGATCGCGGAGACAGCACGGCCCGAGGTACTGGTCCGAAAGGCTAGCGCGGGAGCGTAGAGGATTTGTAACGAATTGCCTTAAGAGGGTGGCACGATACCTCGTGCCACCCTTTTGTATTTACCCGAGAATTCCCGATACGCGCTAGAACTCGTACCGCAAAGCAAACTGCATGACTCTCGGATTTGTGAGCACGCCGCTGAACGTTCCGAACGACCCGGCCTGGTCAATTGCATTCGTGATCGAGGCGACGTCGAACTCGGTGTGGTTCAGCACATTGAACACTTCCCATCGGAACTTCAGAGCCTGAGCTTCTGAGAACGGCATCTTCCACGTCTTACTGAGTGCGGCATCGAGTCCGGCAAATCCCGGACCGCGAACCTGGTTTCTTCCACCTGCTTCGCCGGGATAGTCGTGACGGAACGCGCCAATCCCCGTCGGTCCATTCGGATCGGGAAAAAGATTGGGGATCTGGCCCGGGAAAGCGCTGCTCTGTTTCGTGACTCCGGTGTGCGCGGGACCAATCTGCGTTGCGCCCCCGCCCAGCTGCCAGTTCGTGGGCCAGGTATTCCCGTTGACGATGCTTACCGGGAATCCGCTGGTCCACCGCGCCAGTCCGGAGAGCTGCCATCCACCAATTGCCGCATCGGTAAGCTTGTTCGCGTTGCGCGCGAGTGTCTTGCCCTTGCCGAACGGCAACTCGATGATGAAGTTCGTATTGAACTGATGCGTCGTATCGAAGTCGGAGACTCCGCGGAGCTGGTTTGGATTCCATGAGTTGACGATGTTGCTGCCGGAGCCTAACCCCAGCCACGGAGCGACTCTTTCGGCACTCGACGAAAGGTCGATGGACTTGGAGTAAGCATAGTTAACGTCGAACTGGATCCCATGGGTCATCTTTTGCCGCAAGGTGATTTGCAGGGCGTTGTAGTTCGCGTTCGCGATAGACCGCCAGGCGTACAGCGAATGGAACTGGCTGTTAAAGAACGCGTTCGACCCGAAGATGGTCGGATAGTAGTTCGCCGGGCACGGAGCGCCGTTGAAATACGCGCCACTGGGATCGCATTTTGTGCCGCCAGTCAATTTTCCGGCAATGCCCGCAGTCCCGCCGTTGTTGAAGTCGGAGCCCGCGTAATCGATCGCCGACAGCGCCGTCGTCTCGTTAAAGGTGAAGCAGTTGTACAAATCGTATGCAGCCTGCAGCGGGTCCGAAGTGAAATACTGCGGGCCTGAGTTGATGCCTGGATTCGTGTTTCCCTGGCACGAGAGATTGTACTGATCACCCGGTTGCAAAGGCGCAATCATGTTCTGCCAGTATGCGGCCGTCGGTCCCACCAAGGCGGGAGTGATCGCGCTCGTTGGAGTGCCGGCGGCCGAAAGTTGAGAGAAGCGACGCGCCGCCCCGAGATAGTTCACTCCTGATTTTTTGTCCACAAGATCGAGCGGCATTGCCATGTCTTCCTGAGCCAGCAGGCGATGGGAAAGATGACCCACATAAGATACTTCCAGGCTTGTGCTCTTGGTTAGTTCACGGCCCACCGAAAGATCCAACGCGTACGAATAGGGTGTCTTCACCTGATCGTCGACTCCCCAGTAAATCCCCAAGCCTGACCCCGCGGAGGGTGGCGTATAAGGGAATCCTCCGGTTGGCGTTGGAGGAGCGAACGGAGTAACTCCGTCAAACAGCGTTGTAGGCACTGAAGTCAGGCTGGTCACGCGCGGCGCGGTGACCGCGGTTGGTAGCACTGAATTCGTCAGGTTGGTGGAGAGGCCGAAGGAACCGTTTTGGTCGAAGCTGGTCAGCAAGCCGGCGCCGATCCGGTCATAGACGATTCCGAATCCGCCACGTATCACTGTTTTATCTCCGCCGCCAAACAGACTCTTCAACCAGCCTGAGCTTGGCTCAGGGGAGTATGCGAAAGAAACCCGCGGACCAAAGTCGTGATAGTCCCAGTTGTAGTATCCCTTCTTGCCGTTGGCAGCTCCGGCCAGCGCAAATGTAACCAGCGGATCCTGATTGGATGGGATTCCGTTTCGCATGTTCACGCCACGCTGCTTGAACCACTCTCCCATGCTGAACGTGGGGGCAACCTCTGTACCGCTCGTCTCCCAGGGCGGCGAGAGCAGCGAATAACGCAGACCCAAATTCACGGTCAGGTTTGATTTCACCCGGTACGAGTCCTGGACGTAGAACTCGTATTCATCGGCGCCCCAGTCCCGATGCACTGGCGCTCCAACCGGCAGAGCGGTTCCGCTCCTGTCGAAATTGAAGAAGGCGTTGTATTCGGTGACCATTCCCAGCAAGGCGATCGTCGGATAATCGTACTGATTGTTGAAATCGTTATCGACCGCGGGCAAGCCGTGGTTCGCGGGGTCAAACGGGCTTGGCGTGTTCGCGAAGCCGGCGGTATCGAGGGCTGATACATTGGCCACGCCGTTCGGGAAGGAGTTGACGAAATTGTTACGCGGGCTGCGGATGAATCGAATGTTCGTGCCGAACTCGAGAGTGTGCTTGCCGCGCGCCCACGATATATCGTCGACAAAGTTCTCAACGGTCGAACGAAAGTCAGAACCGCGCGTCACCGCGTCTGTCGAGTTAATAGCCGTGCTGTTGTCGTTAAGTCCTCGGAAGAAAATCACCGGCGTCGAATCGTTGTTGCCGGGAAGGCCCCAACTCTGCCGCGTATAGCCCCAGTGAAAATTGTTGACTAGAGTCGGGCGCAAGGTCGCCGAGTAGCCGACGGTGAATCCTTTGCTGAAGTCGAGGATGCTCGACAGAGGCGCCGTGCCGGGCAGATAAGGAGCGTCCGAGTGGTTGTCGTTGCGGAGCGCACCGCGCCAGAACAGGCTGTGGTTTCCGTTCGCAGTGATTTTGTAGTCGGCTCGTGCGATGTACCAGTTCCGGTTCGTTGGAATCGGTCCCCGGAACCGATAGCCCAGGAAATTGAATCCGTCTCCCTGCGATACATCATTTGCATGCGGAAAAGAGTTGAAATAGCTCATCACGACCGGGTCCGGTCCAACGCCATTCGGATCCATGCCGGTAAGCTGAGTCCCCGTGAGTCCGTAAACGCCCGCCGGCGTAACCACCGAAGTTCCAGCCACCGCGCCTCCGGGGCACGCGGCTGCGCCTCCGGCACACTGATATTGAATGACTCCCTGGCGCAAGGCGTCACTCGGCACAATGCGGAGCACGCTGGCCTCTTCCCGCTGACGGGCCGCCTCATAGTTAATGAAGAAGTAGAAGCGATTCTTGATGATCGGCCCACCCAGCGATCCGCCAAAGATGTTACGAATCAGCTTGGGAGGTTCGTTCGGTTCGCCAGTCTGTATCTGGGCCGACTTCACGAAGTAGTCGTTCGCGCTGGTGTAGGTATTTCTCAAGTACTCATACAGCGAGCCGTGGAACTTGTTGGTTCCGCTCTTGGTGACGAGAGAAACCTGCGCACCCGACGAACGCCCCGCATCGGCGCCGGAATTGGTTGTCGTCACGCGAAACTCCTGCATGGAATCCAGCGTGACAGGAAGGACCGAACTAAACGCATAGCCGTTCACCTGGTCGTTCACGTCGACGCCATCGAGCGTGATGTTGCTCTGATCGCTGTGCGCTCCGTTAACTGAACCGCCGCGCGTGTCGACATTCAGTTCGTTAGGAGTCTCGCGGTTTCCGATGTAGGTCACGCCGGCCTGCAACGTAAGCAGGTCCGGAACGTTGCGGCCTTCCATGGGCAGTTCTTTGACTTGGCGCTCATCAAAGGCGTTTCCGATCGAAGCATCGGTCGTGTTGATGACCTCGCCCTCGGCGGTGACTTCCACTACGTCGGTCGCGGCACCCACAGTCAGTTTCACGTTGATGGTGGACGGAGTGTCGACCAGCAGTTGCAGTCCTTTCTGCTCGTAACGATGGAAGCCGCTCATCTCGACGACGAGTTCATAAATTCCCGGCTGCAGTTGAAGAAATTCGTATCCGCCAGCCGCCCCGCTCATAGCCGTGCGTTGAAAGCCGCGATCGGCGCTGCTCAGAGTGACGTTCGCGCCTGCCACAGTGGCCCCCGTCGAATCCGTCACGGTTCCGCGCACCGATGTCGTGCCAGTCTGCGCACCAAGCACGGAGCTGACAACGAGAACAAATACACCTAACTGCGCAATGACTGTTGAGCGAAAATGCATAACGGATAGTCCTCCGCCCCCGCAGGGCTAACACCTGGAATTTGTTATTGCTCAGGATTTTCCAGACAAATTCGAAATCCCAAGAACGCCGATGCCATCGATAGTGCAAGTCATCGGCCAAGGACACGGAGGGCGGATTCGCTAGGTTTTTCGCTCAGCCGATGAACACCTTGTCTCCTTTCCCATAGACAATCCAGAATTTGGAAGTGCGGTTTGTCGCGGCGTGTGCGCCGTTCCGGCAGACACCTGCGCGAAACATTTTTTGTTTCTATGTTTAAGTTGAGTTGTGTTTATGGCAGGCGGGACTTACCGGATTATGCCTCTCCAAATTCCCGGTATCTCTCGAGCACATCCTGCTGCGAGATCACTCCCTCGAGTTTTTGGTAATCAGCACGATTGACGACCGGCACCAACGGCCAGCGATCAACGTATCGCAGCGCTGTCTCAAGAGGTTGGTCGGGATGCAGGTAGGGAATTTCATGTCTGGCAACCACTGACCCCAGAGTCAAGCCGCTCTTGCCTTGCTTCACGATCGTCTCCAACTCTTGCTTCGTGACGGTGCTCCACCCGGTGGGATTCAGGCGCACCAGCAGTACGTCGGGAGACTTCTCATCGAGTCCTCTGACGACTTGATCAACCACTTCTTTTTCATCCAGGACGCCATTTTCCGGTAGCCGCATCGCATCTTCCACGCGCAGAACACCCTCTTCTCGCTGCTCCTCCATGGAGGGCAAATCGAGGCCGTCCTGTCGCGTCAGCACATCGAAAATCGCAATGGGCTGTAGCCCTCGCGAAATCACGTACGCGAACGTGTTCGCCACAATGACTGGAACGATGATGGAATAGTTCCCGCTGACTTCAAGCACCATGAATACCGACGTCATTGGAGCTCGTAGAAAGCCCGCGAAGAGTACTCCCATGCCAACTAGCGCGTACGTCCCGGGGGAACCGGTCAGATGCGGCAGGACCACATGCTCTGCTCCACCTACCGCCGCTCCCAACATGGCACCAATAAATAATGTTGGAGCAAACATGCCGCCCGGAGTTCCACTGACGAATGAAAGAAGCGTCGCAACAATCTTGAGACCCGCCAGAATTGCGAGAAACTGCCACGTAAACTGCCCGTGCATGGCCTGATCGATGTATTCGTAGCCTGCTCCCATAACTTGTGGCGCGCCCAAAACAGCCATGACTCCGATGAGCAGTCCCGCGAGTGCCGGCTGAAAGTACTGTGTCCACTGAGGCATCCCCTTGAATCGAGGACGCAATACCGCGATGCCACTCGAGAATGCGACGGAAGCGAAACCACCAACAATCCCAAGAATCGAGTATGCAATCAGCTCCGACGGCCGCTCCAGTTGCACGGCGGGAATCCGGAACATCGATTCCGATCCAAGAAACCAACGCATGACTACGACGCTCGAGACCGCCGAAAGAACGACTGAACCGAGGATGCCCGCGGTCCACCTGCCGATAACTTCCTCAATCACAAAGAGCACTGCCGATATAGGTGCGTTGAAGGCTGCCGCCAATCCGGCAGCCGCACCGACGGGCGCGATCAGGCGCATGCGGTCTCGCGACAGGTGCATGCGCCGTCCGATCCCGGAAGCCAGGCTGGCACCGATTTGCAGCGACGGATCTTCGGGACCTAGCGAGTGTCCTGACCCGATGGCCAGCGCGGCCGTAATGAACTTACCGATCGCTGTGCGCAGCGGAATATATCCGTTATAGATGTAGAGCGCTGCTTTCGTTTGATTCACGCCGCTTCCACGCGCAAGGGGAAAAACGTGGATCACCAGAACGGCGATGACAAGTCCTGCAAGTGTTGGCGCCAGCAGCAGCCGCGTTGGTGAGAGTGTCGCTCCTGAACCGAGCAAATAAATCCGGCACCAATCGATGGCGAAACGAAAACAGACGACAGCAAGCCCCGAAAAGACTCCAATGAACACCGACAGAATTAAAAAGAATCGATCTTCCCGAAACACGGACTTCCACAGAGCCTTGGGAAAGCGCTCGGGAAAAGGTACCGCCGAGGTCTCGGTCGTTCCCTCTTCGATCAGAACGTCGGCTTTTGAATTGACCGGCAAATCCAAGTTAGTTTCCCTCGTGCAACTTCGCGATCAGAAGCAGTGCTAAGTCCTTCCCCGTAGGAGTGCCGCAGGTCGCGCTGGTCTGGCGTTCGATGCTGAATACCAGATCCATAGCCCCTTCCACCAAGTCGGGATCTCGCCGCAGGCCTTGCTCCGTGATCTGCGGTTTCATCTTCGCCCACCTTCCAGCGAGGTCCTGTTGCCAGGCCGGAGGCGCAGTCGCTGGAGTGGCGCAGGGTTTGGTGCGTTCTCCCGCCGCTTCAAATGCGGAGATCACAGTTCGATCGCGCTCCGCTGCTGAAATCTGGCGTCGGAACGGATCCATTCGCAACACAAGTTGCGCCGTTTTCAGCCGGTCAGCACTCTGGGTGTCGCTGGGTGCAGCCGCGACCGCTTCCTGCAAGTATCGTTCAGCCTCCGAATAGCGACCGAGATCAAAGGCCGCAAGGCCCGCGCCGGCAATCGCCGCCTGATTGTGGCGATCCCCCTTAAGACACAAAAGATATGCAGAAAGCGCATTTTGATAATCCCGCGCTCGAAGAAAAAGGTCGGCCACGCGAAGTTGCTGCGCCGGATCGTCCCCAAGGTTGGCCTCGAGTGCGATCAATTCCGACTGCGCTTGCGTCGTGGAGTTGATTTTCAGCAAATATTCGATCAGTTCCACGCGTGCGTCTCGCCGCTGCACTCGCTGGTCGCCGGGCCAGGTCGCGTAAATCGCATCATGGTAATAGCGAAGGGCCTGTTCGGTTTGTCCTCTTTGCGCCGCGATGCGGGCCAGTTCCAGATTCACGAGCCCGTTCTCCGGTTCCCGATCCCAAAGGTTCACGAGATAAGCCGATGCCTCATTGGTTCGCTTCAAACCGAGAAGCGCTTCAGCCAGATTCAGTTGGTAGTCGTAGTCATCTCGCGAGTAAAGGAGCGCGGCACGAAACTCGGTGATCGCGCTGTCGTACTGCTGCACCTTCAGATCAGCGACGCCACGACTGAACCACCTTTCTCCAAGATATTCGCGCTGCGCGTGGTAGATGCGCGACAGACCAGTCACGGCCAGAAAGAAGATCACAGCCGCGATCGACAGCAGCGCCAGGATCACCGGCTCTCGAGACAGATAAGAGCGCAGGTCCAGCCAGTTCCGCTGCGCACCCATTTTTCCTCCTCCAATCCGAGCGCTTCTGAAATCGATAATACCTAGGATCGAACCTGAAATTCGAACACTGCGCGTAAATGACAACACTGCAAAAGCAGGCCATCCAAGGCAACGCATTCCTTCTACGCGGTCCGTCGAGTGAATCGGTATAGAGAACCCGGAATGAGATCAGCAGCGCAGGATACTGCTGGAGTCGTGCAAGGCGAGAGGATGGAATTCTGCATGCGACAAAGTTTTCAAAGGCCAAACTACGAAAAGCGAAATCGACGAGTCTGGCCGTATGTGCAGCGCAGACTGCATGATGGAAACGCGCAATCTCGCCGCAGAGCGCGCCGACCGAAGGGCCGTAACCGGGCCATGCACCGCTGAATATGGACCCTGCACCGCAGGAAACAGGAAAATCGCGAGCACACAAAGAAGGACCAGAATGGACAGCCCGCAATCGATTCGCCGAGGTGTCATTGAATAGGCGTGATAATTATATCGTAGGATTTTTTGCAATGATGTTACGGAGCTGAACCTCGTTCGATCAGCGCGCGGACGTTCGCCCGCAACGGTCGCCAGTGCCGTTCTGCCAGGCATATGGTCTCGAATCGTTAACCGGAGGTGCGGATGGAACTGGGACTTCGCAAATCGTTCAAGATATTTGCCCCGGGCAGTTCCCTGCGGCGACGAGTCGCTTATAGTCTGGCGATCGTACGATTGATACTCGTCCCCGTCATATTTCTCGCGGTTTATTACCTCTTCGAGATGGGAGTGATCGTTGACCGCATCGTGAATGTCGACGCGCCCGTGACGCGACTGGCTGAGCAAGCTTCCGTTCAGATGTTGGAGGCCCGTCGCACCGAGCGCAACTATTTTCTGCTTCGCGATCCGGAATATCTTCAGGCGAACCAGCAGTCACTTGCTCAACTGAAGGAAACTCTTCAGGAGATTCGCGGCCTTGCTTCCAGCGAGCAGGCCGCAACCCAGCAGGCTCTCGACAACGCGAATCTCTACGAACAGCAATTTGCCACCGCCGTCTCGCTCGCGGAAAAACCTGGCGGCACCGCCATGGAGCGCGTTCAGGAAGTCGTGCGCGACTACGAAAGAGATTTGAATGATCTTCTCAAAGGAGCGCATCGAAGGACTCGCAAACAATTGATCGACGACCTTCACGGGCAAGTTGACTCTTTCGACGCGCAGATCGCGAGCACTTTGGAGGCCGGAGATCCCACGTTACGCCGCGTCTCGCCTGCCCTGCAGTCCGCGAGCCAGCAAGTCCAGCAGATTGCAGGCGAACTGGAAAGCCGAAGCTGGACTCGCGTCCAACGCGACCATCGCGAGGCGCGAGAACTTCTCAGTCGCGCAGAATGGGTGCTAGGCTCGGTCTCGGCGCTCACGTTTCTGCTGAGCGTGTGGATCAGCTTCGTGCTGCCGCGCCAGGTGGTGAGGCCGCTGCTTGAACTCAAAGAAGCTGTGGATCACGCCGCGTCGGGCGACTACCTGATCGGTTTCGAACTTCGCGGCGAGGGTGAAGTCGTAGAACTCGCGAAGAGCGTCGATGGCCTGATCGCGCATATTCGCGGAACTGCTTGAAAGCGTTCTTCAGAGTTGAACGTCACAGAGATTTCTACGCGCAACAAAAAATGCCTCACCCCGCATAGCGCAAGGGTGAGGCATGCAAGTTTAGGAACCGCTTTCGGTCGAGTGCAGCACTCGGAAAGTGTTTCCACCATTGGACCAGACCAGCAACAGAGCGTCCTGTCCTTTCGGAATGTTCGAAAGGGCTTGCTGAACGTCCGCTGCGTTCTGCATTTTGTGCCGGTTCACTTCGAGAATGACGTCTCCCTGCTGAAGTCCAGCATTGTCTGCAGCGCTTCCCGGCTGAACCTGCTCAATCACCGCGCCGTGGAGGTCGTGCGGCGCCTGAATCTGGTCGCGTATTTCAGGCGTCAGATCGGACAGGCCAATACCCCAGTGCATTTTGCCGTGACCCTCGCCGTAACTTCCGCTGCCCTCACCCGGTCCGTTTCCGAGGGCATCCAACGTGACCTTCATCGTCATGCTCTTGCCGTTGCGAAGCACGCCAAGTTCAACCGCTGTGCCAGGCTGCTTCTGTCCGATCGTCACCTGGAGTTCGCCGGCATCGTTCACTTTCTGTCCGTCGATCTCGGTGATCACGTCGCCAATCTGCAATCCAGCCTTAGCTCCCGGCGAATCGGGTTCGACTTGGGTCACCACCGCGCCCGCTGCGTTCGACTCGTCGAAGAACTTCGCGTTCTCCGGAGTCACGTCGGCGATACCGATGCCGATGCGGCCATGGTTCACCTTGCCGTAGCGAATCAACGTATCGACGGTAGGCTTGGCGATCTGCGAGGGAATCGCAAATCCCATCCCGGAGAATGTCCCGGACGGCGAGATCAGAAACGTGTTGATGCCCACCACTTCCCCGCGAGCGTCGACCAGCGCTCCGCCAGAGTTACCGGGATTGATGGCCGCGTCCGTCTGAATGAATTGGCCCGGTTTGCGCGGATCGGTAGAGTCGGGGTTGGGACGATTCACCGCGCTCACGATGCCACGCGTTACCGTAAACCGGAATCCATAGGGGTTGCCAAACGCCAACACGGTTTCGCCCGGCCGAACTTCTTTTGAGTCGCCCCACGGCACGCTCGCCATGTTGTTTGCGTCCACTTTGAGGACGGCCAGGTCCGTGAGAGGATCCGTTCCAATCAGCTTCGCCTTCAGAACTCGACGATTGCTGGTGGTCACGCGAATATCCGTAGCGCCGTCGACAACGTGGTTATTGGTCACGATGTATCCATCGGGCGAAATCACGACTCCGCTTCCCAGGCCGTGTTCAATCTGCGGCTGGTTGCGCCCCGGTCCAAAAAATTGTCCGAAGCCGCCGAACGGTGAGGACTGACCGAAGAATCGCTGCATCTCCTGCGGCATTTCCTGGTCGGCTTTGTCTGGCTTCGTCCGCGAAGTTACCGTGACGTTCACGACTGCCGGAGTCACCCGGGCCGCGAGTGTTTCCATTGCGCGATCCAGAGCAAGCAACGCACCCACGCTGTTATCGTCAAGCGGCGCGGCAGCGGGTGCGGAAGAAGCGGCGGTCGCCGTAGCTGGTCTTACAAGTTCATAGGTGGTGAACGAAGCGACAAGCGCCAGCGCAAGCACCGGCACGGCGAGCCGCCGCGTCCATTTGTTTTTCTGGAACCACATTTTCAGATTCATGATCGTGTCACCCTCTCTTGATGTTGTTTATTAACTAATTCCTTAGTTTTTGAATGCGGACAACTACTCCGTACTTCCTCCCACGTTTAAGTCTGTTTGCGCGGAAACTCTTTGCTGGCAGAGTGGACAGCTGGATGCAGCACGGTCACCCGCCACATCTGGATCTCATAAACCGGCTCACCAAGAGGTCCGGCCTGCGGATGTTCGACAAGAAGAAAAACGGCCTGCGTCGACACGACTGAAGTCGTGCTGGCTCCGGTGAAGTGAACGAGGCCCGCCTGTGCAATTGGATCTTCCAGGAGAAGTTCGCTCTCAAACCCTTCGACGTTGCGAGCAACTGGGATCGGCTTCGCAGTTTTGTTTTTCGCGAGCAACGCGCGTGCTGGCCGCGTTTGCAGAGCGGTTTTTTTCGTCTGCGCGTCCGTCGTCTTGAAAGTTGCGAATGTCGGTTTGATCGAAGGGGCGCTGAGCGATGCGCTCGCAGGCGTCGAGAGATTCGTTTGCGCGTCTTGAAAGGCAACCAGATGCGGCTCTTCCGTGACGATGAGTCCGCAGACGATCACTAATCCCGCCATCACTGGGACAGCGGGCCTCCACATCTGCTTTGTGGTTGTGACACGGGGCCGGTTTACGTCGAGGATCTGCGCCACTCTCATCGACGTGTGCCGAACGCGGCCCAACGCCGCTTGCGCCAGCGCGAGGCTGCGTCGCACCAGAGCCTTCTCCGCCAGATGCGTCAGGCACTCCGCATAAGCCCGCGGCCGCGCAGTTTCCGCGAGAACCGCATCATCACAAGCCATCTCGCGCTCAAGAGAAACCTTCGTCTCAATCCACCACACCGCGGGATGAAAGAAGAACAAACCCTTCACGATTTTCTGCGCGAGATTCGTCCAGTCATCCCACCGGCGCAAGTGCGCGAGTTCATGGATGAGGATCTGATTCAGTTCGTCCACCGAGAGTTCTTCCATCGCCCACCGGGGAATGACTACCGCCGGTTCAATCAACCCGATTGCCGTCGGCACCTGCACGCGATCGGATGTGCAGAGCGAAACCACTCTTCGTCCCTGGTTGCGTTGCAGAGTTTCGAGAAGGCGAGCCTCCAGGTTCGCGGGATCGATTGCCACACAGCTCTGGCGCAGCACCCGCACATGCCACAAGCCCGTGACGACACGCGCCAGGCACCACGCGGCGATCCCGGCCCACGCCGCGAATAAATACAGAGCCCACGATTCCGGCAGAGTTATTGCGGGGTGGCTGATTGCCGTCGCCAAACCTACTCCGTGAGAAGTTGCCACGTGGCTCAAGAAAGGCAAGCTCGCAATCGCACCCAGCGCCCCAAACCAAACTACAAACCTCGTCCCGGCGCTCTGCGGACGCGAGAGCCGCAGCCCCACACCCACCGCAAGAGCGATGAGCGTGCCTCCGAGCAGGCAATCGACGATTCGGACCGCAGACATCTGAGCGATGGCGTGAAGTTCAAGCATTCCGTTCATCGTCGGATCACTTGCTCCCTTCCAGCAGTTGGCGCATGCGCTCCAATTCCTCGGCGTCAATGCTCTTGTCTTCCAGAATGTTCAGCACCAGTAATTCATGCGAGTCGCCGAAGAAGCGACTCACCAGCCTCCGCACCTCAGACCGCGTCGCATCTTCCCTCGCGACTTGTGGGATATACACATGAGCCCGCCGGTCTTTTACGTGCTTCACGTACTCTTTTTTCTCTAGAATGCGAATGATGGTCAAAACGGATGTGTAGGCCAGAGAGGGTTTTGGAGGTAAGGCTTCAAGTACTTCATGCACAGTCGCCGACCCTTTCTCCCATAGCACTTTCATGATGCGGAGTTCGGCTTCGGTTAGCGTTGCCGACTTACTACGGGCCAATTCATCCTCCTTAGAATGCTTTGTGCCACAGCCTGCTTTCTATGAGACGCGGCAGCCTCAAAAACGTCAACTAATTTGTTAGTTGCCCAGAGAGTATCCCAGGTTGCCCGGCCCCACCCGGGCGACCGTCTGGAGAGCGGATGCTAAAATCTTGTGTGGCAATCTCTTCCAAGCACTCCATTCGGCTGTTGGCGACAGACATCGACGGCACACTGCTGAACCCCCAATTCCACATTTCTGAGGGAGACCTGGCGGGCCTCCGGCGCGCACATGCGGCCGGAATCGAGATCGTACTCGTCACCGGCCGCCGCCACACCTTTGCCCTCCCGATCGCCAAGCAACTTGGATTCGACTTGTGGCTGATCAGTTCCAACGGGGCGGTCACCCGCTCGCTGGCAGGAGAGACCTTTCATCGCGACATGATGCCGGCCGACACCTGCCGCCGACTCTGCGCCGCTATGCAAGAATTCCGCGGCAACACCGTTCTTACTTTTGACACCGAAACCAGGGGCGCCATCGTACTCGAACGGTTGGACGAACTCGGCGCCAGCATCCGGCGCTGGCTCGAAAAGAATATGGAGTACATCGAGTTCGTGATTCCACTCGAGAAGGCGCTCATAACCGATCCCGTGCAGGCGATGTTTTGTGGAACGATGGCGAGAATGCAACAGGCGTTGCTGGCCCTCGACGCCGCGAAATTGGACGGCCTCGTAACCATACTTCGAACGGAATATCCTGAGCGAGATTTGTCGATGATCGACGTCCTGAACTCTGGCTGTTCCAAGGGACATGCGCTGAAGCGGTGGGCTCTGCACCGCGGTTACCACCGCGAAGAGGTCATGGCCATCGGTGACAACCATAACGACGTGGAGATGCTTGAGTTTGCGGGGCATCCGGTTATCATGGGGAATGCCTGCGAGGAATTGCGCGGGCGCGGATGGACCGTAACTCGCGGCAATCATGAGTGCGGCGTGGCAGCGGCAGTCGACTTGGCGATGGGGCCGTCGTTAGTTACGAGCCGATAGTCGTTAGCATTCCAAGATGAGAGTTTTTCTTCAACGTCGTGCGCAGGTTATGGTCTTCGCGATCCTCGCGCTGTCGGCGCTCCCCGGCTTCGCTGGCGAAGTTGCAGTGCTGAAAAACGGATTCTCCATCCGGCATGAGCGGCGCGAAATCGTCGGGGATGTTACCCGGCTCTACGTCAACGCCGAGGGATCGAGCTACGTTGATGTTCCAACCAGTGACATTGAGCACTACGAGTCGGCACCAGATTTACCTTCTTCGACCGCGACAGAATCAAAGACTCCAGGCCTCGCAACCTACGCAAGAAAAGCCTCGGCGTCCGTCGGGAAGTCCATCCAGACTCCAGTCGATCTGAATGAAGTCGTCAACATCGCCAGCGGACGCTACCGGCTCGATCCAGATCTCGTCAACAGCGTCATCAAGGCTGAGAGTGGGTTCAATGTGCGAGCGGTTTCGCCCAAGGGTGCGCAGGGGCTGATGCAGTTGATGCCCGGTACCGCATCGCAACTGGGTGTCCCCAACGCATTCGATCCTCAGGCCAATGTCGAGGGTGGCGCTAAATATCTACGGGAGTTGCTGGAGCGCTACAACTTCGATCTCGTGAAGGCTTTGGCCGCTTACAATGCCGGCCCCCAACGTGTGGAGCAGTTCGGCGGCGTGCCTCCTTATTATGAGACGCGGGCGTATGTCGCCCGGGTGGTCAGGGATTTCAATAAGAAGAAAGTGGCTCAGAAGAAAGCGACCGCCGCTTCGACACACAGCCTTACTGCCAAAGCCACAACCACAAAGGCTCATACGTCGACCAGCAAGTCTACAGCCTCCGGCACTTTGACACAGGCTAAAGCGAGTTCTGCGGGGTTGAGCAACTAGCATCGGCGGTAACAGCAAGGTTAAAAGCAGCGGGCAAGAACGCCCGCTCCATGCCTGCCCGGTGCACAATCGCTCACACCAGTTGCCCTCTGCGTACTTGCCCCCTTTGGCACACTCATTTACCTTGGAACTGCCGTTTCCCGCTTCGCGTTGCCAAGGGCCGCGGCGCGGAGTTTCTCCCCTTCATGGATAAGAAGCGCGTTCTGGTCAGTGCGGTCGTGTTCCTCATTCTGGTGGGTCTTATTTATCTGCAGTACCGTCATTGGCGGACCTTCGACTGGGGAACCTTCTGGAGCCAGACGCACCGCATCCGGAAAATACACGTTCTGCATGGGATCGCCCTGATTTATCTGGGATACCTGATGCGGGCATGGCGTTGGAAGATTTTCCTGAAGCCCGTCCGGCCTAAAGCAGGGGTCGTAGAACTCGTATCGCCGACCTTGATCGGCTTCACAGGACTCGCACTTCTTGGCCGCGCCGGGGAATTCATCCGTCCGTACCTCATCGCGCGCAGAATGGATCTGCCGGTCTCTTCCCAGTTTGCAGTTTGGGCGATGGAACGCCTCTTCGATGCAGGGGCATTTGCGGTGTTGACGATACTCGCCATTTTTCTGCCAAGCGCACTGCAGTCGATTCCGCATCCCGAGTATTACGCTTGGTTTCAGAGGGCGGGGTTTGTACTGACAGCGCTGGTTGCGGGAGGCGCGATTGCTGCGGTGGTGATCGGGCGATGCGGCGACAGCGCTGCGGACTGGGTGGAGCTGCGCTTCGCTCATCTCCCCAAGAACTTCGGGCACAAGCTTGGAGAGAAAGTGCGCGAGTTCCGTGTGGGATTACACACGATTCATGGTCCGGTCTCGTTTCTGCTGCTGGCAGCGGTTTCGGTGGGGATGTGGTACGTAATCGCTCTCGCCTATCAAGAGGTCACGCACTCTTACGGCGTGGATGCATTGCAGATTCCGGTCTCGCAGTTGCTGATCGTAATTTTAGCGAGCATGGTGGGATCGATCCTGCAACTGCCGGCGGTCGGCGGCGGTTCACAGGTGGCAACGATTACAATCCTCTCGCACGTATTTGACGTGCCTCCGGAGATGGCCGCCAGTTGCGGGATCCTGCTGTGGCTGGTGACATTCGCTGCCGTCGTGCCGCTCGGATTACTGCTGGCACATCGCGAAAGATTATCGCTTCGAGAATTGTCGAAGGAGAGCCATCAGGCGGAACACGATGACAGCGCGCAACCGCCCGCGGCTTGAATCAGTGTCCATTTTTCCCTCCTTTCAGTCCAAATGCCCTCCCGAGGTCGACTCGGCGTTAGTTTCGGCACGTTCTTGCACAGTGTGAAAAACTCTTCATCTTGACAAACCATTGGCCCCAGCAGAGAATTGCGCCGGCCCGGAGATGCATTCTGTGGTGCATCTCTCCTCATGTCGTACTCCCCCAATAGACGACGGCCGCGACGTGTGTAAGTTCCAAATAGAAAAACAGATGGGTTGTCGTGTGCATTGAGGCGGGCTGGTTCGTTCTAACCAGAAATCTTTAACCCAAAAAACTGTTCCTCACCAAGGAATGGCTGCGCTGCGCGCACGCTGGCCTCACGGAGAGTGGTGGAACCAATGCGATTCAAGGAGGATATTATGCGGTCTCTGCGCCTTTCCCGAGCATGGCTATTCTGCGCTTTGCTCACTTCCCTGTTGCTTGTAACCGTCGGCGCTTCCGCAAAAAACGGAAGGTATTTCACTGGCTACTACAACCTTAGCGGCGTGCAGGAACAAGGAGACCTTATACAGGTCACGCTTCACCTGAGGCTTTTCAATCACAGCAACTCAGACTTGAGCAGCGTCGTCGTCACTCTTCTCGACTCCGCCCCCGCATTGAATTTTCGCGGCAACTATGAACCTGTGAAGGTATGGAAGAAACAGCAATTCATCGAAATGAGCCAGGAATTTACGGTCCCCAAGCTTGAATTCCAGCAGTGGACGCAGGCGCCCGCACAGCCGAATCTGGTCATTCTGTTCCAGGACAGCACGGGAAAAACCTGGCAGGAGGGCGCGCAACTCAGCCGCCGAGAGATCGCGAAATAAGTTGGTTGCTTGTGTCAACCACGAACCAAGACTTCACGAGGAGAAAAATTCATGCGTCGCTTGACGATTTTCGCTGCCCTTCTGCTGGCTGTGCTGCTGGTGAGTCTCCCCGGCGTGGCGCAGCAGGATGTGATCACCACCATCATTGGCGGCGGGCCGAACAATATTCCCGCCCTCAATGCCAACCTTTACAACCCCTATGGCGTTGCCATCGATGGCTCGGGCAACTTTTACATCGCCGCCTACAACCAGAACCGCGTGTTTAAAGTGACGACGTCGACGGGAAAGCTGACCGTAGTCGCAGGCACGGGAGTACCTGCTTATGCGGGCGACGGCGTCGTGGGCGGAGCCGCCATCGCCAACTTGAATCATCCCGTAGCTTTGACCGTGGACGCTTCGGGCAATGTGTATATTGCCGACACGCAGAACTGCGTTGTGCGCAAGGTCGACACAACCAACACGATCACCACGATTGCCGGAACCAACGCGTGCGGTTTCGGCGGAGACGGTGGCAAAGGCACCGCGGCTCAAATCTACTATCCCGAAGGATTGGCGCTTGACAGCCTTGGAAACCTCTTCATCGGCGACTACTACAACTGCCGAGTTCGCAGGCTGAACCTTACCACCAACATCATCACCACGTATGCCGGCGACGGAACGTGCGGCTACTCGGGCGACAATGGCGCAGCCACCGCTGCCGAGTTGTACTATCCCTCCGGTGTCGCGGTCGACGGCTCGAACAACTTGTACATCGGCGACAGTAACAACTATGTGATCCGCGAAGTAACCAAAACGAACGCCAAGATCAGCACGATCGCCGGCAACCACACTTACGGATTCGCGGGTGACGGCGGCAAGGCCGTCAGCGCAGAAATGACCTATCCCTACGGGCTTGCCGTGAATAGCGCCGGGACAGTGGTGACCTTTGCCGATTATGCGAATCAGCGCATCCGTCAGTTCACAGTCGGAGGCAATATCACGACCGTAGCCGGGAACGGAACCGCTTGTGTTTACACGAACACCTGCGGCGAAGGTGGTGCGGCGACCAGCGCGGAACTCTATAACCCCGTCGGTGTCGCCCTCACCAGTGGAGGCACCGTATTTTTCGCCAACAACAGCAACATGGTGGTCGATAGTTTCCCAGTCGGGGGAAATCTCACCGTAAAAGCTGGAAACCACTCCTACAACATCGAGACACTGGTGACCGGAACCCCAGCCACCGGCGCCGAGTTGAGCTATCCCTTCGGTCTCGCAACCGACGCCACAGGCAATGTGTTCGTCGCCGACAGCCACAACTACATGGTCCGCGAGTTGGTGAAATCCTCCAGCTTACTGAATTTCTTTGCCGGGACCGGCGTTGGCGGATATAGCGGAGACGGCGGGGCCGCCCTCAGCGCCCAACTCAATGTTGACTACGGCGTGACAAAGGATAGTGCCGGCAACGTCTACATCGCAGACTCTGGCAATTGCCTGGTTCGCAAAGTGACCACAGCCGGAATCATCAGCACCTTCGCGGGCGTCGAACTGAACGGCACTTCCGTCCAATGCGGCTATACAGGCGACGGCGGTCCAGCCACCAGCGCCAAGTTGTACCAACCCACCGCATTGGCGATCGACAAGAGCGGCGCAGTTTATATCGCAGACACGAGCGAGCACGTCGTGCGCAAGGTAGCGAGCGGGACCATCACCACAATTGCTGGCATCGGTGGTCTGGCTGGCTACTCCGGCGACGGCGGTCCAGCCACCAGCGCTCTTCTCTACAGTCCGGAGGCCGTTGCGGTCGACCCATCTGGGAACGTATTCATCGCAGACTACAACAACTGCCGGATTCGAGAGGTCAATGGAGCTACCGGCATCATCACTACCATTGCCGGAACTGGTGTCTGTGGCTTTACCGGCGACGGCTTAGCCACCAGCAACGCCGTCGAGTACCCGCAGGGACTCGCGGTAGACGCCAATGACAATCTGTTCATCAGCGATTACTCCAACCGCGTCCGATGGGTGGCACCCAACGGCTTCATGACCACAATCGCGGGAACGGGCGCTGGAGGATATCGGGGGGACGGAGGCTTAGCGACATCCGCCACCCTCAACGAGCCGACCGGAGTCGCTCTCGACGCCTCAGGCAACGTTCTCTTTTCTGACTACAACAACTTCGTGGTGCGCAAAATCTCGGCATTCTCAGCTCTTAACACCAGCACCGGCGCCTTGGCCTTTGGGCTGACCAGTGTCGGTTCCACGAGTTCGCCGCAGACCTTCACAGTCAGCGCTTATGGGCCGGTCACCATCAGCAACATCTCGACCAGCACGAACTACACCGAAGCCGACAACTGCCCATCGAGCATGACCAACGGCTCTACTTGCACAATGTATGTGTACTTTACGCCGACGGGATCAGGCACTCTCCAGGGCAGCGTCACAATCAACAGCAACGGATTCTTCAACCAGACCAACTCCGTCAGTCTGACCGGTCTGGGAAGCGCCGTATCGCTGGCTGGCGCTCCGTTGAACTTCGGCAGCCGCCTGGTGAAAACAACCAGCGCAGCAAAGACGGTAACCGTCGCCAACAATGGCACCACCGCCATCACGATGGGAGCCATCACGTCCACCAACACGACCGACTACCACATCGCCTCAAACACCTGCCCGGCATCGGGCAGCACGCTCGCCGGCGGCGCAAACTGCACCATCGGCGTGACCTTCGGGCCTCAATCCACAGGCGCGAAGCGTGGGACAATCGTGATCAACGACAGCGATCCGTCGAGCCCACAATTGATCGGGCTTAGCGGAACCGGGACGAGCAACGTAACGCTCACTCCCAGCACGATCACATTTGCGACAACAGCCGTGGGCGTTCTGAGTAAGGCCACCTCCATCACGGTAACCAACAACACGGGAGTTTCGATCACGCTAGCAGCTACTCCTATCACTGTGACCGGGCCGTTTGTAAACGCAGCGACGACCACGTGCACTGCCGACCTGGTCATCGCCGCCAGCGGGACCTGCGTCATCAATGTGGAGTTCAAACCGACGGTTGTGGGCTATGCTTCGGGGTCGATCAGCATCTCCGACAGCGACGTTACCAGCCCGCAGGCCGTTGCTCTGCAAGGCTACGGCACCGGCGTCAAGTTCACTCCTGCTTCCGTGAACTTCGGCACGGTTAACCGCGGCACACAAGTTCAGTCAACGGTGACCATCAGCAACGTCGGTACTACCAACGTGTTCTTCACCGGCGGAGAAATCTCGGGCACCAACAGCTCTGATTTCTCCGTTAACCCCGGCGACGGCGCTCCTTGCGGCAACACTTCGTCTACTCCGCTGCTTCCCGGCAAGACTTGTCAGATCACGGTTTACTTTGATCCGACCAAGGCTGCCGCGGAAACCGCGAGCTACAAGGTGTTCGACAACAGCGTCGGCAGCCCACAGGCTCTGCCGCTTGCAGGACGAGGGCAGTAAGGGCCGTAAGCCTGTTGCTTTGAAACCCGGCCGCCGGACTTCAAGTCCGGCGGCCTTTTTAATTGTTCCGAAAATAAGAATTAAAGATTACGGATGGCTTCAACCACGAAGTTGAGAGAAGACTTCTTAGGTAAACGGAGGCGGGCTGGTAGCCCCGGGCAGAGTCGAACTGCCGACCTTCGGTTTAGGAAACCGCTGCTCTATCCATCTGAGCTACGGGGCCACTGCGACACGACTTACAATTTTAGACTAGTTTACGGATTCTGACAGGGCTCTGGAACCCTGACTGATCGTCCTCTCAATAACTGGAAAAATCGGCCTTCCCACCGGAGCAAGATCATGCAAGACAGGTCGGCCCCTCTTCTATACGATGGAACGCGGTATCACCCGAGGTAGAACCATGGCTACTGAATTGTGCCAAAAGTGCAAGCAAGCCCATCCCGGCCACCCCTGCGACTACGATGACAAAGGGGACTGCGCCGAGACTGTTGACGCTAACGATGTAGTCGAGGCGCCGATCCAAGATTCAAATGACAAAAAGGACGCTCACTAAAAGCGGCCACCGTCATTGACGAGACGATCCTGATAACCGTAGAAACATCCTCATGGATCAGCGAGATTTGGCTCGCCCCGCTATGAGTCGGTTTCCGCCGTTTGCGGCACTCGGAGCGGTTTTGCTCTGCGCCGTGGCGCTCTCAAACTTGGCGCGCGCCGAGACCGGAGCCGAAGCTTGGCTGCGCTACTCGGCGCTGCCTGCCCAACTTGCCAAGCGTTACGCACAATTCCCTGCCTCAGCCGTCGTGCTGGGCGATTCGCTTGTGCTCAAGACCGCACAGCAGGAACTCGCTCGCGACGCTTCTCAGATCCTGGGCAGCCCTTTGAGCGCGGATAACGGCTCGTTATCGCACTCTGCCGTCATTTTGGGGACCCTTGAGCAACTTCACAATCTCGCTCCCAAGCTGAATCCGCCACGAGGCATGAGTAACGACGGGTACTGGCTAAAGAGCGCGAAGATTCACGGATTCCAGTGCATCATCGTCGCCGGCACCACTGACCGCGGGGTCCTCTACGGTGTGTTCGCGTTGCTGAGCAAGATCGCTCGCGCGGAGAGCATCGCCTTTATCGATGAGGTCCAACAGCCCTATGCTCCCATTCGCTGGGTCAACCAGTGGGACAACCTTGACGGTCGCATCGAACGCGGATACGGGGGGCCCTCGCTCTTCTTCGCCGATGGAAAAGTTCACGACGACCTGACTCGCGCCGGCCAGTACGCTCGTTTGCTGGCTTCCATCGGGATCAACGGATGCACGGTGAACAACGTCAATGCTGATCCGCGAATTCTCGACGACAACTTCATCGTTCAGGTCAGTCGCATCGCCGATGCATTCCGTCCATGGGGCGTCCAACTCTCCTTGTCCGTCGATCTGGGCAGCCCGAAAGCCATCGGCGGCCTCGACACATTTGATCCTCTCGATCCAAAGGTCGCGGACTGGTGGCGCAAAAAGGCCGACGAAATTTACCGGCAGATCCCGGATTTCGGCGGCTTCGTGGTCAAAGCTGATTCCGAGGGGCGCCTCGGCCCTTCCACTTATGGCCGTACTCCTGCCGACGCCGCGAACGTGATCGGTCGAGCGCTCAAGCCCCACGGTGGCGTCGTGTTCTACCGCGCGTTCGTTTACAACCACCACCTCGACTGGCGAAATATGAAGAACGATCGCGCTAAGGCTGCCTACGACAACTTTCATCCGCTCGACGGCGACTTCGACGACAACGTCATCGTTCAGATCAAGAACGGCCCAATCGATTTCCAGGTGCGAGAACCGGCGTCCCCGCTGTTCGCCGGCCTTCGCCACACCAACGAAGCGATTGAACTGCAAATCACCCAGGAGTACACCGGGCAGCAGCGCCAGCTCTGTTTTCTCGTCCCGATGTGGAAGGAAGTGCTCGACTTCGACATGCACGTTAAGGATCCGAGCGCCGGCAACCAACCCACGCCCGTAAAAGATCTGGTCGCGGGCCGCACCTTCCATCGTCCCACCGGCGGGTTCGTTGGCGTCGCCGACCTCGGCATGGATGCGAACTGGTTAGGCAGTCCGCTGGCGATGGCGAATCTTTACGGCTTCGGACGTCTCGCGTGGAATCCCAATCTCAGCGCAGAGACCATCATCGATGAATGGACTCGTCTCACCTTCAGCGCCGACCCGGTTGTGCTGCACACGATCAGCAAGTTGCAGCTCAGTTCGTGGCACGTTTACGAAAGTTATACCGGCCCACTCGGCGCAGGCACGCTGACAAACATAACCGGCAATCATTACGATCCCGCTCCCGAATCATCAGAGGAAAACGGCTGGGGACAATGGCACCGCGCCGACCACACCGGCATCGGCATGGATCGCACCATCGCAACCGGCACCGGGTTCGTCGGGCAATATCCACCAGCGATACAACCGTTCTACGAGTCGCTGGCGACTTGCCCCGACAACTTGCTCCTCTTTTTCCACCACGTGCCCTACACGTACGTCTTGCATTCCGGCAAAACAGTAATTCAGCATATTTATGATTCTCATTACGACGGCGCCGACCGCGCTCGCGATTTCATTTCGCAATGGAAGACGCTGGAAGGGCACATCGACGACGAACGCTACCGCGACATTCTGGCGCGATTCGAGTATCAGGCGGGAGAGGCAGTCGTGTGGCGCGACACAATCTGTAACTGGATTAATCGCCTCTCGGGCATTCCGGATAAGAAGCACCGCTTCGGAGATTCGCCGCCAACCCCGTGACGGCGGCTGCCTCTAATGCTTCTGCGTAAGGTCGTCCAGTGCAAGATTCAGTTCCAGCACGTTCACTCGCGCTTCGCCGAGCAGACCCAGATCCCGGTCGCTCGTGTATTTCCGCACTAACTCACGAATCGCTGCTTCCGGCAGTGCGCGCTCGCGAGCAACCCGCGGGATCTGAAACTCCGCAGCGGCCGGAGTAATATCCGGATCCAGTCCAGACGCGGACGTGGTAAGAAGATCCACGGGAATCGGCGCGCCCGGATTCTCCTCATGCAGACTCCTGGCATCCGCTTGAACGCGGTCAATCAGTTTCTGATTCGTGGGAGCGAAATTGGTACCCGCGGAGTTTGCTGCGTCGTATCCATTTCCGGCGGCCGATGGGCGCGAATGAAAGTACTTCGCCGAAGTAAACGGCTGCCCGATAATGCGGGATCCAATCGCCTCCCCGTTTCGATATTGGATCTGCCCGTTCGCTTTATCTTTGAACAGCACCTGTGCCAGGACGGTGATCACGAGAGGATAGACCACTCCAAGAAGGATCGTCGTCGCGATCGTCATCAAAAACGCCGTAATCAGATTTTTCTTCATAGCAGACCTCAGGCCAATCCCGCGGCCGTAATGAGCACGTCGATAATCTTGATGCCGACAAACGGCGCGATCAGCCCGCCGACTCCGTAGATAAAGAGATTCCGGCGCAGCAGTGCCTCCGCGTTCATCGCACGGTATTTCACTCCTCGCAGCGCCAGCGGAATCAGCGCAATAATAATGAGCGCGTTGAAAATGACCGCCGACAAGACCGCCGACTCCGGAGTCTTCAGTCGCATGATGTTCAAAGCATTCAGCACCGGAAACGTCGCCGCGAACATGGCAGGGATGATTGCAAAGTATTTCGCCACATCGTTTGCAATCGAAAACGTGGTGAGCGCGCCTCGCGTCATCAGCAACTGCTTGCCGATTTCGACGACCTCGATGAGCTTCGTGGGATTCGAATCGAGATCGACCATGTTGCCGGCTTCTTTCGCTGCCTGCGTCCCGGTATTCATCGCGACGCCCACGTCTGCCTGCGCCAGCGCCGGAGCGTCGTTTGTACCGTCGCCGGTCATAGCCACCAGTTTGCCGCCCGCCTGCTCGTTGCGAATGAGCTTGAGTTTGTCCTCAGGCGTCGCTTGGGCGAGAAAGTCGTCGACCCCGGCCTCACGCGCGATAGCCGCTGCCGTCAGCGGATTATCCCCCGTGATCATCACCGTTCGAATGCCCATCGCGCGCAACTGCGCGAACCGGTCGCGGATTCCGCCTTTCACGACATCTTTTAAGAGAATCACGCCCATAGCCCGCCGATTTTCCGAGACGACCAGCGGTGTTCCGCCAGAGGATGCGATCCGCTCCACTGTCGCGCGCACTTCCTGCGGCATTGCGCTGTTGTTCTGCTCCAGATAGTGTGCGATCGATTCGGCCGCGCCTTTGCGGATTTCACGGCCATCAAGATTCACTCCTGACATGCGAGTCTGCGCCGTGAAGGGAATGAACTCCGCCTCATGCGTGGCGAATTCCCTGCCGCGCAATTTGTATTTCTCTTTCGCGAGCACCACAATCGATCGACCTTCCGGCGTCTCATCGGCCAGCGAAGACAGTTGCGCAGCGTCGGCCATCTCCGCTTCGCTGACACCCGGCGCAGGAAGAAATTCCGTCGCCTGGCGATTACCAAACGTAATTGTTCCAGTTTTGTCGAGGAGAAGCGTATTCACATCCCCCGCCGCTTCGACCGCGCGTCCCGACATTGCCAGAACATTGTGCTGTACCAGTCGGTCCATGCCGGCTATGCCAATAGCTGACAGTAAACCGCCAATCGTCGTCGGAATCAGGCAGACCAAAAGCGAGACCAAAACGAACACGGTCTGCGGAGCTTGCGAATAGATGGCAAATGGCTGCAGCGTGACCACGGCCAGCAGGAAGATGATCGTCAGGCCCGCGAGCAGAATATTTAGCGCAATTTCATTCGGAGTCTTCTGGCGTGAAGCACCCTCCACCAATGCGATCATGCGGTCGAGAAAGGTCTCGCCCGGATTCGACGTGATCTTCACCTTGATCTGATCGCTGAGCACGCGCGTGCCCCCGGTTACGGCCGAGCGATCTCCACCGGCTTCGCGAATGACTGGCGCCGACTCCCCAGTAATGGCGGACTCGTCCACCGACGCCACGCCCTCGACAATCTCTCCATCGCCCGGAATCAACTCCCCGGCCGAGACAGAAACCAAATCGCCAGCTCGCAGTTTAGCGCTGGCAATCTCTTCGATCGTCCCCTCGCAAACAATCCGCTTCGCGATGGTTTCCGATCGCGCTCGCCGCAACGTCTCCGCCTGCGCCTTTCCGCGCCCCTCGGCCATAGCTTCCGCAAAATTGGCAAACAGAACGGTGAACCATAGCCATAGGGTGATCTGCAGGTTAAAGCCAAATGCCTGGTGAGGATGGAGTACCAGCAGAACAGTCGTAATCGCGCTGCCGATTTCGACCACGAACATCACGGGATTCCCCATCATGTTCCGCGGGCTCAGTTTAAGCAACGAACTCCACGCCGCGTTCCGAACGAGACTCAGATCCCAAATCGATTTGCGATGACTTGCCATAAGTTCCTAGAAAGTTTTCCCCACGTGCATCAGAAGGTGCTCAAGAATCGGGCCGAGGCTCAACGCCGGGAAGAATGTAAGCGCGCCAAGTATCAGAATGACGCTGATCAGCAACATCGTGAACAGCGGGGTCGTCACCGGAAACGTCCCCAATGACGGGGGCACGTACTTCTTCTGGGCCAGATTCCCTGCAATCGCCAGCATCGGGATGATCATGAAGAAGCGTCCGACCAGCGTCGTAATCCCGATCGCCGTGTCATACCAGGGTGTGTTCACGGTGAGGCCGGCGAAGGCAGAACCGTTATTCCCTGCCCCCGACGTGAAGGCATACAAAATCTCGCTCAGACCGTGCGGACCTGGATTCAGGATGCCCGCCGTTCCGAATCCTTTGACCACCGAGATTCCCGTCAGCGAAAGAATGATCAACGGAAACACGAGCGAGACCAACATCGCCATCTTCACGTCATACGCTTCAATTTTCTTGCCCAGATATTCCGGCGTACGCCCCACCATGAGACCTGCGATGAAAACAGCGAGGACAATGTAGACGAGAATCCCGTACATGCCCGATCCCACTCCGCCGAAAATCACCTCGCTCAACATGATGTTTACGAGCGGAACCAGGCCGCCGAGCGGCGTAAAAGAATCGTGCCAACCATTGATGGCGCCGCAACTCGCATCAGTTGTGACGGTCGCGAACAGCGCAGAATTCGCAATGCCAAAGCGAACTTCCTTGCCCTCCATATTCCCGCCCGGCTGCAGGTTCGTCGCATGCTGCCCGACCGTCGCTGGATAGAGCGGGTTCCCTTGCGACTCGGCCCAATACGCGACCGTCACGCCCGCAAGGAACAGAATCGCCATCGCCGACCACACTGCCCATCCATGAGCCGAAGATCCGGTCATACGGCCAAGCGTATATGTGAGTCCCGCCCCAATCGCGAAAATCGAAAACATTTCGAACAGATTTGTGAACGGCGTGGGATTCTCAAACGGGTGGGCGCTATTCGCATTAAAAAATCCGCCTCCATTCGTGCCCCATTCCTTAATGATTTCCTGGGACGCCACCGGCCCCTGTGCGATGGTCTGCGTCGTCACCAAGTCCATCACCGGTTTGCCGCTGGCATCGACCACTGGCTTGCCGTCCGCCCCTACGCGTTGCACCTGCTGCGGTTCGACAAGTTTCACCGTGTCGTACGGCCTCAGGTTCTGTACGACTCCCTGTGATACCAGGACCAGCGCTCCCACGATGCAGAACGGCAGCAGCACCCACAAGCAGCAGCGCACGAAATCGACCCAGAAATTTCCCAGCGTGTTCATTTGCCGCCTTGCAATGCCGCGGATGAACGCGATGGCCAGCACAATTCCCGTCGCCGCTGACGCGAAGTTGTGATACGCGAGCCCCGCCATTTGGGTGAAGTAGCTCATGGTGCTCTCGCCGGAATAAGCCTGCCAATTTGTATTCGTCGTAAACGATGCTGCTGTGTTGAACGCCAGGTGCTCGGGCGTCACCGCTCCCAGGTGTTGCGGATTGAAAGGCAGTACGCCCTGGATCCGCTGCATCAGATACAGCACGAGCATCGATACCGCGCTGAACAGCAGCATCGCCGTTGCATATTCTGTCCATCGCATCTCATGCGTTTCGTCGACGCCAGTGACGCGATAAAGCACGCGCTCGATCGGCCGTAGCACCGGGTCAAGGAACGTCCGCTCCCGCGCGAACACGCGTGCCATGAAGACGCCCAAAGGCTTGGTCACGGCCAAGATCAGTCCCAGAAATACCAGGATCTGCAGCCAGCCATTAATGGTCATTTCAGAATTTCTCCGGACGCAGCAGCGCGTAGAACAGATACACGACCGTTAGCGCGCTGATGATGAGCATGATGAGAGATTGTGTGTCCATATCGATACCTGCTACTTCACTCGCTCGCAGAAATGCACGTAGGCAATCGACAGTGCGAAGAATGCGATGGTCACAATGACCCAAAGAATGTCTTGCATAAAAGCTCTCCAAACTACTTCAACCGAGTTGCACGGAACTCCCGGCGCAGCCCCTATGACGCCGCCAGCCGCTCTGATGCTGAAAAGGCCCCAAACAACAATTGGACAACTTCCCGTGTAAAGAGGGGGTCAAAACTTCATAAGGAATTTATAAAGGGAGCTCTTGACGGCATCTTGCTTCACAACACCGCGAAATGGCCTGCCGCCAGCGGCTTTCAGCAGCCCCACTCTGCCTCGCCCGGCTTCGCGAAGTACGGGCGTTCGGCATCCCGATGCGTTGCCGCGGCGGCCAGCTCGAGTAGCGCCAAACGCGCGGCCGCTACCAAACGTTTGCGTTCACCCTGCGGAGTACGCTCCCACGCGGCCCTACATTCTTCGCCTTCATCGCAGCCGTGAGCCAGCGCTCCCTGATAGTGATGAAATAACATCGCCAATTCTTCCGGGGAGACATCCTGAATCGACCACATGATTCTTTAGCCTTTCTGGATTTCGTCTTCGCTCTAAATTACGAGCGTCGAAATCGTACGAGCGCGCGCAGGATATTTGGTTCCCTGCCGCGCTCAATAGATTCGATACCGAAGAGCGTAAGGAAGGAATAAAGAGTTCGTAGAATGTTCGTAAGAGGAATTCGCTGGAAGCTAACGCCGCAGCAGAAAGCGTCAACTGACTGCGGAGAGCCTACTCGCCCGGCTCGAATCGATATCCCACCCACGGTTCCGTGACGATATAGCGCGGCGACGACGCGTCCGGCTCGAGTTTCTTGCGCAGTTGACCCACGAAGACGCGGATATACTCCACTTGTTCCGTGCTTTGTCCGCCCCAGATCGCTCCAAGCAGAGAGCGATGGCTGATGACCTTGCCGGGCCGACGCGCCAGGTAAACCAGCAACTCGAATTCTTTCGGAGTGAGGCGCACCTCATTCCGGCGTACTGTCACCTTGTGCGCTGCCGTGTCGATGTGAAAATCGCCAATCTCAATCACGGCATTCGGCTCGACGTCGGTGGGCACGCGACGCAGATTCGCGCGCACACGCGCCAGCAGTTCGTTCATCCCGAAAGGTTTCGTGACGTAGTCATCGGCTCCGGCATCGAGCGCCTCGACTTTCTGCTGCTCCTTGTCGCGCACCGAGAGCACTATGATCGGCACCTGCGACGTCGTGCGAATCTTTCGGCAAAGCTCTACTCCGTCAATCGAAGGCATCGACAAATCTGTGATGATCAAATTCGGCGCCCAGTCTTTCATGATCTCCAGCGCCATCTCTCCGCTGTTGGCCACGCGAATGTCATAGCCCTGCGCAGACAGACTCGTGCGCAACACTCGCGTGATCTGCGGTTCGTCATCCACAACCAAAATGTGTGGTGGATCACCCATCAACGGGCCTCCTGCGTCACAATGTGGACATCCACCGACGGCGAGTCGCGCAGAAACCGTTGGATCGCCGACAAGTAAAGATATCGTTGCCAGCCGCTGCGCGCCGACCGCCCGAAAATCACCTGCGTAATGTGATGCTCGCGCACCAACTGAGCCACTCCGTCGGCAACGCTTCGATTGGTTGTGCGCACCACGTGCGCCCCGAGATTTTCCGCAAAGCGAACGTTCTCGGCCAAGGTCTTCTGGTCCTCCGGGCGCGTATCCCGCCCGACATCCACATAGAAAACGTAAAGATCGCCGCCAATCGCTTGAGCCATTCGCGAACCGCGCGCGATCAGATACTGCGCCGCCGGATTCGAACTGACGCATACGCCAATGCGCTCGCGCACCGTGTGCGCGGGTTGCGTCCCATCCTTTTCCAGATACGCATCGAGACTCCGATCGACCACACCGGTCACCTGCCGCAAGGCCAACTCGCGAAGCGCAATCAGATTTCCCGGCCGGAAGAAGTGCGCGAGTGCCCGTTGCGCCCGGTCCACCGGATAAATATCTCCGCGCTCCATGCGCTTCTGCAGCGCCTGCGGCGTCAGATCAGCCAGCACGATTTCGTCCACGCGTTGCATCACCCAATCCGGTACAGTCTCGCGAACCTGAACGCCTGTGATCTGCAGAACTGTGGGCCCGACACTCTCAACGTGCTGCACGTTCATCGTCGAGAGCACGTCTATCTTGGCCTCCAGCAACTCCATCACATCTTCGTAGCGCTTGCCGTGTTTGCTGCCCTCAATGTTGGTGTGCGCCAGTTCGTCGACCACGACGACCGACGGTTTGCGTGCCAGGATGGCGTCGACATCCATCTCTTCAAATAAAGTGCCTTTGTATTCGAGTTTGCGCGGGGGAATTCGATCGAGCTTGCCTGCCAACTCCGCGGTCGCCTTTCGTCCGTGGCTCTCCACCACGCCGACGACGACGTCTTCCCCGCGACTGGCGCGGCGAATCGCCTCGCTCAACATGCTGTAGGTCTTGCCCACTCCGGGAGCGTACCCGAGAAACAGCTTGAAGATGCCGCGCGGCTTCTCCGGCGAAACTTCGTTCAGCCACTCTTCGGGCGTTTTGGTCATCGCAGCTATTTTCTTTCGCAACCGCGCAATTGTCACCTCCATCGTACAATGCGGGAGTGAAATCGGGAGTTCGAACCCAGGCGCTCCGTTATTTCTGCGTGGTCGCGGCCATCGCGATTATCACCGCGACGGATTTCCGCCTGCACGTGAATCACACCACCGTCGCATTGATGTTCCTGGTAGTGGTTCTGCTCACCTCCGCCTATTGGGGGCTGCGCTATGCCTTGGTTCTTGCCGTGGGCGCCACGGCGGCTTTCAATTTCTTTTTCCTGCCTCCGGTTGGAACCTTCACCATTGCCGATCCTCAAAATTGGGTAGCACTGTTCGCCTTCCTCGTGACCGCGCTGGTAGCCAGTAACCTCGCAGAACGCGCGCGCCGTGAGGCAGAGCAATCGAAGCAACGCCGTCGCGACGTGGAGCGCCTCTACGCCCTGAGCCAGCGACTGCTCGCCTCCGATAATGTTCTCGAACTTCTCAACGCGCTTCCCCTTTACGTGCAGGAAACCTTCTTGGTACCCGGCGTGGCCGCCATTGCGGCCGACCATCCTACGATCTATCGTTCTTCGCTCGACGCCATGTTCGACGAAACCGTGCTGCGCTCGACTCTGCTGCGCGGCGAACCGGTCACGCAGGCGGGAGTGTCGTACGTTCCACTACGGCTAGGAATGCGCACTGTCGGCGCACTCGCGGTTGCTGGAGACGACCTTTCTCGCGAAGCTCTCGATGCGCTCGGAAGTCTAGCCGGTCTTGCGATTGAGCGCGCTCGCGCCCTCGAAGCTCTCAGCAAGCACCGCGCTGAGCAGGAGCACGAACGCCTCCGCTCTGCTCTGCTCGATTCAGTAACGCACGAATTCCGCACGCCTCTGACTTCGATCAAAGCCAGCGTCACGACTCTCCTGTCGGGCACGAGACTCGATGACAAGGGACGCAGCGAACTGCTGACCATCATCGACGAAGAAACCGATCGCCTGAACCGCCTGGTGGGCGAGGCTTCTGAAATGGCGCAACTCGACGCCGGCATGTTCAAACTCGATCTGCAGCCGCGGTCCATTCGCGATGCGCTCGAACCCGCATTGCAGGACGCGAGGGTCTCGCTCGAAGATCATCCGGTGGAAGTAAACGTTCCTTCCGACCTGCCCAAGGTGCGCATCGACGTGCAGCGCATTCGCGAAGTCCTGATGCACCTTCTCGAAAACGCCGGCAAGTATTCGGGCCCAGGGGTCGGGATCCAAGTAACCAGCGAAGTACAGGGAGATCGGCTCGTAACCAGCGTCGCCGACCGTGGACCGGGCATTGACTCATTCGAGCAGTCATTAATCTTCGAGAAGTTCTACCGCGGCCAAAACCAGCGCTATACCGCGCCCGGAACCGGTATGGGACTTGCCATTGCGAAAGTCATTGTGGAAGCTCACGGTGGCACCATCGGCGTGGTCAGCCAGTTGGGGAGCGGTTCGGTCTTCTCCTTCACGCTGCCGATTGATAAGAGTTCTCAAGCATAGTGGCGCCGCTAAGCTACAATCATCTGCTCTTGAGATTTCACGCAGACCGAAGCCGCGCGTCCAAGCGGGAAACGGACGAACGAGCCCACGTACAAACCAAAATATGACCGCAGACAACGCAACCGGCACGACGACCGTTCTCGACGACAAAAAGATTTTCTATAACCGCTTTCTCCTGATCGTCGCCGGCCTCGGCGGCTTGCTCTACGGTGTCGACGTCGGCATCATCTCCGGCGCGCTTCCCTACCTGCAGGCTACATCGAAGTTCACCGCCGGCCAGCTCTCCATTGTGGTCGCGGCCGTGCTGCTGGGCAGCGTCATCTCCACGCTATTTGCCGGACTGCTCGCGGACTGGATGGGGCGCCGCGCCTTGATGGCTCTCAGCGGCATCATGTTCGTGATCAGCATTCCGATGATCGCGTTGTCGACCGATTACGGACCGCTGGTCTTTGGCCGCCTCCTGCAGGGAGTCAGCGGCGGTCTCATCGGGGTCGTTGTTCCTCTCTACCTCGCCGAATGCTTGACTGCCTCGAACCGCGGCAAAGGCACTGGCATCTTTCAGTGGTTGCTCACCCTCGGGATTGCCGCCGCCGCGATTGTCGGCTTCTATTTCAGCATCCGCGTCGATGAAGTCGCCAAGCTCGGCGACGCCGCTGCGCTCTTCGCCTTCAAGAACCATGCCTGGCGCGGGATTTTCTGGGTCTCTCTGCCTCCGGGCATTCTATTCGTCATCGGCAGCTTCATGGTCGCGGAGTCGCCGCGCTGGCTATTGCGCCGCGGAAAACAAGACTCCGCATACGCAGCGCTACTCCGTTCGCGCACTAAGGAACAGGCCAACCTCGAACTTCGCGAAATACAGGAAGCCGTGGCTGCCGAGCACGCCAAGGCATCTTCTGGAAGCAAAACCAGCGAATCGCTTCTGCGCCGGAAATACGTGATCCCGTTCATCCTCGCCTGCGTCATTCTCGCCTGCAATCAGGCCACGGGAATCAACTCCATCATCGCCTACAACACCAACATCCTGTTGCAGAGCGGACTGTCTGACTTCTACGCGCATCTCGGCTACGTTCTGTTCACGCTGGTGAACTTTTCGGTCACGCTGATCGCAGTAGTGTTGGTCGATCGCAAGGGCCGCAAGTTCCTGCTGAGTCTGGGCACCGCAGGTATCATCTTGTCTCTTATTTGTACGGGCGTAATTTTTCGCACGACGGAGAGTCAGCGCCTCAACTCGAAAGACGCGCTTCAGTCCATGGTCACGCCCGATCAGAACTTGACCTTGCTATACAACGAAGATCTCGCTTCAAGGCTGACTGACGGCAAGGCCGGACCGGGACGTCCCACTTCGCTGGTCGTCATTTACTCCTACGGAGATTTTCGCGCGGCGAGCCAGGCGGTGCGCTCCGACGACGCGGCAGTCAAGCCGATCGAGATCACCCGAGACGACACCGTTCCGCAGAATAAGGTGAATGCATTTTTCTCGAATCCATTCGGCGATCTCAAGACCGCGCAAACGGCGCCGCTGAAAATCGAGAACGCACTCATCACTCCGATTCCCTCCTCGAGCAATGGATGGCTGGTCGCGGTCACATTATTTGTATTCATGGCGTTTTACGCCGTCGGACCGGGCGTTTGCGTGTGGCTCGCGCTCTCGGAACTAATGCCCACGCGCATTCGCTCCAATGGCATGAGCATCGCGCTGGTGCTCAACCAGGCGGTCTCAACGACGATTGCCGCAATCTTTCTTCCCACGGTCGGCAAGTACGGATACTCAACCATGTTCTTCGGGTTCGCCGCATGCACGGTGATCTACTTCATCACCGCGGCGTGGTTCCTGCCTGAAACAAAAGGAAAGACGCTGGAAGAAATCGAGGCGCACTTCGAAGGAGCGCACGCAAAGTAGCTCTGCCGTCGTTGCGGCGTCTCGCCGCCACCGCGGGACGCTGCGCAGTTTGCCCGACGTACGCAAAATGATTTACTCTGCCCAATCACGATGAATCCTACTAACGACAAGCATTCACACGCCATGCGGCGTGAAATCTACGAGCAGCCTCAAGCGATCGCGAAGACCGTCGCGAAGCACTTGAAGGACGATCTCATCTTCCCCGGTGAACTCCACGCGATCGAAAGCGCTCTGCTGACCTTCGAGAAACTGATCATTGCGGCCAGCGGATCGAGCCGCCACGCGGGCCTGGCCGGCGAAATCATGATCGAAGATCTCTCCGGCGTTGCGGTCGACGTCGAGTACGCAAGCGAGTACTGCTATCGCTCGACGCACACGTCCGTCGAACCGATCGTCATGGTAATCACGCAGTCGGGCGAGACTGCCGACACGATCGCCGCGCAGCGCGAGGCTCTCACTCGCGGCGTGAAGACCATCGCGATTTCGAACGTCGACGGGACCACGATTGTGCGCGAGGCCGGTGCGGCGCTGATTTCAGGCGCAGGACCAGAATTGTCGATTCCCGCGACGAAGAGTTTCACCACGCAGCTCACGATCCTGTACTTGATGGCCCTCTTCCTCGCGCGCAAGCGCGGGCGCATGACTTCGGAGGTTACGCGTTCCTACCTGCAGCGCCTTTCGCGCTTGCCCGACGCGATCGAGCAGAACCTGCGCACGTGGGACGGCCTTGCAGAAGAGTTTGGAGCACGGCACTTCAAGGCGGAAAAGTTTCTGTACCTCGGACGAGGCGTGCACTACGCCATCGCCCGCGAGGGCGCGCTCAAGCTCAAGGAGATTTCCTATGCGCACGCCGAAGGATATCCCGCAGGCGAACTGAAACACGGTCCCAACGCGTTAGTCGATGAGACGTTGCCCGTGGTCGTGCTCGCGACTTGTGATCACGCCGATCCGGATTCGGTGCTGCGCTATCGGCGCACGCTCGAAGTGATGAAAGAAGTGAGGTCGCGACGCGGACCGCTAGTCACCGTAGCAACCGAAGGCGACAAAGAGGTTGCATCGATCGCGGAGCATGTATTTTACGTTCCGTCCGCTCCGGAACTGCTGCTTCCAATTGTGGAAGTGATTCCTCTCCAGCTCTTCGCCTACCACATCGCGGTGAATAAGGGATACGACGTTGACCATCCGCGAAACCTGGTAAAGGCCGTCGTCACGGAATAAAGACCGAAGTCACTCCAGCTTCAAGGGCACGGCAACCGAACCCGTCCGTCCCGTAAGGAAATCCCGCACGACGAAGCGCACCTTGTACTCCCCCGGAGCAAGGTTTAGTGCATCGTGAAAAACTAGACCCTGATTTCGAATTGCCGCCAACTTCTCAGGGCTCAGATGCAGATCGATTTTCTGACTGAACGGCTGCCCCACGCGTTTACCGTCAGGTGTAAAGGCCAGGGAAACGACATCCAGCACAAGATGGTTGTTGTCGGATTCACTAATCACATTCGTCTGCGGAGAAAGATGAATCGTGTAATTGATGCGCTTCTGCCCTGTGTCCTTACCCGCCTCGATCTTGCCCCACGCTGCCACGAGCGGCAGAGAAGTGCAATCCAAAGGCGACAGCAGAGCTGACGAGATATCCGTGTTGCGCGTATTGTCCGGATTAATCGCGGCATTCGTTACGAAGAAGCCGTTGCGGGCGCGTACTTCGGTGTGATCACGGTCGACTTTGACCGCCAGCTTGCGCCAGCCGGGCTTGGGATTCGAATGATCGACGTAGTATCCCAGCATGTAGTACTGAGAAGAATCGCTCACTGCGTCGCGAAATCCTTTCACCAGGTCATTCGAATTGAAATAGGCTCGGCCTCCGGTCATTCCCGCAAAAGTCTCCAGCGTAGCCTGGGTGTCGATTTGCTTATACATCGCGTGTCGTCCGAAATTCTTGCCGGGGTTCCGCACGGATGCACTGGGCATGGACACGACCTGCAGCCCTTTCACATCCACGGGGTAAAGCGAAACTTGGGCATCGTTGAGCAGTTGCCAGGTACGTTCATACAACGGCAACACATCGTTCAGAGTGTCCCGGCCTGCGGGCGCCAGCTGCATCGAGTTGTCGCTCACGTTGAACGGGAACCCGCCACTTGCCCATATAACGGACTTACGCCCGGGATATCCGGCCAAAGCTTGGGCGATCTGCCCCATTCCATCGAGGGTGTAAGTGATCGCAAGGCGTTGTTCGAAGGATTGAAAATTCAATTCCGCGTCTTCCAGCATGGACTGGATTTTCGCGGCCTCCGCCTGTACAGATCCTTTTGAACTGCTGGCTGCGGCGCTATCGCCGGAACTGCCGTCAGGGCTGGCCGTTCCCGTGATGGCCTCGACTTGTTCCGGGCTATCGACCAGTTCGGTCGGATCTCCTTTCGCCTTGTGCAGTGCGGTGACCAGCACGCGAGGATCGGTCGTGAAGTCATGAATCACCTGCAGGCCAGTTCGCGTGAGCGTGTAAAGCGCAGTTGGTTCGCGCGTGTTCACAGATTGCGTCAGATACTTGAGCAATTCCTGACGCCCAGCGGCTTGAGCAGCGAAAGGCGTGTTGATGAAGTCGAGAACAATCAGCGTGATGCGGCTGGTCGATGGCTGACCCGCCACGAAATTGCTGAACTCGTTGGGTTGCACCGCGTGCAATAACGGCGTGGCATCGGTGCGGATCTCCTCAAAGGTGGCGATCTGCTGTGGCGCGCCGCTCTCCTTCACGGTGAAGTCTTCCTTCTTAAGTCCGGTAATGTGATTGCCGGATTTATCAGTGACGATGGTGGGGATCAGGACCAGTTCGGTGCGGACCGCGAACTTGACCTTCGAGTCGTCGCCTTTATCTTGCGATGTTTTGTCTTGCGACTTTGCAGGAAGGAAAATCAAACCCGCCAAGGTGGTTGCTGCCAGGAGATGGAAGGAATGCTTATACCGAAACGCCATTCCGGCCTCCATTACTCTTGTGTTTCTCGCAACTCGGCTATGCGATTTGCGCCGAGATCTTACCGTTCGATACCCAAGCGTTTGAGTACTATACATCAACTCCATCTCGCCAGCGCACCGCGAGTCACCTTGCAGCATTAATACGCCAGCAGAATTCTCAGATCGCGCAGGTTGTTTCCGGTCGGACCGATCTCGATCGCATCGCCTAGCGCGCTGAACAGCGGATAGGCGTCGAAGTTCTCCAGCGCGGCACGCGCGTCGAATCCTCTCGCTTGCGCACGCGCGATCGTGCTGCCATCAGCGACAGCTCCGGCGGCAATGCTGTTGCCGTCGATTCCGTCGGTCCCCGCGCTCAACACCGTGATCTTCTCACCTGCGATCTTTGTGGCGCAGGCCAGCGCGAAATGCTGATTGCGGCCTCCAACTCCGCCATTGGTGACCTTCACAGTGACTTCGCCGCCGGAAATCAGGCACACGGGGGAAAACTGCTTTCGCAATTCTCGAACGCGTTTCAAGAGGTAATCGGCCGCGAGGTCGTAGTCCCAGTCATCGCAGGAGTTGTCGACGTGAACGATGAAACCCGCGCGCTCCGCGGCGTTCGTAGCCTCTTCGATCGCGGTCTGGTTTGACAATATCTGCCACCAGCGGGCGCGGTGAAACACAGGATCATCCGACTTCGGCGTCTCCTCTAATGCGTGACGCTCGAACAATTCGCGCGTCGACTGGGGAAACTGGCGCAGCAGATCATATTTCTCAGCGATGCGGAAACAATCTTCCACCGTCGTTGAATCAGGCATCGTGGGACCGGAAGCAAGCGCGTCGGGAGTGTTGTCCGGAACATCCGAGACGAGCACCGAGACCTGTTGCGCCGGAGACGCGGCTTGCGCGAGGCGTCCACCTTTCACGGCGGAGAGATGCTTGCGCAAGGTATTGATCTCGGCAATCGGAGCACCCGAATGCACGAGTGCGCGGTATGTGGCGATGAGGTCGTCGAGCGAAATCTCGCCGTCGATGGGCTTTTCGACAATTGATGATCCTCCTCCACTCAGCAGGAAAATCACGAGCGCGGACGCGGGCAGCGACTCCAGCGCTCTGAGAATCGCGCTGGCTGCCTGAATCGACTCGGCGTTGGGTGTCGGATGTCCTCCGCGAAAATAGCGGAAGCCGTGAACCTGCGTCGCGGGCGCGACGGAGCCGGCGACAATGCCTTCGAGCGACGCTCCAACTTGTCCGGCTAGTGCTTCGACCATGGTGTGCGCGGCTTTTCCGAGAGCAACGACGAGCACGTGAGAATAGGAATGCAGATCGTAGAGGTCCTCGCGAACACGAAGTATTCCGCGTTCGCAATGCACGTGGCGCGCGAAGGCGTTGTTAATGGAGGCTTCGGCGAGGGCGCGCTGGAAGATTTCCCGCGCTCTTTCTCCCATGAGTCGAAATTCCTCTTCTCTTTCCACAGTGTGCACTGGGGAATTATAGGGTCCGATTCTGGAATCTGTGAACCGCGAACCCTTCTGGACGCAAAGGTCGCCAAGGATGCGCAAAGCTCGCAAAGAAAACCCGCAAAGAAAGTAATTTTAGGAATTCGTTTGTTCGCGAACCCACGACTCGATCGCTTCGCGCAGCTCGCGCAGTCTTCCTTCAAAGAAATGATCGGCTCCTTCGATTAGGACCAACTTCTTTGGCTCAGGAACGGACGCTACAAGGGCTTCGAGTTTCTCGCGCGGGCCGAACTGATCGCGCGCTCCGCTGACGAACAGCTTCGGCTTAGGACACTCGCGCAGGAATTCATAGCTGTAGACGCGCGGTTCCTCGGTGCTCTCCGCAACCGGAACCACTGGCATTCCAATGCCGATTGCCGCGCAGACCCGCGAGTCGGAACATGCGGCGCGCATGCCAACTGCCGCGCCAAACGAGAAGCCCGCGAAGATCAAGGGCAGATGAAACTCCGCGTCGAGCCAGTCGAGCGCCGTTCGCACATCTTCGACTTCGCCTTCGCCGTGCGCGTGTTCTCCCTCGCTCAATCCAGTGCCTCGAAAGTTGAAGCGCAGTACGGGAAAACCGAAGCTGTTCAATGCTTTCATCGTGTGGAAAACAACTTTATTGTGCAGCGTTCCACCAAACAGCGGATGTGGATGACAGACGACCGCAGTATGCGTTGCGTTCTCGGCTCCCGCATTGAGCAGCGCTTCGAGGCGTCCTGCGGGACCGTCGAGAAAGAGAGAGCGAATCGATGAGGCCGAGGAAGTCACTGGCTTAGATTACACGGCGGAAGTCAGAAAGAAGAAGTCAGAATGCAGAAGTGGAACGTCCGAGGTCTGACGCGCGATTCTTCTCTGCTATTCTCTCCTCCATGGACGCAATCACGCTCACGCGGCAACTGGTGGACATCGAATCCATCACAGGCAATGAAGCTGCGGTTGGAAATTATCTTTACGGGGAACTTTGCCGTCTCGGCTATCAGACGCAGAAGATGGCGGTCGAAGCCGAACGCTTCAACGTTTATGCGGTTTCTCCGGAACAACAGCAGCCCACAGTTTTCTTCTCGACGCACATGGACACGGTTCCTCCATTCATTCCGTCGTCGGAAGATGCGGGGCGGATTTATGGACGCGGCTCGTGCGACGCCAAGGGAATCATCGCGGCACAGATCGCCGCTGCCGAGAAGTTGCGCCGCGAAGGAATCTACGTCGGACTGTTGTTTGTCGCGGGCGAAGAGCGCGACAGTCTCGGCGCACAAGTTGCAAACGAAGCTGTGGCGAAGGGTCAGTTGTCCGGTTGCAAATTCCTGGTGAACGGCGAGCCAACGGAAAATCACATCGCGCTCGCGTCGAAAGGCACGCTGCGTGCGGAAGTCACGGCCAAAGGGCGGATGGCGCATTCAGCGTATCCGGAACTCGGAGAGTCGGCGATCGACAAGCTGATTCCAGCGCTGGCGAGGCTGCGCGCGATGGCGTTGCCTTCCGATCCAGAGGTTGGGCCTTGCACGCTGAACATTGGATTGATTGAAGGCGGACGCGCACCGAATGTGATTCCCGATTACGCGCACGCGGATTTGCTGTATCGGCTCGTCGGTCCGTCGGGAGAATTGCGAAAGCAGATTGTCGCGACTGCGGGAGATCAGGTTGAGGTCACGTTTCCGCTGGAGCTTCCCTTCCTGCGTCTGCGCACCGTCGATGGATTGCCAACGATGATCGCGAAATTTACCACTGACATTCCGAAGCTCACGAATTGGGGCGAAGCGCTGCTGATTGGTCCGGGATCGATTCACGTCGCTCACACTGATGGCGAGTACATCGAGAAGAAGCAACTGGCGGAGGCGATCGATTTGTACTGCACGATCGCGAAGCAGCTTCTGCGTTAAGCGGGCCTCTCTCCCAAAAACCTTATCGCAAAGTGCGCTAAGAACTGCCGCAAAGGACGCTAAGAAGACCTGGCGTTCCTTCGAATTTTGTCTGTGGATGTTTTCGCGAAATTTTCCTGCGAAGAGAAGATCTGAATCAGTTCCAAAATGGGAATGCCGCGGTTTTGGGTACCCCTCCCCCTCCCCCCGGTCTCTTAGAATCTTCGTGTTAGCGAGAAATTGATAAAAAATCTATGGGGCTCAGTCACTTGCAGCCAAAATCTTGATTTAAAAGACCTTAGTGTCGCCAGGTTGGATTCTGGCACGACACTCGCAGTGGCGATCATGGACTAGTTTTATTCACCGCGCAAGGTTAGATGTCACACGTGCCTGTGGATTTCCCACCGCGTTCTTGAGAAACAAAGGTGAAGGAACTTCGCACCAGCCAGGTTCGTATCCGAGGCGAGGGGCGGCCCTGCCCGCCCTGCGTTTTCGAATCTTACGTTCACGGAGGGGACTATGCTCAGTTTGCGATTGAGCAAGATTGCCGCGGTTGCGACGATCGCGGCTTGTTCGTTGTGGGGCCTCAATGCGTCGGCTACTGGATCGGCTGATCCATCCAATGCAAGCGTTACTGGGAAGTGGTCGGGGAGTTTTGACATCACATCGGCGAATGGCAAGGTCGAAAACGACACCGCATTGTTCACGTTGAAGCAGGATGGAAGTATGCTGACTGGCACGGCAGGTCCGAACGCGGAAAAACAGATGGAGATCAAGGAAGGGAAAGTCGAGGGTCAGGAGATCCAGTTCAGCGTGCAACTGGCCCAAGGCGGAAAGCCGCTGGTGTTTCACCTGCACCGGGACGGAGATCACATGAAGGGCGAAGCCAGCGGAGACATGCCGGACGGGCCAGCGAAGGTCGCCATTGATGTGACGCGCGCGCCGAGCTAGCGTGAGAAGTCTTTGTTACTGCGGGCTCCAGGTCATATCGACGCGAATGGGGATCTCGTTCTTCACCGGCATTGTAAGGAGCGACGGCGGATCGATTTTGAAATCGGTGAGCGTAGCCGGAATTGTTCCAGAGATGCGCGTCTCGCTGCCCTGCTTGGCCAGTTCGAAAGGGACTTGAGTATAGTGCGCGGTCTGGCCGGCGAACTGGATTTCGAGATCGGCTTTGACGGATGTTGAGGCCGCGGCACTCTCGGGCAGGCGCGTGCGGACGGTGACCATAGGAAATTCGGCGCCGCGCGTGACCTGGATCATGTGCAGGTCGCGGTTGCTGTCGCCGGAGTCGAACGACTTGACGGGAACGGCGATGAGGAAATCGCACTGCCCGTCGTGGCAGATGCCTTTGCCGCGAGCGGCGTGGCTCACACCTTCGCTCTGATGGAGCGGATGAGAGACGTGGTAGGTCAGGGTGCTCTGCTTGAGGATCCATTGATGATCGGCGGCGAAGAGCGGGAGGGCGAGCAGCAGGAATAGGGGGATGAGTTTCTTCTTCATAACTTTCCGTCTGAATGTGCAGGGATTGTCCGGTCTAATCGTGCTTGCATCGTCGTCCTTTCTTCCACTTCAGGGCTCACTTCCTCGAGTCTCACCACGGCTGACGCCATGGTCGGCATTTCTGCCGCCGCACTGTGGCAGGAGTCCGCTTCGCCTAGAACTTCACCGAGACTGACAAGAGGGCGGCGCCGAAGGCCCCAGCGGTTACGATGGCGACGGGGCCGTGCGCGGCGGCGAGGCCGTGAACTTTTTCTCCATTGTTCTTCTGGTTGAACGCCATCGCTCCGAGAATTGGTGTGAGGATCATGCCGGGGCCATGGACCCACGCCAGGATTTTGTGGACGCGGATGGGCCCGCGCGTCTCTGTGCCAGGGATTTTGGGGGCGCGGATGGCGTAGTAAGCGGTGATGCCATACAAGTCGCCGGTAAGCGCGCCAAGCGCGACGTGCAGGTCACGCGAGGCCGTGCCTTCGCTCTTACCTCCGGCGTTGATGGAGGTGATCAGCGTGGCCAGTAGAGGGACGGTGGTAATCAGGCCCATGCGCTGGTGAATTTTGAGCATGTGAGTTCGCTTGTCGAGCAGGGCCTGCTGCGCGGCATTTGCCTGGGTCTCACTTTTGGAGAATCCGAGATCTTCCAGCGACGGCTCAGACTTCGCGGGGGACGGGGCGTTCGGCAGATTCTCCGGCGCTTGCGGGGCAGCGGCAGACAACGTGAGGCTCAGGGACTGTTGGCCTCCAGAGGTTAGCGTTACCTTGCTGGTGGCCGTGCCAATTCCGTCGGCGGATGCGGAGACTTCGTAATCGCCAGCAGCGAGATTCGGGATGCTGTAGTGGCCGGAGGAATCGGATTGAGCGTCGGTTGACAGCCCGGTGGCCGAGTTCCTGGCCGAGACTTTCGCGTTGGGGACGGATTTTCCGGAGCTATCGGTGACAGTGCCGGAGAGCGTGGCGGTGGCTTCCTGGGCCCACAACGATTCAGAGTGCACAACAAGGATTAGGGCGAGGCCGAGGCCAAAGGCGATTTTCACCGCTTTCGCTTTCATTGAGATCCTCTGGACTGTCGAGACGGAAGACGATTGATGATAGTAGATGCGTGGGCGAATGCACGAGGATGCCTCGAGGCTCTCCAAGAACTTCTTTTCGCTTCTCTGGTCTCAGCGCGGGCTACATCCATCCTCCACAGGCACGATGCACGATAAACTGATGGATTATGACGACCTCTACTCTCAACGCCCTCGCCCGCGCTTCTTCCGCTTACCTGCGGTCTGCCATGCATCAGCCGATTCGGTGGCATGAATGGAGCACGGAAGCCTTTGAGGCGGCGCGGCGTGAGAACAAACCGATGCTGCTCGACATTGGCGCGGTGTGGTGCCACTGGTGCCATGTGATGGATCGGGAGTCGTATGACGATCCGGCGATTGCGGCGATTGTGAATGAGCACTTCATTGCGGTGAAGGTGGACCGGGACGAGCGTCCGGACATCGACAGCCGGTATCAGGCGGCGGTGCAGGCGGTCAGCGGGCAGGGTGGATGGCCGCTGACGGCGTTTCTTACACCGGATGGCAAGCCGTTTTATGGAGGAACGTATTTTCCGCCGAGCGATGGATATGGGCGTCCGAGCTTTCGGCGTGTGCTGCTGAGCATTGCGAACGCCTACAAAGAAAAACACGGCGATGTGGTTGAACAGGCGCAGATGGTCGAGAACGCGATTGCGCAGTCGGAATCCTTTGCGGGAAAAGATGGACGGATATCGGCGGCGGTGATCAAGGCGATTCAGACTTCAGCAGAGCGGATGTTCGATCCGGAGCATGGAGGGTTTGGGCAGGCGCCGAAGTTTCCGCATCCGGCGGCGCTGGATTTGCTGATTGAGAGGTACGCGAGAAGCAGCGGAGCTGCGCTCCGCGGACAGCCGGCGGCGGCTGTCCCCACACAAGCTTCTGGAGCCGACGGAGCGCTCGGGCATGTGATCACCACGACGCTGGAGCACATGGCGCGGGGGGGCGTCTATGACCAACTCGCGGGCGGGTTCCATCGCTACTCGGTGGATGAGCGGTGGGTAGTGCCGCATTTCGAGAAGATGTGCTACGACAATTCGGAACTGCTGAAGAATTATGTACACGCGTATCAGGCCACCGGAGACGAATTCTTCGCCAGCGTGGCGCGGGACATTATTCGCTGGATGGATGAGTGGCTGAGCGATCGCGAGCGCGGCGGGTTCTATGCGTCGCAGGATGCCGACATCAACATGGACGATGACGGCGATTACTTTACCTGGACGCTCGGCGAGGCTCGCGCTGTGCTGAGCGAAGAAGAGGCGCAGGCGGCGGCGCTGCATTATGACATCAACGAAGTTGGGGAGATGCATCACAATCCGGCAAAGAATGTGCTGTACATACGGGCCTCGGTGGAGGAGATCGCGTCGCGGATGAAGATTGCGCCAGAGCGCGTGCAGGAATTGCTGGCTTCAGCGAAAAAGAAAATGTATGCGTCACGGCTGCAGCGTCCGACACCGTATGTCGACAAGACGGTTTATGTGGGATGGAACAGCTTGTGTGTATCGGCGTATCTGGAGGCGGCGAAGGTGCTCGGGTTGGATAACGCGCGGCGATTTGCGTTGCGGTCGCTGGACCGGGTACTGGCCGCGGCCTGGCGGCATCCCAGCGAAAGGCAAGCGGGCGGGGGCGCCCGCTCCACACAGGCTGATTCAAAACAGGCAGGACTTCTGCTCCACGTGGTTGCTTACTCCGACCCGGAGGCTTCGCATCGTGAGGTCGTGGGACTGCTCGACGACTACGCGTTTATAGCTCTGGCCTGCCTCGATGCTTACGAGGCGACAGCCGACCTCAGCTATTTCAAATTCGCGCACGCGATTACGGACGCCATGATTGCGCGATTTTATGACGCGACCGGAGGCGGATTTTTCGACAGCGAACCGGCGGCCGAGGGCGCAAGCCTGGGAGTGCTGGCGACGCGGCGCAAGCCGCTGCAGGATTCTCCGACTCCGGCGGGTAATCCGATGGCGGCAATTGCGCTGGTGCGAATGCATCATTACACGGGCGACGCCGGTTATCGCGACAAGGCGGAACAGACGCTGGAGACGTTTGCCGGAGTGGCGGAACAGTTTGGAATTTTTGCAGCTACGTACGGAATTGCGGTCTTGCACTTCCAGGAAAGTCCGGTGCAGGTAGTGGTGGTTGCAGACGAAGGCGACGAGGCTGGCCGGGATTTGTACCGGGCCGCGGTAGCGCCTTTCTCGTTCAGCAAGACCACTCTGCACCTGGCGGCGAATCAGGCAGTCGCTGCGAATCTTCCGCCAGCGCTTGCGGCTACGATTCCAAACCTTCCGCAACTCGCGACGGGGAAATCCTTCGCGGTGCTCTGTTCGGGAACCAGTTGCCAGCCGCCTGTGAACGATGCGGCGGAGTTGCGCAGCGCGCTGGAAGCGGCGCTCGCGCCATCTCGGTAAAAATAGACAAGTAACAACTTCAGCTCAACTCCCCACGTCTCGCAAGAAAGACGCGAGACATGGGGCACCACATCATTGGCTAAGATCGATTCTCTACGACCAAAAAATAGGGGCTGACGGGTTAGTATGAGTCCCGGCAGCCCAAAGATAGCGAGCCCAAGTTTTCGGCCCAAGTTACGGACAACGTTACGACTGGTTACCTTAGTGACCTTGCGGTCACCGCTGCTACCGTATCTACTGCGGTGGCAGGTTGTTTTGACAGTTTGTTTGTCTTGGTGGGCACACGAAAATCGGGCCACCGTCCGCGGCGGGAACCTGTTGGACGGCAGCAACGACGTAGGTGCCCACTAATCCGAGGATCAGGACTGAAATCCTGATTGCGCGTTTCATGGGGTTCGTCTCCTAGATCCGCCCTAGTGATCCCTTGGTCGGGAACTTTTAGGCGGACCGGAATTATAAGGCACGCGTCAAGCTTTAAGTGCAACAATTTTCACCTCGTTAGTTCCCTCTCAGAATCGAATCACATCACCTGCAGCACAAATAGCCACTATTTCATTGTTTCTGCAAGCACTTACAATACATAGGTGAAGTGTTTATTTAGCGTGCGAGATGACCCCGGCAGGCAGGCTTTATCCGCCAGCGAGTTACGATTTCCGAACAATTCAGGAAGAAGGAGTTGAAGGGCGGATTTCGCGTCTGCGGAGAGTGGTTAGCCCTTCGAGCTTGCGCCAGCTTTGCGGGCGTTGAGGGCAGGGGCCGGGGTCGCTTCCGGGTCCCAGGGCGCACCGTTCGGAGCGCGCTTGTCACGAACTGCGTTTGCATCCTGATGATTGCGCGAGAGAGCGCGATCGACCATTCCCTCAAACATTGGGATGAGGGAGTCCGCAGGCAACGGATGGTGGATGTCAGAGAGGCTCTGTTCCCAGCGCTGCGACTGGAACAGAGCGGTAGATGTTTCGCGCGCGGGAGCCTTCATCGCGCAGTACCCCACCCAAATCAACAAGCTGACGTTGTATGCCGACATATTCACCATACTCATCCACGGATTGCCCAGATGGTGACCGACCCAGGAAGCGATCAGGATGAGTTCGACCACGGCAAAGGAGCCAAAGCCGAGCGCGACGCCGAAGCTATGCTGGCGACGGCTGACGCCCATGAAGTGGGCGAAGAAGAGCAGGAACAGGACCATCCCAACCTGAATGATACGCACACAGCGTTGGGTGGTGATGATGGCCTGCATCCAGGGAACGATGGCAGTCGAGTCAGTGGAGACCGAAACGACGCCGGCCACCAGCAACATGACGAGGCCGGCCCACTTGAACAGTACGGTGCCAAGATCGCGCAGAGTGTGGAACGAACGAAAAACGTCGACGAAAACTTCGTGGATCACGCCGAAGCCGAAACCGGCGCTGACAGCCTGGCATCCCCAATAGAGGTAGAAGCAGGCGGTGTAGTTGTGGCGATACCAATAGGCGGGAAATAAGACGGCAAAGGTAATGAGCTGGGTGACAATGTATCCGAAGAAGAACTTGAATTTGCGATGCAAACCGCCGCGAAGCATGAGTGCGCCCACCCCCAGCTCGAGCAGGGGATGCGCGAACCAGAGCGCGTAATAAATGAATCTAATTCGCTCGCTCATGGGAAAGGGCACTTTGGGCCCCGGTGGCATTTGCAGCCGCCTGGACCCAGCATTCGGTGTATCTCCAACAGTTTAGTTTCCGCTTCGGTCAAGGCTTACGTTAGCCGTTTCGAACCCGCTGTTCAATGGACTGAAGTAATCGCAAGTAACGTTACCGTTGTGGGTACCAGTACCGCAAGGTTACCTTCGTGCTAAGGAAACCGCGGAGGGGAACGGGGCTCGTTGGGGAAGAAACCTGTTGAAAAGACTCGTCCAAAACTTACAGGCATTTGCCGTGGCCGCCACGCGGCGGTGGAGGCGGGCCTCCGAACGTTTAAGCGTCGGGCGTGGAGTGAATGTAGGCGCGCATCATGCGAACCTCGTCGTCCTTGGAGTCCAGATCGTGGAGCAGGACGTCGCGGAGCGAGACCATACCGATCAAGTGGCCTTCATGGCAGACGGGAAGGTGGCGGAAGTTGTGCCGTCGCATCAGGTCCATGCAGGTTTCCAGGTCTTCATTCATATTGATGGTCATGGGATCGTCGGTCATGACCTCAGCCATGCAGGTGCTGCGCGGATCGTGGCCTTCGGCGACTACGCGCTTCATCAGGTCGCGTTCGGAGAAGATTCCGACCACCTTGCCGTTATGGAGTACGGGTACCGCTCCGATGTTGCGTTCCACCATGGCTCGCACGGTTTCTAGAACAGTGTGCCCAAGTTCCGCCTCGTACGTTTCCTGACATTTGATGAGGTCGCAAATCCGCATTTTGATACCTCCCGGGCTACAGAGTTCCGAGTTGTCCAAAAGCATCTACCGGGGCGCGAGTATATGCCCATGAGATGACGCAAAGAAAGAAGAAAACAGCGGAGGATCAGAAATAACACCAAAACGGGAGAGGCTTGAGCAGCGGCAGCCGTGCGCTTGCTCATAGTGCAACGCTGGAACTCGGTGTAAAATGCCGCTCGATTCACGGACTGCAGGGCGCCGCACGACTCCGGCCCCTAATCGAAGGAGCGCCATGTTTGTCAAAGCAAGTCTCCGCGCCGCGGGCTTATTTCTGATTGTCGCGATGCTCGTAGTTCCCTGCCGGCCGCAACAACAACAGCAACCGCAGATGTCCAAGTTTGAGCGCGCACGCGCCCTCGAGATTCTCCAGGTCATCTCGAACGACGTCAAGAAGCACTACTACGACCCCAAGTTCCACGGAGTGGACATTGACGCGAAGACCGCCGCGGCCAAGCAACAAATCGAAACGGTGAACTCTTTCAACATGGCGATGTCGCACATTGCGGCGATGCTCGATACGCTCAACGACTCGCACACATTTTTTCTGCCTCCGCAACATGCCTATCATCACAGCCTCGGCATGCAATATCAGATTGTCGGAGATCGATGCTTCGTGACCCAGGTTCGGCCCAAAAGTGATGCCGAGACCAAGGGCGTGAAACCGGGGGATGAGATTCTCGCGGTTAACGGCTTCGCCGTTAACCGGGACGACCTTTGGAAAATGCAGTACGCGTTTACGATCCTACGGCCCCAGCCCGGGTTGCGACTCCAGTTAAAGGATCCGTCGGGGGCGCAGCGTCAAGTCGACGTCATGGCGAAAGTTCGCGAGACCAAGCGAGTCACGGATCTGACCGGAGAGGGCGGCGGCGGCGACATTTGGGACATGATTCGCCAGGAAGAAACCGAGGAGCACCTGATGCGGGCGCGTACGGTCGAGTACGGGGACCAGTTGATGGTTCTGAAAGTTCCGGAATTTCATTTCTCTTTAAACGAAGTCGACGCGATGATGAGCAAGGCACGCAAGCATCAGAACCTGATCATCGATCTGCGAGGCAATCCCGGCGGTGCGATCGACACGCTGAAATACCTGGTGGGCGGTGTCTTCGACAAGGAAGTGAAGATCGGCGACCGAGTGGGACGAAAAGAAGCCAAGCCCGAGGTCGCCAAACCGGACCACAATCCATTCTCCGGCAAGATCGTGGTGCTGGTGGACGCGAGGTCCGCCTCCGCTGCGGAACTGTTCGCGCGCATCATCCAGATTGAAAAGCGCGGCATTGTCATGGGAGACAAGACCGCCGGCGCAGTCATGGAAGCAAGACATTATGACGAGAAATCGGGCTCAGACACGGTTATCGTCTACGGAGCCTCGATCACCGAGTGGGATTTGCTCATGAGCGATGGCAAGAGCCTGGAACATGTCGGAGTCACGCCCGACGAAGTGCTTCTACCGAGCGCGAACGCTCTGGCGGAGAGACGGGATCCGATTCTGGCGCACGCTGCGGAAACTTTGGGTGTGAAGGTCACCCCGGAAGAAGCGGGGAAGGCATTTCCCTACGAGTGGCCTCGAGAGGACGATTAGCTATTTCGGACGGTCATTGGCCGGTTCGTCGTCTCCCACGAAGACGAAGTACGACGAATTCCACAGCGCGGCAGGCAGAGTTCCGCGCGAACGCGCCGTCACTACGATGTTGTAGTCGTTGGCGTTGCCGAGAGTCATGTCGTACAGTGCATCGCCCTGTGGAGCGTGCTTCGCCGCCCCACCGGCCTTCGGCTTGGGTGCGATGGCTGCGGTTGATCCCGGTTCAATCACGGCCAGCCAAGCCAGAAATTCATGGAGATCGCGGGTGCGGGGGTGTCCGGAAGCCGCAAACGACACTTCCGCATCCTGCGTGGAAAAGTGCCACGCCAGAGACGCCGCGAGATCAACCGCCTTCTCGTAGGTGCGTTCGGAAATTACGCCGGGCTCGGGATTGTCAAAGGCAATGCACAGTTTGCGCTCATCTTCGCGGGCGAACTCGCGGACTTTTAGCGAGCCGGACTTGGCGGTCGCTTTCCAATCGACGTGACGGGCGGAGTCCTCAGGCATGTATTCGCGAATGCGGTAGAGGTCGGCGCCGCGGCCGCGCACAAAACTCTCCCATTCGCCGCGTACCTTCGGCAGAATATCGACAAGCTGTTCGGTAGGTTCGATCCGCGGATACACAAGAACTTCGCGTGGCAACGCAACGTGGCGCGTCTTGGTGAGAAACGCGAAGGGGAAACGCGTGGCCAGTCCGAAGCTGTCTTCGCGGTAGCGGCCACGCTGTTCGAACCTCAACTGCAGATCGGCGGACAACTCGGCCTTCGGGGGAACGAACGGAAAGTACGCCATCCCTTCAAAAATTCCTGGCGGCGAGGGCAGCAGCGTCACGCGCTTCAAGCGGCGATCGGGCAGGCGCAACCACTGCTGCTCGGGCGGACGGTTGAACGGAAACGCGAAGGTCGTTGACTCCCACTGCCATTGCTTGACCGGCTTCTTTCGCTTCTTGCGCGTGGAGACTACGCGGATGGAAAACGACGGCAGAAAGCGCCGCGGGTTGTGCAGCACGATGCGGCCGGGGACGACGCGTCCGGCAAAAATGTGTTCTGGCAGGCGAACGTCGAGTTCGAGATAGCGCAGCACCAATGCGGAGACGACTCCCGACACCAGAATCGCCGCCAGCATGGCCGCGACGACGATGTAGAGAAGATTGTTGCCGGTGTTCAGCGCGGCGATGGCGATCACTAACGAAACCAGCACGTAGATGATTCCGGCGCGGGTGACATCGTAGTCGAAGGATTCGCGTAGGCGCTCGACGGCGACTCGGCGCGCGAGGTATGGAACCGTAACCAACCCGACTAGAGCGGCCAGCACGAGCGAAGTCGAAGCCAGAATCACCGTGGCCCAAACGTTGCCGGCGTCGCGTGAGACGGTGGAAAACAACGCTGCGCCGAAGGCGAGACCCAAGCCCACCAATGCGAGCAGGAATTTGGCCCAGATTTCAGCGGAGGCGGACTGCAGCCAGAGCGCCAGGCGTCCCGTGACAGACGGGGCCGACTTTGTCGGGACCGACTTTAACGGATTGGCGTACGCAGAACCCACTGGTTTCGAGCCTAGCATCGTCTGATGGAACGGACAATCGGGATCGGCTTGCGGAGAACGCGTTCGTAACCGGGCTGTTGCCCAGCTATCGGCGTCGGCGGGCGAGACGCCCACCGGGACACCGGCCGCGACGGCGGCGCTACGGTTTTTCGTGGCCGCGGAATTCCGCGCGCCGTGACGGCGACGTCCAATTCTTCTGCTTCTGGCTGGCGTGTGCTAACCTTACTCCCCGCGCGACAACGGGGCACCGCACGTCGCGCGTAGTCCCATCGCTAAGACGCAAGGAGATCCCCTTTATGCCTATCGGCAAACGCGCAGCAGCGGAATTCTTTGGAACCTTCTGGCTGGTTTTCGGCGGATGCGGCGCGGCCGTGCTCGCTGCCACTTTTCCCACGGTCGGCATCGGATTCGCCGGCGTCGCCCTGGCTTTCGGGCTCACCGTTCTGACCATGGTGTACGCCGTCGGACACATCTCAGGCGGCCACTTCAATCCGGCCGTTAGCGTTGGGTTGGTCGTCGGGAAGCGCTTCCCTGCTTCCGATCTTTTGCCCTACGTGATCGCGCAGGTGGTAGGAGCGATTGCCGCCGCGGGCGTGCTTTACATCATCGCAGGCGGAACGGCCAGTTTCGACGTGCATGCGGGATTCGCTTCGAATGGCTATGGCGAGCATTCTCCGGGTGGCTATTCCCTGTTGGCCGGCTTCGTCGCCGAAGTCGTACTGACCGCGTTTTTCCTGATCGTGATCATGGGGGCGACCGATAACCGCGCGCCCAAGGGATTCGCGCCCATCGCGATCGGCCTCTGCCTGACGCTGATCCATCTGGTCTGCATTCCAGTGACGAACACATCGGTGAATCCAGCGCGCAGCACCGGACCAGCAATCTTCGTAGGAGGATGGGCCTTGCAACAGCTGTGGCTGTTCTGGGTGGCCCCGCTCATTGGCGGAGCGCTCGGCGGAGGAATCTACAGCATGCTGTTCGGAGAGTGAGGCGCCACGGATTTGCGCGGATCAAGACGGATAGCGGAATACTTGTCCGCGGAAACTCTAACGTCGCCTTTCGCTTGCAGGCTCGGCTAATGGAGGCTTCTCAAGATACATTTAAGCTCATTGCCTGAATCGTAGTGTGCCAGGGCATTGGGACGCTACTCGCCCATCGCCGCGCAGCGTCAACGATGAGCGCTATGGGATGTTTTGCCGTCGAGACGGCCAAATTACTTCTTCTTGGACTCCATCGGAAACTCGGGATAGCCCGTGCCGGAGACATGATGCTGGAACGCAGCCCTTGGCTCCGCTTGGCCCTGAGGTACCGGAAAGGGCTTTGCCTGTCCGAGTAAGAGATTAGATACCAAGAAGTCCAAGAGCCGTGCCTGATAGTCCAAATCGAGTCGAGCCGGTTCAGAGATATCAGCGGACACGAGCGCCTCCTCTACCTCGGCACCGGTCGGTCCACTTCTCAGAGCGACTCGGTAGACCGACTGCCCTGTCCAGCTCCGATGTAAGAAGAAATGCGGTTCTTTGTAGTAGATGAACCACTTGTCTTCCATCTGCTGTGGAACAAGACCTTCCTTCAAGCGGGCAAACTGCTCGCTGTCAAATGCCGCCTCATATGGGACAGGTACACCATCTTTGAACGGCTCGCACTTCCAAGATGTTGGGAATGCTTGCATGCGTCGATAGTAAATCACAAGAAGGAATCGTCAACTGTCTGGACCAACGATTGCACGTTTTGACCTTCGGTCAACAAGCGATCCGGCGATGTCTTGACAGCTAGGGATGACGTGTTCCATGTGACGTCAGATTCCTTGCGTGACGATTTGAAATCTTCCGCACCCATATCCTGGGGAAACACCCTCAGGGAAAATGCTCGCCCTCCAAACCTTACAATCCCTTCAACTCAGGTGTAGGAACCGACCACCAAGAACGCGATGAGAGTAGGCAGTTCGCTTTTTCGTTTGCGGACTTCTCTTGGATTTTCTAGATGCGCCCCGATTCAAAAATGCGGAAATGAAGGTATGGAGCGGGCACTTCCAGTTTCGTAATCTCCTGAAAAGCCGTTTCACCAAAGCCGTTTTATTAAGGAGATTTATGCGGGCCCCGTTTTTTCGTTTTGCATTTCTTGCTTTCTTCTTTTGTTTTTCCCTCATTCTTCCAGCCGCCGCCCAGCAAAACACATCAGGGTCTGACGACACTGTAGAAGGCGTCGTCATCTCTGCGGGCCGCTCCACCCTCGTGGTGCGCAGCGACGATAACCAGTTCCATCTTTTTACTTTTAATCATCCCGGAACGCGGCCAGCATCGCTCGCGGCTGGCGTTCGCGTTCGTGTGACGGCTGAGGCAGCGGACGAAAATGGTACTCGGGTCGCCACCAATATTGTCGTTATCAGCGCTTCAGAGAGCACAAGCGCTTCGGTTGACAAAGGAGCTCAGGCCGCGCCGGTGCCGGAAAAGGTTCGCGATGTCGAATCTGATATCAAACGCGAGAGCAGACGCTGGCATCTCGGTGTGCGTGCTGGCGCGGCTTTCGATCCCGAACTCTTCATGTTCGGAGTTCACTCGCAGATGGGGCCGATCTTTAATCGTCATATACTATTCCGTCCCAGCGCGGAATTCGATTTCGGGGAAGTCACCGATCTCATCGCCCTAAATTTCGAGCCCATCTATCGCTTTACTGCACATCGCCAAGGGAAGTGGACGCCGTATGTTGGCGCGGGGCCAGCGATGATCTTCATTCACCAGAGTTACCAGCAAGGACGGGACATTTCATTCGGCAACTTCGATTACGAAACGGGCTTCAATGTGCTCGTTGGAATGCAATCGCGCAAAGGCGGTTTTTTGGAGATGAAAAGCAGCCTCTGGTCGGGCCCTGCTCCTAAACTGCGCTTGATTGTCGGATACAACTTCTAAGGCGTATGGAAGCGACTCTGGCCTAAATCAGCAGCTTTTATTTCAGGCCGAAAATCTGCAACTGGCGGTTGCTGGCAACATACACATGACCATTCGCAACCACCGGGACCAGGTTCGCGTTGCCTCTGAAGTTGGGCCAAGCTCCGGCGGTGCCCTGAAAAAGCGGAGTCATCGTTCCTGAGGCTGAGGGATCGAAGGCGTAGAGGAGAATGCCAGGCGACGCAAGGGAAGCTGGGTGCGACAGCGCCCAGATGATTGTGTTCGTTTTGCCGTTTGACGAAATGGTCGTGAAGAAGCCCGGACTCTGACCGCTGATGAGTCCGGGCGAATGCGCGACGGTCGTCAAGTGCGGTTTAGGTGAGGTTTGCAGTTTCCACACCAGGACGGTTCGTCCGCCGCTCGACACCACGCGCGGAAAGTTGTCGGCGCCAATGTAGTACGAGGGGCCGCAGAAGCACCCGCCGATGGTATAGGTTCCCAACACATTGTTTTTTGTGGTTGAGTAACCGCCGAGATTGTCCTCGTTCATCAGGAACATCTGTCCGGCTTTGCCGGCGGCAACCGCCAGATGGGGCACAGTTCCTGCCTGCTTGGGCAGGGCCAACACGCCGCCGGATCCGAAATCGCTGTCGATCTCGTCGAGGTGCGCCTGGTTCGCAGGAGTGAATACATCAAGAACCGTACTCAGGTCCGGCGACACTTTGACAACGCTCTCCTGCAGATTGCTGACGCCGTCGTAACTTGCCTGATCGGAATTTCCGGTGACGAAGAGAACGTTGCCTGCGGCATCGGCGGTCAGCGCAAACCCTGACATCCAGATCGAAGAGAGAAAATAGGAATTCGGGGACGACGCCTGCGTATCGAGCACCTGGTTCGCCGAGAGCGGCGCCAACGAAGAAGCGTTCCATCCCAAGACCCATCCGCGAGAAAGAGTGGGAGCTTCATCGCACCAGCTGCCGAACCCAGCGTACACATTGCCATTCGCCAGCATCAATCCCGGACGTTGGCGCTCATAGGTTCCATTGAAGGCGAAGGTCGTGCCATCGGTGAGCTGGTGCGATGCGGCAACAACGCGCGGCGGCACCTTGTCGGTGAGATTGCCCAGATCAAGAGCGTGAAGGTAATAGGTCCGCGTCCCCACTTCTTGCACGTAGGTCATCACATAGAGGGCGTTGTTCGGAACATCGATGACCGGCGTCGAGTTGATGCCGACATACGGTCCGTTGGCCACGCAGTTGAGTGGGTAGTAAACCGGCTTCCCGAGATTGCGGGTCAGGAGAACCTGGGCGCCTCCCGCTCCAATTGCATATACCGTGTTGTTCTCGGTGACGACGTAGGCTACGGCGTGCTTCCCGGGGTAATTGCCAGCGGTGATGGTTATATTCGGAACCACGAGCGGCTGCGCGTCGACCTGTTCATCGAGCGGAATTGTGGCCAACAATCCGAATGACGAACTCGCCACGTTCGTGGGCGTCAGGGTGGTTTCCTTCTGGTTCCAGCCCGTGCGGAAGTTGTCGTAGTGATACGTGGTAACGGACTCTTGGCCTGCCAAAGGACCTGCGCAACAGGTCACAAAAAGGCAAAGCAAAAGGGCGCTTAACGCAGCGGTGGCGGCACTGCTTCGCAGGGGTCCCATAATCGAGATGGATGGTAGCCGAGGTCAAGTGCAGGGTCAATTGGAAGAACCTCCCGTGGAGAAAAGGCTCTAGACATAAGGCTGTAACAATGCTCTCTGAGACTTGCTTTCTGAGTGACGCGCGACCTTCAGTACTCTGCGAGTTCCTTCATGGCCAGGAAGAGATCGTTGGGCTGCGGAAGGATCGCATCTTCGAGAATCGGTTGATAGGCAACGAATACGTCTTTGGCGGCGACGCGGCGGACGGGTGCGTCGAGGTGATCGAAAAGTTGGTCGGCGATACGGGCCGAAATCTCGGCTCCGTAGCCCCAACTCAGCGTGTCTTCGTAGGCGACCAGCACGCGATTCGTTTTCGCGACTGAGGTCGCGATGGTTTCCCAGTCAAACGGATTCAGGCAGCGCAGGTCGATCAGTTCGACCTTCACGCCTTGCTCGCGCTCGATCTTCTGGGCGGCTTGCAATGCACGTGGCACGACTGCGCCATAAGTAATGACGGTGAGGTCGTCGCCCGGATGCACGATCTTGGCTTTGCCAAACGGAATCATGTAGTCCGGGCCGGGATAAGGAGCGCGTCCGAAAGCTTCGCGATAGAGGCGTTTGTGCTCAAGGAACAACACCGGATCATCGCAGCGGATGGCGGTGCGCAGCAGGCCCGCGGCGTCGAGCGAATTCGACGGAAACACGACACGTAATCCCGGAATATGCGTGAAGATACTCTCGCCGCACTGCGAGTGATAGATGGCGCCGCCGGTAAGGTATCCGCCGATCGCGACGCGAATCACCACCGGGCATGAGAATCCATTGTTCGAGCGCCAGCGGATGACGCTGAGTTCGTCGCGAATCTGCATCATCGCGGGCCAGATATAGTCGAAGAACTGAATCTCGACCACCGGCTTCAGGCCCCGAGTCGCCATGCCGGTCGCGCGGCCCACGATGGCTGCTTCGGCCAACGGCGAGTTGAAAACGCGGTCGCTGCCGAATTCATTTTGCAGGCCGAAAGTGAGCTTGAAGACTCCGCCCTTGCCCTTGACGAGCTTGCGCTTCAGGTATTCTTCGCGGCTGCAGTCGCCGACATCTTCGCCGAAGATGATGATGCGCTCGTCACGCTTCATCTCGTCGCGCAGAGTGGCCGTAATCAGATCGGCCATGGTCTTGGCCGGAATTTTCTTGCCATCGGCGGGAACTTCCGCGGCAACTGGCTGCGTGTCGAACGCCGGCGACGTGGGATCGACGTCGGGTGAGTAGACGTATTTCGTAATGCTCTCAGGAACCGGAGGCAGAGCTTCGAGCGCGAGATCGACCGCGACCTGTAATTCGGCTTCGACCTCCTTTTCGAGCTGGTTGATTCCCTTCTCGTCGAGAATTCCTTCGCGCAGCAGGAACATCTGCGTGCGGCTTACAGGATCGCGCGTGGCATCACTCTGACGCTCAGCTTCGGCACGATAGAGGCGCTCGTCGTCCGACAGCGAGTGCGAATACGGACGAATCACATGCGCATGAACAAACGCAGGGCCGTGCCCCTCCCGGCAGTAACGAACCGCGCGCTGGAATGCCGCGAAGCTCGCCACGGGATCGGTGCCATCCACTTCCTCGAAATGGAAATCAGGGAAACCAGAAACCAGGCGCGAGATGCTTCCGCCCGCGGTCTGCACTTCGACCGGCACCGAGATCGCGTAGCCGTTATCTTCGACGCAGAAAATCACGGGCAGCTTGCCGAGCGCGGCGGCGTTCATCGCCTCCCAGAACTCGCCCTCGCTCGAAGTACCGTCGCCGAGAGAGACGTAAGAAACTTCATCCCCCTGATAGCTGACGTTCTTGAACTGGCGATAATCGACGAACGTCGACTCTGGAACTGGCGCAGCCTTGGGATGCCGCGAAAAATAGCGACCGCCTTCGGCGCAGCCCACGGCCTGCAGAATCTGCGAACCGGTCGGCGAAGACTGCGTCACAATGTGTAGATCGGGATAGCTCCAGTGCGAAGGCATCTGGCGTCCGCCGGAGCTGGGATCGTTGGCCGCGCCCACCCCCTGCAGAAACATGTCAGACGGCTTCACGCCGAGCGCCAGGCACAAGGCGCGATCGCGATAGTAAGGATAGAACCAGTCGTAGCCGGGCTTCATAGCCAGCCCCGCGGCGACGCCGATCGCCTCGTGGCCGGCGCCTGACATCTGGAAATAGATTTTCTGTTGGCGCTTTAGAAGGATCTCCCGGTCGTCGATGCGGCGGGAGGTGTACATGAGCCGGTAGGCCTGGATGAGCTGGTCGCGGGTAAGCCCTTCATAAAGCTTCTGCTTCTTCGCGCCGTTGGCCGCGAGCGCCAGCTTGGGGTCCGTTTTTGTTGTCGCCATCCGGTTGTTTGATCCCCTATGAATATAACGTAACAAACTATTCAGGCAGGTTGCATTGTAAATGTAGAACGAGGCTGGGGAACATACTGAAAAGCCCTGATCGTGAGAAGCGCCGTTGCCTCAGGAAGATACGGGTTTGTTGGCAGCGACCACTCGGGCCAGGCGCTGGTTCCCGGCCGCGGCCTGTTCCAGGGCCTGAATAGCCTCATTTGGCGGACCGGCGCGAAGGATGGCCTCAATCGCTGGCTCGGCGTGCAGAGACTCATCTCGCACCAGTTTGAGCAGAAAATCGTATGCCTCTGGCTGGCGCGTCAACGCGATAGCCGAGAACAGAACGGCGAGAAACCACGCGTCTGCCGAGGGGCCCTCCTCGAAACGCTTGTGCAAAGCCTGAAACGCCTCAGGAGAACGGTCGGCGGCGAGGGCTAAGGCCGCCTCGGCGGCAATGTCATCGCCGGGGGTGAGGAAGCGGCTAATCCATGGAATGGCGCTTCGGCCCTCAATACGCAGAATTCCAGCGAAGCAGGCTCCCAGGACTTCCGGCTCGTCATTCTTTTGGGTGGCGCTAAGAACGGCGCGCAGGCGCAGCAACGCCGCAGCCGCCGGGGAGCCAACCTGCTCAACGGCACGGGCAGCCTCGACTCGGACAGACTTGTCCTCGTCGGCGAACAGCTCGATCAAGTGGTTGAGCAACTCGCTCTCCGACAAACTTCGGCACTGCACCAGCGCAAGCGCGCACGTGGCGCGCAGAGTGCCGGCGGTGTCGGAGCGTCCTCCCCAGACAGGCTCGAGTTGGCTGTGCCGCATGCCGCGCAGAAAAACCGCGGCGTCTTGATGTTCGACCGCCGCGAGCGCGCGGCTCAACGCATTCTTGGCCCAGCATTGTGGATCGCTCTTGACCGCATCCGGGAAGAAACGGTCGAAGGCCGTCAGCAGATCGGGAGTCAGTTCTGCGAGCGAGAATTCGCGGACGAGATCGGCGGCCTTGGCAACAACGAAGTTGTTGCGATGACCGAGAGCTTTTCGCAGCGGCCCGACCGCGGCGGCGGGAGGTCCTTGGCGAAGCGCATCGAGCGCGGCCAATTGATTGTCGAAGCTGCGCTTGCCGGGCACTCTGTGGAGTGTAACGCGAGGAGCTCATCGCAGACTAACCTGCACCAGCTCGTACTTCCGGTCGCTCTGCTGACAGGTTTTCATTAGCGTTGGCAGAGTCCAACCATCGAAAGACTGCGCTTACAACCGCCGTACCTGCCAACTGCGCCATGATGAAAGGGCCAGCGTCCATCGGTCGAATTCCCGCGAATGTGTCGCTCGCCGCCCGGGCCAGCGTGACAGCGGGATTGACGAACGAGGTAGACGCGGTGAACCAGTATGCCGCTGTAATGTAAGCCCCTACCGCAAACGGGATGGCGGATGGACGAGCGCGGCCGCATCCCCAGATAACCAGTTGCAAACCGAGCATCGCGATGAATTCACTGAAGAGCTGCGCAGCGCCGCTGCGTGCACGATGCGAAGCAAAGAAAACGGGTAGTCCAAACATCAAATGAGCCGCCGCCACACCGGCGAATGCTCCCGCGAATTGACACGCGATGTATCCCGGCACCGCGCACCACTCAGTCCTCCCTTGCATCGCATCCGCAAGCGTGACCGCTGGATTAAAGTGAGCTCCGGAAATCGGGGCAAATGTCAGGATCAACGCCACCAGCGCCGCTCCAGTCGCCACAGAGTTAGCGAGCAAGGCAATGCCGATATTACCGCCTGCGAGGCGCTCGCCCATGATACCGGAACCGACGATTGCGGCAAGAAGGAACGCGGACCCCAGAAATTCTGCGGTGAGACGAACGCGCCATGAGCTGTTCATCGTCGTCCGATGTTGTCGACTTCTTTCTTAACTTCGAAGCCGTCAAGACTCGCGAGAGGAAGACTGAGGAACAGGCCGATTCTGCGATCCAGCATGAGAAACGCCTCGCGAAATGCGCGCTGCACTTCATCTTGGGTTCCGCGGACTGCAGCCGGGTCCGGCACTCCCCAATGGGCCGAGATGGGCTGCCCGGGCCAGACGGGACAAACTTCCTTCGCCGCGTTGTCGCAAACGGTGAACACGAAGTCCAGGGTTGGCGCGCCGGGTTCGGCAAACTCCTCCCAACTCTTGCTGCGCAGGCCGGCGGTGGGAAGGCCCGCGTTCTCAAGTTCGCGAAGAGCCTCCGGGCGAATCTTCCCTGCCGGATGGCTGCCTGCGCTGTACGCCGTGAAGGTCGGACGTCCTTTGAAGTTCAGGATCGCCTCGGCCATGATGGAGCGCGCCGAGTTTCCGGTGCACAGGAACAAGACGTTGTAATGTTTTTGCATTGTCGATTCTCTGCCCTCTCAGTTGCAGCACGTCGGACCACAGCACGAGTCTGCTGATCGCGGTTTCACGGCGCGCAGGAAGGCGCTAAGGAACTTTCCATCGACCTGCGGCGCGAGAGCGTCAACGTCGATTCCCTGGCCCGAAAGAAATTCACGGGCGTCCTCCGCGCGATAGATGCGTGTCGGTTCGATCTCAATCTGCTCGAATCCGGCGCCCGCCAGCTTGCTGCGATAGTCTTTCTCCTCCAGCGCGCCGGCGATGCAGCCGACCCAGGCCAGCACGCTCTGGCGAATCTCAGGAAGAATTTCTCCGCGAGTCACCACATCCGAGACAGCGAAGCGGCCTCCCGGTTTCAGCACGCGAAAAGCCTCGCGCAAAACTTTGTCCTTGTCGGCAGAAAGATTGATAACGCAATTCGAGATGATGACGTCAACGGAATTGTCAGGCAGCGGAATGCTCTCGATTTCGCCCTTTAGAAATTTAGCATTGTGAATGCCTGCCTTGCGCTTGTTTTCGTTGGCGAGGGCCAACATCTGGTCGGTCATGTCGAGACCATAGGCCTTGCCGGTCGGGCCAACGCGCCGCGCGGAGAGCAGCACATCGATGCCGCCGCCGGAGCCTAGATCAAGCACTGTCTCTCCAGGATTCAACTGGGCGAGCGCCGTGGGATTGCCACATCCGAGCGAGGCCAGCAGCGCCTCTTCCGGGATTTGTCCAATCTGTGAGGCGTCGTAGAGATTCGTCGTGATAGGGTCGCAGCATCCGGTGGATGCCGTCGCGCCGCAGCAGGAACTCCCTCCAGACTTCACGCGCAGAGCGGCTTCGCCGTACTTCTGTTTGACAACGTCCTTGATGTCAGCATCAATCGTGCTCATAAAATGCGATCTCCTACTTACAGATTTGAATAATGTCTCGCGCCTTGACGGCTTTGTTGCGCGTGCAGCACTCGGCATAGAGGAACTGCAGCAGTTCCTGCAGCGTACCGGTGTCCGCGGTGTAGCGGAGAAACGTGCCTTCCCTTTGCACCTCGACCAGTCCCTCGGTCCTGAGCTTGTCCAGATGATGGGAGAGGGTCGAGTTCGGAATTCCCAGCTCGTCCTGAATCTCGCTGACGACCAGTCCCTCGGGATGGGCTGTGAGCAGCAATTGCATGATCCGCAGCCGGGGCTCGGTGCCCATGGCGGAAAACATGTCGGCGTATTTGGCGATGCGTTCGGCGGAGCTGGCGGGAGAGGGGGTCTTGAATCCGGGTACGACCATGTTTCGATGTTACTAGAAATATCGATTCCTGTCAAAGGTGGACCGGTTCGGAGCGCATTGTGCCCAGAGTTCTCGGCAAGGCAGCGAGCAACGCTGCGTAGGCCGAAGACGTTCCGCTATTGCGATGGGTTATCCTGAATATGCATGATTCGTACGCTCCGCTCTTTTGAGCCGCACTCCATCAAGCTGGTGATCTTCGACCTGGATGGCACGCTGATCGACTCGCGCCTCGACTTGGTACATTCGGTCAATGCGGCGTTACGCCACATTGGGCGGCCCGAGTTGCCGGAAGACGTCATTGCCAGCTATGTCGGCGATGGGGCGCCGATCCTGATTCAGCGCGCGCTTGGCGGCGAAACCATCGACGAAGCGCTGGTGCGAAAGGGACTGGAGTTCTTCCTGTCCTACTATCGGGCCCACAAGCTCGATCACACAACGGTGTATCCGGGCATTGTCGAGGCACTGGCCGCGATTCAGAATTCGGGAAACGGAACGCCGCGGAAGATGGCCGTCCTGTCGAACAAGCCCGTCGTTCCTTCACGCTCGATCGTCGAGGCACTCGGCCTGGGACGATTCTTCACGCAGGTGTATGGTGGGAACAGTTTCGCTTCGAAGAAGCCTGAACCGGAAGGTGCGCTCAAACTGCTTCAGGAAAGCGGCGCACGGCCGGATCAGGCAGTAATCGTGGGAGATTCGCACACCGATATCGAGACTGGACAAAATGCCGGGCTGTGGACCGTAGCGGTTACCTACGGGTTCGCGCCACACACGCTAGAGGGTCAGCATCCGGACATTGTGGTCGATCATCCGCGCGAATTGGGGGCGATCTTCGCCGGAAATTCAAAAGCTTGAACGCAAAGTGCGTTAAGAGCTTCCGCGAAGGACGCTAAGAAACAACTACACACAATGACAACAAATGGCTCTGATCTGAGCAGTGGCTTTACCGGGAAAGAACTGCGCAAGCTGCGCAGCATGAAAAATCCTTACGGAATCCAGAAGTTTCTCGACGACATGCCGTATCACCTGGAAGACACTGCTTGGTCCCCGCGCAAGGTACTCGCGGAAGAATCTTCGCATTGCCTGGAGGGCGCAATCTTCGCAGCTGCGGCGCTCCGGGCGAATGGATATCCTCCGCTGCTGCTGGATTTCGAAGCCGAGCACGACACCGACCACGTTATCGCCATCTATCGTGAAGACGGCTGCTGGGGAGCGGTGGCCAAGTCGAACTACACGGGATGCCGCTGGCGCGAGCCCGTCTATCGCACGCTGCGCGAGCTGGCGCTGAGCTATTTCAATTCTTATTTCAACCTGCGGCGCGAGCGCACGCTGCGCAGGTATTCGGGCCCAGTAAATCTAAAACGTTTCGACCGCCAGAATTGGATGACAACCAGCGAGCCGGTGTGGTTTATCGTTTATCACCTGTTCGACATCAAGCATTACTCGCTGATGACGAAGGCGCAGGAGAAGCGCCTGCATCGCGTGGATGAGCGGCTGTTCCAGGCAGAGTGTTTGGGGAAAGCGTATAAGCAACGGGACTAGCTCAGGACGACGGCGCCGAGGAGTTCGTCTAAAGTATCTTACGATTTGTCCGATTTAGCAGTTAGGATACTTATCCTTGGTTCGGACTGCGCTTGGGATAGTTCACGGTCGAAGAAGGCATCGAATTGGTAGTGAGCAGGCAATTCGGGTCTGGTCAGAATCACGATTTCGTGGAAGCGCGACGCCACCCGCGCTCCAAATTAGATATCGACATTCGCGTCTACCCTCGTAACGCCAGCGTAGTCCGCGGACACACTGTTGACATCAGCGAGTCAGGAATATCCGCCATGCTGCGCGTGGAAGTTCCTATCGGTGAGGTCGTGCGTTTGGAATTCGAATTACCCTTCGGTCCGGTCGAGGTTCACGCGCTGGTCCGGCAGCGAAGCGCCTTCCGCTATGGATTCCAGTTCGTAGAGTCCAGCTCCGCTCAGGAAGTGATTGGACGAACTTGCCGCGAGCTGGCAATGGAAGAGTCTCTGCGGGAAGCGAAACTTTCTTAGGCGGGCGTCGTCGCTGCCACATTTCCCAGCCACAGAACTGACCTTACTATCCAGCGAAACTTCTCGGGCTCGAATGCGTTAAAGTGAAGCATGCGGCGGCTCGTCTTCGTAATCCTTCTTTCCTGTTGCCCTGTGGCGTTCGCTCAGTCGGATCAACCCGCTTCCACGCCATCGAGCACTCCGGCAGCGTCTGATTCAGGAAAATCCAGCCCGTCGGCGCCGTCAAGCAAGGTCTCTCCCGCGCCCGATGCCAAACCCACTCCCCTGCCCGATTTGACGCCGGATGCTAACGGTGCACTCTCGCAGCAGCAGATGCAACAGCTGCTCCGAATCGTGGCCGACAAGGATATCGAGAACGACAAGAAGCTGCGCGACTATACCTACATCGAACGGGAAATCCAGAACAAGCTCGACGGCAAGGGACAAACCAAATCGACGGAAACCAAGACCTACGAGATTCTCGAGGTTTACGGGGAGCAGGTGCAGCGCCTGACGGAAAAGGACGGCAAGCCGCTCTCTGAGAAAGATGCCGCGAAAGAAGACGAGAAAATCCAGAAGATCATCGACAAGCGTAAGAACGAGTCGGACGATGAACGCAGGAAGCGCGAAGAGAAAGAAGCGAAAGAGCGCGAAGACGGTCGCAAATTCGTGCACGAGGTTGCCGACGCGTACAACTTCAAACTGGTTGGGACGGAGCAGGTCGGCGGACGCGACGCCTGGGTAATCGACGGCGAGCCGCGGCCGGGATACGAACCTCAAATGAAGGAAGCCAAGTTTCTGCCCAAGTTTCATGGCCGGGTTTGGATCGACAAGGGCGACCTGCAACTCGCCAAGATGGACGTCGAATGCCTCGACACAATTTCCTGGGGAGTCTTCCTCGCCCGCTTCCACAAGGGTTCCCGCTTCATGCTCGAGCAGACGCGTGTAAACGATGAAGTGTGGCTGCCGCAGCATGTCACCGCAAAGATCGATGCACGCCTCGCACTGCTTAAGAATTTCAACGAGGGCATTGAACAGGAATTCCGTGACTACAAGAAGTTTCGTGCCTCGTCGAAGATCGTCAGCGTGGGAGAAGTCAAGGATCAGCACTAACCGGCTGCGAATTCTCTTCTTACAACTTTTGGGGGATCTGTCTCGATCCTTCTGGGGCTTATAATGCGAGGTCCCAAGGGCGACGAAGTCCACCCTGATTCTGTCAAGGACGGACGCGCGTGGGACTGGATTCAAATTCCCTTCTCATCCGGTGAGGCGTCGAATGTCTTCTCTTTCCCGTCGTGATCTGCTGCGCTCCGGCCTTGCATTGTCTGCGTCGACCCTGGTTACCGGTCCCATGGGCCGAGCTCACGCGCTGCTAAGGGAGTATTCCGGCGCAGCGTCGGCAGAGGCTCTTTCGGCGGTGGCCCCGCGCGAGCACCTGCTGTTTGATTTTGGCTGGAAGTTTTTTCAGGGACACGGCTGCGATCCGCTGCGCGATCTGGGATTCGGCAAGGGACAGGGAGACTTCGCCAAGACCGGTGAGTTCGAGTTTGCCACGGCGAAGTTCGACGACTCGAAATGGCGATCGTTGAACCTGCCGCACGACTGGGCCGTCGAGTTGCCCTTTGTGAACGATGACGAGCAGGAGTCCCACGGCTACAAACCGCTGGGCCGGCGTTATCCAGAGACCAGCGTGGGCTGGTACCGTCGCACCTTCGACGTGCCGCAGGAAGATGCAGCGCGCCGCACCGTACTTGAATTCGATGGCGCGTTCCGCAGCGCACTCGTATTTCTAAACGGATCGTTCATGGGCCGCAACGACAACGGCTATGCGCCCTTCCGCTTCGACGTCACCGATTTCCTTAACTATGGCGGTAAGAACTTTCTGGTCGTGCGCATGGACGCCAGCTTTGGAGATGGCTGGTTCTACGAAGGGGCGGGGATTTATCGGCACGTGTGGCTGACGAAGACCGATCCGCTACATCTGGGACATTGGGACAGTTACGTTCGCACTGCGGTCAAAGGTAGCGCCGCGACGTTGTTCCTTGGAACGATCGTGCAAAACGACGGCAGGCAGGCAGAAAGTTGCCGCGTGCGCTGGCAGGTACTCGATGCCGCGGGAAAAGTCGTGGCGACGGCGGAGGCCGCGCCGCAATCTGTCGCCGCGGACGGATCCGCAACTTTCACGGCGAGCGCGAACGTGGCGAATCCCACGCTCTGGTCGCCGGAAACGCCGAACATGTATTCGGCGATTGTCACGGTTGAGTCCGGCGGCAAAGCACGCGATGCGCAGCGCATCGGCTTCGGCGTACGCGAGCTTCGATGGGATCCCGACAAGGGATTTTTCCTCAATGGAAAGTCCGTCAAAATCAAAGGTACCTGCAATCATCACGACCATGCCGGAGTTGGCGCGGCGCTCCCCGACCGGCTGCAGTGGTACCGTGTCGCAGTGTTAAAGGATATGGGCGGCAATGCCGTGCGCACCTCGCACAACATGCCCACGCCCGAGTGGGTGGAGGCCTGCGACCGGCTGGGCCTGATGATGATGTGCGAGACGCGCCTGATGAGTTCTAATGCCGAGGGTCTGGCACAGCTTGAGTTGATGGTGAAGCGGTATCGCAATTCTCCGTCGATCATTCTCTGGTCGATGGGCAACGAAGAGTGGACGATCATGCCGCAACCGCAGGGCGTGCGTATCGTTGACGACATGATTGCGAGAACACATGAGCTCGATCCGACGCGGCTCTGCACGGCCGCGGTCAATGCGTCGTTCGACACTCACTTCCCCGAGCAACTCGACGTGATGGGCTTCAACTACAACTTGAAAGAGCATGACGGCTATCACAAGGCACATCCGAAGCAGCCCAGTGTCGGCTCGGAGACGGCTAGTACCGTCTGCACGCGCGGCATTTACGAGACCGACAGGCTGCGGAATTGGGTGAGTGCTTACGACTTGAACCACACCTCGTGGTCCGAACTCGCCGAAGAGTGGTGGAAGTTCTACGCGGCGCGCGAGTGGCTTTCGGGAGGATTCGCATGGACCGGCTTCGACTATCGCGGCGAGCCTACGCCATATGGCTGGCCGTCCATCAATTCGCAATTCGGTATCGTCGACATGTGCGGCTTTCCCAAAGACAACTTCTATTACTACAAAGCGTGGTGGGGATCGGAACCGGTGCTGCATCTGCTTCCGCACTGGAATTGGGATCAGCGCAATGGCGAGCCGATCTCGGTGTGGGTGCATTCGAACCTCGATTCGGTCGAAGTCTTTCTGAACGGCAAGAGTCAGGGCTCGCAGAAAGTACAACCGCTCACGCATCTCGAGTGGAAGGTGAAATACGAGCCCGGCGTGCTGGAAGCCTGCGGCACAAAAGACGGCAAGGTTGTGCTCGTAGAAAAACGCGAGACGACTGGCGAGCCGGTGGCCATCCGGCTGACCGCCGATCGCTCCGAGATCAGTGCTGACGGCGAGGACGTTGCCGTGCTGCGCGTTGAAGTCCTCGACAAAGAAGGACGCGCCATTCCGACCGCCGGCAATTTGATCAGCTTCAAGGTGAGCGGGGAAGGCGCGCTCATTGGCGTGGGCAACGGCGATCCGAACTGCCAGGAATCCGATAAGGAACCGAAGCGCAGCCTGTTCAACGGCCTGGCGCAGGTGATTGTGCAATCCACAAAAACCGCAGGGACGATCACGGTCGAGGCCTACACCGGCGATTGGCCGCCGCCGAAGCTACCCGCCACGCAGATTGCGATCACGACGAAAAAAGTGGAGTTGCGGCCGGCGGTTGCGTAAAGCCGAACTTCATTGACCACAGATCTTCGCGGATTTTCACGGATACTGGGGACCTGGATCGCAGGGTTGCGCACGGCGTTCCCTCCTGCCTTGTTGTCTGGTCATGGCCGACAGTCCCGCACGGTTTATAATAGAAAGATTCTCTGGCGACGAAATTCGCATCTGTGTGGCTGCCGGCGAGCCGCAAGCCGAGCTTTGGCTCGGCCCGATAGCCGGAGGCTATCACCGCATGGCATTTCGATCGAGGACAGCAAATGTCCTCAACTCAGAGTATTTTTCTGCGAGCTGTTGGTTTGGCTAGAAGCTAAGAGCTAACAGCTAAGAGCTTTCTTCCATGGATTTCAAACTCGTTTCCGACTACAAGCCGCAAGGCGACCAGGGACGCGCCATCGACACGCTGCTGCGCGGAGTGTATGACCGCGAGCAGCATCAGGTTCTGCTCGGCGTGACCGGCTCGGGCAAGACGTTCACCATGGCGAAGGTGATTGAGGCGGCGAACCGTCCGGCGCTGGTCATGGCGCATAACAAGACCCTGGCGGCGCAGCTTTATCACGAGTTCAAGAATTTCTTTCCGCACAACGCGGTGGAATATTTCGTCTCGTACTACGACTACTACCAGCCCGAGGCCTACGTTCCAGCCGCCGATCTCTACATCGAAAAAGAAGCAACCATCAACGATGAACTCGACAAGCTGCGGCTCTCGGCGACGCGGTCGCTGTTTGAACGGCGCGACGCATTAATCGTTGCGTCAGTGAGTTGCATCTACGGCCTAGGCTCTCCGGAAGCCTACTACGGCATGATGATGTTTCTGGAGAAGGGCCAGAAGATCAAGCGCGAAGACATTACGCGCCGGCTGGTCGACATTCTCTACGAACGCACCAACGGCGACTTCCGCCGCGGAACGTTTCGCGTGCGCGGCGATGTCATCGAGGTCTTCCCCACCTACGACGACATGGCGTACCGCATCGAGTTGTGGGGCGATGAGATTTCTTCGCTCACGCAAATCGATCCGCTGTTCGGCACCGTGAAGCAAAAGTACATGCGGCTGCCGATTTATCCTAAGACGCACTACGTAATGAAAGACGAGACACGCGCGGCGGCGGTCGATTCGATCAAGAAAGAGCTGGCGTGGTGGGAGGTCGAACTCGAAAAGCAGGGACGGCTGGTCGAGGCGCAACGCATTCATCAGCGGACCATGTTCGACCTGGAAATGATCAAGGCCATGGGCTTCTGCCATGGGATCGAAAATTATTCGCGGCATTTTACTGGTCGCCTGCCGGGCGAGCCGCCGCCAACTCTGCTGGATTATTTTCCGCGCGATTATCTGATGTTCATCGATGAGTCGCACCAGACGGTGCCGCAGTTGCGCGGTATGTACGCCGGCGATCGCTCGCGCAAGGAGACTTTGGTCGAGTATGGCTTTCGCATGCCGTCGGCGTTGGACAACCGTCCGCTGACGTTTGAGGAATTTGAACACCGCACGAATCAGCTGGTCTATGTTTCCGCGACGCCGGGACCTTATGAACTGACAAAATCGGCGGGCGTAGTGGTCGAGCAGATCATCCGTCCAACTGGCCTGATCGATCCTGAAGTCGAGGTGCGTCCGGTGAAAGGACAGATCGACGACCTGCTGCACGAGATTCGCGCGCGCGTCGACAAAGGCGAGCGCGTGCTGGTGACGACCCTGACCAAGCGCATGTCGGAAGATCTCGCCGAGTACTACGCAGAAGTCGGCGTGAAGTGCCGGTACATGCACTCGGAAATCGAGACCCTCGAGCGGGTGAAGATTCTGCGCGACCTGCGTCAGGGCGAGTTCGATGTATTGATCGGCATCAATCTGTTGCGCGAAGGCCTCGACCTGCCGGAAGTGTCGCTGGTGGCGATCCTCGACGCAGACAAAGAAGGATTCCTCCGCTCGTCGGGATCCCTGATTCAGACGATCGGCCGCTGCGCGCGGCATTTGAACGGCCGCGCGATTCTCTACGCCGACCGACAGACCGATTCCATGAAGCGCGCCATGGATGAAACGCTACGGCGTCGCGCGATCCAGACTGCGTACAACGAAGAGAACGGAATCACTCCGGAGTCGATCGTGCGCCCTCTGGACATGACGCTCGCCGGAATCGTAGCCGCCGACTACGCCGACCTCACTGCAGGAGAGTCCGAAGGCATACCGGAATTCAAGTCGCAGGAAGAGGTGGATGGGTACATCGGCAAACTCGAAAGCGACATGCGCGAAGCCGCAAAGAAGTTCGAATTCGAGAAAGCGGCGAAGCTGCGAGACACGATCAAGGAATTGCGGACTAAGGAGTTTCTGTTCGCGTAAAGGTTTTGGCCTTCAGGTCGCGCAACACGAGCCGACGTCGAGAAAACTGCTCTAGCCTCTGATTGACTCGTTCTCGAATCTTACGATCCATCAGAATCCGTTGCTCCTCATCAACCGCTAACATAGTTGCGCGATCGTGGGCGATCGGCCCCTTCCAAAAGTAGACGGCCGCTCCTTTTTCCAGGGCAAAACCGATTTCGCCTTGCTTGGCGAGCCGCCGCAACGTCGAATGTACACTCGCAAGGGAGTTCGAACAATTCGAGAAATCATATCTTCGGACCTCCATCAACTGCTTTACATCTGTTGCGGACAGCCTGCGATGACCATGCGAAGCAAACGCCCAATAAAGCGCGTCTTTGACTGCGGTCGTTAATCTGGGCGTATAGAGGCTCAGCTCGTCAAGCGCATTCATGAGTTGCTCCGTTCTCTTCTTGTCGCTGTGGAGGCTGCGGCCAAGAACACGAACAGTGTCCCGTAACTCAGAGAGACGCTCGTTTATCCGCGCGCGGTTGTCCAGCAAGCGGCGAAGCTCGACCATCGCATCGTCAAACGCAACCGCATAGGAACTCGTAGCCACACTGAGAGTGTAACTAAGTTAAATTCTAAAGTAAATAGGAATGTGCTCCAAAGGCTCGCTGACTCGGAGGCCGATGCCCTCGTGTTCGGCAACACAGCCTGCCGGCCTGGCCCGGCTGGACAGCCGGGGGCGAATGTCCCCACATGGCTCGATATACGGCTGACAATTTCCCGCAAGCACAAGAACTTCGTGTTACACTGTATTCGTGTCGTCCAAGCCTCAACTCCGAAATGTCACGGTAACTCTCGAAGAAGAAGTGGCCCAGTGGGCTCGCATTGAGGCGGCGCGCCACGACACCAGCGTTTCGCGTCTGCTCGGAGAACTCCTCAAGGAACGCATGGCGGCGCAGGGCGGTTATGAACGAGCCATGCGGCGGGCATTGGGCAGGAAGCCTTTTCTGCGCAGCACTGCCCGCTACCTGACGCGCGAGGAAGCGCATGACCGCTCCCGTCTTCGTTGACTCCAACGTGTTTCTTTACGCGGTGGACGACGCCGACCTGCGCAAGCAGCGAGTCGCCAGGGATTGGCGCGCAGAGTTATGGAAGAGCCGGCTAGGGCGGGTCAGCTTTCAGGTGCTGAACGAGTTCTATGTCAATGCAGTGCGGCTGAAGCCTTCTGCCATTGACCACGCACGCGCAGAGATTCGCGACCTGCTAGCGTGGAACCCAGTAACTCCCGACGCGGCGCTCTTGGAGCGGGGCTGGAAGCTTCAGGATCGCTACCACCTTTCCTACTGGGATGCATTAATCGTCGCGGCGGCCAAGGTGTCATCTTGCGGCTATCTTCTTACAGAGGATTTGCAGCACGGTCAGAAGCTGGACGGGATCGAGGTGGTCAATCCGTTTCTGCGCAATCCACAGACTGTTTTATAGCCGTGTTCCCGCGAGTCGGCTGGATGGTCCTATCGTCCGTACGCCGCGCTGGCGGCCATGGGCTTGCGATGGAAGGTGTAGCCGTCAAAGGTTTCAGAGCGAAAATTCAGGTTGGGCGCGTAGAGCTTTTCAGTTTGGCTAAGAAACAAGTATCCGCCGGGCTCGAGATACAGGTGCAGACGTTCCATGAGCGCGGTGCGTTGGACGCGCGAAAGATGCGGCAGCACGTCCATGCAGAAGATGCAGTCGAATCGTCCAATGTAAACCGGCTTAGTCAGGTTCATCGTGTTGAAAGTGACCAGGCTGCGCAGACGCGGCTTCACCAGCAGGTGCGCACCATTGGACGAACCGTTATTCGCGCCATTGTTTGAGCCGTTACTCGAACCATTGCCGGACGCACTATTCCCAGATCCGCTGTGAGAAGATCCGTTCGCGCCGTTACTCCAGCCGTTCTCCGTGATGCTCTGCGGAGTTTCTGCCGCGGTGCTCTGTCCGCCGTTGGCACTCCCAATCTTTGAGAAACAGGCACGGATCGTCGCCGGAGGCAAGCCCGCCAGCGCCGATTGCGGATACAGCCCTCGTTCGGCTACCGCGATGGCCGAAGGTAGCAGGTCGCTACCCACAATGTGAACGGACCAGTCTTTCGTCCCTTGCGCCGCTGGCGGCACAGAACTCTCGGCCACGCCGCCACTCCGCACGACCCCATTCTTATCTTTACTGTTGGTGTTGTTCCCGTTGCCATTCCCGTTGCTCACGCCATTGCTATTCCCGTTTGGCGGCGTGTTGCACAGCGCCATTGCGATGGAGTATGCCTCTTCGCCGGTGCCGCAGCCGGCGCTCCAGATTCGAAGCGTGCACGGGCCGTCCTCTGATTTGCGAGTGTAGAGTTGCGGAATCACTTGCCTTGCCAGCGCGTTCATCGCGCCGGGATGACGGAAGAAACCGGTGTTCACGTTCAGGACGCCATCCAAAAATCCTGGGAACGCCGCGGGATCCCGATCGGAAGCGCGCAGCCGTTCGAACAGAACCCCGGACGATTCCAGGTCGTGCTTCTCGAGATACTCGGCAACATGCGCCGCCAGCGCGCTGTTGGGGCAGTCGAGCAGAATCCCCGTCTGGCGCTCGACCAGCAGGCGCAGCTCGGAGAGTTCGTGCTCGAGGATGGTGAAACCCGCCATCAGTTTATGCATAGATCCTTCCCCAACTGGGGTTCGCAACTTTCATCTCCCGAACCATGTTCGGATCGGCGCTTTACCAAGGGGAGGACCAGTTCTCAGTTCTCAGTTCTCAGTGCCCGGCTGCTGCCGCGGCATACGACTTTCCCGAATCGTTTTCCGCCTGCCTCGCGACTACGTTCATTTCCTTCTCCAACGACGAGAAGCGCTGCATGATCTCGTGGATGCGAAGCGTCATGTTGCGAATCGTCTCAATCTGGGCGCGAGTCTGGGCGGACAGGCTGCCCGGTTCGAGCAACAGCAGATCCGAATTCCCCAGCACCGATGTGAGCGCGTTATTCAGGCTATGCCGCATTTCCAGCATGTAGCGCCCAAGCATCGCGTGCCGCTCGAGCGTGGCGCAGGAGGTTTCCGCCGCACGCGCGCGAGCTTCCGATCGCGAGCGGTGCACCGCCTCACTGGCAGCCAGAACCAGTGTCTCGAGCCAGTGCGGCGTGTCCAGTGAATCACCCGGACGCAGGATGGAGACGCGCGGCCACCGTTCGCGTATCAACTGCGCCGTCGCCGTATCCTGGCAAACACAAAAAATCGGCTGACCGGTGGAGTGCAGAGGCTCAAGCACCACCGAAAGCAGGTCGCGCCGCAGCTCCCCGACGATGGCAACGTCAAACACATCCACGGCGAAACGCGGCCACAACTCGCCGCTCAGCAGCGTAAACGTGGGGACGTGACGTTCCATCTGCCAGCGGGCGGTAATCCGCCGGGAGAAATCAACGTCATCGGAGATGATCAGTACGGTCGGAGTTTCCACGCGCGAACTTTTCCTTGGTCATTTCCGGCGGCCCAGGGTGATTCCCTGCTCCGCCAGTTTCAACTTCTGCGAACAGGCCTAGCCTTTCTTGCCGGAGGAATCGGGATCCCAGCCGGGTGTCGACGAAACTTCAAACTCAGGTGCATCGACCGGCGCAGCAGGCTTTGGCTTGGGAGCCGCTGCGGGCTTCGCAGCCGCTTTGGCGGTCGCATTCGCCCCCGGAGCCGCAACCGCCTTCGCGGCCGCCGGAGCCGGCTTCGCAGCCGTGGGACTCGGCTTCACCGCAGCCGCGGGCTTTGCAGTCACAGCTGGCTTTGCAGTCAGAGCAGGCTTGGCAGCGACCGCCGGCTTCGCAACAGCGGCCGGCGCTCCTTTGGCGGCGTCGGGCGCTTTGCCGCGTCCGAGCGCGTGCTCGACCGAGGCGCGCAGATCGACCAGCATGCGCAAAGGCGAGCCCGACGAATATTCCGCCTGAAACATCACCTTCCACGACTGGCAAATCATGCGCAGACGGATGATCGGCTCCTGCGCGGAAAACTGCGCACGCCGGCAGTCGATGGTCTGCACGCCCTTGTCTTCGAGTTCCGTGAGTCCGTCGAGAATAATGTTGAGATCGCCCAGCATCAGCCGGAAGAAGGCGCGCCGCATGAGATATCCGAAGCGCGTGAAAGCGGTGAGCGCGACCGGCATGTAGAACAACTCTCCCGCCTGGGCCTTGGCTTTGCGTCCTTGTTCGAGAACGCCTCCATGCAGAAGCTCGTCGAGCGAGCGGCAGCGCCGCGCCGCTTCCAGCACGCGGTCGAGCGCGTTCAGCCATAGCGGAGCCTTCAGTTCCACTTCGCCCAGAATCGGCTCCAGCGACTGCGCAACGTAGGCGAGATCAACGTCCCCGTCGTCCAGCCCGGAGGGCGCCAGTTGGCTGAAATACTGCACCAACAGGAAATCAATCTTGTCGCGAATCGCCTCGGTCTTCGGCGTCTTCGCCAGGAAGTGTTGCGACAGGATCAGAATGGCATCGGGATTTACGGCCGAGTTGGTCTGCAGGAACTGGCGCAACTGGTGCACCTGGATGCGCTGGTCCATTTCTTCGAGCCAGCGGTTCGCCTGCTCGACGGCCTCTTTGCCCGGCGTTTCGACACCCGCCTCCAGATCGGGGCTGGCTTGCACGTCGATGGCGAACTCACGCGCCAGTTCGAAGTAAATGGGATACAGCCGGCAGGCAAACTTCCATTGGGTGGCGAGATCTTGTACAGGTGTGGATGGAGTCATGATTTCACGATCCAGTTGGGAACTTCTCCCACAAAGCGTGCGGCCACGATCGTCCGGCCGGGATGATACTGCACCGCGACCACTGAGGCCTCGATATCGAGCGAACCGTCGGAGTTGCGCAGCCGCAGAATATCGGCGAACTCCAGCGGAGTGTTGCAGGCGAACAGAACTTCGCGAGGAGTGCCAAACTCGATGACGGTGCTCTCCGTGAAATTCGCCGCGGACGACTCGGCAGGCTGCAACGTGCGGGCAAGTTGAACCGGAATGCGAACCGGAGTGGCTTCGGGAAAAAAGCGGGCCAGCCCAGCTACCGTGCTGGCGTTTTGCGCTGCGCGTCCCGTTGCTGTGGCTTGTTGCGCCAAGCGGATGAGAAACCCCTTACCCAGACTCGTTTTGCCCGATCAAAATGCGGTTGGGCTCCCCCTCTTCCCGGTTAGGAAGAGCTGTGGGGAGCCGAGAGCCGCGGTTCGCAAGAAGAAGGAGCAACACGGCAGCCAAATCTGGGAACGGAAGGACTAGCACTCAGGTGAGCGCATTTTCAGTGGCTTAGAGTGAGTTCAGCATGCTCGGGTTGAACCTCGCGCGGCCAAGGGTCTCATCGTGAGACATTCGTCTCACAATCAGGTGGCGAGCCCTTTTCTCATGGTCGCTGAAAAGCGGACGACAATGCTGACACTCGTCGCCGGACAAAATCTTTCAACCACCGCACACGTGTACCTCGACTTCGTTTACAGTATCGGGTTGTTGCCATGCGGTACTAAATCGTTACAATTGCGGACAAATAGGCCAAGATCATCTGGAATCCGGCGAAGGAGGAACAGTGAAAAATCGGCTTCGGTCTCGCGGCGATTCGGCAGGCGGGGTTTCACGGCGCAAGTTCCTGGGACAAACTGCAGCGGCAGCAATCGGCCTCGCCATCGTTCCCCGCCGCGTGCTGGGCGGCGCAGGATATCTTCCTCCCAGCGACAAGGTCAATATCGCCTTCATCGGCGTCGGAGCCCAGGGGTTGCGCGTTATGCTCCACTTTCTGCGCGAGCCCGACGTGCAGGGCGTCGCGGTCTGCGACTGCAATCAGACGGGCGCGAATTATCCGCAATGGTCCACGCATGAGTTCAGCAACTCCGTCAACAAATTGCTCGGCGTGAGCAGTGGGTGGGATTGGCTCAGCCCCGACCAACCGATTCAGCTCAGCCATACACTCAACGTCACCGGCGGCGTTGCTGGTCGCGAACCTTGCCAGAAGATTGTCGACGGCTACTACGCTACGCAGCAGCGATCGGGACAATATCACGGCTGCGCCGCCTACGTAGATTTCCGTGAACTGCTTGAGAAGCAGAAGGATGTCGACGCCGTGGTCGTGTGTACAACCGACAACCTTCATGCGGCGGTTTCGGTCGCGGCCATGAAGAAGGGGAAACACGTCTTCTGCCAGAAGCCGCTGACCCACACAATCTATGAAGCGCGGCGGATGGCGGAAGTCGCCAAACAGACGGGGGTCGCCACGCAGATTGCCGTCGCCAACCAGGCCTCCGAAGCCACGCGCCTGCTCTGCGAGTGGATTTGGGGCGGAGTCATCGGTCCGGTGCGCGAGGTCAGCAACTGGTCGAGCCGTCCGTTCTGGCCGCAAGGTCTTGAACGCCCGAAGGAAACCGAACCTGTGCCCGCCGGCCTCGATTGGGATCTCTGGCTCGGCCCCGCGCCCGAGCGTCCTTACAACCACGCGTATCTGCCATTCGTCTGGCGCGGATGGGCCGACTTCGGCTGTGGCGCGCTGGGTGACATGGGCTCCTACAGCTTTGACACGATTTTTCGCGTGCTGAAACTGGAAGCGCCTACAAGTGTCGAGTGCAGTTCGACGGATCGCTACGATGAGACATATCCGCAGGCCTCGATTGTCCGCTACACCTTCCCCGCCCGCGGCAACATGCCTCCGGTGAAGTTCAACTGGTACGACGGTGGACTGAAGCCGGCGCGTCCCGATGAACTCGAAGACGGACGTCCGTTGAAGGGCGACGGCGAGGAAGACGAAGGCCTGCTCTTCGTCGGCGACACCGGTAAGATTCTCTGCAGCTTCAATGGCGCCAATCCCAAGCTCATCCCGCAGTCGAAGATGGACGCCTTTCAACCTCCGCCCAAGACTCTGCCGAGATCGCCCGGCAACGAGCGGGAATGGCTCGACGCCTGCAAAGGCGGCAAGGTGAAACCGGGCGGCAATTTCGAGTTTGAAGGTGTGGTCACCGAAAGTTTGCTGCTTGGCAACGTAGCGAACCGCTTGGGCGAAAAGCTCAACTGGGATCGCAATAACCTGGAGATCACAAACTCGGACGCCGCCCAGAAGATGGTCGCTCCGGAACGCCGCAAGGGTTGGGAGCTTTAGATCGAACTAAAGGAGGACTCAAATGTCTGCGATTTCGCGACGTGATTTTCTACAGAGCGCGGCAACCTGCGCTGCCGCGGCAGGGTTTCTTTCCGCCGGCGCGTTCGAACTTCGCGCCAATCCGCTCGGAATGCCCATCGGATGCCAGACTTGGCCGGTCCGCACAATGATCGAGAAAGACTTTCCGGGCACAGTCAAACAGCTGTCCGACGCGGGATTTCAAATGATCGAACTGTGCTCTCCGGTCGGTTACGCCGATAACGGCTTCGCCGGTCTCGCCAAATACAAAGGGGCCGAACTGCGCAAAATTCTCGGCGATGCGGGCGTCGGCTGTGTGAGTTCTCACTTCGGCATCGACGAACTCCGAAAGAATCAGGAGCAGGCAATCGCATGGGCAAAGGATGTCGGCTTGACTCAGATGCTGGTGCCTAGCCTTGACGGACCGAAAAATCCGACGATGGATGACGTGAAGCGCGCCGCCGACGAATACAACAAGATGGGCGAAAAGGCAGCCGCAGCGGGCATTCAACAGGGCCTGCACAATGAAACATTTGAGCTTTCCACGGTCGACGGCAAACGCACCTATGACGTGCTCTTCGGGCTGCTCGATCCAAAGCTCGTGAAATTCCAGTTCCAGGTTTCCACCATCAGCCAGGGTTACGGCGCCGCCGATTACTTTACGAAATATCCCGGCCGCTTCATCTCGATGCATGTACAGGGCTGGTCGGCGGCGACGAAGAAAATCGCGCCGGTAGGGCAAGACTCATTGGATTGGAAGAAGATCTTCACCGCCGCGAAAACCGGCGGCATCAAGAACTACTTTGTCGAAATGAATTTCGACATGATGAAGGCAAGTGTGCCTTACCTGAAATCGCTGCAGGTGTGATCGTGGTTGCGCCTCAACGCCCGCTACTGCAGCGTTTGGCTTGATGATCCAGACGAACCGCCGCCGCTGATGTTGTAGCGCTTCAGCTTGCGGTAGAGTGTCGCGCGGCTAATGCCGAGCATGCGTCCAGCCAGCGCCTTATCGCCATTCACCTGCTCAAAGACGCGTTGGATCGTGGCGCGCTCAATATCTTCGAGATCGGTGGTCGATAGCGGAGCGTGCGGTTGTGCCGACGGCGCAGCGGCGGCAAGGTCTGGATCGAGCACCGCAGTCCTCGGCGCCTGCGGCACCGGCATGCTTGTGATGCTGGTCCCGCCGGCAATGGCCGGCGGAAGATCGCCAAGATCGATGACGTGCCCGTTGCCCAGCGCGACCGCACGCTCCACGCAGTTTTCCAGCTCGCGTACGTTGCCCGGCCAGTCGTACTGCATCAACGACTTCATGGCCGCGCTCGAAACATGGATCTCCGACCCGGGTGCGTATCGATCCAGAAACCAGTGCACTAGCATGGGGGTATCGCTGCGTCGCTCGCGCAACGCGGGCACATACAGAGTCACGACATTCAAGCGGAAGTAAAGGTCTTTGCGGAAGGTTCCATTCTTGTACGCCGCTTCCAGATCGCGGTTGGTGGCGGCGATGACCCGCACGTCAACCTTCACTCGCTGATTGCTGCCTACCGGACGGACTTCTTTCTCCTGCAGCACGCGCAGCAGTTTCGCCTGCAATTCCAGCGGCAACTCGCCAACTTCGTCGAGAAAAATCGTTCCGCCGTCCGCGGCCTGAAATAATCCCTGCTTCGACTTCAGCGCGCCAGTGAACGCTCCTTTTTCGTAGCCGAACAGTTCGCTCTCGATCAGCGTCGGTACCAGCGATCCGCAATCGACGGCCACAAATGGACGGCTGCCAAACGCCCCGCGGAAGTGCATGGCCCGCGCCACCAGTTCTTTGCCGGTGCCACTTTCTCCATAGATCAGCACAGGCGTCCGCGTATCTTTCAGCCGCGCCACCATGCGCAGCACGTCTTGAATCTTGGCCGACGATCCTACGATGCCGTGGACCGCGGTTTCCGAGTCCATGCGCTGGCGCAGAAATTCGTTCTCCTCGACCAGGCGAACCTTCTCGGCCATGCGCCGCAGAAACAGCCGCAACTCCTCGAGCGGAGAAAACGGCTTCGTGATGTAGTCGTAAGCGCCGAGTTTCATGGCCTGCACCGCAGTTTCAATCGACCCATGCCCGGTCATGACTGCGACTTCGATACGGGGAAGAAGTTTTTTCACCTTCTCCAGGAATTCCAGGCCCGACATGTGCGGCATGACCATATCGGTGAGCACCATGTGTGCCGCTTGCTCTTCCAGCAAAGCCAGGGCCGAGTCTCCACTGTCGGCCTCAAGGCACACGAAGCCCAGTGCCTCACCGACGGTGACGCACAACTTGCGGATGGTCTGCTCGTCGTCGACGATCAGCAACCGGATTCGAAGGTCGTCTTTATTCGCCACGCCGCTCACTGCGCCTTCCCCATCGTCTGGGAAATGATATCGATGAATTGCTGCACTCGAAACGGCTTCTCCACGCACGGAGCACCGGTTTCACGCAAAGTCGCGGCCGTCTCCTCGTTCGCAATGTCGCCGGTAATAAAGACGACCCGCGATGCGAGATCGGGGCGGTGAATCTTGATCCACGCATGCACCTGGCCGCCGTCGACGCCGCCGGGCGTACGCATGTCGGAGACAACACCGAGAAAGGCCCCGGTCTCAAGCAGACGGAGAGCCTCGACGCCGGATTCGCAGCAGACCACGGGATATCCGCTACGCTCAAGCGCGGCTTGCACATACGCCATGACGGCGGGCTCATCCTCGACGAGCAGCACCGGCAAAGGATTTGGTTGGAGGGCTGGTAAGCTCATGGTTTTAACACTCCTGCGGCCACACCCATTGACGCCGAGTGCGGGTTCGCCGGCAGGCGGACAATGAACGTCGCTCCCTGCCCGCCGACATTGTTGTGGCAGTGAATATCACCGCCGTGCTCCTTGAGGATTCCGTAGCAGATGCTCAGTCCCAGGCCCGTTCCCTTCCCGATCTCTTTCGTGGTGAAGAACGGATCAAAGACCTTGTCAGGATGTGAAATTCCGTAACCGTTGTCGCGGAATGAGACTTCGACCGCATCTCCCGCTTTGGTCGACATGATCTCAATCCGCGCCGGACGCCCCACCTCGTGCACGGCGTCGTAGGCATTGTTGAGAATGTTGAGAAAGACCTGCTGCAACTGGTGCGCGTCGCCCATGACCTCTGGCAGATCCTCGTCGAGATGTTCGATGACTTCGATGCCGTGGCTGTGGAAGTCGTAAGAACGCAACTGCATGGTCCGCCGCAGAATGGAATTCAACTGCACTGCGCTGCGTTGTGGCGGCATCTGCCGGGCAAAACTCAACAGATTCTGCACGATCTGCTTGGTCCGCTGCGCCTCCTGCAGAATCACCCGCAAATCCTTACGAGCAGTTTCCGGTAAATCGTCGCTCTCGATCAGCAGGTCGGCAAAGCCGAGAATCGCGGTCAGAGGATTATTTACTTCATGGGCGACGCCGGCCACCAACTGTCCCACGGCAGCCATCTTCTCAGCATGCACCAGTTTGTCGCGCAACACGGCAGAATCCGTAATATCCGTCAGCACAACAACGATGCTGGTAACGTTCCCCTGCTCGTCGCGCATGGGACTGAGGTTAGCCGAGAACTTTCCCGCCGCGCCGTTGCCCCGTTTGACTTGCAACTCGAGATTGTCGACTTGCTGGCCGTTCAACGTACTCTGCAGCGCACCGGCGAGTTGACTGTCAAAACCGGGCGCTGCCAACTCGATCAGCGGATGTCCCAACAGATCCCGCTGCTCGAACCCCGCCTCGTACCACCGGCGATTCGCATAGCTGACCAGCCCTGCGGTATCGGCAACCAGAATCAGGCTCTGCGTGTTGCTCAGGATCTTGCCCGAGAAATCCCGCTCGCGATGCAACTCGGACTGATACGTTCGCAAGCCGGTCACGTCGAGCATCAATCCACGAATCTGCTGCAGACGCCCCAGGTTGTCGTACATTCCGAACGCATTGATCAGAACGTGGATGGGCGACCCGTCCTTGCGACGCAAAGTCGCTTCGAAATTGCGCAGGTGGCCGTTCTCCTTCAATATCTCCGAGTGCCGGTCGCGCTGCTCTGGCGAAAAATAGAGTTCCGTAGGGATGTCGATCTGCAGCAATTCCTCGCGGCTGGCATATCCCAGCATGCGCACGATGGCATCATTCACCTCTACAAACCGGCCGCCCGGCGTGCTGAAGAACAAGCCTTCCTGAATGTTGTCGAAGAGTTCGCGATACCGCCGCTCTGCCTCGCGCCGGTCGGAAATATCCTTCATCACGTGGATGGTTTGCAGGCCCTCGTCGGCAGCCCCGTGCACGCGCGATGTCGAGACCAGATACGTGCGATCGAAGACGGGATGCGCGAATTCGTCGGTCTCATCAACCATAGCCCTGCAGAACGGGCACGCATGGGTTGCGACCTCGCTATTCAAAGCCAGCAAGGCGCGCATGTCGACGCCAATCAGTTCCGCCGGCTTCACCCCGATCATTGCGGCCAGCGAACGGTTGATGCGCAGAACTTTTCCCGCCTGGTCGTGCACGACAATGAAATCGGTGATGGCATCGAAAATCTCCATCCAGTGCCGGTTCGCTTGTTCGATGCGGGTGAAAAGGCGGGCGTTCTCAAGCGCCATCGCCGCATGTCCGGCCATGGTTTCGAGGAAAACTCGATCCTCCGGATCAAGCGGACGGGACCGTCCAGAGAGGGCCAGCAGTCCAGCGAGTTGGCCGTCCCCGCCGGGCAGGCGGACCAGCGTGCAGTCGACCCACCCCAGAGCAGACGAAGCGGCGGGGCCCAGCAACTCACTGACCGAACCGGACACGACCGGCCCCGCATGTCGCGAAACAAACTCTCCCACAGCCGTTCCCAGCGTACGATCGAGCCCTCGGTCAACCGCGAGATTCGCACCACTCGGAGTTGCCTGCATCACGCCGCCTGAGGCCTCTTGGCCGCCCTTCGTCGGGGCAACCACCGCAACTGCCTCATCCCCCGAACGCAGCGTCACTAACTGCCAGTGTCCCTCATGCTGCACCGCCAGGAAGCCAGAACGCGATCCGGTCAGTTCGGCGCAACGGCCAACGAACCGGCGGGCAAACTCCGGCAGCCGCAAAGTGCCATCCATCTCGCGAGCCAGTTCAATCAACGCCTCAGCGCGCCGGCGGTGCCGTTCCGAGAGATGCAGATTGCGCGCAACTTCCAGCGCCACCGCCGCCTGATTCGAGAGCGCGCGCGCCCGTCGAATATCCTCCTGCGCAATCCCGGAGCCATCAAGACGGTCGAGCATTCCGAACATCCCGAGCACCTGTCCGCCCGTGCCGAGCAAGGGCACCGAGAGGAACTGGTGTACCTTGTACGCCGTGATCACCTCGATGTTCACGCCAGGAACCTGCGTGGCATCGTCAGTCCAGAAAACTTCTTTTGCACGCAGCGTTCGAGTGGCCACGCCCTCGGGAAACGGCACTTCCAACCGCTTCGCCTCGCCGCGCTCGACGCCATAGCGGACGCGGAACTGATCATTCTCCAGTAGTGCAATAAAACACCGCCCATAACCGAGGAAGTCGGCGGCTCGCACCACAAACGCCTGCAGAAAATGTTCCAGATCGCCGCTGGAACTGAGTTCCGAGGAAATCTCGAGCAACTGGTGGAGTTCGTGCGCCTGCGCATGCGCCGTCGCGTGAAGTTCCGCATGCGCCACCGCAACGGCGCCAAAACCGGCAATTGCCGACACTAGCGACTTCTCCTCCGAAGTGAAAACTCCATCCTGGCGCGGATAGACGAGGATCGCTCCCTGCGTCCGCGACGTGCGAAACGGAGCTGCAATCAACATCCCCGGCGAAACCAGATTCCCCAGGGAATGCACGTCCGCTCCGATTGAGACCGTGATCGGCTCTCCCGCCGACACCGAACGTTGCGCGAGATCCGCCGCGAACCGGATGGTTTGGCGGTCGTGACCCGCGCGAGCTGAATTCGCCAGTTGCGGAGTCTCGGCCGAAACTGCCTTCAATTCGAACGGCCCTTCGCGGCGCAGCAATACACACACCAGCCGCGTGCGCAAAAGTAACCGCAAACGATCGGCCAGTGCTTCGATTACCGCGGAAACATCCGGCGTAGCGTGCAGCGCCTGGGCAACGTCTGCCAGGATTTCGGCCTTGCGGTGCTCCTCGCGCGAAGCGTCACTGAGCCGCGCCGCTTCCAGCAAACTGCCCAGTTGCCCTGCCAGGATGGTTGCCTTCGCCGCCAGATCCTCGTTAAAGAAGTCGTCGATGGAATCGTGCAGAAATGTAACTGCGCCGATCACTTCGTTCGACACTATCAGGGGCGCGGCCATCAACGAACGGGCGCCATACTCTTCCGCCGCTGGAAAGGTCGCCGAACGCACGTAGTTGCCGAAAACTGTACGCCGCTTGCGGACTGCATCCGCAGTAACGGCACTCTGCTCCGGCCGCACCCGCAATCCTGCGAAACGTTCTGCCAACTTCCCCTCGGCTTGCTCTCCGATCAGTTCGTCCCCCGTACCGCAGCGCCAGAAGTAGACGCCCGGCACCCGGAAGTATTCCCGTGTGGCATAGCAAAACAGTTGAATCAATGACTTCGCATCCGCTCGCTCACCGGCTCTCGCAGCAATCCGAAGCAGCAGCTTCTGGAAGGCTTCCTCGGAACCCGAGACAGTGTTTCTTTCTGCGGAAATGATAGGACTGCTGCCAACGACACGCAGTGCGGGGCCGGCCATCGAGGGGAAATGTTCTTGATTCACAAGTGCTTGAATCTAAATGGAAAGCTATCTGTCATCTCAATTTGAGTCAAGTGAAATGGATGGGAGGGGTGCCTTGGTGTGAAATCCCGAGACAAAGTTGAGACTTTGTCTCAGGCTGAGAACCTGCGCCGATCCCCCGGCTCGAATGAGACTGGTCTCATCCAGAGCAGCCCGTCTCAACCGTCGCAGACGACATCTAACTTGCCTGTTTAGTTAAAGATGCCGACTATTACTTTCGTTTTTTCAAGAAGGAACGGGTGGCCCGGCTGTTGCACGCTTAGGGTCACCAGATTCTTCTCACAGGAGGGATTGTGTCCAAAAGAATTGCGGCAGCACTACTGGCCGTGCTGACCCTGACGATGGTGGGGGGAGTAATCCACGTCCGAGCACAACAGACCCAGAATGACGAACTCGTCCGCCGGGCGAAGACCAAAGTCCAACCTCTCTATCCCGAACTGGCGCGAAAGATGAGTATCGCAGGCACAGTCAAGATCGAGGTCACGGTAGCGCCCAATGGCACGGTGAAAGATGCCCGGGTAGTGGGTGGGCACCCTGTCCTGGCCAATGCGGCCCTGGACGCAGCCAAGAAGTGGCGCTTTGAACCGTCGCCGTCAGAGAGCAGTGGAATCATCGACTTCAAGTTCGAACCGCGGTAAGGCACTACGCTGCGGAGGAGACAGGGCATGACAATCGGCAAGAAGCTGTATGTGAATTTCGGAATCATCCTCACGATGGTGCTGGTGCTGTTCCTCGTCAACTGGTCGGCGGTGCAGCGCGAGCACAGGGCCAAAGAGCTCGCCGATATCACCAACGCCGTCCGCTTCCAGATGATGCAGAACCGTCTTTACTTGAGCAACTACCTGCTGAGCGGCGACACGCGGGAGGTTGATCGCATGAACGAGGGCCTGCGCATGCTCATCGAGAAGCTCGATCATGGCACCAACCAGGCCACCTCCGATCAGGTGAAGTCCTCGCTGGCGAAAGTGGAGCAACTGGAGCAGTCCTGGGGCAAGGAATTCGCCCAGCCGCTGATCGAGAAGCGGAAAGACGTCGACTCCGGCAACGCGACCGTCGCCGAACTGCAGATTTACTACCTCCAGAAGGACGCTTCCTCGTGGGTCAAGAACTCCACCGACTCACTGGATGTCGCGGACGGCGAAAGCCGCAAATCCGATGAAAGCGCTGCGAAGTGGACCATCATGGTGTCGCTACTGAGCACGCTCCTTGCAGTTTCGCTGGGCGTGATCATCGCCTACCGCACCGCCAGGGCAATCACCGAGCCGCTCACCAGCCTGATGAATGTTGCCCGCGGCATCGGCAACACCGGCGATCTTGAGCACAACATCGATGTCAGCCGCGACGACGAGATCGGCGAACTGGCTCGCACCTTCGCCAAGATGGTCACCTATCTGAAGGAGATGGCCGGAGTTTCTGAAGCCATCGCCGGAGGCGACATGCGGGTCGACGTCAAGCCGCGCTCTACGCACGACACGCTCGGCAACGCCTTCGTCCGCATGGTCGACGGCCTGTCGGTCATGGTGCGCAGCGTCCGCGACGCCTCGTCTCAAGTTGCCAGCGCTTCCGGGCAGGTTGCCGGGGCCTCGGACGACTCGGCCAAAATCGGCTTGCAGGCATCATCTGCCATCGACGAAGTCACCAGCACCATGCACGAGATGAGCGTCAACGTGCAGAACATGGTGAAGAGCACACAGGTGCAGGCTTCGAGCGTCAGCGAGACCTCCGCCTCGATCGATCAGATGGTGGCCTCGATTCAGCGCGTTGCTGACACCGCGAAAGTCCTGCTCGATATTTCCAACCGCTCGCGCGAGGAAGTTCACGCCGGAATCGGCACCATGGAAAAGGCCACTGACGGCCTCAACCGCATCAATACGACCATCAACTCTTCCGGCGAAATCATCGGCGCTCTCGGACAGCGCGCCGACGATATCGGCAAGATCATCGAAGTCATCGACGATCTCGCCGAGCAGACCAACCTGCTGGCCCTGAACGCCGCCATCGAAGCCGCCCGCGCCGGAGAGCACGGACTCGGTTTCGCCGTCGTGGCCGACGAAGTCCGCAAGCTCGCGGAAAAGTCGGCGCAGTCCACCAAGGAAATCTCCGAACTCATTCAGAGCATTCAGAAGGAAGCCCGCAAGGCGGTCGAGAACATGGATCGCTCGACCACCATCGTCAACGAGGGTCTCGAACTCGGCGGCGAACTCAACGCCGCACTGCGCAAGATCTCGAACGTGGTCACCGAAGTCTACAAGTTCGCGCAGGAAATCGGCGCGGCCACCAACGAGCAGTCGCACGGGTCGTCGCAGATCGCACGCGCAACCACGCGGCTGAACGAAATCACGCACGAGATCAACTCCGCCGTCGAAGAGCAGGCCTCCGGAGCACAGGCTGTGGTCAAGGCGATGGAGCGGATGCGCGAACTGGTGCAGCAATCCACCTCCGGCTCAACCGAACTGGCGGCTTCGTCCGAGCAGATGTCGAAGATGTCGCGCGGCCTGCTCGAATCGCTCGACCGCTTCTCGCTGCAGGAGTCCTCACGCAACTCTGGTGGAGATTCCGGGCGCGGAGCCAAGCGTGCCGCGGCTGGGCAGTACTGAGTTCGGCTATTCGAGTATCGACGCAGTTTGAGACCGGAACGTGAACAACAGGGATTGAAGAACAGAGCTTGAACACTATGAGCCGTGAACTTCATATCGTGGGCTTCAAGGTGGGACGCGAGACTTATGGCGTGCCCATCACTTCCCTGCACGAAATCGTGCGGGTGCCCGAAATTACTGCCGTGCCCGACGCTCCCGATTACCTGGAGGGCGTCATCAACCTGCGCGGCAAGATCGTCTCCGTCATGGACCTCCGCAAGCGTTTCGGAGAAAAGCACGCGGACCTCAAGAAGCAGAATCGTATTCTGGTAGTTGAGCACTCCGGACGCCTGGCGGGATTGATCGTCGACTCGGCTTCCGAAGTCTTGAAGATTCCCGCCGACGCCGTCGAAGCTCCGCCAGCCGTTTTTCAGGAAGGTGGACTGAACTGCGTCACGGGGCTGGGCAAGGTTGCAGGACGCCTCGTGGTGCTGCTCGACATGAGCAAACTGCTCGCGCCAGGCAGCCTGCAGTCCAGTGGTACGCAGGCAAAGAGCGAAGCCGGAGAAAAAAAGACTCCAGCCAAGCCCGAGGCGCGCGGCGCCGCGGCAAAGTAGTGGGAAAGTGGTCAGTGATCAGTGACTAGTGATTAGTGATTAGTGACTAGTGGGTCGTGATCGGCGGTGAGTGGCAGGTGTCTCAGAGAGGTCTTGCTGATCACTAATCACTGATCACTGATCACTGAATTTAGGTTTCCGAGAACGATACGCATGAGCTCATTTGGAGCAGCACCTGCTCCCATATTGACGGAAGCGGAACTGAAGCTGTTGCAGGCGCTGGTCTATCAGGAGTGCGGCATGCACTTCGACGAGCGCCGTACGCACTTCCTTCAGGACCGTCTGCTGCGGCGACTGAAGGAATGCCGCGTCGATTCGTTCTATGCCTATTACCGCCTGCTGATCAGCCAGCAGGGCAAAGAAGAACTGGCCAAGCTGCTCGAGAATCTTACGGTCAACGAGACCAGCTTCTTCCGCCACAAGGCGCAACTCGATCTTTTCCAGAAAACGGTGCTGGAGGAACTGTTCAAGCAGAAAAGTTCGCGGCGCGAATATTCCGTCCGCATCTGGAGCGCGGGCTGCTCCACCGGGCAGGAAGCTTATACGCTCGCGATGCTCGTGACCGATGCGCTGGCCTACTACTACTTGCGCAATCCATTGCCCATGGATTTGCCGCTGCCGAAGCCGCTCGTCCCGCCACCGTGGCGCGTCGAGATTCTGGCCAGCGACATCAGCTACTCGGTTTTGCGCGCCGGGCAGGACGGCACCTACAGCGAAAACCAGATGTCGATGGTCGACTACGGCTACCGCCTGCGCTACTTCGACAAGGTGGGCGATCGCTACGCCATCAAGAAGCCGGTGAAAGAGATGGTGCACTTCGATTTTCACAACTTGAAGACGGAGTATCTGCCGCAGCGCAACGACGTCATCTTCTGCCGCAACGTCATGATGTATTTCGACGAAGCCGAACAGAAACGTCTGGTCGAAAAGTTCTATCGCTGCTTGAACGCGAATGGCTACCTGTTCGTGGGACACGCGGAGAGCCTGCTCGGTCTGACCAAGAAATTCCAGATGGTGCACAAGGACAGCGGCACAGCCTACCAGCGGGTTGAGGTGAGGGAATAGGGCATGACGAATTCTCCCGATGAACGCGGCCTGGAACTGCGGGAGCTCTTCTTTGAGACCTCGCAGGAACTGCTGCAGGCGCTGAACGAAGAGGCGCTCAAGCTGGAGAAGAATCCCGGCGACGAAGAGATTGTGCGCGGAATCCGCCGCACTGTCCACACGTTAAAGGGAGACTCCGCCGCTTGTGGCCTGCGCGAACTCAGCGAACTGGCCCATCAGTTCGAAGACGCCCTGTCGCTTGAGACCGCCGCCACCCAGACCGCCGTCGCCGAGATCGCCTTTGCCGCCGCCGACGTCTTTGTCGACATGATCGCGGCCTACCGCAGTGGCGGCAAGATGCCGTCCACAAAGGCCCTCAGCAAGAAAATTCAGGATCTGACCGCCGCACCCGCCACCGGAAAAAGTCTGCGCGCCAAAAAGACTGCAGGAAAAGCGGCCGGAGGAAGAGCAGCATCGGGAAAAACGGCGGCCTCCCGAGCCTCCGCGAAAGCTGCGCTATGGACCGAATATGAAAAGCTGGCCATGACCAAGGCGCAGTCAACCGGACTGGCCGTGTACCACGTCGTGGTCAAGATCGATCCGCATTGCGCCATGCCCATCGCCGGGCGCCAGTTGATTCACAACGCGCTGGCGGGCGTGGGCCAGATCGTCGCCGTTCGCCCTGACGCCAAGTCTCCCGCCGCCTCCAAGCAGGTCGAGTTCGTGCTGGCCAGCTCGCAGACGGTGGAGCAGATCACCGCCAAGGGACGCATCCCCACCATCGCGGAAGAAGTCACGGTGGAATTGATGCTCGCGGCCTCCGCGGCTCCGGCGCAGGAGATTACCCCTTCGGCCGAGGCTGCCACCGGTGAGATTTTGCCCGAAGTCGAGGCAACCGTCGTTCCGCCACCTCCGATGGCCGCCCCTGTAATCGATCCCAGCGCGGTGCACGCGCAGGAAAACATTCTTCGCGTGGAAGCCGGACGCATCGACAACGTGCTCAATCTGGTCGGCGAACTGATCATCGGCAAGTCGATGTTGCAGCAGGCGCTCAACGAATTCTCGAAGCGCTATCCCAAGGAACTGCTGCGCGGCAAGTTTGCCGATGCCATGGCATTCCAGGCGCGCGTGCTGAACGACTTACAGCGCTCGGTGATGAAAATCCGCATGGTGCCGGTCGAGCAATTATTCCGGCGCTTCCCCCGCATGGTGCGCGATGTCTCGCGCCAGTGCGGCCGCGAGGTCGAACTCGTCCTCAGCGGGCAGGAGACCGACCTCGACAAAGGCATTCTCGACGCGATCGCCGAACCGCTGACGCATCTCGTGCGCAACGCCGTGAGCCACGGCATTGAGCCCGCCGAAGAGCGCCGCAAACTGGGCAAGTCGCCGCATGGAAGCATCCGCCTCAACGCCTATCATCACGGCAACCAGGTTGTGGTCGAAATCACCGACGATGGCCGCGGCATTGACGCGCAAAAAATCCGCGCCAAGGCCATCGAACTTGGGCTGACGACTCCCGAAGAGGCCGCGCGTCTCACCGAAGCCGAGACTCTCGATTTCATCTTCCGCCCCGGCTTCAGCACCGCCGAGCAGGTCACCGAGGTCTCCGGCCGCGGCGTTGGCATGGACGTCGTCCAAAGCGTCTTGCATCGCCTAAAGGCCTCCGTCAGCGTGGAAACGCATCCCGGAAAAGGCACGACCTTCCGTCTAAAGCTGCCGCTCACGCTGGCCATCATCAAGGCTCTTCTGTTCTGGGTCGAGCAGCGGCTCTATGCGATCCCGCTGAACGCCGTTGTCGAAATCTCGCGCACCTTCGAATCGGAAGTCCACCAGGTCGACAACTACGAAGTTCTGCAACTCCGCAATCAAGTACTGCCACTGCTGCGGTTGGGCCGTGCGTTGCCCAAAGAAGACGAGCACAAGGCCAAGCTCTTTGTCCTCGTGATCATGGTCGGCGAAAGGAAGTACGGATTGATTGTCGACGCGCTCGAAGGCGAAGAGGAACTTGTCATCAAGGCATTGGACGACCAGACCTTCTCCACCGACCTGGTTTCCGGCGCCTCGATTCTCGGCGATGGCCGGGTCGTGCTGATTCTCAACCTGCCCGCGGTTGTAGAACACGTTGCCCGCTGGCGGCCGCAGGAAACCGGGCAGTCAAACTCGGGCCTGCTGCTGACCCACATGGACCGCTTGCGCCTCGCGAACGGCGCCGGTGCGGGAGGCCAGGCATGAAGAAATCCGTGCGCGTGCTCGTGGTCGACGATTCAGCCCTGATGCGGAAACTGATTCCGCAGATGCTGGCCGCCGACGAATCCATCGAAGTGGTTGGCACCGCGATGGACGGCACATTTTGCCTGAAAAAAATCGAAGAGCTGAAGCCCAACGTGGTCACGCTCGATCTGGAAATGCCGGGCATGAACGGCATCGACACGCTGAAAGAGATCATGCGCAAGCAGCCGGTGCCGGTGATCGTCTTCAGTTCGCACAGCACCGAAGGCGCCAGCGTCACCATGAAGGCGCTCGGGCTGGGCGCGTTCGATTTCGTTACCAAGCCCAAAGACGCCTCCGCCCACATGACGGAGACGGCTCGGGAATTGATTGCGAAAGTAAAGGCCGCAGCCGACTGTAAATTGAAGCCGCGGATGCTGCCGGGGGTTCCGCCGAAGCCCGAGAAAATAAAGGCCGCAGCCGGCGCCCCAACCAAAATCATCGCCATCGGCGTTTCCACCGGCGGCCCGCAGGCGATGGAATACTTGCTGTCGCAGCTTCCCGGGGATTTTCCGGGAACGATCGCCGTCGTACAACACATGCCGGACGGATTCACCGACATGTTTGCCCGCCGGCTCGACGAAGTTTGCCCACTGCGGGTGAAAGAAGCGCAATCCGGCGATCTGCTGCAGCCGGGCCGCGTGCTGATCTGTCCCGGAAGCCGCCACATGAAAGTAAAGCGGCTGCCCCTGGGAGACATTGTCGTCCTTAGCGACGATCCGCACGTCAACGGGCATCGTCCCAGCGCGGACGTGCTGTTGCGCAGCGTGGCCGAGGAATTCAAAGCCCTGGCGGTCGGCGTGCTGATGACCGGCATGGGCGATGACGGCGCCGAAGGTCTCGGGGCCATCAGGAAGGAAGGCGGCATGACCATCGCGCAGAACGAAGAATCCTGCGTGGTGTATGGCATGCCGAAAGCGGCAATCGAGCGCGGATACGCCATCCGCGTGGTGGCATTGGATGTAATGGGCGCGACGCTCCAGGCCCTTTGTGGCCGGAATACGGCAATGCGCGCTGGACATTAGACTTTCGAGCACGGTACGGACGTATCACCAGAGTGATCTGGCCTCGTCCCACCGGGCGTGATATCCGTAGTACACGGGGAGGACAGTATGGAGCAGTTCGCACCAGTAAAACGCAGCAAAGACGGCCAGCCGGTCCGCTATTTGATCGTGGACGACTCCGTGTTTGCCCGCAAGAATCTAGCCCGCATGATCGAAACGTTCGGCGGGCAGGTGGCAGCCGAGGCCGGCGACGGCTTGACCGCCATCAGCGAGTTTGACCGCACGCATCCCGACATCGTGCTCATGGATATCACCATGCCGCAGATGGAAGGCATCGAAGCGGCCGAACGGATCGTGCAGTCGCACCCGGAAGCCCGCATCGTCATGGTGTCGTCCGTGGGCTACCAGGAAAACATTGTGGCGGCGTTGCAGCGCGGCGCGCGCCATTTCGTGCAGAAGCCGGTCAAGCCGGAAGTTCTCTACGAAGTCATCAAGTATGTGCTGGGCGAAGACGGCGCCGTGGCCGGTGCAGCCGGAGCGGGAGTTTAGCCGATCGGAGTCCAGGCAATCGCAGTCAGTTACTCGGAATCGAAGTTGTTCCCGAGTCTAGGTTAATCCGAGTCAAAGTTAATCGGAGTCAAGTTAATGAAGATGGAACTGATCCAGCCTTTCATCAATGCGGCTGACGCCGTGTTGTCGCAAGGCCTGCAAGGTAACACCAAGGTGGTCAACCTCACCATGGAAGAGGACGCCTATCGCCGCAAGGGCGTTGCAGGCATGATTGCTTTGACAGGGGACATCGAGGGACGGATCATTCTCGATCTCGAACCGCAGACTGCGGTCAAGGTCGCGAGCCACTACGCCGGCTCCGAGCTCCCAGAGTCTGATGCCCTGATCAAAGAAACCATCTTCGAACTTGCGAACCAGGTTGTGGGCAACGCCATTTCCGCACTCAACGATCAGGGATTCCATTTCCGCGTCCATCCCCCGCTCCTGCTCACTGCCCAGGAAGGCGACAAGACCAGCGAAGACACCGAAGCCCTGATGATCTGCTTCGAAACTCCCATGGGCAACGTCTTTATGAACGTCGCGCTGCGCTACAACAAACGCCGCATGGCCGATCACGCCGCCCTGGGCGCATAAGGCGCATCAGAAATGACTCACTCTTTCGGGTTTGGCACAACTCTCCCGCATCCTCACCCTGTGAGAAATCGTAGACCTTTAAGCCGCTAGCCGTGTCGGTGGCGCTACCGACTGATCGACTTTACGCACTGCCAATGACACCATCACCCGCGCCACACCGCTAAAGATAAGACTTACACCTACAAGGGTACCGATCGCCCACGCCGAACTCGATGGCCATTGCATGTAGATCATCAGCCCCAACAGCAGGGTCACAATGCCATCGACCAAAAACCAACCGGATCGGTGCACGGAGGAAGCCCGAAAATACTGGACTATGTCAAAGATTCCCTCCACCAGAAATAGTGATGCCAGCACGAGCGTAAGTGAGACTACCCCCACCGCCGGACGCGCAATCAAATACCCACCGAAGCATAGATAGGCGATCCCAACCAGCAGCCGCCAGATTACGCTGCCGGCTTCCCGCGAGTGGAAAGCAACAACGACGTGGACGACTCCCGCCAGCACGATCAGCCAGGCAACGAGTGCACTCACCGCAACGGCCGCGATCAGCGGCGAAGCAATGGCTAGCATGCCCAGGCATATCAGGGAGTCGCCCCAGATGATTGACAACGTGGAAGCCCGCCGGACGAGGTCGGGGGAGTTTTGCATCATAAACACCTCCTCAACAGACTCGCCGACTCTACCTCAACTAAATTCCAGTATGCAATCCTACTTAGGTATTGGGCGTCGGTGAGTTCAAATGCATCTTTGGAAACCGGCGGCGCGTGCACGAGAGCCAAAATGTCCCGGCGAGGGGGGCGAAAATCCAGGTTCCAGCCGCGAACGGCGGCTATCAGACGGCAGTCAACTCAATGCTTCGCCCGCTCCTTCACTTTTTGCAGCATCTGCTCGATCGCCGTCTTGTCGAAATATTTTCCTTCGAGCCACACTGCCTGGATCTGCGTCGTGTTGTGAATATCCGCGAGAGGATCCGCGCTCAGCAAAACCAAATTCGCGATCTTCCCTGCCTCAGCCGTCCCGAAATCCGCTGTCCTCCCCATAAACGTCGCAGGATTGATCGTCGCCGCCTGCAGTGCCGCCAACGGCGTCAGGCCCGACTCCACCATCAACGCCAGTTCGTCGTGAAGACTGAATCCCGGAAAGCAGTAGGGATTCATCGCGTCCGTTCCAGCCATCATCGGCACGCCGGCGCGAAACATGGCACCCACTACGCGCTCATCCATCGTGAACAGACCCCGCGCCACGTCAAACTGGGCCTCGTTCCATCGCTGGCGCTGCGGTTGCGTTCGTTCGTCCCAGCGATCACGAAATCTCCTGTCGATGTATGCCAGCCGCGAATCGTGCAAAAATCTCGAATCGTCCAGGCGTCCCCACATACGCAGCAGCGTCAACGTCGGCACCTGCCAGGTCTCGTTGCCGCGAAATTCCGCGAAGAGCGCGTTACATTTTGCCTGGTCGAGGCTCCGATACGCCTCTCCTTCAATCACCATCCGGTCGCGAAAATATTGCGCGCGATGCAAGTCGGTCATCAGCGATTCTTCCCTGCTCGAACACGCGAGCGCGATGCCTGTCAAATGCTCGATCGAACGCTGCCCAGCCGTGGAAGCTTCCTGCGCCGTGATCTCATCGGGAACATGACCTTCGAACGGGATGTGCTGTTGCTTTGCCTCGTCCGCGATAGCGAAATAAGCGTCCCGAGGAATCCGCGAATAGACTTTCACGAAGTCCGCGCCGCTGGCCTTGATCTCATCGACCGCCCGCCGCGCGTCCGCAGCCTTTTTCACCACAATCGAACCCGGCCACACCGGAGGGTTTCCGTCGACGATTGCGCTCGCCAGATAAATCTCCGGCGACGGCGATTCCTGCGCTAGCTCCGCGCGCAGCGCGGCCTCATCTTTTTCTCCCGACATGACCCGTACGCCTGTGACTCCGTTCGCGACGTAGAGCGGCAGTTCGTCTTTGTCGTGGACGTGAACATGCATATCCCAGAGTCCTGGGATAAGAAATCCGCCATGCGCATCGACTGCGCCCGCGCTGGCGCCGTCGCTCTCCTGGGTCGGCGCGATCGACGCGATCCGATCGCCCCGAATCTTGACCGTCTGATTCGGCACTTCCGCGCCCGTGGCGACATTCACCACGGTCGCGTGCACAATCGAGATTTCCGCAGAAGAATGTGTTTGCGCAATTGCCACACAAGCGCAGAACACGAGCGTCAAAGGTTGGATCTTCCTCATCCCGCCTCCGAAGGCGCCTCGCAATAGGACTTTCAACTTCGGACAAAGAAACTTTGTTGCCTGGACTGCCGCGTCGCCCCTCCGCCGCAGTACCCCTGAGGCCGTTTATAATACCCCGAATTTCAGGAGACAATTCATGGATGTTCGATCGCTGCAGCGGCCTCTGAAAGACCGGTACCGGCAAGACCCGACGAGTTCCCGGATCACTCTGACCGCGCGCGGCAGCCAAACGGACGCGCCCATTGTTTGCTCCGTCGACCTGGGGCGCGCCATCTACAACGCGCAAGCGCATCAAGGCGTTGGAGGCGCGGGCACCGGAGCCTGTTCCGGAGATCTGCTGTTAGGCGCGCTCGCCGCCTGCGCCCAGATCACCTGCCAGATGGTCGCCGCTGCGATGGGGATCGCCACCGAGGGCATCGACGTCACCGTCGAAGGCGACCTCGACCTGCAAGGCACGCTGGGAATTTCCAAGGACGTGCCCGTAGGATTTCAAAACATCCGAGTTATCTTCGACGTCCGCGCGCCACACGCAACTGAGGAGCAACTCAACGCCTTGCAGGCGAAAACCGAGCAATACTGCGTAGTCATGCAAACCCTACAGCGTCCGCCAAGGATTGATCACACGTGGACGCGACACTGATCGTGAGCATCCTCGCCTCTTCGTTGTACAATCGGAAGCCATATTCATCCGCGACACTCACCCAGATAAAGCGCGCGTAAAGCGCGTGCGCTGCGATAGGCGTCCACATGCACTTCATCATCCTCGCCGCATTCTTTGAGGTCGATCGCACGCCGGTTTTCATGTGCGCCGCCGGCATCCTGATTTTCCTGATTGGGATTCTGGCTGCCCGGTCCGACATCGCGCAGGCCCGCGGCCTCGACAAAGTCGTAGCGCTGAGCAATTTGTGTTTCGCCGTTCCCTTAGCGGTCTTCGGCGCCCTGCATGTCTCGGCCGTCGGATTCGTCCTGCCTATCGTGCCCAAGTACATGCCATTCCCGTTGTTCTGGGCTTACTTCGTGGGTTTCGCGTTGCTGGCCGCATCGTTGAGCATCGCGACAAAAATTCAAGTGCGCTGGTCCGGCCTGCTCTTCGGCATCATGATGCTTCTATTTGTCGCAATGATGGACATCCGCGGCGCCCTCGCGACTCCCAAAGACAGATTCGTCTGGACGCTCACCATGCGCGAAACACTATTCGGCTGCGGAGGCTGGCTTCTCGCCGGAGCCGCCATGCGCGAAGAAGGCAGCCGGCAAGTTGGAGAAGCGCTCATCACCATTGGCCGCGTAGTAATTGGCTTCGCCGCGATTTTCTACGGCGTCGAACATTTTCTCCACCCCGAAGGCGCCCTCGGAGTCCCCCTCGAAAAACTGACGCCCACCTGGATTCCGGGCCGGTTCCTCATCGGATACCTCACCGGCGCAATTCTTGTCGCGGCCGGTGCTGCCATTGTGCTGGCGAGGAAGACGCGCCTGGCCGCAACTTATCTCGGCACCTGGATTCTGCTGATCGTTGTCTTCGTCTATGGGCCGCTCATGATCGCCCAAATGTCGGACCCCGGCGTTGGACCAAAAGTGGAAGGAATCAATTACTTCTTCGACACGTTGCTCTTTGCCGGAGCCATTCTCGCCTTGGCCAGCGCAACGCCCCACGAGGATTAAGCCCCCCGAGCGAGGACAACCTCTCGCCGCGCCCTTCCCCGCCCCGCAACTTCCCGGACACTAGTCTTTTCCGCCCAATCAAGTAAGATTTTTTCGGACCCCGCACAGCGGTGTATGCCATAAACCTTCTTCACTCAGAGGATTGGCAGACGATTGCGTGGCCCGGCAAAGGCTCGAACAGCGCGTCAAGAGTCTTGCCTACTGCGCCGACACAACCGTCGCGCGCCACATCGAACCTTCGAGGCCAGAGCGAATTGGAGAAACAACCCGACCAGCAAACCGGCACCGAATCCAAAGCGCGCCTCGTTGAGCACATCAACGCCTGCCTGCGTTCAGGCGATTACTCTCGTGCGTTGGATTTATTGCGAGGCGCAGCGCCTGAATTCCCAGACGACGCCGAACTGTCGGAACTCGAAAAGCTGGCTCGGGATGGCGCCAATCGAAGTGTCGAAGCCAACCGCCTTATCACTGAAAGCCAGGAACTGTTCGCGCATCGCAAGTCCGCCGAAGCGCTTCAGTTATTGCGCCAAGCCTATGACCTTGACAAAAACAATTCGCGCGCCCGCGCCATTCTCGCCAATGCTCTCGTCGAGCACGCAATCTCCATCGTAGAAACCGATTGGTGGGAAGCCGGGAAGCTTGCCAAGCAAGCACTCGAATTGAACCCCGCGCATCCCACCGCCAAAACGATTCGCAGCCTTATCAGCGACCTGAAAAAAGCGAGTCCCGTCGAGGAGTGGATTTCGCAAGTGAGCAAGGTGCAGTCCTCTGGCGATCTTTTTGCGGCGTTATCTCTAGTCGCAGAAGGACTGGACATTCGTTCTCACGACTCCAAGTTGCTTCTGCTTCAGGATGCAATCCAGCGCGACCAGGACGCACGGCGACGCAACGCCCGGCGCGGCGATTTGGAAGACCTGCGACGCCTGGAGACTGAAATCGATAGGGCCCGCGACGTCGCTTCGAAAAAAGTATTAGCCGAGCGCATACAAGCACTGGCCGCCAAGTATTGGACCGATGGAGAAGTCATATCTGTCGCGAATGGCCTTCTGCGCCGGCTGGGATTGACCTCGCAGGATAGTGCCTCCCCGCGCGGCCAGCGCGCACCCGTAATTTTTCATGTCCCGCGTCCGAGTACCCCGGAGGCGCCACCCGCAGCTGCCGGGCAGCCCCCTCCAAGCGAAACTCCGCCAACCGAAGCCGAGCCTAGCAAAGCCAAGCCCGACAAACTTTCAGCGAGCAATGTGCCCCCGGTCAAAGTCGCGACCATTCCGCAGGCGCCCACTCCTCCCGCGCAAGTCGCCGCCATTCCCGCGGTCGAGACGCCCGCGCCAGCGCCAAAAGTCACTTCCCCACCCCGGCACAAGCAACCCGCGCCGTCGCGCTCCACGATGATGATCGTCGTCTCCGCCGCTGTGGTAGTCCTGATCGCGGCGACATTCTTCTTCACCCGAAAACATTACGCTCCGCCCGTAACAAAGACTCCCGAAGCCGCCACGCCAACCGTCTCGGCGCCCAGCGTCTCGGGGCCAGCTGTTCCCACTCCCGCGCCAACAACTGCCGAACCAGCTCCTCAACCTTCGCCACCTTCGTCCGAAACCGCACCCGCAAAAGCTGCGGTCAGTCAACCGCCCGTCGATCATCCGAAGATTGATCAGCCGCCGGCCGCTAACCAGCCGCCAGCCGAGCCCGCTCACAACCTCGGCACGCTCCTCGTCGTTGCCGGCCAAGACGGCGCACAAGTTTTTCTGAACGGAAAACTTCAAGCGCAACTCACCCAAGCCGGACAATTGCGCCTGCCCGATCTCGAACTCAAAGACTACGTTGTCAAAGTCTCCAAGACCGGCTTCCAGGATCCTCCTCAACAAAAGATCCGCTTGCGCAAAGGCGAACAGGCCCGCCTCATCTTCAACCTCCAGCCGCAGCCCCAACCGCAACCTCGGTTGGCGTCGCTGACTATCCAAGGCGGGACTCCCGGCGCGTCGGTCTTCGTCGATCAAACTCCGGTTGGCGCCGTTCAGTCCGACGGGACCCTATCCATTTCGACTGTCACTCCCGGGGACCATACCGTCGAGCTGCGCAAAGACCGATTCAAGCCCCGCCAGTTCAAAAAACATTTCGTCGTCGGAGGTGCCATCTCCCTCGCCGCGCCGGATGCGACGCTGGAAGCCGCGCTGGACGCCGCTCCCAGCCAACTGAAAATTACCTTCACCCCTCCTGACGCCTCAGTCGCCATTGTGAAAGGTGATCTTCTGAAAGTGGTGGCCAGCGGCGTCCCGCTCATTCTCCCTCCCGGCACCTACACTCTGACCGCGCGCACTGCCGAAAGGATCACGCGCACATCGACGTTCGAAATCATCGCCGGCCAATCCAAGACTTTGGATTTGTCTCTCGCCCCGAACGGCATGTCGAAGTGGGAGGATCCGAGCGGATGGAAAACTGAGAAAGATTCTTTCGTACACAGAGGAGGAGACTTCGTTCTCTACGGGGTCGCTCCTGCTTCAGGCACCTTCGTTTTTTCCGCGATGATTACCAAGGGGCATTTCTTGCAATGGGTGCTCAACTACACCGACCCCAAGAACTACGTCCTGTTCCAAATGGACGACAATAATTTCTACCGCACCGTAATTCGCAACGGCGAGAAAGCGTCGGAACTCATCGTCCCCGATAAAGGCGACAAGAAAAGTTTCCGCACGCTCCAGATCCGCGTGAGCCCCACCGAACTCGTACACCAGATCAAGCATGGCGACCGTTGGACCGTTCTTGATCGCTGGACGCAGCCCGGCACCAATCTCGGCGTCGGCAAGTTCGGCTTCTACATTCCCGGCAGCGACCAGGTCGCGCTCTCCAGCTTCGCGCACTATGTTGACCTGAATCTCCGCTAACCAACCAACGCTCCACGGCGACCTTGAAAGACCTTCGTACAGCCGCGCCAAACAATTGCCGGTCCACTCGTACGAAACCCGGCCATCGGCCATAATGGACCGCATGCTCAACCGGCGCACTTTCCTCAAGACCAGCGCAGCTTCCCTTCCGCTAGCCGCCGCCATCCAGACGCTCATGCCTGCGACGATCTCAGCGGAAACAATCGCCGTCGCAGCCACCAGTGGCACAGCTCCGAAACTCATTCCTCTGCCCGCCAGGCTGGCGCCGGTCGATCCTTCCACCTTGCCTTGGCAGCAGAACATTCGTCGCGTCGGCCAGAGCAACATGACCGAGCATGATCCAGCCGTGATGAACATCGAAGAGTGGGCGGACTATTGGCACTCGGCCTCTGCCGACATCCTCTTCATCAGTGTTACCGGCATCCTCGCTTTCTATCCCTCAAAGGTCCAGTTCCACCGTCACGGAAAGTTTCTCAACGGCCGGGACTTCTTTGGTGAGTGCGTTGCCGCCGCTCGTAAGCGCGGCATGCGCGTGGTCGCTCGCATGAGTCCGGACCTGAATTGGGACGACGCCCTCGCCGCCCATCCGGAGTGGGCAATGCGCAACGCCGACGGGTCGGTTCTTCGCAATGGCGAAGACCCCCGCTTATTCCAGACCTGCATGTTTACCAGTTATATGGACGACTACGTCCCGGCCATCATGCGCGAGATCAATTCGCTCTATGACGTCGATTGCTTCTACACCAACGGATGGCCCCCCATCGGCAGTATGCCGGACTGCCATTGCGCCATCTGCAGCAAGCTTCCGCCGTCCAACACCACCGCCTACTGGAGCGCTTTCAACGATCGCGTTCTCGAGTTGTGGCACAAGTACGACGCCATCGCCAAAGAGAAAAAGCCTGACAGCTTTTACTTCGCAAATCTTGGCGGCAATGTCCGCTGTGGCCCCAACCTCGATCGCCTTGGCAAAATCGCAGCCTGGTTCCAGGCCGACAATCAGGGCCGCACTTCCGATGATCCCACCGTCTGGGGATGCAGCCTGCAAGGCCGCGTGTGCAACGCCATGATGGATGGCAAATTCGCCGCCAACGTTTCCGCCGCTTACTCCACCGGATCCGTCCGCTGGCGGAATGCTTCAAAAAATCCCGATGAAGCCAGAATGTGGTTGAACGAAACCCTCGCCAGCGGCATGGCGCTCTACTACCATTTCATCGGCTCGGAGGCCGGATTCGGAGAGGATCGCCGCTGGCAAAAAGTCGGCTCCGATTATTTTCAGTGGGCGAAGAAACACGATGTCCATCTCAAACCACGCCGATCCCTCGCAAACATCGGCGTCGTCATGGGACAGCGCACGCAACTTTTTTATTCGCCTCCCTCAGCCGCTCACGTTCACGCTCACGACTACATGCACGAGACCACGCAGGGAATCTACGCAGCGCTGCTAAATGGCCGATTTGCCTTCGACTTCGTCCACGAAGACCGCCTCGACCTCGAACGAATCAGCAAATACCGTGCACTGCTTTTGCCGAACATTGCCATGCTCAGCGATCACCAGAGTCTGCAGATCCGCGACTACGTCCGCTCCGGAGGATCGATCATGGCCAGCTTCGAAACGGGCCTGTACGACGAGAACCTGCAGCGGCGCCAGGAATTTGCCCTCTCCGACCTGCTCGGCATCAGCAAGGCTGGAGATGTTATCGGAACGAACGGCAACGCCTACTATGGCCGCATCGAACGCAGTCATCCCATCCTCGACGGCTTCGCCAACACCAATTGGCTGCCCGGCGCGCAAAACCGTGTCCCCCTGAAACCCGTGTCAGGCCCGGTTCTCACCGTTGTCCCCGGCTTCGTGCAGTATCCTCCGGAATTGGCCTACCCGCCGGTGTCGCACACCGATGAGCCGGCAGTCGTGCTACGTGAAGTGGAGTCCAGTCGCCTCGCCTATTTTCCTGGAGACATCGAACGCACCTTCTGGATTACCGGTCACGGCGATCTTCTCCGCATCATGCACAACACCATCCGATGGATCACTCACGATGAAGCCGTCGTCCACGTTGATGGCGATGGATTCATCGAGTTCTTCGCCTGGGAAACGACGCCGGGCTACGCCATCCACCTTCTCAATTACACGAATCCAAACGCCCATCACGGCTGGCTGAGCGACGTCTACCCGCTCGGCCCACAAACCGTCAGCATGACATTGCCCAACGGAGTGAAGGTCAAAGCCGTGGACCTGCTTCGCTCCGACAAAACAATTCCGTTCCGCCTCGAAGGCTCGGTCTTGCATTTCACCGTACCTCGTGTCGACGACTACGAGATCGCAGCGGTGACTGTCGGATAACCGGTCGGCACCGCGTTCTCAACAGTTACGTGCGTGTTGCTGGAATTTTGTGCATTTGTCGGCGTAAAGTACTGCCTTATGGGGCAGGTCCGGTTCGACCCATACAAGCTCGCAGTTCTCTCATCGACAGGTCAAAACGTGCCATGGCCGTCAGCAGCGGTTGACTTCCTCTTTTCAACTTGTCTGCCGCATGATCGTTGGAAAAATGATGCATCGTGAAGAATTGAACCGTATCGACGCCGCGATTTTGCGGCGAAACCAAACGGAATTGCTGTGGGCGCAGCACTATTGCCGAACACAGATACGAGTAGCAATTTCGAATGAAGATAAAGGACGCTGGAAGAGACTTCAGCGCGCTGTCGGTCGTGTGCTGCGGGAACTGCGGTTGACTGAAGACCACATCAGCGCTCACGAATGGTCAAGCTACCATCGCGAAACACTCAGGGAGAGCGAGATTTGCGGCTGCTTTTACTGCTTGAAGGTCTTTCCGCCGAGGGAGATCGAACTTTGGACCGACGATGATGACACTGCGCTTTGTCCAAAATGCGGCATTGACTCAGTTATTGGCTCAGCCTCCGGATACTCCATCGAACGTGAGTTTCTCCAGAAAATGCACGATCATTGGTTCTAGCTTTTCAAATATCACCTTCGCACTCAAAGCCTCCGCCGTCAGCCCCTAAGTCGCCGGGCAGAGCTGGTCATCATCATGAGGCAAAGACCTGACCAGAGCACGAGACCGCCGAAAATCCAGCAGGTGTCAGCCGTGCGATGGTGATATAGCGGCGTCAGACCAGCCAGGCTCACAAAGAAGATTCCGACCGCTGGAAAGGCAAGTAATCCCCGCAGAATCACTGGCAGACTCAAACGAGTGCAGTAACCCAAGAGTCCGTCGAGCCACCTTCCGATGGCATACCAAACGAGCGGCACCAATGGGACGCACGCATACAGCCATGCCGTTTCGTTCCGGGGAAACCAGACCGCGCCAATCAGCATGGCAACGAACATCGCTGGAAGTTCGAGGATGAGCGCGATCTTCTGAACAGGCTCGAGAGGCGGCGGTTCCCCAAATGTTTCCATGGGAACACCACCAATGTCCTCTTGATATGCAACAGGGCGGTATCCCGAGTCACGGAAAACCCGGCTTGCCGCGTGAGGTTCGTGTGCCACCGAAAACCAGACGAGAACAATATGAATAAGAGTGAACGCGACTGGAAGCGCCCGACGAAAGCCGACCCGGTACATATAGTGATAGACACCGCTCATGGGCAGTGGTGGAGCAGGCATGTTACCTGAAGAGAAGCCACTGGCGGAACATCCCCATATCGCTCATCGACAGGCCCCCCCTCGGTCTCGGGTCAGAACCTGCAACCTCCCGATTTCATCGTTTGAGAGTTTAGCCTTGGGGTAAAATGCTCGTCTCCTCGACTTGCAAAGCGGAAAGGATGACAGGGATGAAATCAGGGATCAAGATCGGCCAGCATTTCGAGTTTGCGAAACATGCAGAGAACGGGTTTAGGCAGAAAGCGGTCGTAACGCAAGTTTTATCCAATCGGGAAGAAGGGCTCGGTCCGGAGGTGGACTACTACATCGCCGATTGGATTGAAGCGAGAACACTCTCGGAACAGCCAAAGGCGCTGCTCTTCGTCCTTGCAAACGACGGAAGCGTCTACTTGAATGGCGAGAGGGTTGACATCATCGTAGACCTTGCCGCGTAGCCGTTGCGGGTAGCGCCTAAACAAAACTGTCGTTAATGCGTCATTGCACTCATTGCCGCCGTAGGTAATGTCTCCTCGAAATTTCGGATGGCTACGGCCCTAAACCTAGCCAAATACTATTATCCCCTGATCAACTTCCAACCGCCTTCCAATCAACATAAAGCGACTCCGCTCACAGATTTGCCTCTCTTAAGGAGTTCTCTGTGACAACCCTGCGCATCCTTCTCGCCCTAACCATAAGCACGCTATTCACCGCCGGCACCGCCTTTGCTTGTTCCCCACCCTCGCACCCCGGGGCCATTCTTTGTTACCCCACTGCCAATGCTAGCGTGGTTCCGATTCTCAACATTGAGGGAGCGGCCAAGGGAAACAATTCCCCCATCGTCGCGATGACCCTTTACGCCGACAATCAAAAGATCCATCAGGTCACGAATGCTGACAACTTTGTTTTCGCGGACTGGTCGTCGCAGTGGCTGAAAGGTAGTCACCATTTAGTGCTGAATGCGTGGGACTCAGCCGGCAACCTGTTCCAGGCATCGACCACGTTCACCATCGAAATCAGCATCAACACAAATTACGCGACATGCAGCACGCCAGCGACTGGGGTAAACCTTTGCGAGCCCGTCAGTAATACCTGGTACCCCGAAAGTTTCGCTCCCTTCTTTGCCACCGGCAACTCCTCCATTGTCACGATGAAGGGATACGTCAATGGCCAAAACAGGGTTGGGAATGCGAACGGCAACTCGTTCGAGATCGGCATTGGTGCCAATCCTACTCCGGGCGGCTATACCTTCGTCGCCAATGGCTGGGATAGCAAAGGAAACGTCTCGTCCGCAAAGGCCACCGGCGTTCATCTTTACTATGACGGAGCCTGCCCAAAGAACTGCGACCCGGGGATTACCATCCAGGAACCAGCAGCAGTCACGGACCAGACTTCGCCCTTCGCCTTAAACGCCACCGTGCAGCAACCGCAGGCCGCGATCACCGACATGAAAGCCTACGTCGACAACAGCGTAGTGGCCACGTCAGGCGGACCGACCATTCTCTCCAACGTAACTGCAACTCCGGGGACACATCTGCTGACCGTGGAAGCTTGGGACGCGACCGGAAATCTGTACAAGAGCCAGGTGACGGTCAACGTTCAGTGAGGTTCCACCAAAAAGGTTGTCAGCCAGGAAAGACTCTCCACATTCGCAAGTGGAGAGTCTTTTCTGCTAGTACCTCCAAGCATGCCGGCGAGCAGGCGCAGAAAGGCGATGATTCTCATGCGTTGTGCCAGCGAGGACCGAGGCTAGAGCGAAAAGACGCGGCGATGGAGACAGCCAGCTCGAAGCACATGATCTGTGTCTGAAAAGCGAAGTAACCTCTGACGCCAGTTGTTATTAGATCGCGATTCCACCGACGCTGTGTCGCGAAACGTCTCGATTACACGTAAACCCGTGAGTGTGACCATCTGTTAATGGCAGTGATTAAACCTGCACCCACTAGCTTTCACTTCAATGTGGCTTCATCTTCGACAGATTTGAGCGTGAGCTGAGCCTCAAAAGCACCGCCTTGGCCGAACCCTAGCATGAATCTCCGTTCTACGGGCTGCTTCTGAAGATAATCGTGAACTTCGTTGGACACCGCGTCGATTCTGCCAACGAAGGTAGCGGTCACGCGCTGATCACTTGATGGGCCGTATCGGCCAGTGTTCCTTCGCACAAGCGCATCGAACCGCTCGAATTTGGAGTCGCGGACCAAGATTACGGGCACGGGTAAGATTCGTTTTCCCTCAGAGTCTTCTGAGCCAAGCTCGTTTGTCGACTGGACAGATGCAACTAACGTGGACGCCCCGTACTGCAGCCAGAGTTCCCCATGACATGCGGCGTCGGTCAACTCCGAGTATTCAAAATTCCCTACAAAAGACCCGTGAAGCCGCACCATCTTATTGTTAAATGCAGCAGGGTTTGCAAGTATGGCGCAGATGGTTGTGTCCACTGGCTTCTGGTGAGCAGCGATGTCGGATTCCTCCTGATTTATAGGAGTGACGCATCCCAATAGCCCACGTTGTAACGTGTTTAGACTGATGGGCTTGATGCATTCGAAAACGCGGTTCTGATTGTCGTCCATCTGTTGCGTGTGGCGATTGAGAGGAACAGTGGGGAATCCACGGTCATGGTAGCCCACCGCGAAGACATTGCCAGCGGCGTCGCCCGCCAACCCATATCCCGACTGAACTGGTTCATCCCAGACACGATATTCGTAGCCCAACAAGAAGGGCCGATGTTGTTCAAATGCGCTCTTTCCACACTCTGTAACGGAATTGTCAGGGTGATTCATGCCAGTAAATCCGCAATCGACCACCTGACCGCCTCCTTTACCGGAAATCTCTTGTAGACGTTTGACGAAAACGCCGTCCTGCTTGTCCGTACTTTGCTTGTCGGAGTCCGGTGATTGCGCGAAGGCCGCCAACGCTGTGCAGAACAGTAGAATTAAGGCTCGGCTGAAACGCTCAAAACGCATGACTGATATTGTCTGATAGCAGGTCTCTTGGCGCAACGCCACGATTGTCGCGAAACCGCCATTCCACTCATCTGGCTCGTCCCCACTTGAGCCCGATGCCTGTTGGCATCAGCTGAACTTCCCGTTTGCCCGTAAACATCCAACGAAGTAACCGTTTGGTATAGAATCCTCCGGCGAATCAAGTCCACTTCAGCAGGAGTGACCGTGAACTACGCCCGCATTGCATTGGCCTCCCTCGGGGCTATGGTCGCCTACTTTGTCTATGGCTTTGCCCTGTTCGCTGCATGGCCCTCCATGAAAACTGAATTCATGAAGTACCCCAACGTCTATCGTCCCAAGGACGAGATGATGAAGGTGATGCCCTATGGCATGATCGCGATCCTCATCGGCATCGTGGTCGTCGCCATTCTCTACGCAAAAATCCATACTACCGGTGGCGGCGTCGTGTCAGGCATATATCTCGGAGCACTCATCGGCCTTTTCTCTGTCTGCACCTTCGCGATCCACAACTACGTCAACCTGAACATCGGCCTCACGCTGACAATCTACCAGTCCATCGCCTACTTCATTCAATGGGTCATCGTGGGCGCAGCCATCGGCCTCATCTACAAGGCATCGTAGATTCGTCCGCAAAACAGAGTTATCGAGAGACAAGCTTTTGGGAAGTTGCCAGAGGCTGGCCGGCAAGGCAGAAACTACTTAATCCTCTGTTGACGAAATATCGCCACTGTACTTATATTCCCTTCACCGCGCACTCGAGTCTAAGGCCCTTGACTGCGACAGTTATCCGAAAGCGGATCCCTTTGGAACGCCACACACGGAGCAATTGAACTTGATTGATCTGCGTATAATCGCTTACGGAAGAAGAGCCTCAGCGGATTCTAAAAGGTAAGCCAAAGTGAGCACGTTCCACGAAGCCTTCAACGCCGGCCGCAATGCACTGCTTCAACGCTTCGCCGACCTAGGGATGCTGGGTGATCCGGCCGGGGAGGCGCAAGAGCGTGAGCGACTGCGGGGCCTTGGAAAGTGGCGATTCATTCTCGCAAGAGGCATCATCGGATTCGGCGTGCCGATGTTCTTGTGGTCTGCACTCACCAGCTTTTCTGAAGACGTGCATTCGGCACGCGCATTCCACCAGCACTCTACGGTTTACTACCTGTTTCATTCATGGCTCTTCAGATTCTGCATCAGCGCCTTCCTGGGATCATTCGTCGGCCTCCTTGCATGGAAGCGGCTTGCTTCAGAAGTGTGGCCGGGCAGCAAGCCTGATCCTGAATCATCCATCACGACGTTAGGCCCACTCAGCTAGCGATACATCCCCACCCCGCTCATCCGCAGCAAATAAAAATCCTTTCGTCGGGCTCGCTCGTTGAGTCCCTCCGCCCTCCCAAACTCGCTCGCGCAACTAAGCACAACTAAGGAGCAGGCACCTGCACGTTCGAGACTATGTTGGAATATCCGCTCTCCTGGTTGCTCGTATTCACTGCGGTTGTGGCATAGCAGTAAGTCGCGCCGTCGACCACGACCGAATCCGTGTACAGGGTGCCTGTATTCAGCAATGAGTTGATCTTGGAGAAAGATCCGCACGCACTCGCATACGCCGCGCGATAAATGTTATAGCCGGAGATATTCGACGACGTGCTCGCACTCCACGACAGGTTCACCGAATGTACGGCTGCCGCCGTCCCCGTTCCAGAGAGGGTCTCGACCGTTGTCGGCGTCTGGGCATTGCTCGTGAAGGTAAGCGCGGCTGTCACTGCGCCGGTGGTTTGGGGGCTGAACGTCACCGTAAAGGCAGCGCTCTTCCCCGCGGCAATCGTAACCGGCAGCGACAGTCCTCCGATACTGAACGCGGAGTTGTTGCTGCTGACGGCGCTGACGATAACGGTGGCTCCTCCCGCAGTAAGACTCCCGGATGCGGTTCCGCTCGAGCCCACGACCACGCTACCCAGCGCGAGGGTCGTCGGGCTGGCGGCGAGCGTGCCGGCGGCCGCACTCGTTCCAACTCCCGAGAGTGGAAGCGTTACGGTCGCATTCGACGCCGTCGAGTAGATTGTGATGGCGGCCGTCCGAGTCCCGGTCGCTGTGGGCGTGAACTTTGCGCTGTACAAACAGCTTGCTCCCGGAGCCAGCGTGCCGTAGTTACACGTACCCTTGCCGCCCCAATTAAAGTCGCCGGTGGAAATCGCGTCGTTGGTGATCGTGAACGAAGCATTCCCCGTGTTGGTCAAAGTGGTGGTCAGGACGGCACTCGTCTGGCCGACCGTGACGCTCCCGAAGCTGAGGCTCGTCGGATTCAGCGTCAGAATGCCGGCCGCCGTCGCATTTACGGTCACCGTGGCGCTGGCGGATTTGGTATTGTCAGCGACGCTGGTCGCCGTTACCGTCACAGTTTTCGTCGCCGTCACCGTGGGAGCCGTAAACAGTCCAGTGGTGCTCACGGTGCCGGAGGTGGCCGACCACGTCACCGCCGTGTTGCCCGTGTTTGTGACTTGAGCCGAGAACTGCTGTGTTCCCCCCGAGGCCACCGTCGCCGCGGTGGGCGAGACCGAGACACTGATGGCGGCCGGAGTCGTAAACACATTGTCCAGGCCCGTGACCATCACGCCCGTCGAATCAGCCGACAGCACGCGATAGTGATAGGTAGTCCCGGCGGTCAGCGACGTCAAGGTAGAGGAGTGCGTCGTCACCATGTTCGAGTTCAGCGCACCCCCGCTGCCGTAACCGGTCGTCGTCCCGTACGTGATCTGCGAACTCGCAGGCACGGCGGTTGTCCAGGTGATGGTAGCGGTAGTCGATGTTGGGGTCGCGGCGACGCCACTGATCCAGGATTGTGCAAAGGCTGAAGGCGCGACGAGGAAGACGAAGAGAAGAGGAACAGATACTACAAGAACCCTAATCAATCTACACATGGCCCAATACAGAAACGATCCACAACCAGAAGAGCCGGGGGGAGCGCTTCATCCGTTTCTTAAAAATTTAAGTAAGAGTTGCAACTCGATCATAGGACGCGCGGAGCGTTATGTAACACGGGATGTACTAGTCATTGGGACACTGAACCTTCGGATTTTCCGCGAATGGGAAGTGAGACCGCGCTCGGAAAGCGCTCTCAGAAGCGACTCCTTAGATTGGAACCCGCCAATCTTTCCTTCGTTGATCGTACTTCGCTTATCAGCGCCAAGAGATGGAAGGGACAGCGATCAACAAACAGACCCGAGATACATCCACCACCGTTTCATTGGCCGACTGGAACTAGTCCAAGCCGCTGGCACCGCCTTAACCGGCAAAACATCCTCACAGGACCCATCGACAGGTCAAAACGTGCAATCACCTGATCGCGACAGTTGATGAACTTGGCTATTTTGTGATCAGTTTGCGCGGCGTCGAACCTGTAATGGAGTCGACTTCTTCCTTCGACTGCGCGGTGAACTGCCACAAAAGCGCGAAGTTTTTTCGGAATGCGACCATCACGGTTAAGTATCCGCTGTTTGGGTGATTTATCCTGTAGTCAGCCCGGAAGAAACTCCAGCCAGAAACTTCCTCCTGTTTTCCTTCCAGAAGTACATCATCACCAGCAAAAGCCATGGATTTTGCGGTGGTATGCATGAAGTCCTTCTCTGTTATCCCGTCGGGGTATCGAGACAGCGGATCAACGGTTAACGTTATCTCGCCGACCGGGGCTGCGCTTTCATTCGGACGTCTCTCAGCATGGAATAGAACAAAACTGCTCGGGTCAGGATGAAGTCGCGGAAGCGCTTGGATTCGGCTTTTAAACCCTTCTGTTTTGTCAACGAAACCATTCGGTAGAGAATACGTGAAATCGAAATAGTCGCTGTGGTACCGGTTACCATCCGCCACGAAGCCAGCGGTGACCTGATTCCCTTGAACACCTTCCACATGATCAAGTCCTCGGCCTTGATTGCTTTGAGCAGAGTTAGCGTGATCGAACAGGGACAGCAATAGGAATAGCAGCACAACATTACGGCACACTATTTTGCTCCTTCGGGAGCACTAGCATAGTGCAAGACCTTAGTTCCTGCAAAACGGGACGCGTCAACTGTTGTAACATCGCGACAGCGCTCAAAACCCTTGATGAGCGGGATGGCCTATTTCAACACGCGAAGCTACCAACCAGCTACGGTGCAGGGATTCTCGTCCTTTTTTATCTCTCCGGTTGAAAAGTGGAACCGAAGATGACCATAGAACCAAACCGCTTTGCCGTCCTGTTTCATTGGCCGGAACGTCCAGTCCTTAGCTGCATTAATGGCAGAACTCGCGAGCATCGGATGACCACTGACCAGCCGGACGCACGAGACTTTCCCCGTATCGTTCACAAGGATGTCCGCGGAAACATATCCCTCAATTTCGGCTTGGCGAAGCAGAGCAGGCATTTTGGGCGCTGTGCAGGGCGTTGCCCTCTTGATGAGGGAGTCGGTTTCAGACCAGATTGGTTTACCGTCTCGGTCCGCATATACCGACTGCTGCGTTGTACACAAGGCTTTTGAGTCCATGGCATGAACATCACTCAGGACTGCCTGCGCCGCAGTGAATGAAGAGGTCGCCAAGGTCAGCACCAGAAGGAAGAACGACCCACAAATGAGCCTCATACATTTATCTAGACACTAGCTAAGCCATCGTGGTTCCTGCCCGGTGTGGTGATTGTTGGCGAAATATCCCCGCATCCCTCATTGATCCTCATTGATGGTTTTGCGCGTTATGGCTGGCTTACGTCACCAACGACACACATTCTCCGGAGACCCATTCTCCGAAGACAGATTTGCGGAGACAGATAGCATCATTCCAGATAGCATCATTGCTGATGAAACGAATTCACGCATCTTTGCGACTGCTCAGCACGCTGCTGCTCGCCATGCTTGTCCTACAAGGTTGCAACGCCCTCAATCCACTCTGCGGAAGTGCCCGTCCCGCCCCGTCCCTTTCCTCTCTCTCGGTCACCACCGTCACATTCGCGCAAGTGCAGCAGGGATTCGTGCTCACCGTGAATGGCAGTCATATCGTCTCGTCCTCGGTCGTAGTTATCAACGGGACCACCCTGATCACGCAGGTCCTGAGCAGCTCCCAGTTGCAGGTCACGCTTACGACCGCATTCATCACGGGCCCCGGGACGGCCAGCGTTACCATCAACACTCCCAGCGGAAACTCCGGCAACCTGGGCTGCACTAGCGGCGGAACCAGCCAAGCCAGCGCCCTGACCATCACGTAGCCCCGCCACTGGCACGTGCAATTATGCTATCTTCTCCGGATGCGTAGCGGATGCTGCCTGCTTCTGGTCGCGTCACTTTATGCCTTTATCGCCGCTCCTATTACGGCGCAGGAAAAGGGCGAGCAACCGCAGGGGTTCACGGGTTATCCGCCAAGCGTTTACATGCATGCCTTCTTGGCCTGTGCTTCCGATGCACCGTGTGCCCAGTCCGACAAGTTCCATCTTGACCAAGTGCCGACAGGCTGCTGTATTTTGATCCTCACCAACGGTGATGGCCAAGGGACAGACGAAGTACGCAGTTACGAAATTTTTCTGAACGGCGACCGCGTCGTCCCCTCGGATCATTCACGAAGTGCTCAAGCAGTCGTGAAACTGCTGGCTACTAATACTCTCAAGGTAGTCCTGAGCGGCGATCCCGGCTCCAAGGTCTTCGTTCTGTTGGCCTATGACCCACGTCGGTCGAAGTGAGCAGCTCTGATGGCTGCTGAAATATCGCGTTAGCATGACAACCGCGAACAACCCGACGACCAGCATGATGGCGTACCCCGATCGCCGTTCGGCAAGCACCACCGTCCCGTACAGCAACACCACCAGAACGGCCAACGCAATGTTTGAGGGCTCGGCCTTCGATATCCCACGGACGATGTCGTCCGTAATGTGAAGCGTCAGCAAGAGGATCGAGAGCAGAGACGCGATAGTTAGCGTCACATTTTCTTTCATTGCATATTCTCCTTGTTACACTGGAGCGCCCATTTTGTATCGCGCGGAGGATACCACTCTTTACTCCAGGTGAGGGTGCCCTGCTCGTCAGCGAGGTTTCAACACGGCGGGATTATTGACGAAATATCCTGAGTTCACTCACTGAACTCGGAGCCGGGGGTTTTGAGAGTAAAGGCGCTGGCTACGACAATCATCAACAAAAACAGTTGAGCCGAGAAGCCCCCTCAAGTTAGCATTGCGCGTCGAAAACGCTGGTAAAGCCCACTTCCCATGACTAACGCAAAAACGCTTGAGCAATGGCGTCCTCATCCACTTGTATTCATTTACTGTGCACTCGCAATCGTGCTGGTTGGAAGCGTCTGCTTTTTGGGAGTTGCGTTACTTGTTGCGTGGTGGTACCAGCCTGAAAGCGCGGTGAGGGCCGCGTTCGCGGCGCCGGTGTTATTTGTTGCCGCGCTCTGGTTATCGCTGCGGCGATGCTCTACGCCCGCGCTTCCGGCTTTCCGAGGACTGCTGGTGATCACAGCCTACATGACGATTGGAGTAGGAAGCTTCTCCCTGCTCTTTGTGATCCCGGCAGTAGCGTTCGCAATTGTATCTACAATTGCGATTGCTTTTGTGAGTCTCTTTGGGAAAGATACCGCGTACGCTCGACATCGATTCCGGCAACTTGTGGAGTTCTATCGGAGGCACCGGATGTACCAGTAAGCCTGCCGCTCTGACGCGTGAACAGCGGTAGGTGTTGAAAAGTCGCCTTTACACTCATTGTCATGGGAACAAGCCGAGTCACGTTTGGAGATAGAGTGCGAATCCGTGTCACAGAAGCCACAGAGGGCCTCGGAATCGCGGGGCAGACGGGGACTGTATGCGGATGCACCACTCCCTCGGTTACTGGTGTGGAAGCGATTGGCAAGTCTTCCGAGGACGTCGCTATTTCGGTCGCTCTAGATGGGCAGACCGCGCAGTTGTGGTTTGCCGAGGAACTTCTAGAGTTTGTGGACCACGCGGCGGGCACTACCGTCGAGATTGCCGGGCGAAAGCTGATTCGCGATGAACGCGGGGAATGGCATGAAGTGAAGCTGAATTGATAACTGTTGCCAAATCTCTATTTCACTCATCGACCCCGCCCGACACCCGTTTCGGGTCAAAACGTGAAATCGCCTGTTAACGACAGTCATCTTGCTATTTCTCCTCAGGCGGGTAGACTTTCGATATTTGAGTAAGCCAAAGGCATGCGAAAAACCATTAGGGTTGCGCTCACAGTATTCTTTGGACTCTTCGCTCTTCCGGCGTTGATTTTCGGCCTCTATCTGGTTGCGTGTTCGATCCGTATCCATACGACGAATGTCTACTACGTCGAATACCCTTACCTCGCGGTAGCTTCAGCCTTCGTTGCCCTCGGGGTTGGCATTTTCTATTGCGCCGTCCAAGCCGCGTGGCGCAGTAGTTTCTACGGACTTCTCTACGCCGTTGGAGTTCTATCGGGGTTGGCAACGATGGTGTACATCCCAGACGGGATACCACATGTACATCGGAGCATGATTGAAGACTTTAACTACATGTCGAGTGTTCGGTCATTTCTTAGCGTATGGCAAGATCAACATCACCGATTTCCAGAGAACGAAACTGAGTTCATTGACGCACTGAAGAGAGGCCCTGAAGCGTGGCAGAATCGTATACAAAGCCCGCCACTCCAGAGTTGTTATGGCCAAGACGGGCATCGACTTTCTTATCAGATTGTCATTCTCAACGATGCGTCCGGGCCACGTTTGCAAAATATTTCGGACCGTCCGGGCGTCATTTACTACGCGGTTTCGAGTGATAAGGAACGGTATTGGGTGACCATGACAGGCCTGCATCAAGACACGGCGCGCATTGCCACTCTAAAAAGAATGATTGATCGACCCGACCAGAAGTTATTGATCGCAACACCCTCGGGCTACGACTACCCCGTCAGCGGACCATGATTTCCCAGTTTTTGGGAAACAATTGAGGCAAACGGTTGCAAAATCGCGATTACACTCAAAATGGCTGGGTGCTGGATGAGAAGACTATTTATCTGCCTTGAGTCGCCATCCGAACTGGCAGTTGCCCTTCCACTTCCTCCATTTGAAGCTGTGCTCACCCATGTCATCCAGAAAGAGGTAGTGCCCGTCGGCTATCTCGCCACCGTCTTCCCTGTGAACATAAGCGAACGAATGGAGCTTGTTGCTCTCGTTGTGGTACATCAGAAATTCAACTGGAAACCAGTTGGTGTCTCCACGTTCGCGCAAGGTGCCCACACCTTTGAACGGACGCAGTAAAGGACCCGGCTTGGCGCGTCGAACCACGGCGGGATTATAGTGCGCGAGATTTGTTTGGCGAAATATCCCCATTGCGCTCAAAATCCCTTCGGGATGGACTGTGATCGCCGTCATTGAGCTGCAAGGGTAACGGGTTATCATAACGAGCTATGACCGTATCCCGCATCACAGTCGGAAGGATCGCTCTCGCATGGGGCATCTTCCTTTGGTGCGCGGCGATGGTACTGCCGAACCTCGATTTGCATACTCGCGCGCACCCCGTCGTCAAGGCAATTATCGTCGTGGTCTACACCCTCTACCTCATAGGGACTCCGATTGCTCTCGCAACATACTTCAACCGAGCATGGCGGCGTGCCTCAACGGTTCCAAACAGGACTGCATACGTCATTTGGATGAGTCTCGAAAGTGTTGCCGGTGCAGGTCTGCTTGCTGTTTTGGGCTACGCGACTGTCTCGTTCCTGATAGCCCACTCCCGCTGATTGGCGAAAAATCTCTCTATTTCACTCTAATTTCCCGAAGCCATGAGACACGATCAAAAAGCATGCCCTCTCTGCGGTGAACGAATCGAGAAAACAGCGAGAGGCGGCAGGCGCAAATACTCGTGCCAGAAGTGCGGAGCGTCCGTAAACAAGTTGCTTATCTGTGACCGCTGCGGCACGAAACGAGTGTGGCAAGGCAAAAAGGGAGCAGCTTGCAGCGGTTGTGGCGCTCCCTACACCGGATGATTGACGAAACATCCCCATTTGCGCTCAAAACCCGCTTTGCGGCTCAAAGCGTGTAATCGCCAGATTTGAACAGATTGGAACTTCAACGCCGGATGTGGTGTCCTTATCGATGAAGGCAGCTACCGCGGGAGTACGTTACCCGATGCCCGTAGATTGCTCTAACTCGTGGCAAGCATATTGGTGTGACTGGACTATCGGGCATTTGTGGCGCTCATCTGATCTGATTGAGCGCTTTATTTTTGTCACCCTTGCAGTCCTGCTCGGCTACACAGTACTCGTTTTCGGGCGCTTTTGGACTCGCTATTACGCAGCCAGACGTGAATCCCAGTCCAACCTGATCCTTTCCGAGGGACACAAACGAAAAATTGTGGCCGACTTAGCGGCTGGGGTCACGACCCTAAGGTCAATCGCCTCCAGCGCTCCATTTGTCGGTCTCGCGGGAACCTGTTATGGAATCATGGCCGGATTCCGAGGCATCGGAATGTTGAAAAGCCTCGCGGAAGCGCTGATATCCGCAGAGACTGCCTCTGCACTGGTAACAACCGCAGCAGGGATTATCGTGGCCGTTCCATCGATCTTGGCCTACAACTTACTTCAGACGCGGGTTGAGGAAGTCAAAAGCGAGCTGGCAAGAAGAAGGGAAACCGCCAGAACCGATATCGTACTGACCAGCCCATCTTTCCGGTTTGCTCAGACACTGCCGCTGCAATGTCCATTCTCACGCTTGCCGCCGTTCGCATTGGTGGCGGCACCTGTTCTGGCGAGCGTCGTCGCCGCTTTCGCATTTTTCGAGCCGTACGAGACTCCAACAGGGTTGCCTGTTTCGCTGTTACGAACGGGGGCGCTGGATCAGCATAACTCCAGAGCCAAGCCTGTCCTGATCAGTCTGCTCAAGGCAAGTAATAGCGACTCCGCCGTGGTGCGCCTAAACTCGAAAGAAATTCCTCTGGACAACCTAGATCTCGCAGCTACTTTGAGAATGGGAGTCTCGCCGCAGCGTAAGGTATACGTCGAGGCCGATGGCGCGCTGGCGTGGACAGACGTGGTGAGAGTGCTCGATCTTGTCAGAGGCTCTGATGCAGAGGTAGTTTTGCTAACCAGCACGCCGCACCGCTAAGCTACCGGGAGAATTGGCGTAATATCCCCGTTGCGCTCATCACCCAACCCAAACAGTTAAAACCTCCCTGCAGGCTGTTTAACTTCTACCCCGCCCTGATGCGGCCCCGGAACATAACCGTTGGGCGGCTCGGGAAGACTTCGCGTGCACTCCTTTGAGCATGCGTGCACGAGCAATGGAAGCACATCCGTCGCGACCTTCAATGAGATCCACACTTGGTAGGGCCCATCTTCCGTGAATGGTCCACGGCACACGCTGCAACATACAGGAGTCAGATCGGCCGAAACGCTTGGCAATCGAGGGAAAGGCGGCCGGTATTTATAGTTGCCGTATAAAGCGCGCGTGCTGACCCGACTACTCTTCAGCTTTTTGCAGCGGGTAATCTCGTAGGGCAGCCAGTGCAAGCAATAAGAAGTGTACGGGTCGAATTCCTCGAGATTCGTCATCTCTCCGATCTCCGGAGGAATTCGGACAAGATGACTTCCATACAAACTCAGAACCTTCACCGATCGCAGTGTCCCGATCGATCGAGGGAGAGTCAGAATCTGCTCCCACTTCTCGGCTCCGATCCCCGCAATCGGATTCAATTCATCGCTGCCATCCGCACCGACTTTTTGGATATATGCTTCCAGCGCTGTCCACGCCTGTGTGTTCTTATTCTGGATCTCCCCGTGCAATGCAAGGTCCTGCCATTTTCCGGGATTGTGCTGCGAAGAGAGGCAGTCGCACGTGGGATAGCAGCGCACTGGATTCGGAGTCAACGCCGAATCCGGCGTTCCCTCTCTCTGATTGAATCGCGCCTTGTAGAGCTTCACTGAGACCTCTGCCTCCTCCTACGATGGCTTGTCGGGTTGATATTGCGGGCCCTTCCGCCTTTCACCAATAGTTTTCCACAGCCTTCCACATAAATATTTCTCCCTCCTGTGATGAACAACCTTGACCGAGGATACAGATGGCGCACAATGACAGTGTGCGCATTCGCATCGCAAAGCATTCAACAACCAGGAAGCACCCACAAGATTTGTGCTAACTTCTTTATTCAGAAGATTTTGCGTGTAAGTCCTTCTTTGACAATATTTTGCGGGGAAGCATCGGGATCTGAACCACGTAAGTCCCGTGGATTCAAGAATTTGACTCTGTCACGAAAAAAAACTCGTGGTCAGACCACTTCTCCCCGAACGACACCTACGACCCCAAGGAGCAACACTCAATGACACTGGTTCGGAGCATGATCTTCAGAGTGATGATCTTCAGAACGACAATCTTCTTGTCGCTAATCTGCGCAGTCCTCTTCTCCTCTCTTCTTCCCTCCATCCAGGCTCAGACCATCACATGGGCTGGACACGACTGGAAGGTCACCCGCGGCGGCATGGCCGGCGTCGCTCACGGCGATCCCGCAAACGTCACCATCGATGCCAAGAAGTATCTGCATCTCCACATCGTCCGGCACGAAGCAAACGCGCGCGACGGAAGCGCCCGCGAAACGAAATGGACCTCCGCCGAAGTCTTCACCACCGACCGCATGGGATTCGGAACGTACCAGTGGGTCATCGAGGGCAACGTCTACGATATGGATCCGACCACCGTGCTCGGCCTGTTCACCTACGGCCCCACGCATCACCTCGGCGCCGACGCCGAGAATGAAATCGACATCGAGTTCTCCCAGTGGAACAAGACCTGCCACGGCTGTAACGCCGACTTCACCGTCTATCCATCAACCGGAAACCGCAAGCCCAACGGCGTCTCCGCCTGGGAAGACAACTTCCGCGTCAGCGGCGACAACCTCACCACGGCGCGCACCGAGTGGTACCCCGATCACATCGTCTTCACGCTCATGCGCGGCATTCACCCGATCGGAACCGTCGCCGACGTCATCAAGACCGAGACCTACACTTCAACGGCGACGAACATCCCGCAGGTCGCCACGCCGGTCGGCATCAATCTCTGGTGCTTCAAGCAGACGCCCGCGAAGGATCAATCAGTTGTGATTCGCGACTTCCGCTTCGTCGCGGCGCCTGCGGGATCGTCAGGCAAGCAATGACATCTGATCGCCGCCGCTCGCCGGATCCTCACCGTCCTCGACGGGATCAGCGAACCGTCTCAGCTCCGGATACTTCTGAAGCAAGGTTGGCGGCGCCCCGACTCTCTTCCCGCCAATCATGGCCTTCAACTCGAGCGCATTCACCCCAGCCTTGCTCTCGAAGTGGTTGTTGGTGATGACGTAGGTCGTCTGCGCCTTTCCCGCAACGCTCACGATGCGCTCTTTCCAGCCTTCGAGTTCGTCCAGCTTATAGAGGTAGTTGTAGCGGTCGTTGCGATTGTCGGAGTCAAACCACTGGTCGTAGTTACGCCCATGCAGCCGCACGTAGGCGATGGGCGCCGTGACGTGTTCCGTCGGCTCGAGCGAGTTGCCTAACACCGGCTGGTCGATGTTGCAGAAGGCCACGTTCTTCTGCGTGAAGTCCGCCAGCGTCTGCGGGTTGTTCCAACTCGAATCACGCACCTCGACCACGCGTGGATACTCGATGAACTGCCGCAGTAACCGGTCGAGATACTCACGGTTCAGCGACGTGTTCTTGAACGACACGGGAAACTGGATGAGCAACGCGCCCAGCCGTCCTTCGTTCGCGAGCGCGTCGAGCCCTTCGCGCGTGCGTTCCTCGTCCTCATCCGTGGGACGAATCGTCGCCGCCGAAGTGGGCTCCATCACCGCCAGCGGCGAGTGCGTGAACGCGCGATACAGCTTGGCCGTGAACAGGAATCCTGGGTTCACCGCCGCGACTCTCCTGCACCACAGCTTCGCCAGCTCCGCCTTCAGCGGCCCATAGAACGAGGTGTTGATCTCCGTTGTGTCGAAGAAGCGCGCCAGGTATTCCAGTTCATGCCGCTTGCGCATCTGCATGCCCGGAGGGTAGAAGACGCCGTTCCAGTCCTTATAGTTCCATCCCGCAGTACCGATGCGGATCTTCGGAGAGGCGTGCACAGAGCGAACTTGAGCCGTGGATTCCATGAGTGGAACCGCAGACGGAGGGCACGCCAAGAGTAGCACAGCGGGAGAAGGCATAGAGCATCGCTGCTCGCGTCACCGATACCGCGACCGGGGAAATACGTTATGCTGTACGTAACGAATAACCTGATCTACAATACCGTGTGATCCTCAGTTACCGGGATAAGCGGACTAGAGACTTTGCTCTGGGCAAGCGGGTCAAAGCGTATTCTGGCATCCGACGGGCTGCGCGGCTGAAACTGGATCGTTTGGAGGCAGCTGTTGCGCTAGGCGACCTAGCTGCCCTGCCGGGCAACCGCTTCGAGGCCTTGAAGGGCGACCGGAAAGGACAGTTCAGCATCAGGATTAATGATCAATGGCGGATCTGTTTCCAGTGGGCCACTGCCGCGCCCGGCCCATCTAACGTCGAGATTGTCGACTATCACTAAGGAGATGACATGGCGGTGACGGCAATTCATCCCGGAGAACATCTGGCAATTGAACTCAGTGAACTGAGAATGAGCGCTGCGGAACTTGCTCGTCAACTTGATGTACCCACCAACCGCATCACCGAAATCCTCAACGGGAGACGAGCCATCACCGGGGACACTGCGTTACGCCTGGCCCATTTTTTCGGGACTACTCCGGAATTCTGGCTGAATCTTCAGAGTCTGTATGAAATCAGGACTGCGGAGCGGAAGCGCGGTAGATCGATTCGCGCATTACCCACGTTGAAACATCAAGAACACGCTTCAGCGTAGAAGAGCTCTTCCTTACTGAGGGCGCGTCGTCAGTTGCGGCACCGTGCCCGGAGGCGGAGCTTGTGCCGACAAGGCTTGATTCAACTGCGTCGCGAGCTGGTTGGCCTGCTCGTTTGAGATTTGCACCTGACCCTCGAGTGCGATGCTCAGGTCGCCGACGCCGTCATCCAGAAACCGGGCGCTCTGCACTGTGGCCAGGTTCTGTATCGCGAGCGGAAGCGCGGACTTGAAGTCCGTTCCCGAACGCATTGCGTACAGCAGCAACTGGCTGGCCTTCTCGCGCAAGTCGTCGCCGAGCGATCCCGAGCGCAGTTCATCCGTCAACATTCCGCTGGCGTCGATGCGCCCGAACTCGGCCGACACTTTCAACGCGTTCGAGTCTCCGACCGCTGGCGTCAGCTTCACTTCCACTGTGCCGTCGCCACCTCCGAGTTCGTTCGAGGTCGTCTGACCGTACGCTCGGTTGCACGTCCAACGCTCGAAGTGCAGCGTGACGACGAGAAGACCGCTAGGAGCCGCCGGCCTGAGCGACGCCTGCCGAATATCGACTCGCTGCCCGCAAGGGTCCGACCGATCCAGACGGGCGCGCAGAAACTCAGTGATGTTCAGCTGCATATCAGACAGATCCGCGATCAGATTGAGCCTGAACGTACGCTGCCCATTCTCCGCCGCGATCTGCGACAACATGCCCGAAGCGGTGACCGAGACGGTCCGGTTCCCAATCGTGACTGGGCTTTTCACCTGCGGAAGAGTGAAGGCCATGTCCTGCCCATTGGCGATAACGATACTCATCTCCCGGCCGAGCGCGAGTTGTTCGTCTTGCAATGCGCCGAGCGCCTTGTCAAGACTCTCTGTATGGGCGGAGATTTCAGGAGGCGCGGCCTTGGCGTCGGCCAGAGTAAGGTCCAGTCTCTTCTCTTCCTGCTCGAGATCCAAGTCCGCCTTAGCGAGTCTCTTGGTGATTTCCTTCAAGCCTGATTTCTGGGGCTCAGAGAATCCGTCGACGAATCTCTTGGTAGAACCTCGCGCGCTCTCAATCGCGTGGTCCAGAGCCGCGCCGCGGGCGGTCAAATCGGCTGCGTTGCCTTCGCCTTGCTTGAGAGTCCCCACAGCATCCTTTGCCGCTTCCATGGTTTTCAGCAGTGTCTGATACTCGGCGACCTGCTGGCTGCTGGCCTGCACGGCCAGTGCCCGGTGAAAGTCCTTGAGCGAGTCTTTTTCGTCGACACCGTCTGGCCGGCCGATTCCGGCGAGCCCAAATCCTCCGCCGGTTCCATGCCCACCACTCTGGCGCTGGGCGAGCATTGTCGGAGCGGCCAGCAGCGCAGCCGCCAAGATCACGGCATAGAAGTCAACGAATGGCCCCTTGCAACGCATCGTCGCAAATCTCCAAATCATAGAACCCAAGTTTGAAAGTGAAACGGCCAGAGTGGAACGCGGGCCTGCATGCGTTCAATCAAGTCAAAATCCATGCCCGGACCAAACTGGCGTCGCTTGCTTAGCTTGTCTCACGCGTAAAAAAAAGGCTACAGACTTTACAGTTCTTTGGCAAACTCTACCGTTCTTTGCCGAAGACCTTCAAGAGTTTCTTTGCGGGGGACTTAGAACATTGGAATGCGAATTGCCAAGCCCCTAAATCGTGCCTTCGCGAAGCCGCTTTGCTACGGTCATCTCGGCTCAAAACTTCGTTGCTGGTGCTAGGCTAGAGGTCTGACTTGAAGGGAAGTGGTTACCTGCGTCTATGGAACTAGGGATCGGGATCATTGGCCTGTTTGTGGGCGGCCTGCTGGCGTGGCTGGTGCTGCGGACACGCACGGCCTCGCTGCAAGCGCGCTTGTCATTGATGGAAAAGGAATTAACGACTGCAAAGGCCGACCTGGCACGGCTTTTGGACGATCAGCGGCAACTGGTGGAGAGCCGGGCCCGCCTCGAATCCGCTCTCGAACTGGAACGAAAGGCCGGCAACGAAAAGATCGAATTGCTGGCCAAGGCTGGGGATCGCGCCGCAGAAGATTTGCAGAATGCCTTCAAGGCGCTCGCTGCCGATGCTCTCAAGAGCAACAATTCGACCTTCCTGCAGGTCGCCCATGAGACGCTGAAGCGCTTTCAGAGCGAAGCAAAGAGCGATCTCGAGACCAGGCAAAAAGCCGTTGCCGATCTCGTCTCTCCCGTGCGCGAATCGCTCAGCAAAGTGGACGCGCAGATTCAGCAGATGGAGGTCGCGCGCGGCGAGGCCTACGGCGATTTGAAACGACAGGTGCAATCGCTGATCACCACACAGAAGGAATTGCAGTCAGAAACCGGAAACCTGGTCCGTGCCCTGCGCACGCCGAACGTGCGCGGCCGTTGGGGAGAGATCCAACTGCGGCGCGTGGTCGAGATTGCAGGCATGCTGTCGTATTGCGACTTCGCCGAGCAGGAAACCATCACCGGCCAAAGCGGACGCCTCCGTCCGGATCTTGTGGTGAAGTTGCCCGGCGGGAAGAACGTAGTCGTCGACGCGAAGACTCCACTGCAGGCGTTCCTCGAGGCGGTGGAAACGAATGACGAAGATGCGCGCCGCGCCTGCTTGGCGAATCATGCTCGACAAGTGCGCGACCACATGAAAACGTTGAGCGGCAAAAATTATTGGGAGCAGTTCGAAGCGACGCCGGAGTTCGTTGTTATGTTTCTGCCGGGAGAGACCTTCTTCAGCGCTGCGCTCGAACAGGATCCCGGCCTGATCGAACAAGGCGTGCTGCAGCGCGTAATTCCGGCCTCGCCCACGACCCTGATCGCATTGCTCAAGGCCGTCGCCTACGGCTGGAACCAGGAGAAGCTGGCACACAACGCACAGCAGATCAGCGCCCTCGGCAAAGAACTCCACGACCGGCTGCGGAAACTCGCGGGGCACATCACCGGAGTCGGCGCCAGCCTCGACCGCGCCGTCGAAGCCTACAACCAAGCCGTCGGATCGCTCGAAAACCGCGTGCTGGTCTCAGCCAGGAAGTTCTCCGAACTTGGCGCCTCGGTGGCCGAGGACATCCCGGAACTGGAACCTATCGAGACTACTGCCCGCGCCCTCTCGTTCGAGTGGGACGACGAACCTCCCGAGATCCCAAATAGCAACGAGCGTAAGGCCGGGTAAAATCCTGCCGCCGGCAATCTTCCGCCCAGTTCAGACGAACTCTTGAACATCATATTTATTGACAACTCGAATCCACGAAATAAACGTCTCCATGTAAGCCGAAGAATTCCAAGGAAAAATGGATACAGAATCCCACAGAAACATTCCAAAAAGGCATAGTTGGTGGCTGAAAATGCATCTATAATCTTGGAAGTACTTTGATCTATTTGACTTAGCCTTCTCGAAATGGGGCCCCGGCATGGCAGCGAAGTTGCTCATTGAGGATCGGCGGGATGTCGCTGTCACGCCTCTCCAGCCCCCTAAGGGTTCGGGGCCAGTGCCGAAACCCATGAATCGGGAAAGCCAAGCTCGCTTTATTGCGGTTCTCTTGTTTCTGCTGACGGTGGCCGCGGTAGTCTTCGCGGGGTTCAACCTTCAGAAAGAGCGAGATTCGGCTGGTCCGGACGACGGCGTCTGGTGGGTTGAGCACAACGGCTATCTGCTGGCCGACCGCGTCGATCCCAATGGTCCCGGCGCCAAGGCCGGCATCAAGATCAACGACCAACTGGTATCGGTCAACGGTCAGGAGGTCAATAGCACTCCGGGACTGGTGCGCCAACTCTACCGGACTGGAATATGGTCGAAGGCTTCCTATTCGCTGATCCGTCAGTCGGTGACGCTCGAATCCAGCGTCATCCTCGTTCCCGCCGACCGCTCCCTGAACAACTCGTTGCGGTTAATTGCGCTGATCTACCTGGGGATCGGTATCTACGTTCTGTTGCGCCGCTGGACCGCGCCCGGTTCCACGCATTTTTACATTTTCTGTCTGGTCTCGTTCATCGCCTATTCGTTCAAGTACACGGGAAAACTAGACGCGTTCGACTGGGAGATCTACTGGAGTAATATCGTCGCCTGGCTTCTGCAGCCGGCGTTGTTCCTGCACTTCGTTCTGACATTTCCTGAGAAACGGCAGTTTGTGCGCCAGCGTCCCTGGCTGCTCTCTCTTCCCTACCTGCCGGGAGCGTTGCTGCTCGGACGCCACATCATCGCGCTGCGCCTGGCTCAGGCGAGCGGCCACTTGCGCTGGGACATGGATCGCCAGGAAATGGCGTACGGCGCGCTGCTGTTCGTCATTGCTGCGGCAGTACTGTGGCACAGCTATAGCCTGGCCAGTACAACGATTCTGCGACAGCAGTTGAAGTGGGTGACGCGCGGCACGGTACTTGCGATCGTGCCTTACACGCTGTTCTACGTCGTGCCTTACCTGATGGGCTCGCTGCCCGGGACAGGCATGAAATTGTCTGTGCTGTCGCTGGGGCTGCTGCCACTCACGTTCGGATACGCGATCTTCCGCTATCGCCTGATGGACGTGGACTTGATCTCGAAGCGCGTGGTCGTCTACACCCTGGCCGTCACCGCGGTGGTTGGGATGTACTTCGCAATGGTGGCGGGCATTGCGACCCTGGTGCAGATGCGGCAGCCCAACACTGGACGAATCGGCCTGATCATGGCCGTGGTCGTCACGGCGCTGCTGTTCGATCCAGTTCGCAAGTGGATTCAGAATCGCATCGACCAATTCTTCTATCGCACGGTGTATGACTATCGCCGGACGCTGATTGAGTTTGGCCGCGAACTTGGCTCCGAGACGGATCTGAACGCGCTGCTCTCCTCTGTCGTCGATCGCCTGAGCAGAACTCTGTCGGTAGATCGCATCGCGATTTTCCTGCGTGCCAACGAAGAGACTGAGCAGTTCGTCCTGTCGAAGTCGGTGGGCATGAGTCCGATGGGAAAACTCGACCTGTCATTCCTGACCGAATCCCGGCCCGACCCCGCGGAGCACATGTTCCTCGAGAACACGCATCAGGTGCCGCGCGAGTCGGCGGAGTCGCAGGATGCGATCGCGCGGCTGGATCTGAACTACTACATCCCCTGCCGCGCACAGCAGAAAACCGTCGCCGTTCTCGGCCTCGGCAAGACTACGAAGGGCGACTTTCTGTCGAGCGAAGATATCGAACTGCTTGAAACGCTCGGCGGATATCTCGGCATCGCCATCCAGAACGGACGCCTCTACGCTTCCCTGCAGCAGAAAGTCGCGGAATACGAGCGCCTGAAGGACTTCAACGAGAACATCGTGGAGTCAATCAACGTCGGCGTGATGGCGCTCGACATGGAAGACCGCATCGAGAGCTGGAACGCGCAGATGGAAGTTATGTACGCGCTGCCGCGATGGCAAGCTCTCACACAGCCGGTGCGAACGGTGTTTCCTGCGGAATTCGTCGAGGAGTTTTATCGCGTACGGCAGAATGCGGGCATCAACAACCTGTACAAATTCCGGCTGAAAACACCTGCGGGCGAGACCCGAACGGTGAATGTGGCGATCGCTCCGCTGGTCACGCGGAAGTTTCAGGTGATCGGACGCCTCGTCATCATGGACGACATTACCGAGCGCGTGGAACTCGAAGGCCAGCTTTCGCAGGCAGACAAGCTGTCATCGATCGGATTGCTTGCGGCCGGTGTGGCGCACGAGGTGAACACGCCGCTGGCGGTGATTTCGTCTTACACGCAGATGCTCGCGAAGCAACTGCAAGGCGACCCGCAGAAATCGGGACTGCTCGAGAAGATCACGCGCCAGACATTCCGCGCCTCAGAGATCGTCAACAACCTGCTGAACTTCTCGCGCACGAGCGGCACCGAGTTTGCCGATGTCGACGTCAACAAAGTCATCACGGATACGCTGGCGCTGCTCGAACATCAATTCAAGACGGCGAAGATTCAGGTGCGGTCCGAGCTGACTCCGGCGATCTCCGCGATTCAGGGAAATCCCGGCAGGCTGCAGCAAGTGTTCCTGAATCTGTTTCTCAACGCTAAAGACGCCATGCCCGGCGGCGGGACGCTGAACGTCGCCACCACCAACGGCGACATGGTCAGCGTGCGCGTCACCGACAGCGGTTCGGGCATCGCGCCAGAAAACGTGCATCGCATCTACGATCCATTCTTCACGACGAAGACGGCGCCGAAGGAAGGCCAGAGCCGTGGAACCGGACTCGGACTCGCCGTCACATACGGCATCATCCAGGAGCATGCGGGAAAGATTCGGGTCGAGAGCAAACCCGGTTCCGGGACAACGTTCGCACTCGATTTCCCGTTGACCAGGAAGGCAGTTCATGTCTGAAGCAGCAGTGATCTCGCGGGGTTCGATGAACGGAAATCCGTCGCCGGCAGGTTCGGTGCTCATCGTCGACGATGAGGCGGAGATTCGCGAATCGCTGCAGACCCTGCTCGAGATGGAAGGGTTCGAAGTCGAGACCGCGGTCAGCGGCGAAGATGGCCTGTCGCAGATCGGCGATCGCCCGTTCGATCTCATCCTGCTCGATCTCGCCCTTCCCGGCCGCGATGGAATGGACATCCTCGCCGAGATTCACACCCACGACTCGCACCTCCCGGTGATCATGATTACCGCATACGGCACGGTGGAAAACGCCGTTCGCGCCATGCAGTCCGGGGCGGCTAACTTCATTCAGAAGCCGTGGGACAACGAGAAGCTTCTCGCCGATGTGCGCGCTGCCGTGGGATGGCGCCGAGCCGAAGAGGAAAACATTCAGCTCAAGCGCGCTCTCAAGCAGCGCTACAACTTTGAAAACATCGTGGGCAAGAGCGAGCCCATGCTGAAGATTTTTGATCTGGTGGCGCAGGTCGCCAATAGCCGATCCACCGTGCTGCTGCAGGGCGAAAGTGGAACCGGCAAGGAAGTTATTGCGAAGGCCGTACACTTGAATTCTCCACGGCGCGACAAGCCTTTCGTCCCGGTCAACACCGGTTCGATGCCCACGGATCTGCTCGAATCCACGCTATTCGGCCACGTCAAGGGCGCGTTCACGAGCGCCGTGGCCTCGAAAAAGGGCCTGTTTGAAGTCGCGGACAAAGGAACGCTGTTCCTCGACGAAATCGCCACCATGGGCCTGGAAACGCAGGCCAAGATTCTGCGCGTGCTGCAGGACCGCCGCTTCATGCATCTCGGCGGTATTCAGGAGATTCAGGTGGACGTGCGCATCATCGCCGCCACCAACATCGATCTACGGCAAATGGTTCGCGAAGGCCGTTTCCGCGAAGATCTGTTCTACCGCCTGAACGTCATCACGGTGGAACTGCCGCCGCTGCGCCAGCGCAAAGAAGACATCCCGTTGCTGGTGGAATTCTTCCTCAGGAAATACGCGGAGGAAAATGGACGCCCTACGCCCCGCATCACGCCGGAAGCGCTGCGTCCGCTGATGGCCTATTCCTGGCCCGGCAACGTGCGCGAACTCGAAAACGTGATCGAACGGGCGGTCGTGCTTTCCTCTGGCCCGGAGATCAGCATGGATCTGCTTCCCGAATCCATGATGGGCCGCGGCTCCTCTTTCACGCTGCATGATCCGCCCTCGGACGCGTCGCTGTTCGAGATCGTCGAAGACTACGAAGGCCGCGTCATCACCGACATGCTCGAACGCTGTAACTGGAATCAGACCGAAGCCGCCGAGCGCTTCCACGTCCCACTCTCCACCCTGAATCAGAAAATCCGCAGACTGAATATTGAGATAAAGAAGAAGGGGCGCGGGTAGGAGAGCAGTTCTCAGTTCTCAGTTCTCAGTTCTCACCTGACATCCCTTGGTTCTCGAAGCCCAGGGTGCCTCCAGCCCCGCCCTGTGGACGTCTCGTCGTGACGCCGGTCACTGACAGGCTCAGAACTCGATCGTCTACTTGAGTTCATCCAAATCGGATTGAGAGAACATCGGCCCTGCTCCTCAACAGATCTGCCCAGGAGGTCGACTCATGCTGAAGCTGAGGTACCGTCTGGTTTTCGTCCTCGCCACGTGCATGGCGATCGCAACTTGCTGCGCGGGGAGCGACCAACTCGTTGTCCCTCACGTCACGGTCACTGGATGCGCCATAGATACGGCACACGCAAATGCGCTTGCAGAAACGCTAGCAGCGGCCAGAGAGATCTACGCCGGATGGGGCTTCAGCATGCCCGAGGTCGTGAGTCTCTCAGTTACTTGCAAAGAGGGTGCCTCGTCAAATCTCTTCAATGACGGAAACGATCGGCTCTTCCTTACGATTCCCTCGTTAGCGGCTCTTGCGCCGCCCGCAAAATCGGGGATATCGAACGTTTACGGTATGTGCCACGAGTTAGGGCATATCGCCATGTATCGAACGCTGAAAGACAGGGACTGGATGAACGACGCCGCGGCAGAGGGCTGGGCGGATTACATCGGTTCGGTGGTCGTAGACCGAGTCTTTGATATCAAAGGGCCGTCGCTCTGGCCGGAACCTTATGACTATCGTGCGGACGGATCCATCCGGCTGCGGAAAGATATTGCAGCACAGTCACCGTCCGAGATGACAACCGCAGCAGCGCAGTGGCAAGCACTTAGCGCCATTATCGGCCTGCGCCAGTTCCCTCGTGTTTTTGCGGAATGGCAGTCGGCTGGGATCGACCCCGTTAGTCCCTCGGAGCGTTTGCTCGCTGTGCTCGACAAGCTCCAGCCTCGCAGTCAAGCTGCAGTGAATGACTGGTGGCGGGGGGCCGCGCCGGTACTGGTCAGAAACCTTGAGGTGAGTGAATTTCACTCCGAGCAGACCTCTCCTGCAGATCTTTCCGGCCAAACCGTCAAAGTACCTCCCAATAGCGGCACCGAGACCAGTCGCATGTCCATCGCCGGAGCCGGAGAAGGGCGGAGGTTTACGACTCCCGGTGCGGGAGACTGGTACATCATCGCGGTATCAATCTACGGAGCCCGATATGGTGAAGAGAAGCCACCCGATACAACCTTTGATATCGCGCTCTGCGACGCCGAGGGCAAGCTGATTTCGATCTGGAAGGGCCGGTATGCGTCCTTCACGTATGTGAAGGATGGTTGGGCACATTTCGAGGTTCCTCCCACGCGCGTACCGCCGACCTTCTATGTGACGCTGAACTTTCGCGCCACCGCATCCAGCGGTGTGTACGTGGCATTTGACTCAGCTACGAAGCGCAATTCCATTGACTCCTTGCCCGGCAAGCCGCCGCGAGCGTTTCTCGATGGCGACTGGATGATACGCATCGAAATGGATCACAAGAAATAACGCTGGACCTTCCGCGCATATCACCGGCGCACCAAGCTGAAGTGCGCTTGGCCTAGCCCCTGAACCCCAGCGCCGTTCTCTGTTATATTCGGTCAAGCCCGGCGAGCGGCGCTTTCGACTTGCCGGTCCTTTCGAATCGCATGGATCTGATCGCGCCCACGGAGTTCGCCAAGGAGAAAGTCCAGTCGGTTCAGGAATACACCCTGCTCGCCGCGCAGGCCGTGGCCAATCTTTTCCGCAAGCCGCTTTATTTTGCGGACATGGTGCAGCAGGCCGACCTGATCGGGGTGGGGTCGCTCCCCATCGTGGTGCTGACCGGCTTCTTCACCGGCGGCGTGCTCGCGCTGCAGACCGCCAACACGCTCCAGCGCTTTGGCTCCATCACCCTGATCGGACAACTCGTTTCGACCTCCATGGTGCGCGAACTCGGCCCGGTGTTGACCGGCCTCATGGTTGCCGGACGCAACTCTTCCGGCATGGCCAGCGAGCTCGGATCCATGGTCGTGACCGAACAGATCGACGCCATGCGCGCACTCGGTACCGATCCCATGAAGAAGCTGGTGACGCCGCGGGTAACGGCGACCGTCTTCATGCTGTTCTTCCTGAGCATCATTTCTGATCTCGTCGGACTCGCCGGCGGGCTCATGGTGGCCAAGCTCTTTCTGAGCCTCGACGCCCGCCAGTACTGGAGCAACGCCTGGCAGGTGCTCGTGTTTCAGGACGTCTTCATGGGATTGCTCAAGCCGACGTTGTTCGGCTTCATCATTGCGACGATCGGCTGTTATTACGGGATGACCGCGCGAGGCGGCACGCAGGGGGTAGGCCGCGCGACGACCCAGGCAGTGGTGGCGTCTTCCGTACTTATTCTGGTGACCGACTTCTTCGTCACAAAGCTGTTGATTACGGTGTTGTCGTATAAGTAAACCCATGTCCGCGCCGACCCTGCCCATCGAATCTCCCGCTGGCGTTGCGCAGCCGCCGTCCGGGTCGGCGATTGTTTTCGAAGACGTGCATCTGGCCTTTGAAGAGAATCATGTTCTACGCGGCGTTTCCTTCCGTCTTCCCTTCGGCGAAACTAAGGCGTTGTTTGGCGTGGCCGGATCGGGCAAGAGCACGATCCTGAAGCTTTCCCTCGGCTTGATGAAGCCAGACTCCGGACGCATCACCGTGCTCGGTAACGAAATTACCCAAATGCCCGAGCAGGATCTTTTCCCTATGCGCGGACGGCTGGGAATGGTCTTCCAGGAGAGCGCGCTCTTCGATTCACTGACCGTGCGAGAGAACGTCGCTTACCGGCTGACGGAAGAGCACGGCATCTACGACGACGAGATCGATGGCCGCGTGCGCGAGGCGCTTCGTTTCGTCGAGTTGGAACACACGCTCGATCTTTTTCCCTCCGAGCTATCTGGAGGCATGCGACGCCGCGTGGCCATTGCGCGCGCCATCATCACGCAGCCGGAATTGCTTCTCTATGACTCGCCGACCGGCGGCCTCGATCCGATCACGTCCAACACGATCGTGGATTTGATCATGAAGCAGCGCGACGTCTACAAGACCAGTTCCCTGCTGGTTTCGCACCGTCTGCAGGACGCCTTCACCATGGCCACGCATCAGTTCGACAAGCAGACGAACGCCGTGCGCGTTCTGCCACGCGGGCAATATTGCGATGTGCCCATGAGTTTTCTGATTCTGCGCGATGGCAAGGTGATCTTCGACGGCGATGTCCGCCAGTTGGCCCACACTCGCGACGAATATATCCGGGAATATATTTCGTAGAAAGATTGAGAAATTGAGTAATCGGGGAATTGAGTAATTGAAACCCGAATCGGCAATTACTCAACTACCAGATTTCCCAATTACTCAATCGTTTCTTACTGTGGCGCGGACGTCAAACTCTTGCCCGCCTGCATAAAGGCATCCACGTTGGCCTTGTCGATCAGTGCCGAACCGGTGTCCACAAAGCTGGGAATCGGCGCGTAACCATCTTTCGACCAATCCTTGTCCAGCGACGACGGCTTGTGGTGATACAGATTGTCGAGCATCTGCATCCCGACGAATGCCATCGTGTACGGCTTTTGTCCGATGGTCGCCGCGATCACGCCCTTCTGAATCCAATCGAGCGTCTCCGGGTCGGTATCCATCGCCATCACAACCTTCCCGGTGACGTGATAACTGTTCAGCACGCCCGCGACTTCCTTGCCGGACTGGGCTTCCAGGCACACGAACGCGTCGACCTTATCGCGTTCTTTGCCGATGATCTGCGTCGTCGTATCGAATGCGATGCGAGGATCGCCCTGGATGTCGACCACGCGCGTAATCTTGATGTCGGGAGTCTTGGTCAGCGCTTCCTTGTAACCGCGCAACCGATCCTGCAGGTTCGACTGGTCCGGCATCGTGAAAACCACGACGTTGCCTTTGCCTCGGAGTTCTTGTGCCAGGCGCTGTCCACCGGTGAACCCTGCTTGATAATTATTCGTCCCGATAAAAAACAAGCGCTTGCTCGCGGGCGCATCCGAGTCGATGGTGATGACCGGAATGCCCGCCGCCACCGCCTTGTCGATGCTGCCTTTGAGGAGCGCCGGATCGGTCACCGCCAGCAGTATCCCGGTGGCCTTCTTCTGCACCGCCTGATCAAGCGCATCGCTCTCAGCCTTGGGATCGTAATTCTGCGGCCCTGCGAAATCGGATCGTACTTTGAACTGTGACGCCGCATTCGCGAAACCTGCGCCCGCCGTCTTCCAGTAAGGAACCTGCAGATTCGCGGAAACCAGCACGTAGAATTCATCGGAGTCGTGTGCAGAACCGCAACTAAGTAGAGCGGTCAGCGTGACTGTAACGGCAGCAGAGTGGAAAATCCGGCGTGAGAGGAACATTGCATCCTCCTGCGAGACGCTCTCATCCAGTCGATTGGCTTCGCGCTGGATGCAAGCGTTCAGCGACTGGATTGTAAACGAGGAGGCACCCGAAGGCCAGACGCTAGCGCAGAGACTTGTCGAACAGTTCCGAGATCACGGCCTCGTCGACCTCTCCCGACGAGTTGTAGACCGCGGTCCCCGACCGGTCGAGCACCACAACATGGGGAATGTAGCCGCTGAAATACTTTTTCTCCAGCACTTTTTGCGCTGGCGACAGTGAATGGTCGAGGTCGATGACAACAAACTGCACGCGCCCACTGTACTTTTCATACAAGCTCACGGTGCGCCGCGCCTGCCGCTTGGAGTTGTAACAACCTTCGCCGTAGATAATCACGTAAGCGGGCTTGCCCGCAGCCGGACCCTCATCCATGTGGTCGCCGGTAATGAGTGGGCCGTCCTGACTGTCGCTGGTGTAATCCAGTTTGGGATTCAGCTTCAGATTCTCCCCCGCAAACGAGGGAAGCACAAAAGCAGCCCCCAGAATCAGAATGACGACAAATGAACGCATAGATTCAATCTCCCGCTCGACAATTCAGGAGATAAGACTCTGCATTTCGCGAAAAGTTACACGATCGTAAACCAGATCGCACCAAGCAGGTTGCCCTCTACACTCCCACAGGAAACGGCTTCGTGTGCGCAGTCGCGCTGAGTGCGCGGCCGCCAAATCGCCCCTGCAGCAGCGACATCAATCCTGTGTACCAATATCCCACGACAAACAGCAACAGAAATGGCACCGTGATGTAATTCTCATTGTCGATTGCATAGTAGACCGTGAGCGCGAAATAAGTCCCGATCGCCAATTCGATCCACGGCACCCATCCCAGGCGCTTGCGATATTTGTTGGCGCCGACTTTGTCTCCCTTCGACACGACCCGATACTTCGGCGTTCGGGCGAAGGCGCTCTTCTTGCCGATCAGCGCCTCAATGACCGCCCTGGTGTTGGTGATCGTCAGACCAATTCCGAGAGCCATGAGAAACGGCAGATACAGCAGAGCCCGCGGCCAGCTTCGCGGAAACAGTTCACGCTGCGAGACGAGATAGAAGCTCGAAATCGAAAACGTAGACGCCATGAACAGCGGCAGGTCGATGTACAGCATCTGAAACCAGCCCTGATAAAAGCGAATGATCATGGCCGGCAGTAGCAACACCGACAGCATGATCATCAGCGGATAACTCAGGTTCGCCGTCAGGTGGTACCACGCTTCGATCTTGGTATGCACCGGCACGTCGCTGCGCATGACCCGCGGCAGAATCTTTTTTCCGGTCTGGATGAGGCCCTTGGCCCATCGCGCCTGCTGCGTCTTGAACGCCGTCATCTCCACCGGAAGCTCGGCCGGGCACTCGACATCCTGCAGGTAAATAAACTTCCATCCCTTCAACTGGGCGCGATAAGAAAGGTCGGTATCTTCGGTGAGCGTATCGTGCTGCCATCCGCCAGCCTCGTCAATCGCCGCCCGCCGCCACATTCCTGCCGTGCCGTTGAAGTTGAAGAATAATCCGGTTCGCGCACGACCGGAATGCTCGAGCACGAAATGGCCATCGAGCAGGATCGCTTCCACTTCGGTCAGGAAAGAATAATTGCGATTCAGATGCGTCCATCGCGTCTGCACCATGCCGACCTTCGGGTCGGTGAAGTGATGAATCGTGAGCAGCAGAAAATCTTCCGGCGGCGTAAAGTCAGCGTCGAAGATGGCGACGAATTCCCCCTTCGCCGTGTTCAATCCCTCGGCGAGCGCTCCCGCTTTGTATCCCTCGCGGTTCGTCCGATGGTGGTAGCTAATCGGATTGCCGAGCGCCGCATAGCGCTCAACAAGTCCACGCGCCACGTCAACCGTCTCGTCGGTGGAATCGTCGAGCACCTGGATGTCGAGCTTCTCGCGCGGATATTTCAGCTTGCAGATCGACTCGAGCAACCGCTCGACCACGTACTGCTCATTGAAAATCGGCAACTGCACGGTGATGCGCGGAAGTTCTTCGAAGTGTTGTGCCGGCTCCGTGGTGCGGTTCTTGCGATGCTTGTAATAGAGGTAGACCAGCCGGTAGCGATGCATTCCGTAAGCGGCCAGAAGGATTAGCACGATGAAGTACGGGATCAGCAGCGCCATGTCGAAGGCGTTGGCGTGGTAGAGCCCCCGAAACGTGGTATCCAGAAAATGCTGGCGGATGTAGGGCCCAATGCCCCTGGGGGCGATCGCCAGCGCCGAAGTCAGCATGAGGTCAGGGGTCGGCAAGCAGTCCGGTGGAAACGATCATTTTACCGGATCGCGATGGTTAGTTCCTGCGTGGATGCCCATCCCCTTCGCAGAACCGCGTCCCTCGCACGGAGCCACCACAGTTCGTGCCCGATCTTCTGGATATTTTGCACCGCTGGAGCCTCACTGTTGAAGCGAAAGGATTCAGTGGCCTATTGCCAGGGATTGACAACGGACTTCAGCGTCGGAAAATCAGAGACGTTGCGGGTAACGAGCGTGAAACGGTGAACTTCGGCCGTCGCTGCCAGGAAGGCGTCCATTGCATCCATTGGACGCCCCAAAGCCTCGCTGCGCGACACTGTTCTCCCCCAGGCTTCAGCGACCGTGTTGTCGATCGGCAAGACGCGGCCTTCGAAACGCAGCGGCAATTCATCCCGTAGCCATCGCTCGAGTCGGTTGCGCCGGGCTCCAGCCGACAGGCGTTCGATGCCGTACCGCACCTCCGCCAGCGAGATCACGCTCAGAAAGACTCGATCCTCGTCAGCTAACTCCATCCAGCCGATGAGTCCCGGATTGGGGCGCGGCTTCACCCATTCAGAGACCGCATTTGTATCGAGAAGAAAGCTCACAGGCTAATCTTCCGAGGCCGGGCTTTGATGCGGCGGACCTTCAGCTTCGATCCCCGTAGCGGAGATCCCGCAAAGAACTCAGCCAGGGTGCCCACACGCTTGGTCTTCCGCTCCCATTCCTCGGCTCCAACCACAACCGCTGCGGTACGCCCTTTCCGCGTAATTGTCTGCGGACCTTCCCTCATGGCGCGCTCAATGATCTCGCTGAATTTCGCCTTGGCCTCTGCAACCGTCCAATTTGGTGTGCTCACGAGGTATCCTTTCCACCCAGTGGGTCATCATGGTCATTATAGTCACTTTGGGATGACGGGCACAAGGCAAAAGCGCCCCCGGGTTGCCCGCGCTGCCCTCCTCAGCTACAAATAGAACCACGCATGGAATCCAGTTCAACCGTGGCGGCCAACCGCTCGCTGTTCGACGTGTGGGCGCGTATTCGGACGTCGCTGTTTTGGATTGTCGTCATTGCATTTGTTCTCCGCGTCGGCTGGATCATCGTCGGCCACACCTACAAATTCAAGACTGCCGATAACAACTTCAGCTTCGGCTGGGAGATGGGCAGCATCGGCGCGTCCATCGCGCAGGGCCACGGCTTCAGCAATCCGTTTGGTCCGCCGACGGGGCCGACCGCGTGGGAGCCGCCTCTTTATCCCTACCTGATCGCCGGCGTCTTCCAGATCTTCGGCATCTACTCGAAAGCCTCCGCGTTTGTGCTGCTCACGATCAACAGCATCTTTTCCGCGCTGACCTGCATTCCAGTTTTTCTGATCGCGCAGCGAATATTTTCCGAGAAAGTCGCCGTCGGTTCAGCCTGGGCGTGGGCATTGCTTCCCAACGTGATGTTCTGGTGTACGCGCGCCGTGTGGGAGACGAGTCTCGCGGCGCTACTCCTCACTACGATCTTGTGGCTCGCGCTGACCATGGAAGATCGCGACGGCTGGCTTCCGTGGATTCAGTTCGGACTGCTGTGGGGCATCACCGCGCTCAGCAGCACTTCCCTGCTGTCGTTTCTGCCGGCTGCGGGATTGTGGACGTGGTACCGTCGCGCGAAGTGCGGCAAGCAATCGTTCGCCGGCGTTGCGCTGGCATCCGTCATTTTCTTTGCAGGCATTACGCCGTGGCTCGTGCGTAACTATCAGACGTTCGGGAAGTTCATTTTCATTCGCGACAACTTCGGCGCCGAACTTCGTCTGGGCAACGGCCCTGGCGCCGATGGAACGTGGATGGAATACCTCCACCCAACACAGGATGTCTACGCGATGCGGCAATACACGGCGATAGGCGAACTACATTATGTTGCTATGCGCAGGAAGCAAGCCGTCGACTACATCAAAGCAGACTACATACGATTCTCCGGCCTCTGCGTGAAGCGATTCATCTACTACTGGGCGGGATCACCGAAAGCGATGCAGCCTCCGTGGATGAGCGAGGTGAAGAACTCGCTGTTCCTGGCTTCGTCGGTGCTCATGTTTTGGGGATTAGGCCGCGCCTTGCGTCAACGCAGGCCAGGGGTATGGCTGCTGTTCTGGCTGATGCTGATTTATCCGGCGGTATATTACGTCGTGTTTCCCAACCCGCGCTACCGCGTGCCAATCGAGCCCGAGATGGCAATCCTCGGCGTGTTCATCGTGACCGAGGCGCGCACTCGAGCTACTCCTTCTCGTCGAGGTCAATCTTCAGCACGTGAATCAGGTTGAGCTTGGTGTCGAGCGTTCCGGTAATCTTGACGCGCTGGCCCTCGAAGCCGTGCACGAGATCGGCCCGGTCAAGGCGGAAGACATCCTTTCCGGCCGAGAGCACGAGATAGCCTCCCATGTGCTCGACGCAGTACACGGCACAAGTGTTCGCAGTGCCGCCCATCGACTTCGACTTGAGCATTTCCTGATGCGAGCGGGTCAGTGAATGCACGTTCAGCGCGCACTGGCTATCCGACACTTCTCCATGAAAGACCTTCGCTTCCTGGCCGTGCGCCGCGCCGGCCGCGGCGAGAATCGTTGCTGCGCATAGTTTTAAAATTCGTTGCATGGCTTCTCCTCCATCATGATTCAGGGCAGCACGACAAATTTCATGTGCATGCCTTCATGGTCTTCACTGCAAATTACGGTGCAGACCACGACGTACTCCCCGGGTTCGGTGGGGGCGGTGAGGAGGAATTCCTGCTTCCCAGGTTTGAAGAGCAGGTCCCACCCGTCCACCTTGGTGCGATCCTTGGCGCGCAGGAGGGAGAAGCCATGAATCGAACCGTCGCGATTCCACGATTTGCCCTTGCGGGCCATAACCCGCAGAAGCACCTGCTCGCCGGCTTTCACGGTGATCTCGGGGGTGCGTTGCCCGGCGATTTTGTAGCGGCTATCGCTATCGGCTGTAAGTTCAATCACCCGTGGTTGGGCGGTTGCTAGAGCCGAAGCGATCAGCAATGTGGCCGCGAATACCATCCACGCGAAGATACGATGGCTTCGATTTGCTTTTGTCATGAGTAGGAGACAATTCCCGTTACGGCGGTAATCGGTGGTAATCACTGGGTCATATAGAAGAGGACCAGGCGCATGTCTTCGTCGGTGATGGTGGCGCGCACGCGCATGTGCCGCAGCACCGTCTTCATCATGCGTGGAGGAAACTTCTCCGGCGCGGCGTGGCAGCGGCCGCAGTTGGCGTGAAAGCGCTGCTCACCCTGAATCCGCATATTGTCGGCATTGGCGATGTTCACGACCGGAGTCCCGGCGGAGTCCTTCGCGGAACCATTCTTGTTCGAGGTGCTCGCGGCGAAGACGAATGATCCAAGAGCAAGCGTGCAGAGCAGCACGACTACCGGAGTTTGACCGCAACGGTTTATGGTCATTGCGCCCCCGTCCCGCCGAGGGGAATCAGCCATCGATAGGCAACGCCAAAGCTCCACTGGTTGAAGTTCCCCACAGAACTGAACTGACGGCCGTAACTGAAGATGCCCTTCATCCCATCGCGCAAAAAATAGTTCACTCCAAAGTCGGCCTCGCGCATGCTCGCGGTGGGCAGACCAAGATCTTCGTCCGCATCGGCGCCAATCTCCCCGCTAAAGAACTGCTGCATGCGAGCCACAACTTCCGTATGCCGCATGGGCTTTTGCCAAAAGTTCGCCTGACTTAGCCGGTACGCGCTCTCAACCCAATATCCGCTGCCATCGAATGAACGCGCGAACTCGGCCCGCACGCTCAGCGGCGCTTTAGCGGGCTGCCAGCCCATGTGGAATCCGAAAGCGTTCTTGCGGTCGTCCTGCAGAGCCTTCTGCCACGAACCGCCAACTTCAAGCCGCGGCCCGGGAAAGAAAAATCCCAGGCGTCCGCCGACGTGCCGCTCGGAGTCGACGCTGTCGATGCCAATGCTGGCGGCCGAAACATAGACGGCATAATTCATGTTGGCGCTGGGATTGACCGCGAACCCTCCACGGAGCATGGCGCCATCGCTGGGCGCAGTCGCGATGGGAAGAGTCAAGGGATCGGGCTGCAGAGCGCGTATCCACACCGGATAGAGTCGCTCGTTAAAGATTCCAAACGGCGTCAAGAAACGGCCTGCCGTGATCGTGACGTACGGGCTCGCAATGTAGTCGACTTGCGCATAGTCGACGTGCTTGTCGACAGGCCCGCCATAAGGGCCGCCGCCCGGAGGCCGCTGAAACTCGCCTTCGAATTCTGCGCGCGCTTCCACCAGCCAGCGATCGCCGAACGGCACCAGCAGTACTGGATTAATCTGGGTGTCGATTACGTTCTGACCGCCGGTAACGAAGCTGAAGGCGCCTGCGCTTCCGCTAAGTATCGGAACCGCCTTCTCAGCATCGGCGTCCTGAGCGGTAATCGGAGAGGCGAATAAAAGTGCAACCAAAGAGATGACGAGCGCAGACAGAGCAGTCCCCTGCCGTCGCGCGAATGCGTTTTTTCGGTTCCGGTGCAAGAAAAACAACCCCACTTAAACGCTTGGTGAGATTGTCTTTGAGCGACGCGATCGATGGAACATCACGGAGGTAACTTTCGTATCATTAGGCATGGGCGTCGAACGAGTCTATTCTCCGTCGCCTCACTGTTTCCGCAAGCCCACGTCTAACCCGTTGAAAGGGAGGGATTCATGAACCGCCATCGCCAATCTGCCACGCGGCTGGGAGCCATCCTCGGAACCTTTTGTGCTTTGTTCGTGCTCGCCCTGTCGGCGCACGCAGCCGACCATCCGGGCGCGTTCACGGAAGAGGTACATCAGACATACGCATTAACGCCCGACGGCCGCATCGAACTCGACAATATCAACGGGGCGGTTCACATCTCCAGTTGGGACCGGAACGACGTGAAACTCGACGCTGTCAAGTATGCCGACACGAAGGAGAAGTTGGACGACGTCCAAATTGATATCAATGCGACTAAAGACGATATCGCAATCAAAACCAAGTTCCGCGATCACAGTAGCTCATGGTTTGGCTCGCACAACAATCCGGGCGGCGTCGAATACACACTCAAGGTACCACGCACGGTTCGCCTCGACGAAATCAAGCTGATCAATGGCTCGCTCGATGTGACCGCGATCAGCGGCGAAGTCCACGCCTCGTGCATCAACGGCAGACTCGATGCGCATGACCTCTCGGGACGGGCCGAGTTGTCGACCATCAATGGCCGCCTCGATGCCCGATTCGATCAACTTCCCAGCCATTCGCTTGAACTGAATTCAGTGAACGGCTCTCTGGATTTGACGATTCCCTCCGATTCCAAGGCGGACATAGAAGCCAACACCGTATCCGGCGGCATCGACAACGATTTCGGATTGCAGGTGAGTCATCATAATTTCGTAGGTCACGAGCTGCGCGGAAGACTCGGCAGCGGCGGGACCCACATCAAGCTGGAAAACGTAAACGGTAGAATCGCCATCCATTACGCGCAGGATGGCCGCACGCTCAGCCCGGCGAAAGACCTGAATCATCACGACAAAGACGATGACGACGACAGTGAAATCTAAGTCAGCGTAGCGCCGGGTTTTTTGTAGCGCCGGCGTCCCTCCGGCTGTCGTGGCGGCACCTTGCCGCCACGGCCATAAGCGAGACGCTCCCAAACCACTCTACCGGCGCACCCTCTAGTAGATCGTGTACGCCGGCGCCGGTGTTCGCAGGTCCGGTTTCGTAGCCATCAGCAGGAGCGCGCCCTCGCGCTTGAATGCCCGCAGATCCTCCAGGCTATTAAACGACTTCGTTTTGTAATCATCCGGCGTCGGTGTGTCGTCGGGAATGCGCCGCGCCTCCACGTTTTCAAACGCGTGCTTCTGTAGCAGTTCGACATATTCCGCCGCCGAACGCACATGCACCGGAACCTTCAACTTGTCGACCCACTGCAGCGAATATTGATTGTCTTTATAGAGGTTAATCAGGATAAACACTTTGCCGCGCGGCGCCACGACGCGAAACAGTTCCATCAACGCGCGGTCCTGGTCGGGATAATAGTAGAACGATTCCACCGACAGCACTTTGTCGAAGAAGTTTTCTTCCCAGGGAATCTGGTGTGCCGATCCCCAGACATAGAGAATGTTCTCGAAGTCCTTCGACGCTTCGCGCGCCTGCCGCACCATCTCGTCCGACACGTCGAGGCCCACGACCTGTCCAAATCCCTCGGGCCCCTCGCCCACAAGCCGCGCGAGCAGGCGCGTCGCCCATCCCGAACCGCAGCCCAGGTCGAGCACGCGCTCGCCGGGGCGCAGATTCATCAACCGAATCGTTTTCTCGGTGATGTCGAGATGATGCCGCTCCATCTTCTCGCCTTCGCCCTCTGCGGCCCAGCGGTTGAACTCGTGTTGCAGCTTTTCATCGGGAGTCTGCGGTTTTTCTGGCATTCTTGACCTTCCACTTCCTATTCTCACAGATTCGAACATCGATATTGAAATATCTTATAGCATGTGACATTCTATAGGATGTATATGATTCGCCGCGTGGTTCTCGATACCTCGGTCGTGGTCGCGGGGCTTCGCACGAAGAATGGTGCTGGGAACGCGGTGCTGAGGCTCGTCGCTACGCGCAAGATCGTGCCTTTGGCCACTCCGCCGCTGTTTCTTGAGTATGAGGACGTGCTCAAACGGCCAGAACAGCGTTTGGCGCATGGACTGTCACTGACGGCCGTAGAAGAATTTCTCTCCGAGCTTGCCGCGTTGGTGGAGCCCGTCGAGACTCATTTTCTCTGGCGCCCGCAGCTACGCGATCCGAATGACGAAATGGTTTTGGAGGCGGCCGTGAACGGCGCGGCGGATGCATTGGTTACGTACAATGTCGCAGATTTTGCGTCTGCTGCGAAACGGTTTGCGCTTGAAATACTGCGCCCATCAGAATTATTGAGGAGGACAAGATGAGCAAATCAACCTATCCCCTAAAATTACCTACCTCGATCAAGAAGGCAGCACAACGCCTCGCTCAAGAGGACGGTGTATCTCTTAATCAGTGGATTGCCTCCGCAGTGGCTGAAAAAGTTGGCGTTGTCGGAACCGCGGCTGAGTTTTTCAAGAAGCGCGCCGGAAAGGCTTCTGGAGACGGCCTTATGCGGTTCTTACGCAACGCTCCTAGGGCCATTCCGGAAGAGGACGACCTAATCAAATAAAGCCGACTCGAAGCTGTCAACGACGCCGGCGCCGCGTCTGTGCTACAGTTCTCTTCCTCATGGCGAGCCGTCCTCAGAATCCCGCGCCGGAGCCGAGCCCGGGATCGCTCTATTGTCCCAACTGCGCACAGGAAGTCACCGATCCGCTCACGTGCGGGGACTGTTCCGCCGTCATCTGCCGCCGTTGCGGGACGCCGCTTGAATCCTCCGACGAACTCGGAATCGGATAATGGAACCCATCCCAGTCTTACCCGCCGCCGAATCGCTCCCCACTGACTCCAACTCGGACGCAAAACCATCGCTCGTGCGCGGGCTCGGCCTGCTCGATTCCGTACTGCTGCTCGTCAGCGGCATCATCGGTTCGTCGATTTTCCTCACCGCGAAAGACATCGCCGGACCACTCCCGCAACCCGTACTGTTTCTTCTCGTGTGGGTGCTGGGCGCGCTCATCTCGCTTTGCGCCTGCTTCGCCTTCGCCGAGTTGGGATCGATGTTCCCAGACTCTGGCGGACAATACATTTATCTTCGCGAAGCCTACGGCGATCTCATCGCCTTTCTCTATGGATGGATGCTGTTCGCGGTGGCAAATGGTGGCACGATCGCCGCGCTCTCGGTAGCGTCCGCTGCATATCTCGGTCAAGTATTCCCTGTCGTTTCGCAGGACCGAATTGTATTCGCGATCGCAGGAATCGCGATGACCCGCGCCCATTTGCTGGGCCTTTTTCTGATCGTCGTTCTGACATACGTCAACGTCGTGGGATTGCGCTGGGGCACGTTGCTGCAGAATGTTTCTACCTGGACGAAGTTCACGGCAATGGCCGCGTTTGTCGTCCTCGGATTCGCCATCGGCAAAGGAAGCTGGTCCAACTTCCACGCGCACGGAGTCGGCCTGACGATGGGTCTCGGGCCGGGGCAGCTGATCTCCGCGCTGGGCGTGGGATTGATTGCAGTCTTCTGGGCCTACGACGGATGGGTCTACATCACCTGGGTCGCGGGCGAAGTGAAGGAACCGCGGAAGAATGTGCCGCTGGCCATGGTGCTCGGTGTGCTCGCCGTCGGCGTCATCTACATCGCGATGAATCTGACTTACATGTACGCCCTGCCGCTCAAGGAAATCGCAGCGCACGAGACGATCGCCCACGCCGCCGCAGCCGCACTATTCTCGCCCAGAGCGGCCGTGTGGTTATCGCTGATGATTGCCGTCTCGTGTTTCAGCGCGGCAGCGACCTGCACTCTCTCAGGCGCGCGCGTCTACATGGCGATGGCGCAGGACGGGGTCTTCTTCAAACGCATGGCGGTGATCCATCCCAAGTGGCGCACTCCGGCCTTCAGCCTCATCGGACAAGGCATTTGGGCCGCCGCTCTCACGCTGAGCGGGCGCTACGATCAACTCTACACGTATGTGATTTATGGCATGGTGCTGTCGTACACGCTTACCGTGATTGCGATGTTCTGGTTGCGCTGGAAGCGACCCGACATTCCGCGACCTTACAAGTGCACAGGATATCCGTGGCTGCCCGCGATCTATGTGCTGATCGGAACGGCGTGGACGCTGAACACAATCTTCACGCGGCCCACCGAGGCCTTCTGGGGAACCGTGATCGTGCTGATCGGCGTCCCCGGATACTTGTATTGGAAGCGCAGCAACCGGAAAGCCGTTGCTGTGGAGTAGCAGAACTTTCCCTTGCCGCCATCGCGCGTCGGTGATATTCCTCTTCTTCTCCCTCACGCAACACTGACCGCGGGACACATCATTGGCCGATTCCACCTCGACGCGACCGCCAGACAACATCAGCTTTCTCTCGCCCGGCGTCTCCATCGCCGAAGCGGAGGACCCAAATCGTCCGCGACAGGTCATGGGATTCCGCGACCTCGTACTGTTCTACGTCATCACCGGCATCAGCCTGCGCTGGATCGCGACCGCCGCAGCCGCCGGGCCCAGTTCCATCGTGATCTGGGCCGGGGCGTGGTTCTGCTTCTATACACCGCTCGCGCTCTCGGTACTGGAACTTTCGTCGCGCTATCCCAATGAAGGCGGGTTGTACGTGTGGAGCAAACGCGCCTTCGGCGACTTCTCCGGCTTCATGTCGGCGTGGACCTACTGGACCAGCAACCTGCCCTACTTCCCTGCCGTGCTCTATTTCGCCGCCAGCAACGTGCTGTTCATGCGGCAAGCTGCGTGGGATCATCTCTCGGCCAACGCAACCTTCTATATCGTATTCGCGCTGCTCACGCTAAGCGCGGCAACGCTGCTGAACGTGGTCGGCCTCGACGTCGGCAAGTGGCTGCACAACGTCGGTGCCATCGCCATGTGGATTCCCGTCGGAATCGTCATCGTCATGGGATTCATCGCTTGGCATCGCTACGGCTCGGCGACACACTTCACGCTGCATTCCATGATCCCGAGCACGCATATCAACGATCTGATTTTCTGGTCGGTGCTGACGTTCGCGTTCGGCGGCTGCGAAACCGCCTCCTTCATGGGAGAGGAAATCAAAAACGCGCGCCGCACGATTCCTCTCGCGCTCCTCTCCGGCGGCATCACGGTGACGGTTTGCTACATACTGGGAACGATCTGCGTGCTGCTCGCGTTGCCATCGAGCCAGGTCAACGATCTGCAGGGACTCGTGCAGGCTGTCTCGAAAACCGCGTCCCGCGTGGGATATCCCGGCGTGCTCCCGCTCGCCGCATTCTTAATTGCGCTGAGTAACATCGGCGCGGCCGGCGCATATCTCGCAGCAGTCGCTCGGTTGCCCTTCGTCGCTGGACTCGATCGCTTCCTTCCGCCCGCCTTCGGCGCCCTGCATCCCAGATGGAAAACACCATGGGTTGCGCTTCTCACGCAGTTTGTCCTCGGTGTAGTGTTTATTTTTTTGGGACAAGCCGGAACGAGTGTGAAGGGCGCATACGACGTGCTCGTCAGCATGGGCGTGATCACCTATTTCATCCCGTACTTATATCTGTTCGCCGCAATGATCAAGCTGCAGCGCGAACCCGCAGGGCCGGAAGTGATTCGCGTTCCAGGCGGAACACGAATGGCGAAGCTCGTCGCGGCCGTAGGATTTCTCACGACCACTCTGACGATCGTGTTGTCGCTGATTCCGCAACCAGACGAACCGAACAAGCCGCTGGCCCTCTTCAAAGTCGTGGGCGGATGCGGCGCGCTCGTGCTGATTGGCGTCTGGCTCTACGTGGCAGGCAAGCGCCGGGCGGCAAGCGAATCGAAGTAACTCGTGGAACGATTTACACTGGCGTCGCCGTCTTCCGCGCCGGATTGAAGAACGGCAGGTTCGTCACCTTCACATTCGTCTTCAGCCGAATCGCTTCGATCGTGATCTCCATCTGCAGCGGCGTTCCCGGCTTCGAATGCTCTGTCTCAACGCTCGCCAGCGCCACCATCTTCTTCAGCGTCGGAGACCAACTGGTCGTCGTCGCCTTACCAACCTGCTTCTCGCCAGAATAAAGCGGCACGGCAACGCGCGAAGCCTGTGACGGCGCAGCGGGCGTCAGCCCGTAACGCTCGTAGAGTTGCTCGACGTCAGTCCAGTCAACCTCAAGGCCAACGAACTGCCGAGCCACGCCATTCTTCGCGTCTTGCTCCAACGCGCGCTTGCCGATGAAGTTTTCTTTCTCCAGATGAACCATCTTCGCGAAGCCGAGTTCGAACGGCGAAAACTTCTGCGACTGAATCAGAGCCTTCTTCGAACTCGTATAGTCGACCTCGATCAGCAGCAGTCCCGCCTCAACACGCGCAACATCGAGCGCGAGCATTCCGGCCGCGTGCAGATCGAACTGCTTGCCCTTCTCCGCAAGCGCATCCCAAACTTTCACCGCATCATTCCAGGGGATCCAAACTTCGTATCCCAGGTCTCCGGTATAACCCGTGCGCGAAATGTCTACCGGCACGCCGGCGATCTTGCCTTTCGTGACGCGGAAATATTTCAGATTCGCGATGTCAGCTTCCGCGACCGCCTTCAACAACTTCGCCGATGTCGGTCCTTGCAACGCGAGCGCCGCAACTTTTTCAGAAATATCTTCGACCTGCACGTCCATGTTCAGGCCGTTCTGCCGGAACCAGCGCAGGCTCGGATCGGCCGCCGTCCAGCGATAGACGTTCTCTTCAAGCCGCGAGATCGTACCATCGTCGATGACCTTGCCCTCTTCATCGCACCAGCAGCAATAAATCACCTGCCCGACTTTCACCTTATTGATGTCGCGCGTGATCACGCGATTGACCAGCCGCGTCGCGTCTTTCCCCGTGATCAGATACTTGTAGAGCGGCGAAATGTCGATGAGCGCGCACGCGTTGCGAATGGCGTTGTACTCGTGCTCGTGATGCACTTCGTACACGCTGACGGTGTAGTATCCGGACCACTCGCGGTAATTGAGGCTCTGGCAAAGGGGAAAAGTGCGCTCGTGAAATGCAGTTCCGATGGGCAAAGTGAGTGTCCTCGATGATGTCGGCCTTCCTCCGTGTGCTTCCGTGTCCTCTGTGGTTAAGGTCTTGTCTAGCCCACGAAGAAACACGAAAACGACACGAAGTCGCCGAACGTGGATTATATGCACCCGCGCACACGCTCAGCAAGACGCGCCTTTACTGACTGACAGTCATCGCGCGTGCAAACTTGCAGACAAAACGCGGCCTTCCCGATAGAATAGCGATTCGACTTCGACTCACTTATGCGCGCAATCCTTCCGTCGCTGTGCGGTATCCTCAGAAGCTGGACCGTCCTTCCCAGCGGTCTCTGATCTTTTCTACCCGCCGCTTCCCTGCGCGCGTATTATTGCGTTTCCTAAGACCCAACACCCAAGACCTAAAGCTAAGACCTAAAGCTGGAAGCTAGGAGCGACAAGCGAATGGCTGCTTCTGAATACGATGTCATCGTCATCGGTGGAGGCCACAACGGCCTCGTCAATGCCGCCTACCTGCAAAAAGCGGGGAAGAAAGTTCTGGTCCTCGAGCGACGCCACGTTCTTGGCGGCGCGGCCTGCACGGAAGAAATCGTTCCGGGATTCAAGTTCTCGGTCTGCTCTTACGTCGTGTCACTGCTGCGTCCCGAGATTATTCGCGACCTCGATCTTCCCCGCCACGGCCTCGAAATCCTTCCCCTCGACGGTACGTTTACTCCCATGCCCAGCGGAGACTACCTCTGGCGCGTGAATGATCATGGCAAGACGCATCGTGAGATTGCCCGCCACTCGCGCGTGGACGCCGAAGCCTACGACGAATTCGGCAAAGCGATGCAGGCGATGTGCCGCTTCGTGAAGCCGATTCTGAGCATGGTGCCTCCCGACCCGACGACGCTGAATCCGCGCGAACTGATGAAGATGCTATTTATAGGACGCCGCTTCCAGGGCATGTCGAGCTACGACAAGTACAACCAGGTTCAGCTCATGACCATGAGTGCGATCGATTTCCTCGATCAATGGTTTGAAACCGACGTGCTCAAGGCGACGATGTCCGCGTCAGGAATCATCGGCACATTTCTCGGCGTGCGCTCCCCGGGAACCGCGTACGTGCTGCTCCATCACTACATGGGAGAGATTGACGGCGCGTTCCGCGCATGGGGATTCGCACGCGGCGGAACGGGAGCAATTTCCAACGCGATCGCCGACGCAGCTCGCGAGGCCGGCGTCGAAATCCGTACGAAGGCTGCTATTTCACAGATCATCATCAAGAACGGCAAGGCGAAGGGCGTGGTTCTTTCGAACGGCGATGAAGTGTACGCCGACGTAATCTCGTCGAGCGTCGACCCTCGGATGACGTTCACTAAGTTCATCGAAGCGCAACATCTGCCCGACGATTTTCTTGAAGACGTCAATCGCTTCAAGTATCGGGGCTCGTCGGGCAAAGTAAACATGGCGCTCGACGCGCTGCCGAACTTCAAGTGCATGCCCGGACCGGGCGCTCACCTGCGCGGCGCAATTTCGATTTCTCCGTCGGTTGAATATATGGAGCGCGCCTACGACGACGCGAAGTACGGCAATTTCTCGAAACGACCTTACATCGACATGGTGATTCCGTCATTGACTGATCCTTCAGTCGCGCCCCCGGGAAAGCACGTGTTGTCGTGCTTTGTGCAGTACGCGCCGTACAAGCTGGCGCCTGGCCTGCACTGGGATACCGAAAAAGAAAAGTTTGGCGACACCGTCGTCAACACGATTGCCGAGTACGCGCCGAACATCAAAGACATCATCATCCAGAAGCAGATCGTCACGCCGCTCGATCTCGAACGCGAGTGGGGACTGAGCGAAGGCAACATCTTCCAGGGCGAGCTTTCGCTCGAACAACTTTTCTTCCTGCGTCCTGTACCGGGCTGGGCGCAGTATCGAACGCCCATCAAGAACCTGTATATGTGCGGATCGGCGACGCATCCGGGTGGAGGAATCATGGGCGCGAACGGGCGACTCGCTGCACTGGAAATTCTGAAAGACATCAAGGGAGCGGCATAGGCATGACGACGAACGGAAACTCGAAGCGCGATGTCGTCATCATCGGCGGAGGCCACAACGGCCTCGTCACCGCGTTTTATCTGGCCAAGGCTGGATTCAAACCCCTCGTGCTGGAACGCAACGCGCAGGTCGGCGGCGCCGCGGTCACCGATGAATTCCATCCAGGCTTTCGATGTTCAACGTTGGCGCACACTGCCGGGCCGATTCTGCCTGGCATTCTGCGCGACATGCAACTCGAGAAACACGGGCTCAGGCTAATCACTCCGGATATTTGCGTGACGGCGTTTTCGCCCGACGGGCGCGCGCTTTCGCTTTATCAGGATGCGGCGAAGTCAGCTCAGGAGATTGCGGCGTTCTCGCAGAAGGATGCGGTGAAGTACCCGGAGTTCGAAAAGTCGCTCGGGAAGATCGCGGCAGTGATTGGCGAAGCGCTCGCGACAACTCCTCCTGACATCGATCATCCCAGCAGCGGCGATTTATGGAGCATGCTGAAAACGGGCCGTGCAATTCGCAAACTCGGCAAGAAAGATATGTTTCGGCTGCTACGCTGGGGACCGATGGCGGTCGCCGATCTCGCGGCAGAATATTTTGAAACAGAACTTCTGCGCGCGGTGATCGCGGCTCGCGGCGTGTTCGGGACTTTCCTAGGGCCGTGGTCGGCCGGAAGCGCGTTGGTGCTGTTGATTCGGGCAGCCGGAGATCCGCATCCCGCGGGCTCGGCATCGTTCGCGGCAGGAGGGATGGGAGCCGTTACGCAGGCGATGGCATCGGCCGCGAAGGCTGAAGGCGCGGAGATTCGCTGCGGCGCCGAAGTTATTGAGATTCACGTGCAGAACGGAATCGCAACCGGGGTGTTGCTCTCGACCGGGGAAGAGATCACGGCGAAAGCGGTCATTTCCAATGCCGATCCGAAACGCACGCTGCTCAAGCTCACCGATCCCACACATCTTTCGCCTGACTTCGTACAGAAGCTGCAGCACTATCGTGGGAATGGCAGCGTAGCGAAAGTTAACCTGGCACTTTCGGCGCTGCCGCAATTCAGCGCCTTGAAGAGCGGCGACAACACTCCGCTCAAGGGACGCATTCACATCGGCAACGAGATCGATTATCTGGAGCGGGCGTTTGACGAGTCGAAGTACGGAAACTTCTCGCGAAAGCCGTATCTGGAGGCGGCGATTCCATCGCTGACCGATCCCACGCTTGCTCCGGAAGGCAAGCACGTGATGTCGATCTACGTTCAATACGCGCCGTACAAACTGAAGGGCGACTGGGAGGAGCAGCGCAAAGCGCTCGGTCAGACAGTCGTTCAGACACTCGCACAGTACGCGCCAAATCTGCCGGAACTCATTCTGACGCACCAGATCATCACGCCGCGCGATCTCGAGGAGAAGTATGGAATGACCGGCGGGCAGATCTTCCACGGAGAACTTGCGCTTGACCAGTTCTTCACCATGCGTCCGCTGCTCGACTGGGCGCGATATCGCACGCCGATCGAGCATTTGTATTTGTGTGGGAGCGGAACGCATCCAGGCGCGGGATTGACCGGCGGTTCGGGCGCGAATGCCGCGCGCGAGATATTGAAAGACCTGAAGAAGTAGCGGCGGCGCGACGATGAAACCTTCCGCCATCCTGCTCATCTCCTGTCCTGATCGCAAGGGCGAAGTCGCGGCCATCGCGGACTTCGTCTATCGGCACGGCGGGAACATTCTGCACGCCGACGAGCATGGCGACCAGGAATCAGGCTTGTTCCTGATGCGCGTGGAATTCGATCCCACGGATTTCGACATCGACCTCAGCGACAAGAATCTCGCCGAATTCAGCGAGGCCTTTTCGCCGGTCGCCAATGCCTTTGCCATGAAGTGGAGGCTGGCACAATCATCGCAGCGGCAGCGCATGATCGTTCTGGTTTCAAAGTACGATCATTGCCTCGTCGATCTTCTCTACCGTCACAAGAGCGGAGAACTGGCGTGCGACATTCCGCTGATCATTTCCAACCACGCCGACAATCAGGCGGTCGCTGACTTCTACAAGATCCCCTATGCGGTCGTACCGGTTACGAAGGACAACAAGAGTGAAGCCGAGCCCAAAATCCATTCGCTGATTGAAGAGCACCGGGCTGATTTCATAGTGCTGGCACGCTACATGCAGATATTGTCGAACGACTTCGTGAACCGGTATCCGCAGCGCATCATCAATATCCATCACTCATTTCTGCCGGCATTTGTGGGCGCGCGGCCTTATCACCAGGCGTTCGAGCGCGGGGTGAAACTGATTGGCGCGACCAGCCATTACGTTACCGAGGTGTTGGACGATGGGCCGATCATCGAGCAGGACGTGGTCCGTGTTTCCCACCGCGACACGGTCGACGACCTCATTCGCAAGGGACGCGATTTGGAAAAAGTCGTTCTATCGCGCGCTGTGCGCTGGCATGTGGAGAACCGCGTCCTGCTGTACGGAAACAAGACCGTCGTATTCTGAATCGCCTCCCGAGTCGTCCGCCGAATTCCTCGAGTCGTCCTGTACAACGCCTCTGTCGCAGAAGTTCATGTACTTTCGGCGACGAAGCCTCCGCGAATACGCGCCGTTCCAGTGGTAACTTGCACCGGAAGTAACATTTCATTTTTACTTAGACATCAGTAAAGTTTCAGGGAGAATTCTCTCTCGGGGGAAATTTTGGCCGAAGATCTTCGGTTTGAACTGGCCATTCTGGCGACGGTCCAGGGCTTCTACCAGAAGCTCATGGTGGAACCGTTGGGTGGTGAAGTGCCCGTCCCGAGCGGGCTTGACGAGGATGCGCTGCGGCACTCCGAGCGCGAACTGCCCAACACCCTTTCGCGGATGTATCGCTGGCTGCACCTGCTCGATATGGCGATCACTCCGGCGATGCTGCGGCAGGCGCTCACTCCTGATACCGATTCGGAAGTGGCCGAGGCTCTGTTGCGTTACTTTGTGCGGCGCCGCGAGCCGAGTGACGTGAACCGCGACAAGACAGACCTGATTTCGACCTTTCTGTATCGCCATCCGCGCGTGCCTGGGCAATGGGAGCAGAGTGGATATGGACTCGACGGAGCGCTTCCGCTCTCGCCGTTTGAGATTGCGCTGATTGAAATTCTGGCGGACACCGATGTGCCTTCCCTGCCCGAAGAGCATGTGCAACTGTTGCGGCGGTTCGATCCGCTGCGCGAAGAGATTGCGCGCTTCCGCGACTTCAACACACTGATCGATTCCGGCATCATCGGGCGCGTGCGCGAGTTGAAGCAATGGCTGGATTCATCGTTTTATCATCCGGGCGTGCTCGCGACGGTTTCCGCGTACAACGCGACGTTCGGCAAGAAATTCGATGAGCTGTTCGTCAAGGCGCTGAATGAGATCAAGAACTTTGGGCAGGCGCTCGAAGAGATGGGCGGAACAATTCTGACCACGGTCGATGGCGTGGAAGTGACTGTCGAACACGTCGCGGCGATTCAAGAGAAACAGATGCTGCAGGCGGATTACGGCAGCACACAGGAAAAGTTTCGCCGAGTTTCAAAGCTGAAGAAGGAATTGGATCGTCGTCCACCGATTCGCAGATCGCTGCTCACGCCCGCGGGACGCCAATCGCGCAGCAATGGCGGCGCAGCAGCGGCGCCGAAGGCGGCGAAAGTTGCCGCAGCGAAAGGGCCAACGGCTCCTCCAGTGTTTCAACCGCCGACTGTTACGGCGCAGCAGATCTCGGCGGAAGAGGGCAAGCTGCGGCGAGTGGAGGAATCGATTCGAGTATTTGTGCGCGTTGCCGATCCGAAATATCGCCAGGTCGTGCCGATGCGTTTCTTTAATCTGACACTGACTTCACCGGAAGCGGATGCGTATGGTGCGGCGTTTCTTGAGGAGAAGAGTTTGCGCGCGGATGTGGCGCGAACGCTGATTCGGCTGGTGTCGATTTCGGCGCGCATCAGCACGGAACTCGAGGAACTGAAGCGCAGCCAGAAAATGTCGTCCCTGTGGAAGCTTCATGCGGATGCGGTGGTCGTGTTGCTCGACATGGCCAACAGTTCGACCGAGGATGCGGGCAGCGTCGCGAAGACAGCCGAGCAGAGTGGAGCAATCGCGGCAGGCAAAGGAATTCACGAGTCGGTGCAAAAACTACGCAACCAGGCAGATGTCGCGGTGAAGACGCTCGCAAACGTCAGCTAGATCTCGGCTTCAAAATCCAGCCCTTAAAATCCACGCCAACGACTGAAAAAGCTTTCCCGCTTTGGGAAAATGGGTGTTTACCTTTTTGTTAATGGGGGGTACCCCCCTCCCCCGGTATATTGGAATCATCGGGTTAGCGTGAAAACTCCAAAAATCTATGGGCTGCAACAACTTGCGGGCAAAATCTTGAGCCGTAAGGAGTTAGGGGGCGGGATTGGATGTCAAAGAGCGGGTCTGAAACTTGTAGTTTCCGGCGACAGCCATGACTGCGTCAAGACCACGAAAGTAGGCAGACCTCGAGCGACTGGTCGATGGGGCGCACTGGAAATTCCCCCTCAGGCTGTAGATTGTGCATGGAGGTATGGGGTTCTTCGCTTCGCTCAGAATGACAAAGCTTTGGAGCAGGGTGCACGACAGTCAACTTCAGAGAGCGAATAGACTATTTGTTGCACAGCCGTTGACGGTTGAGAGGAAACTGCGTCCTTTTGTATGTACGGCGGAGGTGACACATGACATCCCGGTTCATGTGCGTTTTGCTTATGCTTTTGGCGGGTGCTCCTCTTGCCTTTAGCAAAGGGTCGCCTGACTTGATCCTCATCTCGGGTGGCGGACTTGGCCAGCCGATCGAGATCACCGATCCGGATTCGCTGAAAGCGTTCAATCCGTGGATGGGACAGTTCGCCGATTGGGAGGCGAAGATTCTCGCCGATGCGCCGTGCTTTCGGCGTTCCTTCGAGGTGTTGTTTTATATGCGGTGGCCGGAAAGAAAGTCCTCGCAAGACCGCGGGAATTTGCACCTGATTTATTCCACACGCTATTGTTCGACCGGTCAGACTGGATATATATACCTTCCGGGTCCGGGTGAGCCTCAGTTTGGTCCGAACCGGGGCACGATCATTCGCGGTGCTGCCGATGGAAAGTGGCACGTGGCAACTGCGGCGTGGGACTCGTTGATGAGCGACGCAGTGGCGATGAGCGAATCGCAGCGCTCAGCCGACATGATTCTGGTCAGTGGCGGCGAACTCAAGCATCCAGTCGAGATCACCGATCCGGAGATTCTCAGGCAGTTCGATCCGTGGGGCGGCGCGTTTGTGAATTGGCATCGGGTCTCGGGAGGGCGCCTGAGCTGGGAGTACGAAGTTCTGTTCTTCAAACGCAGCGTCGAGCCGTCGACTCGTTACGACCGGGACGGGATGACGATGATCTACGGCATCCGTTATTGCATTGACGAAGATGGCGGACCCGGTTCTGTTCACTTGGCCGGGCGAGACGATAAGTTCGGGCCGGAGAACGTCCGGATGATCTGGGATGGAACGCAGGCGGGAAGATGGCATCCTGCGACATCGGCGTGGAAGGCGTTTATTCAGGGGTTAGTTGCTGGGCAGGAGCGCGGCGAGTAGATGAAACAGAAGGTGCTGGGAACTCCCTTTGGGGATCTCGATTGTGCCGGCGGATGTGGGGTTCTTCGCTTCGCTCAGAATGACAGAGCGTTTGAATTGCCGCGCCGAAAGATTGCTTATTTCCAGCGATCGCCGCGCTTCATCACGTAATTTGCGAAAACGTAGCGCCAGGGGATCAGCGGGATGAAAATCACAACCATCAGGACGGCTTTGATGTCTTCTGCGGCTGCGGCTGTGACCTGGTGCGCGGACCATAGCGGAAACGCAAACGCAATCAGGTAGATCGCCTTCCAGACCAATTCGAAGATCAATACCGGCAACATCTGCACCGGATAGCGAAGACCCAAGGCTGCGGTGTCGGTAGCAAGTTAAAATGTCCGGCTTTTGTAGCAAGTGAAATGTCCGGTTTCAAAGTTGTACCCTCGCCGATTGGGTTGGGTTGATTTTGGGGATGGGGTTGCAGGGGAAGGGGGCAGTTCCCCTTCCCCTGCTCAGCGCTGTAGAAGCCGCGGTCAGCAGGGGTGCGCCGGTGGCGTCGTAGCGACCCAGGCAATGC